>LHCFC04200__coassemble_122_pt1 | contig 174381 bp, 142 predicted proteins | sample LHCFC04200__metabat2_high_PE_045 | metagenome-assembled genome bin LHCFC04200
TCCAGCATGGCAAAAAACTCTGCACCTCATCACGAAACTCACGATAAAACCATGCTGAATAATCCGTTTCGACCTTCTGCACGTCATTAATTGTTAATTTGTCTCCCTTAACAGAGTCAGAACAATATTTTAGAAGCTTAATAATATCACGTGGCCGACTAAAAGTTAATATGCAAATGTATTGCCATAAGCCCTTGGGGATTCCCTTGTCGCTAGAAACCAGCTTCCAATAGTCATCGCACTCATAATTAGGATTTTTACTTTTTACCGTGGCCTCAATTCGTTTTTCTGCAATCTTCTTCAATGACCATTGGCTATCTTCATCGGTTGTCCAGTTTAAGCGAAGAACATAATCATCCAACTTATTTAAATCATTGTCCTCAAGGTTATCGTATATATCAGAACGCAAAGCCACGACAGGAATGCACTTCATGGAATTCTGCTTAAAAAATGCAAAAATCTCATCTGTTGCGCGAAGCAAAGCTAAAAGAACAAGCGATAAATTGCTGTTTCTTGCACGATAACCCTCATCAAGCTCATCAACTAAAAGGACAAATGTAGAATCGCTATGTAAACCTGCAAAAATTTTCTCCAATGCTTTTACAGCTTTATTGTAATGAATTTGAGCAGTCGTTTGCGAGCTATCTGTCATGGTATTTTCTCCTGACAGCAGGGACAAAACTATCGATATCTTGTTCTCGTTTTGACGCAACTTTGTGATTGTATCTGCTATAGAAATTCCGTCCGGAAAGTTTTTATTCAAAAAGGCGCGTAATGCATCTAATTCTGCCGTGTCAGGTATTGAATTATCTTGCACAACCAAATTTGCTATTTCCGTAAACAGCAAAAATTTCCATGCACACACATATTTTGATTTATCCTGTAATCCCCGGTCACCTAAGGATTTAAAATCATTCAAAGGGAAATCCCTTAAAGAAATATTGCAGCAAAAGAGTGTTGGATCAGATTGGGCATCAAGACGTATTTTTTGCAAAATTGCTGATTTTCCAGTCCCTTTTCGGCCTATGATGTACCTCTTTTGGCCTGTTAGGATCTTGGGGTAACCCGGAAATTCGACGAAATAGTTTTCTAGCATGGAGTCGTTTCTAGCTTCGTCCTCACCCCAGGCTATTTCAGAGAATGTAATGATAGGATTTATCAATTAATAATCACCTCAACTTAAGAAACTGTAAAAAATGCAACGTAGATGAGCTTAAATGCTGCATGAATTTCATATACGAAAGTGTGGTCATGAAAAACGAGATAGGGAGATAGGAATGATATGTTAATACTATAGCATATATAGAGCTTGATTTCTATATGATAAAAAATTATCTTCTCCTCCGCAAATGGCGTTACATATATCTACAGATTACTAATAGTACATTATTATGGAAATTTCTTATCCATCATTATCCGAATATAGTTTTTTGCCCTCTTAGCTACCCGGCTGGAAACAAGCTTCCGGCCTTGTAGATAGATTCGCACACATCCCATACACAGAAAGCGAGGACACCATGATTCTTGGTATCGACCACGGTTACTACGCCATCAAGACCCGAAACTGTTCCTTCCCGGCCGGCATCACGCCTTTCGGTGACCGTGAACCTTACACCCGCCAGAACGTGCTCACGTTCGGCGGGTGCTTTTTTGTTTGTGGCAGCGGGCGGCAGCCGATCCAGCGCGACAAAACCGCCAACGACAACTACTACCTGCTGACGCTGGCGGCCATCGCGCAGGAGCTGCAGGCCCGCGGCGCGCCGCGGGAGTGTGGCGTGACCATCGCGGCAGGGCTGCCCCTGACCAGCTACGGCCGGGAAAAGCCCGCGTTCCGCAAATACCTGCTCCGCAATGCGGGCCAGGCGATTGAGTTCGGCTACGAGGGCAAAAAGTACCGCATCACCATTGAGGATGTGCTGCTCTTCCCCCAGGGCTTCACCGCACTCATGACCCAACCTGACCTGCTGGCGGACGAACCCTCCCTGCTGCTGCTCGACATCGGCGGGTGGACGGTGGACCTCATGCGAATCGACAACGGGCGGCCCAACATCGGTACCTGCCACAGCCTGGAATTCGGCATGATCCGCTGCATCGACGAGGTGCGGGAGCGGGTGCGGCAGAACACCGGGCTGTCTCTGACCGACGCGCAGATCGAGCAGGTGCTGGCGGGCCGCCCCTGCAGCCTGGAGGAAACAGTGCGCAGCCTGATCCGCGAGCAGGGCCGGCTTTACACCGAACGGCTTCTCTCCGCGGTGCTGGAAGCGGGCTTTGACTACCACGCGCTCCCCGTCGTTATGATGGGCGGCGGCGCGTCGGTCGTGAGCCGCCACATTCGCCCCAGTGATGGCCTGTGCCGCACGGTGACGCTGCTGGACGACCGTGTCAACGCCCAGGGGTATGAGCGCGCTGTGGCCGCGCTTTGGGGCGATGACGCGCAAGGGTGAAACGGCCGCAATTCGTCTTCCGGCCCAACCTGCGCGACCCGGCACAACGCCGCGCGTGGCAGCTGCTGCAAGCGCAGCCTGCGGGTGAGCGCAGTGCCTATCTGGCTGCCTGCATCCTCAAATCCGATGATCGAGCCGCTGTGCAAAAAGAACTGCGCAAGGTGCTGAAAGAGGAACTTGGCAAAATCCAAGTGATTGCCGCCACGCAAACAAAACCGAAGAAGGCAGTGCCCAGCGCTACGCTGGACTTTTTCTCTGCCTTGCAGCAGGACGCCCCCGAATAGTTCTCCGCGTTGCTGCGGCGGTACAAACTACAGCCAGGACGGATCTTGGCTTTTTCAAAATAACAGGAAGGAGAGATTCAAATGGCTGTATTTCGCGTCGAACGAACCAGCGACTACACCGTCATGAGCAACTATCACCTGCGGGACAAACGTCTCAGCCTGAAGGCAAAGGGGCTGCTGTCCCAGATGCTCTCGCTGCCGGAAGATTGGGACTATACCCTGGCGGGGCTTTGCTACATCAACCGGGAGAGCAAAGACGCCATCCGCACCGCCATCCATGAGTTGGAACGGGCCGGGTACATACGCCGCCGCCAGACCACCGACAGCGGCGGCAAGTTTGCAGGCAATGTATACACGATCTACGAGCGCCCGCAGGGGCCGCCGTCGGGTGACCCGTCATCGGAGAAACCGTCGTCGGGAAATCCGACAACGGGAAAACCGATGCCGGAAAAGCCAACACAACAAAATATAGAAAAACAAAATACGGATCAATCAAATACCGATTCGATTCCTTTCCGGGCGGCCGCGCCGCCGGAAGCGAAGCGAACCGAACCGAGCCCCGCAGAGCGGCTGGAAGAATACCGCGCCCTGATCCGCGCCAACATCCAGTACCCTCTGCTGGCTGCGCAGAACCCGGAGGATGCCGACCTGCTGGACGAGATCGTCGAGCTCATGACCGAGACCGTCTGCGCCCGGCGCAGGAGCACCCGCGTCTGCGGCTCTGACTTCCCGGCCGAGGTGGTCAAATCCCGGCTGCTCAAGCTAGACGCCGAGCATATCCGCTTTGTGCTGAAATGCCTGCACGAGAACACGTCGAAAATAAAAAACATCAAGCAATACCTGCTGGCGACGCTGTACAACGCGCCGGTGACGATCAGCAGCTACTACGGCGCGCTGGTCAACCATGACCTGGCTGAACCGGCTGACAAAAAGACTGTGAAAGGGGTGGTGCCTATGCTTGCCGAATGAGCTGTCCGTGGCATTTTCGCCCTTGTTGGTATTGCTTCTGTTTGCATCTTTGTTGCCAAAAATCTTTGTCAGGCTTTGGTATAGCTATCTGCCATCCATTGGAGTATGCTTGCCTTGCAAGTAAAAACAACGCAGGCATGAAGAAAGGAGAAGCCATGGAAACCAAAGGCCTGACCTGCAAGATCCCACTCGACTTGCACAATCGCATCACCGAGGAGATTCGGCAGAACGAAAGCACGATGAGCAAATTCATCGAACAGATCATCTTGGAACACTACACGAAGGGAGCAACCACCATGGGCAAAACACGGACATTGGCTTTCCAGGTCAGCGAGGAACTCTTCCAGCAGATCAAGGACTACCTGACGCGCTACGAACAGGTCTATCACTGTAAGCTCAGCCAGAAGGAATTTGTCATCCGCTTGATTGAGCAGGCTCTCGCGGAAGCGGATGAGGAATTCGAGGCAGCCCAGGCCATCGAGGACGAAGCCGAGGCCATGCCGGATACAGAGCCGGACGCGGGAACGGATACCGCGCCGGATGCAGAAGGCAGCGAACACCCTGCCGAGAACGCCGAGTTCCTGTAAGACAAGACCATCGCCCGCTGTGAAAACAGCGGGCAATTTTCGTTTAAGGGGGAATGCAACACCATCCAATTTATCGATATGTTCGCTGGCATCGGCGGCTTCCGTGAGGGGCTGACCCGGGCTGGTGGTTTCACCTGCGTGGGACACTGCGAATGCGACAAATACGCCGAGCACAGCTACCGCGCCCTGTTTGACTGCAAAGGAGAGTGGTACACAGAAGATGCCAGAAACGCCGACCCCGACACCATGCCCGACTTCGACCTGCTCTGCGGCGGATTCCCTTGCCAGGCTTTCAGCTTGGCTGGAAACCGCAAAGGCTTCGGAGACCCTCGCGGAACCCTCTTCTTCGAACTTGCCCGCCTGGCTGAAGCGCGGAAGCCTCGCTATCTGCTGTTTGAAAATGTTCCCGGCCTGCTATCGCATGACGGCGGGCGGACGTTTGCAGCCATCCTCGATGCGCTGGACCGACTGGGGTACCATGTCGAATGGCAGGTGCTTAACAGCAAAGATTTTGGCGTTGCACAGTCAAGACGCCGCGTATACATTGTCGGATTTCTTGACGAGCGATGTGCCGGAAAGATACTACCTTTCACCAGCACAACAAAAGCGCCTGCTGCCCGACGATTGGGGGAAGGATTCCCGGTAAAAGAGGCGACCAAAACCGGCTATAAACTGGCGTACCCCGGCGACAGCATCAGCCTGGCCTACGCCACCACCAACCGCCGCCGTGGCCGGGTGGGGCATGGCATCGCCCACACGCTGACAACCTCGCCCAACCAGGGCGTGCTCTGCTTTGTGGATATGAACGAACAGCCGGACTGCACCGGCGTGGCACGCTGCGTGACCACCCGCCAAAACAGCGGTATCCACCGGCATAAGCGCGAGTGCTCCGGCGTGCTGTGCGCCGGCCGCATCCGCTGCCTGACGCCGCGGGAATGCCTGCGGCTGCAGGGCTGGCAGGACGACCGCATCGACAAGATTTTGGCTGTCACCAGCGAGGGCCAGGCCTACAAACAGGCCGGCAACGGCGTGACCGTCAACGTGGTGGAAGCCATCGGGCGCAGGCTGGCGGCGGTGGATGCTGAACTGCGGGGAGGTGCGAAACCTGCCCCTTGATTTCCGCTCAAACCAGATAAAGAATAAACATCCCTTGACCCGCGCCCGCCGCATGGTTGCTTTGCCAGCCGTGCGGAGGGCTTTTTTGTTTTCACGCCAAAGGAGTTTGCTTATGAATTGTAAAACCAACCGCAACGGCTGGCGGCGTGCCGCAGCCGGGCTTTTGGCAGGCATCTGCCTGTTGACGAGTACCGGCGCGACTGCGCTGGCCGCCAACGCTGCGCCCGGTTCCGACCCGGCGGCCGCAGAGGCCGTGACCGCTGCGGCCACGCCGGAGACCGCCACCCCTGAAACGGCTCTTGGCCCCGAAGCGCAGGCTTTTGTGGATGCCGTCAACGCACTGGGCCGGGAGTCGATTCTTGCCGCAGTGCGCCAGTGGGCCATTGCCAGCGCGGCATGGCAGGCCGACCCGGACAACGCCGAGCTGGAAGCTGCGCTGAACGAAGCGATCGCCGCATCCGATGCCGCGTCTGCGCCGGTGTACGCCGCCGAAGATTTGTATTATGTCATCCCCGAAGAAGAACAGCAGGGCGAAGAAGTCCAGGCCGCCTACACCGCCCTGGCGGCGCTGATCGCCTCGATGCAGCTGGCGATGGAGCAGCCGGAGCTGCCCGAGGACACCGGCGCGCCGCCGGATGACGACGAGATCTACGACGTGCTCTATGGCGACCTGCCGGACAGACCGACCGGCAGCTATATCGGCAGCATGGGCTTGCCCATTGCGACCGGTCAGACGCGCATCTCCATCTCCGAATGGGTGACCGACTTGTACGATGGTGTGGACGCCCATATTGACGCCGGGGCCCTCCATGCGGATGGCGAACTCATCACCGTCGAGCGAGTGACCGGCGAGGAATACGCCGTCGTGCCAATCATGGTCCAGGTGGAATACCCCGCCAACGGCAGCACCAGCGAAATCATTTTGCCTGAAGATATTGTACTGTTGGACTATGAAGGCAACGCCGCCGATGCAGAGGAAGCCGAGGACATCTTGCACGCTGCCTATACGGACACCTCTGCGGCGGCGCGCGGCATCTATGTGCAGGCTGCACAGGATTTTACAGCCGAATTTGTGTATACTGCCCCGGACGGTGCGCAGCTGCGCAAAAGCCTCCAGGTCAGAGTGAGCGATGGAGGCGACGCAAACCCGATCACCGCCGCAAAAGGTGGTATCAGCACCTATGCGGCCGGGCCTACACCGCCTTATACCAGCGGCAAGATCACCTCGATCAGCTTCGAGGGCGGTACCTGGCTGGTCTGGTTCAACGGCATGGAAGCCTATTGCTGTTCCCACGGTTTGAACGGTCAGCCCAACGGCTGCCCGACATATACCTTTGCCTACGTGTCCAAGTTGGAGCCGGGGCAATACACGCCCGGTAATCACTATGCCAATCAGGTGAATATCTGGGGCGGACTCAATCAGTTGTCGCTTGGCCTGCTGGAAGAAAAGCACAGCGGTACAGCGGTCTCGGCCTATGGGCTGGCGGATGAAAATGTCGCGGAGACCGCCTACCGCTACTATGACGAAACCCAGCTGTGGATCATGGAGCATTATCCGGACAGCCTTGCTGCGCAGACCTACCGCGCCTCTGCCCAGGCGCTGGCCGAACAACGCAACGGCAATGGGGTTACCGCTTACAGCGGCGAGAACGGCTACTACACCTACATCTACACCCCGCCCGCCGGATATGCCTGGCAGACCATCGCCATCGTGGGCGAGGAGATCCCCGCGGAGGGCGGCGGTGAGGAAGTTCCCGACGCACCCGATGCCGAGTATTATTCGGCCAACTGGAGCGCCCCGCCGCAGAGTGCCAGCGGCAGTTTCGACCTGACTTTTACCGTCAACACGGACAAACAGCAGTTGGAAACCGCCGAAAAAGTGGACGGAGCCACCATCACGATCGCGCCCAGCAAGACCGGCGGCAGCATCGACGGCGGCACTTGGACAATGGCCCCTGCCGGTGTGCAGACAGTGACCACCAGCGGCCACACGCAGGACGACAATTACCAGCTCAACGGCGGTGACGCCACCGCCACTTGGACAGTGCATTACGAGGTCAGCAAGACCAGCACCACCAGTCTGAGTGGACAGGAAGGCCCCTACGACACCCAGGAGGAAGCCAACGCAGCGGCAGACGCGGCCAAGAATGCGGCCATTGCGCAGCTGCAAAATGAAGCACAGGGCATGGTGGACGCCGCCATCGCTGCTGCGCGTGCCGAACTGGCTTCGATTGTATTCGCATACGACGAGATCGACGTGCCGTATGGCTTCGGTGAGTTTGACGGCGCGCTGGGCAGCCACCAGGACATCACGGTGCCTGCGGACAGCAGCAACCATTATGTCATGAAGAACGACGAGTGGAGCCTGCAAGTCAACCTCGTCAAAGTGGACAGTGAAACCGGCGAACAAATCGCCGGGGACGCGCTCTATGAGGTCTACGAGTGGGACACCGTCACCCAGCAGTATATTCCCTATGGCGGGTACAACGGTTACAGGGTGGAACGTAACCCCGACGGCACCTATTCTGTCGTGAATGACACAAAGTATGGCGCCGAGTATGACACCAGCCGCACGATGTATTATACCCAGCGCAACGAGGGCAAGTTCATCATCGTGGAAACCCGCGCGCCGTCCGGCTACTATGGCGACTGGACGGATGTAGAGCATCCCGGCGCCGCAGGTACCCCGCTGGGCAAGCGCGGGTACTATATCGAGATCACGGCCGCCAACGACGGCAGTACCATCACGCTGGACAACTCGTATTACAGTGCTGACATCGCCACCAGCTACACCGGCGGCACCAAGCTGCTGACCAGTGGCGGCGTCGAGACCACCGTCACCATCTATAAGGACAGCGACGAACCCGCCGCCGAGATCCAGTATCAGGATGCGGACCGTACTTACAATACCGACAACTCCGGCACTGCCGCCAACGAGGACAGCTATACCATGAGCCCGGTCGAGGGCGTCATGCAGAACGACCGGGTTTTGGGCGAGATTTCTTTGTCCAAGGTTGATCTGGACGCCGTGCGCTATGTTGGCGGCCGTGACACGGACGGTGATGCGCTGGCCAGCGGCCAGGCCCATGCGGACGCCCGGCTGGACGGCGCGATATATGACCTCTATGCCGCCGAGGACATCCAGCACCCTGACGGCGTGACCGGCACTGTGGACTACAGCAAGATCACCTACCCCGACGGTACGCCCATCTGGCACACCACCATCCGGGATAATGCCGGTGCATGGCATGACGATTATCTTCCCGTGCTCGCTAAAGATCATCTGGTTGCCAGCGCCACTATCAAGGACGGTTGGCTCACCTTCAGCAACCTCTACCTTGGCCAATACTACATTGTCGAGCGCGGCACCGGCGTTGTTATTCCGGTGGAAGATGGCGCTTACAAGCTGTCCGGCACCTATCCCGATGTGGACGCCAAGACTAAGGAGCCGACCGGCACCACCTCGCCGCTGGCCGTCAATGACGACGGGCAATACACCGACTATGTGTACCGGCACCAGTGGTCGTACATCGGCCAGAGCAAGGCGCTGGACGGCACCAAAACCTATGACGGCTACTACGAGAGCTACGCCAAGGGCTACCTCTGCGATGAGCACAACTATTACATTACCCCGGCATACGCCGATGAAGGCTGGTACGTCGAAAAGACTGCCTTTGAGGATAACCGTCAGGCCGAGAACGAACAACTCGACACCACCGATTACAGCGACAACTACCACATTCATCGGGACAACGCGCTGGCCGAATCGCAAGACCAGGTCATGAAGGGCAATGTGGAACTTTCCAAGCACGTTTCCAGCACCGGCAGCTCGGATGGCATCGACCTGGAAGGGGCAGGCTTTACTTTCTATCTCATCGCGGACCTGTCCAAAAAGGACCAGTTTGCCCAGACCCGCAGCGGTCAGTATGTGCTGGACAGCATTCTGGATGCCTACATTGACCGCGAGTATGATGACACGCATCTCAAATACGATTTCAGCGGCGAGGCACAGGCTATCGCCAAGACGTATGAGGTCGACGCCGGCCAGATCGTAGCCTACAACGATTCCCTCACCGAAGCGGGCGACTACCGCAACGGGAAGGGCGACGGCTGGGTTGCGACCTGCCGCCCCAACGAGTATCAGCTGGCAGAAATTTTCTCCAACGATACCGGCACGATTCGCGTACAGGGCTTGCCCTACGGGCAGTACCTTGTGGTCGAAACGTCGGTGCCCCGGGACGTTTTGCAGGCAGAGCCTTTTGTCGTAACGGTCGATCCCGCCAGCGAAACCTGCCCGCAGTCGAATATGGCCAACCCCAAGGGCGCGGCGCAGATTCCCAGCGGCAGTTACCAAAAGTACACTGTGCTCGATGAAGAAATGGAAGTCTACCTGCGGATCACCAAAAAGGATGAGGAGACCGGCAAAGCGGTGCTGCTGCCTGATACGGCTTTCCAGATCTACTGGATGGATGACGCGGGCCGCCATATCCTAGATGCCGCGGGCAAAGCCAAGCTCGTGACCATGACCGACACCACCAACGGCCATCTCACCAAAGATGTGGACACTTTCTATACCGATGCAAACGGCGTGTTGACCCTGCCGGAACGGCTACCCCTGGGGAATTTCCGTATCGTGGAGGTGCAGGGACCGGCCGGGTTCTACAACGAATGGCTGGACTCTGCCGTGTATGAGGACGGCCACCTGAAGGTCGATGACGCCGGCGCGTTTGCAGACGGCGTGTACTTTGTGGACTTCGACGTCACGACCGACCGCATTTATCAGGCGACGGGTGATGACAGCGAAAATTCGCAGGACATCCTGGTCATCGACGAGAGCTATTCCAACCGCGAAACGCTGGGTAAGCTCACCATCCGCAAGACCGGCGAAGTGCTCACCGGCTGGGAAGAAAAAGCGACCGACCTGCTGGACCCGCAATTCAGCGATGAAGCGGTGCCGGGGGATTTCCTGTACACCGAGCGCCCCATCCCCTATGCCGAGTTCACCATTATGGCCAACGAAAACATCTACACGGCTGATCACCAAACCGACGCCAACGGCAACCGCCTCATGTGGTACGCCAAAGGCGATGTTGTGGCCGTTGTCCGCACCGGCGACGGTACCAGCGATATTACTGCTTTTGCGCCCGGACGCACCAACTCTACCTACGATTTCTTGAGCGTGATCCACGACGGCACCGTGGGGGAGGTCTCGTTGACCCTGCCCCTGGGCAGTTATCACGTCGAAGAGACCGCGCCGCCCTATGGCTTCACCGGCACGGCGCAGAGTTATGATGTGACGTTTGCCTGGGACGAGCAGACCCAAAGCGTGGTCATGGCGCAGAGCATTACCCGCACCGATGAGGAAGGCAACACTTTTACCGATACTTTCGATATTGTGAACGCCGGCGAAGCTGCCGCCGAATTGGCAGAGGATCAGGTGCTCAAGTTCCGCAACGAGAGGCAAAAGGCCAAGATCACCGTGACCAAGCGTGACGCCAAGACCGACGAGCTGCTGCCGGGCGCGGTGTTCAACCTGTATACGCGGGATGATATTTACAGCGCTGACGGCGAACTGTTGTTCCGCGCGGGCGATCTGCTGGCGACCTCTGCGCCCACGGGCGAGGATGGCGCAGCCGTGTTTGATTGCGACATCCCCGTACAAGGGCAGAACTACGGCAAGGACAGCAACGGTCTGCCGGAAATCGGCAACGCGCGGAACGCCAGCAAAAACAGCGGGCGCTACTATGTGCAGGAGCTGCGGCCGCCCAAAGGGTACTTCCTCAATAGCGACCCGATGCAGTTTGTGTTTACCTACACCGGCGAAGCGATCTCGACGGTCGAGCAGACCTGCCGCAACAAGGCGACCACGGTGCTTATTTCCAAGCGTGAACTGACCGGCGATGACGAGTTGCCCGGCGCGACGCTCACCATCCAGGACGAGGCCGGCAATGTTGTGCGCCAGTGGGTCAGCGGTGACAAGCCTACCGAAATTCGCGGCCTGGCTTTCGATACCGTCTATACCCTGTCCGAGCAGTCCGCGCCCGATGGTTACGCCATTGCGGAAAGTATCCGCTTTAAGCTGGTACAGCGCACGGACAGTGACGGCGGCCTGTTGGATGAGAACGATGTTTATGTTTGCACGGGCAAGGACCTGTTCATCTTTGACCGCTGGGAGAAGATGGAGGACGGCACCGTCGTCATGCGCGACGCGCCGGCACCGCAGACGCCGCCCAGCACCCCGGCCCCCACACCGACGCCCACGCTGGAGCACCCGGCAGAAACGCCGACGCCGACCCCGACGCCGAGCATCCCACAGACGGGCGACAGCTTTCCGTTGATCGCGGTGCTGACGGCGGCGCTGGCGGCATTGTTGGGCCTTGTGGTGGTAACGGCGTCGCGGCACTCCCGCCAGCAGGACGATGGTCCCGACCCGCAGTTCGAACCCCTCGACGAGCCGGAAAACGAACGTGAATAAGCCGGAAAAGCTGCGCGTCGTCCTGGTGGAACCGGGGCAATATGCCCGCGAAGCCGAGATCGACAACACGCTGGAAGCCAAACAGGCGGTGGTCGGCGGGCTGATCGATGCCATCTGCCCCTGGCCAGACGATAAAGTCTGCCTCATCCTCAACGACGAGGGCAAACTCATCCCGCTGGAACCGAACCGTGTTTTGCCCGAATATGAAGATATCGTGTTTGGCGCTTTTTTCATCTGCGGCGATGACGGCGAGAACTTTTGCAGTCTGACCGACCGGCAGGTGCAACGCTACCTCGAACGCTTCCGGCAGCCGGAGATCATCTTTGATTCCCCCGCGGGCATTGTCGCCATGCCGTGCGGACCGGATCAGTACGCCCGGTTCATGCAGGCGGCGCGCGGTGACGGCGACGGTGAGCCGCTGGCCCGCCGGAACGGACCCACCCGATAACATCCACCCCCCCAGGGGCGCAGCCACAACGGCTGCGCCCCGCCATTATTTCATAAGGAGAAACGTATGACCCATTTTTATTCTGCTGAATCCGTAACAGGCGGCCACCCCGACAAACTCTGTGACCAGATCGCAGACACCGTGCTGGACGGCTGCCTGGCCCTTGACCGCAACGCCCGTGTGGCCTGCGAAGTGCTGGCGACCAAAGGCCACATCCTCCTGGCGGGCGAGATCAGCGCCGGCGCGCTGCCGGACGTGGGCAAACTGGCCCGCGACGCGCTGGAAAACGCCGGGTACGATCCCAAAGATTTTGAGATCCAAAGCCTGATCCATCCCCAAAGCCCTGATATCGAGGCTGCCATCAATGACCCGCTGGACACAAGAGGCGACCCCGACGCCATCGGTGCGGGCGACCAGTGCGTGGTGGTCGGGTACGCCACCGATGAAACGCCCGAAATGCTGCCGCTGCCGGTGGTGCTGGCGCACCGCCTGACCAGCTGCCTGACGCTGGCCCGGCTGACCGGCGCGGTGCCGGGCCTCGGCCCTGACGGCAAGGCGATGGCGGTCGTCGAGTATGAGGACGATGTACCCGTGCGGGTGGCGCGCGTCGTGATGTCTTTCCAGCACGCGCCCGACGTGACTCCCGCCGGCCTCACGGATCAAATTTGGCAGGATGTGGTCCTGCCGGCGCTCAAAGGCTTGCCCTATGACGACAGCCTGGAACTTCTCATCAATCCTGGCGGGCGGTTTGTGTTGGGCGGCCCCGACGCCGACACCGGCCTGACCGGCCGCAAGCTGGCCGTGGATGCCTACGGCCCGTTCGTGCCGACCGGCGGCGGGGCTTTTTCCGGCAAAGACCCGACCAAGCTCGACCGCAGCGGCGCGTACATGGCGCGGTGTGTGGCCAAAAACATCGTGGCCAGCGGTCTGGCACGGCGGTGCCAGGTCACGCTGACCTACGCCATCGGCATGGCCAAGCCGCTGGCGGTGGAGGTCAACACCTTCGGTACCGGCCTGCTCTGCGAGGATGACTGTCTGGCGGTGGCGGTGCAGACGACGTTTGGCTTGACCCCGGCCGAAATCATCACCGAACTGGACCTGCAACGCCCCATCTACGCCCGCACGGCGGTGGGCGGCCACTTTGGCCGGGACGACCTGCCCTGGGAAAAACTCGACCGCACCGGCCTGCTGATGGCAACCCTAATCTAAAATGCCCGGCGTTACCAAAGAACAGGTCGCCGCCGCGCGGCGGATGACAGCCATTGAGTTTTTGCGCCGGTATCGCGCCGCTGATTTGGTCAAGAGCAGCGCGCATGGTGAGTTTGAACTGAAAAGCCATGACAGCTTCAAGATCAACGGTGAAAGCAGCCTCTGGCACTGGAAAAGCCGGGGTATCGGCGGAAAATCGGCGCTGGATTATCTGCTCCATGTGGAGGGGTGTTCCTTTGTGGAAGCGGTGCGGCTGCTCTGTGACGAGCAGCCGGTATTTACACCGCAAAACCATCTGGAAGTGGAACACCGGCGTCCGCCGCTTGAACTGCCGCCAAAATCCCCGACCAGCACGCGGGTGGAAGCCTACCTGCGCTGCCGGGGCATCTCACAGGCCGTGATCGACCACTGTCTGCAAGCCGGCATCCTGTATGAGAGCCTGCCCTACCACAACTGTGTGTTTGTGGGCCGGGATGCAGACGGCGTGCCGAAGTATGCCGCGCTGCGCGGCACCTACACCTACGGTAAACAATTTAAGGCAGAATCCACCGGCAGTGACAAGCGGTTTGGGTTCTGTATCGAACCTGCGCAGAAAAGCGGAACGGTGGCTGTGTTTGAAGCGGCCATCGACGCCATGGCCGAAATGACGCTGACCGGGGATGCGGCGGACAAATACCGGCTGTCTTTGGGCGGTATCTATGCGCCGGAAGATGGCAAACCCATCCACCCGCCCGCTGCGCTGGAAGAATTTTTGCGCCGCCACCCGCAGGTAAATTGCATCGAGTTCTGCCTGGACAACGACCCGCCCGGCCGCGCCGCCGCTGCGGCGCTGGCCCGGCTGTACAGCGAGCGGTACCGGGTGGCTGTTCGCCTGCCGCCCATCGAGGGCTTCGACTATGCCGATCTGGCGCAGGCGGCACTGGAATACCGCACAAAAGGCAAGGTGAAAAGTTGTGCAAGAAAGCAAAACAAATACAATGCGAGGTGAACGCTATGGAAAATCTGACCTTCAAACTGTATTCTCCGCTGACGGCGGAGTTTTTGCCGGCTGGGAACGATTTCTGGCAGGAAGATGAGCTCGTGGAACTGCGCGGGCAGGAGCTGTCCGCCTACGCAGCAGCCATCTCCGAGCATATCGAACGGGAAGGCGACCACCTGGAACAGTATCTCGACGGCGAGAGCGAGCCCTACCTGACCGACCATGTAAAAAGCATCTGCCTTTCGGTCGAGGAACACGGCGGTGAACTGTGCGGTTGCGCCAGCGTTGTGGTGGATGCGGACCTGACCGAACGCGGCTGGAACGACCTGCAGGAGTATCTCTCAGGCCAGTATTCGGACGGCTGGGGCGAGGGCTTTGAGCAGCGCGACATCGCGGTTGAGGATGGCAGCCTCAACGTCCATTTCTGGCAGGAGGATCATTTCGTTTTCACGGTGGAACAGGTTGCAAACGAACCGCAGCTGGAACAGGGCGCGGTGCAAACACCGCAGCAAACCCAACCGCCCCAGCCTGCGAAAAAGTATGAGATCACCGACATCGCCCACCCGGTCTACCCTGAACTGCACCGCATCCGTGCATTGCGGGAAGTTTCCGACGACGTGCCTTACGGCACGCTCGGAGGTTTTGTGCAGAGCGAAGCTAACCTGTCTCAGGATCGGGATGACGCCTGGTTGTATAACGATTCCGTCTGCCGGGATGAGGCTCGTGTCTGTGAGAGCGCCCGGCTGATGGGCCAGGCCATGGCGCAGGACTTGGCGCTGGTCAGTGGCGGCGCGATCCTGTTTGACAGGGCCATGGTCGGCGATAACGCCATCGTGAAAAACGGCTGCCTCTGCGATGACGCCGTTGTGTGCGGCAATGCGCGCGTGCGGGAAAACGTGCAGACCCACGCCGCGCCGCTTGTAAGCGGCCAGGCCGTGGTCATGGGCGATCTGGCCGGTAAGGTCATCGTGGCAGGGCACGGCTGCATCCTGCCGGGGCAGACCGTGGACAACCCGACCCGCCACATGATCGCCATCAGCGAGCAAAATGTTTCCATCGTCCGTGAGCCCAGCTTTGCCCCCGGCCGGGATGGCAAGAACCGCAACACACCCGAACGATAACAGAGAGGAAGATGCCTTTGACCAAAACACCCGAAACCAATATTGTATTTGGACCGCAGCCCAAGTTTGAAATGCCCGAACACACCGGCGGTGACGGCTGGACGATTTTGCACGGCGACTGTCTGCGCCTGATGCGCCAGATGCAGGACGGCGTGTTTGACGCCATCATTACCGATCCGCCCTATGCCTCGGGCGGGAGTACACCCGCCGAAAAAACCAAAACCACCACGCAGAAATACAGTTCGATGTCCCCGGACAAGGCTCTGCCCGATTTTGCCGGTGACCAGATGGACCAGCGCAGCTGGACGAACTTCATGACGGACTGGCTGAACGAAGCCTACCGCCTGTGCCGGCCCGGCGCACCCATCTGTCTGTTCATCGACTGGCGGCAGCTGCCGTCCATGACCGACGCCTTGCAGCGTTCGGGCTGGATCTGGCGCGGCATCGCTGTGTGGGACAAAGCGACCTGCCGCCCGCAGAAAGGACGCTTCCGCCAGCAGGCGGAGTTCATCGTCTGGGGCTCCAAGGAAGCCATGCCCTTGCAGCGCAACGTCGGCTGCCTGCCCGGCGTGTTCCGCCATACGAACCCCGCCAACCGCACCCATGTGACCGAAAAATCACTGCCGCTTATGCGCGACATCGTCCAGATCTGCGAGCCGGGCGGGCGCATTTTCGATCCGTTTGCGGGGGCGGGCACCACGATCCTGGCCGCGGTGCGGGAAGGGTACGAGGCGGTCGGCATTGAAAAAACGGCCGCCTACTACAAACTTGGTTCCGATCGGGTGAAATTTGCGTTGGCAGCGGGAGAAAATGCCAAATGATCCGGGGTGGATTCCAATAGGAATCCATCCACAGAAGTAAACCGAGCGGGTAGGATTCCTATTGGAATCCTACCCGCAATTTTCATTGTACGGTGCGCAGAGGTTTGTTACACATTATATAACAAACCTCCTGTACCCGGTTTTTATAGAGAAAGGAAATGTACTATGAAACGTCCCTGGGCCTTTATCTGTGCCGCATCCACCACAAAATCTGAAACATTGCGCCGCTATTGCCGAAAACTTTACGAACTCGGCTATGTGCCGGTCTGCCCGCCGTTGCAGGATGGGCAGTATCTGGTGCTGGCCGACCCCACCGAACGGGCCGATTACAACGAGATCGTGCGCGAAAAGATCTTGCGCAGCCCGCTTTTGGTGTTTTGCGGGCGCAGGACTGATGCGACGACCGCTGCCCAGATCGGCCTGGCGCAGAAATACGGGCGCATCGTGACCGATCTGGATGGCCTGCGCGTGGCGGCGGAACAGGGAGAAGCGCTCCCCTGCTGAGGCCCCACCGGCTGGGGAACAACCTGCTGGCAGGTTTTGCAAGCATAGCGTTTGGACGTCCAAACGCACATCTTGGGGACACCCCAAACCCCCGTGCGCCGCCTGGCGGCCATCTGAATACGCCACTGGGAGGTGAGATCATCCGCAAACGAAACCATCAGATCGCGCTGCGGCTCAATGAACAGGAACTGCGCCACCTTGACCGCCAATCCGAACTGAGCGGCCTGTCGCGCGAAGAATACCTGCGCACATTGATCATGGGGGCTGAACTTCATCCGCGCCCCTGCACGCATCATGCCGATCTGCTGCGCAAGGTAGCGGGACTCTGCAACAACGCCAACCAACTGGCCCACCGTGCCAATGCTACGGGTGTGGCCGGGCAGGAGAGCGTGGACAAGATGACGGCGCTGGCCGCGGAGGTCTACCGCGTCGTCAAAGAAAACTGGTGATGTCGCATGGCTTACACCTCTCTCATCCCCGTGCGCCGCCTGGACAGGGCGGTGAAATATGTGCGAGATAAAACCAAAACCGCAAAGCCGAGTTCGCTGGAAGAAGCGGTCGATTACGCTCTTAATCGAGACAAGACCGAATCGGTCTGCTTTGAGACGGGACTAAGCTGCCTGTGCGAAACGGCGTTTGCCGACATGAAAGCCAACGCCCACCGCTGGCGCAAAACCGGCGGCGTACAAGGGTATCATTTGGTCCAGAGTTTTGCCGCGGGCGAGGTGATGCCGGAACTGGCCCACCAGATCGGTGTGGAACTGGCCGACCAGCTGTTGGCCGGGCGGTACCAGGCCGTGGTGACGACCCATCTCAACACCGGCCACATCCACAATCACATCGTTTGGTGCGCGGTGGCGCTGGACAATGGCCGCAAATACCACAGCAATGCCAAAAGTTACTACACCGAGGTGCGGGCCAGGTCAGATGCTCTGTGCCGGCAGTATGGGCTGTCGGTGATCGAAACCGAAAGAAGCCAGCAGAGTTCGCAGCCGTATGCCGAATGGCAAGCGGGTCAGACTGGCCAGTCAACCTGGCGCAGCCTCATCCGACAGGATGTGGACGATGCGATCAACCGTTCGCTGACCTGGCGGCAGTTTGTCCGGGCGATGGAGGAAAAGGGCTACACGATGCGGTTCGACCGCAAATACCCGATTTTGCAGCCGCCAGACAAAACCCGACCGGTGCGGTTCAAAACCTTGGGTAAGCGATACACTCCGCAGGCTATCCGCAACAGAATCCTGTATCCGAGATGGCGGTATCCAACGGGTCAACGAGAGGCGGTCGTCTGGTGTGGCCGCCTGCACGGGACCCACCGCAACGCCCGCAAGCTCACCGGCCTGCGGGCTTTGTATTATCGGTACCTGTACGAACTGGGGGCGCTGCCCCGCAAGCCGCAGCGCCCCCGCTACGCTGTGCGGCAGGATATTCGCAATTTGGACAAGCGCATCCGGCAGATGGAATTTTTGTCCCGCCACGAAATCAGTACTCTGGTGCAGTTGGATACCTACCGCCAGGCACAGGAACAGGCCGTGGCGGCGCTGCTGGCCGAACGCCGCCAACTCCACAAGGCAGCACCGGACGATACCGTCAAAGCGAGGTTAACACAAATCGCTCAAAGCCTCAAACCGCTGCGGCGGGACATCCGGCTCTGCCGCCAGATTGCAGAGCAATCGGTGCAGATGCAAAAACGCCTGCGGCAGCGGGAGGAGGCCTGCCAAAATACAGAAAGAAATCCCGCACACGAACACGACAGAAAAAACAACCCAACCAGATAAAAAAGGAGAACTGCTTATGGATCATTATTTGGACAACCCCGACCGCAGGGCCTACCGCCGCGCGTATGCCGAGCGTAACTACCCGGTCGGCACCCGCATCCGGCTTCTTGCTATGCCGGACGACCCGAACCCCATCCCCGCAGGGACCTGCGGCACGGTGGTGGCGGTGGACGATGCCGGCCAGCTGCTCATGCAGTGGGACAATGGGCGCAGCCTGTCGCTGGTGCCCGGCGCAGACAGCTTTGAGGTGCTGGAACGCCCCGGACACCGGGATGCCCCCGCGCACACTGCCCACAGAAAAGGAAACGCCAGATGAATTTGGGTTCTGACCCGGCCGACCAGGTCGTCCGGTATACGCTGGAAGGCACAGAGTTTGCGCTGCGCCTTTCTGGCACTGCGGCCAAAAACTTTGCCGTCTTTGTCGCCGCAGTGCTCCGCGACCAGAAAAAGACTCGTGGAAAAACCAACCTCACAAGATTGCTGCGGGAAGGCAAGCCGCTGAAATTCTTTTCGGTCCCGGCAGACCGTATGCGCGAGTTTGCGCAGGAAGCCAGGCGCCACGGCCTGCTGTTCGTGCCGATGCGCGACCGTAACGACCCGGAGCATATCGAGATCGCCATCTGGGCCGAGGATTCCGCCAAGGTGGAACGGATCATCGACCGGATGCAGCTGGATGTGGTGGAGACCGGGGAGGCCGAGATCATGTCGGATGTCACGCCCGAACAGCCCGCGCAGAATCAAGCTGAACCCGACCATCAAAACGCCCCGACCAACGATGAGCCTATCCCGTTTGGATTGGACGACCCTGACGGCGACCTGGGTTTTACCCAACCGGCCCCGCTACCTGCGGAGCCGGAGGACCCGCCGTTTTCCCGCTCGACCCGGACGACCGGCCCTCGGTCCGCGCCGCCCTCCGCCAGCAAAAACAGATCGCCCAATATTTCTCCCGCGCTGCGCGCCGTGCAGGCACGGGCAAGGGGTGAGCGCCCCAGCGTGCGGGAGGAACTGCGGGGGATCAAGGCCATGCTGAATCAGCGGGAAGCTGTTGCGCCGCAGCCCAAAATGCCCATCCGCATCCATCGCGGTGACCGAGTCCGCTGAGCCGGAAGTTTTCCGTTTGTTTTCATTTGGTATATAGCTATGGAAGGGGTGTTGTGGTAATGTTGAACCTGAAAAGAATATCCCATTGCCGGGGGCATCCCGGCAGACAGGAGGCAACCATGCATCGCAGCAACATCCGAATCATGAAGATGGACCGCAACGACCGCAGCATTTTGATGCGGGCATTGTATGCGGATTTTTGCGCCAACCGGGAAGCCGGGGCACCGTACAATCGTCTGGCCGCGCTCATCACGAAGCTGCATGAGACCCGGCCCGGCAAGCTGCCGCTGGACGATGCCGAGTTCCGCCTGGCCCGCAATTCCCTCAACCATCTGCGCAATGAGCGCATTGCTGCCGGCGGGTACACCGATGCGGCGGATGCCGCGCTGCGCAAACTCATCCGGGCCAAACCGCCGTTGTGGTTGTTCGGATGATCCAATGCCAACTCAATTGGAAAGCCCGGACGCCTGTCCGGGCTTTCGCTATGTCTGGAGGTGTTTACAACCAGCAACAAACAAGGTAAGCCTGTTTTGACCGTTGCCTCACTCTCGGGCGGCAAAGATTCTACCGCCATGCTGCTGCGCCTGCTGGAGGAAGGCCGTCAGGTGGATGAGATTTTGTTCTGTGACACCGGCCTCGAGTTCCCGCAGATGTACGACCATCTGGAAAAGTTGGAGCAGTACATTGACCGGCCGATCACCCGGCTGAAAGCGCCGTATACCTTTGAGCAGTATTTCTACGAATACCAGGCAAAGGGCGATGCGGCGTTGGTGTCGAACCGGGGCCTCAGTTGGCCGTCCCACGCCTGCCGCTGGTGTACCGGCCGTCTCAAGACACACGTCATCGCAAAACACCTGCGGGAACTGAAAAAGCAGTACCATTTGATACAATATATCGGCATTGCGGCGGACGAAGCCCACCGCTGCAAAGACCTGCGCTATCCGCTGGTGGAGTGGGGCATGACCGAGGCGGATTGCCTCAACTACTGCCACGCCCGCGGTTTTACCTGGGGCGGACTGTACAAGATCTTCCGGCGGGTATCCTGCTGGTGCTGCCCTCTGCAGCCGATCTCGGAACTGCGCAAACTGCGCGCACATTACCCGGAACTATGGCAAAAGCTGCTGTACATGGGCGCCCATACCTGGCAGCCGTTCCGCCGCGACTATACCGCGCAACAGCTGGAACAACGGTTCGCGCTGGAAGAAGAACGCGCCGCACAGGGCCTGCCCAACAACGGGCGGGCCTTTTATGCTGCCCTGCACGCTTTGCTGGACAAGGAGAGCAACCGCCTCTCTTGAACCGGCAAAATCCAACGCCTTGGTGGGTCTGGCTGCTGCCACTGCCGCTCGTCTGGTGGGCATCGGCCGGGCTGGCCCTGCGGTGGGACGCCGCCGCGGGGCTGGCCGGGATGCTGGCTGCCGTCAACGATTTGCTGGCGCGACCGTTCCCGGTCTATTACACACCCCAGACCCCACGGTTTCTGTTGCTTGGCACCGCACTCTATGCGGGCATCGCCCTTGTCCTCGCAACCGATCATAAAAACACCCGCCCCGGCGAGGAACACGCTTCCGCCCGCTGGGGCAATGTCTTTGCCCTGAAGCGTAAGTACTCCGACAAGGCAGGCCCCAACCTGCTGCTGACCCGGCATTTCCGCATCGGCGTGGACGGTTATAAGCACAAGCACAACACCAACATCCTCGTCGTGGGCGGTTCCGGCGCGGGCAAGACCCGCACCTATGCGGTGCCCAACGTATTGGAAGCCGCCAGAGCCGGGCCGGACGGAAAAGGCTGTTCGCTGGTCATTACAGACCCGAAAGCGGAAATTTTGCGCAAGACCGGCGCCTACCTGATCCGGCAGGGGTACGAAGTGCGGGTGTTCGACCTCATCGACCCCAGCGCATCCTTCTGTTATAACCCGTTTGTTTATGTGCGGGATGACAAAGATGTGCTCCAGCTCATCACAAATTTAATTCAGAACACGACGCCGTCCCATGCGCAGACCAGCGACCCGTTTTGGGAGAAATCCGAGACCGCCCTGCTGCAAGCCCTCATGCTCTATCTGCTCCACGAAGCCCCGCCGCGGGAACAAACCTTCGGCATGGTCATGGAGCTATTGGAGAGCGCCGAGATACGGGAGGAAGATGAAAGCTACCAATCGCCGCTGGACGTACTGTTTGAGCGGCTTGCGGAACGGGAACCCGACAGCATCGCGGTCAAGCAATACCGCGTCTTCAAGCAAGCTGCGGGCAAAACCGCGAAGTCGATTTTGGTGAGCGTCGGCGTGCGGCTGGCGGCGTTCAACTTACCGCAAATCGACCGCCTGACGATGACGGACGAACTGCACCTGGATGAGTTGGGCGAGAAAAAGGTGGCGCTGTTTTGCTGTATCCCGGATTCGGACAAAAGCCTAAACTACCTCGTCGGCATGGTGTATACGCAGCTCATCCAGACGCTCTACCGCCAGGCCGACCGCGTCCACAAGGGCCGCCTGCCGGTGCCGGTGCATTGCCTGATGGACGAGTTCCCGAACATCGCGCTGCCCAAGGACAGCTTTCTGTCGGCGCTCGCCACCATGCGCAGCCGCGGCATTTTTTGCAGTATCATTGTGCAAAACATTTCGCAGCTCAAAGCGTTGTACAAAGACAGCTGGGAGTCGCTGATCGGCCTGTGCGACGAGTTTCTCTATCTCGGGGGCAACGAGCAGAGCACCCACAAATATGTTTCCGAACTGATCGGCAAAGAGACCGTGGACACGACAAACCACAGCCGCAGCCGTGGCCGCGGCGGCAGTTACAGCACCAGCGAGCAGCAGGCCGCGCGCGACCTGCTCACGCCGGATGAAGTGCGCCTGCTGCCGGACGGTAAAGCCGTCCTGTTCGTGCGCGGTGAGCGGCCGGTCATCGACGACAAGTACGACCTGTTGCGCCACCCCTGCATCCGCTATACCGAGGACGGCGGCGCGCCGCCCTATGATTATGCTGCCGCCGGCAAAGCCAACGACGACCTGCCCGGCGATGCCGCCGACTGGGAACTGCTGGACATGGACGACTTTTTGCCGCAGCCCAAACCGACCAAACCACCCGTTACTTTTATGCAATTACGAAGGAGGAATGCCCATGCATCACAAAAACAAAAACCGACTGAATGACCAACCCATCCCCCGCCGCCTGCGCCGTAGTTTCGCGCTGTACGCGGCCATTGTGGCCGCCTGCTGCCTGGCGATGCCGGTGCTGGCGGACGGCGACCCGTTGACGGTCATCAACAATTTGAGCACGTTTATCTTTTCGGTCATCCGCGCCATCGGTCTCATCCTGCTGGGCTGGGGTATTGTCCAGATCGGCCTGTCGCTGCAAAGCCACGACCCCAGCCAGCGCAGCCAGGGCTTCCTCACGCTGGCGGGCGGTATCATCATCACGTTTGCCAAAGAGATCCTCGACCTGATCATCGGGACGGGCGCGTGAAGACCGCGCAAATTGGCTGCCAGGAAGGGGGTGATGCGATACGGACAATAACTGGATCGTGGATAACCTGACCAACGCCCTCAACACCTGGAACGACAAGCTGGGTGAGATTTGGCAGCTGCTGACCGCCAGCCCGGTCAGCTACAACGGCGGCGCGGTGTGGGGCGTCATGACCGGCATCCACGGCGCGTTGCAGGCCATTGGGTACGGGCTGCTCGTGCTGTTTTTTGCCGCCGGTGTCGTCAAGACCTGCGGCAGCTTTGTGGAGGTCAAAAAACCGGAACACGCCCTCAAACTGTTCATCCGCTTTGTGCTGGCCAAGACGGCGGTGGATTTCGGCATGGACTTGATGCTGGCGGTGTTTGACATCGTGCAGGGCATGATCTCGCAGGTCATTGGCACTGCGGGGGCAAGCGGCGTCGGCACCGCCACGCTGCCGCAGGAACTCGTCGATGCCATCAACGCCTGTGGATTTTGGGAGAGCATTCCGCTGTGGGCGGTCACGCTCATCGGCAGTCTGCTCATCACGGTGTTGTCCTTTGTCATGGTGCTGACCGTATACGGGCGAATGTTTTCCCTTTGGATGTACGCCGCCATCGCGCCGGTGCCGCTGTCGGCCTTTGCGGGTGAACCCAGCGCCAGCGTGGGCAAGAACTTTTTGCGCAGCTATGCCGGCGTCTGCCTGCAAGGTCTGGTCATTGCGCTGGCCTGCATCATCTTTTCGGCGCTTTCCACCAGCGCGCCGGCAGTCGACCCCAACGCCAGCGCCATCACGGCGGTGTGGTCGTATGTCGGCGCACTGGCGTTCAATTTGTTGGTGCTGGTCGGGGCCGTCAAGGGGTGCGACCGGATCGTCAAGGAGATTATGGGACTGTAGCTTTGAAAAATACTTCTTAAAATTATTCGTTGATTTTTGCGCAAGAGTTTGCTATACTAATTGGCAGAAAGGACGGTGTTTTCCATGCCGAATATCAAACCGATCTCCGATCTGCGCAATTACAATGAAGTCCTGCGGGATGTCACGGCCGGGGAACCGGTTTTTCTGACCAAAAATGGACGCGGCCGCTATGCTGTGGTGGACATCCAGGAGTACGAGAAAAGCCAGGCAATGGTCAAACTGCTGACCGAACTGGCCCGCGGCGTGCGCTCCGGGCAGGAAGAAGGCTGGCTTGCGCTGGATGATGTGGAAAAGACGCTGTTGGGGTGAAGTATGGTAAAGGTACAGATTTCCCCGTTGGCGCAGCAGGATCTGCTGAACATCCGCCAGTATATTGAAACGGAACTGGCCAATCCCACCGCGGCCCGGCGCACGATCGCGCGTATGCTGAAGGTGATCCGACAGCTGGAAAAATTCCCGCTGTCCGGGGCGCCCTTGCAGTATAATGGCGCAGATACGGGATACCGCTATGTGATCAGCGGAAATTATGTGGCATTCTACATCGGCACGCATACCACCGTGCAGGTAGCACGGGTGCTGTACGGCCGCCGCGATACCATCCGCATTTTGCTGGGGCGCTCGTTCCAGCCGGAGGAACCGGAAGAAGATTCAGAATAAACCGCTGGGGCAGCTTACAACGGCTGCTCCTTTTCTATTCGGAGGTGATGCCCTATCGAGATCAAAATTCCCAAAGAGATCCGCAACTACCACGAGAACATCTTTTTCGGGCTCAACACCCGGCAATTCGTCTGCTCACTGCTGGCGCTTGGCGCGGCGGTGGGCCTTTATTTTTGCCTGCGGCCCATCGTCGGCGCAGAGCAGGTCGGCTGGATGTGCATCCTGGGCGCTGCGCCGTTTGCCGCCTGCGGGTTTTTCAGCTACCACAGCATGACGGCCGAACAGCTGCTGTGGGCGTGGATCAAGTCCGAAATTCTTATGCCCAAACGGCTGGTGTTCCGGTCGGACTGCCTGTACTACCAGATCATGCAGCCCGCCATGGCCGAGGGCTGCAAGCGCCGCCGCAAAAAGCGCGCAAACAAAACCGACAAAGCCCAAACTGCCAAACCCAAACCGAAACGGAGGAATCGTATGAAGAAAAATGAAATGACCAAAGCCCCGGAGGCCCGCCAGTGACCAAGACGCTGGCAACCGCCAGGCGTCAGGAGCGTGTCAAGTTCAAGGTCCCGCGCTCGGTGCAAGATGCCATCCCCATCCGCCGCATCTGGCCGGACGGCATCTTCCAGGTGGGCAACCAATATTCCAAAAGCTGGTCCTTCACCGACATCAACTACGCCATTGCCGACAAGGACGACAAGATGGCGATGTTCCTTGACTATTGCGCCCTGCTCAACGCGCTGGACTCCGGCGCGGCGGCCAAGATCACGATCCACAACCGCCGCATCGACAAGGAGGACTTTGAACGGTCGGTTCTGCTGCCCTTGCGCGGCGACGCCCTCGACCATTACCGCGAGGAATTCAACGAGATGCTGCGCGCCCAGGTCACCGGCACCAGCAACAGCATGGTGCGCGAGCGGTACCTGACCGTCAGCATCGTCAAGCGGAATATCGACGAGGCCCGCACCTACTTTGCCCGCGTCGGCACCGACCTCGTCACTCATCTGGCCAAGCTCAGCTCGGTGGCGGCGGAGCTGTCCACGCCCGACCGCCTGCGGCTGCTGCGGGACTTTTTCAAGGCGGGCCAACCACCCGCCTTTGACTTCGACCTGCGCGGGCACGCCAAACTCGGCCACAGCTTCAAGGATTGGCTCTGCCCCGACAGCATGGAGTTCGCTGCCGACAACTTCAAAATCGATGGCCGCTTCGGGCGGGTACTCTATTTGCAGGACTATGCCAGCTACATCAAGGACAGCTTCATCTCGGAGCTGTGTGACCTCGACCGCAGCATGATGCTGTCCATCGACATCCTGCCGGTGCCCACCGACGAGGCCGCCCGCCAGATGCAGAACACCCTGCTGGGCGTGGAGACCAACATTGCCAACTGGCAGCGCAAGCAGAACGCGGCCAACAATTGGTCCGCTGCCATCCCCTACGACATGGAGCTCCAGCGCAAAGAGACCAAGGAGATGCTGGACGACCTGACCACCCGCGACCAGCGTATGATGTTTGGGCTGGTCACCCTCGTCCACATGGCCGACAGCCGGCAGCAGCTCGACAGCGACACCGAAATGCTGCAATCTGTGGGGCGCAAACATCTGTGCCAGCTCTCAACGCTGCGCTGGCAGCAAAAGGACGGCCTCGACACCGTGCTGCCCTACGGCCTGCGCCGCATCCAGGCGCTGCGCACCCTGACCACCGAGAGCACCGCCGTGCTGATCCCGTTCCGTGCACAGGAAATTTTGCAGCCGGGCGGCATCTACTATGGGCAGAACGCCGTCAGCAAGAACATGATCGTGGCCGACCGCACCAAGCTGCTCAACGGCAACAGTTTCCGTTTGGGCGTGTCCGGCTCCGGCAAGTCGATGTCCGCCAAAGAGGAACTGGTGCAGATCGCGCTGGCGACCGAGGATGACATCCTCATCCTCGACCCGGAATCGGAGTTTGGCCACCTGACCCGTGCGCTGGGCGGCGAGGTCATCCAGATCTCGGCCACTTCGGACAGCCATATCAATGCGCTGGATATGGACCGCAGTTATGGTGACGAGCGCAACCCGATCGTTGCCAAAAGCGAGTTTGTTCTGTCGCTGTACGAGCAACTGGTCGGCGGCGGGCAGGTCAGTGCAAAAGAAAAATCCATCCTCGGCCGCTGTACGGAACTGGTCTACCAGCCCTACATCCGCAACGGCTACCAGGGCACGCCGCCGACGCTGCGGGATTTTTACCGCCTGCTCAAGCTCCAGCCGGAACCGGAAGCGCAGGGGCTGGCGTTGGCGAGCGAGCTGTTCATTACGGGCACGCTCAACACCTTTGCCAAGTACACCAATGTGGATACGCAGGCCCGCATCATCGACTACGACATCCGGGAACTGGGTGAACAGCTCATGCCGCTGGGGATGTTGGTGACGCTGGACGCGATCTACAACCGGGTCATCCAGAACCAGAAGCGCGGCAAGCGCACCTGGATCGTGGCGGACGAATTTTACATTTTGTTCCGCTATGAATACAGCGCCAATTTCTTTTACAAGCTGTGGAAACGTATCCGCAAGTATAACGGGCTGATCACCGGCCTGACGCAGAATGTAGACGAGCTGTTGCGCTCCGATACCGCCCGCTTGATGCTGGCAAACAGCGAGTTCCTGATCCTGCTCAACCAATCCGCCACTGACCGGGAGGAATTGGCCAAACTCCTCCACATCTCGGACACACAGCTCGGCTACATTACCGACGTGCCCGCCGGCTGCGGCCTGATCCGCTGCGGCGGGCAGCTCGTGCCGTTCACCAATGCGTTCCCGACCGGCACCGATCTGTACAAGCTGATGACGACCAAACCCGATGAAATGATGAGGTGACCAACTGTGGCAAGGTACAAAAATAAGGGGCCGCCCAGGCGGTCCCACACTGCTTAGAAAGATAGGATTCAGAAGTTCCAGATATTATTTTCAAGCCCCCGCAGGCGGGCGCGAAAATCGGCAACCATTTTGGGCGTATCTTCCACATCCGGGAAGGTTACCAGGTAGTCATCCCCGGCTTGATGGAAGCCCACCACGCCGACCAGTCCGGCCATCTCGGCCACCTTGACGAGCGAATGGAAATCGTATTCTTGGGAGCTGATCATCAGATTCATTGAAAACATACCCTCTATCCATTATCGCATTTGTTCCAGCATAGCACGAAAAAGCCCCGGATGCAACACCGCCAATGCGTCATTTTGCCTGGGACGGTTGCGACAACAGCTGCTCGATCAGAAAATGATATTCCGGCAACTGGGCGTCATACGGCTGGACGCGGCGCAAAAACTCTGCCTTTTCGCTGTCTGCTGCCTGCCAGAGAGGGCACTCCTTGTCAGACTCCAACATGACATCGTTGCCGATCTCACTGTAGATACGGTTACAAATCATGTCGGCGGTGTCCACCGCCTCTGCTTCCTCAATAGTTTCGCGCCGAATGTCCAGGAACAAAAACACATAACGTTGTATTTTTTGTGACCAGATAATTTCCATGAAGTCCGCCTGCTCGATATACGGCTTGAACACGGTCAAGACCCGCTCGATCTCACGCTTCTCTTGATTCGTATACATGGTGATGCCTCCCTTACGCCAAATCGGCAAAGCTCAACTGTCCATCCTCGCAGGTCTTTTGCAGCGCAGGCGGCACGATGGTCAGCAGTGTCAGCGCCGCCTGCGGGTCGGTCAGCCAGGGGCGCACCTGCTCGTGGGACAAAATCAGCGGCATCCGGTCGTGGATGCCCTGCACCGAGGCATTGGGCGCGGTGGTCAGCACCACATAGCAGTTGGCACCGTCCACGTTGTCGTAGATGCCCGCCAGGTAGATGGGCTGCCCCGGCACCTGGAAGAAGTATTTGTGTTTGCCTGCATCCCACTCATAATAGCCGCTGGCCGGGATCACGCACCGCTGGGCGGCCATGCTGCGGCGGAACATCGGCTTGTCGCAGACTGTCTCGGCGCGGGCGTTGATCATCAACCCGCCGCGCCAGCCCGGGATGCCCCACCGTTGGTATTCCGCCACGACCTTGTCGCCGCTGGCGATCAGCACCGGCGCGACCTGGGTGGGCGCGACGTCGCCCGCCATCGGGAAATTCAGTTTGCCCGGGAACCGCCCGCGGCTGCGCCGCTCGGCGTCGCGGAGAATCTTTTGCATCTCGCGGCTTTCTTTGGTTGAAAACAGATAACGGCCACACATGGCAACCCCTCCTTTTGCCACAGATTCCCGAAAGGTTATATGTCAGGCGTTTGTTTGCGCAAATACTCCGCAGGGACGCGCTTTGTCAGCCAAACGCCGTTTTGGGAAAGATAGAAGCGATACCCATCCCGTTGCATACGGCCACTCTCCACCTGATAGACAACCGCGCGGCCGTGCCGTTTGCCAACGGACACCGCAGTGTCAAAATCCCCGGAAAGGTGGACATACAACCGGCTTTTTGGCAGCAAGCCCTGCGCGTCGATGGACGCCACATATTTTTCCCCGGTGCCATGCCAGAGAATCTTCGGTGGCTCGCGTTCCGACAATTCCACATCCACCGGAATGGAGTGCCCCTGGTTGGCGCGGATCTTTGTTTTGTCTGCGTTGAAGGAATACCGCTGCTTGTTGTCCGTGCGAACGATCTCTTCCAACTGTGCCGCCGTCAGGGGATAGCGGTCTGCCATGCCCCTCAGCAACGAATCCACATCCGCCCAGCCGTGCGCATCTATCTGAATCCCGGCGGCCTCCGGCTTGTGGCGGAGAACCAGGCTCAGGAATCTGCTGGCCCGAATCAAGTCCATACCGGCCTCCTTATCCGACCACCGTGCCGAGAACACGGAAAACGTCCGATTCCCCGACGCGGATGGGCGCATACGCTGGATTCAGCGAGACCAAATACACGCCATCGGCATCATATTTTAGCTTCTTGCAATAGCCCTGCTCATTCAGCACGCACAGCACGATTTCGCCGGTTTCGGCCTGCTCAGCCTTGCGCGCCCAGACGATCTGCCCGTCCGCAAAGCGCGGCGACATACTGTCGCCCGCCAGCCGCACGCCAAACTCGGCCTTGGCCGGGACGGCGTCGTCCACTTCCATCTCCTCAGCCAGATCGTCGTCCAGCCACTGGCCGGTGCCGGCGGAAGCGGGCTGCAAAAACACCGGCAGCGTGCGCAGGCGGTGCACGGCGGGCTGCTCCCGGAATTCGTCCGATTGCAGCAGCAGGCGGCGGTATTCCTCCAGCCGGTCCATCCCCAGCCGGTTGAGCTGCGGGCCATCCGCCTGGCTGAACAGCTCGGAGACCTCATGGTATCCCAGTGCCCGCGCCAGCGCAATGGCCTGGGTCACCTTGGGTTCGCTGTCGCCCTGCTCCCAGGCGACAAGGGTTCGGGCGGCGGCCGTTTTGCCCGCGGGCAGATAGTCCCGCATTTTGCGCACAGTTTGCTCACGGGTCAGTTTTTGCGCCTCGCGCGCGGCCTTGATGCGTTCGTTCCAGCTCATAGGACGCCCTCCCTATACTTCTATGCCCTTATCATAGCATGGTCGAGACCACAAGTCAAGCATATGATTACATGGATTTGCAAAAATGATGGCTTGAAATTGCCAAACAATGCAATTATAATAAAGCCAAAGGGGGTGCTGTGTATGCCGGGCCGAGCCATACTCCATATCGACGCCAACGCGTTTTATGCCTCGGTCGAAATGCAGGAAAACCCCGCCTTGCGCGGCAAACGCATCGCCGTCTGCGGCAGCAAGGAGGACCGCCACGGCATCGTGCTGACCGCCAGCTACCCCGCCAAGCGGATGGGCGTCAAGACGGGCATGGCGATCTGGCAGGCGCAGCAATGCTGCCGCGACCTTCTCATCGTGCCGCCGCACTACCGCGAGTATTTGCGGTACAGCGGTTATATGCGCGAGATCTTGCAGGACTACACCGACCAGATCGAGGCGTTCGGCCTGGATGAAAGTTGGGCGGATGTAAGCGGCAGCGTGGGCCTGTTCGGCAGCGCCATGACCATGGCGCAGGAGATCAGCGACCGGGTCAAGCGGGAACTGGGCATCACGGTGAGCATCGGCGTTTCCAACAACAAAGTCACTGCAAAATTGGGCAGTGATTACAAAAAGCCCGACGCCATCACCCGCATCGAGGCGGACAATTATCAGGAGATCGTCTACCCGCTGCCGGTGCAGGACCTTTTGTATGTGGGGCCTGCCACCCAGCGCAAGCTCAACTCTTACGGCATCCGCACAATCGGGCAGCTGGCAGAAACCAACCCCGAGACCCTGCGCGGGTGGTTTGGCAAGGTGGGGTATTCGCTGTCCGCCTTCGCCCGCGGGCTGGATGCCTCGCCGGTGGCCCGGCAAGACCATGTAGCGGCGGTCAAGAGCGTGGGCAACAGCGGCACCACGCCGCGGGACCTCGTCAACAACGAGGATGTCTGGCTTATGCTGCTGGTCATGGCCGAGAGCGTCGCCATGCGGATGCGGGAGCTGAACATGAAATGTACCGTGGTGGAGGTCAGCGTCCGGGACTGCGATTTGAACGGTTTTGTCCGGCAGCGCAAGATCGACACGCCCACCAGCAGCAGTTTGGAGATCGCGCAGATTGCCTTTGAACTTTTCAAAAGCAACTACCGCTGGGGCAAGCCGCTGCGCGGTGTCGGCGTGCGCGGGGCCTCGCTGGTGCCCGCCGATGTGCCCATTCAGCTTGGCTTTTTCAGCAATGCCGAGAAGCGCGAAAAACTCGAACGGCTGGATAAGGCGGTGGATGTCGTGCGCGAACGGTACGGCTACACCAGCGTCCAGCGGGCGCGGATCTATACCGACCGCGGGCTGGGGGCCATCAACCCCAAGGACGACCACACGGTGCACCCGGTGGGATTTTTTAATGCAGGATAACGTAAACAGGGAGGTTCTGGCAACATGGCGCGCAAGATCATCGGACGCGAAAAGCGGTATGTGGAAGTGGATGTCCGCTTTGAGCCGGACGGCCACCTGCGGCCGCTGGCCATCCGATTTGGGCCGGAGCAGGTGTACCAGATCGACAAGATCAAGGACGTCAGCCGCCGCGCCGCCGAGGTGGGCGGCGTGGGGGACAGGTATGTCTGCGTGATCCACGGGCAGGAAACAAACCTCTGGATGGAGAAGGGCCGCTGGTTTGTGGAAGCCAAGCTGGTGGCCGAAGCGTGACAATATCCATAACAAAAGCAAATGACGCGGGCGCGGAGAAAGTTTCTCCGCCTCGCGGCGTTTTGCATCTATGTCATGGCGCAAAGCCTTATTGATTGTCCGCTTGCGGCCGGGCGATTGCCCTGGCATGGCCTTGGGCGGCGGGGAACGGTATCGAAATTTCGGTACCGTTTTTGTCTATGTTTATAAGATACAGGATGATTTTGACAACCATTTGATAGTCATTTGAAGAAACTTCAAACAATTTATCACCAATTTGTGAAGGGGGGGTAGAGTGGCATGGTAGAACCCAAACAGAAACCGGCAGGCAAGCGTGTTCACACAGCGGACAAAGCGCGCATCCCACGCACGGCGATGCGCGCCGCCTGGCTGCGCACCCGTGAGGGCGCACGGCGGCTCACAGCAGAAGAACAGCAGGACGGCCAGTACCAGGAGGCCGCTTCGCTGGAAGAACGCGCCGCGGACACCGCTGTCTCGGCGGCGGAGGCTGCCGCCGGGGCCACCCTGCGCGGCGGCAAAAGGCTGGCACAGCGCGTTGCCCAAAACCGCCAAAAGGCCAGCGGCGAAAAACCGGTACAGGAACAGGCTGCGCCGCTTGCCGCAGAGGAACCGGACGTTTTATATACTAAGCAGAAACCTTACTATGCCGGGCAAGAGGTGCGCCAAGGCCGGCGCACAAAGCCGCCGGCGACCCGCAGTGCCGTGACCGGCGGCGCGCAATCGAAGGATGCCCGCCAAGGGGTCCCGCGCCATGAGGCTATTGACCGTTTGCAGGCAGCCATGCGCAAAAAGTCGCCGCCGCGGCAGGCGCCTCTGCCCAAAACGGCCCCGAATGCCGCAAAAAAAGCGGCTGAAGTCCAAAAGGCGCGCCAAACGGCAGCCAGGGCAGCCTGGCTGGCCAAACAGGCAGCACAGGCCGCCAAAGAGACCGCGCAAAAGGTTTCGGCTGTAGTTCGCGCCGGGCTCAAAGCCCTGTGGGCGGCCGCGCAGACGCTGGCGGCGGCCATCGCGGCGGGCGGGACCACGGCGCTGCTCGTCATCGTGGTCCTTTGCATGGTGGCGATGGTGGCGGGTTCTGCGTTCGGTATTTTCTTTGCCGCTGAGCCCACGGGGGACGGTATAAGCGTTGCGCAGGCCATTACGGAATTGAACGAGGAATACCAGGAACGCTTGCAGGAGATCGAGAGCGAAGAAGAATATGACCGCCAGGAGATCGAGTCCAACGACGGCAGTTATGCCATCGCCTGGCAGGATGTCCTGGCGGTCTTTGCCGCGTATGTCAGCGGCGCAGAGGACGGCGCGCCGGTGGCGTATCTGGATGAAGAAAATCTCGAACGGCTGCGTGCAACGCTTTGGGATATGAACGAGGTAGACTACCGCACCGAAACACAGCGCCATGAAGTCGACGTGCCGGACGAGGACGGGAATGTCGCAACAGAAACCGTCTCTGAAACGGTGCTGGTGATTGAACTGACCCACCGTTCGCCGGAAGAAATGCGGGATGAATACGGTTTCAATGCCCGGCAGAACGAGTATCTGACGCTGTTACTGGCCGAGGATACCACCGCGCTGTGGGGCGACCTGCTCGGCGGCTTTGCCATGGGAGAACTGGGCGGCGAGATCTTGACGCCCGGCTCCGACACCACGCTGGGCGGCGGCGCGCTGCAATGGCCGCTGCCGGTGGCGGGCACGATCACCTCGCCGCAGGGCTACCGCACCGACCCGATCACCGGCGAAGTCAGCTACCACAGCGGCACCGACATCGCGGTACCCGAGGGCACCCCGATCCTGGCGGCGGCCGACGGCACGGTGACCATCGCCAATGCACTGGACAGCTGGGGCGGCAGCTACGGCTACCACGTCAAGCTCGACCACGGCGGTGGATTGACAACGCTGTACGCGCACTGCTCCAGCATCTGCGTCACCGCATGCCAACAGGTCAAAGCCGGGCAGGTCATTGCCTATGTCGGCCACACCGGCCGCGCGACCGGGCCGCATTTGCATTTTGAAGTTCATTCGTCTTGATGCGCGGAATCTTTATTCAAATCTTTTTTCCGAACGCTCTATGCACTTTCTCCAGAATCTCTGTAGGTACTGGCGCATAACAATGAGCGACTTACTCTAGAACAACATTATTCGCTGCAAGGCGTTAATATGTTGGCCGCAGACCACTGCCAGGATACGTCCCATACTGTTATGAAGTGAGTGACGGCGGAGTGTTGACCGATTCGCTGGGAATGGTGGTGTCGTCACGACTAACAAAAGTTTTTGTGAAAGTTGTTAAAATCGATCGCTTTTACCAAGGTTATTGTACATTATAGCGTGGGCTCAACTCCCTTCTCACCGCCTTTACTATTTTGCATATATAACGAGTTTTCCGCTATTTGCGCAAATTCTCTGGCTTTTTCGTTCTCTATATGCTTTATTTATTAATGAAGTGGAGTCTGATTATCTATTTTATGATGCGTAATATAGCTAAAGGCTGTTGACGCAAATACGTGAGCGGAGAGTATTCATGAATAAGTGGTTCAAACGTATTGCGGTTGTGATTGCTGTGGTTTTACTTTTGTGTCTTCTGCTTTTCCTTTTTCGGGTCGCTTGGTTATTCTTTACCGGGGCACTAAGCTATAATGATGGATTCTTTTATTTCCAATACTAATCCAATCAACCACCAAAGGCGAGAGGTTCTTTTGTATTGACTCAGTTGGAGGAGATCTATATGAAAAAAATTCTGTCTGTGGTCCTTTGCGCATTCATGCTTTTTACTTGCGCTGCCCTTCCGGTTTATGCTGATAGTACACTGAAATTCGACCCCGGCTATACAACTTTTACCTCTGATGGAGAAGAATTTATTGTTCGAACATACTCCAGTGAACAGAGGGCACGCAACTCTGGCGGTGCAGAGAAAACGATGGGAATCGAAGTTTTAACGCCTACCGGTCAAACTGTATACAATGTTTCTTGCACATTCGTTTTCCACTATGATTCGGCCACAAACTATGTTAAAGTTGTCTCTCTGCGCACGAACGTGCACGAAGATAGCGGGTATGGTTTTACCCACAGTGCAATTTCGTATATGGTTGGTATTGGGGTCGAGGAAGTCAAATTGACTGTATGCGACAGATATGGCGTGGAAAAGGATTCGCGCATCATGCGTTGTTACAGTGATGGACATACAGAAGGATAAATAAGCATGTCCTGATGTCAATTTGAATAGTATTGGCTCTGATTCTCTCGCCTTTAGGGGGGGCGTGTTGCAGAATGAAAGTCTGCAGCGCGCCCTGCTTTTGTAAAATTATATATTAATATGCCGGTGTGGGCAATTGACTATTGCATTTGAAGACCCAGACCATGTATTTATGAATAACAAATATGTGTGCAATTCTTTTGATGGAGGTTTCTCACATGGAGCATTTATATCCTAGAACATGCTACCCGCTGTTTACACCACTGTCAGCTTATATATATGATGCATCAAGAAACCAGTTTGTCCCAGTAAGTAAGTCACTCTTTTTTGAACTCGTCCGAGCTCACAATTGTCAAACGCTGCAGAATCGAGAAGAATTTGAGGCTCTTTTGGAGGAGGGATTTTTAGCCCCCCACACAATTAAAAGTGTCGTTCACCCATTCACCAAATACATTGATCTGATGCTGGGAAGAACAATGTCTCAGATATTACTTCAGGTTACACAGGACTGCAATTTTCGTTGCGAATACTGTGTGTATACTGCTTCTATCGATGGAGTTCAACGAAAACATCAAAACAAACACATGAGTTGGGATACTGCAAAAAGAGCAGTTGATTACTTATGGGAGCATTCAATAGATTCCGATGTAATTACAATCGGATTTTATGGCGGAGAGCCATTGTTAGAATATTCCCTCATTCAAAAAGTTATTTCTTATAGTGATAAGAGATTTGCCGGCAAGCAAATACATTATGCTATGACAACCAATGCGTCGCTGCTTTCCATAGAGAAAGCTCGCTATCTATATGATCATCATGTACACCTAATATTAAGTATTGATGGACCCGCTGAAATCCATAATGCCAATAGGCCATTCAAGAATTCTAATTGCGGATCTTACAGTGTGGTTTTGAATAATATAACACAACTCAAAAAAGAGCTTCCAGAGTATATAAATGAAATTGAGCTCAATATGGTTATCGATCCGCAAAGCAATTTGGATGAAATTTACTCAATCCTCAATGAAGGCGGAGATTTTTACGGATTCAAGGCAATGGCGACTATCATCAATGATTTGTCGCTCAAAAAGAAAAATAATAGGACTCAAGATTTTTCGATCCAGCTGGAATACCAAACGTTTCTACTGCTCCTTAAAGAATTGGGCTTAGTGAAAATCAATGCGCACTTTCCACTTTCAGAAATAACTGTAGAAACAGCAAAGAAAGCTCTTGAAAAAAAATATGAACCTACAAGTCAGCTTCCAGAGAGCGCCTCTCCCGGAGGAATGTGCGTGCCAGGCGTGCATAAGTTGTTTGTTACTGCAGATGAACGTTTAATCACATGTGAACGTGTAAATGAGCCTTCTGATGCGGGGTTCTTGGGAACCCTAACAGATGGCATAGATGTCGCCCGTGCCGAGAAAATACTTAATTTAGCTGAACTTACGAAGCAAGAATGCCGTGAGTGTTGGGCGTTTAGGTATTGTTATAATTGCTTGTCGCATTGTGATGACGGTAATTGCGCAAGTAGATCCTTACGCCTGGAGCATTGTAAAAACGCAAAACAAAGCGTAGGATACGTTTTTCAAATCATGTTACTACTTTTACAAAAAGAAGAATTGTTTAGTTATAGGGTGAAAAATGATGAAGAAAACACTGTTATACCCTTACACGAAAAGGGCATTGCCTCTTGTTCGATTCTGGAATGAACTGAAACCGGGATATCCATTGGTACTGAGTTCTTTCTCAGGAAGTGGCTTGACAGGCAAAAAGGCAGGCCGCGCATATGAGTATACCACTCCGACAACCTCTGTATACACGGAAGAAGAACTTGACAAATTTATAGATCAAATAGGAACATGTATACTTCTGCCTGTAGAACAGGAATATGACGCCGAAGTCGTTGCAAATCATACTCATGAACTTGTTGAAAAATTGAAAAAGAATAAGATTGAAATTTTGAATTTCACAAATGATAAAAAGGTGACATACCCATTTTTTGAAAATTCATCAGGAGTAAAAGTGAGAGAACTCCCTATGCCCGTAATTTTTATAGGGGGATTGGTTGATTCGTCACGCAGTTTTGAAACCTTTTGTGCAGCGTTGGTCGGGTTACAGAATGCAGGTATCCAAGTGTGTGCCTTCTCAACTTATAAACCTGCAAAAGTATTCGGCGTGAATCTCATTGACGCGCAGCCCAGCGTAGACTTTGGTATAGAGCATTTGATAAAATCACTTAATATGTATATATACTCTTGTGCAATCAAGCAAAATGCAGATGTGGTTTTGCTTGATTTACCCTCGCCGTTCCTCTCATATAGTAATCTGACGACTGGAGATTTTGGGGTATACGCTTATATTCTATCGCAAGCCGTTCCTCCTGATTGTATTCTACCTTGTGCCCCGTTAGATTGCTTTGATCAAGATATCCAACGCAGCACACTTCCAATAATGAAGTATCGCTTCGGGCAGGTACCTTGCGGTATGGTTTACGAAAACTGTCTTATTGATTATTTAAACACTGGAAGAGGTGGCGGCTTGCACAAACTTTTTGTAGCCCCAGATGAGATTGCAAACTATTCTCAACATTTACCTGACAGCATTTTGTCAGCAAATATTGCAGACAAAAATATTAGTGAGAAAGTTGCCAAACTGATTTTAAGGGAGCTGGAAGAATAATAATGGAATATAGAGAATCATTTGTAAGAAGTCATTTTATTGCGTTATTGTCTGAAAAGTTCGGAATAAACAAGAAAAAGGCACAACAATACCCAAGCGAACCGTTGCTGGGTGAAACATTTGGGCTTTGCAGTTTTGATCTGGTTTATTTGTATGCTTTCGTAGAGAAAACTTTTGGAATAAGATTTTCTGAAGAGGATGTCACAAATTATAGATTGCTTACAATAGACAATTGGGTAGCTACAATTTGTAAAAAGATTGGGTGACCTTCATTCTCCTTAGGCGGCAAGGGGCGGCTCGCTTATTTGGGGAGGTGTAATTATGTCTCTTAAGAAAAAGGCATCTCGGTCGACCATTTCGTCTACTTCGAAGAATCTCCGTGGCCTGAGCGTTGCACCGGAATGTATCACCGACTGTGGGTCTGCTGGATCGCTGCAGTCGGAGTATGTCGCATTTTATAATGCTTGTGCAGCGATTGGCTGGTATTCCAATCCCAACGTCTAATAATGTTATTGGCTCAAGTTATACACTGTGAGTCAACCAAATACAGCATATTAGAGTAATTGTTCTGTGACATAGAGCCGCCCTTTGCCATCTAAGGAGAATGTATGTGAAAAAAATACATAAATTCATGGCATACGTTGACAGTTTAAAGTTTTGCTTCGTATTCTCATGGAAGTCATCACCTTTTTTTACACTGTCTAGGCTGATTTTGGGAGTTATTACCCCATTTTGTACGATTGCTTCATCTGCTTGTCTGCGGGTGATGATTGACAATCTCGTCAACAAGAGCGAAATATATGATTTAAAACAAGTGTTTTTGCCTTTTTGGGGTTGGTTTTTTGTTTTGTTTGTTTCGACTTTTTCACAACGGCTTTTGTTTTTTGTCCAAGACATTCATAATCGCCACCTTGAAAGGAATTTGAAAAGCACAGTCTTGGCAAAGTCATTAAAAGCAGATCTTCATATTTATGATAGCGCCGAATACTATGACCGCCTTGATATAGCAACAAGAAATCCTGCTATTTTACAGCAAACGATAACATCTTCGATATCTACAGTTTCGGTAATAATATCGACGATTTCAACTTTTATTATCCTTTTTTCCTTTGATGCTTTTGGATCCATTCTATTAGTCGCAGTTTCTGTACCACTTAGCTTTTTTAACTTGAAATATACGAAGCAATTGTTTGAAATCGATGTAAAACAGACCTCATCAAATAGAAAGGCAAACTACATATTCGATATTTCCACATCGCCTAGATTTGCATTTTGCGTGCGGTCACACAATATGGAAAATGGGCTCAACACGGAGTATGACGACCTTTCAAAGCAAATTATATCTCAACGAACATCCGCCGCAAAGAAAAGAACAATCACGATGCTTATTTTTGAGGGCCCTGCACTAATTCTTATTGCTGCCCTCGGTGGTTCACTTCTATATAAAACATTCCAAGGACGTTGCTCTGTTGGAGATTTTAGTTTCTATATCGCAATTTGGATTCAATTTTGGAATTCTATCAGTAGCGCAACAGCGGCTACTGCACAACTCGTCGACGATAAATTAAGAATCGATCAATTCCGAGACTTCCTAAAAGGAGACTATAATTCAATTAAAACCGGAAAACAGAAACTACTAAAAGTTGAATCCGTCGAATTTAGCCATGTATACTTTCGTTATCCCAATAGCGAAAAATGGGCACTCAGAGACGTTTCTTTTCTCATTGAATCCAACTCTTGTGTGGCACTAGTAGGGCAAAACGGATCTGGAAAAAGCACAATTATAAAGTTATTGCTTCGTTTATATGAGCCGACCAATGGAAATATCTATATTAATGGCTTGCCTCAAGATCAATATGATCTTACAGATTTGCGTAATAAATTCTCTACATATCAGCAGAATGAACTAAATTATGCATTTTCTGTGGGCAAGAATGTTTCGTTGTACAATAGAGGTAAACATGATAAAATAGTAACTTGTTTGAACTTGGCGCAAGCTAAAGATTTGCTAAATAAAATGCCTTTAGGGCTTGAAACATGTTTAGGCAAAAGTTTTTCAAATGACGCAGTGGATTTGTCAGGAGGAGAAAACCAAAGAATAGCACTCGCACGAGCATTTTATCATCTAGGGGATGTTCTTGTTCTGGATGAACCGTTTTCAGCACTAGATGCAGAAGCAGAACAAAATATAATGAGTAACCTTACCGAACTAAAACAAAGTAAAATATGCTTGTTTTCTTCTCACCACCTATTTACGACAAAAATAGCAGATAAGATAATTGTTATTGAAAATGGTCAAGTCATTGAGGAAGGAACGAAAGAAAAACTTTTGACGCACAATGGACACTTTACGGATCTCTTAAAAATGCAAAATGTTTCCGTAGAGTCTATACTCACCAAATAACAAAAAGTGGTAATAATCGATGAAAAAAACATTGCTATATTTGGTCTTGACCGCAATAATGGTATCTTCATTATCAGCTTGCCATAAAGGGGAAGGTATCGGAACTTCCCAAAACGGTGCAGAAGAAAATGGAGATGTCGTCACTATTGATGTAAGCGACAGCGAATCAATCACGCTAAAAGTATATCTGGAAGCTGTTTATACAGATGAAGAAGCGCATTTTCCCATCAACGAAAAGCTAAAAGCCTTCGAGGATTCTCATCCAGAAATTTGTCTGGAATTTGTTTCTCCCGTAGGCGGTGCCAGTGATCCGGCTGCACGGGAAGCCGAGATCAACAAGGTGAACACCGAGATTATAACCGGTGGTGGTCCCGACGTTTTTCTGATGGAGACCATTCGGTTCACGGATGATAATTTGTTCCCGGATATTCAAAAAGCAATGAAGAATCACTCCTTTTTGAATCTTTCCGACTATGCGGATTCCAATGCGTTCGATCCCTCCAGTTGCTATTCCGAGGTTCTTGCTGCCGGGCAGCTGGAGGGCCAGCAATACATTCTGCCGCTTTCTTTTTCGGTTCCCTTATTTGTAGGCGCAGAGTCCGTTATCACAGAAAGTGGTTATCAGCCAGAAATTGCCTCGGCAAATCAAGCGGCGTTTTTTGGGGAATTGTCCCGTGTTTTGCAGGAGAACAGCAGCAAGGTCTCCTATTCCTTGAGCCTGACGAATCTGCTCGATCAGCCGCTGCTCGACTACCAGGCGGGGACAATTCAGTTGGATACCGATGCTGTCCGTCAGGCTTTAACCATTGAAAAGGATTACACCACCCAACAGCTCAACTTCTTCAACAACCATGACTCCCAGCAAATAGATGCATTGGCTGAGGGAACACCTTTTGGCCTTCTTGAAATGTCAGACATCGCGCTGGGAACATTGCACCACTTAGATACCAAAGGCATCACCCCGTTCATCCAAGGGATCCCCAACGAAAACGGCAGCATTACAGCAGAAATTTCCAGCTACGCAATGGCCAGTGCCAACACACAGTATCCGGAGCAATGCGCGGAACTGCTCTACTATCTGATGAGCGCGGAATGCCAGGACGCCGCTGCCTATCCATCTACTGTGGAAGAACTGCCTGTACGACGCGACAGTATGAAGGTTTCGCTGGAAAACAAGCATCATTTCCTTGTCTATGACGCTTCCAGGGAAAAACTCTCCGAGGATGATATCGCTTTCCGTGAGGAAACCTATGGCGGCAATCTGCAAGACTCCACGGTGCAGAGCCTTCAGTCGATCTGCGACCAAATAACATCCGCACATTTTCACACCATCTGGTACAGTGCGCTGGAACTGGGGCAGAGCGAAACGGGAGACGATGTGCTGACATCCTCCTTGAATGACTATCTCTACGGAGACACCTCGCTGGATGAATTGATTGACACGCTGACGCCCAGACTGCAAATGTATCTGGATGAATGAAAGGAATTCCATGAATTTCTTTGTAAAAAGTGGATCCCTGTCCCGACAACGCCATATCACAGGCTGGCTTTTACTGGTTCCTATGTTTCTGGCTCTTATGGCCAATGATCTGCTTCCGTTTGTTATAGCTTTTATCCGCAGTTTTTACCACGGCATGGGGAACACCTTTGTGGGGATGGAAAACTATGTAGAACTGTTGCAAAATCAGACTTTCTTGCTGGCGATTCGTAATCTTCTGCTTCTTTGGGCTTTTGTCCTGCCCTTGAATCTTTGTGTCGCGTTTCTTCTGGCATTACTGTGCCATCGTGTCCGCGGCGACAGATCGTCGGCCCTTTTCTTTCTTCCTGCCGTTCTGCCTGCCGTCTGTGTGATAGAAATTGTATCCCAATTGTTCGGGCCCTCGCAGGTAGACGGTCTGTTTTCCCTTTTACCTGCAGACTGGTCCATGGGACCGGCGGCAGGTGTCGTTTTTGCGTGCCTTGTTCTTTGGAAAGGGCTCGGATATTCTATACTGATTCTGACGGTATCGCTGGGTTCCATTTCGGAAGAATATCTGGAAGCTGCTGCTCTGGAAGGCGCCTCTTACTGGCGAATTGTTTTTTCCATCCGTCTTCCGCTCACAGCTCCCGCGTTAGGGATCTGTGCGATCCTGGCCGTATACAATTCTTTTCGCTGTTTCCGGGAAGCCCTGCTCCTGGGTGGGGCACACCCTGCAGAGTCCCTGTACAGTTTACAACATTTCCTGCAAAACAATTTCAGCAACATGAATTTTGCCAGGCTGGAAGCAGCTTCTGTTTTTCTCATTGTCGTCCCGCTGTTCTTACTGGTATTCTTCTCCGCCCTTTGGAAATCCCGTGCCCGGAAAGGAGGTGGACAGCAGCGATGAAACGTTCCTGCTGGCAACGCCTGCTCTTTCGGCTGCTTGTGTTTTTGTGCGTTCTCCCTTGCGCAGCGCTGCTTCTCCCGTTTGCGAAAGCTGGTATTCTTTCCCTTTGGGATAATTCTGTAAAACAGGAACCGGTCTATTGGGCTTCCTATCAGAACACGATTTTACTTGCCGTCGGGAATCTGCTGCTGCAGTGGTTCGTCAATCTCCCCGCGGGCCTGGCGCTTTCAAAAATGCTTCCGCACCATACCGCCCGAAAACTGCTCTATCTCTGCCTTTTGTTGATGCTGCTTCCACAACAAGCACTTATACTTCCGCAGTATCTTTTACTGGATCAGATCCATCTTTTGCACCACGTGGGTGGTGTCGTGCTTATGTCTGCCTTCCAGCCTTTCCTTGTTTTGCTATTCTGGTTTGGCAGTGAGCAAATCCATTCCAGCCTGTTCGAAGCGGCAATCTGTGAAGGGGCTTCTACCCGGCAATGCTTTTTTCGGATCTATATCCCCCTGCTTTCCCCCTACCTACTGGCGGGCAGCCTATTGTCAGTAGTCGAAAGTTGGAATATGCTGGAACAACCCATGACCTTTTTACAGACAGACAGTCAGATGGTATTGTCAACTTACTTTCTGCAGCAAACAGGGGCCAGCCCCATCGTGACAGCAACGCAAGCGCTTCTCTCTGCGCTTCCGTTGCTCCTCGTTTTCGCTTTTGCGGTTGCAAGGTTGCATAACCCAATTTCCACAATAACAAACCAATAGATTTCTATTACATCATAATTGCAAAACGGATGGAATAGGTACGCCCATTTTTAGCCGCTCCGTTCCGGCAATGCCGGAACGGAGCGGTCTTTTGCTTTTCCCTCTCTCCACACCTCTCCCAATAACCTTTTTCATAAGATCCTCCTTTTATTTTCTGATACAAATCGCCTAACATTTATTCCTGCCGCAGCTCCTGGCTGGCAGGGATACGACGCAGCTGCCCCAAGGCGGTAAAAACGGCCAGCGCCCCGGCGGCGCCAAATGCCAACGCACAGTACACCGGCGCCCCCAAGGGGAATACGGCCACCCAAGGCAGAGCCAGGATCCGGGCAATCAAAGCCGAAACTGCGGCCCCGCTCGCCAGGCCTGCCAGCACCCCGCCCAACAGGCAAAAAGAACTGGTGGCAAAGACGGTGCTGTACAGCGCCCGTTCCGGCAGGCCTAGACTGCGCAGCAGCGCAAACTCCCGGCGTCGGGCCAGCAACTTGGCGTACAGCACGGTATAGGTCTCCAACCCACCCAACAGCAGGACCCCTGGCGGAAAGCAGGCCCGGATCGCTGCCAACAGCAGTCCGATGGCCTGACGCTGCCGCGCCCAGTCCGAAGTGGGAGTGTAATCCTGGATTGTATAGCGGCAGCCGGCCGTATCCAGCAGTGCGGTAAGCTGAGGCGTGAGCAGGCGGCCATCGGCGATATCGTAATAGACTACCAGCGCCCGTTCGGGCAGCGGGTCTGGCGCCCGTTGGGCAAAAATGCTGCGGGCAGTGACCCCTACCGTTACGCAATCCTCTTCCGGAATGCGCCCGATTCCCAAAGGCAGCGGTGATTGTTGCTGGCCGACCATTACCGGCTGCGTACCGGCCATGGGCGGGGCCTGCGACGGGCCGTCCGATACCGCATCGGCGCGTATACAGGGCAGGCCCTCTTGCGAGAGAGGCAAATCCTGCCCATACCAGGCGGTAAAATCTGCGTCCTCCAGGATCAACAGCCGGAACATCCCACCCTCTGCGGGGGCGTTGAACTCCTCCACCCGCACGGTCTCGATTTCCGGCGTAGCTTCAACCAGCTGCTGCCACAGGGCATCGGACACACTGCCGTTCTCGCTTTGCAGATAGATCCGGTAGGCATAAGTGGCCGCCTGCTGGTCGTAGAGGATTGCCATCCCGTCGACAAAGGCCTGGCAGGCCATGACCAATACCACACAAGCCGCCAAGCCCACTGCCAGCGGGCGGAACATCGCGCCCCGCTGCTGCAGATCCCGCCGCCCATAGGCGGCTGCGAACCCCTGGCCCAACGACCAGCGGGTGGGTGGTTTGGGGCGGCGCGCCGGCGCGTCGCCCCCTTGCAGCAAGGCCGCGGGCGTGGCTGCCCGAAGCGTCTGCCACGGTTTGCGGATCGAGACCAACGCCGCCGCCAGGCAGCAGACGGCGCAGAACAAAACAGTGGAGGGCGGCACCCAAAGCCGCAGCAGCCCGAACCGCTCACGAACGACCGGCGAAGCGTTCAGCCACCGGAACAATCCTCCCAGCGCCAGGGCGGACAGCGGTGCTCCCACCAAAAAGGCTGCGCCCATGCCCAACAGTGCTTCCCACAGCAGCATCCGCCCCATTTGGCGGCGGGGCATACCAAGGGCGGTAAGCCGCCCCAGCAGCTGCATCCGCTGTTGCAGCGTAATTAGGAAACTGTTTTTCAGCAGCAGGCCGGCGGAAAAGGCCACCAGTAGCGTCAAAAGCTGGGCGGCGCGGTGGATCAGCGGGGCGGCGGCACTGTCGGCGGACAGTACGATCCCATGGTTCAGGGACGCTGCGCCAAACATGGTGCCGCAGATCAGCATCACCGCGCACAACATTCCCCCAAACAGAAAGGCGCTGCGCAGCGGGGCGCGGCGGTATTGCCGCAGGATCAGCAAGAGAGGAAATTTCATGGTCTCGTCCCACCCTCCGGCTCTACCTGACCGTCCCTGATATGCAGGATGCGGTCGCACCGGGCGGCAATCTCTGGTGCATGGGTCACGACCAGTGCCGTTTGGTTGTAGCGATGGCAGAGGGTCTGCAGCAAGGTCAGCACCGCTTCGGCGTTGGCACTGTCCAGGCTACCGGTGGGTTCGTCCGCCAGCAAAAGATCCGGGTGCATCAAGATGGCGCGTCCCACCGCCACCCGCTGCTGCTGCCCGCCGGACAAGGTATCCGGGAAGGCGTCCAGTACATCGTTCAACTGCAGCGACCGAACTACCTCAAAAAAGTCCACAGGCAGGTCGCGACCGGCTGCTTTGCCTTCCATCAAAAGGTACAGCAGCAGATTCTCCCGCACGGTCAGCAGCGGGATCAGGTTAAAAAACTGGTAGATGAGGCCGATGTTCCGACGCCGGAAATCCGTCAGCCACTGGTCGCTGCGCCCGGTCAGTTCTGTACCGTCGATTTGAATCTTGCCCGATGTGGGGCGGTCCAGGCCGCTGAGCAGATGAAGCAGCGTGGATTTGCCAGAGCCGGAGGCCCCCATCAGCGCCACGATCTCGCCCTGTTCCAGCGTGAAGGAGACGTCTTTCAGGACGGTGTGTTGCCGGATGCCGTCGGCGTAGTCTTTTACAAGATGTGCAACGGTGACAAATGGCACAGGAGTCCCCGCTTTCTTTGACTCTTGCAAACATGAGGTGTTTGCGTCAAATCTTTTGACCTTCAGATGGGTAACCATTTACGATTGTCTATAATGTATTAATTATTGCGAATGACCGTTTCAGCTCAATTCACGAAGAAATTTCGTGATGGCATGATTGATGTTCCAAGCGATGTTTGCGGCTAGCTCCAAATAAAAAAGCACTTTGCTTGACTCATTCTGTTGATGAAATGATTAATACTGGATAGTAGGATGATTAAGTTTGACGCACAATATTTATAGACATCGAGATACACTTTATGCCTGAACAAAGTGGCGAGAGTTGCTTGGAGTTGATTCAGAAAATTATTGTTGTGGTTAGTATAAGCACGGGGTGTGGCGTTGTCTAGCTATTTTGTTTATTTGTAGGAAAAGATGCGTCTTATGCAAAACCGACCCGGTTTTGGAACCGGGTCGGTTTACTAAAAACGAACTGCACGACCTTTTGCGTCGTGCAGTTCGTTCTCGGGGATCATTCAAAAGGATACTCTTTACTTGGCGTCGGTCAGGGCGGAAATCTTATCGTATACATTCAAATTGTAGGCATAAAACTGAAGGGTGGAGGAATCATCCCCCTCCTCGCAAACGATCGTGACAAACCGCGCATCGTCGGAGAAAGAGTCCCAATCCTCAGGTGCCAGTCCGGGCTGGAACACGGGCCAATTTTCCTGAAAAATGGCCTTGTTCTCGTCACCGATCTCAGAAGATAGTGTCGGGGTTCCCCATACCGAGATTGTGTCAGAAACTTCTAGTTTCTGGCTGGACAGCGTATCTGAATCCAGTGGGCTGTACAAGGAAAATACAGTGACTTCGTCAAGAGAACTTTTCCCGTAAAGCGAATCCAGTTCCTGACGAACCTTTTCCATATCAGCGCTGGCAGGGTAGACGATCGTAACACTGGCCAAGACTTCCTCACCCGAAGACGTTGCTTCCCCAGAATCCTGCGCAAGGGCATCAAGATCGATGAAGGAAAAGTTGAGGGTCATTGCCGTTTCCCCAAAAACTTCACGGTCGGAAAGCGAAAAAGCCGGTGCGTAGTCATCGGGAGACATCTGAAGACCATCGACATCCTCAAAGCCGCAGGCACTAATGACCTCGTCCATGTTCATGTTCCAGTTCGTACCAGGAAATGCAAGAGCGGTTCCATCTTGCAGATTCTTCTTCGGTTTGGAGCTGGAACAGGCACAGAAAAGCAACATGGCAGCCGACACCATTACACAAAGCAGTTTTTTCATAGCGGTTCACTCTCCGAGTTGTATTCTGTATAAGGGATCTTAAGAAAAATTTGTATCCCAGTTGCCTTGCGGGGTGCTAGCACTGAAATAAAATCCCAGAGTGGCAGTTTGCGTTCCAGCTTTGATGGTGGAAGTGCAGGAAGTACCACAACCCAAAAGAGCAATGGTGACAAAAGATTTGTTATTCGGCACATAGTGGTAAGCGACATTCGCGCTAGGGCTATTTATAGTTTGGGTCTTGTCATAAACATCACCATAATACGGTTCAGGTACATATTTGGAAGATTGAATCAGCTGAGAAGCGTGCATAGAGGTACCATATGTGAGTGTTGTATCGAAACTGTTGATTCGAACCTCCAAGTCGCTCACATTCTCAGTATAATCGACACTCATGTACGCATAAATCTGATAGCTGGAAAGGCTTATACTGTTACTTTTTACATCCCTCGGAGTTACCTGATTGTTTGATTTGTCCAAGACCAACAAGTTTGTACTTAGGATATGCTTGATCTCATCCCCGTTAGCAGCTGTACCTTTGGAGAGCGTCTGGGTAATGGTGAAAGAGGTGTCCGCTCCGCTTTGGCTTCGACTTCTAGATGTTGCCTGCCTTTCTTGGTATTGCATCAAGGCAACCTTCAACGTGTCTTCTTCATTGGTAATGCGGCCTTCGGCGAGTTCAACATAAACGCGTTCTTCAACTTCCGGTGAAACACTCACCGTACTTGGTGCCAGGCCAGTCTCTGCAGCATATACCTGGGATGCACAAGCAAAGATCATGGCCAAAACCAGAAACACTGAAAGCAGTTTTCTCATCATAATAACAACTTCCTTTCTACTATAGACTCCTTTGTTTTGGTTTACACTTGGGTGTGAGCGAAGAAGCGAATAAGTGATCCTAGCCCAATGGAAACACCTCCAATCCGTTAAGATGTAAAAACAAAAAACTGCGCTTGCGCCCTTTTTATTTGCTTTTAATATTTGCTTATACGCCATCTGTATGGGATGCAGCAGAGCAGAATCAAGAAGCATTACATACTTTCCTAGTCCATCTTCATAATATAATCTCTTCATGATGCATTGCTGCAGCTGCTCGTCGGGGTATAGTTTGTTGAGTTTGTTTAGGGACTTTTTTCTCTGGCGGGGGGATACTTTCTTCAAGCATTTCCAATATTCGCTTTAAAATGTGACTAGAAAGAAAATATGCAACACTTCAAAGTGGGATCGATTGAATCAATTATACTGTATAAAAACATATATCAATAGTCTATATTTGTGGCTCAAATAACGAAAAAACATGTTTGAATGCAAAAACTCCCGGCCTAAGTTACGTCGAGCCGGGAGCCTTTTATACAAATTGCTATTAGTCTTCGGTTATTTCCTTGATTTTCAGGGTTTCCGCTTACCGTTTTACCGTAAAAATTGTTCGATAAGTCGCGCCATCAAATCCTGCTGCCGGGCGGATAGCCTTCGACCTCTTCCGCTCGGCTTCGCTATTTCTTGAACCAGTTCTGTTATAAGTTGGATTTGGTCATCCTTTAAGTTTTTCGCCGTGATGGTTTTCGTCTTTTCGCCACTGGCCAAGTAATCCAGCGACACATTAAAGGTATCGGCTATCGCTTCTGCAACGGGCAGGGAAGGGACACCCAAGTCATTTTCATAGTTAGCTACTGTGGATTTGGAAATTTGCACCTTTTGGGCTAATTCTTTTTGCGACAGCCCATGTTCTCTGCGGAGCCACAGGAGTCTCTGCCCAAAATCAAACATTTGCATTTCCTCCTCTACATCATATCCCTATTGTAATGTTTGACTGGTGCAAAATTTTGGAATACAATCGCAATAATATCCATGATTCTGGATTTTCAAAAATATTTGTTTGACAAAGAGGACTTTTTGAATTATGTTGAAACAAAGAATTCCCCCATCCACATTCGATAAAAGCCATGTTTTTAGAGAGGGCCGGAACATGAAACTCCTGATTTGTGATGACGATAGACCTTTTGCAGAAGATTTGCGGCTTCGCATTCTTGACCATTTCAAGGGGCCAAGCTGGAAGATTTCTATTGATTGTATCTCTGACATAGAGCGGTTAGCGAAAATCGATGCCGCCAAATATGACGTTGCCTTTCTTGACATTGACATGGGGAAAATAAATGGCATTTCTCTGGCCCGGAGAATGCGTAAGCAGCACTCGGACCTGATCCTTGTTTTTATTACCAATTATGTGCAGTACAGCTTGGACGGATATGAAGTACACGCGCTCCGCTACCTGCTGAAAAGCCAATTGGATGAAAAACTTCTCCCCTGCTTGAATGCGGTGATGGTCGCCTATCGGAAAGACCGAAATTTAGTCCGCTTTTCCAGCAATAACATTGAAATTGATATCTTGCCTTCGCACATGGTATTTGCCGAAACAAAAGAACGCCGGCTAAAAATCCATCTTATCAATGAAGCTCGATCTTCGCTCATGGTCAGCATGACAATGAGCAAATTGGAAGAACTGCTTGCCCCGCGGGGATTTCTGCGGATACATCAAAGTTTCCTTGTCAACATGGCTTACATTCAGCAGATAAAAAGTACCGGCATCTGGCTAAAAGATGGAACGAGGCTTCCAATCAGCGCGCGAAACTACCAGGAACTGAAGCAAGAATATCTGCGTTGGGAGGGGATGAAACGATGGAATACGTGATCAGTATTTTGATCAACGGTCTGCAACTTTTGGCTATCATCGGCTTCTTCGACACCTGCTTTACGAGAAAGTACCCGAAAACTACCTTCTGGAAAATCGCGTGTGGGTGGTTTCTCGTTGAGTGCGCTGTTTTAAATCTGGAGGGAAGCATTCTCAGCCCTGTTAAGGCACTTCTTGTGCCGGTTCTGTTTTTGGTATTGAATTTTGTTTTGTATCAGGGTCGCCTTTTCTTTCGGATATTCATTTCAATTGCAATCTACGCAATTTTTAGTGCTTTTGCATACGCGATGGAATTTGCTGTAATGAGTGCTCTTTCGTTACAACGAGAAGAATTCGTTTATAACAAAGTCTTATATACGATCACCTCACTAATTGGGACCGTTTGTATGCTCCTGTTTGCCAAACTGGCAAAACATTTTTACTCGTCAAAACATGGTAGCGATCAAGATCGGAACTGGACACTCGTCACAACAATCTTTCCCATTGCATCTGTTTTAATCGTACTTCTACTTTATACCGTAATTTCTGGCCAGAAATTGCAGGGGGCCTTTGCGGTATTTTGCCTTTGTATCGTGGCCGCAGCCAATATTATTGTCCTGCTTCTGATTGAACAGCTAAAACGCAGTACGCAGGAACATGAAATGCTGGTCGCCATCAGTGAGCGGGAGCGACAACAACAGGAGAGCGTGGTTGCGCTTTCGGCCGCCTACGGAACACAGCGAAAACTGACGCATGACTTCCGAAAACACCTATCGGTATTGGAAGAATTGCTACAAACCAATCAAATAGCAGAAGCTACCCGATATGTTGCCCAGCTTCAGGAAGAGCACACCGAAAGAATTTTGCTTGTCAATACCCATAACGCTGCCATTGATGCCATTCTGAACCAAAAAGGATATAAAGCACAAAAGCATCACATCGAGATGAGATTTGAGGTCAACGACCTGTCAGGAATCCACATTCACCCGGCAGACTGTACGGTCGTGTTGGGAAATCTGTTGGACAATGCGATTGACGCCTGCCAGAAATTGCCGGAGGAAAAGCGGTGGATACAGGTAAGTGTAGTCCACAACCCTCTTCCAGAAAATCAAGTCGGGAGTGTTTTCATTTCTGTATTGAATCCGAGCCTCCCTGTTAAGATCGTCAACCAAGATATTGCAACAACAAAGCCGGATGCTTCCTTTCATGGGTTTGGCCTGCGCAATGTGAAAACAATTTTAGAAAAATATGGAGCCGAATATGATATGTTTTATGAAGATGGGAAATTTGCGTTCAGCTTGGATTGGCCAGATTGTACCCCGTAATTTGCATTTGCGCATGCTTTTCCTGCATTTGCACAAAAAGCATATCGTTTTTTTCGTAGAAATGCTATCCTAAACACAAAATTATCAAAAGGGATAGCACAATGGACACCTTTTCTGAAACATTAACATCATATTTTCTCAGAAAAGATTGGATCAATTTTGATCAGATATCATGGTGTAAGTATATGATCAAACATCGAGCAATGGATATCATTTCCTTGCTGTGGTTGATTCCTGTAGGATGTTTAGTTGCGCCGTGGTATGTATCAATCACTTTTGTTCTTAGCTATCGCTTTTTGCGTTCGCGCACCGGTGGATACCATGCAAAAACGCCGCATGGATGTCTGTTTGCTTCTACAGCTACACAACTTGCAGGCGGATTTCTCATTTTGCACGTCCGGGGAACACCGTTGCTTTTTTGTATATTGGTGGTTTCTTCTGTTCTCATTGTTGTTTTAGCCCCTGCAAATAACGCAGAGCTGCATTTAACAGCAGAAGAAATAAAGGCGCTTTTACCTTGCATCAAATTGAGATTGCTTTTTCTATGGCTGTTGGCTTTTGTCCTCGGTTTCTTCATACTTGAAATGTCTACGAGCATAATCCTAGGGGTTGCCGCAACAGCGTTATTGCTGCTTTTATCAAAAATTGGAATAGGAGTGAACTAAATGAAAACTACGAGTAACCGTAACCCCTTCACGCATAAAGTAGTCAAAGCGACCATTCAAAAACTGGTCAATGCTGAAATCCACGAATGGCCACCGATTACGTTTTGCGGCATGTACCAGCCCCGCCGGCCCGAAAAGCCGCTGCCCAAACCGCAGGACAAAAAGTAAACTGTGACCGCAAGGTCCAATACCCCATCGCGCCCGCCGCATCCAGTATGCGGCGGGCCTTTTCTTTTGAGGCATGAAATATTTTTGAGGTTTTTTGAAAAATGTATCAAAAGTTGAAAGGTTAAGGCGCTAAGATGGCTCCATAGCAAAGCAAAAGGAAGTGAACCCACGGTGCGGCCGAATGAGCGGCGCAGAAGAATCATCGAGATATTAAATCTGCGCCGCCATGACACCATGCAGAATCTTGCACATGAATTCGGCGTATCACGGCTCACGATCTACCGGGACATACTGATTTTGGAAGAAGAATATCCCGTGGTCCACACCTGCGGACGATCAGGTGGGATCGGACTGCCAGACGGCTACTACCTAAGCAAGCGATACCTTAGTCCCCGTCAGGCAGAGGCGATCCGACGCAACCTTGACGTCGTCTATCCGAACGACCGCGAGATCTTTCAAAGTATCCTGGACGACTTTGCTTGGTCCGGCTGAGCCGGGTCTTCACCTTGACAACTTCATACCCAGCACGGCAGGCACGTTCCTGCCCCAGCGAGCGACGCGGGAGGGTGCGCCGGGACGTGCGAAGGCGACTTTGCACCGAGCGATTTGACCCGTCCCCCAAGCGGCCCCGGCGGGCTGCCTTGCCACGACCTGGGGCGGCCCCACAATGATACGCCTGCAGCCCCGCGCGTCAGACGGGGTGGCCGAGCCCCGGTTGCGATCCTTAGACCCCGGCAGAGCCAGTGAGCGGCTGCCGCCAGCAGCCCGCCTGCCGTGTTCCCGATGCCAGGGGTGCGCGCGGCAAATTTGGCATACATATTATTACTTCTTTTTCTTCTTTTTCCGACTTCAACAACCCCATGTGTTGATGTCGAACCCGTGCGGCGCAGTGCGTCAAAGCACTGCGCCGTATCATTTTGCCATCAACCGAACAAATCGAGGTGATTGTTTGAGCGAAATAGGACCCATCGGCTACGAAGCTGCGCACGCGCACGCGGAACGGCTGTTCCGCCAACTGCTGCCCGCTTGCGGCCTCACGGTGCGGGAAGGGCAGATCAAACTCTGCCACACCATGCTTGACGCTTTATATAATAAGGAAGTTGCCTTGTGCGATGCCGGCGTCGGCCTCGGCAAAACCTATGCCTACCTGGTGGCCTGCATCCTGTGGCAGCTGCAACGCCCGCGCCCGCTGCGTTCCCCGGTGGTGATCTCCACCGCCAGCGTGGCGCTGCAAGACGCGATCTTGCAAGAATACATTCCGTTTCTTTCTCGCGCTTTAATACAAAACGGATATATTGGCGCGACCATACGCGCTGTACTGCGCAAGGGCAAAGAACGGTTCGCCTGCGACCTGCGTTTGCAGGAGCGGCGGCTGCAAATCGCCCAACGTGGCGAGCGGTTTGCCCACCGGGCCGCGCTGCTGCGCGAAGCTGGCCGCTGCCTGGACCTTGACCATGTGGCGGGGCTGTCCCGCTATGACCGCCGGCACATCTGTGTGCCGACACACTGTGACCGCCGCTGCGCCGAGCGGGAAGGCTGCCGGTACCAGCAATACCTGCGCGAATCCAACGGGCCAACGATCACGATCCAGGTCTGCAACCATAACTATCTGCTGGCAGATGCCCTCCACCGCCAAAACGGATGGAAACCATTGCTGCGGGACTACCAGGCAATGATCGTCGACGAAGCCCACCGCCTGCCCGAAGCCGCGCAGCAGATGGCGACCTGCCGCCTGTCTACCCAGGGGCTGGCCCAGTTGGCCCACCAGCTCAGCGGCCTGCACCTGACCCGTGCGGCGCAGCAGGTAACGGCCTGCGCGCGGGCACTGGCGGGTGTATACGCGCCGCGGCAAAACGAAGCGACTGCCGGGCATGGCGACTTGCTGCCCGTGCAGGTGCCATTCACCGTGACCAAAGGCGGGACCCTCGCGCTGGCGGCGCTGCAAAAGACGCTTGCCGAAATACAAGATACATACCGCGCACGTCTGACGCTGCCCCTACTGCATCAATTGCAGGAAATGCGCGCCCGCGCCGCCGCTTTCGCCCAGCCGGATGACGCTACGGTCTGTTATGTCGAGTACAGCGGCATAAAAGTAGGGCCCGATCTTTCGCATCTCTCGCTTTGCGCTGTGCCGCGCGACCTGCCCCGCCAGCTCTACGATCTGCTGTGGCGGCAGGAAAAACCGGCCGTCTTGACTTCCGGCACGTTGGCGGCCGGCGGCTTCGCCCCGGCGCGACGTCAGCTGGGGCTGGAGGGCGGCACGCCTGTGCGAACTTTGCAGGTGCCTTCGCCGTTTGACTACCCGCACAACAGCCTGCTGGTATTTCCGCCGCCATCGCCGGGCAAGCAAAAGAAACAGACTTCCCACGAACGTGTAGCCCGCCAGATCGGGCAGCTCGTCCGCGCTGCCCACGGGCACACGCTGGTGCTGTTCACGTCGTATGACCAGATGGGCCATGTGTACGAGCAGCTGCAAGGCAGGCTGCCGGTGCCGCTGTTCCAGGCCCCGCGCGGCGGGCAGCAGTTTGTAGAGCAGTTCAAACAGTGCCCCAACGCCGTGCTGCTGGCGGGCGGCCCCTGCTGGGAAGGCGTGGATTTCCCCGGCGATGGGGTCTCGCTGCTCGTGATCGTGCGGCTTCCGTTTCCTGTGCCGGACCCGGTACGGGAAGCCCGGCGGGAACGCTACCCCGACCTGCACACCTACATCCAGGCCGAGATCGTGCCCGAGATGCAGCAAAAACTGCGGCAGGGCTTCGGCCGCGCCATCCGCACCGAGACCGACAGCTGCGCGGTGGCCATCCTGGACCCGCGGGCAGCGCCCGGCGGGCGGTACCACAGGGCTGTGCTGGACGCGCTGCCCGCCGGTATCCCGATCGCAACCAACATAGAAGATATACAAACCTTTCTCCGGGCTCGCAAAAGCCCGGATTTCTTTTTGCCAGACTTTGAAAATGACCCGAACATTAAACAGCAATAGGAGGAAACACCCATGCGCGCCATCTGCTTTATCCAGGAAACCAAGGATTCTGACCTGACCCAGCGCCAACAGCAACTCATCTGCCACCGCGCCCTGCGCAAGCTGCTCTGGCCCTGCAAGCTTGAGCTGTTCGCCCAGGCCGGCACCGAGGAACAGCCGATCTCGCTGCGGCCCGGCATGGTGGATCTGATGCGTGCCGCCGCGGCCGGCGAGGTGGATGTGCTGATCGTCACAGACATCCCGCACCTGCATTGCAGCCGCGCCGAACTGGACGGCCTGCTCATGTCGCTGCTGCAATACGGCGTTCACACCTTTGGCGCGAACGACGGCCAGTGGATCGAGCCGGGCGGACGGAACTGGATGGTGCTGCCGGGGTATGACGGGGAGTTGTACGAATGAGCACTGCGAAGGAAATTTTGCATCACCCGCGGGCCTGGGTGTATGCGCGCGGCATTGGCGGCAGCCCTGCACTGCATGAACGGTTCGATGCATTGCGCCGGAGCGCGCTGCGGGAAGGGTACGAGATCGTCGGCCAAAGCAGCGATGCACGGCAGCGGTTTGCCGTGCGGTATCCGGGCCGAGCGGCACTGCTGCGCGCTGTCCGCAAAGGTTTGGTCGACGACGTGTTCGTCACCCGGCTTTCGCAGTTTTCCAGAAAGCGCAGCCGGCTGCGCCGCATTTTGGTGCGGCTCCAGCGCAAAGGCGTTTGTGTACACACGACCGAGATCGACCTGCGGTATGATCTGTACCGGCACGGGCTGGACAATGTTTTGACGGGAGCGTCCCGTTTCCATGCTCACTGAACAGAAAAGCCACACAATAAAAGGAGCTCCATCTCATGGCAACATCGTATCAGGATTTGCCCTTGACCCTGGACGTGCGCGACCTGGGCCGGGCACTGCATCTCTCCCGTAGCAGCGCTTACCGGCTGCTGCATGAACCGGGGTTTCCAGCCTTACGCGTCGGTCATCGGCTTCTGGTTCCGCGGGATCATCTCATCCGCTGGATCGAGGAAAATATTGCCCGGCAAACCGTCGAAAACACCCCAGGGCCAAACCCGAAGATTGTTGGTTCTTGTGAATAGCTTTGTCCCCTGCTTTGTGGTATGGTTGGGTTAGCACAGCGAAAGGAGCGTAACAACGTGAAAGATCCAAACGCAAAAACCAACAAAAACTCGCGCCGCGGCCACCACGAGGGCAACATCCGCCAGCGCAGCGACGGCCGGTGGGAGGTGCGCCTGTCTGCCGGGATGGACTACAAAACCGGCAAAACCAAGCGCACTTCTACCTGCTGCAACACCCGGCAGGAGGCCATCGCCATCCTGCAGGAACAGGCATACAACGTGCGGGTGAATGAATGGCGCGACCCGCTCTCGCTGAATCTGGATCAGTGGTACAACCACTGGTTGGATGCTTACATGCGAGATCGTGTCAAGCAGAGCACTTTTGTCAGCTACAAGGGCTACTACACGCGGCACTACTGGGTGCTGGGCAAAACCACGCTGAAAAAGCTCGGACCAGCCCTACTGCAAGATTTCTTTAACTACAAATATCGAGAGGAAGAACTTTCCCCCAAAACGCTGCGCAACATGCTGATGGCATTGCACAAATGCCTGCAACAGGCCGTCAAGGAGCGGCTGCTGGTCAGCAACCCCTGCGAAGCCGTGACATTGCCGACCCAGCAGAAACCCGAAATTGCCGTGTTCACCAACGATCAACAGCGGGCGGTCGTGCAGGCCAGCTATCACCACCGTTACGGAGTATTTATCCGGCTGGATTTGGCCACCGGGCTGCGAATCGGCGAGCTGCTGGCCCTCAAGTGGGAGGACATTGACCTGGCGGGCGGGCAGATGCAAATCCGGCGAACCATCAATCGTCTGGCCAAGTATGACGAGCCGCACAGCGGAAACCGCACCGAAATCGTTATCGACACCCCCAAGACCCGTAATGCCAAACGTACTATCCCGCTGACCCACGGCATGATCGACGAACTGCATCGCTGGCGCAGCGTCCAGCTGGCTGACAAAGCTGCTGCAGGAGAAAGCTACCAGGACGACGGCTTTGTGGTAACCAATGAACTGGGCAAGTTTTTTGAACAGCGCACTTTTAAGGACTGTTACGACCGAATTTTGAAGGAGGCCGGGGTTGGGCATTTTACCTTCCACGCGTTACGCCATACCTTTGCGACGCGGGCGCTGGAGCGTGGCATGGATTACAAGACCTTATCCGCAGTGCTGGGCCACTATTCGGTCGCCTTCACAATGGACACCTATGTTCACAGCATGGACGATCACAAACGGCGTGAGATGGACAAGATGGACGACCTGTTCGCGATGCCGATGGAGTTGTCAGTGGAACGCCAGCCCTACCCGGTGCTGCTGCGCCTGACGCCGGAGGGGTGTACCGCCCATCTGCCGGATTTTCCCAAGCTGCAGATCGCCGCGCCCACAATGGACGCGGCCGTACTGGCAGCCAAGCAACAAATCGATAAAGCGCTGCGCCAGTATCGCTATCCGCCCGCACCGACCAAGCAAAACCAGGTCGTCGTACCGGAAAACTGCATGTTGATACTGCTGAGTGCGGGCTGAGACCGCCATAACCACAGCACAACAAAAACGGGGCCTTGCCAGTTCACACACTGCAAAGCCCTCGTTTTTTCTGCCAACGGCGCGAAACACGTGGAAAACAAGCTTCCAAAACCGTTTTGGGGTCATTTTGGGGTCAAAAAAACCAATTTTTAAGACTGTTTCCGAAACAAAAGAAAAAGCACGTTGAAAACGACGTTTCAACGTGCTTTTAGTGGTTGCGGGGACAGGACTTGAACCTGCGACCTCCGGGTTATGAGCCCGACGAGCTACCATCTGCTCTACCCCGCGATATGGGGCACCTTGTTTTTGGGTGCTCAAATATAATAGCACAAACAGAAGGCAGAGTCAAGAGTTTTTTTGCCGGGCGCTTTCATTTTTTTTGCGGGCCGGGGTCACCGTTCCTCCACCGGCAGCAGCAGGCAGGCGGGCCAGCGCCCGCCGTAGTGCACCGCGTTGTGCGCCACCACGGTGCGCGCGCTGTGGTAGCCCTCGCGCGTGTTGCTGTGGGGGAAGATAAAGTTTTTGGCGCTGGAGGTCACCGTCAGCCGCAGCCGGTGCCCCCTGGCGAAACAGTGCGAGATCTTGGTCGTGCGGATCACAAGCGGCACGACCTCGCCGGGTTGCAAAAACTCCGCGTGGTCAAACCCGCCGCGGTACCGCGCGCTGCGCATGCCGTCGGCCAGTTTGCGGGAACGCCCCTGCGCGTCGACGTCGGTGACGCGCACGATGAAGTCGGTGTCCGGCGCGTCGGAGGACACATACAGCCGCACCGTCATATCGCCGGTCACCACCAGGTCGTGCTCCAGCACGTCGGTGGTAAAGCACAGCACGTCGGGGCGCTGCTCCTGCTCGGTGTAGTCCTCGGGCACTTCCAGCTCGTTTTCCGAAAGGTCGATGATATGCACGGCAGGGTCGCGCGGGTCGTAGTCGTAGGCGTCGGCGCCTTCGTGCGGCGGGGGCGCGCCCACCAGCCGACCCCAGCCCGGCGTGCCGCCGGTCAGGTAAAGCGCCGTCTGCGCGGTGTTCTCCGGCGGCCAGGTCCCGGCGGTCTTCCAGCGCTCCTGCCCGGTGGTGTAATATTCCACCGGCGGGCTTTGTTCCACGCCGTTGTCGATGCCTTTTAAGAAGTGGTCGAACCACCGGAAATACAGCCGGTCCAGGTCAAACCGCAGCGCGTCGGGGCCAAAGTGCAGCGCGTGCAGGTCGTACCGGCTGTTGCCGCTGTGCTGCCACGGCCCCAAAATGACCTTGCGCAGCCCGCGCGGGTACTGCGCCGTCAGGTCCAGCGCCTCGGTGGTGCCCATGCCGTTGTCGTCAAACCAGCCGGACTGGATCAGCGCCGGGATCACCGCGCCCTGCGCGCGGGCGCTCCAGTCGGCCCGGCGCCAGAAATCGTCGTAGTCGCCGGGCTGCAGCCAGCGCGTCAAAAACGGCACGTCGTAGCCCAGCGCCTGGCGGGGCAGGTCGGCCAGCGGGCGGATGTTCAGCACCTCGTCCCAGTCGTCGCGCTCCATCAATTCCGGCTTGAACTGCTTTTGCGAGACCGCAAACGCCCACGCCAGCGAGCCGGAGGTAAACGACCCGCCCCGCCGCGGCAGGTCCACAAAGGGGCTGCCTGCGCATACCACACTGATCAGCGCTTTTAAGTACGGGTTGCCGCTGGCGGCCGCCGCCCACTGCACAAACCCCAGGTAGGACCCGCCCACCATGCCGATGCGCCGGCTGCACCAGGGCTGCGCGGCGATCCAGTTCAGCGTGTCGTCGCCGTCCTCCACCTCGTAATAATTGGGCATCCATTCGCCCTCGCTTTTGTTGCGGCCGCGCACATCCTGGATGACCACGGCGTAGCCGCGCTGGACATAGCGGTAGTAGGCTTCGCGCCCGTCCTCCTTGCCGTAGGGCGTGCGCACCAGCACGGCGGGCACCGGGCCGGGGCAGCCTGCGGGCAGGTAGACGTCGGTGGCCAGGCGCACGCCGTCGCGCATCGGCACGGCGTGTTCGCCGTCATAAGCCACCGGCCACAGCGTCTCGGCGGGGCGCTCGCGCCGCCAGCCCCGCAAAAAGGTCGTGTCCTCCTGCCCGGGCTCCACCAGGGCCACCGCCATCTCCCGCGCGGGGCAGCAGACGGCGGTCAGCCGCCCACCCTCCATGCGTTTGTTGGCGGGGAACTTGACGTCCCGCTGGCGGTAGGTCACGCCGTCTTCGCTGGTATAGCGCTCGCCGTCGACCCACACCTCGCCCCGGCCGCGCAGCGCGGCTTCGTAGGCGGGCAGGGCCTCGGCGATGCGGCCAAGATCCAGCTTGACAAAACTCTTGTAAAAATCCCGGTCCTCCGGCGTCAGCGGCCCCCAGGGGGAAAACGCCCCGCTGTACACATCCAGCTTTTGCAGCAGCGGCGTTTGCCCGCTCAGCTGCAGCCGGGCATACAAAATGCCCGAAACATAGAGGTCGAACCGTCTTGTGTTGTCCATCGCGTTGGCCGCCTTTCCTGCCCGGCGGGCTTAAAAGTCGATGTCCAGCCCCAGGCCCGGCCGGTCGCCCAGGGTGTATACGCCGTTTTGCACGGTAAAGCCGCCGGGCATGCCCATCTCGGGGTCGACGGCCGACATAAAGCTGTCGCAGTCCGCCTCGGTGATGTTGTCGCGCGCGGCCACCAGCGCCGCGCCGGCTGCCATGGCGACCTTCGTCTCCACCATGCAGCCCACCATACACTCGACGTGGTTGGCCTCGGCAATGGCATTGATCTGCTGCGCCGGGTACAGCCCGCCGCATTTCATCAGCTTGATGTTGATGCTGTCGGCTGCGCCCATCCGGCAGGCCCGCGCCGCGTCGATGGGAGAGTGGACGGCTTCGTCCAGCATCAGCTTGATGTCCACACGCCCGCGCAGGTCGCGCATGCCTTCCAGGTCCCAGCCGGGCAGGCACTGTTCCACGGCTTCGACGCCAAGCTCGGCAAAGGCTTTCAGCGTGCGCACGGCGTCGCTGTAGGTATAGCCCTGGTTGGCGTCCACCCGCAGGCGGATGTGGGGCCCCACTGCCTGGCGGATCAGCTGCAGGGCGCGCACGTCGTCCGCCGGGCAGATGCCGGCCTTGATCTTCAGCACGCTGAAGCCGTCCTTCTCGACCCGCTCGCGCGCCTCGGCGGCCATTGCCTCCGGCGTGTCGATGCCGACGGTCATATCGGTGACGAACTGGTTTTTGCCGCCGCCCAGCACCTTGTACAGCGGCTGGCCCATCGCCTTGCCGCGCAGGTCGTACAGCGCAATGTCCACCGCGGCCTTGGCGGCGGTGTTGCCGGCGATCAGGCCGTCCATCATGCGGTGCGCGCCCTCGATGTCCAGCGCGTCGCGGCCGATGAGCCCCTGCCGGAACAGCTTGAGCACCTCCAGCACGGTGCCGGCGTTTTCGCCGGTCACCGGCTCAAAGGGCGCGGCCTCGCCGATGCCCCACAGGCCGTCGTCGGTCATGATCTTGACCAGCACATTGACCGAGTGGTCCTGCACCGCAAATGCGATGCGGAACGGCTTTTTCAGCGGGATATGCACGACTTCGGTTTTTACGTCGGTGATCTTCATACAGCAGCCCTCCCGGTGGCTGCGCAGCGGGGCAGCGCCCTGCCGCGCATTTTTTCTCATTGTACTGCGCAGTTGGGGCGCGGTCAACGGGTTTGGCGTGTGTTTTGGCAAAAAAGTGCGCGGCAAAGGCAAAATTTCCGCAGTGGGAACGCGGACAGGGCGGCTTTATGCGGGAACAGCGTCCCGCCGCGGCACAACGCCCGGCCCGCCGCCGGTGCGGGAGCAGCGCGCCACACGCCCGCGGAGACGCCGCCCGGCAGGGAAAACTGGGAAATAATACAAATTGTATAATTTGCGTTTTCCATAACAAAAACGAAAAACCGCCGCGCGCTGCTGTTGCAGCGCGCGGCGGCGTCTTTTTTGGCAGGGGGTTCCGGCGTCACGCCAGTGCCTGTTCCAGGCGGGCGCGGATCTCGCGCAGGAACTCCAGCGAGGTCACCTTGCGGGCGGGGGTCTCGCCCTCCCACATGGCGCACAGGTCGCCGGTCATCACGCCGGATTCAATGGTGTCGATGGTGGCTTTTTCCAGCGCGTCGGCGTAGCGGCCCAGCGCGTCGATGCCGTCCAGCTCGCCGCGCTTGCGCAGCGCACCCGACCACGCAAACAGCGTCGCCACCGGGTTGGTGGAGGTCTCCTCGCCTTTCAGGTACTTGTAGTAGTGGCGGGTCACGGTGCCGTGGGCGGCCTCGTACTCGTAGTTGCCGTCGGGCGAGACGAGCACCGAGGTCATCATCGCCAGCGAGCCGAACGCCGTCGAGACCATATCGCTCATCACGTCGCCGTCGTAGTTCTTGCAGGCCCAGATGAACCCGCCCTTGGAGCGGATGACCCGCGCCACCGCGTCGTCGATGAGGGTGTAGAAATATTCAATGCCCAGGGCCTCGAACTTTTCTTTGTATTCGGCGTCGTAGATCTCCTGGAAAATATCTTTAAAGGTGTGGTCGTACTGCTTGGAGATGGTGTCCTTCGTCGCAAACCACAGGTCCTGTTTGGTGTCGATGGCATACTGGAAGCAGGACCGCGCAAAGGAACTGATGGACTTGTCGGTGTTGAACTGCGCCTGCAGCACGCCGGGGCCGTCGAACTTGTTCACGGTCTGCCAGTGGGCGGTGCGGCGGCGGTCGTCGCCGGTAAACACCAGCTCGGCCTTGCCGGGGCCGGGCACGCGGTACTCGGTAGCGCGGTAGACGTCGCCAAAGGCGTGGCGCGCGATGGTGATGGGTTCTTTCCAGGTGCGCACCACCGGCGAGATGCCCTTGACCATGATGGGCGCGCGGAACACCGTGCCGTCCAAAATGGCGCGGATGGTGCCGTTGGGGCTCTTCCACATCTGGGAAAGGTGGTATTCCTCCACGCGCTGGGCGTTGGGGGTGATGGTGGCGCACTTGACGGCCACGCCGTACTTTTTGTTGGCGTTGGCGGCGTCGATCGTCACCTGGTCCTGCGTTTCCTCGCGGTGGGCCAGGCCCAGGTCATAGTATTCGGTTTTCAGGTCCACAAACGGCAGAACGACCTCGTCCTTGATCTGCTGCCACAGGATGCGGGTCATCTCGTCGCCGTCCATCTCCACCAGGGGGGTGGTCATCTTGATCTTTTCCATCGCGTTTCCTCCAAGCTGTTCGGGTGTGGGCGTATCTGCTTTTTATTATAATGCGCGCGCGCCGTTTGCGCAAGCCAAAACCTTGGGGGAAACCGCACAAACAAGGGGCGTTCAGCCGGTATAGGGCTGTACGGGGGTCCAGGCCGTGGAACCGGCCAGATAGTCCGCCTGGTCGATGAGGGCGTAACCGCTGCTATTTTCCGTCGATACCACTACCAGTACCTTTTCGCCGCCCAGGAGGCACTCCGGCCAACCGATGGCGCTGCTTGTCAGGTCTGCCCGGGGGTGAAATGTCGCCGTGGCCAGGTCATACACGCCCAGCGCCCCTTCACCCGGGCCGCACAGTAGCCAGCGCAGCTGGCCGTCCTGCTGCAGGGAAAGCCTCCCGCTCGCGCTGTTTTCCGGCAGGTTGGGCAGCGGCTCCCAGCCTTCGCCGCCGGCGTCGCAGCGTTCAAAGCCGCTGTCCAACAGGGTGTACTCGCTGCCGAAATGTTCCCAGGAAAAAACCAGTTTCCCGTCCGCTACGCCCAGAAACCGGCGCTGGCGGCGCGTGCCGTCGCCCTGGTCGACACCGTAGTACGGCTCCTGCAAAATGGCTTCCAGCTTCCCGGTGGCGGGGTCGTACCAGTCGTACTCGCAGGTCGCGTTCTGGATGACGACGGCGTACTTTTCCACTTCGCTACCGGCGTTGGGCAGCGGTGTATCGGTCAGCAGGCGGCAGAGCACAAAGCGGTCGCCGCCCGTAGCCCAAAGCTGCTGGGTCTGCGGCGGCAGGTACAGTTCGGTGATCTGCCCGGTCTCCAGGTCCAGCCGGTGTGCGGCAAAATTGTTTTTGCCCTGGTCGTAGGTAAACTCATACGCGCCGTACTCGTCGTAGAACCAGGCGCTGAAACAGCGCTCCAACGGCAGTGTCTGCGGTGCGCCGCCCGCCTGCGGGAACTTGTACAGCGTTTCGTCGCAGATCACCAGGATATCGTCCCCCACCAAAAACGGCGAGCTGGACTGCTGGATCTCGCCAAAGGGATAGACCACTTCGGTAGCGCCGGTAGTTGTGTCTGTGCGGGTCAGCACCATTTGCGCCGGTTCGCCTTCCACCCAGGGGGTATTCAGCTGGTAAAACGCCGTATCGGTCGCCGCGCACCAACTGGTTTCTTGCAGCTTCCCCACCGGGAAGGCCGCTTGTTCCCCCGCCGTCTCGGCCGTCTCGGCGGCAGGGGCGGTCTCTGTGGCAGCGGCGCTTTGCGGCGCGGCGGGCGCGCAGGCCGTCAAGGCCAGCGCCAGCAGGGCAAGCAGGGGGGACAGGGGGTGTTTCATCGCGGGGCTCCTTTCGTTTTGACGCAAAAAACCGTGATCTTTTGGCTTTCAGCATACCATACCCTTGTATCAGAGTTGTACCACGCAGAGCTTCTTTTGTAAAATTTTGGCGCAAAGGGGGCCGCTCTCCTTAACAAAGTTTTACCAAAACCATACCGCAGCATGGTTTCGACGCCGCAAACGCCCGGCTATAATGGGAGATGCCGCAGGGGCACAGACCGTTTTCCCCGGCCCGGCGGCACACGCATACAAATGGATGCAAATTATAAGGAGTGGAAACCAGATGAAAAACCTGACCAAGCGCGCCGTGGCCCTGCTGGGCGCGGCGACCCTTTCGCTGAGCCTGGCGGCCTGCGGCGCTACGGCCAACGCCGCCGGCACCACGGCCGAAAGCACCGAAGCCAGCAACACCGCGGCGGAAAGCACGGCCGCCCCCGCCACCGCCGAGCAGGTCCCCGCCGAAGAAGCCGCTGCCGGCACGCCCAAGTACATCTTCCTGTTCATTGGCGACGGCATGAGCTACCCCCAGATCCAAAGCACCAACTACTATTTGTCTGCGCTGGAAAACGGCACCAGCATGGGCGGCGACGGCGCGATCCTGCAGCATGAGGACGCTTTGAGCTTCGTCGATTTCCCCGTCGCCGGCAGCGCCCAGACCTACGACAGCACCAGCTTCTGCCCCGACTCGGCCTCCACCGCCACCTCCATCTCCACCGGCCACAAGACCTACAGCGGCACCATCAACATGGACGAGACCGGCACCACGGCCTATGAGACCATCGCCGAAAAACTCAAGGACCAGCTCGGCTACAAGATCGGCGTCATCTCCAGCGTCAACCTCAACCACGCCACCCCGGCGGCGTTCTACTGCCACCAGGTCAGCCGCAACGACTACTATGACATCGGCCTGGAGCTGATCGAAAGCGGCTTTGACTACTTTGCGGGCGGCGCGCTGCTGCAGCCCACCGGCGCTGAGGAGGACCAGGACGACCTGTATGAACTGGCCGCCGACGCCGGGTACACCGTCGTCAAGACCCAGGCCGAGGCCGAAGCCCTGGCCGCCGACGCCGGCCCCGCCATCGTCATCAGCGAGCAGCTGGCCGATGGCGACTCCATCCCCTATGAGCTCGACCGCGAGGAGGGCACCTGGGCGCTGTCGGACTACGTCGCGCAGGGCATCGAGCTGCTGGACAACGACACCGGCTTCTTTATGATGGTCGAGGGCGGCAAGATCGACTGGGCCTGCCACGCCAACGACGCCGGTTCCACCCTGGGCGACACCAAGGCGCTGTCCGACGCGGTCGAGGAAGCCATCGACTTCTATAACGAGCACCCCGACGAGACGCTGGTCTTGGTGACCGGCGACCACGAGACCGGCGGCCTGACCATCGGCTACGCCGGCACCAACTACGACACCTTCCTGCAGAACCTCGCCAACCAGAAGATCAGCTACGCCAAATATGACGAGGACTACGTCGCCGCCTACAAAGAGAACGGCACCAGCTTTGACGAGGTGCTCGTCGACGTGGCCGAGCTGTTCGGCCTTGTGACCGAGGAAGCCGCCGGCCAGGCGGCCGAGGACGGCGTCGTGACCGACAGCGCCGACAGCCACCCCTCCGGTGTGACTTCCGGCAGCCTGGTCATGACCGAGTACGAACTGGGCCTGCTGCAGGACGCCTACAACATGACGATGACCAAGACCGACGACACCGAGCTCACCCAGGAGGAGTACGTCCTCTACGGCAGCTACGAGCCGCTCAGCGTCACCATCACCCACATCCTCAACAACAAATCGGGCATCGACTTCAGCAGCTACAGCCACACCGGCCTGCCTGTCGCCGTGTTCGCCATGGGCGCCGGCCAGGACCTGTTTGAGGGCTACTACGACAACACCGACATCTACTTCAACCTCGCCGAGCTGACCGGCGTGGCCTGAATCCCAGCCCCCTAACGCAGTTGCATTGACCAAAATGCCGGTGGGCGGCGCACCTTGCGGGGCGCCGCCCATGCGGTATTTTGGAAAACGATAAAAACGGATCAAAAAAAGGAGAACCCTGCCCCATGCGCAATACCATCCTGAAGCTGTTCCAAAAACTGTGGGGCCCGCAGACCGCCTCGTGGCGGGTGCTGGCGCCCGGCATCGCGCTGACGGTGCTGCTTTTGCTGCTGCCCACCGGGTTTGAGGGCGCGCTGATCTACCAGGACGCCGAAAAAGTGCGCGCCACCGTGCTGGAAGTGGATAACGGCGCGATCATCAACAACGGCATCATCCAAAATGGCGAGCAGTACTGCACCTTGCGCATTGAGGAAGGCAGCTTTGCCGGGCAGGAGACCGGCGGCGTCAACCTGCTCAGCGGCAGTTTGGAGCAGGACAAGATGTTCGCCCCCGGCGACAGCGCGCTCGTCGTCGTCAGCCATGCGGACGGGCAGATCACCTCGGTCACCATGATCGACCACTACCGCATCCACTGGGAGATCTTCCTGGCCGCCATTTTCGGCCTGCTGCTGGTGCTGTTTGCCGGGCCGGGCGGGCTGCGGGCGCTGCTGTCCTTTGCCATCACCGTGCTCTCGATTTGGAAGATCATGGTCCCCGCCACGCTCAAGGGGGCCGACCCCATCGGGGTGGGGCTGCTGCTCGTCGCGCTGCTCACGGTCGTCATCATCGTCTTTGTCTACGGGTTTGACCGCCGCAGCCTTTCGGCCATTTTGGGCAGCATGCTGGGCACGCTGACCGCCTGCGTGCTGGGCGTGGCCTTTACCGGGGTGCTGCACATCCACGGCGCCGTCATGCAGGACAGCGAATCGCTGCTGTACGCCGGCTACCAGAGCCTGAACCTGACGCGCATCTTTATGGCCAGCATCTTCATCGGCGCAGCGGGCGCGATGATCGACCTCTCGGTCGACATCACCAGCGGCATCTGCGAGGTCGTGCGCAAAAAGCCCGGCATCCGCCCGTGGGAGGCCGTGGGCAGCGGCGTGCGCATCGGCCAGGCAGCTATGGGCACCATGACCACCACGCTGCTGCTGGCGTACTCGGGCGGGTATATGGCGCAGCTGATGGTGTTTATGGCGCAGGGTACGCCGCTGGTCAACATCTTTAACTACAAGTACGTCGCCAGCGAGCTGCTGCAAACGCTGGTGGGCTGTTTTGGCCTGGTGACGGTGGCCCCCTTTACGGCGTTGGCTGCCGGGTTCCTGCTCACGCGGGGCGCGGCCGCCCGGCCAAGCGGCCCGGCAGACGGACCCGCCGCCCTGTAAAAACCAAAACCGCGCCCCTGCCTTTACGGCGGGGGGCGCGGTTTTGTGCAGTCCGGGTGACAGGATTCGAACCTGCGAAATCTCCTGGTCCCAAACCAGGCGCGATACCAAGCTTCGCCACACCCGGGCGGTGTGCGACGGCACTATTATAATACGCCGTCCCCCGCCGCGTCAAGCGCCGGGCGCAGGAAGGTTTTTTACAAACAATTTGTGATTTTGTCACAGACAACGCGCCCCAAACGGTGTATACTATACCCAAACCCAACACAAGGAGGACGAAATTATGTCTGTACTGCATATCACCAAAGCAAACTTTGCGCAGGAAGTCCTGCAAGCCGACCGCCCCGTTCTGCTGGATTTCTGGGCCAGCTGGTGCGGCCCCTGCCGCATGGTCGGCCCGCTGGTGGAACAGCTGGCCGCAGAACACCCCGAGATCGCGGTGGGCAAGGTCAACGTTGACGAAGAGCCGGAGCTGGCCGCCCAGTTCCAGATCATGAGCATCCCCACGCTGCTGGTGTTCAAAAACGGCCAGCTGACCCAGCGTGCCGTCGGCGCGCGCCCCAAAGACCAGATCCTGGCGCTGGTGCAGGGCAACTGAACGTTTGGCAGCACACCCTGCCGCGGAAAGGGGGAACGGTAAATGAAAGTCGTCATTGTGGGCGGCGTGGCGGGCGGCGCGACCGCCGCCGCGCGGCTGCGCAGGCTGGACGAAACCGCCGAGATCGTATTGTTTGAGCGTTCGGGCTTTATCTCCTACGCCAACTGCGGGCTGCCGTATTATATCGGCGGCGTGATCGAGGACGAAGCCGAGCTGACGCTGCAAACGCCCGAAAGTTTTGCCCGCCGTTTTGGCGTGCAGGTGCATGTGCGCCACGAGGTCACGGCCATCGACCGCGCGGCCAAGACCGTGACGGTGCGCGACCTTGCCACCGGCCGCACATTTGCCGAGCCCTACGACAAGCTGCTGCTGGCCCCCGGCGCCAAGCCCACCCGGCCCGCGCTGCCCGGCATCGGGCTGGGGCGGCTGTTCACGCTGCGCACCGTCGAGGATACGCTGCGCATCCATGAGTTTGTCACAGCACAGCGCCCGCGCAGCGTCGTGCTGGCGGGCGGCGGGTTCATCGGCCTGGAACTGGCCGAAAACCTGCGCGCACGCGGGCTGGAAGTCACCATCGTGCAGCGGCCCGCCCACCTGATGTCGCCGTTTGACGCCGACATGGCGGCGCTGTTGCACCGCGAGGTGCGCGCCCACGGCGTGCGCCTGGCGCTGGGCCATACTGTGGAGGGCTTTGCCGAAACGCAGGGCGGCGTGCAGGTGCTGCTGCGGGACGCCCCGCCGCTGGCGGCCGATTTCGTCGTGCTGGCCATCGGCGTCACGCCGGACAGCCACCTCGCCGCCGACGCCGGGCTGGACCTGGGCGTCAAGGGCAGCATCGCGGTCAACGACCGCATGCAGACCTCCGACCCCGACATCTACGCTGTGGGCGACGCCGTGCAGGTGCGGCATTTCGTCACCGGGCAGCCGGCGGTCGTCGCGCTGGCCGGGCCTGCCAACAAGCAGGGGCGCATCGCGGCCGACAACATCTGCGGCGGCGACAGCCGCTACCGCGGCGCGCAGGGCAGCTCGGTGCTCAAGGTGTTCGACCTGACCGCCGCCGTCACCGGCCTGAGCGAGGCCGCCGCCCGCAAAGCCGGGCTGGACGCCGACGCCGTGCTCCTCTCACCGATGGACCACGCCGGGTACTACCCCGGCGGCTCGGTCATGACGATGAAAGTCGTGTTCGAGCGCGGCAGCGGCCGGCTGCTGGGCGCGCAGGTCATCGGGCGCAGCGGCGCCGACAAACGCATCGACGTGCTGGCCACGGCGCTGCGCGCCGGCTGGACCGCCGCCGACCTGACCGAACTGGACCTGGCCTACGCGCCGCCCTACGCCTCGGCCAAAGACCCCGTGAACATGGCGGGGTATATGATCGAAAACCTGCGGACCGGCAAGGTGCAACAGTTCCGGCTGGAGGACCTGCCCGCGCTGCCGCGCGACGGCAGCGTGACGCTGCTGGACGCGCGCACCCCCGGCGAGTACCGCGCCGGCCACGCCGACGGCTTTGCCAACCTGCCGCTGGACGACCTGCGCGCCCGCCTGGGCGAGCTGGACCCCGCCAAACCGGTGTACGTGATGTGCCAGAGCGGCCTGCGCAGCTACCTGGCCTGCCGCATCCTGGCGCAGCACGGCTTTGCCTGCTACAACTTTGCCGGCGGTTACCGCTACTACGAGGCCGTGACCACCGACCGCCGCCAGCGCGAACAGGCGTTCGCCTGCGGCATGGACCGCCCCGGCACGTAAGCGGCCGGGCGGCCCGGCAAACCGTATTTACGCAAACAGAAACAACGCCCCCGGCTTGTGCCGGGGGCGTTTCCGTTTGCAGTTTTGTCAGGCGTCGGCCATCGCTTGCAGGCGGGCGGTATCGGTCAGCGTCACGGCGCCGCGCGCCAGCTCCACCAGGCCCTCGGCCTGGAAATAGCGCAGCATGCGGGTGACGACCTCCCGCGGGGAGCCCAAATGCCGCCCGATGGCCTCATGCGTCAGGCGCAGCGCGGCGGTGCCTTCCAGCGCGCTTTCCTGCAGCAAAAACGCGGCCAGGCGCTTGTCGAACCGCTGCCACAAGATCTGCTCCACCAGCCACATCACGTCGGCAAAGCGGGTGGCCAGGACCTCGTTGGTGTAGTTGGCCACCGGGGCGGACTGTTCCATCAGCTGCTGGTATTGCCGGGCGGGCAGCACCCACAGTTCGCTGTCCTTTTCGGCCTCGATGGCCACCGGGAACTGCAGCCCGCGCAGCACGCAGGCGGCCGAAAGCGGGCAGAGGTCGCGCGGCAGCAGGCGGTACAGCGTGACTTCGCGCCCGTCGCCGGACAAAATATACACCCGCAGCTGGCCGCTGCGCACCAGCAAAAAGCCCAGGCAGTCCGCCGGGCCGCTGTACAGCAGCGTGCCTTTGGGCACGGTGCGCAGCGCGGCGGTCGCCGTCACGGCCTGCTGCTGGGCTGGCGTCAGCTTGCCCCAGGCGGGGAACAGTTCGGCAAGGGTCATGCGCGGGCCTCCTTACAAAAAGCAGGCGGGGGCGCGCCCCCGCCTTGCGGTGTTGTCAGCGGTCCTGCAGCGGCACGTAGGTGCGAGGCTGCATGATGCTCTGGTACGCCGGGCGGATGATCTTGTCCACGTTGACAAGCTCCTCCATCCGGTGGGCGGACCAGCCCACGATGCGCGCCACGGCAAAGATCGGCGTGTACAGCTCGACCGGGATGCCCAGCATGTCGTACACAAAGCCGGAGTAGAAGTCCACGTTGGTGGAAACGCCCTTGTAGATGTGGCGTTTTTCGGCAATGACCTGCGGGGCCAGCCGCTCGATGGTGTTGTAGTACTCAAAATCGCGCTCGCGGCCTTTGGCGGTAGCCAGCTCGTGCACAAAGTTTTTGAACACGACGGCGCGCGGGTCGCTCAGCGAGTAGACGGCGTGGCCCATGCCGTAGATCAGGCCCTTGCGGTCGAAGGCTTCGCGGTCGACCAGCTTGCCCAGGTAGGCGCGCATGGCGTCCTCGTCCCGCGGGTCGGCCACGTGGGCGCGCACATCGTCCATCATGCCCATGACCTTGATGTTGGCGCCGCCGTGCTTGGGGCCTTTGAGGCTGCACAGCGCCGCCGCCATGACCGAGTAGGTGTCCGAGCCCGAAGAGCTCACCACGCGGGTGGTAAAGGTGGAGTTGTTGCCGCCGCCGTGCTCCATGTGCAGCAGCAGCGCAATGTCCAGCACGTGGGCTTCCAGGTCGGTGTACTGGCGGTCGGGGCGCAGCATCTGCAGCAGGTTTTCGGCGGTGGAAAGCTCCGGCCGCGGGCGGTGGATGTACATGCTGCCGTCGCACTCATAGTAATGGTAGGCGTGGTAGCCGTAGACAGCCAGCATCGGGAACACGCTGATGAGCTTGATGCACTGTTCCAGCTGGGTCTGCAAGTCGGTCTTGCCGATGTCCTGGTCATAGCTGGCCAGCGTCAGCACGCTGCGCGTCAGCGAGTTCATCAGGTCCTTGCTGGGCGCTTTCATAATGACGTCGCGCACAAAGTTGGTGGGCAGGTCGCGGCATTTGGTCAGGCAGTCCTTAAACGTTTCCAGCTGCTGCTCGTTGGGCAAATCGCCCAGCAGCAGCAGGTAGGCGGCTTCCTCAAAGGCGTAGCGCTTGCCGCGCAGCCCGCGGATCAGGTCGTACACGTTGTAGCCGCGGTACCACAGCTTGCCGTCGCAGGGGACCTTTTTGCCGTCCTTCTCATCAAACGCGTCGATGCGGGAAATGTTGGTGATGCCCGCCAGCACGCCTTTGCCGTCCTGGTCGCGCAGGCCGCGCTTGATGTTGTACTGGGCAAACAGCGCCGGGTCCACCCGGTCGTTGGCCACGCATTCCTCGGTAAAAATGCGGGCCTCCTTTTCGATCGCTGCGTATTCGCTCATAACGGACCCTCCTTCTGCATTCTCGTTTCTTCTCAAATATAGTTCGTATACGAACAAGTATAATACCGCCGCGCGGCGGCTGTCAAACGAACTTTTTATGAACACGCTGTAAAAACTTTACCCCTGGCGGGCCTGCAGCGCGGCCAGCAGCGGCGGGATCAGCTGCTTTTTGCGGCTGACGACCCCCGGCAGCACGGCCACGCCGTCCTTGGGTTCGGTGTGGAACGCCTCGCGCACGATGTCCGCGGCATGGTCGCCCCAAAACATCAGGTCGGTGCTCTGGGTCTTCATGTCGGTGAACATGTAAAAGACCAGCGGCAGGCCCTCGCGGCGGGCGGCCTCGGGCAGGTAGGGGCCTACCAGCGCCTTGGCGGCCGCGCGGGAACGGTCGGTCATATAGATGGACTGCCCCACGCCGAACTTGGCGTCGCCGCGGCTGAACACCTTGAAGTCCGCGCGGAACACATCGTCGGCGTCGCGGCCGGTCAAATCGGCGCCGGCCTCAAACATCTGCTCGGCATAGGCGGGGATATCCTCGCCCGCCAGCGCGGCCAGCGCGCGGGCGGCTTCCTCGTCCTGCGGGGTGGACGTGGGCGAGCGGAACATCAGCGTGTCGGACAAAATGGCCGAGAGCAGCAGCCCCGCAATGGGTTTGCTGGGGGTGACGTCCTGCTCGGTAAACATCTGGTACAGGATCGTCGCCGTGCAGCCCACCGGCACGTTGCGGAAGTACACCGGCCCGGTCGTCTCCAGGTTGCCGATGCGGTGGTGGTCGATGATCTCCAGAATTTCGGCCTGTTCCAGCCCGTCGACGGCCTGCTGGCGCTCGTTGTGGTCGACGAGGATGACCTGCTTGCGGTGCAGGTTCAGCAGGTTGCGGCGGCTGACGACGCCGCAGTAGCGGCCGGCTTCGTCCAAGATGGGGAAGTACCGGTGCCGCACGCTGGCCATGACCTTGCTGGCGTCCTCAATGGGCGTATTGACGCTGAATTTCAGCAGGTCGCGCGCGCGCATAAAGTGGCGCACCGGCGCGGCGGTGGTCACCAGCCGCCCGGCGGCGTAGGTGTCGTAGGGGGTGGCCAGCACGGCGCAGCCTTTTTCCTGCGCGCGGGCCACGATGGTGCGCGGCACGGCCGAGCCGCAGCAGACGATGATGGCCGCCGCGCCGCAATCGATGGCGCACATCTGTGTCTCGTACCGGTTGGAGACAAGCACCAGGTCCCCGGGCTTGACGAGTTCTTCCATGATCTCGGGGCTGGTGCCGATGCAGATGCGCCCGCGCGTGATGCGCGCGTCGGCGTCGCCGACGATCAGCTCGGCCTGCAGGGTGTCCAGCAGGTTGCGGCAGCTGGTGTTGGCGGCGGCCAGCACGCCGGTGTCCAGCAGGTCCATGTTGGCGTCGGCAATGTCGGCCACCGTGATCAGCCCCTGCAGCTGCCCGCCGCCGTCCACGATGCACAGCGTGTCGATGTCGACGCCGCGCATCAGGTTCCAGGCCGCGCGCAGGCTCATCTCGCCGTCGATGCCCGGCTGCTCGCGGATGTCGATGTCCTTGATCTGGGGGCTCACGTCGGTGCACAGGCGCGGCGCCGCCACGCCAAAATGCTGGAGCACGAACTGCGTCTCGCGGTTCAGGTGGCCGGCGCGCCGGGCCTCGTACCGGCCGGTGAGCTTGCCGCCGTTTTTCAGCCAGGCGTAGGCCAGCGCCGAACAGATCGAGTCGGTGTCGGGGTTCTGGTGGCCGATGATGTTGATATGGCGCGCACGGTTTTTGGGCATGGCGGGTCCCCTCTCTTTTTCCATAAAAGGCGGCAGGCACGGCCCGCCGCCGGCGTATACAACTATAGTATAGCACATTTTTTTCTGTTTTACGATTCTTGACAACCGCCCGGCATCGGCGTAAAATAGACGATGTATGTGGATATTGGGGGCGTGCCCCCCTGTGAGAAAGTATAACAGAGAGGGAATACAGAATGATACAGCAAAATTTGCGCAACATCGCGATCATCGCCCACGTCGACCACGGCAAGACGACGCTGGTGGATCAGATGCTCAAACAGTCCGGCGCGTTCCGTGCCAACCAACAGGTGGCCGAGCGCGTGATGGACTCCGGCGATATTGAGCGCGAGCGCGGCATCACCATCCTGGCCAAGAACTGCTCCTGCGTGTATGAGGGCGTCAAGATCAACATCGTCGACACCCCCGGCCACGCCGACTTTGGCGGCGAGGTCGAGCGCGTGCTCAAAATGGTCAACGGCGTGCTGCTGCTGGTCGACGCGGCCGAGGGCTGCATGCCCCAGACCCGCTTTGTGCTGCAAAAGGCTTTGCAGCAGAACCTTTCGCTGGTCATCGCCGTCAACAAGGTCGACCGCCCCGACGCCCGCGTCAAGGAGGTCATCGACGAAGTGCTGGAACTGCTGATGGACCTGGGCGCCACCGACGAACAGCTCGACAGCCCGATGGTCTTCTGCTCCGGCCGCAACGGCACCGCCAGCTACGACTGGACCCACCCCGAGGAAGGCACCGACCTCAAACCGCTGTTTGACACCATCCTCAAATACGTGCAGCCGCCCGAGGGCGAGCCCGAAGCCCCGCTGCAGATGCTGGTGTCCAGCGTCGACTACAACGACTTTGTGGGCCGCATGGGCGTCGGCCGCGTGCAGAACGGCGTCATCAAGGTCGGCTCGCCGGTGCAGGTGTGCGACTGGCACAACCCCGACGTGCACATGACCGGCCGCATCACCAAACTGTTTGACTTCAAGGCCAACGGCCGCGAACCCGTCGACCAGGCATCCGCCGGCGACATCGTCGCGTTCTCCGGCCTGCCGGACATCTCCATCGGCAACACGCTGTGCGACCCCAGCAAGGTGCAGCCGCTGCCCTTTGTCAAGATCAACGACCCCACGGTCGAGATGACCTTCTCGGTCAACGACTCGCCGTTTGCCGGCAAGGAGGGCAAGTACGTCACCTCCCGCCAGATCCGCGACCGCCTCAACCGCGAGCTGCTCAAGGACGTCGCCCTCAAGGTCGAGGATTCGGCCACGACCGACGCGTTCCGCGTCATGGGCCGCGGCGAGATGCACCTGTCCATCCTGATCGAGACGATGCGCCGCGAAGGGTACGAGCTGCAGGTCAGCCCCCCGCACGTGCTGACGCATGAGGAAAACGGCCGCACCATGGAACCCATGGAGCGCGTCGTCGTCGACGTGCCCGAGACCTACCAGGGCGCCGTCATGACGGCGCTGGGCGCGCGCAAGGCCATTTTGATGAACATGCAGATGATGAACGACCGCTCCCGCCTGGAGTTCCGCATGCCCAGCCGCGGCCTGTTCGGCTACCGCAGCCAGTTCCTGACCGATACCCACGGCGAGGGCATCATGAACACCATCTTTGACGGGTACGAGGAATGGTGCGGCGACATCCAGACCCGCTCCTCCGGCTCGCTCATCAGCTTTGAGACCGGCGACGCCGTCACCTACGGGCTGTTCAACGCCCAGCAGCGCGGCACGCTGCTGATCAACGCCGGCGAAAAAGTCTACGCCGGCGAGGTCGTCGGCTACACCCCCACGGGTGAGGACATCACCGTCAACGTCTGCAAGACCAAGCACCTGACCAACACCCGCGCTTCCGGCAGCGACGACGCGCTGCGCCTGGTGCCGGTCAGCAAGCTCAGCCTGGAAGCCTGCCTCGAGTTCCTGGCCCCCGACGAGCTGCTGGAGGTCACGCCCGAAAACCTGCGCATCCGCAAGCGCATCTTGGACCACGACCTGCGCATGAAAGCCGCCAGCAAAAAGAACAAAGGCTGACCCAACTGCAAAACGCCGCCCCCGGCCGCCGGGGGCGGTTTTTGTTTGCCCGCCGCAAAGGCGCAGGCAAAAAGCCCCGCCGCCCTGGCGGCGGCCGCCCGTTTGTGGTATGATAGAAAAAACGCCCAAAAAGGGGGAGGCCTGGCGCTATGCGCATCCTTGTTGTAGAAGACCAGCCCGAGATGAACGCCCTGCTCGTCAAGCAGCTGGAGGCGGCGCATTACAGCGTCGACAGCTGCGCCACCGGCCCCGACGCGCTGGATTATCTGGCCGCCGGGGCCTATGACGCCGTCGTGCTGGATGTCATGCTGCCGGGGCTGGACGGCTTGCAGGTGCTGGCCCGCCGCCGCGCCGCCGGCGACAAGACCCCCGTGCTGCTGCTGACGGCGCGCGACGGCGTCGACGACCGCGTGCGCGGGCTGGACAGCGGCGCCGACGACTACCTGGTCAAACCGTTCGCCCTGCAGGAGCTGCTGGCCCGGCTGCGGGTGCTCATCCGCCGCGGCACCGGGCAGGTCAGCGACGTCATCACCGTCGGCGACCTGCGCATCGACTGCACGGCCCGCACGGCGTCGCGCGGCGGGCAGGCGCTGGCGCTCTCGGCCAAAGAGTTCGCCGTGCTGGAATACCTCGCCCGCAACGCCGGGGTCGTCCTCTCGCGTGAGCGCATCAGCCAGGGCGTGTGGAACTTTGACTACGAGGGCGGTTCCAACGTCGTGGATGTCTACATCCGCTACCTGCGCAAAAAGATCGACGACGGGCGCGAGCCCAAGCTCATCCACACCGTGCGCGGCGTGGGCTATGTTTTGCGGGAGGGAGTATGAAACACCTTTCCATCACGCTGCGGGTCACCTTGCTGTACACACTGTTTATGGTGCTGCTGGCGGCGCTGTCGCTGGGGGTGCTTTCCTACGCGGGCGCGCAGACGGCCCGGCAGGGCAAGCTCACCCGCATGCAGACGATGGCCGGCGCCGCCGCGCGCGAGATCGAGGCGAAGGACGGCGAGCTGGACATCGACCGCGACCTCGAAGCCTTTGACGACGGGGTCTACCTCTCGGTCTATGACGCCGACGGGTTGCCGCTGTACGGCTTTGTGCCGCGCGATTTTGACAACTCGGCCGTGTTCGCCGCCGGGCAGCTGCGCACGACGCAGGCCGGCGGCCGAACCTGGTACCTCTACGACACGCAGCTTGCGGTGGACGGCTACGGCACGCTGTGGGTGCGCACCGTCACCGACGCCGGCGCGGTGGACAGCACGCTGGGCGCATTGTGGCGCTGGGCACTGCTGGTGCTGCCGGCGTACATCGTGCTGGCGGCGGTGTGCGGCTACCTCGTCACACGGCGGGCGTTCGCCCCGGTGCGGCACATCACCGCCACCGCGCGCGAGATCCGCGCCGGCGGCGACCTTTCGCGGCGCATCGGCCTGCCGCCCGGCCGCGACGAGATCCGCACGCTGGCCGGCGAGTTTGACGCGATGTTTGCCCGCCTGCAGGACGCCTTTGACCACGAGCAGCAGTTTACCGACGATGCCTCGCACGAACTGCGCACCCCCACGGCGGTGATCCTCTCGCAGAGCGAGTACGCGCTCGCCCGGCCCGAGACGCCGGGCGAGACCCGCGCCGCGCTGCAGGTCATCCACACCCAGGCCGCGCGCATGGCGTCGATGCTCTCGCAGCTGCTGTGGCTGGCCCGGGCCGACAAAGGCCGCCAGCCGCTGCAATGGCAGACCGTGGACCTGAGCGAGATGACGGCCCTGGTGGGCGAAACGCTGGCCGAACAGGCCGCTGCGCAAAACATCACGGTGCAGACCGACCTTGCCCCCGGCGTGGCGGTGCAGGGCGACGAAACGCTCTTGATGCGCATGCTCATCAACCTGGGCGAAAACGCCGTCCGCTACGGTCGCCCGGGCGGGCAGGTGCGGCTGACGCTGCAATGCCGGGACGGCCAGGCCGTGGGCACCGTGCAGGACGACGGCATCGGCATCGCGCCCGAAAACCAGGAAAAGATCTGGCAGCGCTTCTGGCAGGCGGACCCCGCGCGCAGCGGCGGCGGGGCGGGCCTGGGCCTGGCCATGGTGCGGTGGATCGCCCGCGCCCACGGCGGCGACGTCACGGTGCAAAGCGCGCCGGGGGAAGGCAGCACCTTTACCTGGCGCATCCCCTGCGCGCGGGGCGGGGAAGAAAAAACGCAAAAACCACAAAATTCTTAAAAACTTTAATGTGCTTTTAATCTGGCGGCGGTATACTTAGGTCAAACAAAGCGAAACACCCCTGCAAAACAAGGAGGAATTTATATGAAACGCCGTATCATCTCCCTGACCGCCACCGCCGCCCTGGCCGCCCTGTTGCTGACCGGCTGCGCCGAAGCCGCCAACTTTGACGGCCCCGCGCAAGGCCCGGCCCCCGTGCCGGTGACCGGCGAGAGCGCTGCGCAGGACGACGCTGCCCCCGCCGCCCCCGAAGCCCCGGCCCCCGTGGCCGCCCCTGCCAGCGAGGGCAACGCCGGCATCGCCGGCAGCGCCGACCCCAACAGCGGCTATATTGGCGAGGACGCCGCCAAAACCACCGCCCTGACCCGCGCCGGCCTGGCCGAGAGCGACGTCGAGGCCATCCGCGTGCGGCTGGACTACGACGACGGCCGCGCCGAATATGACGTGGAGTTCTGGCTGCGCACCGACACCGGCGCCGCCGAGTATGACTACGAGATCGACGCCCTGACCGGCGAAGTGCTGGCCTTTGACTATGACGCTGAGGACTACGACGCCGCCCAGGCCGCCCAAACGCCCCCCGCCGCGTCCGGCGCGGCGATCACGGCCGAGGAAGCCAAGCAGATCGCACTGGAGCATGCCGGCGTCAACGAGGCCGACATCCGCGCGCTGGAACTGGAGACCGACCGCGATGACGGCCGCACCGTGTACGAATTTTCCTGGAAAGTCGGCTGGACTGAGTATGACTACGACATCGACGCCGCCACCGGCGAGATCTTGAGCTTCTCGCAGGATGTGGACGACTGACACCCCCAAACCGCATAACACAAGCCCCGGGCCGCAGGCCCGGGGCTTGTGTTATGAGGAGGCATCGGTTTGCATTTCGATGGCCGGTTTTGGCCGCATTGCAGGGCGGGGTCTTGACCCCGCCGCACATAGAAAAGTTTTCAGACAAATCCAGCAAACAGACGCCGGGGGATGCCCGAGGTCTGTTTAAGGGCGGTTCAATTTTGCCGCACAAAGGCGGCGGCTTGCGCGGGCGGGTAGGCCCGCAGCGCGTCGCCGTCGGCTTCGGCGTCCAGGCGTACGGCGTGCAGCGTGCCGCCGTCGTAGGTCTTGTAATAGTAGGTGCGGGTTTGGGCGTCAAAACAGCAGCTGTAGACCGTTTCATCCCAACGGCCTTCGGCTGTGCGCACGCTGCCGCGCACCATGGCCACAGCATCCAGCATATGGAAAAACTGCACGACCTGCGCCGGGCGCTCGCCGTCAAACACCGCGTGGGCGCGCAGGTAGGCCGCCCGCACAAAGCGCGCCGCGGGCGACGCCCCGCCCGGCAGCCCCAGCCCGCCCAGCCCCTGGCCGAACACATCCAGCGCGATGCCGGGGGTGACGGTGTTGGGCGGCGTGGCGGGCCCGACGCCGCGGTACTGCGCCAGGTTGGCGCGGTGGAAGGGGTAGGGCGGCTCGTTCGTCAGCACGCCGGTGTCGTCGCCGTACAGGCGCAGCCCGTCGGCGCGCGGCTCAGCCGCCAGTACGCCGTCGGGCCCGGCCACCTGCCAGTGCAGCGGGGCCAGCGGCCAGCCCGGGGCAAACGGCTCGGCCGCCAGCCGCACCGTTTGCAGCAGTGCGCGGGCCTCGGCCACGGTGGCGCACTGCCCCAATACCAGGGGGATCAGCTCATACGGCGCCACAAAGCGCGCCCCCGGCACCGGCGCGTCAAAATACTGCGCGCTGGCGGGGAAGTACAGCCCCGCCATATACAGGCCTTTTTCGTTGGCGGCCTCGGCAAATAGCGGCGTATTGCCCGCGGCATTGCCCATGCCCACCATGGCGTAGTGGCGCGGCAGCACCGGCAGGTGCCGGAAGGCAAACGCCAGCCCCCGCGGGGCCAGCAGGACCTGCTCGTCAAAATGGGTGTCCAGGTCCAGGTTGCGGCCGTACAGCGCGTGTTCCGGCAAGGCAAGGCTCGTACACATCGTACACCTCCGGGCGGGGCGCGGGCGTCGGCCCGCGCGGTGGGGTTCGGTATGCTTGCAGTATGGCCCGCCGCAGGCGCGCAAAATCAGCGCCCTGCCTGCAAAAACGCGCCTGCTTTGGTTGACGCCCCCGCCGCGCCGTGCTATACTGAAACTACTATTTTACACAAAGCTGGAACCTGCGTATGAACCGTCCCGTGTAAAACTTGCCTTTCTGCGCTAGGCGCAGCGTCCGCTGCGCCCGGTTTGCTGTGCCCCCGTACAGGGGCTTGAGCGAGTTTTACAAAAAGGACGGTCTTTTTTTGTGCAAAAACGCAATCTGTACCTGATGTACGCCATCGCCCTGCTGCAGGGCATGGTGTTTTACGGGCCTGTCGCCACGCTGTACCGGCAGGCGCAGGGCGTCTCGATCTTTGAGATCACGCTCATCGAAAGCATCTCCTACGCGCTGTGCATCGCGCTGGAGGTGCCCTGGGGCATGGTGGCCGACCGCATCGGCTACAAGCGCACGATGCTTTTGTGCTGCTGGCTGTACTTTGCCTCCAAACTCGTATTTTGGCAGGCGTCGGGCTTTGGCGGCTTTCTGGCCGAGCGCGTGCTGCTCAGCGTCGTCATCACCGGCATGTCGGGCGTCGATACCAGCATCCTCTACCTCTGCGCCGGGCCGCAGCAAAGCCAGCATGTGTTCGGCGTCTACAACAGCCTGGGCGAAGCCGGCATGCTGGGCGCGGCTGCGGTGTTCACGCTGTGTGTGGGGGACGACTACCGCCTGGCTGCGCTGCTGACGGTGTTCAGCTACGGCGCGGCGGCGCTGCTCTCGCTGGGTTTGGCCGAAGTGCGCCCCGCCCCCGCCGCGCAAAACGCCCCGCGGGAGCCGTTTGCCCGCACGCTGCGCGCCACGCTGGCCGCGCCGGGGCTGCTGGCGTTCCTGGTGGCCGTCGGCCTGCTGACCGAAGTCCACCAGACCGTGACGGTGTTCTTGAACCAGCTGGAATATGAGCGCTGCGGCATGTCCAGCAGCGCCATCGGCGCGGTGTACATCGCCGCCACGCTGCTGGGGCTGGTGGGGGCGTTCTCGGCACGGTTCACGCGCACGGTGGGCGCGCGCCGGGCCGCGCGGCTGTTCTGCGCGCTGCCGGCGCTGGCCTGCCTGCTGCTGGCCGCCACCGACCGCGCCGCGCTGGCCGTGGGCGGCGTGTGGCTGCTGCGCGTCAGCAACGGGCTGTTCCAGCCATTCCAGGCCCGGCTGCAAAACCAGCAGGTGCAAAGCCAGAACCGGGCCACGGCCCTCAGCCTGCACGCCATGATCCTGGACGGCGTCGCCATCGCCACCAACCTGGCGTTCGGCGCGCTGGCCCAGCGCAGCCTGCCGCTGGCCTTTGGCTTTGGCGCGGCGGCCAGCCTGGCGGCGCTGGCGCTGCTGCGCTGCTGGCGGCGGCGCACACAGCTGGTATAATAGCCGCAGAATGTAGCTATTATCCTGTTTTTGCGCAGCGCCTCGCCGTTCTGGCTTCCCGCCAGCCCGGCAACCGGCTTTGGATGCGCCATTCCGCCATACTGCTGCGCGTCATGGCAGAATAAACAAAACTGCGCCGGGGCAAGGCATCGCCAGCCCCGGCGTGTTGTATTGACAAAGTTGGTCTATTGTGATAGACTAAAACCAACTTGAACCGGAAGGAGACTGTTTGTATGGCTGATATGACCCCGTTGCGCCTGGCCGAAGGCGAATACCGTTTTGCCTGCCTGGTGTGGGACAACGAACCCCTGCCCAGCGGCCAGCTGGTGCAGCTGGCGGCCGCTGCCCTGGGCTGGAAAAAAAGCACCACCTACACGGTGCTGAAAAAACTGTGCGAGCGCGGCGTGCTGCAAAACCAGGGCGGCACAGTGACGAGCCGGGTGGCCAAAGCCGCCGTCCAATGTGCCGAAAGCGCCGCCATCGTCGACAAAACGTTCGGCGGCAGCCTGCCGCGCTTTGTGGCCGCGTTTTTAAGCGCCAAGCCCATCAGCGACGCCGAAGCTGCCGAGATCCGCGCCCTGCTGGACGCCGCCCACAGGGAGGAGGGGTGACCCATGCGGGAATTCGTCATCCAACTGGGGCTGCTCAGCCTATGGGGCGGCGCCGCCGCGCTGGGGGCGCTGGCCGTCGGCGCGCTGCTGCGCCGCCTGCACACGCCCAGCCGCTGGCTGTGCTGGCTGTGGCTGGCCGTGGGGCTGCGGTTTGCGCTGCCGTGGGGCATCCCGCTGGCACTGCCGCGCCCCCAAAATGAGCCGCTGGCCCAGGCCGCCGATACCGTGCGCATTCTGGCCGGCACCCCGGCCGCCGCGCCCGCGCTGCCCGCCGCCGCCCCGGCCCCTGTGCCGGCCGCCGCGCCGTGGTATGCGGGCCTTACGGTATGGCATTTGCTGGCCGCCGTGTGGGCGGCGGGCGTGCTGGTGCTGGCCGTGCGCGCCGTGTGGGCCTACCGGCGGCTGTGCCGCCAGGTGGCGCTGGCCTGCAAAACGCCCGACGGCTGCTACAGCGGGGCGTGCGTGCCCGCGCCGTTCACGCTGGGCATCGTGCGCCCGCGCATCTACCTGCCCGCGGGGCTGGCCGGCCCCATGCGCGCCGCCGTGCTGCTGCATGAGCGCACCCACCTGCGCCGCGGCGACCCCCTTATAAAACCGCTGTTTTACGCCGTGGCCTGCCTGCACTGGTTCAACCCGCTGGCGTGGCTGGCTTTCCGCCAGTTGGAGCGCGAGATGGAAGCCGCCTGCGACGAAGCCGCCGTGCACGGCTGCGACGCGGCCGCCCGCAACGCCTACTGCGAGACGATTTTGCGCTACGCCTTGCAGGGCCGCCTGGCCCCCGGCAGCCTGGCCTTTGGGCAGGGCAGCGCCAAAACGCGCATCGTGCACCTGCTGCGCTACCGCCGCCTGGGCGGGCTGGCGCTGGCGCTGTGCGCGCTGGGCGTCGGCGTCAGCGTCACGGCCTGCATGGTGCAGCCCACCGTGGCCGAAGCCACGCCGGAAACGGCCGAGACCACCCCCGCCCTGACCGAGCTGACGCCCGAGAGCGCCGCCACGCCCGAGACCGCCGCCGTCGCCTTTACGCCCAACACCGCCGGCCTGCCCAACCTGGACGACCCGGCGGCCAGCCCGCGCTTTGCCTGCCCGGTCGACTACACCTACATCAGCCGCTATGCGACGGACGGCAGCCACCGCGGCGATGATCTCACCGCCCCCAAGGGCACGCCGGTGTACGCCGCGCAGGACGGCGTCGTGGCCGAGGCGACCTTCCACTACTCGTACGGCAATTTTGTGCAGCTGGACCACGGCCAGGACGCCGGCGGCCACAGCTGGACGACGCTGTACGGCCACATGGACGACCTGGCCGTGCAGCCGGGGCAGGTCGTCAAAACCGGCGATCTGCTGGGCCATGTGGGCAGTACCGGCAACTCCGTCGGCAACCACCTGCATTTTGAGATGCTGGCGGACGGCGTGCTGGTACAGCCGCGCTATTTTACCGCCTACCGCGACGGCGAGCGCGCCGAGCTGACGGCCGAAGCCGCCGCCGAGGTCAAGGCCCGCCTGGCCGAAGCCGAAGCGCAGGCGCAGCAGGCGCAGGAAGCATTGCGCCTTGCGGCCGTGCAGGCCCGCGAAGAGCTGGCACGCGCGCAGGCGCAGCTCGCCCAGCTGCAAGAAGCGCAGGCCCAGGCTGCGCTGGGCAGCAGCGCGCAGGACCGGGACCTGGCCGCGCAGCTCCGCCAGCAGATCGACGAGCTGCAAGAGCAGTGCGCCGGCCTGGAAGGGCAGGCGTTTGACGCCGAACTGAACGCACAAAACAAGACCGCCGCCGAGGCGCAGGCCGCCCGCACCCAGCTGGAAGAAGCGCAGCGCGCGCTGGACGCCCTGCTGGACGAAACCCAGGCCACCGAATAAACCCGGCACCAAAACAAAAACCGCGGGGCGTACCCAATGGGTACGCCCCGCGGCGTTTTGCGGCGTTTTACAGGCGGGCGGCGATCACTCGTTGCCCTGGCTGGCGCTGTTCTTGAGGCCCAGCGCGCAGCCAAAGTAGATGGCAGGCAGCACGCACTGCGCCAGGCTCTCGAGCGAGAAGGACGTCACCAGCGAGACGACGGACAGCGCCAGCGAGATGCCGCCCAGCACGACGGCGGGCATGGCCTTGGCGGGGTCCTTGGCGGCGCGCAGGCCCAGCACGCCGCTGACGATGGCGACGCCGCCGGACACCACCAGCAGCAGGACGGTGAGCACGACCAGCCCGCCGGCGCCGGCTTCCTCGGCGCCCATGGCGAACAGCGTGGTGAGCGACAGGCCCAGCACGGCGGTCAGGATGCCGCCGATGATCTGCAGCACGGAAACGATCTTGAGTGCGGTTTTCATTCGATACTTCCTCCTAATGTATGGCAGGGGGGTTCTTTTGACAGGGTTTACCGATGCACCAGTATAGCAAAAAAAACCGCGTTTTGTCAAATTTTGTCGCTTATACGCCGCGCCGCCGCCAGATGCTTTCCACCGCATAGCGCACGGCGTCGATGTGGTGGTTGTTCACATCGGGGTAGCCGGGCAGCACCTCGCCGGTGCGGGGGTCGCGCGCATACTCATACTCGCTGAACTCGGCCGCCGTGGCGGGGCAGCGCGCCGGGTCAATGACGATGGCCGCCAGCCCCTGCAGCCATTTCATGCTCTCGCGCACGCTGCCGGGGCCTTTGTGCGCGGCGCGGCAGGGCAGGCCCGCCGCGCGGTAATCCGCACAGGACTTCGGCTCCGCCGCGTCGGCGGTCAGCAGCCCGCCCTCGTCGCCGCCCACGCCGCGCGCCACCAGCAGCTGGGCGGTGTCGCGGTTGGGCGTGCGGGTGCGCGTCAGCTCGTCAAACACCACCAGCGTGCGCCGCGCCGCGTCGTAGTACACGGCGTTGTAGGCCCAGGGGTCGGGGTACCAGCCCCAGTCCACGCCGTGGTACAGCCGGTCAAACGCGGCGATCTCCTCGTCCGGCACGGCACGCAGGGCAAGGTTTTCAAACACCGCCGCGCCGCTGCCCACCACCTCGCCGCCGTACTCGTGCCGGTAGGCGGCGGGGTTGGTCTTTTGCAGGTGCTCGGCGTCGGCCCAAAACCGCTCGCCCAAAAAGCTGCGCGGCAGGTCGCGGTAGGTCGAATGGTGCACCAGCTTGCCGGGGCGCACCTCGCGCGCGTAGCGGTTCACCCAGCTGCGCGCCATGGCCGGGGGGTTAAAGCTTTTCAGCGTCAGCGTCCAGTCGCCGCCGCGCAAGATGCTCTGCTCTACGTTGCGCACCTCCTCCGGGCCGTCAAACTGGTCCAGCTCCTCAAACCAGCACAGCCCCACCGACCCAAACGGCACCTTGATGCTTTTGAGCTTGCCCGCGTCGTCCAGGCCAAAAAACAAAATTTTCTGCCCCGTGGGCAGGTAGGTGCATTCCATCGGGCTGACGGTGCAGCGGAAATACCGCGCGCAGCCAAGCTGGCCGATGGCCCATACCACCTGGTTGTACACGCTGTTGCGCAGCGTGCCCGCCACCTTGCGCAGCACCACGGCGTGGCAGCGCGGGCGGCGCAGCAGCTGGTAGACCAACTCCACCGAAAGATAGCTCGACTTGCCCGACCCGCGCCCGCCCTTGGCCACGACCTCGCGCGCGGCGCCGCGGCGGATGGCCTGGTGCACCGGCCAGAACACCGGCGGGATGATGGTTTTCAGTTGTACGCGCATGGCGTCCCTCCTTTTATGCTTCGTCTATGATGGTCACCCCTTCGTCCGTCTGGCCGTCGCCCAGGCCCAGGTGCTTGTACAGCAGCTCCAGCGCGCGCAGCTTGTCGGCCACCTTCACGGCCTGGCCGCCGCGCTCGGCCCCCGGCTCGGCAAAGGCGATGGCCGCCAGCTCGCCCAGTACATGGTCCGGCGTCAGTCTTTCCACGCACAGCATCCCTCCTTTTTTGGCAAAATGGCATACAAAGGCCCGCCGGGGAAGGGGACGTCCCTTCGCCCGGCGGGCTGCACTATCATATTACAACTATTGGTTGTGAAATACAAGGAAGTTTTGCGAAAACTTTTTTACTGCGCCTCGACGCCCCACGCCTCGATCTGCGTCAGCGCGGGGAAGGGGCTGGGGTCGTCGGCCTTTTTCAGCTCGCACAGCACCAGGCGGGTGACGGTGCGCGGGGCAATGGCAAAGCGCTGCGGCGCGGCGGTCTTTTCCAGGGCCAGCACCTCGGTGCTTCCGTCGTCAAACTGCACGGCGGCCTGGGTCCACCAGCTGTCATGGGGGAAGTCGGCGCGCAGCGTCAGGCGCAGCTCGTCCACCGTCACGCGGCGGCCAAAGTCCAGCGTCAGCGCGGCGTTGGGGTCGCGGTTGATGCCCCAGCTCTGGTAGGGCCACACGCCGTGGCCGTCGTTCTCATACAGGCCGTCGACGGCGTTGCGCGCGGCAAACACGGCCTCGCCGCGGGTCTCGACATTGGCGCTGGCGTGGGGGTAAAAGCCGGTGTCGCCGTGCTCGTCGTAGGGGTTCAGCGCCAGGTTGCGGCGCGCGGCGATCTCCTCCGGCGTGGCAAACCGCGCGCGGATGATATGGCATTCCCCGGCAAAGGATTTGGGGCTGTAGGTGATGGCCTGCTCGCCGAAGGGGATGTGGAAGTTGATCTCGCGCTTTTCCACATAGATCAGCGCCGGGGCCATCGTGTCCTCAAACTGGGCCACGATGTACTGCCCGGGCGTGCCGATCTCCAGCGAGATGCGGTCCCCCGGGCGGTAGGCCGCACGGTAGACTAAGCTCAGCTGCTCGGCCGCGGGGCAGGTCAGCAAAATGGTGCCTTTGTCGTCGAGCACTTTCAGTTTGATAAGTTCCATGGTGATGATGCTCCTTTACCGGTTGTTTCAGCCAGGCAGCGCCGCACCCAGGCATGCACTGCATGGCAGAGTTCCTCTTGCGTCAGGGCGTCGGTGGGCAGAAAATCGACGTCCGGCCGCGCGGCGAACCAGGCCCGCTTGGCGGGCAGCAGGGCGGCGGTGCTGTGCGCAAAAAAGCCGCGGTCCCGCGTGGCGTCGCCCTGCTTGCGGGCGTACAGCACCGCGGGCGAAGCGTCCAAAAACAGCGTGCGCGCGGCCCGGCAGCGGCGCAGTGCCGCCAGCTCGGGGGCCAGCGCCTGCGCCACCGGCCATGCCTGCCCGATGGACGCCGGGTAATGCAGGGTGTAAAATTCGATCTCCTCCGCGCCAAGGTCTGTCACGACGCAGGGCTGCGCCTGCACGGCCTGCCAGCGCGCGATCTCATGGCGGATAAAGATCCTCTGTATCTCGGTGTAATCCGCAAACGTGCGTTTGTCCAGCCCGCGGCGGCGCACTTCGGCCGCTGGGGCGGCGGCATCCTCCAGCAGTACGGTCACGCGCGGCTCATGGGCGGCCAGCCATCGGGCCGCCGTCGTTTTGCCCACGGCCATGCCGCCCTGCAACGCCAATACCAGCGCCATCTCAGCGCACGGTCAGCTGCAGCTGCCCGGTAAACCGCACGACGGTGCGGTACAGCGTGTCCGGCCAGGCCGTGCGCAGCCGCGCGTCGGTCACAGGCACAGCCTCGGTCTCGATGCCCAGCAGCTGCCCGGCGGGCTGCGCTTCGCCCAGCGCGCCAAAGCGCACGGCGCCGCCCTGCACGGCGGGCGGCTGTTCGCTCATCAGCGTCAGGCGCACCTCGCCGGGCCAGTCGGTCTCGTCCTCGATCGTCAGGCCGGCGCCGGTCAGCCGGGCGGTGCGGCGGTAATACCCCAGCCCCGGCACGTCGCCGTAGGCGGGCGCTAAGTCCATCGCCAGGCCGCCGGGCAGCGGCTGCACGTCGCGCGCGGCGTACGGCGCGCCGTCGTGCTCGTCATACACACAGCCCTCGCCCACAAACTGCGGCAGGTTGTGCCAGCAGGACTGCATCGTCCAGATCTCATACCGCTGCGGGCTGAAGGTCTTTTTGCTGTAGGTCTCGACGCCGACGTCGATCAGCAGCGGGCGGCCGTCCTTGTACAGTGTCACGCTGCCGGTGTCGTTGTGGTTGTGGCTGTCGGCGTTGTTGCCGGCTTTCAGCCCGGCGGCGTACGCGCCCGCGCGCACCACGCGCAGCCCCACGCTGGGGTACCAGGCGTCGGCCGGGGCTTCGGTGTGCGCGCCGCGGGCATAGGCGCGGATCTCGCCCTCGGCAAAGGCGGTCTGCACCATGTAAAACAGGTTGATGCCCTCGCTGTCGTCGGCGGCCGTGATGCGGTCGGGGTCCTCGTCGGCGGCCAGGTCGGCGGCGGCCAGCGCCATCAGCGGCGCACTGCCCACCCGCTTGCCAAACAGGTATTCGCGCGCGCCGCGCGCACCGGCCAGCGGGCTGCAGTCGGCAAAGTTCAGGTAGTAGGGGCCGGCAATGTGCATCTGGGCGATGTACTCGGCCATGTTGCGAATTTTCGGCTGCTGCCACACGGCGTCAAACACGCCGGGGGCCAGCGCGCACAGCAGTTCCAGCGCGTTATACAGCGTCAGCGCCGCGTGGCGGTAATACTGCGCGCCTTCACTGCAGGCGCCGTCGTCGCCGTAGTCTTTCAAAAAGCAGTCGACGCTGTAGGCCGCCTGCTGCACGGCGGCGCGGATGCGCCGCGGGCTGCCCGGGTGCAGCAGCGCCGTGGCGATCAGGCAGTTTTGGGTACACCAGGTCGTCCAGTTGCACATCGGCTCGTCACCGCGGCCCATCCACCAAAAATGCGCGCTGCCCCAGGGGCGCAGCACCCGCCGCTCGACCTCGCGCGTCAGGCGGGCGTCCAGGCCGGGGTAGGCGGCGTCCAGCGCGTGGCCCAGCAGGTAGTGCAGCATGGCCAGCAGCGCGCCGGTCTCGGCCGCAAACAGGTCCACCACCGGGCGGGTGGTGTCGGGCAGCGGCAGCTGCGGCGTGTCGCGGATATAACTGTTGTGCGCCGGCAGCTGCCAGGCGCTCTCCTCACAGATGGCCCAGGCCAGGTCGGCGATGGGGGCCAGGTACTCGCCGGTGGCGCCCATGCACTCGGCCATGGCCAGGCGGCACAAAAGGCGGCGGCGGGCAAAGTAGGCGTGCTCATACCGGGCGCGGTTGCCGGTGGCGGTAAAATCCAGCCACAAATGCAGCGGCAGCGGCGGGATCTGTTTGGCCGCGCGCGCGGCCTCGCCGCCGCCGTACAGCCAGCGGTCAAAGCCGGGCAGCGCGTCCCACGCGGCGCGGTCGCGCAGCGGGGGGCAGGGGACCCAGCGGCCGGGGGTAAAGTCCGGCCGGGCGGCCAGCAGTTCAGTCAACATCGGCGGTTTCCTCCTCTTTGGGGTCGGCGTCCCTGTCGGCGTCGTCGCGCAGCTTGCGCAGGTAGCTGCGCGGGCTCATCCCCTCGATCTTTTTGAATACTTTGCTGAAATAGAACGCGCTCTCAAACCCCAGCCGCTCGCTGATCTCATAGATCTTGAGGTCGGTCGAGGCCATCAGCTCCTTGGCAGCGGCGATGCGCGTCTCGGTCACGAACTCCACAAAGCTGGCCTCGCCGTTCTGGCTGAACAGCTGGCTGAGGTACCCGGGGCTGAAATTGAACACCGCCGCCACGTCGTTGAGCGAGAGTTTCTTGTCGGGGTTTTTGCGGATGTAGTCCTGCACTTCGGCCACGATGCGCGCGCGGTGGTCCAGCGGGGTGCTGGCCTCGTCGCGGTAAAACACGATGGGTTCCTGCTCGCTGAGCAGCGGCAGCACCGAGAACGCGGTCTTTTGGCTTTTGGGGATGTGGTGCAGCACGCTGGTGGGCGCGCCGACGGCCCACCACAGCGTGGTGGAAAAATACTTGTACAAAATATCGTTGACCTTTTGCAAAATGGGGGCCAGCGTTTCCTCCCAGCCGGTGCGGCTGTCCAGCAGCAGCAACACGTTAAAATGCCGCAGGTCCATGCCGGTGACCTGGCAGCGCAGGTACTTGGGCAGAATATCGGCCGCCATGCGGGTGACCCCGGCGCTGAGGGCGACCTGCTGCTCGGGCGTAAGGTCGCGGTTGCGTATGTTGGCGATGACGGCGGTGTAGGCGGCGGCGTCCGGTTTCAGGCCCAGCTCGCGGCAATAGGTGCGGATGACCTCGTCGTTGGGGAACGCCCCGCTGTACAGCTGGATGAAAAACCGCTCGCGGTAGGACTCCAGGCTGCCGGGGGCCGGTGGGGCGGGGGCGCGCAGCGCTTTTTCCTTTTCAATGGCGGTGCGCGCGCGTTCCAGCGCTTCGCGCAGGCCGTCGGCCGTCAGGTCCATCTTGATCAGGTAGTCCACGGCGCCCAGGCCCATGCTGCGGCGCACATAGTCAAACTCCTCATAGCTCGTCAGCATGATAAACACCGGCAGCGGGCCGTACTGCTCATGCACGCGGGCGGCCAGCTGCAAGCCGTCCAGCACCGGCATGCGGATGTCCGACACCACGATGTCGGGCTGCAGCTCGTCGATCTTTTCCAGGGCTTCGCCACCGTTGCGCGCGGTGCCCACCAGCTCATAGCCCAGGGCGTTCCAGTCCAGCATGCTCTGCATGCCGATCAGCACCAACGGTTCGTCGTCGGCCAAAAGTACGCGGGTCATGGCAGTGCTCCTTTCTTGGTTGCGTCGCCGGGCAGGCGGATCTCGACCGTGGTGCCCTGCCCGGGGGTCGAGCGGATGGTCAGGCCGTAACGCTCGCCAAAGCTGTACTGCAGGCGGCGGTGGACGTTCCACAGCCCTACATGGCGGAACTTGGCGGCCTCCTCCTCAGGGCCGGGCTCGCTCAGCGCGCGGGCAGCCTGCTCGGCCGTCATGCCCACGCCGTCGTCGCACAGGCCGATCAGCACGTCGCCGGTGGCGGCCTCATGCGCGACGGTCAGCGTGATGCTGCCCGCGCAGCCCTTGGGCTCGATGCCGTGGAAGATGGCGTTTTCCACCAGCGGCTGCAGCGTAAAGCGGGGGATATAGCAGGTCTGGGTCAGGCGCTCGTCCTCGATGTAAGCGACATCCAGCGTGATGGTGCCGCCGTAACGGTACTGCTGGATGGTAAAGTAATCGTTGAGCAGGGCAAACTCCTCCTGCAGCGGCACCAGCCGCTCGTTGCCCTTGGAGACGCTCTTCAGCAGCCGCGAAAGCGCCATCGTCATCTCGGCGATACCGGGCGCGTGCTGGATGGTGGCCATCCACTTGATGCTGTTGAGCGTGTTGTAGATAAAATGCGGGTTGATCTGGTTTTGCAGCATGCGGTATTCCAGGTCTTTTTTCTGCAGCTCGTCGTCCAGGCGCTTTTGCATCAGCGTCGAGACCGACTGCGAAAGCCCGTTGATGCCGCGGCCGATGTCGCCCATCTCGTTGTCCCACTCAATGGCCGGGTTGGTCGAAAAATCGCCCCCGCCGATGCGCTGCAGCTGCGCCTGCAGCGCCTGCACCGGCGCGGCGATCATATGCCGCAGCAGCAGCGCCAGCACGGCGCCCAGCAGCAAAATGGCGGCCAGGGCCCACAAAAGCGGCATCAGCATCGCCGGCATCTGGCCGCGCAGCGCGGGGGCGGGCAGCGTCTGCGCCACATACATGCCGTGGGCGCCCAGCGGGTAGGCCAGCACAAGCTCGTCGCCGTAGGCGTACACCCGCGTTTGGGGGTCCAGCAGTTCCAGGGATGTGTTCTCGGCCGCGGCAAAGGCGGCGGCGTCCGCCGCTTGCAGCGCGCCGCCATCCAGCCGCCATACCGTGCCGTTCATGCACCAAAACAGCGTGCAGCCCTCGGGCAGGGCGTAGTCCTTCAGCGCGTCGGTGATCAGCCTGCTGGACACCGCCAGGTAGACCACCGCCCTGCGCGTGCCGGAGGGGTTCACCATCGTGCGCGTCACGGGGATGATCTGCCGCGGCTCGTGCTGCAGCAGCGGGTCGTCGGCCAGCATCGTCCAGGAGGCATCCTCCCCGGCGTCGGCAAAGCCCGGCAGCATCCCCAGCTGCGAAGACTCCAGCGGCAGGCTCTGCGCCACCGCCGTGCCCTGCTGCATCATGCGCTCACTGCCGTCGGTCACCAGCACGCGCATCAGGTAGCGCGCGGTATACTGGCTGGAGTATTTGTTTAATAAGGTGTTGTAGACGTTCAGCAGCTGGGCCTCCGGCTGGACGGCGAACACATAGCTGCGCAGCGTGCCGTTGACGGTGCACCAGTCGGCCAGCGAGTCGATCTCCTGCACATTTTGCTGCAGGGTGTGGGCCAGCGTCTGCAGGTTATACTCGGTACTTTGCGCGTTGGCGCGCAGCGTGCTGCGGTACAGCGAGGCCAGGCTGGCCACAAAGACGCTGAGCGCGATGAGCGCCGTAAACAAAAGGGAGAGCAGCAGGACCCGCCCCTGGATCGAACGGCATGCTTTGCCCATGCGGTGCCCCCTCCTTACAAAACAGGTTATAGACGTTACTATTATACAAAAAGGCGGCCCCAAAAGTAAAGAAATTGTGCAAGAGGCTAAAGAAATTGCAGGTTTTGAAAAAAATTACATGTTTTTACTGGACAAAACCGGTAAAAGACTGGTAAAATTGCAAAACTTGCCGCAAAATTTCCATCTGTTTTTCTTTGCGGCGGCCGTATAATGGTATCACCACGAACCGGCGCGCCACCGTGGCGCGCCAAACCATTTTTAAGGAGGAGAAAACCTTATGAAGAAGCTTTTGGCTCTGACGATGGCCGGCGCGATGGCGCTGAGCCTGGCGGCCTGCGGCGGCTCCACCACTGAGGAGACCAGCGAGGCCACCAGCGATGCGGCCAGCACCGAGACCACCGAGACCGCGGAAGGCGAAGAGGCCGCTGCCGGCGACGTTACGCTGAACTGGGCTGTTTGGGACCTGGAGTCCACCGCCTACTGGGAAGCGATGGCGAACGGCTACATGGAAAGCCACCCCGGCGTCACCATCGAGATGACCGACCTGGGCTCCACCGACTACATGACCCAGCTGGCCACCCAGCTGGCCGGCGGCAACGGTGAGCTGGACATCCTGACCATCAAGGACATCCCCGGCTACTCCAACCTGATCAACCTCGAGATGCTCGTCCCCATGAACGACATCCTGACCCGTGACACCGCGGACTTCGGCGGCGTTATCGAGCAGCTGACCGCCGACGACGGCAACTTCTACGCGGTGCCGTTCCGCTCTGACTTCTGGGTCGTCTTCTACAACAAGGACATGTTCGACGCGGCGGGCCTCGAGTACCCCACCAACGACATGACCATGGAACAGTGGGACCAGCTGGTCCGTGATGTTGCGGCCGCCACCGGCGCCTACGGCAACATCTACCACACCTGGCGTTCTACCGTCACGCTGTTCGGCATCCTGGATGGCCAGAACACCATCATCGACGGCAGCTACGACTTCCTGAAGCCCTACTACGAGATGGTCATCGCCGAGCAGCAGGACGCTGTCGTGCCTGACTACGGCGTGCAGAAGACCTCCAACCTGCATTATTCCGGCGCGTTCCAGAGCGGCCAGGCCGCCATGTGCAACATGGGCAGCTGGTTCATCGCCACCATGCAGGAGTATAACAAGACCGCTGCCGACAACGGCGTCGAGCCCGTCAACTTCGGCATGGTCAAGTACCCGCATCCGGACGGCGTCGAAGCCGGCACCACGCTGGGCACCGTGACCAGCCTGGGCATCAACCCCTACAGCGAGAACCAGGAAGCCGCCGCCGACTTCATCAACTGGTGTGTCTCTGACGAGGGCGCTGCCGCCATCGCCGCCACCGGCACCTTCCCGGCCGTCTCCAACCCCGACATCAACGCCATCATCGCCGGCACCGAAGGCTTCCCCGATGACGAGGCTTCCGTCGAGGCTCTGAACACCGTGGCCGTCTACCTCGAGATGCCGCTGTCCAGCAAGGCTTCCGAGATCGAGAGCGTGCTGAACGAAGAGCACGACGCCATCATGACCTACGCCAAGAGCGTGGACGATGGCATCGCCAGCATGAACGAGCGCGTGGGCGAGATCCTCGCGGCTGAGTAATTCCCCGATCGCAATACCGCAGTGGGGCGGGCAGACGCCCGCCCCACTTTCTGTTTTTTAGTAAGGAGGGAATCAACAATGCCCGGAACCTCTGCTCCGGCCAAGGCAGCCCCCAAAAAAGGGATGAACAAATCCCTGCGGGACAGCCTGATCGCATACAGCTTTATTGCGCCGAACTTTATCGGGTTCTGCATCATCACGCTGGTGCCCATGGTCATCTCCATCGCGCTGGCGTTCTGCGACTGGGACGGCGTGCATGCCGTTGAGTTCGTCGGCCTGCAGAACTTCATCGACCTGCTGGACGACGACACCTTCAAGGCGTCCTTCGTCAACACCATCGTCTACACCGTCGGCACCGTGCCGCTGACGCTGGTGTGCAGCCTGGGCCTGGCCATTCTGCTCAACCAGAAAGTCAAGTGCCGCAATTTCTTCCGCACCGTTTCCTTCTTCCCCTACGTTGCCTCGCTCGTCGCGGTGGCCGCGGTGTGGAACATGATCTTCAACCCCGCCATGGGTCCCATCAACCAGGTGCTGTCGATGCTGGGCGTCGCGCAGCAGGACCTGCCGCGCTGGGCCGCCGGCCGCGAGACCGCTATGCTCACGGTCATCCTGTTCAGCGTGTGGAAAAACATGGGCTACTACATGGTCATCTACCTCGCCGGCCTGCAGGGCACCAACCTCGAACTCAACGAGGCAGCCGAGCTGGACGGCGCCAACAAGTGGCAGATCTTCTGGAACGTCACGCTGCCGCAGCTGCGCCCCACCACCTTCTTTGTGGTCATCATGCTCACGATCAACTCCTTCAAGGTGTATGACCAGATGTACATGATCACCCAGGGCGGCCCCGGCAACGCAACGATGACGCTGGTCTACGACATTTACAACGTGGCCTTTGTCAACACCCCGCGCTACGGCTACGCCAGCGCGATCTCGATGGTGCTGTTTGTACTGGTTTTGATCGTCACGATCGTCCAGTTCAAGGGCTCCAGCAACGACTAAGGAAAGGAGGAACCGCATCATGGCAGAAACTATGGCAGTCAAGTCCCATTCTTCCAAAGCGCAGCATCGTGCCCTGATGGTCGGCATCTATGTGCTGCTGATCCTCATCGCCGCGCTGATGCTGATCCCCTTTATCTGGATGCTGTCGGCGTCCTTCAAGCTCAACAAGGACGTCTTCACCTTCCCCATTGAGTGGATCCCCTCCAACCCGCGCCCGCAGAACTATGTCGATATCTGGACGCGCATCCCGCTGCTGACCTTCATCGGCAACACCGCCAAGCTGACCATCATCGTCACGCTGCTGCAGCTGTTCACTTCGTCCTTTGCGGCGTATGCCTTCGCTAAACTGCAGTTCAAGGGCAAAAACGTGCTGTTTTTGGGCTACATCGCCACCATCGCGCTGCCCTGGCAGGCGTACATGGTGCCGCAGTTTATGATGCTGCGCTCCTGGGGGCTCAACAACACCCACCTGGCCATCATTTTGCTGCAGGCGTTCTCGGCGTTCGGCGTGTTTTTGATGAAACAGTTCTACGAGGGCGTGCCCAGCGAACTGTGCGAGGCCGCGCGCATCGACGGTTTGTCTGAGTATGGCATCTGGGCGCGCATCATGCTGCCGCTGTCCAAGCCGGCCATCTCGACGCTGATCATCTTCACCTTCGTCTCGACCTGGAACGACTTCCTCGGCCCCTTGATCTACCTGACCGAGACCGAACTCAAGACCATCCAGATCGGCCTGCGCATGTTCATCAGCCAGTATTCGGCCGAGTACGGCCTCATCATGGCGGCGTCCGTCATCGCCCTGATCCCCGTGCTTGTCGTGTTCCTGTCCCTGCAAAAGTACTTCGTGCAGGGCGTCGCGTCCGCCGGCCTGAAAGGCTAAACCTAAGTCAAAAGGGGCATCCGCCCCGCCAACCAACTTTAGCCCGCGGGGGCACGGCGTACTGCCCGTGCCCCCATTTTCTATGAGGTGTTTTGTATGAAAACCTACGATCTCCCCGCGCTGACCAACGCGCAGGCGGCCGCCGCGCTGGACGAAGCCGTCGCCCAGGTGCGCGTCAACCTGCCGCTGTACACCGACCGCTGCCAGAACCACTCCAGCGTCGACAACCTCTACCCCGCGTGCGACAACACCCAGTGGACGTGCGGGTTCTGGCCCGGCGAAGTCTGGCTGAGCTATGAGCGCACCGGCGACGAGGCGTTCAAGACCGCCGCCATGACGCTGGTGCAGAGCTTTGACCACCGCATCCGCAACAAGATCGAAGTCGACCAGCACGACATGGGCTTTTTGTACAGCCCGTCCTGCGTGGCGGCCTACAAGCTCACCGGCGACGAGACCGCCCGCGACGCCGCCATCCTGGCCGCCGACCAGCTGATGGCCCGCTTCCAGCCCAAGGGGCAGTTCATCCAGGCCTGGGGCGCGATGGGCGCGCCGGAAAACTACCGCTATATCATCGACTGCCTGCTCAACCTGCCGCTGCTGTACTGGGCCAGCGAGGTCACCGGCGACGCCAAGTACGCCGACATCGCCCACCGCCACATCACCACCTGCCTGGCCAACTCTTTCCGACCCGACGGCTCGACCTACCACACCTTCTTTATGAACCCCGACGGCACGCCCAGCCACGGCGCGACCTGCCAGGGCTACAAGGACGACAGCTTCTGGGCGCGCGGCCAGGCGTGGGGCGTCTACGGCAGCGTGCTGAGCTACCGCTACACCAAAAACCCCGAATATCTCGATACCTTCCGCAAAGCGCTGGACTTCTACCTCACCCGCCTGCCCGCCGACCTGGTGCCGTACTGGGATATGGTGTTTACTACCGGCAGCGAAGAACCGCGCGACTCCTCCAGCGCGGCCATCGTGGCCTGCGGCCTGCTGGAAGCCTGCAAGTGGGTGGACGCCGGGGAGGCCGCCGGCTATGAGACGCTGGCGCGCCAGATGCTCGGCAGCCTGGTGGCGCACTACGCCGTCACCGACCACAAGCCCGGCGCCGGGCAGATCCTGCACGGCACCTACAGCAAAAAGAGCCCCTACAACACCTGCACGCCCGAGGGCGTCGACGAGTGCACGAGCTGGGGCGATTACTTCTACATGGAAGCGCTGACCCGCCTGACCAAAGATTGGCAGCTTTACTGGTAAAAACACAAAAGCAGGTGAAACTATGTTGTATCCGCAGCAAAACACGGCCCGCCTGTGCACCGCGCAGGGCGGCCTTTGGGATTTCTGCCTCAGCCACGATCTTTCCGCCCATGACATCGACCCCGCCGCGCCGCTGCCCGGCGCGCGTCTGATGGCGGTGCCCGCCAGCTACAACGACCAGGGCGAGGACAAAGCCCTGCGCGACCACTACGGCTGGGCGTTCTACCAGCGCATGGTCACGCTGCCGGCCCTGTGCGCCGGCCAGCGCGCCGTGCTGCGCTTCGGCGCCGTCACCCACAAGGCCAAAGTCTGGCTGGACGGCCGCCTGGTGGCCGAGCACACCGGCGGGTTTCTGCCGTTTGAGGCCGACGTGACCGGGCTGTTGCAGCCCGGCGTCCCGGCGCGCCTGACCGTCGCCTGCGACAACCGCGTCAGCCACGCCACACTGCCCGTCGGCAACGAGCCGGGCGAGATCGCGTTTTTTGGCTCCGACAACGCCGGCATCCCCTCGGTCGAGCATGCCAAGGCGTCGGCCGCGCCGCAAAACCGCCCCAACTTCGACTTCTTCAACTACGCGGGCATCCAGCGCCCGGTGTGGCTGTACACCACCCCGGCGGCCTACATCCGCGATATCACGCTGGTGCCCCGCAACGACGGCCGCGTCGACTACCGCATCGACACCGTGGGCGCGGGCGACGTCACGCTGACGGTCCTGGACCCCGACGGCGCTGTCGCCGCACAGGCGGCGGGCGCCGAAGGCACGCTGACGGTGGAAGCCCCGCGTTTGTGGGAGCCCTGGCCCGGCACGCCGAACCTGTACACCGTGCAGGTGCGCTTTGGCGCTGACGAATATTGCCAGACCTTCGGTTTCCGCGAGATCTGCGTCGACGGCACCAAGGTGCTGCTCAACGGCAAGCCGCTGTACTTCAAGGGCTTCGGCAAGCATGAGGATTCGGCTTTCCACGGCCGCGGCCTCGACGAATGCCTCAACGTCAAGGACATCGGCCTGCTGCACTGGATCGGCGCCAACGCCGTGCGCACCAGCCACTACCCCTACAGCGAGGAGTTCTACGACCTGTGCGACCGCGAGGGCATCCTGGTCATCGACGAGACGCCGGCCGTCGGCATCAACGGTTCGGCGCAGGACCCCTACAAGACCTACCCGCTGGCGGCGCACCACCGCGACGTGCTGGCCGATATGATCGCCCGCGACAAAAACCACCCCTGCGTCATCCTGTGGAGCCTGGGCAACGAGCCGGACCTTGAGCATTTCCCCCAGTCTGCCTACGACTACTGGCGCGCGCTGTATGACCTGGCGCACGAGCTTGACCCGCAAAACCGCCCGGTCACGCTGGTCTGCTGCCAGAACGACTACACCAAGGACATCACCACCCGCTCGATGGACATCGTCTGCCTCAACCGCTACTACGGCTGGTACAACCTTTCGGGCGACCTCGACGCTGCGTGCAGCGCCTGGCGCGAGGAGCTGGATTTCTGGGCGCAGCAGGGCAAACCCGTCATGTTCACCGAGTATGGCGCCGACACCGTCGAGGGCCTGCACGACACCCGCGCCGGCATGTTCAGCGAGGAATACCAGGCCGAATATTTCGAGCGCCTCAACGCCGTCTGCGACGACTACCCCTTCTTTGTGGGCGAATTGCTGTGGAACTTTGCCGACTTCGCCACCATCCAGGGCCCCATGCGTGTGGGCGGCAACCGCAAAGGCATCTTCACGCGGGACCGCCGCCCCAAGTTGGCCGCGCACCTGCTGCGCCGCCGCTGGAACGGCATCCCCAACTTTGGGTATAAGGGGTGAACGCTATGCAACTGCACACCCGGCAGGACTTTCAAGCCCTGACCCGCCGCCTGCTGGACCCGCTGCTGCCGCTGTACTCGCCGGGCGGCGCGCTGCTGCACCTGGGCGACACCGGCACCGGCTACCCGCCGCGCACCATCGGCATGGAGGGGTTCTCCCGCCCGCTGTGGGCGCTGGGCCCCTACTGGCTGGGCGGCGGCGCGGCGGAACCTTTCGCCTCGCTTTACCGCCGCGGCCTCGCCGCCGGCACCGACCCGCAAAGCCCCGAATATTGGGGCGACCCCGGCGACTACGACCAGCTTTTTGTCGAGATGGCGGCCATCGGCTGCGCCATCCTGGAAGTGCCGCAGCTGATCTGGCAGCCGCTGGCGGAAAACGAAAAGCAAAACCTTGCCCGCTGGCTGCACACCATCAACGCCCATGAGCTGCCGCACTGCAACTGGCTGTTTTTCCGTGTGCTGGTCAACCTGGCGCTGGACTCGGTGGGCATGCCCTGCGACCTGGCGCTGATGGAACGCGACCTTGACGAGATCGACAGCTGGTATGTCGGCAACGGCTGGTACACCGACGGCGACCCCGCCGTCAAGCCCCAGCGCGACTACTACATCCCCTGGGCGCTGCAATACTACGGCGTATTGTACAGCGTCTTTGCGGCCGAGCGCTCGCCCGCGCGGGCGGCGCGGTTCCGCCAGCGCGCGCTGGAATTCGGGCGCGAGTTCGCCTTCTGGTTCGACGAAAACGGCGCCGCGCTGCCCTACGGCCGCAGCCTGGGGTACCGGTTCGGCCAGTGCGCGTTCTATTCCGCCTGCGTGTTCGCCGGGTTGGAACCGTTGCCGCTGCCGGTCATGAAAGGCATCATCGTGCGCAACTTCCAGTGGTGGCTGGCCAAGCCCATCCTCGACCGCGACGGCGTGCTGACCATCGGCTACTGCTACCCGCAGCTGTATATGAGCGAGCGCTACAACTCCCCCGGCAGCCCGTACTGGGGCATGAAGAGCCTGCTGGTGCTGGCCCTGCCGCAGGACCACCCGTTCTGGGCGGCCGAGGCCGCCCCGCTGCCCAAGCTGCCGGCCCTGTACGCCATGCAAAGCGCCGACCTGTTGTTCCAGCGCCTGCCGGACGGCCAGGTCAACGCCTACGCCCCGGCCGAAGTCGAAGAGAACGAGCACGGTCAGTTTGCCGAAAAATACGGCAAGTTCGTCTACAGCACACGGTTCGGCTTTTCGGCCAGCCGCAGCTATGCCCAGCTGGAGCAGGCCGCGCCCGACAGCATGCTGGCGTTCGTCATCGGCGGGCAGGTCTTTGTGCGCCGCCACAGCGAGCGCTTCCAGCTGCTGGGCGACCGGCTGCTCAGCCAGTGGTCGCCGTTTCCCGGTATTTCGGTCACGACGGAACTCGTGCCCCAGGGGCAGGGGCATATCCGCCGCCACACCGTGCAAAGCGCCATCGCCTGCACGGCGTATGACTGCGGCTTTGCCGTTCCCAAATTCTGTGCCGGCTTTGCCGCTTCGGCCGCCGGCCCGGTGGCCGAAGCGCACAACGACGCGCTTTCCTGTACGGTCACGGCCCTGCAGGACGGCGAGGCGCTGGTGCTGGACGCCTGGCCCAACACCAGCCTGTACACGCCCAACACCGTCATCCCGGCGGTGCGGTACGACATCCCGGCGGGCGTCTGCAAGCTGGCCGCCCGGGTAGAAAGCGCCAGCCGCTGAAAATTTACTATACCTTTATGCCGCCGCGCCTTGCCGGGCGCGGCGGCATGGCGTATAATCAAACCAGCACAAGCGGCAGGCCTGCGGCCTGCTGTGCGCAACATCCCCCGCGCCGCCCCAGCGGCGCGCAGAAAAGGAGCTTTTTGTTATGAACGCGACAAGACCCGATCTTGCCTGGCTCGCCGACCCCGCCGTCTTTGCCGTCAACCGGCTGGACGCCCACTCGGACCATGTATGCTACCGTACCGCGCAGGAGGCGGCCGCCGGCCGCACCAGCCTGCGCCAAAGCCTGGACGGCGCCTGGCGCTTTGCCTGGAGCCCCTGCCCGGCCGCCCGCCCGGCGGATTTCTGGCAGCCGGACGCCGACCTCTCGGCCTTTGGCACCATCTGCGTGCCCGGGCATATCGAGATGCAGGGTTACGGCCAGATCCAGTACGCCAACACCATCTACCCGTGGGACGGCCGCTCGGGCCTGACCCCGCCGCAGATCGACTGGGACGACGACCCCGTCGGCAGCTATGTCACCGACTTCACCCTCGACGAAGGGCTGCGCGGCCAGCGCGTCTGCGTCTGTTTCGAGGGCGTCGAGCAGGCGATGTACCTGTGGTGCAACGGCCGGTTCGTCGGCTATGCCGAGGACAGCTTCACCCCCTCGGAGTTTGAGCTGACCGAATACCTGCGCGACGGCGTCAACCGCCTGTGCGTCGAGGTGTACAAGCGCAGCAGCGCCGCCTGGATCGAGGATCAGGACTTTTTCCGCTTCTCGGGCATTTTCCGGCCGGTCTACCTCTACGCCAAGCCGCGCGTGCACCTGGCCGATCTGTGGCTGCAGGCGGGCCTGGCGGCCGACAACACCACCGGCACGCTGGCTGTGCGCCTGCGCCTGGAGGGCGAGGCCGACGGCGCGAAAGTGACCCTGCGCCTGACCGACCGCGAGGGGTACGCGCTCTACGACGGCCCCGTCACCGGCGACATGCTGGAACTGCCCGGCGTGCAGCCCTGGTGCCACGCGACCCCGACGCTCTACCATGCCGAGCTGACGCTGACCGATGCCGAAGGCTCCGTGCAGGAGGTCGTGCCCTACGATATCGGCTTCCGCCGGTTTGAGCTCATCGACGGTGTCATGTGCTTAAACGGCGAGCGCGTCGTGTTCAACGGCGTCAACCGGCATGAGTGGAACGCCGAGAACGGCCGCGCCATCGGCCCGGCGGATATGTACGCCGCCATGGAGGTGTTCCGCCGCCACAACATCAACGCCGTGCGCACCTGCCACTACCCCGACCAGACGCTGTGGTACCACCTGTGCGACCAGAACGGCATCTATATGATCGACGAGGCCAACCTCGAAAGCCACGGCTGCTGGCAGCACCCCGGCGACGACCCCGCCTGGGACGTGCCCGGCAGCAAGCCGGAATGGCGCGCATGCCTGCTGGACCGCGCGCGCAGCATGTTCGAGCGCGACAAAAACCACGCCGCCATCCTGCTGTGGTCCTGCGGCAACGAGAGCTACGCCGGCGAGGATATCCTGGCCATGAGCGAATACTTCCACGCGCAGGACCCCAGCCGCCTGGTGCACTACGAGGGCGTGGTCAACAACCGCGCGTTCGACCGCATCAGCGACGTCGAAAGCCGCATGTACGCCAAACCGCAGGACATCCGCGCCTACCTCGAAAGCAAGCCCGCCAAGCCCTTTATCCTCTGCGAGTATATGCACGATATGGGCAACAGCCTGGGCGGCATGGAGCATTACATCCGCCTGGGCGAGGAGTTCCCCCAGTACCAGGGCGGCTTTATCTGGGACTACATGGACCAGGCGCTGTGGCACACCGACGCGCTGGGCCGCCGCACGCTGGGCTACGGCGGCGATTTCGGCGACCGCACCACCGAGTATAACTTCAGCGGCAACGGCATCGTCTACGCTGACGGCAGCATCAAGCCCGCCATGCAGGAGGTGCGCTACTGGTACGCCGACGCCGAAACCCGCGCCGCGCAGGACGCCGCCAACGCCGCCGCGGCCGCCCGCGCCGACGAGGCCCTGGCCGCCGCATGGGCCGCACGCCCCGCCCGCCCGCTGACCGTCGTGCAAGGCGACGGCAACCTGGGCGTCCAAGGCGACGGGTTTGAGCTGTTGTTCTCTTACACCGAGGGCGGGCTCTCCTCGCTGCGCGTGCAGGGGACCGAGTGGATCTGGCGCGCGCCGCGCCCGGCGCTGTGGCGCGCTTCCACCGACAATGACCGCGGCTGCAAGTTTGAGCGCCGCGCCGCCGCCTGGATGGCGGCCGACGCGCTCGTCAAGGCCGACCGCACCGAAGTCGTCGAGGCCACGCCGCAGCGCGTCGTCGTGCGCTGCCATTTCGCGTTGCCGCCCGTCGCCGGGGCCGAGGCTGTGCTGACCTATACCGTCGAGGACCGCGGCGCCCTCACCGTCGAGGCTGCCTACCACGGCGTGCCCGGCGCGCCCGAACTGCCCTGCTTCGGCGTCAAGTTCCAGACCTTTGTGCCCGTCGCCTCGGTGCGCTGGACCGGCCTCTCGGGCGAGACCTACCCCGACCGCTATAAAGGCGGCGTGTTTGGCTGCCATGCGCAGACCCCGCACATCGAGCCGCACCTTGTCCCGCAGGACTGCGGCCTGCATGTGCAGACGCGCCAGGCCGTGCTGCAGCAGCGCGGGCCCGCGGGCCGCACGCAGGCGGCGCTCACGCTGCAAGCCTGCGGTGTGCCGTTCGCGTTCAGCGTGCTGCCCAACACCGCGCAGGAGCTTGAAGCCGCGCAGCACCTTACCGAGCTGCCGGCCACCGGCCGCACCAGCGTCACGGTGCTGGGCGCGGCGCGCGGCGTCGGCGGCATCGACAGCTGGGGCGCCGATGTCGAGGATGCCTGCCGCCTGCGCGGCGAGGCCGACCACACCGCAGCGTTCCGCATCCTGCTGCGCTGAGCCATAGGTTTTCTTTGCAAAAAACGCGGGGCGTGCCTGGCACGCCCCGCGTTTGCTGTAAAATCTTGCCGCCGCCCGCGCCCGCCTTGACAAGCCCCTGCGCTGCGGCGTATGATGAATTTGCAAATTGACAATAAATCGCCGTCTGTTGTATTTTTACACCGGCGGCAAGGGGAGGCTGCCATGGGCAAAATCTATACATCCGCCGAACAGCTGATCGGCCGCACGCCGCTGCTGGAACTCACGCATATCGAAGCCGCCGCGGGCCTGCAGGCCCGCGTGCTGGCCAAGCTGGAATCCTTCAACCCCGGCGGTTCTGTCAAAGACCGCGTCGCCAAAGCGATGCTGGACGAAGCCGAGGCCGCCGGCAAGCTGAAACCGGGCTCTGTCATCATCGAGCCGACGTCCGGCAACACCGGCATCGGCCTGGCTATGATGGCCGCGGCGCGCGGTTACCGCGCCATCATCGTCATGCCCGAGACCATGAGCATCGAGCGCCGCCTGCTGCTCAAAGCCTACGGCGCCGAGCTTGTGCTGACCCCGGGCAGCCAGGGCATGCAGGGCGCGATCGACAAAGCCGAGGAACTGGCCGCGCAGACGCCCGGCAGCTTTGTGGCCGGGCAGTTCGTCAACCCCGCCAACCCCGCCGCGCACGAGGCCACGACCGGCCCCGAGATCTGGCAGGACACCGACGGCCAGGTCGACATCTTTGTGGCCGGGGCCGGTACCGGCGGCACTGTCACCGGCGTGGGGCGCTACCTCAAGGCGCAAAACCCGGCCGTGCAGGTGGTGGCTGTGGAACCCGCCGGTTCGCCGGTATTGGGCGGCGGCAAAGCCGGGCCGCACGGTTTGCAGGGCATCGGCGCGGGCTTTGTGCCCGCCGTGCTGGACACGACGGTCTACGACGAAGTGCTGCCCGTCACCGAGGCCGACGCCTATGCCGCCGGCCGCCTGCTGGGCCGCAAAGAGGGCGTGCTGGCAGGCATCTCCTCCGGCGCGGCGCTGTGGGCGGCCCTCCAGGTCGCCAAACGGCCGCAGAACGCGGGCAAAACCATCGTCGTGCTGCTGCCCGACACCGGCGACCGCTACCTTTCCACCCCGCTGTTTGCCGAGTGAACCCGCCTTGCCCTGCAAGAGTGGGGGACGCTTGCGGCGCTGCACGCTCCCGGCTGCCGGGGCGTATGGTGCGCATACCCTGCCTTGTAGGGCGGGGTCTTGACCTCGCCGTGCCTGTTTGTTTTATGGCGCGGTTTTTTGGTTGCGACCGCGTTTGGTCTATGTGCCGGGGCGGCATAGATGCCGCCAGCAAAACGGCGCCCGTGCCGTCTGTTCACGGTTTGTATGGCGTTTCCCTCACATTGTAGGGGCCGCATGTATGCGGCCCGCAAACATTGCGGCATTGGACGTTTACGGGGTGGCATGGTGTTGTAGGGCGGGAACGGGCAACGAACCGCAAACCCCGCGTGGGGCGCGCCCCTGCCGGGAGGCATATATGCCTCCCCTACAAACAAGGGTACCGCGTACACAACCCAAAAACGTTACCATGAGGCAGACCGCCCACGGCGGGGTCAAGACCCCGCCCTACAGACCGGCGCAAACGGGCAACGAACCGCGAACCCCGCGTGGGGCGCGCCCCTGCCGGGCCGCATACATGCGGCCCCTACGAACCGACCGGGAACGGCAGGCAAATGGATAAGGCGGGGGCGTCCTGCACATCCGCCCGTCTATGGTTTGCATGGTGTTTGCCTTGCATTGTAGGGGCCGCATGTATGTGGCCTGCAAAACGGTGCCCACGCCGTCCGTTTATGGTTTGCATGGCGTATGTTTTATATTGCACGGCGGGGTCTTACCCCCGCCGTTTGCATTTTCCCGCGTTTCGGCGTATGCTGGACACAGAAATTTTGACCCGACAGGAGCGAACGCTTATGCCCTCGATCTGTGAGATCACCGACCTGGCCGCGCCGGAGCTGGATGTCTACGCCCGCCTGACCGAAGCGCAGCTGCGCAGCAAATGCGAACCCGAAAAAGGCGTTTTGATCGCCGAGAGCACCAAGGTCATCGCCACGGCGCTAAACGCCGGGTACACGCCGCTTTCCTTTTTGATGGAACGCCGCCAGATCGACGGCCCCGCCGCGCCGCTGCTGGCGCGCTGCCCCGGCGTGCCGGTGTACACGGCGGACCGCGCCGTGCTGGCCGGGCTTACCGGCTATGCGCTCACGCGCGGGGTGCTGTGCGCCATGCGCCGCCCCGCCCCGCGCACGGCCGAGGAGGTCTGCGCCGGGGCGCGCCGCGTCGCCGTGCTGGAAAACATCGTCGACTCCACCAACGTCGGGGCCATCTTCCGCTCGGCCGCCGCGCTGGGCATGGACGCCGTGCTGCTCTCGCCCTCCTGCTGCGATCCGCTGTGCCGCCGCGCCGTGCGCGTCAGCATGGGCACGGTGTTCCAGGTGCCGTGGGCGTATGCGGGCCATGCGGCGGGGGACTGGCCCGGCCCCGCGCTGGACCGCCTGCACGCGCTGGGGTTTGCGGCGGCCGCCATGGCGCTGGACGACCGCGCCCTGCCGGTGGACGACCCCCGCCTGCAGACGGCCGAAAAGCTGGCCATCGTGCTGGGCACCGAGGGTACCGGCCTGCAGGCGCAGACCATCGCCCGCTGCGACTATACCGTCATGATCCCCATGCGGCACGGCGTCGACTCGCTCAACGTCGGGGCGGCGGCGGCCGTGGCCTTTTGGCAGCTGCGCGCGCGCTGAAATTTGACGCCTTTTTTACGCGGCGGCGCGGCGCCGGCGGTTGTTTTCCGCCGCGCGGGATGGTACAATAAAGGTGTTTCGGCAATACGGACGGGAGGAACGTTCTATGGGCTTTTTGAAAAAATTCACCAAGCAGGAGCTGAGCTGGATGATGTACGACTGGGCCAACAGCGCCCACTCGGTCATCGTCGTCACCATCCTGCCCATCTTCTTTGACTCGGTGGCCGAATGCACGGCGGACAGCGTCTCCAGCATGTCCACCTGGGGCTACGCCACCAGCATCGCCATGGCCATCGTGGCGCTGTCTGCGCCGTTTCTGGGCGTGTTTGGCGACATCCGCGGCATGCGCAAAAAGCTGTTTGCGGCGTTTATGCTGCTGGGCGTGCTGGCGGTGGCCGGGCTGGCGCTCACCCCGGGCATGGACTTCACCTCCTCCACCGACGCGGCGGGCCGCGTGGCGGGGCTGGTGCTGGTGCTGTATATCCTCAGCACCATCGGGTTTGACGCCTCCTGCATCTACTACGACGCCTTCCTGACCGACATCACCACCGCCGACCGCATGGATTCGGTCTCGACGATGGGCTACGGTTTGGGGTACATCGGCGGTTCCACCATCCCGCTGGTCATCTTTTTGGGCATGAACGCCGCCGGCGTGCCGATGCTGACCTGCCTCAGCGTCATTTTTGCCATCACCGCCGTGTGGTGGCTGGCGTTCAGCCTGCCGCTGCTCAAAAACTGCCAGCAGACCTCCGGCAAACCGTATGAGAAGGGCGACGTCGGCCGCAGCATCCGCAGCGTGTTTGCCACCGTGCGCGAGATCGTTGCTGACAAGCCGATGCTCGTCTACATCGTGGCGTACTTCTTCTACATCGACGGCGTGCACACCATCATCAGCATGGCCACAAGCTACGGCACCAACCTGGGGCTGGACTCGGCCGGCATGCTGCTGGCGCTGCTGCTGGTGCAGGTGCTGGGCCTGCCGTTCTGCCTGCTGTACATGAAGTTGGCCGCCCGCTTCGGCGCGCGCCGCATGGTGGGCGTGGGCATCTGCGTGTACATGTTCATCTGCGTGTTCGGCTTCTTTATGGACAGCCTGTGGCAGTTCTGGACGCTGGCGGTGCTGTGCGCCACCAGCCAGGGCGGCATCCAGGCGCTGTCCCGCTCGATGTTCGGCAAGCTCATCCCCGACAAAGACCGCAGCGGCGAGTTTTTCGGCTTCTTTGACATCTTCGGCAAGTTCTCCTCCATCATGGGCCCGGCGCTGGTGGGCGTCGTCAGCGCCTTGATGGCGGACCGCATGCTGGCCGAACAGGGCCTGACCGCCGCCACCGCCACGCCGGAGCAGGTGGACGCCATCAACGCGGCGGCGGGGCCTTACGGCATTTTGTCGGTCATCCTCATCGTCATGGTGGGCGGGGCGCTGTACTTCTTTGTGCTGCCGCGCACTCTCCAGGGCCAGGACCGCAACATTTGACTTTCCCGCCCCGGCGGGGTACAATACCACCTGCATCTGCGACCCAAGAGGAGGGAAGTCTGCCCCATGCCGGAAGGTTACACCCATGTGCGCACCGCGCGCCAGGCGGCCGCCGCCATCCATTACAAGATCCAATGCCCCGAGGCGTTTGCCGCCGGGGCCAACGGGCCGGACAGCTTTTTCAGCTTTGAGGCCTGGCGCCCCCGCGCCAAACGCCGGTACGACCTGCCCGCGCTGGGCGCGCGCCTGCATGAGGAAAACACCGGCGCGTTTTTGTACAGCCTGTGCCGCCACGCGCGCACCCGCCCCCAGGTAGAGTACGCGCTGGGTTTTTTGAGCCACTACGCCGCCGATACCATCGTGCACCCGTTCGTCTGCGCCATGTGCGCGCCGGGCATGCCCTACGCCGGCCAGGGCGGGCACGGCTACCTCGAGATCGCGCTGGACTCCACCCTGCATGACGAGGATACCGGCAGCGCCTGCGTGCCGGCCGACGACGCCAGCCCGCTGCCCACCGGCGACCAGCTGGCCGACGTGGCGGTGCTGCTGCAGACCTGCCTGCGGGAGGTCTACGGCCTGGAACTCCCGGTGGAATACCTGGCCGACGCCTTGTACGATACCTGGCGGCTGCGCCGCCTGTTTACCAGCCGGTTTGGCGTGCGCCGCGCGCTGTACAGCGTGGTGGAACGTTTTTTGGGCGGCAAGGGGTTCATCACGGGGCATGTCTCGCCGCGCAAACTCAAACCCCTGCCCGACGCCTGGGTCGACCCCTTTACCGGGCAGCAGCACACCGGCGGGGCGTTTGCGCTGCTGCCGCTGGCCAAGCGCCGCAGCGCCGAGTATATGAGCGCCGCGCTGCTGCTGTGGATGGGCCGTTCCTCGCAGGCGGAGTTCTGCCAGATCGTCGGCAGCCACAGCTATACCGAGGGACGCCCCACCGCCCAAAGCGACCCGGCGCACGTCCCCGCTGAACCCGAACCCACCGCGGCGGATACCGCCCCGGAAGAAATGACAGAAAAGGAGATCGTAGTATGATCCGCATCACCATGCAAAACGGCAAGACCATCGACATCGAGCTGGACCCCACCGCGGCCCCGCTCACCTGCGAAAACTTTGAAAAACTCGTCAAGCAGGGCTTTTACAACGGCCTGACCTTCCACCGCGTCATCCCCGGGTTTATGATCCAGGGCGGCTGCCCGCTGGGCAACGGCACCGGCGGCCCGGGCTGGCACATCAAGGGCGAGTTCGCGCGCAACGGCGTGGCCAACCCCCTCAAGCACACGCGCGGCGTCATCAGCATGGCGCGCGCCATGGACCCCAACTCCGCCGGCAGCCAGTTCTTCATCATGCACCAGGATGCCCCGCACCTGGACGGCGACTACGCGGCGTTCGGCCATGTGGTCAGCGGCCTGGACGTCGTCGACGAGATCGCCGCCGTCGCCACCGACTGGAACGACAAACCCCGCACCCCCGTCGTCATGGAGAAAGTGGAGATCGTCTGAGGGGAGAGGCCAAAGGGGGCAACGGGCCGGTCCGCGTCTAAGCGGCCGTTTGCCGCATACGAGCGTTTACGGTTATACCGTTGCCTGCCTGCGGTTTGCATGGGGGGTGCCCCGCATTGCAGGGCGAGCGCAGCCCCCGCCGCACCGCTGGCTTTTCAAAAAAACACGTTTCCGACACGCTGAAGCGCCGCGCTGCTGCGGCGCTTTTTCTGTGTTTTGGCCCGGCGGGGCAGTTTTCCGGCCCGTAAGGTTGAAAAACCTGCCAAAATCGGTTATACTGTTTTGTAATAGTATCGTAACCACGGGCCGCGGCCCGCTTATAAAGGAGCATACCATGGCACATACCGTAATGGTCACCGGCGCCGACGGCTTTATCGGCAGCCACCTGACGGAAGAACTCGTCAAGCGCGGCGAAAAAGTCCGCGCGTTCTGCCTGTACAATTCCTTCGGCTCGCTGGGGTGGATCGACACCCTGCCGCCCGAGATCAAAAACGAGATCGACGTCTTTATGGGCGACGTGCGCGACCCCAACGGCGTGCGCACCGCCATGCGCGGGCAGGAACGGGTGTTCCACCTGGCGGCGCTCATCGCGATCCCGTTCTCCTACCACAGCCCCGACAGCTACGTCGACACCAACATCAAGGGCACGCTCAACGTGCTCAACGCCGCGCGGGAGCTGGGCACGAGCCGCGTGCTCGTCACCTCCACCAGCGAGGTCTACGGCACCGCGCAGTATGTGCCCATCGACGAAAAACACCCCTACCAGGGCCAAAGCCCCTACTCGGCCACCAAGATCGGCGCCGACCGCCTGGCCGAGAGTTTCTACCGCAGCTTTGATCTGCCCGTCACCATCGTGCGGCCGTTCAACACCTACGGCCCGCGGCAGAGCGGGCGCGCCATCATCCCCACCATCATCACCCAGCTGCTGGCCGGCCAGACCGAGATCAAGCTCGGCAGCCTGACCCCCACGCGGGACTTCAACTACGTCAAGGACACCGCCAACGGCTTTATGACCATTGCGGACTGTGACGCGGCCATCGGGCAGGAACTCAACATTGCCACCGGCGTCGAGCATTCCATCGGCGATCTGGCCAACGAGCTCATCGCCCAGATCAACCCCAACGCCAAGATCGTCTGCGAGGCCGAGCGCCTGCGCCCCGAAAAAAGCGAGGTCAACCGCCTGCTGGGCGACGCCACCAAGCTGCGCAGCCTGACCGGCTGGGCGCCGCAGTACACCTTTGCGCAGGGCCTGGCCGAGACCATCGAGTTTTTGCGCGGCAACCTCGACCAGTACAAGGTCGGGCAGTATATCCTGTAATATGGGCGGCGGTATCACCAAAACCGGACGCCGTTTTGCACCCACCGTCTGGCCGCCGGCCGCGCGGTGGGCTTTTGTGCTGGCGCTGTGCGCGGCGGCAGGCGTCGCGTTCAGCTATTACTGGCGCGTGTTCTACGGCCTGGACGCCCGCGGCATCCCGCCGGTGTGGCCCACGGTTTTCTGTGTGGGGCTGTGCGTGGCGGCGGGCGCTGCGGCGCTGGCGCTGCGGCATCTGCCGGGCTTTGCCGCCCGCGGCGCGGTGTGCATCGCGCTGTGCGGCGCGCTGTTTGCCTTTGCCAACCCCCCGCTGCAAACGCCCGACGAGACCGAGCACTACCTGCGCACCTACGCCATCAGCATGGGCCGGCTGGACTTTGACGCCGCGCGCGGCTACCCCGCCGACGTCACCCGCCTGCTGGACGCTTTCCCCGGCGCGTGGGTCAACGCGCACACCTCGGCCGGCGTGGGGCAGGACCCCGACACCGGTGAGGAACAGCCCTACAACACGGCGGGCTACGCGCTCAAACAATACGGCAAGGACGGCGCGGTGCAAAGCGTGGCCGACAGCTTTGCCCAGTACCTTGGCGGAGAAACGCCCGCCCGCGACCCCGCCACCGAGCCTGTGAGCTTTTTGATCCTGCCGTTTCTGCCCGGCGCGCTGGGCATGGCGCTGGCGCGGCTGGCCGGGCTGGGCGCGCTGGGCTGCCTGTACGCCGGGCGGCTGGGCAACCTGGCCGCCTACACGCTGCTGTGCTGGCTGGCCCTGCGCAGCGCGCAAAAGGCGAAACCGGCCTTCCTGTGCGGGATGCTGCTGCCCATCTCGCTGTATATGGGCGCATCCTTGAGCTACGACGCCACGCTGCTGGGATGCTACTACCTCATGCTGGCGCTGCTGACGCGCCCGGTGTGGACGGCGCGCACGGCGTGGGTGTACCTGGCGGCGTGTGTGTTCGCCAACGGGGCCAAACCCTACCTGAACCTGCTGTGGGCCGCGCTGCCGCTGCTGCTGCCCAAACGCGCCTGGCAGCCCAGGCGCCCACGCGCGCTGTGGGCGGGGGCGTGTCTGGCGCTCTCGCTGGCGCTGACCGTGTTTGTCGAGCAGTACGGCGTGCTGATGCGCCACAACTACGGCGTCATCGCCCGCCAGGGCGGCGAGGCCGTCGACGGCCTGGGGCAGCTCGGCTTTATTTTGCAAAACCCGCTGCGTTACCTGGCCGTGTTGCTGGGTACACTGTATGAGAACGACTTCTTTATCGGCCAGCTGGGGCTGTTCGGCTGGAAAGACCTGCCCATTGCGTTCTTGAACCTGACCGGCCCGCTGGTGCTGGCGGCCGCTGCGCTGCTGTGCACCGCCCCGCCGGACGCCCTGGGCCGCCGCCGTCTGGGGGGCCTGGGCGTGTTTGCGGCGCTGTACGGCGTCGGCGCCATGACGGCGATGTACATCACCTACACGCCGGTAGGCATGGTGCGCATCGTGGGGCTGCAAACGCGCTACTTTTTGCCGCTGTGGCTGGTGCTGGCCCTGGCACTGGCCGCGCTGGCCCGCCGCGCGCTGGCCCCAAGGCTGACCCAGGCCCGCGCGCAGGCGCTGGCGCTGCCGCTGTGCGGCGGGTACGCCTTCCTGGGCGCGGTGCTGCTGTTCCAGCACTACTTTGTGGGGCCTGTATACGTTGTGTACAGGTAAATCAAAAAACTACAAACTGTAATTTTGTGACGAAAGGGGGCGCGCCGTATGCCGCAGCTGTTGTGGGGCCTGGCTTTGCTGGCGCTGCTTACCGGCGCGTGCGCCGTGCTGGCCGCGCGCACCGGGGTGCATGCGGCGCTGCTGCCGCTGCCGCTGCTGGCCGGGGCGGGGCTGCTGCTGTACGGCTTTGGCCTGGCCGGGGCACTGCGCGTTGGGGCCTGGGTGGCCGTGGCGCTGCTGGCGGCCGTCTGGGCTGTCGGCCTGGTCCGGCTGCGCCCGGCGGGCTTTGCCAAAGCCTGCCGCGCGGCGCTGAGCGCGCCGGGCCTGGCGCTGTTTTTGGCGGGCGCGGCCTTTTTGTGGGTGCTGTTTTTTGTGCAGCAGCCCATGTTCACCCAGTGGGATGAGTTCACGGCCTGGGGCCTTGCGCCCAAAATGGTCGTCGAGCGCGGGGCGTTCTATGTGGCGGACCCCGTCAACCTCAAGGCCAGCTTTACCTACCCGGCCACCAGCCTGATCACGTTTTGGTTCCAGCCCTTTGGCTCCTGGGCCGAGTGGGCGTGCCTGGCCGCGCTGGACACGCTGGCCCTGGCCTGCCTGGCCGCCGCCACCGCGCTGCCGCGGCAGCGCTGGTACGCCGGTGTGCTGGTGTTTGCAGCCGGGGCGCTGCTGCCGTATTTCTTCCGCGACGCGGCGCCGGGGGCCTACGCCGCGCAGTACGCCAACGCCATGGCCGACCTGCCGCTGGCCATGCTGTTTGGCGGCACGCTGTGCCTGGGCCTTAGCGCCGGGCGCGGCAGGGCGTTTTGGCTGGCCGCGCTGCCGCTGGCGCTGCTGGCGCTCACCAAAGACATCGCCTTTGCCTACGCGCTGATGGCGGCGTTCCTGCTCGGCGTCTATGCGCTCGCCGCAGGGGCGGGGCCGCTGCGCGCGCGGGCGCTGCCGGCGCTGGGCCGCACGGCGGCGCTGGCGGCGGTGGCGGTGGCGGCGTTTTTAAGCTGGGGGCGCTACACGGCCGCCGTGACCCCCACAGCCGATACCGCCGCCAGTGTGGGCAGCGAGGGGCTGAGCTACGGCGCGGTGCTGGCAGGCGGCGTGCAACAGCTGCTGGGCATCGGCCGTACCGAAAAATTTGCCCAGATCCTGGCCGCGATGGGCGACGCGTTTTTTACCCGCCGCGTCTGCCTGCTGGGCGGCGGCGTCTGGGCGGTGGCGGCCATCACGCTGGTGGCGGCCGCGGCCTGGCTGGCCGCCGGCAAGGGCGCGCAGCGCCGCGGCGTGCTGGCGCTGCACCTGGCGTGCGCGTTCTGCTTTGCGGCGCTGTATGCGTTCCACCTGATCTTGTACCACTACAATTTTTCCGACGTCGAGGGCCTGGCCCTCAAGGACTATGACCGCTACCTGACGCCCTACTACCAGGCGTGGATGCTGGCCATGCTGTGCCTGCTGGCGCGCGCTGCGCGCGGCAAGCTGGGGCAGCTGGCGCTGGGCGGCGCGGCGGCGGTGGTGCTGGCGGTGTTCTGCTGGCGCGGCGTGCCGGCCGCCGGGTTCTGGACCGGGGCCGACAGCCTGTACACGCTGCGCGCCGACGTGCGCAGCCGCGCCGCGGCCATGAACGCCGTGTTGGGCTGGGACGACAACGTCCTGGTGCTCAGCCAGGGCGACGACGCCACGCGGTGGTACTACTACCGCTATGAGCTGACGGCGCGGGTCGTCAACGGCTTCGGCGGCTTTTACGGCCGCCTGGGCGAGACCGAGGACCGCTGGGACAGCGATTTCATGAACCTGGTCGAGAGCGAGAACTGGACGCTGTACGACTACAAGGCCGTCTGCGTGCCCGCGACGCTCGTCGCCTATATGGCCGAAAAAGACTGCGACTACCTGCTTATCGACCGCGCCGACGATTACCTGGAGCGGGAGTTCAGCCCCCTGTTTGAGGGCGGCCTGACCGCCGACATGCCGGCGACGCTCTACCATTTTGAGGGCGAGGACGCCGCCGTGCCCTTTACGGTGGCGGCGGTGGCGGAAAGCGAGGTGGCGTGATATGGCGCAGCGCAAACCGTTTGGCTTCCGCAAACCGCTGTTCCGCCCGCAGCAGCTGTTGCTGCTGGCCTACCTGCTGGCGGCGGCGCTGTGGCTGGCGCAGGCGCTGGTGGGCAGCGCCGTCATGCTCAACTATAAGCTCCGGGGCGAGATGCCGCAGCGCACGGTGCCTGCGGCCGAACTGACGACCGAGAGCTTTGCCCCCTACAGCTCCAACCAGTGGTGGACGCCGCCCGACGACGACCCCAACTGGTACCTTTCTACCGACAGTGACCCCCACATCTACTGGCAGGGGCAGGGCTATCTCGAGACCGTGCGCCTGGACGCCGTCCACCGGCTGCCGCCGGAGGGCGTGGCGCTGTACTACCTGCTGCCCGGTCAGACCGACTACAGCGAGGCGCAGAAAGTCTACGCCCGCGTCACCGGGGCAGGGCAGTACACCTTTGACCTCGGCGGGCGGTATGTGACGGGGCTGCGCATCGACCCCGACAGCGCCGGCGGCGTGCCGACGCGGTTTACCGGCATCGAGCTCAACCCCGTGCAGCCGTGGTATGCCCGCCTGCTGCCCACGGGCGGCCAGTGGCTGGTGCTGGCGTTTGCCCCGGCGCTGGCCGCGGCGGCCGCCGGGCTGGCGTGCGCGCTGGCCGGCAAGGCCGAGCCCGAAGAAACGGACGCGGCCGGGGATGTAAAACGACCGTAAGGAGAATTTCATGGAACTACTGTGCGTACTGGCAGCCGTGCTGGCGCTGTTTTTCGCCAGCGCCGCGCTGACGCAGAAAGCCCGGGTCCCGGCGGGGCTCGCCCCGCTCACGGCGCTGTCGCTCATCGCCGCCGTGTTCACGCTGGCCGGCATGGCCGGCGTGCTGTACGCGGCGGGGTGGTGCGTCTACGCGCTGTGCCTGGCGGCAGGCGTGTGGGCCTTCTGGCCGCGCAAAGGCCAAAGCCCTGACTGGCGGGCGCTGTTCACCCCCGCCAGCGTCGTGTTCTGGGCGTTGACGCTGGCCTTTGCGGTCTACTTTTCCGTCCGGCAGCCGCTGGCCTCGGGCTATGACGAACTCAGCCTCTGGGCCACGGCCGTCAAGGTCACCAAAGTCGACAACAGCCTGTACGCTACCGCCACGCTGGGCACGCCGTGGGCCGTCACCCAAAACCCCGGCCTGCCGCTCATCAGCTATTTCTTCCAGTTTTTTGGCGCCTATGCCGACTGGAAAATCTACCTTGCCTACGACGCGCTGTACTTTGCCTGCTATGCGGCGGTGCTGGGCGCGCTGCCGTGGCAGAAATGGCGGGTGGCCGTGCCGCTGGCCGCCGTGTTGTGGTGCACGCCGTTTTTCTTCACGATCTACAACCACACCATCTACCTGGCCGACACCTACCTGACCTCCTACGGCGATGTGCCGGCGGGGCTGGTGTTCGGCGCGGCGGTGGCCATGTGGCTGGCGCTGCGCCAGCAGGGCGGCCCGCGCTGGGCCGTGCTGCCGGTGCTGGCGCTGGCCGCCAACCTCAAAGCCAACGACTTTGTGCTGAGCCTGGCGGCCGCAGGGCTCATCGCTGTGGATGCGTGGCTTTTCTGCGACGGCCCCTTTAAAAACGGCCTTGCCCGCCGCACCGGCTTTGCGGCGGCCTGCTTTGCCGCGCCCATGGCAGTGTACTACCTGTGGAACACCCGCTATGTCGGCTGGCTGGTCGCGCGCAACGCCAGCGAGAGCGGTGTGGGTGAAACCTCCGCCGCTTTGTCCGACGTCGTCGTCAACGGCGTCAAGATTTTGCTGGGCCAGCCGGTCGAAGGCTTTTTTGCCGAGCGTCAGCCCCAGTTTTTGCAGGCTATGGCCGATATGGGCGCCCAGTTCTGGACGTCGGAGGGCAAATTGAGCATGATCGGCCCGGGCCGCAACGTCGTGGCGCTGATCTTGGCCGTGTTTGCGCTGGCCGCCGTTGTGGGGGCGGGGCGGCAGCTCAAGGCGCGCATCGCCGCGCTGGCGGGGCTGTCCACGCTGTGCTTTGCGGGGTATAACCTGATGCTGGCCCTCAGCTACGGGTTCATCTTCAAGCCGTTCCAGGCCGAAAGCCTGCAGGACTACAACCGCTACATCTACAGCTACTACATCGGCTGGTTCCTTATGGCGCTGGCCTGCCTGGCGGTGGCGCTGCTGCCGCAGGTGGGCAGGAGCCTGCGCATCCAAAAAGAAAAAGACGGCCCCACGGCCATCTTCCGTACCGAATTGTGCACGCCCCGCTGGTGCCTGGCCGGGCAGGGGGCGGTGCTGCTGCTGGCGGCGGCCATGCTGCTGCGCGTCGACCAGATGGTGTTGCCGCAGCTCAGCGTGCTGGGCTTTGCCGACAGTGAATTTGCCGACCGCCGCAGCATCCGCGCCGAGGCGGAGCTCGTCTGCCGCTATCTCGACGAGGACGACCGCGTCTTCTTCGTCAGCCAGGGCGACAATGGCGAGCGCTGGTTCTCGGCCGTGTTTGATTTCTACCCCTACCTCGTCGATTATTCCGGCATCGTGTCTGAGATGATCGGCGGCGGCGGGGAACTGGGCCTGCCCGAACTCCGGCCCCAGGAGGAAGGCCCCAAAAATTACTACTACCACGGCTTCACGGCCGAAGAACTGGACGCCATCGTGCGCGGCAACGGCTGCACGGTGCTGTACCTGCAAACGCTCGACGATATTTTTGTCGAGAGCTACCGGGAACTCTTCACCGACGGCCTGGCGGCGGCCCGCAGCGGCGATACGCTGCTGTACCGCGTGACCGACGCCGGCTTTGCCCCGGTGGAAATGGAGGTGGCCGCCCCGTGAAACACTTTGTAAAACGCTGGTTTGCCCGCCGCGGCGCGCTGCCGCTGACCTGCTACCTGCTGGCGCTGGCCGCCTGGCTGGCGGTGGGGGCCGTGCATGCGGGCGGCGACGCGCTGGCCCGCGGCAGCGGCGCTTTGTATGAGCAAGCCGTCCCCCTTGCGGACTGGCAGCTCGTCGGCCTGGCCCAGACCGCCGCCACGCCGGAGACAGCGGCCTTGCAGGAGGCCGTCACCCTGACGACCACCGACGGCGACCCGCAGATGATCTTGGAGGATGTGTCGGACCGCACCGTGCGCACGCTGAGCTACACGGTGACATTTGCCGGCGACGCGCGCGAAATGTGCCTGTACTACACCACCGCGGCAGGGCAGGACTACAGCCAGGACCGCCGCGTGTTCCCGCAGGCGCTGGGCGGCGGGCGGTACCTTTACACGCTGCCGCGCACGCCCATTGTGGCGCTGCGGCTGGACCCCTGCAGCCCCGACGCCAACAAGACGGTGGACCTGACCTTCAGCCCGGCGGCCATCACCCTCAACGGGGCCGACACGCTGCCCGCCGTATGGCAGTATTTTGTGCCCACCTGGCACCAGGCGTTCTGCCTGGCGCTCTACCCGGCGCTGGCGGCTGCCGCCCTCAGCTGGCTGCGCGCGTGTGTAGGCGCCCTGCGCCGCCGCGGGCGGTAAAGGCAAGGGGTTCATGTTTTTCGGCAGGCGCGGCGTTCCCGGTCAGACCTCCCGCTCCCGGCGATTCTGTAGGGCGGGGTCTTGACCCCGCCGCCCCGTAAACAGCAAACCGCCCTGTGGAAGGCTCCACAGGGCGGTTCTGGTTCAGTCGGCAGTGCTGGTGTTGAACTCCCAGGACTCAAGATAGCGCGTTGTGCTGGTGGCATAGCCGTTCTGGTATTTCACCGTCATATACAGCGGATGGCCGTCCTCCTCCAACTGCAGGTAGCAGACGCCGTCCTCATCGAACAGGTCGGTGATGTCGAAGGACTGGTCGCGGTAGTAGACCACCACCGTGCCGTCGTCCTTATATTCCACTTCGGGGTGGTCCAACTGCGTCAGAAGTTCCTCCTCGGTTAGCGGCCGCTCGCCGCCAAAGGCGTCGATGGCCACGCCGCCGCCGGCGCGCTGGGAAGTCGTGCCGTCCCCGTTGGGAACGTCCAGCGTGTAGCTGCCGTTCTCGACATGGAACACGGCGTCGGTCAGTTCGCCGTGGAGCCAGATCTGGATGGTGCGCTGGATGCCCCCCACGTCGGCCGCGTAGGCCACGGCGGACAGGGCGAAGAGCGCGACCAGGGCGGCGCATACGGCCACCAGCCGCTTGACGCGCACGGGACGATAGGTGTGGTTGGCTTGCATTCTCTTTACCTCCTCAAGGCTTGCGCGGGAGGCGTGCAGAACGGCAAAGGTCTTTTGGTATCGCGCTTTATTCGTCATCGTTCCATTCCTCCTGCAATGTGGTTTTAAGGAGTGCCCGGCCGCGGTTCAGCTGGCTTTTCACAGTGCCCGCGGGCCGGTGCAGAATGTGGGCGATCTCCGCCACGGCGTAGCCTTCGTAATAGAACAGGTGCAGCACCGCGCGGTATTTGGCGGGCAGGCGCATCACCGCTTCAAACAGGCGGGAATCCTGGGGTTCCTCAAAGGCCAGGTCGTTCATGTACTCCTCCCAGGCGACGGTGTGTTTGCGCCAGAAAGAGGTGGAAACGTCCCGCGCCCGGTTGATGGCGACCCGCAGCAGCCAGGCTTTCAGGTGGTCCTCGCTCTCAAATTCCCGGGGGTGGGTGTAGTAGCGCACCAGGGTGTCCTGCACCACGTCGTCGGCGTCGGCCCGGTTCCGGCAGACGCTGAACGCCGCCGCGAAGATGCGGTCCCCGTAGGCGGCGAACACCTCGTCCACAGTCCACTGCATTCCGATCACTCCTTTGGCAGCACCGCACGATCCTTAGGCGGGAATTATGCGGCGTTGCCCTTGCTTTGTTGGAAGGTCCCTTCATCTACCATACGGCCGGGGGCGGCAAAAGGTTGCGTTCTGCAAAAAAACTCCAAAAGGGGCAACAGCCGCGCACGGCTGCGCCTGTGGCTCATGTTTAACGGGTTGCGGTTCCCGCATCGCGCGGCGCGCCTTGGGGCGGCGCTTGCGCTCTGCGACCGCGGCCCCTGCTCCGCCTCGCTGCATCCGCCGCAGGCGGCGCTCGGCTCCGCAGCCCTTTGGATTCCCCTTCGACAAAATTTCACGGCAAATCGCGCACTTGTCACTTCGTTCCTCGTACACAATTTGCCGCAAAATTTCCCTGTTGGTGTCGCTGTCGTCGGCACATGTCCGCCGACAGCGACGTATTATAAATTTTCAGTAGTCTGTTAGCTGCAGGCGCAGCCGGACGAACCCTGTTTTACTTCCCCCAAAATCGCACGCTGTGCGATTTTCTCTGGAATTTCTTTGGTCCGCCTTTGCAAAGAAAGGACAAGACACCCACATCAGGTGATCTTCAGCGCGCGCTGTACGCGGTAGACGATGTAGCGGAACAGCCCCACGATCAAGCTGCCCTCCACCCACAGGTAGTGGGGCAGGTTGCGCCAGGCGAATTTCGGTTTGTCCACCTTGGGCAGCGCGGCTTTCGCCTCGGCAAAGCCTTTGGCGTAGTCGTCGCCAAAGCCCCGGTGGCGGAACATGACTACTTTGAGCAGGTACCCCAGCGCCATCGGGATAAAATTCACCGCCAGCATCAGCAGCGGTTGGTTTTTGTAGGGCAGCAAAATGCTGTTGCGCCCGCTCTGGATGCTCTTGAACGGGTTATACCGCACCGCGCCCGTCGTCGCGCCGCAGATATGCCGGCAGCGCGCCGTGGGGCAGTAGACGTTCTTGTAGCCGAAGTTGTTGGCCCGCCACGAAAGGTCGACGTCTTCATAGTAGGCAAAAAACAACTCGTCAAATACGCCGATCTCCTCCAAAATCGCTTTGCGGTACAGCGCCGCGCCGCCGCAGGCCGAAAACACCCGGCAGGGGCGCTGGTAGCGGCTGGCTTTCAGCCCGTCGCCGCGCTTGCACGCAAACCCCAAAATCGTCACATAGTCCCCGGCGTCGTCGGCCAGTTCCGGCTCATAGTAGCGCAGCATCAGGCTGGACACCGCAAAAATTCTGGGGTCGGCGTCGGCGGCTTTCAGCAGCTCGGCCAGCCAGTCGGGGTCGGCAAAGGCGTCGTTGTTGAACAGCGCAACGTATTCGCCCCGGGCAATGGCGATGCCCTGGTTCACCGCGTGGGAAAACCCGGTGTTCTCCTCATTCTCGATCAGCGTGTACCGGTCGCGCCCGCGGTAGCTGCGCGCGATCTCGCGGCTCTCGTCGGTGGAGCCGTTGTCGATGACGATCAGCTCAAAGTCCTGCTCGGTCTGCGCCCAGATCGACTCGATGGAATCGCGCAGCCAGCCCGCGCCGTTGAGGTTGGGGATAATGACAGATGCTCTCATCGCTCTTCCTCCCAATACAGGTCAGAACGCCGGGCCGCGCACGACGCTCAGCGTCAGCACGGTGCTCAGCCCCAGCCACAAACCGGCCAGCGTGGCCAAAAACGCCACAACCAGCGTGCGCAGCAGGTAGGCCTGCGCCAGGCGGCGGCGCGCCGGGTTTTTGGCAAAGCCCAGGCTCCACGCCAGCGAAACGATGAACCCGGCCACCGGCACGGCAAACAGCAGCAGCGCGCCGAACGTCGCCCACTCCGAGAGCGCTTCCACCGGCGGCTCTTTGGCGGCGGGCTCGTTTTCGTAGCGCGGGGCGGCGGCCGCGGGCTGCGCCGCGCGGGCGGGGTCCGGCGGCAATGCCGCGCCGCATTGCGGGCAGGCCGTGGCATCGTGCGGGGCCAGCAGGCCGCAGTTTTTGCAATAACGCATGGTGTATCCTCCGTTTTAATCCAACGCCAGGCCGCGGTTCAGCTGGGTGTTCAGGATGATCTGCGTGTTGGTGGACCCCAGCTTCTGCATCTTGGTCAGCAGGTGTTCCAGCGCGTCGATGTCGGTGCAGCTGACCTTGACGATAAAGTTGTAGCTGCCCGTTACGCGGAAACATTGCAGCACCTGGGGCTCGGCCTCGATCATCGCCAAAAACTCGGACCGGGTGGCGGCGTCCACCAGGACGGAGATCAGCGCCTCCACCCGTGCGGCGGCGTCGGGGCGGCGCAGCACGACGGTGTACCCGGCAATGATGCCCTCCTGCTCCAGCCGGTGGATGCGGCTGGAGACCGCCGGGCTCGTCAAACTGACGCGCTGGGCAATGTCTTTGACGGGCATACGTGCATTTTCGGCCAAAAGCTGTACGATCTTATGGTCTAAATCGTCCATGGGATGCATGACCTCTCTTTGCTTTTGTATAATGCGCACAAAAAAATAAAATGAAGAAAACCGCCCTTGTGCTGTTTGACAAATTGGGAAAGTATACTTTTGCCTGCACAAACTATATATAATTAAGCGGTGACGGCCATATTATAATATTTCTGAAAACAAAATGCAAGGCCGCTGTTTGACATATTAAGAAAAATCGGTATAATTATAACTGTAATCATTCACGACATTCTCTGACCTTTATATACTTTCCCACCCCTCTATGCACAAAGGCCCGCAGGCAACTGCGGGTCTTTGTGTTTGTGGCGTTTTTTGCCGGCGCACACCTTTGTAACAATTTCTTGACAATTCTATGAAATCTAGGTAGAATACAAATAGGACTACAGGGCCCAGCCGCCGGGCAAACAGGCGGCGCGGCCCATTGGGCGCCGCCCCGCGGGGGCGCGCTTTTGCCAACATGCAAACGCCCGGTTTTGGGCTTTTCTTCGTACTTTTCGCGCTGCTGCGGCCAAAGTGTGCATATTTTTGCACCGTTGGCCGCACCGGCCGCGTTTTGCCATAGAAAACTGCATACGGAAAAAGTGCCCCGCACGTGCTGCGCCCTCCTATTTTTTAAAGGAGTGAACCGACTATGCCACCTATTTTGACCGTGGTGTTGGTCCTGGTTGCCGCTGCCGTTGCCGGGGCGCTTGGTTTTTACCTGGGCGGGCAAAACCGCAAGCGCACGGCCGAAGCCAAGATCGGCTCTGCCGAGGAGGAAGCCAAGCGCATCGTCAACGATGCCATCAAGGCGGCCGAGCAGAAGCGCAAAGAGACCATCATCGAAGCAAAAGACGAAGCCTTTAAACTCAAAAGCGAAGCCGACAAAGAGATCAAGGACCGCCGGGCCGAAGTCTCCCGCCAGGAGCGCCGCATGGACCAGAAGGAGGAAGCGCTCGACAAGCGCACCGCCGCCATGGAGCGCAAGGAGGAAGAACTCAAGCGCCGCAGCGAGACGGTGGAGGCCCGCCTGGACGAGCTCGAACAGCTGAAACTGCGCCAGACCGAAAAGCTTGAGACCATCGCCGCCATGAGCAAAGAGGACGCCCGCGCCGTGCTGCTCAAGCAGGTGGACGACGAGCTGACCCACGAAAAGGCGATGAAGATCAGCGCCTACCACGCCAACATGAAGGACGAGTGCGACCAGATCGCCCGCGACCTTGTCGGCCAGGCCATCGCGCGCTGCGCCGCCGACGCCACCAGCGAGGCGACCGTCAGCGTTGTGCCGCTGCCCAGCGACGAGATGAAGGGCCGCATCATCGGCCGCGAAGGCCGCAACATCCGCGCGCTGGAGACCGCCACCGGCTGCGACCTCATCATCGACGACACGCCGGAAGCCATCACGCTGTCCAGCTTTGACCAGACCCGCCGCGAAGTCGCGCGCATGGCACTGGAGCGCCTGATCGCCGACGGGCGCATCCACCCGGCCCGCATCGAGGAGACCGTCGACAAGTGCCGCCGCGAGCTGGAGATCCAGATGAAGCGCGAGGGCGAAAAGGCCGTCATGGACCTGGGCATCCACAGCCTGCACCCCGACCTCGTCAAGCTCATCGGCCGCCTGAAATACCGCACCAGCTTCGGCCAGAACGTGCTCAGCCATTCCATCGAGGTGGCGTGGCTGGCCGGCCTGATGGCCGGGGAGCTCGGCGTCAATGTACAGATGGCGCGCCGCGCCGGCCTGCTGCATGACATCGGCAAGGCGCTCGACCATGAGATCGAGGGCAGCCATGTGCAGATCGGCGTCGACATCTGCAAGAAATACCGCGAGAACCCGCAGGTCATCCATGCGGTGGAAGCCCACCACGGTGACGTTGAGCCCAAGACGACGCTGGCGTTCATCATCATGGCCGCCGACGCCATCAGCGCCGCGCGCCCCGGCGCCCGCCGCGAAAATATGGAAAGCTATATCAAGCGCCTCGAAACGCTGGAAGCCCTGTGCAACGGCTTTGAGGGCGTCGAAAGCTCCTACGCCGTGCAGGCCGGGCGCGAGGTGCGCATCCTCGTCCAGCCCGACAAGGTCAGCGACGACCAGGTCATCCTGCTGGCGCGCAGCGTCGCCAAAAAGATCGAGAACGAGCTCGACTACCCCGGCCAGATCAAGGTCAGCGTCATCCGCGAGAGCCGCGCGACCGAGTACGCCAAATAAAATCCTGCCCGCAGCACTGCACCCCCGCGCCCACGGCGCGGGGGTGTTTTTTGGCTTATGGGGCGGCCGGCCTTTTGCCCGGCGCCTGTGCCGGGTGGCGGGGCGCTGCCGCCGCCACGCCCTGGCAAAGCGCTGTTGCCGTTTTGTTCTTGCATAATCGCGCGCGGCGGCTTATAATAGTTCATATCTGGGCGTGTGCCAACAAAGAGGGGAGGGGTGTGCCGTGCCGCCAAAAGAAACGCCGCATAAGCCCGTGCTGGGCATTTTGGGGGGCCTGGGCCCGGCCGCCAGCTGTTACTTGTACCAGATGCTGACCGACCACACCCCCGCCGCCCGCGACCAGGACCACCTGGACATCGTCATCTCGTCGCGCGCGTCCACGCCGGACCGCACGGCGTTCATCCTCGGCCAAAGCGACGAGGACCCCTTTGCCGTCATGGAGCAGGACGGCCGCAGCCTGGTGGCCTACGGCGCCACGGTGCTGGCCATCCCCTGCAACACAGCGCACTATTTCTACGACCGCCTGGCCGCCGCGCTGCCGGTGCCGGTGCTGAACATGCCGCAGCTGACCGTGCAGGAGGCAAAGGCCGCCGGCTGCACCAAGCTGGGCATCTTGGCCACCGACGGCACCCTGGCCGCCGAGACCTACCAGATCGCCTGCCAAAAGGCCGGCATCGGCTGGGCCGCGCCCGCGCCGGTGCACCAGGCGGGGGTCATGTCGGTCATCTATGACGACATCAAGCAGGGCCGCCGCGCCAACATGCAAGCGTTCGCCGCCGCCGTGGCGGACCTCAAGGCCCGGGGGTGCGACCGCGCCGTGCTGGGCTGCACCGAGCTCAGCCTCGTCAAGCGCGACGAACATCTGGACGCCTTTTTTCTCGACAGCACCGAGGTGCTCTGCCGCCACGCCCTGCTGGCCTGCGGCGTGACGCCCATTGGATTTGACGCAGAAGGGGAGGGACAGCCATGAAGACCAGCCCCCGCTGCCGCCAGCCCGGGTTCCGAATGTGCCGGGCCGCCGCCACCGCCTGAACCAAGACTTTGAACGAAAGGGATGCCCCCAGCATGGACAACAAAAAATTCTACATCACCACCCCCATCTACTACCCCAGCGACAAGCTGCACATCGGCCACACCTACTGCACGGTGGCCACCGACGCCATGGCGCGCTACAAGCGCCTGCAGGGGTACAAGGTCATGTTCCTGACCGGCACCGACGAGCACGGCCAAAAGATCGAGCTCAAAGCCAAAGAGGCCGGCGTCACGCCGCAGCAGTTCGTCGACAACATCGTCGACGGCCCCAAGGGCGTCAAGGACCTGTGGAAGCTGATGAACGTCAGCTACGACCGGTTCATCCGCACCACCGACGACTACCACGTCGCCGCCATCCAGAAGATCTTCAAAAAGATGTACGACAAGGGCGACATCTACAAGGGCACCTACAAGGGCAAGTACTGCACCCCGTGTGAGAGTTTCTGGACCGAGAGCCAGCTCGTCAACGGCTGCTGCCCCGACTGCGGCCGCCCCGTCGTCGACGCCGAGGAGGAAGCCTACTTCTTCCGCCTGTCCAAATACGCCGACCGCGTGCGCGACCTGCTTGTCAACACTGACTTTTTGCTGCCGCGCTCCCGCGTCAACGAGATGGTGCACAACTTCATCGACCCCGGGCTCGAGGACCTCTGCGTCTCCCGCACCAGCTTCAACTGGGGCATCCCGGTGGACTTTGACCCCAAGCACGTCGTCTATGTGTGGATCGACGCGCTGTTCAACTACACCACGGCGCTCGGCTTTATGAACGACCGCTACCCCGACAGCGACTACGAGACCTTCTGGCCCGCCGACGTGCATTTCATCGGCAAGGAGATCGTGCGCTTCCACTCCATCATCTGGCCGGCCATGCTCATGAGCATGGAGATGCCGCTGCCCAAACACGTCTACGGCCACGGCTGGCTGCTGCTGGACGGCGGCAAGATGAGCAAGAGCAAGGGCAACGTCGTCGACCCCTACCTGCTGGCCGAGCGCTACAGCGCCGACGCGCTGCGTTACTTCCTGCTGCGGGACTTCCCGTTCGGCTCCGACGGCAACTTCTCCAACGAGCTGCTCATCAACCGCATCAACATGGACCTCGCCAACGACCTTGGCAACCTGCTCTCGCGCACGACGGCCATGGCCGACAAGTACTTCGGCGGCACGCTGCCCGCAGTCCAGGCCGAAGGCCCCGAGGACGCCGCCCTGCTGGAAAAGGCGCAGGGCCTGCGCGCCCGGTACGAGGCCGACATGGAAGCCTACGCCTTCCAGAACGCGCTGGCCGATGTGTTCGAGGTCATCGACGCCGCCAACAAGTACATCGACGCCACTGCGCCCTGGGTGCTGGCCAAGAGCGAGGAAAGCAAGCCCCGCCTGGCGCGCGTGCTGTATAACCTGGCCGAGACGCTGCGCATCGCCACCGTGCTGCTGCAGCCGTTCATGCCCGACGCGTGCGAAAAGATCTTTGCCCAGCTCGGCGTGGACGCCGGCGGCAAGACCTGGGCCAGCGCCGCTGCGTTCGGCACGCTGCCGGCCGCGGCCACGCTGCACAAGGGGGCCAACCTCTTCCCGCGCATCGACACCGCCAAGGAACTGGCCGAGCTCGAGGCGCTGGAAGCCGCCCAAAAAGCCGCCGCCCAGGCGGCTGCCCCGGCGGAAGAAAAGCCCGCCGCCCCGGCAGCTGACGCCGCGCTCATCGGCGAGCACGAGGAAACGATCGACTACGACACCTTCTGCAAGGTCGAACTGCGCGTGGCCGAGGTGCGCGCCTGCGAGCGCCTGAAAGAGAGCAAAAAGCTGCTGCACCTGACGGTGTTCGACGGTGAGCGCGAGCGCTGCATCCTGTCCGGCATCGCCAAGTGGTACGCGCCGGAAGATCTGCTCGGCAAAAAGGTAGGCATCGTCGCCAACCTGGCCCCGCGCCCGATGCTCAAGGGCAAATACACCAGCGAGGGCATGATCGTCGCCGCCGACACCGACGCCGACGGCGGCTGCGCCATCGCCTTCTACCCCGACAACGTCCCCGCCGGCGCGCGCATCCACTAAAGCCGCCGCGCGAAAGGAAAGATCTCTTATGAGTGAACCCCAAACGCAGGCCGCGGCCCGGCCGCCGCAGGCGGCTGTGCCGTCGCGCCTGGACGCCTTTTTTGCCGTGCCCGCCGTCGCGGTGGTCATGGCCATCCTCTGCAACGCCATGTGGGGGTCGGCGTTCCCGTTCATCAAAATGGGCTACCGGCTGTTTGCCATCGACGCCGCCGATACTCCGTCCATCCTCTGCTTTGCCGGCGTGCGCTTTATGCTGGGTGCGGTGCTGGTGTGGCTGTGCGGCCTGCTGCTGGAGCGCAGGTTCCCGCCGCTGCCGCGCGGGCGCGACCTGGCCGCCTGCTGCGCGCTGGGCCTGTGGCAGACCGCCACGCAGTATTTCTTTTACTATACGGCGGTGGCGCTGCTCACCGGCGCGCTGGGCGGTATTTTGAACAGCACGCAGAGCTTTATGGGCGTGATCCTGGCGCATTTCCTGTACGGCAAGGCCGACCGCATGACGCTGCCCAAAGCGCTGGGCTGTGTGCTGGGCTTTGCGGGCGTGCTCGTCGTCACGCTGGGCGGCGGCGCGGGCGGCAGCGTGACCGGCATCGTCTGCATGCTGCTGGCCTCCGCGGTGTTCGCCAGCTCCGGCCCGTGGAACAAAGCCGTCACCCGCCGCGTCAACAGCTTTGCCGTCACCGGCATCAACCTGGCGTTCGGCGGGCTGGTGCTGGCGCTCGTGGGGTTTGCCATGGGCGGCAGCCTGCACCCGCAAAGCGTCGCCGCGGTGCCGGTGCTGCTGATCCTGGCGCTCATCTCGGCCGTCGGCTATGTGCTGTGGGCGCTGCTGATGAAAAACAACCCCGTCTCGCGCATCAGCGTGTTCGGGCTCGTCATCCCCGTCGTCAACGTGCTGCTGTCGGCGGTGCTCAACGGCGAACCGCTGTTCCGCTGGAACTACCTGGCCGCGCTGGCGCTGGTCTGCGCCGGCATCGTCCTTGTCAACCGTGCGCCGGCGTCTAAAACGGAGTGAGTTATGCGCAATATTTTTGACACCCATGCCCATTATGCCTCCCGCCGGTTTGACGCCGACCGCGCCGCGCTGCTGGACGCGCTGCCGCAGGGCGGCGTCGTGGGCGTGCTGGAATGCGCCACCCACTCGGGCGACGCGCCGCAGGTGCTGGCACTGGCACACGCCGCGCCGTATTTCCACGCCGCGCTGGGCATCCACCCCGAGAGCTTGATCGAGGAGGACGCCCCCACGGTGGCGGTCTACGGCGGCGACTGGCGCGCCGAGCTGGCCGCGATGCGCCCGCTGTTCGACGACCCGGCCGTCGTCGCGGTGGGGGAGATCGGCCTCGACCACCACTGGCCGGTGCCGCGCCAGCAGCAGTACGAGCTGTTCGAGGCCCAGCTGCAGCTGGCTGCCGAGCTGGACCTGCCGGTCTCGGTCCATGACCGGGACGCCCACGCCGAAATGTACGAGCTGCTGCGCAAGTATAAGCCCCGCGGCGTGCTGCACTGCTACAGCGGCAGCGCCGAGGACGCCGCCTGGCTGACCGCCCAGGGGCTGTACCTGGGCTTTGGCGGCGCGGTGACCTACAAGGGCGCCAAGCGCGCGGCCAAGGTGCTGGCGGCCATCGACCCGCAGTGGGCCCTGCTGGAGACCGACTGCCCCTACATGGCGCCCGAACCGGTGCGCGGCACCCGCAACGACAGCCGCAACATCGCCCACGTGGCGGCTTACATTGGCACGCTGTGGCAGATGGACGCGCAGCAGGTGCTGGACCTGACGGCCGCCAACGCGCGGCGCTGTTTCAACATCGTATAACCATCGTCATAATATACGAACTGTATATTTTGGATAAACTGATTCAGGAGTGAACACACATGAAAGCACGCATCCCCAAACACCGCGAATTTATCATCGACTTCCCCAAAGAGATCCCCCAGGCCAAGGCCGACGAGGGCTGGGACAAGCTGACCCAGATCGTGGAGGATTACAAAAAGGCCCACAACGGCCAGAGCGTCTACGCCCCGACCTTTATTGAGGACTGCGAACCCGCAGTGAAAAAACTGCAGGAGGAGTACGGCTTCACCTACACGATCCAGGAGATCAAGTAAACCGGCCGTTTGGCCACCTACCAGGCGCAGCGCTTTGCCCCGGCAACGCCGCCTACCACATGCGAAAACGCGGCGCTGCCGGCGCCTTGCCCAACGGGCAGGGGGCCGCGGCGCCGCGCGCTGTTTTTTACGAGAGGGGGGCGTCCCTATGCCAAAAACCGTGATCCGCCCGGCGGCGCCGGCCGACCTGCCGGCGATCCTGGCGCTGTACCGTGTGCTGGACGAAGAGCTGGTCGACCTGCAGCCGGAGTTTTTCTGCGCCGCCCCGCGGGAAGAAGAACCCCTTTTGCAATATATCCAGGCGGCGGATGCAGATTTTCTGCTGGCCGTGCAGGACGGCGTTACCGTCGGCTTTGCGCTGGTGGTGTACGCGGGCTGGACGCCGTCGTTCAGCTGCGTGCTGCCGCACCGCTACGCCGGCTTGTATGACCTGGTGGTCGCGCGGGAACACCGCCGCCAGGGCGTGGGCAGTGCGCTGCTGGCTGCAGCCAAGCAGTGGGCGCGCGACCGCCGGCTGGAATACCTGGAGCTCAACGTCCTGGCGCAGAACGAAACCGCCATCGCCCTGTATGAGGCGCACGACTTCGTCGAGGCTTCGCGCACGCTGCGCTGTATGCTGTAAAGCGGGGGCGCCCTGCGCGGGGTTTGCGGGCAAACCGCCCGTTTCCGCCGCTCTGTAGGGCGGGGCCTTGGCCCCGCCGTGCTCGTTCGCCCTGAGGAAACGTTTTGGGGTTCTTATACACGGTACCGGGTGTTTGTAGGGGAGGCATATATGCATCCCGGCAGGGGTGTGCCCTGCGCGGGGTTTACGGTTTGCTACTCGTTTTCCTCGCCCTGTAGGGCGGGCGTTCACGCCCGCCGAACCGATAATTTTTTTAATTGTAATGTGCGGCGGGGTCTGCGCCCGCAGGCGCGTTTCGGAGGCCAACCGCCGCGCAGCGGCGGCTCTTAGGCCGGAGATCAAGACCCCGCCCTACAATGCGCGATACACAACATACGAACCAGGAAACGGTCAACGCCCATAACGTTCGGCGGGCCGCATGCATGCGGCCCCTACAAACCGGGGTAAACACGCAACAAAACCGTAAACGGTCGTCGCAGAACGGTTGGCGACGGGGGTGAACCCCCGCCCTACAACGCAAAATAAACACCATGCAAACCGTAACCGGGCAGTGCCGCAACGTTTCGGCGGGCGGCATAGTTGCCGCCCCTGCGACGCATAGACCGAACGCGGCCGCAATGCAAAAACGTATCGTACACTGACCGCATGAAAACAAAAAGCTGGGGCTGCACCTTGCGGTGCAGCCCCAGCGGTCTTACTTCTTCGGAGTCATAGCCTCATAACCCTCGTTCGTTATTTTTCGGACGGACCCTTTCTTACCATGAGATCCACATCCTATCTTTAGGCGAATCTTGTGACCCTTTTGGAGTCTAGGTCAATCGTACATTGGTCTTACCCTCTGGTTCGTTATTTGCTAAAAAGCATTTGTGGAACGGAGTAGAGAACGTTGCGATGCGAAGATTCCTGGGGGTGGGGGTTTGATGCTGAGGATCAACCTCTTAACTCTAGTACATTGGAGTATCTCCTTGTGGATCAGGTGAAGTTCAGGCTAAACCTGTTCGGCGGTGTGGTGGTGGTCTTCATCATCTACCAGCCTTCTTCCATCCTAATCTATATGCATGCCAGGGGTCTGTTTTGACGGGCTCCTGGGTCTGCTAACTGTATGTTGGGAACCAAAACATCAGGTTTTATAAATCTTTTACAGGTTATGACCTGCGGCTTTTGATGTGGTTCTTTCGCGTTAGCAGGCCCAGGCCCGCCGGTGATGAATGGGATCTTTAAAGTTTACCATAGGACTTGAGCCTCCTTTCTTGCGAATCCTGCCGGCGGCCTTTACTTCATCTTTCCGGCCCCTTTACTGCCCTCGTGATGTTGGATCGGAGTCCTTAAAGTGTTCCCGCTTCATCCTTCAAGAAGAAAGAACTTTGTAAAGTTTATGCGGTACGGTGTTCTCTTTATACTTCAAAACCCAACATCTTAGAAAATCCATTTCGTAGTTCTTTTTCATTAAGAACTTGCGTTCTTTTTGAGAAAGAAGGTAGAAAGAATTTTGTAAGACCAGCTTTGATAAAAGGGAAGCAGCGTTTCCGTTTTGACTTCACAAGAACTTGCATCTTAAGAACTTTAGGAAATCTTCTTTAAGATGTCGATCTGTTCACGATCGGTCTTTGTGTGGGTACCTTGGAAAGTGGCAACTCTTGGAGCTTTTAGCTCCTTATCTCCGGCTGTTTTCTTTCTGTGACTATACTATAGCACACCCCTGCGGTTTCGTCTATTCGCAGTTTCCACAACCTTATAAAGAATTATTTGTACATATTTAGGGTTGAAAAGTCTATTGGCGCGTGGTACAATAAATATGTTGGGGTCACATAAGCCAAGCCGCCGCCTCGGATGAGGCGGCGGCTTTTTGCGTGGTTTGCGGGGGAAGGGGGCGTTACATGCTCTCGGGGGCGTTGATCTTGAACATCGTCAAAATGTTGTGGATCACGCCGCGCACGCCCAGGCACAGCGCGATGCGGCTCTGCTGCACGGCACCCTCGGCGTCCAGGATGCGGCAGGCGTTGTAGAAGCGGTGGAACGCCGTCGCCACGTCGATGCAGTAGCGGGTGATGCGCGCGGGGTCGTATTTTTCGGCCGCCGCGGCGATCTCGGCCGGGAACGCCGCCAGCAGCCGCAGCAGCGCCTGCTCGGCGGGGTCGGCCAGCACGCCGGCGTCGACGGCGTCGGCCCCGGCAAACGTCACGCCCTGGCTTTCCAGCCGTTTGAGCAGCGAGCAGATGCGCGCGTGGGCGTACTGCACATAGTACACGGGGTTTTCGCTGTCGTTGCGCACGGCCAGATCCAGGTCAAAGTCCAGCGTCGAGGTGCTCTCGCGCTGGTTGAAGAAGAACCGGGCCGAGTCGATGGGCACCTCGTCCAGCAGGTCGGTCAGCGTGATGGCCTTGCCGGTGCGCTTGCTCATGCGCACGGGTTTGCCGTCGCGCATCAGGTTGACCATCTGCATCAGCACGACGTCCAGGCGGCTGCCGTCCAGGCCGATGGCGTCCATCGCGCCTTTCATGCGGGCGACGTGGCCGTGGTGGTCGGCGCCCCAGACGTCGATGGCCTTGTCAAAGCCGCGCACGGCCAGTTTGTCGTAGTGGTAGGCGATGTCGGCGGCAAAATAGGTGGGGATGCCGTTGGCGCGCACCAGCACCTCGTCCTTGGCTTCCTCCTCGCCGTCGTCGGTCTTGCGCTTGTTGGCCACGCCGTACTTGGCGGCGTACTGGGCGCTGCGGTACATAATGGCGCCGTCCTCGGCCTTGTAGCAGGCGCCGCTGGCCAGCAGCTTGTCCACCACGGCCTGCACCGCGCCGCTCTTGTGCAGCTCGCTCTCGTGGAACCACACGTCGTACTCGATGCGGTACTTGCCCAGGTCGCGCTGCAGCCCGGCGATGTTCTTGGGCAGCGCATAGGCCACGATGGCCTGTTTCAGCGCCTCAAAATCGGCGTTCACATAGGCGTCGCCGTGCAGATCGGCAAAGGCTTTGGCGTGCGCAATGATGTCGGCGCCCTGGTAGCACTCAGCCGGCAGGGGGCAGGCGTCCTCGCCTTTATACAGCTGCAGGTAGCGGATGGCCAGGCTCTTGCCGAACTTTTCGATCTGGTTGCCCGCGTCGTTGATGTAGAACTCGCGCGTGACGTCGTAGCCGGCCCAGTCCAGGCAGGCGGCCAGGCAGTCGCCCAGCGCGCCGCCGCGGGCGTTGCCCATGTGCATGGGGCCGGTGGGGTTGGCCGAGACGAACTCAACGTTATAGCGCTTGCCGGCCCCGGCGTCGGTGCGGCCGTAGGCAGGGTCGGCGGCCGCGGCGCGCAGCACGCTGGTAAACCAGCCCTGGCCCAAAAACAGGTTGATGAACCCCGGTCCGGCGACCTCCACGCGGTCAAACAGCGCGCCGGTCAGGTCCAGGCGGGCGGTGATGGCCTCGGCGATCTGGCGCGGGGCTTTGCGGAACACCCGCGCGCCGGCCATGGCCAGGTTGCAGGCCACATCGCCGTTTTTGACGTCGGCGGGGATCTCGACGATGAACTCCGGCAGTTCGGCCTGCGGCAGCGCGCCGTCGGCCATGGCGGCGCGGGCGGCGGCGGTCAGCAGCGTGCGGGCCTGCGTCAGGGCGGCCAGGCGGGGGTTGTAGTTGCGGTATTCCATAGGGTGTGTGACCTCCTAGTTCATTTGCGGCTGCGCGGGCAGCGGGTCGACCGAAATGTCGACGAGGTTGCGGCTGATGAAATTCTCGGCGCCGGAGTCCAGCGTGTAGCTGAACCGCAGCTTGCCGCCGGTATCGCTCATCTCATGCTCGATGACGTCGGCCGCCACGCCCAGGCTGATGGCGCCAAACCCGGTCTCGTAATGGCAGAGGTGGCGGGTGCCTTTTTCGATGATGAGCTGGCTGGGCACCTTGCCGAACCGCAGCATCGAGACTTTGTGCGCGTCCTCGGCCAGTTTGACGGTGGTGGTGCAGCCCTCGTAGCCGGTGGCCTCGCTCTCTTTGTAGACGATGTAGTAGGCGCCGTCCTTGTGCACCAGCGAGCCGCGCGTCATCAACTCGACCGAGTCGCGCTTGCCGTCCTGCTCCATCGTGCCTTTGATGGTGATGAGATAGTTTTCTTCCATGATCGTAAAGACTTCCTTTTAATAGGCGTCGATGGCGATGCGCTCGACCGGGCCGCCGGCGTACTCGCCCAAAAACATCGTTTCCTGCTCGGCAAAGTTGGCGGGCGTGTCGCTCACGTAATAGCGCGCGCTGCCGCCGTCGGTGCGGCCGCTCAGCAGGTCCAGGTCGGCCAGCGCTTCGGCGGCCGCCTGCGCCGTCACCTTGCCGGAGTCGACCAGCGTCACCCCCGGGCCCATAAAATCGCCGATGCTCTTTTTCAGCAGCGGGTAGTGGGTGCAGCCCAAAATCAGCGTGTCGACGCCGCGTTCGCGCACCGGGGTCAGGTAGTCGGCAATGATGAGCTCCGTCGCGCGGCTGCCGTTTTGCGCGTAGCCGTTTTCCACCAGCGGCACAAACAGCGGGCAGGCCTGGGCCGTGATCTCGACGCCGGGCAGCATATCGCGGATGACGGCGGCGTAGGACCCGCTGCGGATCGTCGCCGCCGTGCCGATGATGCCGATCTTGCCGCTGCGCGTGGCGTTGACCGCCGCGCGGGACGCCGCGCCCACGACGCCGGTGTAGGGCACCGGCAGGCGGGCGGCTTCCTCCGACGGAAAGGTCGAGGAGACGGTGCCGCACGCAGCGATGATGAACTTGACGTTTTGCGAGAGCAAAAACCGGATGTCCTGCCGCGCATACTGCACGATGGTCTCCCGCGCGCGGGAGCCGTAGGGCACGCGGCCGGTATCGCCAAAATAGACGATGTCCTCGCCCGGCAATACGCGGCGCAGCTGGCGCACGGCCGTCAGGCCGCCCAGGCCGCTGTCAAATACACCGATGGGTCGCGGGTCCATCAGTACGCCCCCTTCCGGCGCGTCTGCGCCAGGCGCAGCAGCCGGTCCACCAGCTGTGCAAAGCTCAGCCCCTCGTGTTCCATCAGCTTGGGGTACATGCTGATGGCCGTGAACCCGGGCAGCGTATTCAGCTCGTTGCACAGCACGCGGCCGGTGCTGCGCTCCACAAAAAAGTCGCAGCGGGCCAGGCCGGCGCAGCCCAGCGCCAGGTAGGCCTTGCGGGCCTCGGCGCGTACTTCGTCCAGTTTTTCCTCGCTCAGCTGCGCGGGGATCACCGTCTGCGAAACGCCGTTTTTGTATTTGTCGTCGTAGGTGTAAAACTCGGCGCCCGCCAAAATTTCGCCGGGGCGCGTCGCCGTCACGCTGGCCGGGTCGTCGGGGTTGCCGATGGCGGCGCACTCGACCTCCTGCCCGTCGACGAACTCCTCAAACACGACCTTGTCGTCCTCGCGCAGGGCCAGGGCCATCGCCTCGCGCAGCGCCGCGCGGTCGGCGGCTTTGCTGACGCCGACGCTGGAGCCCGCGTTGGCGGGCTTGACGAAGATCGGCCAGCCCAGCGCGCGCTCGGCGCGGTCCAGCACGGCGTCGGGGTCCTGCTCGGCCTCGGCGGCGGTGGCGCTGGTCCAGCGGCAGTGCGGCACGCCGGCGGCGTCCATCACGGTGTTGGCCAGGGCTTTGTCCATGCAGACGGCGCTGGCCAGCACGCCGCAGCCCACGTAGGGGATGCGCGCAAGCTCAAACAGGCCCTGGATGGTGCCGTCCTCGCCGTTTTTGCCGTGCAGCACCGGCGCGCAGATGTCAATGTGCACCAGCTCGGCCGCGCCGCCGCGCAGCAGCCACACGCCGTGGTCCCGGCGGTCGGGGCTCAGCACGCAGGGCACGCAGCCGGGGTCCCGCTGCCAGCTGCCGTCGGCCATCGCTTCGGGCGTGGGGGTGCAGGCCAGCCAGCGGCCTGTTTTGGTGATGCCGATGGGGAATACTTCATAGCGCGCGGCGCAGGGCTCCTGCCGCAGCGCGCGCAGCCAGGCCGACGCCGAAACGCAGCTGACCTCATGCTCGCTGGACACCCCGCCGAAAAACAGCGCCACGCGCAGTTTGTTGTGTTGCTCGCTCATTGTATACAACCCTCTTTTGCCAAACAGATCGCAGAAATCCCGCCGCGCCCGGCACAGGCGGCGGGCACGCGGCGCATACTTCCAGTCTTTAGTTTACTATCATAGCATATTCCGCCGCGCTTGGCTATATGATTTTTGCAAATCGAAGCGTTTTTTTGCGCCGGGGCCGCGGCGTTTTTTGTGCCGCGCCCAAAAAACCGCTTGACAAACCCTGCGCGCTGTGCTAGACTATGGGCTGTAAAAAAAGCAGCAACCGGCAGTAGGCCGTCGGCTCACCTTGCGGGTGTTCCACCCCGGGTCATACCAACGCACGCACCTTTGGGTGCGCGGTTTCGTATGTTCGGCGGCTGCTTTTATGGCAGCCGCTTTTACCATTTATCTTACACTTGTGGGAGGTGTGTTCCAATCGCCAGCAACAGCAATTCCAAAGAACTGGAGATCAATGAGCAGATCCGCGACAAAGAGATCCGCCTGATCGGCGCGGACGGCGCGCAGCTGGGCATCATGAGCCCGCGCGACGCGCTGCGCATGGCCATCGACAAAGACCTCGACCTCGTCAAGGTCGCGCCGCAGGCCAAGCCGCCGGTGTGCAAGATCCTGGACTACGGCAAATACCGGTTCGAGATGCAAAAACGGGAAAAGGAAGCCAAGAAAAACCAGAAAGTGGTTGAGATCAAGGAGATCCGCCTGTCTTTGAACATCGACACCAACGATTTCAATACCAAAGCGAACCAGGCCGCCAAGTTTTTGCAGCAGGGCCACAAGCTCAAGGTCAGCATCCGGTTCCGCGGCCGCGAGATGGCGCATACCAGCCTGGGGCTGGATGTCCACAAACGGTTTGCCGAGGCGTTGGCGGGCAAGGGCGTCGTCGACAAGCAGCCCAAACTCGAGGGCCGCAGCATGATGATGTTCATGTCCCCCGTTCCCAACAAGTAACAACCACTCTGCAGGAGGAAACAACCATGGCTAAAATGAAGCTCAAGACCCTGTCCGGCGCCAAGAAGCGTTTCAAGATGACTGCTTCCGGCAAGATCAAACGCAATGCGTCCAAGCGCCGCCATATCCTGACCAAAAAGACCACCAAGCTCACCCGCGGCCTGCGCATGCCCAAGTACGTCGACAAGACCAACGAGGCGACCGTCCGCAAGATGATGCCCTACGGCGGCTGAGCCCCGCGGGGACCCAAGGTCAGAAGCAACACCCAGAGTATAAAGGAGATATAGAAACATGGCTCGTATCAAAGGCGCTACCTTGACGCACAAGCGTCGTGCCAAGACTCTCAAACTGGCGAAAGGCTACTACGGCTCCAAGTCCAAGCATTTCCGCATGGCCAAGCAGGCCGTCATGAAATCCGGCAACTACGCGTTCGTCGGCCGCAAGCTGAAAAAGCGCCAGTTCCGCAACCTGTGGATCACCCGCATCAACAACGCGGTGCGTGCCCAGGGCATGAACTACTCCACCTTCATGAACGGCCTCAAGAAAGCCGGCGTCGAGCTCAACCGCAAGATGCTGTCCGAGATGGCCATCCACGACGCCGCCAGCTTCAACGCGCTGGTCGAGACCGCCAAGAAGGCTCTGTAATAACCAGATACCAAGCATAGACGCACGCGCGCAGGCGCATGCGTCTTTCTTGCATAAAAGGAGAATTTTGCCCCATGCGCATCGGACCCAAGACCCTGCTGCGGCTGCTGCCGCCGGCGCTTGCGCTGGCGGGGCTTTGCGCCGCCTGCCTGTGGGAGACCGCGCGCATCCAGGCGCGCGCGCAGGGGTACGGCGGCAAGGCTGTCGTCATCAACGAGATCTGCGCGCACAACCTTTCCGGCTTGCAGGACGGCGACGGCGTCTGCAAAGACTGGATCGAGCTGTACAACCCCGGCGGTGAGCCGGTCGACCTTTCGGGCTGGAGCCTGAGCGACGACAAGGACGACCCCGGCCACTGGGTTTTCCCGGCAGGCACCGTGCTGCAGGACTACCTTGTCCTGTTTGCCGACGGCAGCGACCGCCAGGATGCGGCGGGCTGGCACCATACTTCGTTCGCGCTCCGAACCCGCGGCGAGACGCTCTACCTCTATGACGCGGCGGGCGCCCTGGTGGACAAACTCAAATACCCGGAGCAGGACTTTGACATCACCTACGGCCGGGCTTTCGGCAGCGGGGAGGACACCGGCACCTTTGCCACGGCGACGCCCGGCGCGGCCAACCCGGTGGATTTCCTGCAGGAAAACGACGAAACGCCGCTGGGCACGGCGGAGTTTTCGCTGCCCGCCGGCTTTTACGGCGACACCATCGAGCTGACCCTGCAGGCCGACGACCCCGAGGCGCTGATCTTCTACACCACCGACGGCAGCGACCCGGCGGAAAACGGCGCCCTCTACACCGGCCCGTTGCGCATCGAGAGCCGCGCGGGCGAGGCCAACGAGTATGTCAGCCTTGCCAACCGCTTTGCCGACGGCCCCTCGGAATTTATCAAGAACTACGCCTACCGCTACGCGCCGGACCCCGTCGACAAAGCCACGACCGTCACGGTGCGGCTGTACAAGGACGGCTGCTGGTCGGACGAGGCGGCCGCGGCCACCTACTGGGTGGGCGTGCAACCGCACACGCTGCCGGTGGTCAGCATCACGGCGGACGCGGCGGACCTGTTTGGCCCCGCTGGCATCTATGTGCCGGGGGCGACCTATTACACGATGCTGCAGCGCGGCAATGTTTCCTACCAGGCCAATTTCTTCTCGGGCGAGGACATCGACGCCTGGGTGCAGCTGCCGGGGCAGGGCGGCATGACGGCGCTGCAGGCCGATGTTTCGGTCGGCGGCCAGGCCAGCCGCCGCGACAGGCAGATGAAAAACCTTTCCGTCGACCCCAAAGACGGCTCTGCGGACGAGGTGTTTTCCCTGAAAGGCCCCGGCAACGGCAGCTGGGATTACTTTTACGTCGACGGCTTCTGGAACAACTATCTCTACGACAAAGGCGTCGGCGCGCAGCGCTATGAGCCGGTGGTGCTCTACCTGCAGGATGAGTACTGGGGCATCTACTGCCTGCGCGACCGCAAAAACGAGGAGTTTTTGGCCCGCCGGTACGGCGTGGAGGCGGACTCGGTCACCATCTGTGCCACCGTCCACCCCGACGAGGCGTACTCGACGGCGGTGCTGTACAAAGAGCTGGAAGCCCTGCCCGACGGCGCCGAGGGCTGGGCTTGGCTCAACGCGACCTTCGACATCGGATCCTTCATCGACTTTGTGATCCCGCAGATGTACTCGAGCAACTGGGACGGCCTGCGCATCATCAGCAACATCTTTATCTGGAAAGCGGAGGACGGCGACTCCGCCTACGCCGACGGGCGCTGGCGGTTTTTGCTCAACGACATGGACCAGACCATGGTCTATGAGTTCATGGACCCCATCAACGACCTGCTGGCCACCGAGGATACCGACGGCAACCTGCAGAAGCTGCTGTTCCAAAAGCTGTGGGGCTATGAAGAGTTCCGCACCCGCTTTGCCGAAAAATTCCGCGCCGAGCTGGCCACCACCTACGCGCCCGAAACCATCCTGCCGGCGTTTGCCGCCTGGTGCGAGCGCCTAAAACCGGAGATGGAGCGCAACTTTGCCCGCCAGACCGTGGAACTGACCCCGCTGGCGCCGCTGGCGGACTGGCTGGCCGGCCAGACGTCGGAGGCGCACCGCATGACGATGGAACAGTGGGAGGCAGACTACCAGACGCTCTGCCAGTTTTTTGAAGTACGCGCCGATTATCTGCTCGGTTTCCTGGCAGACAACCTGCAGCAAGCCGGGGATACGCCCGAAAACGAGAGGGAGGCTCAGCCATGAGCAAACGTCAAATTCTGGAATACCTGCTGGAAAGCAACACCAGCATCTCTGTCACGCAGGTCTGCCTGTCGCTGGCCATGGCCGTCGTGCTGGGCATGCTGCTGTACTTTGTCTACCGCAAGACCTACCGCGGCACCGTCTACTCCAAAGACTTCAACCTCACGCTGCTGCTGGTGGCCATCATCACCACGCTGGTCATGCAGGCCATCGGTTCCAATCTGGCGCTCAGCCTCGGCATGGTCGGCAGCTTGTCCATCATCCGTTTCCGCACCGCCGTCAAAGAACCGCGCGACATCGCGTTTTTGTTCTGGGCCATCGCCATCGGCCTGACCTGCGGCAGCGAGATGTACCTCATCGGCCTGCTGGGCAGCGCCGTGCTCACGGTGGTCGTCTGCCTGGCCAGCCTTGATCTGTACGACACCACCACCTACCTGCTGGTGCTGCGCGCCGCGCCGGGCGCAGTGGAGGAGCCGGCCCTGCACAGCGTGCTGAAAACGAACGCCCGCGCCTATAAGCTGCGTATGCGCAGCCAGACTGCCGACAGCGAGGAGTTCACCTACGAATGCTCCTTTACCCGCAAGCAGAGCGCCGCCGCGCTGACCGCCGCCGTGCGCAGCGCTGTCGGCGCGGACAAGATCCGCAGCCTGAACCTTGTCAGCTACAGCGGGGAGACGCTGTAATGGCCGCCGAGCTGCAGGTCCGCCGTTACGAGGAAAAGTACATCCTCTCGCCCGCGCACGCCGCCGCTTTGCAGGAACTGCTGGACGGCGTGCTGCCGCGGGACCGCTACTCGGCCGGCGGGGCGTACTACATCCGCAGCTTGTATTTTGACACGCCGTCCAGCGCAGACTTCCACGACAAACTCCTCGGCGTCAGCGAGCGCAAAAAGCTGCGCCTGCGCCTGTACGACCTGCAGGCGCCGACGGTCAAGCTCGAGATCAAGGCCAAACGGGCCAAAAACTCCCACAAGCAAAGCGCCGTGCTGCCCCGCGCGGCGGCGCAGCAGCTCATCGCCGGGGACGCCGCCGCCCTGCTGGGCGAAGGGGCGGCCGCCCGTGCAGCCTGGGCGCTGCTGCAGGGCGAACACCGCGCCCCGGCGGCGCTCATCGACTACGAGCGCACGGCCTGGGTGTTCCCGGTGGGGCGGGCGCGCATCACGCTGGACACCCACGTGCGCGCTGCCAAAAGCGCCGACCTCTTTGCCGCCGACGTGCCTATGGCCGGCGTGCTGGACCCCATGACGATCTTGGAGGTCAAGTACGACCAGCCGCTGCCGCCCTGGGTCAAGCGGATGCTTGCCAGCGTGCCGGCCACCGCGCTGAGCGTGAGCAAATACGCCCTGGCCCGCGCGGCGCTGTACTGACGCCCCCTCCCTTTTGAAGGAACGGTAAATTTTATGCGAACAGACTTGATTTCCAGCCGCGAAAACCCTAAAATCAAATATGCCTGCGCGGTGCGCGACCACGAAAAACAGCGCGCCGCCGATGGCGTCTTTTTTGCCGAGGGGCCCAAACTCTGCCTGGAACTGGCCCAAAGCTGCGCCGTGCGCGCCGCCTACGCCACCGCGGCCGCGCTGCAAAAAACGCCGGCGCTGGCCGCGCTGGACCCTGTGCCCGTCACGCCGCCGGTGGCCGAAAAGCTGGCCGGCACCAAGGCCGACCAGGGCGTGTTCGCACTGTTTGCCACACCCTGCCCGCCCCCTGCCACGCTGGATACGGCCCGCCGCATCCTGGCGCTGGAAGGCGTGCAGGACCCCGGCAACGTCGGCACGCTGCTGCGCAGCGCGGCGGCGTTCGGGTTTGACGCTGTGCTGCTGGGGCCCGGGTGTGCGGCGCCGTTTTCGCCCAAAACGCTGCGCGCCTCCATGGGCGCGGCGGGGCGGCTGCCGGTGCTGCACACGGCCGACCTGCCCGCGTCTCTTACCAAACTGCGCGCGCGCGGCGTCACCTGCCTGGCGGCGGCGCTCTACCGTTCCCGCCCGCTGGACGAAGCGGGCCGCGCGTTCCCCGGCGGGCTGTGCGTCGTCATCGGCAGCGAGGGTCAGGGCCTGAGCGAGCAGACCGTGCAGGCCTGCGACGCGGCCGTGCGCATCCCCATGACCGACCGCGTCGAAAGCCTCAACGCCGGCGTGGCCGGCAGCGTATTGCTGTGGCATTTCCGGGGGGTGTGACGCAATGGACAAAACACTGGCCTGGCTGTGGCTGGCCGACGCCGTGGGTTCGGCGTGCCCCTATGCGCGCGAACTGCTGGACCTCTGGCCCGACCCGCAAGCGCTGTACGAGGCGCTGCGCGCCGGCACCGAGGCCCCGCCCTGGTGCCTGAGCGACCACGCTGCGCAGCGCCTGCTGGACACCACCCCCTTTGATTTTGAGGAACGCCTCGACGCCTGCCTGCTGTGCGGCATCGAGGTGCTGACGCCGGACGACCCGGCCTACCCCGCGCGGCTGCGCCCCCTGCCCGACCTGCCGCTGGTACTGTACGCCACCGGCGACACCGCCTGCCTCAATGGCCGGCGCTATGTGGGCATGGTGGGCACCCGCCGCCCCGGCGCCTACGGGCAGCAGGCGGCGTTTGACCTCTCGCTGGCGCTGGCGCAGCAGGGGGCCGTCATCGTCAGCGGCCTGGCCGACGGCCTGGACAGCGAGGGCCACCGCGCCGCCGTGCAGGCCGGCGCGCCCACCATCGCGTTTTTGGGCACCGGCATCGACAAGACCTACCCGGCCGCCAACAGCGCGCTGCGCCGCAAGATCGAAGCGGGCGGCGGGGCCGTGTGCAGCGAATACCCGCCCGGCTACCCGGGCAAAACAAAGGGGACCTTTCTGGCGCGCAACCGCCTCATCGCCGCCCAGGCCGAGGTCCTCTGCGTGGCCGAGGCGCGCCTGCGCAGCGGCACCTTGAACACCGTCAGCCATGCCGAGCGCTACGGCCGCCCGGTGCTGGCCGTGCCGGGCAGCATCTACAGCCCGCTGAGCCAGGGCACCAACGAGCTGCTGCGCACCGGCCGCGCCGGCGTGCTGTGCCAGGCGTCCGACGTCTGGCAGCGCCTGGGGGACGATGCCCCCGCGCAGGAGCAGGAACTGCCCGGGTTTTCGCCGCAGGACGTCAGCGCCGACGCGCAGGCCGTCTACGCCTGCCTGGGGCCGGAGGGGCGCGGCATCGACGCGCTGTGCGCCGCCACCGGCCTGCCCGCGGGCCGGGTGCTGGCGGCCTGCACCGAGCTGGAACTGTACGGCGGCGCGCAGGCGCTGCCGGGGCGGCGCTACACCGCACGGTAACACCCCTACCGCGCGGTTCCATAAGAAAACAAAGCCGCAAAACTCTGCCTGCAAAGCGGCATCTGCTGCGTTATCGGGTCTTGCGTTCCACCAAGGAGCGCTGCGCCCCTCTGCCTTGCATCTACCGCTTTGCAGCGGTTTTGCGGTGCTTCGCAGTTTTTACAAAACCTTTGTTTTCTTATGTCACTCGCGCTAAAACGCGCCGCCTATTTTATGATATAACGGAGGATACTATGGCAAAACTGGTCATTGTGGAGTCGCCCGCCAAAGCCAAGACCATCGGCAAATACCTGGGGCGCAACTACAAAGTCACCGCCAGCATGGGCCATGTGCGCGACCTGCCCGCCAGCCAGCTGGGCATCGACGTGGAACACGGGTATGCGCCCAAATACATCACCATCAAGGGCAAGCAGAAGCTCGTCAAAGAGCTCAAGGCCGAGGCCAAAAAGTGCGACGGCGTGCTGCTGGCCACCGACCCCGACCGCGAGGGCGAGGCCATCAGCTGGCACCTGGCCAACATCCTGGGGCTGGACCCCGCCGCGCCCAACCGCGTGACCTTTGACGAGATCACCAAAAAAGGCGTGCAGGAGGGCATGGCCCACCCGCGCGCCATCAACATGGACCTGTTCAACGCCCAGCAGGCCCGGCGCGAGCTGGACCGCCTGGTGGGCTACAAGCTCAGCCCGTTTTTGTGGCGCAAGGTGCGGCGCGGGCTTTCGGCCGGCCGCGTGCAGAGCGTGGCCGTGCGCCTGATCCGCGACCGCGAGATCGAGATCGAAAACTTTAAACCCGAAGAATACTGGAACCTCGACGCCACGCTCTGCCCGCAGGGCAGCAAGGCGTCGTTCGTGGCGCGCCTGGGGGCCGGGGCGGACGGCAAAAAGCTGACGGTGACCAGCAAACAGCAGGCCGACGCCATCCTGGCGGCGCTGCAGGGCAAGCCCTACGTCATCACCAAGCTGGAAAAAGGCAAGCGCCGCCGCCAGCCGCCGCCGCCGTTCATCACCTCCACCCTGCAGCAGGACGCCAGCCGCGCGTTCGGGTTTTCGGCCACGCGCACGATGCGCGCCGCCCAGACGCTGTATGAAGGCGTCGACATCGCCGGCCACGGCACCGTGGGCCTGATCACCTACATGCGTACCGACAGCCTGCGCATCGCCGCCGAGGCCGCCACCGCCGCCAAACAGTTTATTGCCGGGCGCTGGGGCGACGCCTACGTCTGCAAGACGCAGCGCAAGTGGAAGTCCCGCTCGGCCACCGCCGCGCAGGACGCCCACGAGGCGATCCGCCCCTCGATGCCGGAGCTCACGCCCGAGGAGGTCGAGCGCAGCATCAGCGGCGACACCGCCAAGCTCTACCGCCTGATCTGGAGCCGTTTTATGGCCAGCCAGATGGCCGACTGCGTGCAGGACACCGTCTCGGTCACCGTCACGGCGGGGGACTACCAGTTCCGCGCCTCCGGGTTCCGCGTCGCGTTCGACGGCTTTACTGCGCTGTATGAGGAAGCCACCGACGACAAGCAGAAAAAAGAGACCGCTCTGCCCCCGCTGGAACAGGGCCAGACCTTGCAGCTCAAAAAGCTGACGGCGGACCAGAAATTCACCCAGCCGCCGCCGCTGTACACCGAGGCCACGCTCATCCACGCGCTGGAAGAAAACGGCATCGGCCGCCCCTCGACCTACGCGCCCATCATCACGACCATCGTCGACCGCGGGTATGTGGAAAAAGAGCAGAAAAAGCTCAAGACGACGCCGCTGGGCCAGGCTGTCAACCAGGTCATGCTCGAGCAGTTCCCCGACATCGTCAACGTCCAGTTCAGCGCCGAGATGGAGAAAAAGCTCGACGTCGTCGAGGCCGGCAAGGCCGACTGGGTCAAGACCGTCGACGAGTTCTACCAGGGCTTTGCCAAAAGCCTGGCAGAAGCCGAAAAGAACATGGAGGGCAAGCGCGTCAAGGTCGAGGATATCCCCACCGACGAGATCTGCGAAAAATGCGGCCGCCCCATGGTCATCAAGTCGGGGCGGTACGGCAAGTTCGTGGCGTGCTCCGGCTTCCCCGAGTGCCGCAACGCCCACCCCCTCGTCAAGGACACCGGCGGGCTGTGCCCGCTGTGCGGCGGCCATATGCTGGTGCGCAAAAGCGCCAAGGGCCGCGTCTACTACGGCTGCGGCAACTACCCCCAGTGCAGCTTTATGACCTGGGACGAACCCGTGCCGGAAAAATGCCCCCAGTGCGGCGCGACGCTGTTCAAGAAAAAAGGCCAGCTCTACTGCGCCAAAGAGGGCTGCGGCTTTACCAAACCTGTGGAGAAAAAATGACGATGCACTGTACCATCATCGGCGCCGGCCTCGCCGGGTGCGAGGCCGCGCTGTGGCTGGCGGACGCCGGCGTGCAGGTGACATTGTACGAGCAAAAGCCCGTGCATTTCTCGCCCGCGCACAAAAGCGAAAATTTTGCCGAGCTCATCTGCTCCAACTCCCTTAAAGCCGAGCGGCCGGACTCCGCCTCCGGCCTGTTAAAGCTGGAGATGCGCGCTTTGGGCAGCCACCTGCTGCCGGCGGCCGAGCAGGCCCGCGTCGCCGCCGGCGGCGCGCTGGCCGTCGACCGGGACAAATTTTCGGCCCTCGTCACGCAGCAGGTGTTCGGCCACCCCAACATCACGGTCTGCCGGCAGGAGGTCACCGCGCTGGACGACGCACAGCCGGTGCTGGTAGCTTCCGGCCCGCTGACCGAGGGCGCGCTGGCCGAGGCCATCGCCGCGTTGACCGGCGGGCAGCGGCTGAGCTTTTACGACGCCGTCGCGCCCATCGTCACGGCCGAAAGCCTCGACTACACCAAGGTGTTTGCGGCTTCGCGCTATGGCCGCGGCGAGGCCGACTACCTCAACTGCCCGTTCAACAAGGCCGAGTACGAGGCGTTCCACGCCGCGCTCGTCGGTGCCGAGCGCGCGCCGCTGCACGACTTTGACGGCGACCTGACCGTCTACGAGGGCTGCATGCCCATCGAGGTCATGGCCGCCCGCGGGGCCGATACCATCCGTTTCGGCCCGCTGCGCCCCGTCGGCCTGCGCGACCCGCGCACCGGCCACCGCCCCTGGGCCAACGTGCAGCTGCGGGCCGAAAACGCCGCCCGCACGCTGTACAACCTCGTCGGGTTCCAGACCAACCTCAAATGGGGCGAGCAAAAGCGCGTGTTCCGCATGATCCCGGGGCTGGAAAACGCCGACTTTGTGCGCTACGGCGTCATGCACCGCAACACATTTTTAAACAGCCCCCAGCTGCTGACGCCGCAGCAGTGCCTGCGCGAACACCCCAACGTCTTTTTTGCCGGCCAGATCACCGGGTTTGAGGGGTATATGGAAAGCGCGGCCAGCGGCCTGCTGGCGGCGCGGCAGATTTTGGCGCGGCTGCAGGGCCGCACGCTGCCGCCGGTGCCGCCGCAGACGATGTGCGGCGCGCTGCTTGCCTACATCACCACCCCCAACAAAGATTTCCAGCCGATGGGCGCCAACATGGGCATTCTGCCCCGCACGGCGGACATCGACGCCATCCGCGATAAGCGCGGGCGCTACGCCGCATTGTCCCAGGCGGCGCAGCAGGCGATGAATACCTGGGTACAGGAGGTCACTGTATGAAGATCCTGATCGATGCCATGGGCGGCGACAACGCGCCGCTGTGCGTACTGCAGGGCGCGGCGCAGGCCGCGGCCGAATTTGGCCAGGGCATGGACCTGGTGCTGCTGGGCGACGAGACGGCCCTCAAGGCCTGCGCGGCGCAAAACCACATCGACCTGGCGCCGTTTACCATCGTGCCCTGTTCCGAAGTCGTCGATATGCACGACGACCCCGTCAAGGCCGCGCGCCACAAGCCGGATTCCAGCCTCGTCAAGGGGCTGACGATGCTCAAAAACGGCGAGGGCGACGCCTTTGTCAGCGCCGGGTCCACCGGCGCGCTGCACGTGGGCACCAGCCTCATCGTGCGCACGCTCAAGGGCGTCAAGCGCCCGGCGCTGGCCACCCCGATGCCCGGCGCCAAACAGAATTTCCTGCTGCTGGACTGCGGCGCCAACGCCGAATGCCGGCCCGAGATGCTCAACGCCTTCGGCACCATGGGCAGCGTCTACGCCCAAAAGGTCATGGGCCGCGCGCAGCCCCAAGTCGCCCTCGTCAACAACGGGGCCGAGGATACCAAAGGCACCCCCATCTACCGCGAAGCGCACCAGCTGCTCAAGGCCAACCCCTGCATCCGGTTTGCCGGCAACATCGAGCCGCGCTACATCATGGACGGCGACATCGACGTCGTCGTCTGCGACGGCTTTGTGGGCAACGTCGTGCTCAAACTGACCGAGGGCGTCGCCAAAACGCTGCTGGGCATGCTCAAGGGCGTCTTCCTCAAAAACCTCGTCACCAAGCTGTGCTACCTCGGCGTTAAAGGCGGCCTGGGCGAGCTCAAGCGCATGATGGACTCTGAGGAAGTCGGCGGCGCGCCGCTGCTGGGCGCGGCCAAGCCCGTGATCAAAGCGCACGGTTCCAGCAAGGCCAAGGGCATCAAAAACGCCATCCGCCAGGCCAAGACCTGCGTGCAAAACGACCTGTGCGGCACCATGCAGACGGCGCTCAACGCCCTGCAGACCCCCGCGCAGGGGTGACCGTACAACAGCCTTGCCCCGGCGCCGCCGTGGCCTGCCCGCCGGCGAACGTTCCGGCCGCTGTTTTTCCACCGTTTCCCGTAAGAAAGGATGACCGCCACCGTGCCCCGCAAACCTGAGGAACTGCAGCAGGTGCTGCACTACCAGTTCAAAAACCCGGCGCTGCTGCGCATCGCGCTGACGCACACCAGCTATGCCAACGAGAGCAAAGTCCCCGCCACCCACAACGAACGGCTGGAATTTTTGGGCGACAGCGTGCTCTCGGTCGTGGCGGCGGACTACCTGTTCCACCAGTCCGACCGGCCCGAGGGCGAGCTGACCCGCATGCGCGCCAGCCTTGTCAGCGAGGACGCGCTGTTCCAGTTCGCCAGCGAGATCGAACTGGGCGAGTACCTGCGCCTGGGCCATGGCGAGGAACTGGGCGGCGGGCGCACCCGGCCCAGCGTCGTGTCCGACGCGTTCGAGGCCGTTATCGCCGCGCTCTATCTCGACGGCGGGCTGGAAGCCGCGCGCCGTTTCATCCTGCCCTTTTTAAGCGAGGGCAAAACCGCCGAGGAGGACTACAAGACCCGCCTGCAGGAGGTCGTCCAGCAGGACCCCGGCGCCAAACTGACCTATGTGGTCGAGGACGAGACCGGCCCTGACCACGCCAAGCAGTTCACCGTGGGGGTGTTCTGCAACGGCAGGCGGCTGGCCGGCGGCGTGGGCCGCAGCAAAAAAGCCGCCGAACAGCACGCCGCGCAGCAGGCGCTGCGCAGCCTGCCCCAATAACGCAAAAAGGAAGTTACCATGCGCCTGAAAGAACTGGAGATCCAAGGCTTCAAATCCTTCCCCGACCGCACAAAGCTCACCATCGGCGCCGGCATCACCGGCGTCGTGGGGCCCAACGGCTCGGGCAAATCCAATATTTCCGACGCCATCCGCTGGGTCTTGGGCGAGACGAGCTCCCGCCAGCTGCGCGGTTCCGGCAAGATGGAGGACGTCATCTTCGGCGGCACCCAGACCCGCGGGGCCATGGGCTACGCCTCGGTGGCGCTGACCATCGACAACACCGACCACGGCCTCGACGTCGACGCCGACGAAGTCACCATCGGCCGCCGCTACTACCGCAGCGGCGAGAGCGAGTATTCCATCAACGGCCAGAGCGTCCGCCTCAAGGACGTGTATGAGCTGCTGCTCAACACCGGCCTGGGGCGCGACGGCTACGCCATCGTCAGCCAGGGGCGCATCACGGCCATCGTCGGCGCCAAATCGTCCGAGCGCCGCGAAATTTTTGAGGAAGCGTCCGGCATCGCCAAGTACCGCTACCGCAAAAACGAGGCCGAACGCCGCCTGGCAGCCGCCGAGGCAAACCTTGAGCGCCTGCGCGACATCCTTGGCGAACTCGAACGCCGCGTCGGCCCCCTCAAGCGCGACAGCGAGAAGGCGCAGCAGTTCCTGGAACTGTCCGCCGTGCGCAAAAGCCTCGAAGTCACGCTGTGGGTGGACGCCATCCGCCGCGCCAACGAGTCGCTGCGCGACCAGCAGCGCAAGTACGAGGCCGCCCAGGCCGACTACGACCGGCTGAGCCGCCAGCTCGACGACTTTGACGCCCAAAGCGCCGCGCTGCGCGAGCGCGCGCAGGCCATGGTGCTGCAGGTCGAGCAGGCCAACGCCGACATCCGCGCCCTGACCGAGGCCAACGCCGGCAGCGAGAGCGAGGCCGCTGTGCTCAAAAACGAGAGCGAGCACGAACGGTTCCGTATCGACGAAGCCCACGCCGAACTCGAGCGCGCGGGCCAGGGCCGCCAAAGCATCGAGCAGGAAAGCGCGGCCCACCGCACCGCCATCGAGGCGCTGCGCCAAAACCTGGCGGAACTGGACGAACGCCTGGCCGCGCTGCGCGCTTCGCTGCAACAACTGGAAGAAAAGGCCGCCGCCAGCGGCCAGCGCCGCGACGCCGTCGACGCCGCCATGGCCCGCCTGCAGGACGCCGCCACCACCGCCAAGGTGCGCGCGGCGGCCGCCCGCACCGCGGCCGACGCCGCCGATACGCGCCGCGCCGAGGCCGAGCGCCAGGCGCAGCAGGCGCAGCAGAACGCCGCCGCGGCCGAAGCCGACCAGCGCGCCGCCGCCGACGCGCTGCAAAAGGCCGAGGACGCCGTCACCCGCAACGAAAACATCAAAAAGGGCCTGACCCTCAAACTCGAAAGCCGCCGCCGCCTGCACGAGGAAGCCGCCGACGCGCTGCAAAAAGCCGACCGCGAGCGTTCCAGCACCGCGCAGCGCATCCATATCCTCGAGGATCTCGAGCGCAACCTCGACGGCTACCAGCAAAGCGTCAAGACCGTCATGCGCGCCGCCGCCAACCGCCGGCTGCGCGGCATCATCGGCCCGGTGGCCGGCATCCTGACCGTGCAAAAAGGGTACGAGACCGCCATCGAGACCGCGCTGGGCTTTGCCTTGCAGAACATCGTCGTCGAGGACCAGGGCTGCGCCCGCGCCGCCATCGGCTTTTTGAAGGACGAGCGCGCCGGCCGCGCAACGTTTTTGCCGCTGGACACCGTGCAGGGCAGCCGCTTTACCGGCCGCCTGACCGGCACGGCCGAAGTCGCCGCCGACCTGGTGCAGGCCGACGCGCGCTACCAGCACATCGTCGATAACCTCCTTGGCCGCATCATCGTCGTCGAGGATCTGGCCGAAGCGTCGGCCGTGGCCAAAGCCCTCAACTACCGCAACCGCATCGTCACGCGGGACGGCCAGGTCGTCAACGCGGGCGGTTCCTTCACCGGCGGTTCCACGGCGCGCAGCGCCGGCGTGTTCAGCCGCAAGCAGGAACTCGAGGAGCTGCGCCAGAAGCTCGCCAAGCTGGCATCTCGGCACGAGGCCGCGCAAAAGGAGCTGGACGCCCGCAAGGCCGAGGTCGACAACCTTTCGGCCCAGCTGGCCGGCGCCGAGGCCGAGGGCATGACCGCCGCGTCGGAGCGCCTGCGCGCCGGCATGGAACTCGACCGCCTGGCCGCGGCCGCCGCGCAGTATGCCGAGAGCGTACATACCCTGGCCGCCGAGGCCGAAGCCCAGGCCCAGGCCCGCGCCGCCGCCGAGGAGGAAGCCGCCGAGGCCGAAGCCGAAGCCGCCGCCGCTGAGGCCGAGCGCACGCGCTGCGCGGCCGAACTGGCCGAACTGGGCGAGAGCGCCGGCAGCCTGAGCGCCGAGCGCGAAGCCATCACCAACGAACTGGCCGAGACGCAGATGCAGCGCCTGGCCGGCGAAAAGGACATCGGCCTGCACGAGGCCGCGCTGCAAGGTTTGCAGAGCCGCACCGGCGAGACCGAGGCGCGCGAGCGCGAGCTGCGCGCGACCGTCGAGGCCGCCCGCGCCCGCATCGAAGCCAACGAGCAGAAGATCGCCGCCCTGGAACGCACGCGCGGCGAAAACCAGCAAAAGATCGCCGCGGCTGAGCAGACCATCCGCACGGCCAACGCCGCGCGCCTGCAGGCCGAGGCCGACACCGCCAAGCTCGCGCAGGAAAACCGCGCCCTGACCGGCGAGCGTGAGCGCATGAGCGGCGAGATGGCCCGCCTGGCCGAGCGCCGCAACGCCCTTGAGAGCGAACTCAACGATACCAACACCAAACTGTGGGAGGAGTATCAGCTCACCGACAGCGAGGCCCGCGCCCTCTGCGTGCCGTTCGACTCTCTGACCGAGCTGCGCCGCCAGGTGGCCGAGACCCGCGGCAAGATCCGCGCGCTGGGCAACGTCAACGTCGGCGCCATCGACGAGTACAAAGAGGTCAAAGAGCGGTACGACTTCCTCAAAGCGCAGGTCACCGACGTCGAAAAGGCCCGCGCCGAGCTCACGCGGATGATCGCTGAATTGTGCAGCGAGATGGAAGAACTGTTCGCCACCAGCTTTAAGGAGATCAACCGCCATTTCGGCCAGATCTTCCGCGAGCTGTTCGGCGGCGGGCATGCGCGGCTCTACCTCTCCGACCCCGAGAACGTGCTGGACTCCGGCATCGAGATCGAGGTCTCGCCCCCGGGCAAGGTCATCAAAAACCTCAGCGCCCTGTCGGGCGGCGAGCAGTCGCTGGTCGCCATCTCCATTTATTTCGCCATCCTCAACGTCAACCCGGCGCCGTTCTGCATCCTCGACGAGATCGAGGCCGCGCTCGACGACGTCAACGTCAACCGCTACGCGCAGTACCTGCACCGCATGACCGCCAACACCCAGTTCATCGTCATCACCCACCGCCGCGGTACCATGGAGGCCGCCGACGTGCTCTACGGCGTCACGATGCAGGAGGACGGCGTCTCCAAAATTCTGCGCCTTGACCTCGACAGCGTCACGGCCGACCTGATCTCCTGACCCCCAAGCCAAAGGAGGGAACACCGCATGTTTTTCTTTAAAAAGCGCGATCTTTCGGAAAAAGAATTCCAGGAACAGCAAAAAATGCAGCGCGGGCTGGAAAAGACCCGCACCGGCTTTTTCCAGAACATCCTCAACACGCTGACCCACAGCGAGATCGACGACGATCTGTACAACGACCTCGAAGAACAGCTCATTCTGGCCGATGTCGGCCCGGCGTGCGCCGTGCGCCTCGTCGACGAGCTGCGCGACGCCGTCGAGGAACAGCACCTCAAGACCGGCGCCGAAGCGCTGGAGGCGCTGCGCGGCATCCTCTGCCAGGAGCTTACGCCGCGCTACCCGCTGGAACTCGACGGCCGCCCGGCGGTCATCCTCGTCATCGGCGTCAACGGCGTCGGCAAAACGACGACCATCGCCAAGCTGGCGCACCTGTACAAAGAGCAGGGCCGCCGCGTCATGCTGGCTGCGGGCGATACCTTCCGCGCCGCCGCCAGCGAGCAGCTGGAACTCTGGGCCGGCCGCGCCGGCGTGCCGCTGGTGCAGGCCGGGCAGGGGGCCGACCCCGCCGCCGTCATCTTTGACGCGGTGCAAAGCGCCACCGCCAAAGGGTACGACATGGTCATTGCCGACACGGCGGGCCGCCTGCACAACAAAAAGGGCCTGATGGACGAGCTGGGCAAGATCAGCCGCAGCGTCAAAAAGGCCAGCCCGGAGGCCAGCCTCGAAGTGCTGCTGGTGCTGGACGCCATCACCGGGCAGAACGCCATCAGCCAGGCCGAGGAGTTCTGCCGCGCCGCCGGGGCCACCGGCGTCGTGCTGACCAAGCTGGACGGCACGCCCAAGGGCGGCTGCGCCGTCAGTGTGTGGGAAAACCTCGGCCTGCCCATCCGTTTTATTGGCGTCGGCGAAAAGATCGACGACCTTATGCCCTTCGACGCGCAGAGCTTTGTGGAATCGCTGCTGCCCGAAGTGCCCACCCGCCAGGAGGATTGACCCGCTATGCTGATCTGTGCCGCCAGCAACAACGCCGGCAAACTCAAAGAACTGCGCCGCATTCTGGAGCGCATGGGCCACGAGGTCAAGAGCCTGCGCGAGCTGGGCATCGACCTTGACCCCGAGGAGACCGGCGCCACCTTTGCCGAGAACGCCCGCATCAAAGCCGAAGCCTTCTGCCGGGCCAGCGGGCTGCCCACCGTGGCCGACGACTCGGGCCTGTGCGTCGACGCGCTCGACGGCGCGCCCGGCGTCTACAGCGCGCGCTATGCCGGGCACCACGGCGACGACGCCGCCAACAACCAAAAGCTGCTGCGGGAACTGCAGCACGTCCCGGCCGGGCAGCGCGCCGCGCGCTTTGTCTCGGCAGTGTGCTTTATGCTGCCCGGCGGCCGCGCGCTGACGGTCGAGGGCGTCTGCCCCGGCACCGTCGCCTTTGCCGAGACTGGGCACAACGGCTTTGGCTACGACCCGCTGTTCGTGCCCGATTTCGTGGGCCTGCCCAGCGGGGCCGTCACGCCCAACCTGACCCGCCGCAGCTACGCCGAGCTGGCCGACGCCGAAAAGGACGCCATCAGCCACCGCGGCCGCGCCATGGAAAAACTGGAAGCGGAACTGCCGCGATTCCTTTCAAAAGGGGCAACAGTCGCGCACGGCGGTGCCTAACGCTCCTGTCGGCCGGGTTGCGGTGCCGCATCGCGCTACGCGCCAGGTATGGCGCTTGCGTTCTGCGACCGCTGCCCCTGCTCCGCCTCGCTGCATCCGCCGCAGGCGGCGCTCGGCTCCACAGCCCCTTTGGAATCCCCTTCGACAAAATTTTGCCCAAAATCGCGCACTCGGCCACGAGGGCCTCGCACACAATTTTGGACAAAATTTCCCTGGCGGTGTCCCCGCCGTCGGCGCATGTCCGCCGGCGGGGACGGATTTTAAAATCTGCTGTCCAATAACTGCTTCACGGTTTTGTGCGGTGTTTGCCGTGCGCGCCCTGCGGCAGATACCGGCCTTGCCCATTTGCCGGTCGTTCCTGGCCGGTTCGTAGGGGCCGCATGCATGCGGCCCGTGCCCGTTTGCCTTACGATAACGTTTTGGGTTTGTATACGCGCTTCCCCCATGCGTAGGGGAGGCATATATGCCTCCCGGCAGGGGGGAGGTCGCGCGGGGTTCCCGGCAGGTTGCCCGTTTGCGCTGCTCTGTAGGGCGGGCGTTCACGCCCGCCGCACATTGAAAAAATCAAAAATTTATCGGTTCGGCGCGCAAAATCGCCCGCCCTGCCATGCGCGACAAACGCCCTGTAAACCGAACCCCGGCAGCCGCCGCGTTCTATTGCGCCATCAACCCATTTTTTAGGCGGCCTGCGGCCGCCGGTCCTCTCCGCGCCAAGAGCCGGGCCTTGCGGCCCGGTTGCGCTCCGAGACGCGCCTGCGGGCGCAGCACCATAATTTTTATTTTTTCATTTTTCATTCTTCATTTTCAAAAAAGGAGACCCTATGCTCAACAGCAAACAACGCGCCGCGCTGCGCGGCGCCGCCAACGCGCTGGACCCCGTGTACCAGGTCGGCAAAGGCGAGATCGACCCGGCGCTGATCCAGGGCGTGGCCGACTGCCTGGCCGCGCGCGAACTCATCAAGATCAAAGTGCTGGAAAACAGCGAATACACAGCCCGCGAGTCCGCCGATATTTTAAGCGAAGCCACCGGCGCCGACTGCGTGCAGGTCATCGGCCGCAAGTTCGTGCTGTTCAAACAAAAACCCAAAGAGAGCGCCTACGCCGCAATGCTGCAAAAATGAAAGTGCTCTTGTATGGCGGCACGTTTGACCCGCCGCACAACGGCCACATCAACAACCTGCGCGCCGCGCTGGCGCTGATCCGCCCCGACATCGCCGTCGTCATGCCGGCGGGCACGCCGCCGCATAAAGCGGCCAGCGCCACCCCGGCCGCCGACCGCCTGGCCATGTGCGCCTGCTTTGCGGCGCTGTCGCCGGCGGTGCGCCTCAGCGACTGGGAAATCCGCCAGGGCGGCCCCAGCTACACCGTACACACGCTGGAAATGCTGCGCGCGCAGTACCCGGGGGCCGAGCTCTACCTGGCCGTGGGCAGCGATATGCTGCTGGATTTTACCAAATGGCTGCGCTGGCAGGATATTTTGCGCATGGCCGCCCTGGTGGTGGAAAGCCGCCGCCTGGGCGAGGAAGCCGCCCTGCACGCCGCCGCCCAGCAGCTGCGCGCGCAGGGCGGGCGGGTGCTGTTTGCCCGCGCCGAAAGCTACCCCTGCGCGTCCAGCGACCTGCGCAGCGGCAAGATCCCGCGCGCGGCGTGGGGGCAGTTCCTGCCGCCGGAAACGCTGCGCGTCATCGAGCAGCGGGGCCTGTACGCCGCCGATACCAAGTAGAAAGGGGCCTGCCATGACCTGCGAACAAGCCAAACAACTCGTCAAGCCGCGCCTGGGGCATAAGCGCTGGACGCACACCAAAAATGTAAAAACGATGGCCGTCCAGCTGGCCAAACGCTGGGGCGCAGACCCCGAGAAAGCGGCCCTGGCGGCCCTTTTGCACGACAGCGCCAAAGAGCTGCCGCGCGAAGCCCTGTTGCAGATTTTTGCCGACAATGCTATAATAGCAGAAAATGCCCCCGCGCGGCCCGCCGCCATCTGGCACGGCATCGCCGCCGCCATCCTGGCGCAGACGCAGTGGGGCGTTACCGACCCGGAGGTGCTTTTGGCCATCCGCTGCCACACCACCGGCAAACCGGATATGAGCCTGCTGGACAAGATCCTCTACCTGGCCGACATGACCAGCGCCGAGCGCGACTGGCCCGGCGTGGAGGAACTGCGCGCCCTGCAAATGCAGGACCTGGACGCCGCCTTGTGCCAGGCTCTCAAACAAAGCATCGACTTCGTCCAAGAAAAAGGCGGTACGCTGGATCCCGAAAGCGTCGCCGCCTACGAGTACCAGAAGGCGCGCCTGGCCCGGCGCTGAGCCGCGCGCCCCCAGATCGTGAAAAGCCCGGGTGCACCGGAAGTTCTGCGGCGCCGCAGCGCGTGCTGCGGCCGCCTTTCCGCCGCGCCCCCAGGAACAGGGAGGAAAACGTCCATGAGCGAACCGCGTAAGCTCCATACCGACGGCGCTGCCGGCGGCGCATACCAGGCTGCCGGGGCCGGCATGTCCGACCAGGATCAATACGAGGCCGCGCGCCGCCGCGCCCGCCAGCTGGCTACCCAGAACGCCCAGCGCCGCCCGCTGCAGCAGCCGGTGCGCTCGGCCCAAACCGGGCGCAAGATCCGCCAGGCCCAGCCGGTCGAAGAACCGGTGCAGGCGCCCGTGGAGCAGCCGCCCGTGCAGGAACCCGAAGCCCCGCGGGAGCTCACGCGCGCCCAGCGCCAGGCCCTGGCCTACCGCGCCGCGGCTGAGCGCAAATACGGCGAGACCGTGCGCTTCCCCGTGCAGCGGTCGGCCCGGCAGGCGCAAAGCGCCCCGGGCACGCAGCGCACCGTCAACACGCAGCCGCACCGCAGCGTCAACACCGCGCCGGCCGGCGGCATCCAGCTCGAAGAGGACGCCGCCCCCGCGCAGCCCGCGCGCCCGGCGGCCCCGGCGGCCAAGCCCGGCAGCGGCAGCGCGCCGCGCCGCACCCCCAAAGCCGGCGGCGGCAGCGGCGGCAAACCCCCGCGCGACGGCGGCCCCCGCGGCAAAAAAGGCGGTAAAGGCAAAAAGGACGACGGCGCAGGCCCTTACAAAGGCAAAGGCAAAAAGAAGAAAAAGGGCCTGTGGTGGAAGATCCTGCTCATCACGCTGCTGGTCATCGTGCTCATCTTCGGCGGCGCGTACGCGCTCATCATGGCGTCCATCGCGCCCGAGGGCGGCATCACCATCAGCCAGCTCATCAACACGCCCAAAGAGTTCCAGGGCAAGGAACTCAACATCCTCGTCACCGGCGTCGACCGCTCCAGCGCCGGCGATCTCTCGGCCGGCGCCGCCAACGACTCCAACGTCAACGACGGCATGACCGATATGATCCTCTACGTCCATTTCAACAACGAAACGGGCGAGATGAAGATGCTGCAGATCCCGCGCGATATGATGGTCACCACCGACCCCAGCGTGTCCAGCAACTACCGCATCAACGGCGTCGCCAAGACGCAGGGCTCGGACGGCAACAACAATATGGCCGCTTTGTGTGAGCTGGTGGCCGACCAGCTCAAAGTCCCCATCGACGGTTACGTCACCATCCGGCTCGAGATGCTCACCGAGCTCGTCGACCTGTTCGGCGGCGTGGAAATTTACGTCCCGTTCGACGTCGACTACGCCTCGCTGGGCCTGGGCGACAGCTATATCTCGGCCGGTTACCAGACGCTGAAAGGCGACGCGATGGAATTTTTGCTGCGCGCGCGTAAAATTTACCCCGACGGCGACATCGGCCGCCTGAACATGCAGCGCCAGTTCTACGCCGCGCTCTTCCGCAAACTCAAGAGCATCGGCAACATCTGGGACGTCGCCAAGCTGACGCCCGCCGTGCTCAATTATATGCAGACCGACCTCAGCGCCTCGCAGCTCATCAGCTTTGCGGTCAGCCTGCTCAACGTCGACAGCAACAACATCATGATCTGCCAGCTGCCGGTCATCAGCGGCCCCATGTACAACGAGCAGGCGCTCGTCTACCCGGCCCGGCAGGAGGATGCCGATATCCTCAACCAGTATTTCCGCGAGAATACCGGCGCCGTCGACGCCAGCCAGCTCAACCTCTGCGACAACGCCGTCGACCTGACCGGCTACACCGCCACCGACGCCAACGTCCAGGTCATGGGCGGGTTGATGAGCGAAGCCGACCAGGCCCAGCATGACCAGAACCTCGACGGCTCCAACCAGGTCGTCGACGTGACCGAGAGCGCCAGCAGCGACCCGTCGGCCGAGAGCGCCTCCGACGGCGAGGACGCCGGCGACGCCGACAACGCCGCGTAAAATTAGGAGAAACTACTATGGAAAGCCGTGAACTTGCCATCCGTCTGGCCCGCGTGCTGGACGCCAAAAAAGCCCTCAACGTCCACATCCTGGCTGTTGAGGACCTGACCACCGTCACCGAATACTTCGTCATCGCCACCGGCACGTCCACCACCCATGTGGGCGCGCTGGCCGACGAAGCCGAGTTCCAGCTTGAGCGCGCAGGCGTCAAGGTGCTGCGCACCGAGGGCCACGACGGCAAACGCTGGGTGCTGCTGGACTACGGCAGCGTCATCGTGCACGTCTTTACGCAGGAAGCGCACGACTATTACGATCTGGAGCACCTGTGGGCCGACGCCGCGCCGGTGCCCGCCGCCGAGTGGCTGGAAGCCGCCCCGGAGGCAGAAGAAGAATAAACCGAACAAAGCGCGAGCAACGGTAAGAGAACCAAGGCCCTGCAAGAACTGCGAAGCACCGCAAAGCCGCTTTGCAGGCAGAGGCTTGCGGCCTTGTTTTCTTAGCGAGCCGCGCGTTAAGTGGGGGAGTAGTACACGTGAAATATGATTTCAAGGCCGTAGAGGCCAAATGGCAGAAAGTCTGGCAGGACGAACACACCTTCCATGCCGAGATCGACCACAACAAGCCCAAGTTCTATGCCCTGGTCGAGTTCCCGTATCCTTCCGCCGCCGGCCTGCACGTCGGTCACCCGCGCAGCTACACCGCGTTGGACATCGTCGCGCGCAAAAAGCGCCAGTGCGGCTACAACGTGCTCTACCCCATGGGGTGGGACGCCTTCGGCCTGCCGACCGAGAACTACGCCCTCAAAAACCATATCAACCCCGAGATCGTCACCGAGAAGAATGTCGCCCGCTTCAAAAGCCAGCTGCAGGCGCTGGGCCTCTCGTTTGACTGGGACCGCGAGGTCAACACCACCGACCCCAATTACTACAAGTGGACCCAGTGGATCTTTTTGCAGCTGTACAAAAAGGGCCTGGCCTACAAAAAAGAGATGACCGTCAACTACTGCACCGGCTGCAAGGTCGTTCTTGCCAACGAGGAAGTAGTCAACGGCGTCTGCGAGCGCTGCGGCAGCCCCGTTGTGCACAAGGTCAAAAGCCAGTGGATGCTCAAGATCACGGCCTACGCCGACCGCCTGATCGACGACCTCGACGGGCTGGATTTTATCGAGCGTGTCTCGACCCAGCAGAAAAACTGGATCGGCCGCAGCCATGGCGCCGAGATCAACTTCGACACCACCGCCGGCGATGTGCTGACCGTCTACACCACCCGCGCCGACACGCTGTTCGGCTGCACCTACATGGTCGTCAGCCCCGAGCACGCCTATGTGCAGAAGTGGATCGACGCCGGGCTGCTGCAGAACGTCGACGAGGTCAAGGCCTACCAGGCCGAGGCCGCCCGCAAGTCGGACTTTGAGCGCACCGAGCTCAACAAAGAAAAGACCGGCGTGCGCATCCGGGGCATCGAGGCCGTCAACCCCGTCAACGGCAAACAGGTGCCCATCTTCATCTCGGACTACGTGCTGGCCACCTACGGCACCGGCGCCATCATGGCCGTGCCCGCCCACGATACCCGCGACTGGGAGTTCGCCACCAAGTTCGGCCTGCCCATCGTCGAGGTCGTCAAGGGCCAGACCGAGAGCGACCTGAGCAAAGAAGCCTTCACCGACGTCGCCACCGGCACGCTGGTCAACTCCGGCTTCCTGGACGGCCTCTCGGTCGAGGACGCCAAAGAAAAAATGTACGCCTGGCTGCAAGAAAACGGCAAAGGCCACAAACAGGTCAACTTCAAACTGCGCGACTGGGTGTTCAGCCGCCAGCGCTACTGGGGCGAGCCCATCCCCATGGTATACTGCGAGAAATGCGGCTGGCAGCCCCTGCCCGAAAGCGAACTGCCGCTGCGCCTGCCCGAGATCAAGGACTTTGAACCCGGCGAGGACGGCGAAAGCCCGCTGGCCCGCCATACCGAGTGGGTCAACACCACCTGCCCGCACTGCGGCGGCCCCGCCAAGCGCGAGACCGACACCATGCCGCAGTGGGCCGGCTCCAGCTGGTATTTCCTGCGCTACTGCGACCCCCACAACGACAAGGAACTCGCCAGCAAAGAAGCGCTGGCATACTGGAGCCCCGTCGACTGGTACAACGGCGGTATGGAGCATACCACCCTGCACCTGCTGTACAGCCGGTTCTGGCACAAGTTCCTGTACGACATCGGTGTGGTGCCCACCAGCGAGCCCTACAAAAAGCGCACCAGCCACGGCATGATCCTGGGCCTCAACCCCCATGCGTTTGAGAACCTGCCCGACGCCGAGCGCAAGCGCCTGCTGGCCGAGTACGGCAGCGAAAAAGCCGCCCGCGCCCATCTGGTCGAGCAGTACGGCGAAATGGCCGAGCACCCCATCGTCAAAATGAGCAAGTCCCTGGGCAACGTCGTCAACCCCGACGACGTCGTGGCCGAGTACGGCGCCGACACGCTGCGTTTGTATGAGATGTTCATCGGCGACTTTGAGAAAGCCGCCCCCTGGAACACCTCCTCCATCAAGGGGTGCAAGCGCTTCCTGGATAAGATCTGGGGCATGAGCGAGAAGCTCGCCCCCGGCGACGGCATCCGCCCCGAGGTCGAGGCCGTCACCCACCGCACCATCAAAAAGGTGGGCGAGGACATCGACGCCCTCAAGGCCAACACCGCCATCGCCCAGCTGATGATCTTCGTCAACGAGCTCAACGACCACGGCGGCGCCACCCGCGCCGAGTACGAGGTGCTGCTGCAGCTGCTCAACCCCTTTGCGCCGCACCTGACCGAGGAACTGTGGCAGCAGCTGGGCCACGACACCCAGCTGGCCTACACGCCCTGGCCCGCCTATGACGAAGCCAAGTGCGTTGAGCAGACCATCGAGATCGCCGTGCAGGTCAACGGCAAGGTCAAGGCGCGCATCCGCGTGCCCGCCGCCATCGAGCAGGCTGACGCCCTGGCCGCCGCCAAGGCCGAACCCGCCGTGGCCGCCGCCATCGCCGGCAAGGCCATCGCCAAAGAGATCTACGTCAAAGGCAAACTCGTCAACATCGCCGTCAAAGGCTGAATCTGACTGGCCAAGCGCCGCCCCTTTGGGGCGGCGCTTTTTTGCCGCCGTGCGCCCGCGCGTTTACAAATGGCGGAGATAATGATATAATAATGCAATCATACAAACGGTTTTCCCAGGTCAAAACGTTTGCCCGGTTCACGGGCAGGAAAGCAGGTCGTCCCCCATGCTCATCAGTCTGATCGTACCCTGTTATAATGAAGAAGAAGCCATGCCGCTTTTTTACAAAGAGGCCAGCCGTGTGGCGGCCGAGATGCAAAAAAGCCACGGCGCGGCGTTTGAGTTCATCTTTGTCGACGACGGCTCGCGCGACGGCACGCTGCGCGTCGCGCGCGAACTGCACGCGCAGGACGCGCGGGTGCGCTATGTGTCCTTCAGCCGCAATTTCGGCAAGGAGGCCGGCATCTACGCCGGGCTGCAGGCCGCCCGCGGCGACTATGTCGCCACCATGGACGCCGACCTGCAGGACCCGCCCGCCCTGCTGCCCGCCATGCTGGACGCCCTGCAAAACGAGGGGTACGACTGCGCCGCCACCCGCCGCACCACCCGCAAGGGTGAGCCGCCGCTGCGCAGCTGGTTCGCCAAAAAATTCTACCAGATCATCAACAAGATGGCGGACACCGAGATCGTCGACGGCGCGCGGGATTTCCGCCTGATGCGTCGCAAAATGGTGGACGCCGTGCTCAGCATGGCCGAGTACAACCGTTTCAGCAAAGGCATCTTCAGCTGGGTGGGCTTTAAGACCAAGTGGTTCGATTATGAGAACATCGAGCGCGTGGCCGGCACCACCAAGTGGAATTTCTGGGGTCTGTTCAAATATTCCATCGAGGGTATCGTCGGCTTCTCCACCACGCCGCTGCTCATCGCGGCGGGCGCCGGCGTGCTGTTCTGCCTGCTGGCGTTCATCGGCATTCTGTTCGTCGTCGTCCGCGCGCTGGCCTTCGGCGACCCCACCTCGGGCTGGCCCAGCATGGTGTGCATCATGCTGCTGTGCAGCGGCGTGCAGCTGTTCTGCACCGGCATTGTGGGCGAGTACCTCGCCAAGACCTACCTCGAAGTCAAGCACCGGCCCATCTACATCGTCGCCGAGACCGAGGAAGAAAACCGCTAAAAGGGGAACGCTATGGAACCGACCAAGACCCGCCTGACGCGCTGGCTGTACGCCGAACGCTGGCCGCTGCTGGCAGCGCTGCTGGCGGCGGCTGCGGTGCATTACCCCATCTATGCCTACCAGCTGCGCAACATGGACTCGCTGCATGTGGGCAGCCTTTACATAGCAGACCTGTGGGCGTTTAACCCCTATTGGGAGACCGAACAGGGCCGCTGGGGGCTCAGGCTGGTGGATATGCTGCGCGGCGGCATCGATCTGCCCGCGCTGTCGGCGCTGCTGATGCTCCTCTTCTACACGCTGGCGGGGCTGGCGGTGGTGCGCCTGTTTGCGCTGCGCAGCCGCGCCGCCCGGTTTTTGATCCCCCTGCTGGTGGTATGCTCCCCCTATGTGGCGGAAGTCGAAACCTTCCATTACTGCAGCGCGGCCTACGGGCTTTCTTTCCTGCTGGCGGTATTGGCGGTGTTTGCAGCGGTCTATGCGCCGCCGCTCTGGTGGGCGGGGGGCGCTTTGTGCCTGATGTTCTCGCTCAGCATGTATCAGGCCAGTTTGGGCGTGGCGGCCGGGCTGTGCGTCATGGCGCTGCTTCTGGCGGTGCTGCAGCAGCGCGCCTGGCTGCCGCTGCTGCGGCGGATGCTCGTTATGGGCGTTTCCGGCTCGGCCGCCTACTACATCGTGCTCAAACTGTTTTTGAAATGGTATGGCACAAGCCTGTTCGGCAGTTATGCCAACGGCCCTGTCGAGATCTTGAAAGCCCTCCCGCAGGGGCTTGCCAACGCCTACCGGGACTTTGCCGTCTACTTTACGCAGCAGTACACCATCGCCCAAAACTATTACGGCCAGCGCCTTGCCTACGCGTGCGTGCTGGCGGTCACGCTGGCCGTTGCAGCCCTCTGGCTGGTAAAGCTGCGCCAAAAACGAACGGCGCTGCTGGCGGTGGCGCTGCTGCTATTGCTGCCCGCGGCGATCAATATTACCGACATCCTCAACGCAGACAGCCATATCGAGCTGCGCATGGCGGGGGCGCTGGTGCTGGTGGCGCCGTTCTGCCTGGCGCTGTTGGAGCAATGCCCCATCCAGGGCAAAAAGCTGGCCGTCTGGCCGCTTGCTGCCGGGGCGGTGTGCGGCGTGCTCCTGCTGCGCGGCTACATCGTGCAGGTCAACAACGACGCCATGGTCATGCTGGCGCAAAAGAACAAGATCGTCCACCTGGCGGACCGCATCTGCGTCCAGCTGGAACAAAACGCCGACTACCAGGCCGGCGCCGAGGTCTGCATTTTGGGCGAACCGCAAAAAGGCCTGTATGCCGCGGTCTCGCCTTTGCATGAGAAAGCCAGCGACCTGGCGCAGTTCGGGCTGCTGTCCTACGACCCCACCTTCAATGCCCGCGGCTGGCACAGCCTGTATTGGGAGGAACTGGGCATCGAGCTCAACTGGTGCTCGGACGAGACGACCCGCGCGCTCTGCGCGAGCGAGGCGTTCCAGGCCATGCCCGCCTACCCGCAGCAGGGTTCGATCCAAACCCTGGACGGCGTCGTCGTGGTCAAAGTGGCCGACATCCAGTGACCGGGGGGCGGAACACGTATGCGCGATATGACCCGGGGTGCCCCGCTGGGGCACCTTTTCTTGTATGCGGTGCCGCTGCTGCTGGGCAACTGGCTGCAGCTGGCCTACAACGCGGTGGACGCCATCATCGTGGGGCGGTTCCTCGGGCAGGGGGCCCTTGCGGCCGAGGGCGTGGCCGGCCCGGTGATGAACCTTGTCATCCTGGCCATCAGCGGGCTGTGCATCGGCGCCGGCGTGCTGATGAGCGAGGCCTGCGGCGCGCGCGACGCCGAAACCCTGCGCGCCGTGCTGGCCACCACGCTGCTGGCCGGGGCTGCGCTGTGCGTTACCGTGGCGCTGCTGGGTGTGGTGTGCGCGCCGTGGGTGCTGCGCGCGCTGGCCGTCCCGGGCGGCATCTACGCCCCCGCGCTGGCTTATCTGCGCGTCACGTTTTTGGGCGCGCCGTTCACGTTTTTCTATAACGCTTTGGCCGCCGCCCTCAAAAGCATCGGGGACTCCAAAACACCGCTCAAATTCCTGGCGTTTTCCGCCGTGCTCAACGCCGCGCTGGACCTGGTCTTTATCGGCGCGCTGGGGTTCGGCATCGTCTGCAGCGCCGTCACCACCGTCGCGGCCGAGGCCGCCAGCGTCCTGCTGGCCGCCGTCTACCTGGCACGGCATGCGCCGGGGCTCTGCCCCGCCCGGCGGGACTGGCGCATCCGCCCGGCCCTGCTGGGGCGCATCGCACGGTACGGCGCGGTCACGGCGCTGCAGCAGGCCGTGCAGCCCATCTGCAAAGTGCTCATCCAGGGGCAGGTCAATGCGATGGGCGTGGGGGCCATCGCGGCGTTCAACGCCGCCGCCCGCATCGACGACTTCGCCTTCACGCCCGAGCAAAGCATCGCCTCCGCCATCACCACCTACATCGCGCAAAACCGCGGCGCGCGCCAGCCGCAGCGCATCCGGCCCGGTTTTGCCGCCGGCCTGCGGCTGGAACTTGGCTACTGGCTGGTGGTCGCGCTCATCACCTGGTTCGGGCGCGGGGCGCTGGTCTCGCTGTTCGTCAGCGGCCCCGGCGCGGCGCAGGTCGTTGCGCTGGGCAGCGGGTACCTGGGGCGCATGGCGCTGTTCTATGTGCTGCCCGCGCTCACCAACGGGTTCCAGGGGTTTTACCGCGGCATGGGCAAAATGGCCACCACGCTGCTGGGCACCTGCGTGCAGGCGGGCCTGCGCGCGCTGGGCGCGGCGCTGCTGGCCCCGCGGCTGGGCCTGCCGGGCATTGCCTGGGCCTGTGCCTTTGGTTGGTGCATGATGCTGCTGTTTGAGGTGCCGTACTATTTTTACACCTGCAAAAAACACGATCTGCCATAAAAAAGGCCGGCGGGGCAGCTGCCCCGCCGGTTTTTGTTTGCTGTGCAGGTTATGCCAGGCCCAGCAGCAGGCCGGCGCCATGCACCAAAAACGCCACCACCCACGCAATGGCGCACTGGGCTGCGGCCACCCCGGCCGCAGCGCGGGCGCTGCCCATCTCGCGCCGGACGGCCGCAATGGCCGCCACGCAGGGCGTGTACAGCAGCGTGAACACCAGGAACACCACCGCCGTGAAGGGGGTGAACAGGCTGGACAGCGCCGCGGTGCTGCCGCCCAGCAGCACCGTCAGCGTCGAGACGACGCTCTCCTTGGCCGTGAACCCGGTGATCAGCGCCGTCGAGACGCGCCAGTCGGCAAAGCCCAGCGGCGCGAAGATGGGCGCGATCAGCGACCCCACCATCGCCAGCAAACTGCTGTCCGGCGTGGCGGCCACGTTCAGGCGGGCGTCAAAGGTCTGCAGGAACCAGATCACGACCGTCGCCACAAAGATGATGGTGAACGCGCGCTGCACAAAGTCCTTGGCTTTGTCCCAGATCAGCTGCCCCACGCTGCGGGCGCTGGGCAGGCGGTAGTTGGGCAGCTCCATCACAAAGGGCACCGGCTCGCCGTGGAACCGCGTGTGTTTAAGCAGCACGGCGTACAAAACGCCGCACACAATGCCGAACAGATACAAAAAGATCATGACCGGCGCGCGCCATACCGGCGGGAAAAACGCCGCCGTAAACAGCGCGTAGATCGGCAATTTGGCCGAGCAGCTCATAAACGGCGTCAGCAGAATGGTCATGCGGCGGTCGCGGTCGCTGGACAGCGTGCGCGTAGCCATAATGGCCGGCACCGAGCAGCCGAAGCCGATCAGCATCGGCACAAAGCTGCGGCCCGAAAGCCCGATGCGCCGCAGCAGCTTGTCCATCACAAACGCCACGCGCGCCATGTAACCGGTATCTTCCAGGATCGAGAGGAAGAAGAACAGCGTCACGATGGTGGGCAGAAAACTCAGCACGCTGCCCACGCCCGCAAAGATGCCGTCGATGACCAGCGAATGCACCACCGGGTTGATGCCGTAGGCGGCCAGTGCGCCGTCCACCAGCGCCGTCAGCGCGTCGATGCCCAGCGTCATCGCGTCCGAAAGCCACACCCCAATAACGCCGAACGTCAGCCAGAACACCAGCGCCATAATGCCCACAAAGCAGGGCAGGGCGGTGTATTTGCCGGTCAGCACGCGGTCGATGGCCACGCTGCGCTTGTGCTCGCGGCTTTCGCCGGGCTTGACCACCGTCTCGGCGCAGAGCTTTTCAATAAAGGCAAAGCGCATGTCGGCCAGGGCGGCTTCGCGGTCCAGGCCGGTCTCGGCCTCCAGCTCGGTGATGGTATGGTCCAGCAGTTCTTTCTCGTTCTGGTCCAGGTCCAGCGCTTCCAAAATGGGGCCGTCGCCCTCCACCAGCTTGGTGGAGGCAAAGCGCAGCGGCAGCCCGGCGGCGGCCGCGTGGTCCTCGATCAAATGCGCCACGGCGTGGATGCAGCGGTGCACCGCGCCGCGCGGGTCGCTGGGGCCGTCGCCGGCTGTGCAAAAGTCGATGCGCCCGGGCAGTTCGCGGTGGCGCGCCACGTGCAGCGCATGGTCGATCAATTCGTCGATGCCCTCGTTCTTGGCGGCCGAGATCGGCACCACCGGGATGCCCAAGATCGTCTCCAGCTCATTGACCAGGATGGTGCCGCCGTTGGCGCGCACCTCGTCCATCATGTTCAGCGCCAGCACCATCGGCACCTGCAGTTCCATCAGCTGCATCGTCAGGTAGAGGTTGCGCTCGATGTTGGTGGCGTCCACGATGTTGATGATGCCGTTGGGTTTTTGCTGCAAGATGAAATCGCGGGTGACGATCTCCTCGCTGGAATAGGGCGAGAGCGAGTAGATGCCCGGCAAATCGGTAACGGTGGCCTCGCTGTGGCCGCGGATGACGCCGTCCTTGCGGTCCACCGTCACGCCGGGGAAATTGCCCACATGCTGGTTGGAGCCTGTCAGCTGGTTGAACAGCGTCGTCTTGCCGCAGTTCTGGTTGCCGGCCAGCGCAAAGGTCAGCGGCGCGCCCTTGGCCAGGGCCGGGCCCGCCTTGCGCGCGTGGTAGCTGGGCGTTTTGCCAAACTCGCCCACGCCGGGGTGGGGCACCGGTGCGTGGCGCGCCTCGCTGCGGGCGGCGCGGTCGGTGTCGTGCACGTTGTGCACCGTGATCTTGGCCGCGTCGTCCAGGCGCAGCGTCAGCTCATAGCCGCGCAGCTCCACTTCAATGGGGTCGCCCATGGGGGCCACCTTGCGCAGCGTCACCTCGGTGCCGGGGGTCAGGCCCATGTCCAGCAGGTGGTGGCGCAGCTCGCCTGTGCCGCCCACCGCGCCGATCACAGCGTCCTGGCCGATCTTCAATTCTGCCAATGTCATATACGTCCCAACCTCCTGCCTGCCGCGCAGGCGTATCGGTACGGCGGGGCGCGCCGCAAAACCGTGCCGCGGCCGCGCATCCCGCCCCTTTTATACCGCTAAAAGTGTAGCACGCGCCCGGGGCGCTGTCAATGCGCCGCGCCCCGGCGGGCACAATTTGTCGAAACCGCGCGCCCATACCACAACGCCCTTGAAAAACTGCACAAAAGGGGCGGCAAAAAACTGTGGTAAATCACGAAAATGTGGAACTTGACCAGAAATTGGCAAATTGGCTTGCATTCCCAAAGAGGTGGTTTTAAATTGTGAACACAACATAAAACAGCTTATGTTGGCTTTTCCGACCCTGGATTTTTATGGGGGGGGGGGGTACAAAACTCCACCCGCATAAAGATAAATCTACACGAGATGGAGGATTTTGCATGTTACGTAAGAAATGGCTTTCGTTTCTCGTAGCGGTCTCTATGGTCGCGGCGATGCTGCCGACCACGGCGTTTGCGCAAGGCGGCGCCGTGCCGGGCGAGAGCACGACCACGGTCGTGGAGACCGCCACGGGCGAGAACGAGCAGCAGAACACCGAAGGCGAGAAGTCTGCGGGCGAGACCTCTGAGGAGGAGAAGTCTGAAGGCGAGACCCCCGCCGAGGGCGAGAAGTCCGACGACGAGACCTCTGAGGAGGAGAAGTCCGAGGGCGAGAAGTCTGAGGGCGAGGTCTCTGAGGAGGAGAAGTCCAACGACGAGAAGTCTGAGGGCGAGACCAACGAGGATAAGACCCCCGTGGAGACGCCTGTGACCCCGGCCCCCGAGACGACCGAGACCACCGAGACCCCGGCTCCCGAGACCCCGGCCGCCAACAGCATTATGCTGATGAACGAAGCCGGTGAAGCTGCGGAACCGCAGAGCCTGATCGCCACGCCGGCGACCTTTGAGAATGTTCTGGCTTCTGCCCACACCGGCGATAACATCAGCCTGGCCGAAGGCACCTACAACATCGGCAACCAGCAGATCGATAAAGCGGTCAGCTTCTTTGGCGCGGGTATGGACAAGACCATCATCGTCGGCAGCCTGACGTATGCGTACGAGGGCGGCGGCAATGTCAACGTCAAGAACCTCACCCTGCAGGCCCCCGAGGACAACACCACCGTTGAGCAGGCGATCAACCTGAAGAAGGCGGACGGCACGGTCTTGACGGTCGAAAACTGCAAGATCGCCGACTACCTGTTTGGCATCGGCGTCAACAGCGAAGCCAAAAACTGTAAGCTGAAAGCGAACCTGACGCTGGATAACGTCTGGTGCGGCGTCAGCGTGAAGGGCGGCGACGCCAACAATACGCTCACCAACTTCACGGTGGCTGAGGGCAGCACGGTAGATTACACGACCTAGGATTGGGGCACGGAAGACGGCGTTACCTATGATAAAGGCTACTGCGAGACCAATGGTTCTGAGCCTGTCCAGGCCACGAAACCTAACCTCGCAAACGGCGAATGGCCCGCCCCCCGTCACCATGAACGGCAAACACTACGCCTCTCTGCAGGCGGCTGTGGGCGCCATCGAAGCGGGTACTTCTGACAACAACATCTATCTGAACGCGGACATCGAGCTGGACGAAACAGTCTGGGTGCCTGCCGGTGCGGATGTCTACATTGTCGGCAACGATTTTGACATCAAGCTGCCGGACGGCGACAACGCGGCCGCTTTCAGTGCAAAACCGGGGGACGGCTACCTCGAGGGCCTGCGCCCGAACACCAGCTTGATCGTGAACGGCGCCAATTTCGTCGGTCACGATAACGAAAGCGTTGGCTACGCGGCCATCGTGAGCAACGGCGGCAGCGTCGTCGTTGGCTTTGCGAACTGCTCTTTCACGAACATGTTCACGACGATGCTGAGCCAGGCAATCACCGATCCCAATGCGGAAACGAGTTTCCTCACGATTGCTGCCAGCTGTACGTTTGAAAACGTAGATTACCTCTATAGCGTTGACGACGGCGCGACCGAAGGCGCCCTGACTGACAAGTGGAATTACACCATGGTGAATCCGGGTGAAAACGCGCCCAAACCCGAGACCTTCGCCGTGGCGGTCGTCGACGGCAAGGGCTACGACGACCTGCAGAAGGCGGTGGATGCCCTCAGCCCCGACGGCGGCACCATCGAGCTGAAGAAGGACGTCACCCTCACCGCGCCCATCAATGTGCCCGTCAAGGACATCACCATCGAAGGCAACGGCTACACCATCACCCTGCCGAAGACCGGCTTCCACTCTGCCTTTAATAATACTACAGGTTTGGAAGGCCTTAAGGCTGGCACCGATCTGGCTGTGAATAATGTGAAGTTTGTCGGTGATGTTGACAAAACCAACTCCGGCCATGCGGTCGTTATTGGCTTTGAGGGCGGCGTGGATGTCAATATGGCGAACTGCACCTTCGAGAACCTGTACGATGCGGTATACGCCAACCCTGTTGCGAATGCTTCTGCTGATCCGTCCTCGATCGTGATCAGCGGCGAGTTTGAGAATGTGAAGTATTCCTATAGCCTGGATAACGTCGGCGGCCGTATCGACAAGTATAGCCAGATCAGCGTTTCGGCTATCAACGGCAGTTCCGTGCCCGCCCCCCAGAGCTGGGGCGTCGCTGCGGTCAACAACGTGGGCTATGCCACGCTGGAAGAGGCGCTGAAAGCTGCCGCTACCGCTGGCAAAGGTGCGGTCGTTCAGCTTCTGGACGATGTGCAGTTGGCTTCCAAGCTGGTCATTGATACGGAAGGTTTGACGATTGATCTCGCTCGGCATACCATCAGCGCTTCTGATCAGTTTGCTACCGAAGATCATCTGGTCGAAATCACCGCGAACGGTGTGCGCATCGTCAACGGTACGATCAAGGGCAACAGATATGTTGATCATGCCCTGCATGTCTGGAATGCGGATAAGGTTACGCTGGGCAACGGTCTGGTTCTGGACAACGCTGCCACTACCTTTGGCGGCGCCCCGCTGGTCATCGGCGCTTCCAATGTGACGCTGGAGGGCAATACGACCTTCGTCACCGGGAAAAATTCCTGGTACGGTGCCAACGTGGACAGCTCCATGGTTGGTGACAAGAAAGAGGGTTCCAGCCTGAAGGTGGAAGGCAAGATTGTTTTCGTGGGTAAAAACCAGAACAATGCGGGCATCTGGGTCGAGGATTCCAAGGACGGCGACCCGGTGAAAGTGACCGTGTCGTTTGAAGAAGGCTCCTCCGCCCAGGGCAACGGTGTGGAAGGTTTTGAGATCGTCCATATCGTCAAGAGGGCCGACGGCTCCCAGACGGGCACCGTCACCGGCGGCGAGAACGCCGGCCTGATCACCGATAAGGACGGCGACTACATCGTCAAGCCCGCCCCGGCGCCGCAGCCCCAGCAGCCCGCTGGCGGCAGCAGCCACAAGCACAACTACACCTGGCAGCACAGCGACGACGAGCATTGGCAGTACTGCGCTGACTGCGGCCAGGCCATCAGCAATGGTCCGCATACCCTCCAGTGGAAGGACGGCTACCAGGAGTGCACGGTCTGCGGTTACCGCGTAGGCAGCTCCACCGCCGCCGCGCCCGCTGCGCAGGCTTCTGCGCCTGCCGCCGCGGCCCCGGCCGCCCCGGCTGCGCCGGCCGCCGCTGCCATCCCGCAGACTGGCGACGCCAGCAACCCGCTGCTGTGGGTCGCGCTGTTCGCGGTCTCCGGCAGTGCGCTGGGCGCCCTGGTCTACACCAAGAAAAAGCGTGAAGAGTAAGTAAGTTCCCCCTTTCCGCAAAGCAAAGGCGGGCGGCCGAAGCCGCCCGCCTTTGCTGTTTATGCGCCCGCACGTTCCACCGTGCAGCCGGGGAAGTAATAGGTCAAAATATCCTGCCAGGCCGCGCCGCCCTGCGCCATGGCCCGCGCGCCGTACTGGCTCAGCCCCACGCCGTGGCCGTAGCCCTGCGTCGTGATGGCAAACACGCCGTCGGCACAGGCCACCGTAAAACTGGCCGCGCGCAGCCCCAGCGCCTGGCGCAGCGCCGTGCCGGCCACCGTTTGGCCGCACACCTCCATCTGCGCCACATACCCGGCGGCGTCGCGCTCGGCCGCGCCAAACCACGCCGCGGCGTCGCCGTCCGGTTCCAGGCCCAGCGTCTGCAGCAGGCTTGCCATCTGTTCGGCGCTGTACTCCACCGTCGTCTCGTACCCGGGCGCGGCTTTGTCCCAGGGGGACTCCACCCCCTGCAGGTAGGGCAGCGCCGTCAGCCAGACGTTCTGGCTCGCCTCGGTATGCCCGGCGCTGATGCTGTGGTAGCACGCGGCGGCCGGTGCGCCGCCATAACACAGCACCGCGTCGGCCACCTGCCGCGCCAGCGCGGCAAAGCGGGCGTAGTGTTCGTCAAACGCATCGCCCCAGCGCGCCTGCAACACCTCGGCGTTCGTCCAGCCCGCGCACAGCGCGCTGTTCACCTGCATCGGCTCGCCCAGTGCCAGGGCATAGCTGTGGCTGGCCACCATCTGCGCGCACAGCGCGGCGTCCGGCCAGTCGGGCGGCATCTCGCACGCCGCCGCGCCAAGTAAAAACGCCTCCACCGTCACCTCGATCTCCCGCCCCGCGGCTGCGTCGTACAGCGTCAGTGGGGCACTGGCGTCGGCGTCCGGCTGCGGCGTGGCGGCCGGGGCCTGTTGCGCGGGGGCCGGGGCTTCGGCTGTGGGCGCTGGCGTTGGGCTGGGGGCGGGGGCATCCGGCGCGCCGGGCAGCAGCGCGCCAAACGGGGCCAGCGCCGCCAGCAAAACCAGCAGCGCGGCAGCAACTTTGCGCCGCATGGCAGGCCCCCCCTTTGCGCTTGCAATTTGCCCGGTGCGGCGGTACAATAATAGAACAGCCGCCCGGGCCTGTCCTACTGTATGCGCACAGCCCGGCGCGGTATACCACAGAAAAAACGGGGAAAGGGGAACGCCTGTTATGGAAGCAAAACGCCCGCATGCCGGGCTTGTGCTGCTGGCGGGGCTGGCGCTGGGCGCGGCCCACACGGCCGACCTGCTGTTTTGGACCGACCCTGCCACCGGCTTTGCCACCGCCGGCCCGGCCTGGGCGCGGTACGCCGTGTGGCTGGCAGCGCTGGCGCTGCCGTACCTGCCGGCGCGCCGTGCCGCCGCCCAGCCTGCCGCCCTGCAGGACCAAAACCGCCCGCTGGGCGTCTGCATGCTGGTGGCGGGCGTGCTGCTGGCCGCCGCCGGCGCGCTGGCGCTGCCCGCCGCGCGGGCGGCAGCGCAGCAGCCGGCCCTGCTGCAGGGGTACGGCTACCCGCCGGTGGTGGTGTGGCTGGACGCCGTGCTGCCACTGCTGGCCGGGCTGTGGCTGGCGGTGTACGGCGTGCGCGCCTGCATCGGCTTTGGCCTGGCGCGCGGCCGGCTGGCCGGGGCGCTGGCGGCCGCCGTGGTGCCGCTGTGCATGCTGTGGCGGCTGGCGTGGCGGTTCCAGTTCGTGCCGGCGTCCCCGGCGCGGCTGCCGTGCACGCTGCGGGTGCTCAGCGCCGTGGCGGCGCTGCTGTTTGCCGTGGTGCTGCTCAAACTGTTCGCCACGCCCGGCCTGCCCTGCGGCCACACGCTGTTTGCGGCGGGCAGCGGCTGCTTTTTGCTGTGCACCGGCCTGGAGCTGGTGCAGACGCTGCTGGAGGCCGCGCGCGGCATGCTGGCCCTGCCCGACCTGCTGGCAGGCCTGGGCCTGGGCGCGCTGGGCCTGTGCGGCCTGGTATGCGCCTGGGCCGCCTGCGGCCCCGACGCCACCGACGCCGACGGAAACTGAATTTTTTATGTACACAGCCGGGCCCGTACGGGCCCGGCTGTTTTGCGGTCGCTTATTCCGCCGGCCCGGCGCAAAGGCCGGGCAAAAACACCTGCAGCGGGCTGTAGCGGTCGCCCAGCAGGTCGGCGGCCGTGCGCGGCGCGCACAGCGGCAGGCCGCCAGCCAGCGGCAGGCGCACCGCCGCGCCAAACGCCCCGCGCCCGCCGCTTTGCACCACCACGCCGCCGCACACCGCGCCCAGGCGCAGCAGCAGCGCGCGGGTGTCGGCGGGCAGGGTGCGGCCCAGCCCGCCGCGCAGCGCCAAAAACGCCGCGCCGGGCGCGGCGTCCAGCTGTACCACCGCCCGCTGCCCGGGCGCGGCCAGCACGCCGCCCGCCCAGCACAGCACGGCGGCCTGCAGCAGGCAGCGCGGCACGGCGGCCGGCACGGGGCGCGGGGCCGGCGCAAAGTACAGCCAGCCGGGGCGGCGGCGCACGCCCTCACGCAAGGCGGTGCACAGGGCGTCCAGCTCGGCGTTCAGATCCAGCGCGCGCGCCGGGGCCGGGGCCGAAAGCGCCTCGGCCAGCCACAGCAGCCGCAGCCGCGGCAGCACGGGCAGCCCGGCGGCGGCCTGCTCGGCCAGCAGGGCGCGGGCGGGGTCGTCTGGCAGCATCGCGGTCACCTCCCATGGTGTCGCCGCTTAGTCTATGCAGTTTGCACCCGCCCGGGCGTGGTAAATGCTGGCATTCTGGTAAAAACGCAAAAAAATTTTTGAAAATTCGCGTTAAAAGAATAACGACCCCCTTGCAGACTGCGCCGGAATAGAGTACAATGGTATCATACCGCAGAGCGGGAACCCCCCGTTCGCAAGGTGATACTCTAAATCTTGGGAGGATTTACTATGGCTGTAAAAGTTGCTATCAATGGTTTTGGTCGTATCGGCCGTCTGGCGTTCCGTCAGATGTTTGAGGCCGAGGGCTACGAAGTCGTCGCCATCAACGACCTGACCAGCCCCGCTATGCTGGCCCACCTGCTGAAGTACGACACCGCGCAGGGCTCTTTCCTGGGCAAGATCGGCGAGAACAAGCACACCGTCGAGGCCGGTGAGGACTGCATCATCGTCGACGGCAAGAAGATCACCATCTACGCCATCAAGGACGCCAAGGACTGCCCGTGGGGCGAGCTGGGCATCGACGTCGTGCTGGAGTGCACCGGCTTCTACACCAGCAAAGCCAAGAGCATGGCCCACATCGAGGCCGGCGCCAAGAAGGTCGTCATCTCTGCCCCCGCCGGCAACGACCTCAAGACCATCGTCTACTCCGTCAACGAGAAGACCCTGACTCCCGACGACCAGGTCATCTCTGCGGCTTCCTGCACCACCAACTGCCTGGCCCCCATGGCCGACACCCTGAACAAGACCTACCCGGTCGTCTCCGGCATCATGACCACCGTGCATGCTTACACCGGTGACCAGATGATCCTGGACGGCCCGCAGCGCAAGGGCGACCTGCGCCGTGCCCGCGCCGGCGCGCAGAACATCGTTCCCAACTTTACCGGCGCCGCCAAGGCCATCGGCCTGGTCATCCCCGA
>LHCFC04200__coassemble_130_pt1 | contig 117516 bp, 104 predicted proteins | sample LHCFC04200__metabat2_high_PE_045 | metagenome-assembled genome bin LHCFC04200
GGGGTGATCAGCTCAACATGCATATCGACGTTGTCGCCGGGCATGCACATCTCGGTGCCCTCGGGCAGGGTGATGATGCCGGTAACGTCGGTGGTGCGGAAGTAGAACTGAGGACGATAGTTGTTGAAGAACGGGGTGTGACGGCCGCCCTCTTCCTTCTTCAGCACGTAGACGTGGCCGTCGAAGGTGGTGTGGGGATGCACAGAGCCGGGAACAGCCAGAACCTGGCCGCGCTCGATCTGGTCACGGTCGATACCACGCAGCAGGGCGCCGATGTTGTCGCCAGCCTGCGCGTACTCGAGGCTCTTGCGGAACATCTCGAGGCCGGTGATGGTGGTGGTCAGCTTCTCTTCCTTGATGCCGACGATCTCCATCTGGTCGCCGACGTGGGCGGTGCCACGCTCGACACGGCCGGTGGCGACAGTGCCGCGGCCGGAAATGGTCATGACGTCCTCAACGGGCATCAGGAAGGGCTTGTCAGCAGCACGGTCCGGGGTGGGGATGTAGCTGTCGACAGCGTCCATCAGCTCCCAAATGCACTTGTACTCAGGCGCGTTGGGATCGGTGGAGGTGCTCTCCAGAGCCTTCAGGGCGGAACCACGGATGATGGGGGCGTCGTCGCCATCGAAGCCCTGGCTGGTCAGCAGCTCGCGGATCTCCATCTCGACCAGATCCAGCAGCTCGTCGTCGTCGACCATGTCGCACTTGTTCATGAAGACAACGATCTTGGGCACGCCGACCTGACGGGCGAGCAGGATGTGCTCACGGGTCTGCGGCATGGGGCCGTCGGTGGCGGCCACGACCAGGATCGCACCGTCCATCTGGATGTAGTCAGCATGGCCCGGGCAGTCGACGTGGGCGTAGTGACGCTTCTCGGTGTGGTACTCAACGTGAGCGGTGTTGATCGTGATGCCACGAGCCTTCTCTTCGGGAGCCTTGTCGATGCTGGAGTAATCCATGAAATCGGCGTCGCCCTTCAGAGCCAGGGTCTTGGTGATGGCAGCGGTCAGAGTGGTCTTGCCGTGGTCAACGTGACCGATGGTACCAATGTTGACGTGCTCCAAAGAGCGGTCAAATTTTTCCTTCTCAGCCATTGGAAGTATCCTCCTTTAATTCAAACAATTTGGGTTGGCCTTGGATAAGGCTATCATACTAGATTCCGTGCAAAAAATCAAGTAAAACTTATCAATTAAGCCTTCTTGGCACGGTCGGTCATGATCTTGTCGGCGATGTTCTTGGGCACCTGCTGGTAGTCAGACGGCTCCATAGAATACTGGCCGCGGCCCTGCGTCTTGCTGCGCAGGTCGGTGGCGTAGCCGAACATCTCGGACAGGGGGACCATCGCGGTGACGCGGGCGGTGCCGTCCTGAGATTCCTGGTTGGTGATCTGGCCGCGGCGGCTGTTGAGGTCGCCGATGACGTTGCCCATATACTCATCCGGCACGACGACGTCGACCTTCATGATGGGCTCCATGATCACGGGGTCGCACTTCTTCATAGCATCCTTGAACGCCATAGAACCGGCGATGGAGAACGCCATTTCGGAAGAGTCGACTTCGTGGTAAGAACCATCCCACAGCGTGACCTTGACGTCCACGACGGGATACCCGGCCAGGATACCAGCCTTCATCGCGCCCTGGATACCGTTGTCGACGGCGGGGATATATTCTTTGGGGATCGCGCCGCCAACGACAGCGTTGACGAACTCGTAGCCCTTGCCCGGGTTGGGCTCCAGCTTGATCTTGACGTGACCGTACTGGCCCTTACCGCCGGACTGACGCGCGTACTTGGTCTCCTGGTTGGCATCCTTGCGGATGGTCTCGCGGTAGGCGACCTGCGGCGCGCCGACGTTGGCCTCGACCTTGAACTCACGCAGCAGACGGTCGACGATGATCTCCAGATGGAGCTCGCCCATGCCGGCGATGATCGTCTGGCCGGTCTCTTCGTCGGTCCAGGTCTTGAAGGTCGGGTCTTCCTCAGCGAGCTTCGCCAGCGCGATGCCCATCTTCTCGGAACCGGCCTTGGTCTTGGGCTCGATGGCGACACGGATAACAGGTTCGGGGAAGTTCATGCTCTCGAGGATGATGGGGTGCTTCTCGTCACACAGGGTGTCGCCGGTGGTGGTGTTTTTGAGGCCGACAGCCGCCGCGATATCGCCCGCGTAGACGGTCTCGATATCCTTACGGTTGTTGGCGTGCATCTGCAGGATACGGCCGATACGCTCGTTCTGATCTTTGACCGAGTTGTAGACGGTGGTGCCGGCGTCCAGCGTACCGGAGTACACGCGGAAGAAGCACAGCTTGCCGACGTAGGGGTCGGTCATGATCTTGAACGCCAGGGCAGAGAACGGGGCGTCGTCGGAAGAGATACGGTCCTCTTCCTCGCCGGTCTCGGGGTTGGTGCCCTTGATAGCCTCGATGTCGGTGGGAGCCGGCATGTAGTCGACGATGGCATCCAGCAGCTTCTGCACGCCGCGGTTCTTGTAGGAGGAACCGCAGACGACGGGCACGATCTCGTTGGAGATGGTGGCCTTGCGCAGCGCAGCCTTGATCTCTTCCTTGGTCAGCTCTTCGCCTTCCAGGTACTTCATCATCAGCTCTTCGTCGGTCTCGGCCACAGCCTCGATCAGCTTATCGTGGTATTCCTGGGCCTGCTCCTTCATGTCGTCGGGGATCTCCTCGACGCGCACGTCGTTGCCCATGTCGTCGTAGTAGACGTCCGCTTTCATGTCGATCAGGTCGACGATGCCTTTGAAGGTGTCTTCCTGGCCGATGGGCAGCTGGATGGGCACGCCGTTGGCATGCAGGCGGTCGTGCAGCATCTGCACGCAGCGGAAGAAGTCGGCACCCATGGTGTCCATCTTGTTGACGTAGACCATGCGGGGGACCTTGTACTCGTTCGCCTGACGCCAGACGGTCTCAGACTGCGGCTCAACGCCGCCCTTGGCGGCCAGAACGGTCACAGAGCCGTCCAGCACGCGCAGGGAACGCTGGACCTCAACGGTGAAGTCCACGTGGCCCGGGGTGTCGATGATGTTGATGCGATGGCGGTTCTTTTTGAAAAGAGCCGGATCTTTCTGGGTCTCGGTATGGCTCCAGTAGCAGGTGGTAGCGGCGGAGGTGATGGTGATACCACGCTCCTGCTCCTGCTCCATCCAGTCCATCGTAGCAGCGCCGTCATGCACTTCGCCGATCTTGTGGTTGATACCGGTGTAGTACAGGATACGCTCGGTGGTGGTGGTCTTGCCTGCGTCGATGTGGGCCATGATACCGATGTTTCTGGTCATTTGCAGAGATACATCTCTCGGCGTTGCCATGGCTTTAACCTCCTAGGTTATGAAAACGGGGATCAATAACGGTAGTGGGCGAAAGCCTTGTTGGCCTCGGCCATCTTGTGAGTATCCTCGCGCTTCTTGACAGAACCGCCGACACCGTTGGTGGCGTCGATGATCTCGGCAGCCAGACGGGCAGACATGGTCTTCTCACCGCGGGCGCGGCTGTACTGGGTCAGCCAGCGCAGGCCGAGGGTCTCGCGGCGGGCGGGGCTGACCTCCAGGGGGACCTGGTAGTTGGCACCGCCGACACGGCGGGTCTTGCATTCGAGGTTGGGCATGATGTTTTCCATCGCCTTCTCGAACATCTCCAGCGGGTCGTTGCCGGTCTTTTCTTTCACGATGTTGAACGCATCGTAAACGATCTCCTGCGCAACGCCTTTTTTGCCATCCAGCATGATGTAGTTGACCAGACGGGTGACAATTTTGGAATTGTAAATAGGATCGGCCAGAACTTCGCGTTTTGCGATATTACCTCTTCTGGGCATCTTTCTTCCCTCCTTCACATAAATGATATCATCGGTACTCGAAAGTTAAGAAACTCCCGTTGTGCCACAAAAAAGGCCTGGCCTTATTTTATGGCGAAAAGATGTTTCCTTACTTCTTGGCACCGGCCTTGGGGCGCTTAGCACCGTATTTGCTGCGGGCCTGGTTGCGGTTGGCAACGCCCTGCGTGTCAAGCGTACCACGGATGATGTGGTAACGAACACCGGGAAGGTCCCTGACACGGCCGCCGCGGATCAAAACGACGCTATGCTCTTGCAGGTTATGGCCGATACCGGGAATGTAAGAGGTGACCTCGATACCATTCGTGAGGCGGACACGGGCAACTTTACGCAGAGCAGAGTTCGGCTTCTTGGGGGTCATGGTACGCACCGCCGTGCAGACGCCGCGTTTCTGCGGGCTGTTCAGGTTGGTGTACTGCTTCTTCTGGGAGTTGTAGCTCTTCTGAAGGGCAGGCGCGGTGCTCTTGTGGACCAGGACCTCACGGCCTTTGCGCACGAGCTGGTTAAAAGTAGGCATTTCTTTTCTCCTTTCTTCACGTATTTACGCGAGTTTGCAACGGCTTTGTGCCGCCTTGCGGCCGCACTTTCCCCTGCAAGCTCACGTATTAGTTATTGTAAAGGGTCGCAGCCCGCTTGTCAAGAGTATTGCCAAAAATTTCAGGAAAAAATCGTGCAAAACAGAGATTTTTTGTCCCGTTCCCCTGCGCAGGCGCCAAAGCCGCCGTTTGGGGGACAGTGCCAAGCGTTTTTTCGCCTGGCGCGCGGCCCTTGTATACTTATAGAGTAGAGTGCAGCGGCAGCGCCTGGCGCGCTCCCCTGCCCGCCCCAGGGCGGCCGTGCATTCTGCACCCTAAAAATACTTTTCACGCCCTTTATGGAAGGCAAACGGAAAAGCGCCCGGCCGCCGCGCCGGCCAAGCCATCCCAAAAGGCGTACCCGGCTCTTCGTCTGGCGCGTGCAGGATGCGGCAAGCCCCAACATTTTATACGGTTTTCGGTTCATATACACAGGATATTGTGCATTTTATACAATTTTTAAGGCAAATTTTTTCCGATGCGGCCGCATATTTCTATTGCTCATTTTCGTTGAGTTTGTTATAATCAAATTGTAAATTTTTTCCTAACGAGCTTGTTAGGATCTCAAGGAGGTATTCCCGTATGAAAAAACTGATCGCGTTCCTGCTTTCCGTCTGCATGGTCTCTGCCTTTGCGGTGCCGGCGTTCGCCGATGCCAACAGCGACTACATTGCCGCCGTGAAAGCCTACCAGGCGCAGGTCGCCGCCAAAGAGGCCGCTTATACCGCCGCCGTGCAGGCTGCCGCCCAGCAGGCGCAGGCCAAGGCTGACGCCGATGCCGCCGCGGTGATCGCCGCCGGCAAAGCCGCCCAGGCCAAGGCCGACGCCGAGGTCGCCGCTGTGATCGCCGCCGGCAAAGCCGCCCAGGCTGCCGCCGACCAGCGTGAAGCCGCTTATGCGGGTGCTGTGAAAGCCTACCAGGGCCAGATCGCCGCGAAAGAAGCCGCCTACGCCGACGCCGTGAAAGCCTACCAGGCCCAGGTCGCCGCGAAGGAAGCCGCTTACACCGCCGCTGTGATGGCCGCTGCGAAACAGGCGCAGGCCAAAGCTGACGCCGATGTCGCCGCCGTGATGGCCGCCGCCAAAGCCGCGCAGGCCCAGGCTGACGCCAACGCCGCCGCCGTCGCCGCTGCCGGCCAGGCCGCCCAGGCTGCCGCCAACCAGCGTGAGGCTGCGTACGCCGCCGCCGTGCAGGCTTACCAGCAGCAGGTCGCCGCCAAAGAGGCCGCTTACATCGCCGCCGTTCTTGGCCAGTGATCCCCCTGCCCTTCCCTGCTACATAACACAGTAAAAGGCAGCCCCCTTGCGGGGGCTGTCTTAGCGTGTCGAGAAACTCGACACGCTGCAAAGGGGGCAACAGCCGCGCACGGCGGTGCCTAACGCGGCTATTTCCCCCTTTGGAGTCCCCTTCGACAAAATTTTACGGCAAACCGCGCGCTCGTCGCTTAACGCGCCTCGCACACAATTTGCCGCAAAATTCCCCTGTATGTGTCGCCGTCGTCGGCGCATGTCCGCCGACAGCGACGTTTTTAAACCACCCGAGACAGCCCCCATACGGGGGCTGCCTTTTTGTTTGTTTTTTATTTACGGCTGCATCTGCGCGTACACCGCTTCGGCTTCGTCCAGAATGCGCTCAAATTTTTGCAGTGCGGCATCCACCGGGGCCGGCGTGGAGAGATCCACCCCGGCGTGGCGCAGCTCGTCCAGCGGGTAGGCGCTGCCGCCCATCGAGAGGAACTCTTTATACCGCTGCACAGCGGGCTCGCCTTCGTGCAGGATCGCCTCCGACAGCGCCACGGCGGCCGAGTAACCGGTCGCATATTTGTACACATAGAACGGCCGGTAGAAATGCGGGATGCGCGCCCACTCGTACTGTACTTCGTCGTCCACGACGAGGTCGGGGCCGAAGTAGTCGCAGATCAGGCGGCGGTACAGCGCGTTGAGGGCGGCCGGCGAAAGCGCTTCGCCGCGCTCGGCCATGGCGTGGGCCTCGCGCTCAAACTCCGCAAACATCGTCTGGCGGTAGACCGTGCCCTTGAAGTTTTCGAGGTACTGGTTGAGCAGGTACAGGCGTACCTGGGGCTGCGTTTCCTTTTGCAGCAGCTGCTCGATCAGCAGGTTCTCGTTGACGGTCGACGCCACTTCCGCCACAAACAGCGTATAGTCCGCATACTGCGGCGGCTGGTGATGGTTGGAGTGCCAGCTGTGCATGCTGTGGCCCATCTCGTGGGCAAGGGTGGAGACGCTGTCCAGCGTACCGGTAAAGTTCGTCAGGATATAGGGGTTGGAGTCGTAGGTGCCGGTGGAGTACGCACCGCCGCTTTTGCCCTTGTTGGGGTAGACGTCGATCCAGCGTTCGGCGTAGGCCTTTTGCACCAGCGCCACATAGTCAGGCCCCAGGGGCGCCACGGCGTCCAGCACCATCTGCTGCGCCTGCTCGTAGGTGTAGCGGGTCTCGATCTCGCCCATCAGCGGCGCGTAGACGTCGTAGTAATGCAGCGTATCCACGCCCAGGATCTTTTTGCGCAGCGCCAGGTAGCGGTACATGGCCGGCATGTGGCGGTGCACCGACGCGACGAGGTTGTCGTACACTTCGGCCGGGACGTTCTCCCCCGCCATCGACATCGCGCGGGACGAGGGGTAATGGCGGGCGGCCGCTTCGGCCACCGCGGCTTTGACCGTGCCCGCATACGCCGCGGCAAAGGTGTTGATATGCTGGCGGTAGCCCTTGTACAGGCTGGCAAAGGCGTTTTTGCGCAGCGTGCGGTCAAGGGACATCTGCAGCATGATATAGTTGGCGCCGGTCACCTCGACGCTTTGCCCCTCGCTGTCCAGCGCCGGGTCAAACACCAGGTCGGCGTCCTGCAGGTTGTCGGCGATCTCCGCCGGCGCGCCCAGCGCCTCGCCCAGGGAGGCCAGCAGCTTTTCCTCGGCGGCGCTCAGGGTATGCGGTTTGCGGCGCAGCAGGTTCTGCATCGTGAACTTGTGGTCGGCCAGGCGCGCATCCTCCACAGCGGCTTGCAGCGTTTCCTCGGGCAGGGCCAGGATCTCGGGCTCTGCAAACGAGAGCGCCGCCATCGCCTGCGCATACTTGGCCGTGATGCGCGCGTACATGCGCTGCCCGGCTTCGGCGCGGGTATCCTCGCTGCGGCGCATCGACGCGTAGCAGTACAGGTTGGCAAGGCGCCGCCCCAGCTCGGTCTCGGCATCAAAAAACGCGCCGATGCTCTCGGCGTCGCGCAGCGTACCGGCAAAAGCCGCCATCGCGCCGATCTGCTCCTCCAGCACCGCCAGGTCGGCCTCCCAGGCCGCGTCGTCGGCATACATCGGGCGCAGGTCCCACTGATAGTTGGGGTCCAACTCGCTGCGCTCTTTCAAGATCTCAGTTTCCGGCATATCGTTTACCTCCTTATTTCAGCAGCACAGTTTCCCATTCGGCAGGGCGAAAGCCCACCAGCACAAAGTCCTCGCCTGCCAGCACCGGCCGCTTGAGCAGCATCCCGTCCGAGGCCAGCAGCGCCAGCTGCTCATCCTGCGGCATGGCAGGCAGTTTTTCTTTCAGTGCCAGTTCGCGGTAGCGCTGGCCGCTTGTGTTGAAAAAGCGTTTGAGCGGCAGGCCGCTGCGTGCCTGCCAGGCGCGCAGTTCTTCCGCGCTGGGGTTTTGCGTTTTGATATGACGCGCTTCGTATGCGATCCCGTGGTCGTCCAGCCACTGTTTGGCTTTCTGGCAGGTCGAACACGGCGGGTACCATACAAACAGCATCCCGTATCGCCTCCTTTTCCTGTGTTGTATTATAGACAGTTTTACCACCCGCGTCAAGCAAACGCAGCAGCCCCCGCTGCACAGGGCAGCAGGGGCTGTTTGGGGTTAATTTAGTGGTCGTACGCGGCTTCGGCAGCGTCGCGGGCTTCCTCGGCGTGGACGAGTTCCTCCTCGACTTCCGGCAGGCCGGTGCCGGCCGGGATCAGCTTGCCGATGATGACGTTCTCCTTCAGGCCGGCCAGCGGGTCGGTCTTGCCCTTGATGGCCGCCTCGGTCAGGACACGCGTGGTCTCCTGGAAGGAAGCCGCCGAGAGGAAGGAATCCGTGGCCAGACTGGACTTGGTGATGCCCAGCAGCACCTGGCTGGCCTGCACGAGCTTGAGGTCGGTCTCTCCCGCGTCGATGCGGGCTTGGATCTCCTCGTTCTTGATCATCACGTCGCGGCGGTTGACCATGCTGCCAACGATAAAGTCGCTGGAGCCGGCGTCCTCGATGCGGACTTTGCGCATCATCTGGCGCACGATGACCTCGATGTGCTTGTCGTTGATGTCAACGCCCTGCAGGCGGTAGACCTTCTGCACCTCGCTGATGAGGTAGTTCTGGGTGGCGACAGGGCCCTGGATGGCCAGGATGTCCTGCGGGTAGGCGTGGCCTTCGGTCAGCAGCGCGCCTTTCTGGACTTCGTCGCCCTCCATGACCTTGAGGCGCTGGCCGAACGGGATCAGGTAGCTCTTGGTGATGGGCGCGCCGTTCTCGTCCTGGCCGTTGATCTCGGCATGGCGGGTCTTTTTGGTATCGTCGATGTGGACGGTACCGGCGATCTCGGACATGATGGCCATCGCCTTGGGGCGGCGGCTCTCGAACAGTTCCTCAACGCGCGGAAGACCCTGGGTGATGTCTTCAGCCGATGCGATACCGCCGGTGTGGAAGGTACGCATCGTCAGCTGGGTGCCGGGCTCGCCGATGGATTCGGCCGCGATGATGCCGACGCTCTCGCCGACTTTGACGCACTCGCCGTTGGACAGGTTGGAGCCGTAGCAGCGGGCGCAGACGCCGATGTGGGCGCGGCAGGTCATGACGGAGCGGATCTCCAGCTCGGTGATGCCGGCGTTGACGATCTTCTCGGCGTCGAACATATCCATCATCTTGTCTTTGCTGACCAGCAGCTCGCCGGTGTTGGGGTCCAGCACGTCATGCAGCGCATAGCGGCCGTTCAGACGCTCCTTGAAAGACTCGACGACGGAGTTGCCCTCGCTGATCTCGCGGACCAGGATGCCTTCGGTCGCGTGGCAGTCCTCTTCACGGATGATGACTTCCTGCGAAACGTCGACCAGGCGGCGGGTCAGGTAGCCGGAGTCCGCGGTACGCAGCGCGGTGTCGGCCAGGCCTTTGCGCGCGCCACGGGAGGAGATGAAGTATTCCAGAATGTTCAGGCCCTCGCGGTAGTTGGCGCGGATGGGCATTTCCAGCGTTTTGCCGGCGGTGTTGGCCAGCAGGCCGCGCATACCGGCCAGCTGCTTGATCTGGTCCATAGAACCACGGGCGCCGGAGTCCGACATCATATAGATGGGGTTGCGCTGGTGGTTGTGGCGCAGGTTGTCGCCCAGCGCCTCCGAGACCTGCTCGGTGGCTTCCTGCCAGATGGCGACGGTGCTGCGGTAGCGCTCGTCGTCGGAGATCAGGCCGCGGTTGAAGTTCTTCATGACCTTTTCGACTTTCTTGTCGGCCGCCGCCAGGATCGCCGGCTTTTCCTCCGGGATGATGGCGTCGGGCACGGCCACGGTGATGGCCGACAGCGTCGAATACTTGTAGCCCTGGGCCTTGATGGCGTCCAGCATCATGGCGCAGGCCTTGGTGCCGTGCTTGGTCAGGCAGCGGCTGATGATGTCGGGCAGGCCCTTTTTGGTCAGCTTGTCGGACTTGCCGCCCGAAGCGATCTTGAGGGTGCGGGGGTTCATCTCGTAGTCGAACTTATGCTCCGGGTCGGTGCGGTCGACATAGCCCAGGTCCTGCGGGATGGGGGTGTTGAAGATGATCTGGCCCATCGTGGTATCGACGAGGGCGCTCTCCTCCACGCCGTCAAAGGTCATGGTGCGGCGCACCTTGATGGGCGCCTGCAGCGTGATGAGGCCTTCGGAATAGGCCATCATCGCCTCCGCCTCGTCGCGGAAAACCTTGCCGTGGCCTTTGTCCTCGGGGTTGATGAGGGTGAGGTAGTAGCTGCCCAGGATCATATCCTGCGTGGGCACGGTGACGGGCTCGCCGTCGGAGGGCTTGAGCAGGTTGCCGGAGGCCAGCATCAGCATCTTGGCTTCGCGCTTGGCCTCGGTGGACAGCGGCAGGTGCACGGCCATCTGGTCGCCGTCGAAGTCGGCGTTGAACGGCGTGCAGACCAGCGGGTGCAGCTTGATGGCGCGGCCCTCGACCAGGACCGGCTCAAACGCCTGGATACCCAGGCGGTGCAGCGTCGGCGCGCGGTTGAGCAGCACCGGGTGGCCCTTGATGACGGTCTCGAGCGAGTCCCAGACCTCGGGGCGGGCGCGCTCGACCATCTTGCGGGCGGACTTGATGTTGTTGGCCTTTTCCTTCTCGACGAGGTCCTTCATGACGAAGGGCTTGAACAGCTCCAGCGCCATCTCTTTGGGCAGACCGCACTGGTACATCTTGAGCTCGGGGCCGACGACGATGACCGAACGGCCGGAGTAGTCGACGCGCTTGCCCAGCAGGTTCTGGCGGAAACGGCCCTGCTTGCCCTTGAGCATGTCGGAAAGGCTCTTGAGCGCGCGGTTGTTGGCGCCGGTGACCGGGCGGCCGCGGCGGCCGTTGTCGATCAGGGCGTCGACAGCCTCCTGCAGCATGCGCTTTTCGTTGCGCACGATGATGTCGGGCGCGCCGAGTTCCAGCAGGCGTTTGAGGCGGTTGTTGCGGTTGATGACGCGGCGGTACAAATCGTTGAGGTCCGACGTCGCAAAGCGGCCGCCGTCCAGCTGCAGCAGCGGGCGCAGATCCGGCGGGATGACCGGCACGACGGTGAGGATCATCCACTCGGGGCGCTGGTTGCTCTCGATAAAGGCATCGACGCACTCCAGGCGCTTGAGCAGGCGCACGCGCTTTTGGCCGTTGGCCTTTTCCAGCTCGGCGCGCAGCTCGACCGAGAGCTGGTCGAGGTCGATCTCGGCCAGCAGTTTCTGGATCGCCTCGGCGCCCATGCCGGCGTCAAAGGTATCCTCGTACTTTTCGCGCATCTCTTTGTACTCGCGCTCGGTCAGCAGCTGCTTTTTCTCCAGCGGCGTGAAACCGGGGTCGGTGACAATGTAGTTGGCGAAATACAGCACCTTGTCCAGCTGGCGGGGGCTGATGTCCAGCATCAGGCCGATGCGGCTGGGGATACCCTTGAAGTACCAGATGTGCGAGACGGGCGCGGCCAGCTCGATATGGCCCATGCGCTCGCGGCGGACTTTGGCGCGGGTGACCTCAACGCCGCACTTGTCGCAGATCTTGCCCTTATAGCGGATGCGCTTGTACTTGCCGCAGTGGCATTCCCAGTCCTTGGTGGGTCCAAAAATGCGCTCGCAGTACAGGCCGTCGCGCTCCGGCTTCAGGGTGCGGTAGTTGATGGTTTCGGGTTTGGTGACCTCGCCGTAGCTCCATTCCCGGATCTGGTCCGGGGAGGCAAGGCCGATCTTGATAGAAGCGAAATCTTTATTTTCCATTCAGCGAACCCTCTCAATTCAAGTATGGCATACGATACGGCAGGTGCTTATTCCTCGCCAAAGGGATCGTCCATTTCGATCTGGGCCAGGTCGTCGGCGCTCGGCTCGCTGTCCGAATCCGAGTCGGCGAATTCTTCCTCGGCGTCCTTCACGCTGTAATCGTCCAGCTCGCTTTCGACCAGGACGTTATTGCCGACATCGTACTCGCTGGCGTCAAAGCTGCTGTCGTCGTCGTCAAACTCCTGGCGCATGTCGACCGGCTCGCCGTCCTGATCCTGCACCACGATGTTGAGGCCCAGGCTCTGCAGCTCTTTGAGCATGACGCGGAAGCTCTCGGGGATGCCGGGGCGCGGGATCGGTTCGCCCTTGACGATGGCCTCGTAGGTCTTGACACGGCCGACGACGTCGTCGGACTTGATGGTCAGGATCTCCTGCAGCGTGTAGGCGGCGCCGTAGGCTTCCAGCGCCCAGACTTCCATCTCGCCGAAGCGCTGGCCGCCGAACTGCGCCTTGCCGCCCAGCGGCTGCTGGGTGACCATCGAGTAGGGGCCGGTGGAACGGGCATGGATCTTATCGTCGACAAGGTGATGCAGCTTGAGGTAGTACATATAGCCGACGGTGACCTTGTTGGGGAACTGTTCGCCGGTGCGGCCGTCGTACACGGTCGTCTTGCCGTCGTCGGTCAGGTCGATCTTGGAGAAGTCGATGACGTGGCCTTTTTCGCCCATCAGGCGGTCGAGCTTGGTGGGGTACGCGGGCGCATCCTCGCCATGCCATTTGGCGCGGGCATCGGCAAAGCAATCGCGCAGGTCAGACTCATGCGCGCCGTCAAAGACGGGGGTCTGCACTTTCCAGCCCAGGGCCTTGGCCACGTAGCCGAGGTTGACCTCCAGCACCTGGCCGATGTTCATACGGGACGGAACGCCCAGCGGGTTGAGCACGATGTCCAGCGGCGTGCCGTCGGGCAGGAAAGGCATATCCTCCTGCGGCAGGATGCGGGACACAACGCCCTTGTTGCCGTGGCGGCCGGCCATCTTGTCGCCGACGCTGATCTTGCGCTTCTGCGCGATATACACGCGCACGCACATGCGCACGCCCGGCTGCAGCTCGTCGCTGTTCTCCGGCGTAAAGACCTTGATGTCCACCACGATGCCGTACGCGCCGTGGGGCACGCGCAGCGAGGTGTCGCGCACTTCGCGCGCCTTTTCGCCAAAGATGGCGCGCAGCAGGCGTTCCTCGGCCGTCAGCTCGGTCTCGCCCTTGGGCGTGACTTTGCCGACGAGGATGTCGCCGTTCTTGACCTCGGCGCCGATGCGGATGATGCCGCGGTCGTCCAGGTCTTTGAGCGCGTCGTCGCCGACGTTGGGGATGTCGCGGGTGATCTCCTCGGGGCCCAGCTTGGTGTCGCGGGCCTCGGTCTCATACTCCTCGATATGGATGGAGGTGTAGACGTCCTCGCGCACGAGTTTCTCGTTGAGCAGGACGGCGTCCTCGTAGTTGTAGCCTTCCCAGGTCATGAAGCCGACAAGGGCGTTCTTGCCCAGGCTGATCTCGCCGTTCTTGGTAGCGGGGCCGTCGGCCAGCACGTCGCCGGTCTTGACGGCGTCGCCCACCTGCACGATGGGGCGCTGGTTGTTGCAGTTGCCCTGGTTGGAGCGCATGAACTTGATGAGGTCGTAGGTATCGGCCGAACCGTCGGCGCAGCGCACGACGATCTTCTCGGCGTCGACATACTCCACAGTGCCGTCGCGTACGGCCAGCACGCAGACGCCGGAGTCGGTGGCAGCCTTGTACTCCATACCGGTGGCGACGATGGGCTGCTGGGTGACCATCAGGGGCACCGCCTGGCGCTGCATGTTGGAGCCCATCAGCGCACGGTTACAGTCGTCGTTCTCGAGGAACGGGATGCACGCCGTGGCCACCGAGACCATCATGCGCGGCGAAACGTCCATGAAATCGACCTGGCTGGCCTCAAATTCCTGGATGTCGTTGCGGTGACGGCCCGAAACGCGGGAACGCACAAAGCGGTTGTTCTCGTCCAGCGGCTCGTTGGCCTGCGCGACGATATACTCGTCCTCGACGTCGGCAGTCATGTAGACCACTTCGTCGGTGACGACGCCGGTCTCTTTGTCGACACGGCGGTACGGCGCTTCAACAAAGCCGTACTTGTTGATCTTGGCGTAGGTCGCCAGGTAGGAGATCAGGCCGATGTTGGGACCTTCGGGCGTCTCGATGGGGCACAGGCGGCCGTAGTGCGTGTAATGCACGTCGCGGACTTCGAAGCCCGCGCGGTCACGGGACAGACCGCCGGGGCCCAGGGCGGACAGACGGCGCTTGTGGGTGAGCTCGGCCAGGGGGTTGTTCTGATCCATGAACTGAGACAGCGGGCTGGAACCGATAAACTCTTTGATGGCGGCCACGACGGGGCGGATGTTGACCAGGGTCTGGGGGGTGATCTCGCCGGATTCCTGGTTTTGCAGCGTCATACGCTCGCGGATGACGCGCTCCATGCGGGAGAAGCCGATGCGGAACTGGTTCTGCAGCAGCTCGCCCACGCTGCGCACGCGGCGGTTGCCCAGGTGGTCGATCTCGTCGGTGGTGCCGATGCCGTGATCCAGGCCGATGAGGTAGCTGATGGAGGCGAAGATGTCGTCCACCGTGACGGTGCGGCTGATGAGCACGTCATGGTTCTGGCGCAGCAGCTCTTTCTGCTCCTCGGGATCCGAGGTCGCATCCAGGATCTTGCGGATCTCGGCAAAGTTGGCGCGCTCGTTGATGCCGGCGTCCTTCTCCACATCAAAGCTGAAGAAGGGCTGCGCGTCGACACAGCCGTTGGAAACGACGATGACGGGGGTGCTCTCCTCGCCCTTATGTTCGACGAGGACGACGGCGCGGGTCACGCCGGCGGCGTCGATCTCGTTGGCTTTGGCGGTGGTGATCTTTTCGCCCTTGGCGGCCAGCAGCTCGCCGGTCAGCGGGGCGATGATGTCCTCGGCCGCGCGGTAGCCGGCGATGCGGCGGGCCAGCGCGAGCTTGTTGTTCATTTTATAGCGGCCGAAACGCGCCAGGTCATAGCGGCGCGGGTCAAAGAACAGCGCATCCAGATGGCTGCGGGAGCTCTCGACCGTCGGCGGCTCGCCGGGGCGCAGCTTGCGGTAGACTTCCAGCAGGCCTTCCTCGGTAGAGTGGGTGATGTCCTTTTCCAGCGAAGCGTTGATCTTGGGCTCGGAATCGCCAAAGAACTGGCGGATCTGCTCGTCGGTGCCCAGGCCCAGCGCACGCACCAGCGTCGTGACCGGCAGCTTGCGGTTTTTGTCGATGCGGACGTAGAACACGTCCTGGGAGTCGGTCTCATACTCCAGCCAGGCGCCGCGGTTGGGGTTCATCGTGGCGGTGAACAGGTCCTTGCCGGTGCGGTCCTTGGTGGAACCGTAGAACACGCCGGGCGAACGGACCAGCTGGCTGACGATGGCGCGCTCGGCCCCGTTGGAGATAAAGGTGCCGGAGTCCGTCATGAGCGGGAAGTCGCCCATGAAGATCTCCTGCTCTTTCACCTCACCGGTCTGCTTGTTGAACAGGCGCGCCGTGACATACAGGGGCGCGGCGTAGGTCGCGTCCCGCTCCTTGCATTCTTTGATGGAGTACTTGGGGTTCTTGTCCAACCGGTAGTCGATGAACTCCAGCACGAGGTTGCCGGTGTAGTCCTCGATGGCGGCGATGTCGTGGAAGACCTCACGCAGGCCCTCCTCCAGGAACCAGTTGTAAGAGTTTTTCTGGATCTCGATGAGATTGGGCATATCAATCACTTCGTTGATCCGGGAAAAGCTCATGCGGGTCGTTCTGCCGTTTTGCACGGGCTTGACCTTTACCATAAAACGCGACCACTCCTATTCCATAGATTGACAAAGTTGGCGAAAGCGCCCCAAAGGCTGCGTTGTGAAAGCGGACATATTCGGCGTTTTTCACAAAGTTTTGGGGAGCTGCGCTGGTGCAAAATCCCCTTAGGGCGCTCTATTCCATTTTTGTGATACTGATTCAGTATACAGGGCAAAACCCCTGTTGTCAAGCCTTTTTGCGGGTTTTTTGCAAGTTTTTCCGTCCGCGTTAAACGCCCGGCCCCGTGTGAAAGATTTTCGGCATTTTGACGATTTTGCCCCATCCTTCCGGGGTTGACAAATCCGTTTCGGCCGCTAAGCGGCCCCGGTTTGGGCAATTTTCACAAGCTTTCCCGCTGCTTTTTGTCGCTTCCTGCGCTTGACAAAATATTTTTCGCACGCAAAATGCACTGTTTGGCGCCAAAGCCCTGCGCGGCCGGGCGACAGACGGGCCGCGAGGAAAGTGCCCGTTCCCCTGCGCCCGGAAGTGTGATAGAATGATACGCACAGAGCAGCAAATCAGGATGGATCACGAGGGATCAGAAGATGAAGATCGAGCAGATCGAGCACGCGGACACCAAACAGACCATCGCACGGCAGATCTTGGAGACCTTGCTGGAGTGGTTCGGCCTGGAAGACGCACGGGAAAGTTATATCCGGGAAAGCGCCGGCCAAACGTTCTTTGCTGCGTTTGACGCTGAGCGGGCGGTTGGCTTCCTGTGCTTGAAGGAAACGGGCAGGGATACGCTGGAACTGAGCGTGATGGGCGTGTTGAAGGCGTACCACCGCCGCGGGATCGGGAAAGCGCTGCTTGCAAGCGGCAAAACGTTTGCCATAGAAAGCGGGTATTCCTTCCTGCAGGTAAAGACCGTCCAGATGGGGCGTTACGAGGTATACGACCGCACGAACCGTTTCTACCTGAGTCTGGGGTTTAAGGAACTGGAAGTTTTCCCCACGCTGTGGGACGCGTGGAACCCCTGCCAGGTGTATATCCTGTCGCTGCCATAGTTCCCCCGCCTGTCCCATGGAACAGCGCGGCAAAACTGCTCCCAAAAAACAAAAGCACGCCGCATCCGGCATAGCCTGCCGGATGCGGCGTGTTGCGTGTTGCGTTCTTTAGCAGTAATGACGCGGCGCTTTATGCCCGTTTGCATGGACGCCCGCCGGGCCGCCTGCGCGGCGGCGCGCGGTCAATCCAGGAAATCGCGCAGCTTTTTGCTGCGGCTGGGGTGGCGCAGCTTGCGCAGGGCCTTGGCCTCGATCTGGCGGATGCGCTCGCGCGTGACGTTGAACTCTTTGCCGACTTCCTCCAGCGTGCGGGGGCGGCCGTCCTCCAGGCCAAAGCGCAGCCGCAGGACTTTTTCCTCACGCGGGGTCAGCGTTTTGAGCACGTCGGCCAGCTGCTCTTTCAGCAGCGTCTGGCTGGCAGCCTCCGCCGGGACGGGGGCATCGTCGTCGGGGATGAAATCGCCCAGGTGGCTGTCCTCCTCCTCGCCGATGGGCGTCTCGAGGCTGACGGGTTCCTGCGCCACGCGCATGATCTCGCGCACTTTGTCCACCGGCATCTCGAGGCGCTCGGCGATCTCCTCAGCGCTGGGGTCATGGCCGTATTCATGCAGCAGCTGGCTGGAAACTTTTTTGACCTTGTTGATGGTCTCGACCATGTGCACCGGGATGCGGATGGTGCGGGCCTGGTCGGCGATGGCGCGGGTGATGGCCTGGCGGATCCACCACGTCGCATAGGTGGAGAACTTGAAGCCCTTGGTGTGGTCAAACTTTTCGACGGCTTTGATCAAGCCAAGGTTACCCTCCTGGATGAGGTCCAGGAACTGCATGCCGCGGCCGACGTAGCGCTTGGCGATGGAAACGACCAGGCGCAGGTTGGCCTCGCTCAAACGCTGCTTGGCCTTCTCCCCTTCCGGGCCGCCGGCCTGGATCTTCAGCGCCAGCTCGATCTCCTCCTCAGGGGTCAGCAGCGGCACGCGGCCGATCTCCTTGAGGTAGACTTTTACGGGGTCGTCGATGGCAACGCCGTCGGCGCTCAGGCCGTCCTCCAGCTCGTCGGCGCCGCTGTCCGGCAGCATACCGGCATCCGCGTCGGCGACGGCGTCGTCGTCCACCACTTCGATGCCGTTGCTCTCCAGCTCCTCATAGAGTTTTTCCATCTGCTCTACATCCAGGACCTGGCCGCTCTCCTCCATCGCGTCGCCGATCTCGGTGTTGGTCAGCTTGCCGCTGCGGCGGCCGGTCTCGATCAAGCTGCGGACGGGGTTCTTTTTTTCTGCCATAAGTACGTTCTCCTTTTGGTTTTGTATTGCTGCGCGGTGTACTGTGCGCGTGGTCGGCTGTTATGGTCGTGCTTTACGGGTCTTGCTGCGGGTCCTGCACGCCTTTTTCTTTTTTCAGGCTGCCGAAAAACTGCAGGAACTGTTCGTCGCTGGTGCCTGCCACCTGCTTGCTGACGGGGTTTGCGCTCTGCAAACGTTCCAGGTACATATCAATATCGCGCCGCGTCAGCTTTTGGTCGTGGTTCTGCGCCTGGGCATAGGCCGCCTGCTGGAAGGCTTTTTCGTCCAGGCGCTGCTGCAGCGACGTCAGGTTGACGGGCTGGTTTTCCTGCGCGCACTGGAAGATCGCCTGCAGCGCCTGCTGCGTTTCGGGCAGCAGCACGCTGGCCATATCCAGCCGCGCGCGCACATAGGGGATCTGTTCGGGGTCCTGCAGCAGCGCGGCCACGAGCTGGCGGCCGGCGCTGGCCGCCCCCAGGGCTGCGTCGCCGCCCTGGGTGTACGGCACCCGGATATCGGCGGCCACGCCCTGCTGCGCCAGCTGCTTTTGCTCTTTGCGGCGGCTGCGGCGCTCGGCCGTGCGCAACGCCCCCTGCAGCTGTGAGACGATCGCCTGCTTGGAGACGCCGGTCTCCTCGGCCAGGCGGCCCGCATAGACATCCCGCGCCGTGGGGCTCACGCCGTACCCGGCCAGGATGTCGATGGCCTCCCGGATATAGTTCAGCCGCCCGTCGTCGCTGCGCAGGTCGTATTTGGCCTTGGTCTTTTTCAGCTGGAACTCCGTCGGGTTGGCCGTGCCGTTGAGCAGCATCTCAAAGCGTTCCCGGCCGTATTTTTTGATAAACTCATCGGGGTCTTTGGCGCCCTGGTAGCTCAGCACGCTGACCTTGACCGGGCTGTTGGCAAACAGCCCCAGGCTGCGCTCGGTCGCTTTCTGGCCCGCCTCGTCGGAGTCATAACTCAGGATCACTTCGTCGGCGTATTCGCTCAGCAGTTTGACCTGCTCGGCCGTCAGCGCCGTGCCGCAGGCGCAGACGGCGGTGTCGAACCCGGCCTCGTGCATGGCGATGACGTCCATATACCCTTCGCAGAGGATGTAGCGCTTGCTGGGTGACTTTTTGGCGATGTTGAGCGCAAACAGCGTGCGGGATTTGTGGTAGACCATCGTCTCGGGGCTGTTGATGTACTTGGGTTTGGAATCGTCCAGCACGCGGCCGCCGAACGCAATGATGGAACCGCGCACGTCGATGATGGGCACCATGACGCGGTGGCGGAAGATGTCGTACAGGTTCCCCTTGGCGCTGCGCTTGACCAAACCCGAGTGTTCGAGCTCCCACTCGGTAAAGCCGCGGCGCTTGAGGTAATGCAGCAGGCCGCCGAAATCCTCCGGCGCGTAGCCCAGGCCGAACCGGCGGATGGCCGCGTCGGACAGGCCGCGCTTTTCTTTCCAGTAGCGCCGGGCCAGGGCAGCTTCCGGCGTTTTGGCGTTGAGCTGCTCGTAAAAATAGCGGGCGGCGCTGCGGTTGATCTCCAGCAGACGCTGGCGGGCGCGGGCTTCTTTATCTTCTTCGTCCGGCAGCGGCATGCCGACGCGGGAGGCCAGCTGCTTGATGGTTTCGACATACCCCAGGTTATTGTACTTGCGCACAAAACTGATGACATCGCCCGCCGCGCCGCAGCCAAAGCAGTAAAAGCTCTGGGTGTCCGGGTAGACGACGAAGGACGGCGTTTTTTCGTTGTGGAAGGGGCACAGGCCGCTCAAGGTGCGGCCGCGGCGGCGCAGCTGCACGTACTGGCCGACGACTTCCTCGATGTCATTGCGGCGCACGACTTCCTGTATGTATTCCTGCGGGATCAAACGCTTTCCCCCTCCCCTCCGGGTTTTGTTTGGGCGCTTACAGCACCTGCCACTTCTGCGGCACGAACCATTCCACGAACAGCCGCGTGGCGAACTCGTCGCTCATACCGCTGATGTAATCGGTCGCCGCGCGGTCGACGCCCTCGTTGTACGCGATCTGTAAATAAAAGTTCGGCATGCGCGACGGGTCGGCACACAGGCGCTCGTACAGCGCCTCGATCAGTTTGTCCACCTTTTTCTCTTCGCGCTTGGCTTCCTTGTCGACATAGACGGTGGAATACATGAAATCTTTGAGGATGGCGTACGCGGCCTCGACTTCGGGCGAAAAATTGATCTGCCCGTTCTGGCTGTGGGCCACGATGTCCGTAATCATCGTCGTGATGCGCTGCGATTTGGTCCTGCCCAGCACAGCCGTCGCCTCGGCCGGGATGCGGCGCGCATCCAGCACGCCGGCGGCCACGGCGTCCTCGATATCATGGTTGAGGAAGGCGATGTGGTCGGCCCGGCGCACGACGCAGCCTTCCGGCGTGCGCGCCCAGGCGCCGGTGGTATGGGTGACGATGCCGTTGCGGACTTCCCAGCTGAGGTTGAGGCCCTCGCCGTCTTTTTCCAGCTTGTCGACGACGCGCAGGCTTTGCCGGTAGTGGGTAAAACCGCCGGGGCACAGGCGGTTCAGCGCGCGCTCGCCCGCGTGGCCAAACGGCGTGTGGCCCAGGTCATGGCCGAGCGCGATGGCCTCGGTCAGGTCCTCATTGAGGCGCAGCGCCCGGGCGATGGTGCGCGCGATCTGGCTGACTTCCAGCGTGTGGGTCAGGCGGGTGCGGTAGTGGTCGCCTTCCGGCGAGAGAAAGACCTGCGTTTTTTGCTTTAAGCGGCGGAACGCTTTGCTGTGCAGGATACGGTCGCGATCCCGCTGGAAGCAGGGGCGGATGGGGTCCTCTTCCTCCGGCCGGCAGCGGCCGCGGCTGTTCACGCTCAATGTCGCGTAGCGGCTCAGCGTGCGGCGCTCGATCTCCTGGGTCTGCTCGCGGATCGTCATGCGGGGGGCCTTCCTTTCTATGGTCTTCTATATCGTATATACGACAAAACGGCGCGAAACACTCTTTTTCTTGGGAAATTCTCGTAAAATTTCACAGTTTCTTCAAAAAGGCGCGTGTTCCGGCGGCGAAACCTCCACCGCCGCCGCGCCGCGCGTCAGTTCGGCCAGCGCATGGCACAGCGGCGCTTCCTGCCCTGCCGGGATCGCCCAGCACAGCGTCACGGCGTCGTCAAACACCGGTTCCTGCAATTTGCCGCCGGCAGAAGCCACCATGCGCTGCGCCTGCTCAAACAGGGCGTAGGGCACGCGCAGGCGGCAGCGCACGATCTGGCGCATCTGCACCAGCTCTGCTGCCTGCAGCGCGCCGGAAGCCGCCGCCGTATACGCGCGCACCAGCCCGCCGGTGCCCAGCAATATGCCGCCGAAATATCGTGTGACGACGACGATCACATCGCGCAGGCCGGCGTGGGTGATGCACTCCAGCACCGGGGTGCCGGCGGTTTTGGCGGGCTCGCCATCGTCAGAATACCGCACCCGCCCGTTTTGCAGCGCATAGGCGTAGACGTTGTGGCGGGCCGTGCGGTTGGCCGCGCGCACCGCTTCCAGCACGGCCAGGGCCTTTTCCTCGGTATCGGCAAAGGCGGCCGTGCCGATGAACCGGCTGCGCTTTTCCTCGTATTCAAATGTGGACACGCCGCGGATGGTTTGATAATCGGGCACGGGGACGCCGCCTTTCTATACAGCCAAAAATACCCCAGATGTCTCCATCTGGGGTAGGTGCAAACCAAACTTATTTCTTGCCGGTGTTGGCGTAACGGCGCTTGAAACGCTCGACGCGGCCGCCGGTGTCGACCAGCTTCTGCTTGCCGGTGTAGAACGGATGGCACTTGCTGCAAACTTCGACATGGATCTCAGGCTTGGTGTCGCGGGTATGGATCACATTGCCGCAGGCGCAGGTGATGGTGCAGTCCACATAGTTCGGATGGATGCCTTTCTTCATTGAGTTTCACCTCTTTCTCGATCATGACTTCGGGAGCCATACTTGATATATGTGCTCATCACAATCTTCGAATTGCGGCTACCAGCGCCCGCCATCCTGTGCGGACGGAGCAGCCATCTGAACGATTGCTGAAACATTTTAGCAGAAAGCAAACGCTTTGTCAAGAAATTTCTTGCCCTGCCAAAGGAAAACCGCTGCATAGCCCAAGGCCTTGCAGCGGTTTGTGGAGCGGGATACGAGTCTCGAACTCGCCACCTACTGCTTGGGAAGCAGTCACTCTACCGGATGAGCTAATCCCGCATGACTTATGTATTATACCGCAGGCCCACCGGTTTGTCAATGCCGTTTTTGCCGGCGGCCGCCTACCTTTTTGCCACGGTTTATGCTATAATACAAAGAGCAATGCAAGAAAGGAGCGTTTGCGATGCTGGACGCTTTCCCCATTTACCACTGGTTCCACAACGGGAACCCCTATTCCGGCGCCGAGGGCGGCATGCGCTATGTCATCACGCCCGGCAAAAAAGCCGACCCCGCCGACGAGAGCGGCAAGAAAAAAATCGAGTATTTGACCGCGCAGGTCTGGCCCGGCCCGTGGAGCATTGAGCACACGGCCGAGGAAAAGATCGAATGCCGTGAATTTGCCGGCAGCCAGCAGGGCCTGGACGAAGCCGTGGCCTGGCTGCACCAGCGCTACGCCGAGGAGGCACAACGCTGGGCCGACATCCCCTCGATCCTGGACTGTGAACCCGACCGCTAAATGCGCACATACGCTGCGCGCCGCCCCTGCCCGGGCGGCGCGCGTTTTTTGTATAGGGAATCAATACCGGGCGTACAGGAACCCGCCGCCGCCCAAAAACTGCCCCATGAACAAAAAGGCGAACAGCATCCCCTCGTACACGAGCCACCGCAGCGGGCGGGGCGCGGCCTGCAGCTTGTCCAGCAGCGGGACGCCGCGTTCCTGCAAAAGGTCTACGGCGATGAGGATCGCCACCCCGGCAAACAGCAGGACCTGCTCCTGCCGGTTGGCAAGGCCCAGCTCCCAATAGTTGCTGAACACATCGTGGCCGCCATTGTGCAGCATGCCGCCAAACATCTGCGCCGCATTGTGCAAACTGCTGGCGCGGAAGATCGTAAAGGTAAACACGAAGATGCCAAACGTACCGGCAATGCCCACCAACCGCGCCCACCCCTTGGTGATGGCCCGCCGCCAGGGCAGGTGGTTTTCCAGCGCTTGCAGCATACCGTGCAAAAAGCCCCACAACAGGTAGGTCAGCCCGGCGCCGTGCCACAACCCGCTGACCAGAAACGTCGCGACCAGGTTGGCGTCCCGGCGCAGCGCGCTGCAGCGGCTGCCGCCCAGCGGGATATACACATAGTCTTTGAGCCAGCGCGACAAACTCATATGCCAGCGGGCCCACAGTTCTTTGACGGTAGCCGCCAGGAAGGGCCGGCGGAAGTTTTCCGGCAGCGAGAGGCCCAAGACCTGCCCCACGCCCAGCACAATGTCGCTGTAGCCGGAAAAATCCGCATACAGCTGGAACGAGTAGAGCACCGCCGCCAGCAGCAGCTGCGTGCGGTCAAACGCCGCCGGGTCGGCGAACACCGCCGCCACCACGACCGCCGCACGGTCCGCCACCGCCACTTTTTTAAAGTAACCCCAAAAGCAGCGCATCGCGCCGCGCCAGGCGCGGTGCGCGTCCCAGGCGGCGGGGGCTTCCATCTGGGGCATCAGCTCGCCATAGCGGTTGAAGGGACCCTGCGTGATGGAAAGAAAAAACGAGGCGTAGCACACCACCCGCCCCAGGCTGCGCTGCGGCGGAATGACCGCGCGGCGCACGTCGACGAGGTAGCTGACGAGCTGCAGGCTGAAATACCCCAGCCCCAGCGGCTGCAAAAGCTGCGGCTGCCACAGGCGCAGCCCGGTGAGCGCCGCCAGCCCCCCGGCCGCCGCCACATAGTATTTCAGCAGCAGCAACGGCGCCAGCGCCGCCGCCAGCCCCAGGCCAAACCAGCGTTTGGCGGCGGACGCGCGCAGCGCGCAGAACCAGGTCAGCACGGCGCTGGCCAGCAGCACGAGATACCCCTGCCAGTCCAGCGAGAGGTAGAACACCGCGCTGGCCGCCAGCATGCACTGCCAGCGCCGCGCCGGCGCGCAGCGGAACCAAAGCCACGCCAGCAGCGCCGCAAACACGACGAAGCCCGGCGAAGTCACTGCCAGCATGGCCGGCCCTCCTTTTCAGGTATCATAATATCCATCCGACATAAAAATCGTATTGTCGGGGTAATCGGTCAGTTTTTCCTGCACGGTATCGCAGAAAAGCCCTGCCACATCCTCCCCGGCTGCGTCGCGGGCGATGACCTCGCACAGCACAGCGGTAAAGTGCCCGGCCCCCAGACCGTTGAGGTGATGCGCGTCGGAAAAACATTCCGCCCCCAGATCCAGCGCCTTGCGGTCGCGGTACAAAGAGAAATCCCAATATACCGTGCCGTTCGCTTCGGCAAAGGCTTGCACAGCGTCCACATAGGCCTGGTAGTTTTCGGTGTTGGCGATGTAGGCGCTGGGCAGCGGCGCCGTAAACAGCACCAGGCGGATGCCCTGTGCGCGGCAGAACTCCGCCGTGCGGGTCAGGTTCTCCCACCCGAAAGCCGAGAGCGGCTGCTGCGGGTCGATGTCCCGCAGCGTGGCAAACCCGTCGCGGGGCGCGCCCTCGGTATACACAAAGCCGTTGCCGCAGTAGTGCTCCCCTTCGTCCGGGTAGGTCACGTAGGCATAGTTGCCGGGCGCATACCCGTCGGTCAGCTTTGCTTTCCACAGCTGCGGCAGGCCGGGCAGCGACGCCATGGCATGGCGGGCCGGCAGCGCCAGGTCTGCCAGGGCCGCCAGGCCGCCCATCTCCCAGAGATACTGGTAGCGGTTGGCAGAATCCCACCGCATATGGTCCGCCAGCAGGTAACACGCCAGCGGCACGTCGCTGGACGCGCCCTGGTTATAGCCGGTGTAGAACATTTCCAGGTAGACGGTCTTGATCGGGTTGCGCGCCGCCGCCTCGCGCAGCATATAGTAGGAACCGTCCGGCAGCTGCTGCGAGGAACCGGCGTTAAAGCTGTGCGTGCCCAGCGCCTCGTCCACCATGGCGGGGTCGACGCTGCGGTAACAGTGGGACGAGCCCAAAAACAGCGTGTCGATCTGGCCGTCCTGCGCGTAGAGTTCCTGCAGCATCACGCGGGAGTAGGAGTGCACGTCATCCACCAGCAAAAACCGGGCCGCCGCCAGCAGCGCCGCCGTCAGCAGCACAAACAGCGCGGCCGCCGCACAGGCCCGCAGGGCGGTGTGTTTCATGGCGTCTCCTTTCCGTCAGCGCTCGATCTGCATATGCGGGCGCCGCGGCTGGTAGGCGGCGGCCGCCAGCTTCCACACCGTATTGCCCGCTTCATCCTCGCTTATCTTTTCAAAGCCGAACCCGGCGTAGAAGTCCCGCACCATGGCGTTCTTGGCTGTCGGGTAATAGTAGCCGACCACCTCGGTCAGGCCGCGGGCGGCGGCCTCGGCCATGACGGTGTCCATCATGGCGTCCTCCATGCCGCGCTTGAGCACACGGCAGCTCATCAGCCACAGGCGCAGATGCAGCGCCGTGCCCTGCTGCTGGCCGTACACGACGGTCACGATGCCGTTGTCGCCAAACTTGTCCACCAGCTTGCCGCACAGGCACAGGCTGCCCGGCTCGGCGGCCATGGCGCGGATATCCTCCTCGCTGCAGCGCAGCGTCGTGAGGTTGAACTGGTTGGATTTGTTGGTCAGCTGGGCGATGCGCTGGATGTGCAGCGCGTCAAAGCCGCGGATCGACGCCGTCATCTGCAGGCTGTCAAGATATTCGCCGTAGTCGCTGAACGCGGCCTGCGCCGCCGCGCGCTGGGCGTTCTGGTGGTAGAGTTCGGTCTTTTGCAGGTCCTCCTGCGAAAAGTTCGTGACCTCAAAATAGCCGCCGTGGTCCAGCGTCTTGATGTAGTTTTCGGCTCCGTCCAGCGCCGGCGTCTCGACGCCGGGCACCTGGGCCGCCACGATGGCACGCTCGGCCGGGTTGTCGTCGGCAAAGACAAAGCTGTCGGCGCCAAGGTTGAGCTCGGCGGCGATGGCCTTGAGGTTCTGGTCCTTGGGGTCCCAGTTGGCTTTGATGGCCACAAAATCGTCAGGGCGCAGCACGCCGTCGGGGTGGTTGAGCCCCGCCAGCGCGTTGGCCTCGTCGTTTTTGGAGTCGACCGCCAAAATCACGCCGATGCTTTTGAGCGCTTTGCAGTAGCTCTGGAACTCGGCATAGACCTGGCCTTCCGGCACTTCGGGGCCGATGGCCAGCCCGTCGACGCCGTCGTCGCCGACGACGCCGCCCCACAGCGTGTTGTCAAGGTCCAGCACCAGCGCTTTTTTGTTGCGCCCGTACAGCGATTTGACGATGTTGGCCACGCTGTTCGCCAGCGACGGGATGGCGTCCAGGCACATCGCATACTTGTACATGTGCCAGTAGAACGCGTCGCCCCACGCCGTCAGGCCGTAGTCGGCCGAGAGGTAGTCGATGTCATTGATGTAAAAATGCGGGTGTGCCGCCGCATAGGCATAGAACTTCTGGTTGAGGCGGCTGATAAAGTTCGACCGCCCGTGCACGTCCCAGATGTCGCGGTTGCCCAGCAGGCGGTAGTTGGGGCGGTCGAAGTTGTTCTGGATGACCGGGCAGGCAAATTTTTGTTCCAGCGCCTGCCACATCGCCTCAAAATGCGCATACTGCGCGTTCAGCATGGCGTCGATCTGCGCGGGGGTGTCCGTCGTGGCGGGCAGCTCGGTCAGGTTGCGCCAGGTCGTGTGGATGTAGATAACGTCGGGGGCAAAAGCGTCCAGTTCCGGCGTGCCAAACATCGCGTCCTGCCAGTACTGGCCGTACTCGCTTTGGTAAAACTCTGCCTCGATGCCGTATTGCAGCAAAAAAAGCCCCAGCTGGTCCGCCACCTCGTTGGTGGTGGACCCGCCCAGGATCGCGATCTTTTTGTGCAGCGGGTGCGGGTTCTGCGCCAGCAGCTCCCGGCGCAGGCGGCGCTTTTTGCGCAGCAGCGTCTCGGTATCCAGCGGGTAATGGAAACAATCCATCAGCGGCTCCTTTGCAGTTACAGGGCGGCCAACGCGCCTTTGAGCGCCTGGGCGATCTGGTCCGGGCAGCTGGTGGGTTTGCTGCCGCAGGTCGTGCCCTCCATACGGGCGATGGCATCCTCGGCTTTCATGCCGGCCAGCAGGCTGGCGATACCCTTGAGGTTGCCGTTGCAGCCGCCCAGCACCTGGACGCTGGCGATGGTGTGGTCGGGGTTGAGTTCCACTTCGGTGCGCACCGAGCAGGTGCCCTTGTTGTTGTAGACGTATTTCATGGGATCAATGCTCCTTGCTTTTGTGTTTCGTTGCGCGGCGCGTTCAGCGCGCCTTTTTGTTGGACATCTTGCGGGCTTTGGCCAGCGCTTCCAGCCGGGCGATCTCCTCGTCCCGGGTGTAAAAGGCGCCCACCGGCCGCGGGGTCACGGTGTTCAGGCCATGGTAGTCGGTGCCGCCGGTGACGAGCAGGTCGTTGGCTTTGGCCAGGCGCAGCAGTTCAGCCTTATCCTCCGGCGTGTTGCGCGGGTGGTCGATCTCGACGCCGTCCAGCCGGCCGGCCGCGATGAGCTCGCGCGCCAGCTCCATGCTGTGGTAGACGCTGGGGTGCGCCAGCACCGCCACACCGCGGCAGGCTTTGATGAGCGCCAGCACGTCGTCGACCGGCTCATAGCGCGGCGTGTGCAGCACGCGGCCGCGCACCGGCTTGAGGCCGAACAGCGAGCGGTAGACCTCGTTGTACATGCCGTCGGCTAGGCCGTACTGCCACAGCACCCGCATGATGTGCGCCTTGAACAGCGTGCCGCTCTCCTGCGCGAGTTCCAGCGCTTCCTCGGTGCGGAACTGCGGGCAGATCTCCTCCAGCTCACGGCAGCTCTGCAGCATCGCCACGCGGCGGCGCTCGGCCATCGTGGCGCAGAACTCCTCCAGCGGCGCGCAGTCGTCGGGCCAGTAGCACAAAAAGTGCACGCGGTGGGCGCGCTCATAGTCATAGGCCGTCAGCTCCACCGCCGGGATCAGATGCACGCCCTCGGGCAGGGTATGGCTGTAGGCGTAGCGCACACCGGCGATGGAATCATGATCCGAAATGGCCAGATGGGTCATGCCGGCGCAGCGCGCCAGAAACGGCAGTTTCTCCGCCGGGGTGGACCCGTCGGAAAACGTAGTGTGGGTATGCAGGTCGCCGGGCATCGCGCGTCCCTCCTTTGGCTCTATAACATCTTATTATACACGTTTTTGCCGGGTTTGCAAAGCCCTGCGCCCGGTTTATTGCAGGCTTTGCGCACAGCGGCGCGCATGCTCGATAAACCGGCTGGCCGCCGGCGAAAGGCCGCTGCGCGCCAGGCAGGCCACGCCGATGGTGCGCCCGGCGGCCGGCTGCAGGCGCAGCACCTGGCAGCCGCTGTGCTGCACGCCCATCTTGAACATAAGCTCCGGCATGATGGCCAGCCCCTGCCCGCAGGAGACCATGGCGATCATCGACTGGTCGTCGACGATGTAGCAGCGGCTGTTGACGTGCAGGTCGTTCTTTTTAAAGTAGCTCTGGATATCGGCGTCGACGTCGGCCTGCTGGCTGACGAAGGGCTGGCCCTGCAGTTCCTCGGCCCGGACGCAGCCGGGGCGCTTGGGGCGGTAGGAACCCGGCGCCAGGCAGATGAGCGCGTCCTCATACAGCGGCTCGAAGTCGAAGTCTTTGGCGCTGGAGTTGGAGAGGAACCCCAGCTCCACCACGCCGTTTTTGAGCCAGGCCGTGATGTCGGCATACGAGCCCTGGTAGATCTGCACGTCGATGCCGGGGTACTCTTTTTGAAACGGCGGCACCAGGCGCGGCAGCCAGGTCACGCAGGCCGAGTTGAACACCCCCACGCGCAGCACGCCCTTGTGCATGCCGTTGATCTGCGCGATGGACTGGTCCAGCAGCTCGCTGCTGCGGAGCGTCTGCCGGATGGCCGGGAACAGGCTTTCGGCGGCGGCGGTCAGCGTCACGCCGCTTTTGGTGCGGGTAAACAGCGGGAAGCCGCACTCTGCCTCCATGCCCGACACCGCGTGGCTGATGGCCGAGGGCGTCAGGTGCATCTGTTCCGCCGCCGCGGCAAACGTGCCCAGCTGTGCCACCATCGCCAGGATCTGGCAGTCGGTCAGCGTCATACCAAGGGCCTCCTATCCGTGACAAAATTTCATCTCATGTATGAAAAAATTGTTCTTTACTTCATGTTACTACTGTACTATGATGGGAATAGAAAGTCAATGCCTGCAACGCACATTGCACCGCGCATTGGCTCCTCTCTCCCTCCAAGACCTCGCCGGCCCGCACACCGGCAGGTCTTTTTTTATTGCGCCGCCGCCGGCAGTGTGTTATGATAAAAAGGAAATTTGCAAGCAAGGGATGAGGGAATGGCTAGAACACGTGGTGTGCGCGGCGCCGCCAGCCTGTGCGCGGTGGCTGCGCTGCTGTATCTGTTGGCGCGCGCGGTATTGTACGCCGCTGTCAGCGGCCTGCTGGGGCTGGTGCAGCCCGGCGCCAGCCTGGCGCGGCCGGTGGGCGTCAGCGACGCGGTGTTGGCCGTATTGCAGATCCTCATCGGCCTGGGGGCCATTTTGCTGCCGCTGTGGGGGCTGCTGCGTTTCAGCCGCCTGCAGCGGGGCGACCTGCGCATTTTGCTGCCGGCGCCGTGGAGCCCGGCGTTCTGCCTGCCGGTGTTTTTGGGGGCCGCCAACGCCGCCAACCTGGCCGGCGCGCTGCTGGCCGGCCTGCTGGGGGCCGAAACCACCAACGCCCGCCTGCCCAGCGGCGGCCCCGAACTGTTTTTGCAGTTTATGGCGCTGTGCGTGCTGCCCGCCGTGACCGAGGAGCTGTTTTTCCGCGGTGCATTGCAGGGGCTGCTGCGCCCGTGCGGCAGCGCGGCGGCGATCTTTGGCCCGGCGCTGCTGTTTTCGCTGCTGCACCTGGACGCCATCCAGGGGTTGACGGCGTTGGTCTGCGGGGTGTTCCTGGGCTGGCTGGCCGAGCGCTCGGGCAGCATCCTGCCGGGCATGCTGCTGCATTTCGTCAACAACTGCCTGGCGTTTTGCAACCTGTATCTGCGGCTGTACGCCCCGGGCGACGTTTCGTTCGCGTTTGAGCTGTTCGTACTGCTGTTTTTCCCGCTGTTCAGCCTGTGGCTTTTGTACCATGCACGCAAGCAGGGGTTCCATTTTTCGGCCGGGCTGCGCCCCGGCGTCGATGTGCTGGGCGTTTTCACCAGCCCGGCGTACACAGTGACGGTGCTGTTTTTGCTGCTGTATACTGTGTTTTTGACGTGACGAGGTGCTCTTTGTATGACCGATGAACTGCTGATGCGGGCCGCCCTGGACGAAGCCCGCCTGGCCGCCGCCCTGGGCGAAGTGCCGGTGGGGGCGGTCGTCGCCAAAGACGGCGAGATCATAGCCAGGGCCCACAACCTGCGCGAAAACGGCAAAAACGCCACCTACCACGCCGAGCTGCTGGCCATCGACGCCGCGTGCAAGGCGCTGGGCGGCTGGCGGCTTTGGCAGTGCGAGTTGTTTGTGACGCTGGAGCCCTGCCCCATGTGCAGCGGGGCCATCATCAACAGCCGGCTGCGGCGCGTCGTATACGGCGCGCGCGACCCCAAGGCGGGCTGCTGCGGCAGCCTGACCGACCTGTTTGCGCTGCCGTTCAACCACCGGCCCGTTGTGGAGCAGGGCCTTTTGGAGGCGGACGCCCAGGCGCTGCTGCAAGACTTTTTTGCGCAGCTGCGCGCCAAACGCAAGAAGGCAAAGGAAGAGAATTGACATGCAGCAGACCGTATTGATCACCGGCGGCAGCCGCGGCATCGGCGCCGCCGCCGTGCTGGCGTTCGCCCGGGCCGGGTACCGCGTCGCGTTTACCTGGCACAGCAACCAGCAGGCCGCCCGCAACGTGCTGGACTGCGCCCGGGCCGCCGCCCCGGACGGCGCGTTTTTGCCGCTGCAGGCCGACGCCGCCGACCCTGTGCAGATGCGCACCGCCGTGCAGCGCACCCAGCTGGAACTGGGCGGGCCGCAGGTGCTGGTGTGCAACGCCGGCATCGCGCTGCAAAAGCTGTTTACCGACACCACCGACGAGGACTGGCGGCGCGTGCTGGCCGTAGACCTGGACGGCGCGTTTTACGCCTGCAAGGCGGTACTGCCCGGCATGATCCGGCAGAAATACGGCCGCATCCTGCTGGTGAGCAGCATGTGGGGCCAGACCGGCGGCAGCTGCGAGGTCGCCTACAGCGCCGCCAAAGCCGGGCTGATCGGCCTGGGCAAGGCGCTGGCCAAGGAGGAAGGCCCCAGCGGCATCACGGTCAATATCGTCGCGCCCGGCGTCATCGACACCGATATGATGGCCGGCTTTACGGCCGACGACCGCGCCGCCCTGGCCGAGGAAACGCCGGTCGGGCGGCTGGGCACGCCGGAAGAAGTTGCCCGCACACTGGTGTTTTTGGCGGACGAGGCCTCCGGCTACATCACCGGGCAGGTCATCGGCCTCAACGGCGGGCTGGTCATTTAAACGAGCCAGGCAGGCGAACGGTATGAACATCCGCACAGTCACGCAAAACAAAAAAGACTACCTGCCGCTGCTGTTGTTGGGCGATGAGCAGGAAACCATGATCGACCGCTATCTCGAGCGGGGCACCCTGTATGTGCTGGAGGAGGACGGCGCTGCCAGAGCGCTGTGCGTCGTCACCGACGAGGGCGGCGGCGTGCTGGAGATCAAGAATTTGGCCACCGCCCCTGCCTGGCAGCACCGCGGCTATGCCCGGGCGCTGGTAGACCATGTAGCAGACGCCGCCCGGGGGCGGTTTGCTATATTGCAGGCCGGCACCGGCGAAAGCCCACTGACCGTCCCGTTTTATGAGGCCTGCGGGTTTTGCTATTCCCACCGGGTCAAAAACTTTTTTACCGACCACTACGACCACCCCATTTGGGAAGGCGGCGTGCAGCTGGTGGATATGGTCTACTACCGCAGGGCCCTGTGACCCTGAAATCAAAAAAACGCTATGCACAGCGGCGTACCGCTGCGCATAGCGTTTTGTTTTTATGCTGCGCTCATTTACGCTTGCCGCTGCTGCGGCGCGCCGTCTTTTTGGCGTTTTGGCGGCGGGCGGCCAGCTTGCCCTCTTTGGGCTGCGGCGCGGGGCGGATGCGCACGAACTGGATGGGGTTGCCGTTGGAGAGGATGCGTTCCTCCACTTCCATTTCCGGCAGCGAGGCCAGGAACTTGTTCAGGCTCTTGGAGCCGAAGTTGCGCACGTCAAAGTCCGGGTAGCGCTTGATGAGCTGGTCCCCCACGCGGGAGGTGCGTACCCAGCCGGTGCTGTCGTCCATCTCGTCGATGAGGCCGCGCACGATGCGCCCGATGGAATCGCGGTTGATGGCGGTATCGTCGCCGGCCTGGGCCAGCGCTTCGGTCTCGGCCTGCGGGGCAGCTGGGCCGTCCTCCTCGGCGCCGCCGTGGTCCAGGATCAGGTCCAGGTACTTGAACTGGTCGCAGGCTTTGACAAAGGGGCCCAGCGCCTTGCTTTCGCCCATGCCGATGACCAGCTTGCCGGCCTCACGCAGGCGGGCCGCCAGGCGGGTAAAATCGCTGTCCGACGAGACGATGCAGAACCCGTCCAGGTTGCCGCCGTACAAAAGGTCCATCGCGTCGATGATCATGGCGGAGTCGGTCGCGTTTTTGCCGGTGGTGTAGCTGTACTGCTGGATGGGGATGATGGAGTTGTTGAGCAGGACATCCTTCCAGTTTTTTAAGCGCGCGTCGGACCAGTCGCCGTAAATGCGCTTGCAGGCCGCCACGCCAAAGGACGCCGCCTCGTCCAGAATGACCTTGACATATTTGGGCGAGATGTTGTCGGCGTCGATGAGCACCGCCAGTTTGAGATCTTCCATGCTATCACCTCTTGGGCTGTTCGTAGTACATATAGAGCTGGCAGGGGATCATGCCGTTGTAGATCTTGCGGCGGCGGGCGGCCTTTTTGCCGAAATGCTGCTCAAACTCGGCATCCGCCGTGATGGCGTACATCCCCTGCCCCGGGTGCCGCTGCCAGACCTGGCCCAGCGTGCGCGCCAGCGCGGCGGCCTCGGCCGCGTCGCCCAGGCGCTCGCCGTAGGGCGGGTTGGTCAGCACCGTGGCGTTGGCAGCCGGCGTAAAGTCTTTGATGTCGGCCACGGCAAACCGGCAGCGGTCCCCTACCCCGGCCAGCCTGGCGTTGGCGCTGGCCAGCGCCACGGCGGCGGGGTCGATGTCATAGCCGACGCCCTCAAACGCGGCGTCGGGGCGCGCCTCGCCGCGCGCTTTTTCGCGCTGCTGCGCCCAGATCTCCGCCGGCAGAAAGGCAAAATGCTCGGCGGCAAAATGGCGGCCCAGCCCCGGCGCGAGGTTGAGCGCTTTCTGCGCCGCCTCGATGACCAGCGTGCCGGACCCGCAGAACGGGTCCTGCACCAGGCTGTCACGGCGCACGCGGCCCAGGTCGGCAATGGCGGCGGCCAGCGTCTCTTTGATGGGCGCCAGCGTCGCGCGCTTGCGGTAGCCGCGCTTGTGCAGGCCGTCGCCGGAGGTGTCCAGGTAAATTTCCACTTCGTCCTTGCGCAGCGCAAAGCGGATCTTGTAGACGTCGCCGCTCTCGGGCAGGGCGGTGACGCGGTGCCCCGCCAGCAGCCGCTTGACGACGGCTTTTTTGAGGATGCTCTGGCAGGCCGGCACGCTGGACAGCTGGCTGGACAGGCTGGAACCTTTGACCGGGAACGCCGCGTCGGCGGGCAGCAGTTCCTCCCACGGGATCTGGTAGCAGCCGTCAAACAGCTCGTCAAAGGTCGTCGCTTTGTAGCGGGCCAGCTGCAGCAGCACGCGCTCGGCCGTGCGCAGGTTGAGGTTGGCCGCGGCGATCAGCTCCGCCCCGCCCTGGAAGGCGATGCGGCCGTCGGTGACCTGGATGTTCTGCGCGCCCAGGCGCTTGATCTCAAAATGCAGCGTGGACTCGGTGCCAAAAAAGCAGGGGGCCACCAGCGTGTACAGTGCGGGCATAGCGTTCCTTTCAAAATTCACAAAAAAACTCTATCCCCGGCGGCCAAAGCCCGTCAGGGTAGAGTGTCTGACAAACGGCGCCGGGCGCGGCGGCCCGGCCATGTAGAAAGCGGCGTGCCCTTACCCGCGGCGGCGCGAATACCCGCCGCGGTGGTTCTCGGTCACGCGCTTGAGGTCGGCGATCTTTTCCTCGCTGCGGGATTTGTAGCGCGCCATCATATCCTCAAAGCTCATCTCGCCCTGGGGGGCAGCCGGCTTGGGCTGCCAGACGCGGGGTTTTTCTTCCCGCTTGGGGAGGCGGTGGCTGCCGGCCGGGCGCGCGCCGGCGTTCTGCGGGCGGGCGCCGCGCTCCGGCGCGGGCTGCGTGCGCTTGATGGACAGCGCGATCTTGCCGTCCGGCGCGATGGAGAGGACCTTTACCTGCACGGCCTGGCCGTCGGTGAGCACGGCGGAAAGATCCTGCACGAACTCGTAGGAAACCTCCGAAATATGGACAAGGCCGGTCTTGCCTTCCGGCAGAGAGACGAACGCACCGAACGGTTTGATGCCGGTGACCTTGCCCTCGACGATATCCCCAACTTGTAATGCCAAACTTGTATACCCCTTTTTCTTTGAAATGTTCTATGCAGAAGGGTTGCCGCAAAGCGCCCCTGCTGAAACGTTGCCGCACGGCGTGTGGACTTTATTTGCCGCTGATGTCCACAAACACGCGCTCGTTGGGCTTGGCGTAGCCCTGCTCGCGGGCGTACCGCTCGATGATGGCGGCCTCGCCCTGATCCAGTGTATTGGACAGCTCGGCATTCTCGGTCAGCTGGGTGCTGAGCTGGTTCTGCACGCTCAACAGTTCCTGCTGCTTGGAGCCGATGGATACCTGGTAATGGATGAGGCTGACGAAGAGATACCCGCATACCGCTACGAATACCGCTGCGATCAGCCACTGCGGGAGCAACCCGCGCCGCTTATTCATGGGACAGGATGCCCCCTTTCCTGCGCCTTTTCGGCGCATACTGCTACGTATGGTTCATTATATACTATTTTCGGCAGGCTTTGCAACTGCTTTTTTTGGTTTTTTGCCGTTTTTGCCACTTTTTTATGGCGGCAGCTGCGCAGTGCCGCCGCGCACCGTTTGCACAGCCGGCCCAGCGCGCGCCACGCCGCCCAAAACGGCCAGCGGAGCGCTTTGCCCGCCAGCCTTGCTGCGCGATGCAGCCCGCCGCGCAAAGCGCCGTACCAGGCAAGCGCACCGCCCAGCGTGCCGGCCGCCATATACCAGCGCGCCACGCCGCTGCTGCTGACGCCGGCCGCAAACCCGCAGACCAGCACGGCCGCGGCGGCAAACACCGCGATGTCCCACAAAAAGCAGCGCACCGCCCCGCCGCCCGGCACATAGTCCAGCAGGTCCCGCGCCGCGCCCAGCAGGCAGCCCAGCCCCAAACACCACAGGATGTCCGACGCGACGGCCCAGGCCGCAGGCGCCGCCGCCATACTAGCGGAACAGGCGGGCCAGCAGCCCGCCGCCGGACTGGCGGTTCTCGGCATATTGCAGGTACTCGATCCTGCCGGAAAGCTGCACCTGGCCGCTTTGCACCGAAAGCTCGCTGACCTGCAGTTCCTGCCCGCCGATCGTCAGGTTGCCCAGCGGCGTTTCCAGCACGACGGCCGCCTCGTCACAGCTGACGACGCGCCCCACGCCGGTCACCGCCAGCTGGCGGCGGTCTTTGAGTGCGAGGCTGTGGCCGCGCGGCGGCGTTTCGGCCGCAGGCGGGCGCACAGCGCGCGCGGGCTCGGTTTTGGTTTCCGCCATAGCGGCGTCCCCTCCCTCATCGTCGGTATACCCATACGATATGCGGGCGGCGCGGCGATTATGACGGCTGGCTGACGACCTCGAACAATTCGCGGGCTACATCCTTGCCCTTGGGCTCTTCGACCGCCAGCACGCGCACCGTGACCGGGCGGTTGCCAAAGGTGATCTCGATGGTATCGCCGACTTTGACGGCATAGCTGGCCTTGGCCGGTTTGCCGTTGACCAGCACGCGGCCGGCGTCGGCGACTTCGTTGGCCAGGGTGCGCCGTTTGATCAGGCGGCTGACCTTGAGGTATTTGTCTAAACGCATACATTCCCCTCCGATGAAAAAAATACCCCATCGCCAGCGGCGACGGGGCGGATGCGATCCTGCGGACGCAGCTTACTGCACAGCGTCCTTGAGAGCCTTGCCGGCCTTGAAAGCGGGCAGCTTGGAAGCCTCGATGGTGATCTCGGCGCCAGTCTGGGGGTTGCGGCCCTTGCGCTCGGGACGCTCACGGACTTCAAACGTGCCGAAGCCGACCAGCGTGACCTTCTCGCCGTTCTTGAGCGCCGCAGTGATGGCGTTCAGGGTGGTGTTGACAGCCTGCTCGGCGTCCTTCTTGGTCAGGTTGGCTTCGTTCGCCACAGCGGCGATCAGTTCAACTTTCGTCATGATTTTGTACCTCCAAATGGAATTTATCTGCCAAAAGCGGCGGCGGGATACCTCCCCCGCGCCGGCTTGTCAGCGGTTTTGCGGTTCGGCTTGTGCAAAGCCGGCATTGTATTGCTGCAGCGCCTGTTCCGGGTCCACACCCGCCTGCCGCGCCAGCGCGACGGCGGCAAACAGCAGTTCGCCCGCGGCCTGTGCGGCCGGTCCGCCCTGCGCCTGCTGCAAGGCCTGCGCCTGGCGCGCGATCTGCTGCGCGTCGGCGGCGACCTGTACCCCATAGCGGGCGGCGCGCTTTTGCAGCTTGGCCGCGCGCATCAGGGCGGGCAGCGCCTGCGGCACGCTGGCGAGATCGTCCTGCAGCGTCAGGCGGCCCTTTTCTTTATTTTTGAGCGCGTCCCAATCCTTTATGCTGTCGTCCCCGCCAAAAATATGCGGATGCCGCGCGATCAGCTTGCGGCACACCCCGTCGCAGACCTGCTGCCAGGTAAACCGCCCGGCTTCAGCCTCGATCTGCGCGTGGAACACGACCTGCATCAGCACGTCGCCGAGTTCCTCGCACAGAAGGTGCGGGTCGTCCAGGTCGATGGCGTCCACCGCCTCGTAGGCTTCCTCGAGGAAATTCATGCGGATGGACGCATGCGTCTGGACTTTGTCCCACGGGCAGCCGTTTTGCGGGTCGCGCAAAATGGCGATGATGGCCGCCAGGTCGTCGGCGGTATATTGCGGTTTGGTTGGGTAAGCGATCATACAGCAGAACTGTCTTCCAGCGGGCGACAGGTTTCGCCACGCACTATTCTACACGGAATCAAACATTTGTCAAGCATTTGTCAAGTGCAAACGCCTTTGCGGGCATAAATTTGCACACACGCGCGCCGTATGTTACAGCTGCGCGCCGCAGTGGTTGCAGAACAGCGCGTCGCCGTCCACTTCCGACTTGCAGACCGGGCAGATCTTGGTCTCGCCGCGCAGCTTGACGGGTTCTTCCTCGATCTCTTCTTCCTCCGTCTCGTCCTCGGCAGCCTCGTCCTCGACATACTCTTCGGGCGCCATGTTGGCCTTGATCTCCTCGATGTTCTTCTCGATCTCGGCAATGGCCTCGATATACTTATCGACCAGGGGCTGGTTTTCCTCGCCCGCTTTGTGCAGGCTGTAGACCAGCGCGCCCAGCTGACGCTGCGCCTTGGACAGACGCGCCTGCTGGTTGAGCAGGTCCAGCTGGTTTTTGCCTTTGCCGGCCAGGTCCTGCGCCGTCTTTTTGGCGGAGTCCACCAGCTGCATGCCCTGTTCCTTCAGCATTTCAATATCCAGTTCAAACATACGGAACACCTCTTTCTTAACACTGTTCGCAGCGTTGCGTTGCTGCGTAGGGTTATGCCTATTATAGCCGATTCCCGCTGCGTTTGCAACGCACAAAATAGAACTTTATGTGAATTTACCCCGTTTGCGGGCCGATAAACTCGCGCAGCATGCTGCCGGCGGGCACCAGATCGGTGCCAAGCGCCGGGAACGGCGCAAACTTGCGGCACAGCGCGTCCAGCTGGCGTTTTTGCGCCGGCGTCAGGGCGGGGTCGTCCGGCATAGCCTCCAGCACGCCGCGCCACAGGCAGACCTCATAGGTGTGGGTGGTGTCCAGCAGGCGGTCGGCGCGGGGTTTAAAGGGTTTGATGTAGCGGTCCTCGCCATGGCAGACATGTCCCCACAGACCCAGCGTAAAGGACGCTGCGTGGCCGCGGAACAGGTAGTCCCGCACCAGGCGCCGCGCCAGGCGGATGTCCCGCGTGGCCAGGCAGCGGGTGCCGTCGGGGGCGGCGTATTCCTCGCGCAGGCCGGCGTACAGGCAGAACGCCGCGCCGGCGGGCAGGCGCTCGGTCAGCGCCGGGTTCAACGCGTGCAGCCCCTCGACGATGACGACGCCGCCGCGGCAGTCCACCGTCTGGGTGCCGTTGGGCAGCTGCAGCTTGAAATCAAACACCGGGGCCTGGCAGACGCCTTCCGCATGCAGCTGCGCCAGGCATTGTTGCAGCAGCGGCACATCCAGCGACTGCAAACTCTCGTAATCGTCGCTGCCGTCGTGGTTTTTGGGGTAGCGCCCCTCGCCCACAAAAAAGTCGTCCAGGCTGAGCACCACGCCGCGCCGCCCCTTGGCGCCGATGGCCGCCGCCAGCTTGTGCGCCGACGTCGTTTTGCCGGCGGCCGACGGCCCGGTGAGCATGACGACGCGCCGCCCGCTGGCGAGGATCTCCTGCGCCAGGGCGTCGATGCGGTCGTGGTACTGCCGCTCACACAAATCCGCCAGGGCCTGCGGCTGGCGTGCCGCCAGCGCCACCAGGTCACTGCCGATGAGGCGTTTGCGCTGCATAACGTCCATAAAAATCCTCCACGCCCTGTTTGCGGGCCAGTATCTCGTCAAAGCGGGTGATATACTCCGCCGGGTATTTGAAGTTGAAGATGCGCTCGATCTTGCCGTGACGGCGCCCCGGGATGACGAGCTTGGTGGACCCGCCCGCCCCGGCCGAAAGGATGGTATGTACCTCTTCCATGATGTAGATGTTGTACAGGCAGGCATGCCCCGGCTTGGTCCAGCCGGTATTCTCGAGGTTTTGCAGCGTGCCTTTCTGCCGGTAGAGGTAGTAGGGCTCGTACCCGGCGTGCGCCAGCGCATCGCAGCGCGCCAGCATGGCCGCCACGTCGTCATAGGCGGCGGCCTGGCGCTCCACCACCAGGTCCGACGCGCGCTTGAGCGTCAGGGTGTGGACCGTGATGTTCTCGGGGTCGAGCGCTATGGCCTGTGCCAGACTATGCGCAAACCCCTCGACCGTATCACCGGGCAGCCCGGCGATGAGGTCCATGTTGATGTTGTCATGCCCGGCGGCGCGCGCCGCACGGAAACAGTCGATGATGTCCTGCGCGGTGTGCTGGCGGCCGATGCGGCGCAGCACCTCGTCCGAAAAGGTCTGCGGGTTGATGGAGATGCGCGTAGCGCCGTACTGTTTCAGGATGCGCAGCTTGTCGGGGCCGGTGCAGTCGGGGCGGCCGGCCTCGACGGTATACTCCTCGAGCGCGGCCAGATCAAACGTTGCGGCGATGTGCGCCATGAGCTGTTCGAGCTGCGCGGCCGAAAGGCTGGTCGGCGTGCCGCCGCCGATGTACAGCGTGCGGATGCGCAGCCCGCAGCGGTCCGCCGTCTGGCGGATGGCCGTAAGCTCCCGGCAGAGCTTGTCGACATAGGGCTGCACGAGCGCGCGGGTGGCTTTATCCCCCACCGTGCGCGAGACAAAGCTGCAGTAGCTGCACCGCGTGGGGCAGAACGGGATGCCCGCATACACGCTGCAGTCCATCGGCCCCGACGCCTGCAGCACCGGGCGCTGGCGGTCGGCGATGCCGCGCGCCAACGCAAATTTTTGCGGCGTGCAGGCAAAGTGGCGCAGGAAGCGCTCCTCGATCTGCCGTTCCGACGCGCCCAGCGCGCGCATATCGTGGATGATGCGCACTGGCCGCACGCCGGTCATCATGCCCCAGGGCGGGTCGATGCCGGTCTGCCGGCGCAGCAGGCCGTACAGCAGGCTGCACAGCGCATACTCGGCATCCGCGCCGGGGGCGCGCAGCGCGCTGCGCCAGCAAAGCGCCCCGCCGCGGCGCAGCAGCACAAAATCGCTTTGCGCATGGCTTTGCGCCAGCACAAAGTCGCCCTGCTGCGGCACCTGGTCCGCCTTTTGGGCCCCGGGGAAAAAGATGCGGGCGGTGTGTTCCGCCTCATACCCGGCGCCCGCGCCGTGTAAGATGATCTGCATAGCGTATGCCTTTCTTTTGGGTGGATCCGGTGCTTAGAACCACGCGCCGTTGAGGTAGGGGTTGCTGCGGCGCTCGCGCCCGAGGGTCGTGAACGATTCGTGCCCGGGCAGCACCTGGGTGTCGTCGGGCAGGGGCAGGCCGGCCAGCAGCGCCAGGCTCTGCTGCATGGCGCGCACGCTGCCGCCGGGCAGATCGGTGCGGCCGCAGGAACCGGCAAACAGCGTATCGCCGCTGAACAGCAAATTGCCGCACCCCAGGCAGACGCTGCCCGGCGTGTGGCCCGGCGTGTGGTAAATCCTAAACGTCAATTCGTCAATTTCCAGTTTGTCACCTGCCGGCCAGGGGGCGTCCACCTGATCCCGCGTCAGCGGCAGCATCGCGCTGCCCTGCGCGTCGGCGGGGTCCATATACACCTGGCAGCCGGTGGCTTTGCGCAGGTCCGCCACCGCCCCCACGTGGTCGTAGTGGCCGTGGGTGAGCAGGATATGCGTCAGCGACGCCCCTGCCGCCTGCAAGGCGTCGAGGTAGGCCTGCGGCGCGGCGGCCGGGTCGACGACGATGCCGTGCCCGGCGTCGGTGACCAGCAGAAAGGTATTGGTATACAGCGGCGCAAGGCCGGGGATGTGTTGGATCTTCATGGCAGTCGCCTCCTATTTTTTCCAGTCGTCGGTGTCGATGACGATGGTGACGGGGCCGTCGTTGCACAGGCGCACCTGCATATCGGCCCCGAACTCGCCGTGCTGCACGCCGGCCAGGCCCTGGCGGCCCAGTTCGGCCAGAAAGCGCTCGTAACAGGGCACAGCCAGCTCCGCCTTGGCGGCATGGCTGAAACTGGGCCGTTTGCCGCGCGAAGTATCGCCGTACAGCGTAAAGTTGGAGACGACGAGCGCCTCGTACCCCAGCTCGGCAGCGCTGCGGTTGAGCTTGCCGGCCTCATCCTCGAAAATGCGCAGGTGCGCGCATTTTTCGGCCAGTTTGGGGATGACGTCCTCGGTGTCGGTCTCCCGCACGCCCAGCAGGATGACGATGCCTTTGCCGATGGGGCGTTCCGGGCCGCCGTTGACGGTGACCGAGGCTTCGGCCACACGCTGGATCACAGCACGCATATGCGGTTTCCTCTCTTTGCTTTTTTGTCCCCCTGGTCAGCTGCGCGTCACGCTGATGACGTCCTTGACCTTTTGCAGGCGCGACACGACGCTGTTGAGGTGTTCGGTGTTGGTGATGCCCACCGTCACGCTCATGCGGGCGCGGCCCTGCTCGGCGGCGCGCGCCATCAACGAGTAGATGGGCACGCGCATATCGCCCAGCGCCAGCGCGATGTCCGAGACAAGGTTGGCGCGGTCCATGCAGGTGAGCTCCAAAGAAGCCTTGTAGTTTTCTTTGACATCGGTCGCCCAGTAGGCGCGCACCCAGCGGTCGGCGTTTTCGGGGTGGCGCATGCTTTCGCGCACGTTGGCGCAGTCCCGCTTATGGATGGAGACGCCGAACCCGCGCGTGACAAAGCCGACGATGTCGTCGCCGGGCAGCGGCGAGCAGCACTTGGCGAACTTGATGGGGCAGTTGTCGATGCCCTCGACGACGACGCCGTCGGAGGAATGCACCTGCTTGAGCTCCACCGCCACCGGTTTGGGGTCGGTCTCTTTGAGTTTGGCGTACTCCTCTTTGAGCTTGGAGAGCATGCGCGACAGCTGCAAACCGCCGTAGCCGATGGCGGCGTACATTTCCTCGACCGAATTGCAGCGGTTGCGCCGGGCCAGGTTCTCCAGAAAGGTTTCGCGCTTTTCGTCGCTGAGCACGATCATATTGCGGCGCATCTCACGCTCCAGCGCATTGCGGCCTTCCTCGATATTTTCTTCCCGCCGCTCTTTTTTGAACCAGTTGCGGATCTTGTTTTTGGCTTCGCTCGTTTTGACGATGCCCAGCCAGTCGCGGCTGGGGCCGCGGTTTTCGGGGCCGGTGAGGATCTCGATGATCTCGCCGGTCTGGATCTTATGGTCGATGGGCACGATGCGGTTGTTGACCTTGGCGCCGATCATGCGGTTGCCGACGGCCGAATGGATGGCGTAGGCAAAGTCGATGACGGTGGCGCCGGCCGGCAGGTTGATGACGTCGCCGCGCGGGGTGAAGGCGAAGACTTCCTCGGGCAGAAGGTCGCCCTTGATGTCGCTGAGCAGGTCGGCGGCGTCGGCGCTGGAGCGCTGGCTTTCCAGCAGCTGGCGCACCCAGGCCAGGCGCTCGTCCAGTTTGTCGCTGGTGCCGGCGGTGATGCCGGCCTTGTATTTCCAGTGCGCGGCGATGCCGTACTCCGCCATGCGGTCCATATCCCAGGTGCGGATCTGCACCTCAAAGGGGATGGCCTCGCGCCCGATGACGGTGGTGTGCAGGCTCTGGTAGCCGTTGGGTTTGGGCGTCGAGATATAGTCCTTGAAGCGGTTGGGGATCGGGTGGTACATATCGTGGATGAGGCCCAGCGCAGTGTAACACTCGGCCACGTTATCGAGGATGATGCGCACGGCGTAGATGTCGTAGATCTCCTCAAAGTCCTTATTCTGCATATACATCTTGCGGTAGATGCCGTAGATGCTCTTGACGCGGTGGCGGATCGTCGCCTTGGGGATGCCGTTGTCGGCCAGGTGGCGGGCGATGGTATGGCAGACCGCGTGCAGGAACTCGTCGCCGTGCTTGTCCAGCAGGTCGCTGATCGCCGCATAGCCCACGGGGTCCAGATAGTGCAGGCTGCGGTCCTCGAGTTCCTCTTTGATGCTGGAAATGCCCAGCCGGTGGGCGATGGGGGCATAGACCTCCATCGTCTCCTTGGCTTTATCGCGGCGTTTCTGTTCCGGCCAGGCGTCGCCGGTGCGCATATTGTGCAGCCGGTCGCACAGTTTGATGATCATAACGCGGACGTCCTGGCTCATGGCCAGCAGCATCTTGCGCAGGTTTTCGGCCTGGCGGTCCTCGACGTTGGAGAATTTGATCTGCGTCAGTTTGGTGACGCCGTCGACGAGCAGCGCGATCTCGGGGCCGAACCGGGCGCGGATCTCGTCGATGGTGACGGCGGTGTCCTCGGCCACGTCGTGCATGAGCGCGGCGGCGATGCTCTCGCTGTCCATGCCGAGCTCGACGAGGATCTGCGCGACCGAAAGCGGGTGGCAGATATACGGCTCGCCGCTGCGGCGGCGCTGGCCGCCGTGGGCTTTTTCGGCCAGGGCGTAGGCGCGGTCGATCATCTCGAAATCATACGGGCGGCCGCTTTCCTGCATATTCTGCTTTAAGATATCGTAGGTGATGGGCATGTTGGCCTTGCCGGCCTCCAGGCGGTCTTTGGCCATTTCACTGCTTGCCATATCGGTTTCTCCCCCTTTATTTATCCATTGTGCGCGGCGGCCTGCCCGGCCAGGCGGCGCAGCACCGGCGCGGCGGCCAGGTCCCGTTTTTCGGTGACCGGCACCGGCAGCCAGCGCCCCTGCTGTTCTTCGATCAGCCCCAGCTCCTGCAGGGCCGCCAGGCTGGCCAGCGTTTTGCCGGCGTTTTGCGCCCCTTGTGCGGCAAACACCGGCTGCAGGTCCCCCGCCAGCACCTGGCCGCCGCGGATGCGCTTGTACAGCGCCACCGTGTCGGCGCGGCCGGGCAGCAGGGCCGCGGCCTGGGCGGGTTCCAGCGCGGCGCCGGCGCAAAACGCCTCGAACCAGGCGGCCTGCTCGCACGGCGTATTGCCCAGCCCGGCCGGGCGGATCGCCTTGATATGCGCCGACACCATCGGCCCGCTGCGGCCGGTAAAAACAGAAACTTCCAGCGCGGCTTCCACCGCCGTGCCCACCGGGTAGGCGAACTGCTGCGGCGCGGTGCCGAACAGCGAGGCGAACAGCGTATGCCCGCCCTGGCGCAGCCGCACGCGGGTGTGGCGGCCTTCGGCCCCCAGCGGCCAGACGCCGTCGATCTCGGCGTTTTGCACCAGCCACAGCGGTGTGGGGTTTTGCCGCCCGAACGGGGCCAGCGCTTCCAGCTCGCGCACGGCCGGCAGCGTCAATTCTTCCAGCTTGACCGCCGCGTCCAGCGCCAGCACGGCGGGGCCGGGGCGCGGCGTCTGTTTGGCCGCCCAGTCGTTGAGCTGCTGGCGCAGCAGCGGCAGTTTTTCTTCTTCGATCTCCAGCCCGGCGGCCGCCGCGTGCCCGCCAAAGCGCTGCAGGCAGCCGGCGCAGGCCGTCAGCGCAGCGTGCAGGTCAAACGCGCCGGGTGCGCGGCCGCTGCCGCGGCCCTCGCCCTCGTGCAGCGAGACGACCAGCGCCGGGCGGCCGTAATGTTCCATGAGCTTGGCCGCCACGATGCCGATGACACCGGGGTGCCAGTCCTCCCCAGCGACCACCAGCACGCGGTCGTGCAGGCGGGCGGGGTCGGCTTCCAGCGCCTGGCAGGCGGCGGCAAACACCGCCTGTTCGGCCTGCTGGCGCTCGGTGTTGATCTCAGCCAGGCGCGCGGCGATGCCGGTGGCCTGCGCTTCGTCGCCGCACAGCAGCAGTTTGAGCGCCACGGCCGCGTTGTCCATGCGGCCGGCGGCGTTCAGGCGCGGGGCCAGGCCGTAGCTGATGGTATCGGCCGTCAGCGGGCGGCCGGCATAACCGGCGCTTTCCAGCAGCGCCTGCAGGCCGGGGCGCATGGTATCCTGCAGCAGGGCCAGCCCCTCGCGCACGATGGTGCGGTTCTCCCCCACCAGCGGCATGACGTCGGCCACCGTGCCCAGCGCCGCGAACTCGCCGTACATTTCCAGCAGTTCGGCCGGGTCGCAGCCTTCCAGCGCGGCGCACAGCTTAAACGCCACGCCCGCGCCGCACAGGTCCTTGAACGAGCTTTCGTCGTCGGGGCGTTTGGGGTCCACGACCGCCACAGCCTGCGGCAGCGCCTCGCCGGGCAGGTGGTGGTCGGTGATGACCAGGTCCAGCCCCAGTTCCCGCGCGCAGGCGGCTTCCTCCAAAGCGGAGATGCCGTTGTCGACCGTGACGACGAGCGTGAACCCCTTTTGCGCCAGGGCTTCCAGCGCCGGGCGCGTCAGGCCGTACCCGCCGCCGCGTGTGGGCAGCTTGCAGCGCACATGCGCGCCCAGGCTGGTCAGGCATTCATACAAAATGGCCGTGGCGCAGATGCCGTCGACGTCATAGTCGCCGTAGATGACGATGGGTTCCTCGTTTTCGACGGCCCGCAGGATGCGGGCGACGGCTTTGTCCATATCGCGCAGCAAAAACGGGTCGGAGAGCGCCGCGCCCGGCCCCAGCAGCGCGCGGGCCGCTTCGGCATCCGCGCAGCCGCGCGCCGCCAGCGCCCGGCGCAGCAGCACGCCGCAGCCTGCGGCGGCCAGCGCCTCTTCGGCGCCGGCGGCGGCCGGTTTGATCTGCCAGGCGGGGTAATGCATCTTCGTTCTCTCCTTACGTTCCTGCGGCGTTCAGGGTCACCTGGCGCCGGGCTTGAAATCGGTCTTGAAATTCTGCGTCAGGCCGTCCTGGCGCAGCATCGTCTCCAGCGTATCGATCTCGGTGGAGACATCCAAACTGACGTCCTGCAGCAGCGTATCGTACAGGGTGGCGTACGCCGCGTTCAGCGTGTGCAAAATGCCGGTGATGTCCCGCCGGATGGCCTGCGCGTTGGCGGCGTCCGCCGCGCCCAGGCCCAAAGCGGTATCCAGCAGTTTGCGGGTGGTGGGCAGGTAATACTCGGCAAAGCGGCGCACCTGGCCAAGCTGGCCGGGGTGGTTGTGGATAAAGCCCAAAATGACTGCGCAGTTTTTGTGCATGGCAGCCAGTTCCTCGTCCGCCGCAGCGTCCAGGCGGCCGCGGCAGCTGGTCAGGTAAGCCAGGAAATCGCGGGTGTCCGCCTCAAACTGTGCAAGCGGGGTATCGGCCGCGCCGGTTTGTGCGCCGCCCTGCGGGGCGGCGGTTTGCGCCCGGCGCGCGGCTTCGGCCTCGTACAGTTCCTCTTTGAAATAGACCGTATCGCCGTCGTCGCCCAAAACGACGCCGGGCAGCTTGCCGTCGGTGATAGCCTTGTTCAGCTCGCTGCGCACCTGGGCGGTATCGCGCCCGGCCGCGCGGGCGATGGCCGGCACGCTGCCCACCCAGTCGTGCGCGGCGCGCAGGTAGCTGCGGATGCGCCCGAAAAAGCGGAACTTTTTGACGCCGAAGCCGGTCATGATGCCGAAGCCTACCGTCAGCGGCGTGAACACCGCCATCAAAATGGGAAAGACGTTGAAATCGGCGCGGGTCATCTGCAGCGCTTCCGGCCCGACGGCGGACAGGCAGAACATCACGAGCGCCGTGATGCCGAACCCCACGGCAAACACGCCGCCCGCAATGGCCATGGCCAGGTAACCGCCCTGCTCATTGTTGAGCAGGCGGCGGTCCAGGCGGGCGCGCCACTGTGGGAAGGTCAGGTCCTTGTCCCGCTGGGCCCAGCGGCTGAAGGCGTCCCCCGCCGAGGTGATGACGCCGGCCAGGCCGTCCAGCAGCTCGGCGCCGACGCCGGCGCCGATGCCGGCCAGGTCGCTGACGATGTCGTCGAGCGAACGGCTGAACTCGTCCGTGCGGCGGTCGATCTCCTCGACTTTGCGGTCGACGCGGCCGGCAAAGTCCTGCGCGCCGCCCTGCGGGGCATCCGCCGCGCCGCCCGGGTTTGATTTATAAGGGTGGGAATATTTTGGCATACGTTGTGTTCTCCCAAACAAATTTGCCGCGCACGGGCCTCCTCAGCCCGCGGGCGGGGCGTTTTGCGCCATCAGTGCGGCGGCGCAGCGCACGCCGTCCACCGCGGCCGTCATGATGCCGCCGGCATAACCCGCGCCCTCGCCGCAGGGGTACAGCCCCGGCAGCGCCGTGCATTGCAGCGTTTCGCCGTCGCGCGGCAGGCGCACCGGGCTGCTGGTGCGGGTCTCCAGCCCGGTCAGTACCGCGTCCGGCGCGCGGTAGGCCGCCAATTTGCGGCCAAACGCCGTCAGGCCCTGGCGCAGCGCTGCCGAAAGCTCGCCGGGCAGCAGCGCGCCCAGGTCACACGGCGTCACGCCGCGCGGGTAGGTCGGCTGCACGCGGCCCAGGTCCAGCCGGCCGGCGCCCTGCAAAAAGCTGCCCACCGTCTCGGCCGGGGCGCGGTAGGCCCCGCCGCCGGCACGGTAGGCGGCCTGTTCCAGCTGGCGCTGGAACGCCACCGCTTTGGCGGGGTCGCCGCCGAAATCGCGCCCGTCGACGCTGACGACGACCGCCGCGTTGGCGTTTTGGCCGTCGCGCGCGTGCAGGCTCATGCCGTTGGTGACGACGCCGCCCGCCTCGCTGGCGGCCGCGCAGACCGTGCCGCCCGGGCACATGCAGAACGTGTAGACGCAGCGCCCGCCGCCGACCTGCTGGCTGAGCTGGTATTCGCCCCGCGGCAGCGCCGGGTGCCCGGCCGCCGCGTGGTAAAGGCTTGTTTCGATCTCGGTTTGCAGGTGCTCGGCCCGGAACCCGACCGAGAACGGCTTGCACTCCAGCGGCAGCCCGCTGGCCGAGAGCATCGCAAAGGTATCGCGCGCGCTGTGGCCCACGGCCAGGATCAGCTGCTCGCAGGCGACCGGCCCGGCCGCAGTCTCGATGCCGGCCAGCGCGCCGCCGCGCAGCTGCAGGCCGGTCAGCGCGGTCTCAAAGCGGACCTCGCCGCCCAGGGCCTCGATCTCGCGGCGGATGCTGCGGATGACGCCGCGCAGAAGGTCGGTGCCGATATGCGGTTTTTGCCGCCAGGCGATCTCAGCCGGGGCGCCGTGGCGCAAAAACGCCTGCGTCACAAAGGCGCACAGCGGGTCGCCCACGCGGGTGGTAAGCTTGCCGTCGGAAAACGTACCCGCGCCGCCCTCGCCAAATTGGATGTTGGCATTCTCGTCCAAGATGCCGGTCGCCTCAAAGCGGGCGACGGCCTCGACGCGGCGGTCCAGCGCGGGGCCGCGTTCCAGCACCAGCGGGCGGTGCCCGGCCCTGGCCAGCAGCAGCGCGGCAAACAGCCCCGCCGGGCCCAGGCCCACCACGACAGGCCGGTGCGCGAGCGGCGCAGACCCCTGCGGGAAGGAAAACTGCGGCGCCTGCGTGAAACAGACACAGGGCGAGGCCCCGGCCAGCGCCGGTTCCTCACCCTCGTCTTTGAGTGTGACGGCTATGGCATACACCAGCACCGGCTTGCCGTGGCGGGCGTCTACCGAGAGTTTGGCCACCCCGCAGCGCGCCGCCCGGCCGGGCGGGACGCGCAGGATGCGCAGCGCCTGCGCCCCTGCCTCGGCGTCCGGGTCGGGGCAGGAAAGCGGCAGGCGGATATTGCGGACTAAAAGCATAGGCAGGTTCCTTTGCGGGGGCTTAGCGGGCGGACACCTCGCACTGGACGGTGTAGCTGCCCGTGGCGAACATGCGGGTGGAGGACGGGATCTGGATGGTGACGGGGATCGTCTGCTGGCCCACCGTCAGGTTGACGCTCTGGCAGTCGATCTGCGCGATGACGCTGTCGGCCGAAAGGCTCTCGATCTCATCGGCCGGGCCGTAGACCGTGACGTCGTTGACCACGCTGGAGAGGATCTCGACCTCGTAACCGCTGGGCTCGTTGATGGTGCGGATCTGGGAAAGGTTGAGCGTCGTCGAAGCCAGGTCAGAGGTGTCGAAACTGAGCGTGACGCTGGTGACATCGTCGACCGAGACGACGCCCGCCGGCAGTTCCACCAGGCGCTGGTAGTCGCGGCCGGGCTCAAACTCGCGCGCGAGGTCGAAGTCCGAGACCGTCAGCTCGTTCAGCGCGCCGATGACGCGCGCCGGGCCCGCCACGCGCAGTGTCTTTTGGCTGAGGGTGTAGCGCAGCGAGTCGGTATCGAAGTTGCTGGGCGCGCCGATGAAATCGACGGTAAGCGGCAGTTCCCGCACCTGGTAGACCGTCAGGGTGATGTTGGCGGTCTCGCTTTCCATCGTCGTGTACTGCGGGGTGAACGGTGCGCCGGTATCGTCGCGCAGTTCCAGCGCCGCCGGCACCGTCGTCGTGTCGGCCAGCTCTGTCATTTCGGTCACCGTCGCCACGATGGAGTCGATGTGGTCGAGCTCGCTGGTGGGCCCGCGCAGCGTGATCTCGGACGGGACGGCCGCCGTGCGGTTGAGCATATGGCCGTCGGCCACCGTCACGCCCGAAGCGTCCACCGTGATGGGCAGCGTCTTCTCGCTGACTTCGTCAAAGACGACGTCGATGGTCTGGGGATCCACGACCGAGCAGTCGATATCGCCCGGGAAATCGGTGGTGTTGGCCAGGCGCGCCTGCAGACGCAGCGTAGCGCGCCCCGCCCCGGTGACGCCGGCGTAGCTGGGGTAGACCAGAATGTCGGAGGCTTCCAGGTTGCCGATGATGGTGCTGTTGCCGGACACCGAGACGTCCACCGTCTCGATCTCAGGCCGTTCGACGATGTCCAGGCCCAGCGCCGTGTAGGTCGAGGCGGAGTTTGCGTAGTTGATCGGCACGTCCGACACCACGTAGGTACCCTGCGGGTCAAAATACACCGTGACGACCAGCCAGGCGACGAACCCGCAAAACAGCGCCAGCAGCAGTGAGAACAGCGGGTAGTTCCACAAAGAGCGGCGGCCTGCGGCCGGTTTGGGCGCAGCGTTATTCGGCTTTTGCATGGGGATGTGCGCCTCCTTTGCGCAGCAGCTTTTGCAGCGGCGGGATCCGGGTCTCGGCGGTCTCCTCGGGCGGGACGATCTCCTCCTGCAGGAGGTTGAAGAGGTTCTGGCGGTCCAGGCGGCGGATCAGCACACCGTTTTTGGCCAGCGAGATGATGCCGGTCTCCTCGCTGACGATGACGACGATGGCGTCGGAGTTCTCGCTCATGCCCAGGCCGGCGCGGTGGCGCGTGCCCATATCTTTGCCCATTTCCAGGTTGTTGGAAAGCGGCAGCACGCAGCCGGCCGCGATGATGACACCGTCGCGGATGACGACGGCGCCGTCGTGCAGCGGCGTGCCCTCGTAAAAAATGGTGCCCAGCATCTCGGGGATGACATCGGCGTGCATCGGCGTGCCGGTGCGGATGATCTCATCGAGGTTGTTGTTGCGTTCCAGCACCATCAGCGCGCCGGTGCGCGTGTCGGAAAGCTGCTCGGCCGCGTCGCAGATGGCGACGACGGCGCTCTGCCACACCCCGCGCAGCGAGGGGTCGGCCCGGCGGTTGCCGAACAGCCGCCCGGCCCAGACCGTCGTCTGGCCCATGCGCTCCAGCGTGCGGCGCAGTTCCGGCTGGAAGATGACGACCGCCGCCGTAAAGCCGATGGTGAGCACGTTGTTGAGCACCCAGATCACGGTGCGCAGGTCCAGCAGGTAGGCCAGGCCATAGAAGATCAAGATCAAAAAGATGCCGCGCACCAGCTGCCCGGCGCGCGATTTGCGCGCGAACTGGATGAGCTGGTAAAAGGCGAACGATATGATCAGGATATCCAGCGTGTCGGATATTGGATCAAACGCGCGCAGCGTACTGGCGATCGCTGAGATCGTTTGGTTTTGCAGCATAGCCGCCGGGCCTCCCCTTCCCTGTTATCGTTGCGTTGCGGTCAGTTTTCCAGCAGGGCGACGGCGTGGGCCGCAATGCCCTGCCCCGCGCCGGTAAAACCGAGGTGTTCCTCCGTCGTGGCTTTGACGCTGACAGCGCCGGCGTCGATGCCGAAGGCATCGGCGATATTTTGGCGCATGGCCGCAATGTGCGGCGCCAGCTTGGGCGCCTGGCACAGGATGGTCGCGTCGATGTTGCCCACGCGGAAGCCATGCTCTGCCGCCAGGCCGGCGACGGCGCGGGTCAGCGCCAGCGAGTCGGCGCCCTTGTACGCGGGGTCGCTGTCCGGGAAATGCCGGCCGATGTCCCCCAGCGCCGCCGCGCCCAGCACGGCGTCCATGACGGCGTGCAGCAGCACGTCGGCGTCCGAGTGGCCCAGCAGGCCCTTTTCATACGGGATCTCGACCCCGCCCAGGATCAGTTTACGCCCCTCTACCAAACGGTGGACGTCATACCCGTGGCCGATGCGCATGGTTTTCTCCTTCTGCAGGTCGTCCTGCGTTGTGATCTTGTAGTTTTCGTAGTCGCCTTCCGTCAGCGTCACCGGCAGGCCGGCCAGCTCAAACAGGCTGCAATCGTCGGTGACAAGGCGGGCTTGTTCGCCCTGCACCGCCGCCAGCGCCTGCAGATACAGCGCGCGCGAAAAACACTGCGGCGTCTGCACAGCAAACAGCGTGGCGCGGTCCGGCGTAGCCTGCACGACGCCGCCCGGCCCGGCCACCTTGATGGTATCCTTGACGGGCACGGCCGGGGCGGCCGCCCCGGTGGCAGCCGCCGCTTGCAGCGCCGCCGTGATGACCGCTTCGCTGACGAAGGGGCGGGCGGCGTCATGGATGGCCACCAGCTCACCCGCAGCGGCCGCCAGGCCGCTGCGCACACTGTCGGCGCGCGTGGCCCCGCCGGGCACCACCACGCAGGGTTTGGCGCACTGCGCCGCGATGCGGCGGCAGGCGTCTGCATTGGCGCCCGCGACCAGAACCAGCTGCGTGACAGCCGGGTGCGCCGCCAGCGCGGCGCAGCTTTTTTCCAGCACGGTCTGCCCGCCGGGCAAACGATAGCTGAGTTTGTCAAACCCCATACGGCGCGACGCGCCCGCCGCCACAAGGATGGCGGTCACGGGCGGCAGGCCGGTGCGCGGCATCTGCATACATTCCCCTCCCCGGCTGGATGCTAGGTATACATATACAAGTTTATTATACAGGCTCTGCGCAAAAATGTCCACGGCATAGCCCATGTTTTTTTCGCAGCCGGCCTCAGTCGAAAAGGTCAAAAAGGCACGCCCTTTCTTGTGAAGCCTGCCGATTTTTGCGCCGGAGGCGAAAAAGTCCGCTTTATGTCGCAGCGGTTGTGGTATGATACTAAAAAGGATTCTTGCGGCCGGCAGCGCCCCCGCAACCAACAAAGGAGCGACAGCTATGGGCCATTCTCCACCATGCCCCCAGCCCTTGGCGCATATTTCCGAGGACGGCCAGCGCACCCAAAGCGTCCGCGACCATCTGCTCGGCACAGCCGCCCTGGCAGAGACCTTTGCCCGTCCTTTTGGCGGGCAGGAACAGGCCTATTTGGCCGGTTTGCTGCACGATGTTGGCAAATACAGCGCCGCGTTCCAGCAGCGGCTGCGGGGCGGCCCTAAAGTCGACCATGCCACAGCCGGGGCCAAAATCGCGTACGGGGCCCGGCAGCCGGAGGTTGCCTTCGCCATCGCCGGCCATCACGGCGGCTTACCCGATGGCGGCGCGCGGACCGACCCGGACGGGGCTGGCACACTTTTTGCCCGCCTGAAAAAGGAGGTCCCGCCGTGCGAGGGGTGGAAAGACGAAATTTCCCTGCCTGCCGCGCATCGCCCGCCGCTGCCGGGCGACGGGTTCGCCGCCAGCTTTTACACACGGATGCTCTATTCCTGCCTGGTCGACGCCGATTATCTTGACACCGAGACCTTTATGAACGGCGCGCCCGCGCCGCGTGGCGGCGGGGCGGCCCCGGACGAGCTTTTGCAGCGCCTGCAAACGTACATAGCCCCCTGGTGGGACGCCAAAAACGCGTTGAACCGCAAGCGGTGCGACATCCTGCGCGCCTGCCTAGATGCCGGCGAAAGCGCCGCCCCCGGCCTGTTTGCGTTGACGGTGCCCACCGGCGGCGGCAAAACGGTTTCCTCGCTGGCGTTTGCGCTGGCGCACGCGGCAGCGCAGGGGAAAACGCGCGTCATCTACGTGATCCCCTACACCTCGATCATCGACCAGACCGCCGAGGTGTTCCGCGGGATATTGGGTGAAGAAAACGTCGTAGAGCACCATTCCGGCGCAGATTTTTCGATGCCGGAAGGCGAATTTGACCCGCGCCTTTACCGCAAAGCACTGGCAGCCGAAAATTGGGACGCCCCCGTGATCGTCACGACCGCCGTACAATTCTTTGAATCCCTGTTTGCCAACCGCGCGTCCCGCTGCCGCAAGCTGCACAACATTGCGGGCAGCGTCGTCGTCTTTGACGAAGCGCAGACCCTGCCCGTGCCCTATCTGCGCCCCTGTGTGGCGGCCATCGGCCAGTTGGTGCAGTCCTACGGCGTCACCGCCGTTTTGTGCACGGCCACCCAGCCAGCTTTGCAGCCGCTGTTTGACGCGCTGACGCCAGGGCTGAAAATGCGGGAAATCTGCCCGGACGCCGACGAGCTGTACCGGTTTTTCCACCGCACAAAGCTGCGGCAGGCGGGTGAACTGACGGCAGAAGAAGTAACAGCGCAGCTCTGCGATGCCCCGCAGGCCTTGTGCGTGGTCAACCGCCGCGCCACCGTCCAGCAGCTGTTTGCCGCCCTGCCGGCCGAGGGGCGCTATTGCCTGACGACGCTGCTCTGCCCGGCCGACCGCAAGCGGCTGCTGAAAGAGATCCGCGCCCGGCTCAAAGCGGGCCTGCCCTGCCGGGTGGTCTCGACCTCGCTGATCGAAGCCGGCGTAGATGTGGATTTCCCCGCTGCCTGGCGCGAGGAAGCCGGGCTGGATTCCATCTTGCAGACCGCCGGGCGCTGCAACCGCGAGGGAAAGCGCCCGGCCGAGGAAAGCACCGTCACGGTATTCCGTCTGGCCGGGCAGCGGACCCCCTGCATGATCCGCCAAAACGTCGACTCGGCACGGCAGACGCTTGCGCAGTTTGAAGACCCCGCCGCCCCGCCGGCGATCAAGCATTACTTTTCGTTTTACCGCGCGCTGAAGGGGGACGCCGCGCTGGACAGACAGAACGTCCTGCCTGCCTTTTGCAAAGGGCTGCAGGGGCGTATTTTCCCGTTTGCTTCTGTAGCAGAAATGTTTCGGTTGATCGACAGCGCCACTGTCACAGTCTACCTGCCCGTCGACGCCGGCGCCGCCCTTATCGATCGGCTGCGCCGCGGGGAGGTCAGCCGCACTTTGTTCCGGCAATTGGGACAGTTCGCCGTCAACGTTTACCCGGACCACTTGCAAAAATTATTGTCCGCCGGGGTACTCGAGGCTGTCGGCGACGGCATGTACATCCTCACCGATCTCCGCCTGTATGACCGTGAAACGGGCCTTTCGCTGGATGTGGAGACGGGGCAGGGCTGGTTTGTCTAAAAGAAAAGGGCGGCAAGTGGAGCCCTTGCCGCCGCTTCTCTACAAATTACATACAATATTTTCTACCCACAGCATTTGCTGACACCTGCATTATACCCGGTTTGCAAAGCAATCGCAATATGGAAAACATTAACCCCCGCAAAACAGACAAATTACAGGGAGTATTTTATAGCAAAACGCCAAACTCATCGTAGTTTCTTTGAGAAATGTTGACTTTCTGAAAAGCGCGTGCTATTGTTATCTCGCAGGAAGCCTTACATATTACATTCAATAGAAACAAGAGAAAGGAGTTGAATGCCTATGATCCAACTGGAAGTGTGGGGCCCCTATGCCCTGTTCTCCCGCCCAGAACTCAAAGTAGAGCGTGTTTCCTACGATGTGCCGACCCCTTCGGCGGCGCGGGGCCTTGTGGAAGCCCTTTATTTTCATCCCGGGCTGCGTTGGCACATCCGCAAAATTTATGTACTGAACCCCATCCGTTTCGTCGGCGTCCGCCGCAACGAGGTTGCCAGCAAGATCTCGGGGCGCAACGTCCGCCAGGCCGCGCAAGGCGGCGGGCAGCCGTTGTATCTTGCCACACCGCAGGAGATCGTACAGCGCGCTTCCCTGCTTTTGCAGGACGTCCACTATGTGATCGAAGCGCATTTCACCATGACGGACAAGGCCGCCCCCAGCGACAACCCTGGCAAATTCCAGGACATCATCACCCGCCGCATGGAACGGGGGCAGTGTTTCCACACGCCCTATTTCGGCTGCCGGGAGTTCCCGGCCGCGTTTCGGCGCTGGCCGGGCGGGCCCATCCCCACCGTCGACGAAACGCGCGACCTGGGGCTGATGCTGTACGACTTTGACTACAGCGACCCACAAAACATCACGCCGACCTATTTCCGGGCCCGACTGGAACATGGCGTGCTGGACACGCAGAATTGTGAGGTGTTCCGATGATCCTGCAGGCATTGGCACAATATTACGAGGCGCTGCTGGACGCCGGCAAGATCACCCGCCCCGGTTGGGCAAAAACCAAGGTTTCTTTCGCCTTATGTCTGGACGACGCCGGGCAGATCACGCAGCTGCTGCACCTGCAAAAGGAAATACAACGCGGGAAAAAGACCGTCCTTGCCCCGCAGGAGCTGGATATGCCGTCCCCCGTCAAACGTACGGTTGGCGTGGCCGCCAATTTCCTGTGCGACAACAGCAGCTACCTGCTGGGGGCCGACGACAAAGGCAAGCCGGCCCGCTCGCGCAAGTGCTTTAACACAGCCAAATCCTTGCATCTGGCTCTGCTAAAAGATGTCGACTCCCCTGCCGCACAGGCGATCGTCCGTTTTTTTGAGAGCTGGGACCCGGCGCAGGCCGCGGAGCACCCGGCTTTGCGGGAAGATTGGGCTGACTTGATGAAGGGCGGGAACCTGACCTTTTGGTACCAGGCCGCGCCGGCTGCAGCCGACCCGGCGATCGCGGCTGCCTGGCAGCGGCGATACGAGAGCGGCGGCGAGGAGGCCGAGGACGCGCTCTGTCTCGTCACCGGGCAGCACACAACGCTGGCCCGCCTGCACCCCAGCATCAAGGGGGTGGCCGGGGCGCAAGTCATCGGCGCTTCGCTGGTCGCTTTCAACGCGCCCGCCTTCTGCTCGTATGGGCACGAACAGGGTGCAAACGCCCCCACTGGCGAATACGCCGCTTTCGCCTACGCAACGGCGCTCAATACGCTGCTGGCCGACCGCGACCACGTCTGCCGTGTGGGCGACACAACGATCGTTTTCTGGGCGGCAAACGCGGAACCGGCGTACCAGGACTTTATGATGGACAGCCTGTTCAACGATTCTTACAGCGAACAGGACCTTTTGGCCACACTGCATCAGCTGGCAAACGGGGAGAGTATCGACTGGGATCAGACGCAGCTGGACCCTGCCATCCGTTTTTATGTTCTGGGCCTGGCCCCCAACGCGGCGCGGCTCTCGGTCCGTTTTTTCTGGCAGAACAGCTTCGGCACGTTGGCGCGCAACATCGCCCGCCATTATGAGCGGCTCGACATCGTGCGCCCTTCGTTCGACAAATTCCCCACGCTGCCCGTCTGGCGCCTGGTGAAGGAAACGGTCCGCCGCCCCACCCCCGGCGCCGCCCCTGCCGACCCCAGCCCGCGCCTGGCCGGCGACCTGCTGCTGGCCGTGCTGAACGACGCGCCTTACCCCGCCACGCTGCTGGATGGCGTGAGCCTGCGCATCCGCGCCGAACGGGATGTGACCCGCGGCAAAGCCGCGATCCTCAAAGCCTATCATCTGCGCAATTCTTCCGACAAAACCATCAAGGAGGTCATGACTGTGGAACTCAACGAACAAAGCACCTATCTGCCGTATGTGCTGGGGCGGCTGTTTTCTGTGCTGGAAGCGGTGCAGCAAAGCGCCAACCCCGGCATCAACACCACCATCAAGGATCGGTATTTTAACTCCGCTTCCGCCACGCCGGCCGCGGTGTTCCCGCTGCTCATCAACCTGGCGCAGAAGCATCTGGCCAAGTTGGACGGCGGCCTTGCCACCTATTACGACAAAAAAATCACCGAACTGAACAGCCGCATCACCTGTACGCTGCCCGCCCGCATGAGCCTGCCGGAGCAGAGCGCCTTCCAGATCGGCTATTACCACGAGACGCAGAAACGTTACGCCAAAAAGGAGGAAAACTGAAATGTCTGAGCCTATCAAAAACCGCTACGATTTTGTCATCCTGTTCGACGTCGAGAACGGCAACCCCAACGGCGACCCCGATGCCGGCAATATGCCCCGCATCGACCCCGAGACCGGCTACGGCCTGGTGACCGACGTCTGCCTCAAACGCAAGATCCGCAATTATGTCGAGACCGCCAAGGAGGACGCCGCCGGTTACCGCATCTACATCAAGGACCAGGTGCCGCTGCAGCGCAGCGATGCCGAAGCGTTGGCCTATCTGGGCGTAAACAAAGACTTGAAGGCCGCCAAAAAAGACGACCCGGCGCTGGACGGTAAGATCCGCGATTTCATGTGCCAGAACTTTTTTGACATCCGCACTTTCGGCGCGGTGATGACCACTTTCGTCAAGGGTGCGCTCAACTGCGGCCAGGTGCGCGGCCCGGTGCAGCTTGGTTTTGCCCGCAGCATCGACCCCATTCTGCCGCAGGAAGTCACCATCACCCGCGTGGCTATCACAACGGAAGCAGACGCCGAGAAAAAAGGCACCGAGATGGGCCGCAAGTACATCGTCCCCTATGCCCTCTACCGTGCCGAAGGCTTTATCTCGGCCAACCTGGCCCGCAAGGTCACCGGCTTCTCGGAAGAAGACCTGCGGCTGCTGTGGCAGGCCATCCTCAATATGTTCGAGAACGACCACAGCGCCGCCCGCGGTAAGATGGCCGTGCGCGAGCTGATCGTCTTCCGCCACGATTCCGAACTCGGCAACGCGCCGTCCTATAAACTGTTCGACGCCGTGCACGTTGCGCGCAAACCCGACGTGACCGTCCCGCGCAGCTACCGCGACTATACCGTTGATGTGGATGCGAACCTTCCCGCCGGCGTCAGCTGCGAAAGGTTGACCTGATGGCCTCCGACGACTACCTGATGATGTCCGGGCTGCAGCATTTCTGCTTCTGCCGCCGGCAGTGGGCGCTGATCCACCTGGAACAGCAATGGTCCGAGAACCAGCGCACCGCCGAAGGCCGTCTGCTGCACGAGCGCTGCCACGACGACGCCTTGCGCGAGAAGCGCGGCGATCTGCTGACGGTGCGCGGCATGCGGGTGGTCAGCCACCGGCTGCGGCTGGCCGGCGCCTGCGACGTGGTGGAATTCCATGCCGACCCGGCCGGCGTGCCGCTGCAGGGGCAGCCGGGACTGTGGCTGCCCCTTCCGGTCGAGTACAAACACGGCGCGCCCAAGCAGAGCGACGCCGACCGCCTGCAGCTGTGCGCCCAGGCTATGGCGCTGGAAGAAATGCTTGTCTGCGAAGTGCCGCGCGGCGCGCTTTTCTACGCCGAGACCCGCCGCCGCGAATGGGTCGACCTGACGCCCGAGCTGCGGCAAAAGACCCAGCAGACGGCCGACGAGATGAACGACTATTTCGCCCGCGGCTACACGCCCAAGGTCAAGCCGGGCAAGCACTGCAACGCCTGCTCGCTGAAAGCGCTGTGCCTGCCCGTGCTCTGCCGCCGCGCCGACGCCGCCGGGTATATCCGGGCGCACCTGCAGGAGACGGCGGAGGGAGGTGTTGCCGAATGAGGAAACTGCTCAACACGCTGTTTGTGCTGACCGACAGCAGCTACCTGACGCTGGACGGCGAGAACGTCGTCGTCAGCCAGGGCAAGAACGAGACGGCGCGCTTCCCGCTGCACACGCTGGAGGGCATCCTCTGCTTTTCTTACGCCGGCGCTTCCCCCGCCCTGATGGGCGCCTGCGCGCAGCGAGATGTCGATTTGGCGTTTTTCACGCCCCGCGGCCGGTTTCTGGCCCGCGCCGTCGGCGAGACCCGGGGCAACGTGCTGCTGCGCCAACAGCAGTACCGCGCGGCGGACGACCCCGGCGTCAGCTGCCGGTATGCCAAGGGGTTTCTGCTGGGCAAAGTCTACAACGCCCGCTGGGTGCTGGAACGCGCCACCCGTGACCACCCCCAGCGGGTGCCGGTGGATAAGCTCAAGCGGTTGTCCGGCCAGCTGGCTGCGGCGCTGCCCCGCATCGAGGACGCCATGACGGCCGAGGAGCTGCGCGGCATCGAGGGCGAGGCCGCCAAGCTCTACTTTGACGGCTTTGACGACCTGATCCTTCAGCAGCGCCCGGACTTTGCGTTCGCCGGGCGCAGCCGCCGCCCGCCGCTGGACCCCGTCAACGCGCTGCTTTCGTTTGCGTACACGCTGCTGGCGCGCGACTGCGCCGCCGCGCTGGAAGGCGTCGGCCTGGACCCATATGTGGGGTTTCTGCACCGCGCCCGGCCGGGCCGTACCAGCCTGGCGCTCGATTTGATGGAGGAACTGCGCGCCGTCTGCGCCGACCGGTTTGTGTTGACCTGCATCAACCAAAAAACGCTTACGCCCAAACATTTTGTAAAACAGGAAAGCGGCGCCGTCCTGCTGACCGACGACGGCCGCCGCGCCTTTTTACAGGCGTGGCAGCAGCGCAAGCAGCCGGCTTTGCAGCACCCGTTTTTGGGCGAGAAGCTCCCCTGGGGGCTGGTACCCTATGTGCAGGCGCTGCTGCTGGCCCGCACGCTGCGCGGCGATCTGGACGCTTACCCGCCGTTTTTCTGGAAGTGAGGTGTGCCGCCCGTGCTGGTTTTGGTAACGTATGACGTCAACACCGAGACCCCTGCCGGCCGCAAGCGGCTGCGCAAAGTGGCCAAAGCCTGTGTCGACCACGGCCAGCGGGTGCAGAACTCGGTGTTTGAGTGCCTGTTGGACGCCGCCCAGTACACGATGTTCAAGGCAAAGCTGACGACGCTCATCGACCCGGATGCGGACAGCCTGCGTTTTTACCGGCTCGGCAACCAGTACAAGACCAAGGTCGAACACGTCGGCCGCGCGCCGCAATGGGCGCAGGACGATATTTTGCTGGTGTAAAGGCATCTGTGCAAAAACGCCCGCTGCGGGCGGCAAGGCGCAGGTGCGAGCCTGCAGTGCGCAGAAAAACACCGGACGGTTCGCACCGGGGGCCGGTTATCATTTTTAGGGTATTTGTGCAGGTACGCTGCGGAAACAGTCGCATTCTGCACAAAAATGCAGCGTGTTTTTGTACGCTGTATCTTGTTGTGACAAATGTTACGGGAAAATACAATGTATTTTCCGTCACATTTGCTGTCGTCCCCCTCGCGGGGGACGTGGATAGAAATCGGCCATAGCAGCCAGTTTGCCACCCGCGTCGCCCCGTCGTCCCCCTCGCGGGGGACGTGGATAGAAATTATATTTCCGATTACCTATATCTTGTCTGACATTTTGTCGTCCCCCTCGCGGGGGACGTGGATAGAAATCACGATCACGATCCCCAGCTGCATCGCCAGCACCTGTCGTCCCCCTCGCGGGGGACGTGGATAGAAATATCAATTTTTGTCAAAACCTCGTAACCCAGGTCTCTGTCGTCCCCCTCGCGGGGGACGTGGATAGAAATAGCGCGCCGCCCAGCATGGCGGCCTCGGTGCGGCGGTCGTCCCCCTCGCGGGGGACGTGGATAGAAATACATTGCTCCCGGGATCTACGCGCAGGTCGATGCGTCGTCCCCCTCGCGGGGGACGTGGATAGAAATACCCCCTTTGCGGCAAATAAAAAAGCCGCTTGTGTCGTCCCCCTCGCGGGGGACGTGGATAGAAATTGGCAGGTTATAGTCCTTGTTACGGACAGGCCGCCCGTCGTCCCCCTCGCGGGGGACGTGGATAGAAATCTGCGGCAGGTGTGCCCGCGGTAGGTCGTCCAAAGTCGTCCCCCTCGCGGGGGACGTGGATAGAAATCACGATCACGATCCCCAGCTGCATCGCCAGCACCTGTCGTCCCCCTCGCGGGGGACGTGGATAGAAATGCCGCTGACCGCCGAAAGATGGGATTAGCCCCCCGTCGTCCCCCTCGCGGGGGACGTGGATAGAAATAGCGCTATTACCTCTGAACTGGGCAACCTGGGCGGGGTCGTCCCCCTCGCGGGGGACGTGGATAGAAATCTCCCATCTACTCCCTACCACATACGCAGCTGTGTCGTCCCCCTCGCGGGGGACGTGGATAGAAATGTACATCATGTGAAGCACCTGCGGGACCGGCCCGGTCGTCCCCCTCGCGGGGGACGTGGATAGAAATTGACCAAGCGCATGGGCATCCGGGCGGGCTTCAAGGTCGTCCCCCTCGCGGGGGACGTGGATAGAAATTGAGAGTTGGGCTGTTGGCGGCACCGGTTCCCGCGGTCGTCCCCCTCGCGGGGGACGTGGATAGAAATGCTGCTGCGCGCTGACGCCCGCGCGCGGTACGACGGTCGTCCCCCTCGCGGGGGACGTGGATAGAAATGGGAAGCCTTCCCGGCCCGTCTGGGCGCCATGTGTCGTCCCCCTCGCGGGGGACGTGGATAGAAATCTTGTGAATTCCTGCAGGCTAACCGCCTCCGGAGTCGTCCCCCTCGCGGGGGACGTGGATAGAAATTCCGAACCACTTGTACACAAAATCGGCCAGCTTGTCCGTCGTCCCCCTCGCGGGGGACGTGGATAGAAATCCCGTTTTGCGCTACGGCGGTAATGGTTGCGGCGTGTCGTCCCCCTCGCGGGGGACGTGGATAGAAATCGCTACCAACGATCCCGTTGTTGCTAGTAAAATGTCGTCCCCCTCGCGGGGGACGTGGATAGAAATCAGCCTTCCACCTACGGCCGGCTGCTGAGCCTGCTGTCGTCCCCCTCGCGGGGGACGTGGATAGAAATCAGCAGCGAAAGCCCTTCATACCCGGAATACTGTGTCGTCCCCCTCGCGGGGGACGTGGATAGAAATAGTGCCAGAAATGCATGCTCTACTTTGGGGACTTGGTCGTCCCCCTCGCGGGGGACGTGGATAGAAATATCAAAGACCGCGTCCAGCACGGTGGTGGGCAGGGTCGTCCCCCTCGCGGGGGACGTGGATAGAAATCACGGGGGCGGTGTTGGTCGGCGGCACAGCGGCCGGTCGTCCCCCTCGCGGGGGACGTGGATAGAAATCAGTTCTCGGTGGTCAACTTTCCGGCGCCCGCCGGTCGTCCCCCTCGCGGGGGACGTGGATAGAAATGTCAGGCATTTATCGCATGCACTTGCGCCCGGCTGTCGTCCCCCTCGCGGGGGACGTGGATAGAAATCTTGCCGCAATAGGGGCAGTAGATAGCATCGTCTGTCGTCCCCCTCGCGGGGGACGTGGATAGAAATTTCGGCGACCTGGAAGAGTTTCGCACCATCGTCGTCGTCCCCCTCGCGGGGGACGTGGATAGAAATTCAGGTTTTTGCCGTTGACCGAGATGGCAATCTTGGGTCGTCCCCCTCGCGGGGGACGTGGATAGAAATTTCCTGTTCCCGGCGGCGGCGCAGCATGGTGTAGTCGTCCCCCTCGCGGGGGACGTGGATAGAAATCTTTCGGTTCTTCGCGCGCGCACGCGCTACCAGGTCGTCCCCCTCGCGGGGGACGTGGATAGAAATCGTGCGCTTATGCTTTACAGCGAAACGGGAGAAGTCGTCCCCCTCGCGGGGGACGTGGATAGAAATCCGGATGGGCGCCTCTGCTGCGTGTCCGTAGATGTCGTCCCCCTCGCGGGGGACGTGGATAGAAATTGTGCTGTTTTGCTTCAACAAGAACATCAACTGTTACACGTCGTCCCCCTCGCGGGGGACGTGGATAGAAATGCTTCCGGCATCAGCCAGGTCGGTCTGCAGGCGGGTCGTCCCCCTCGCGGGGGACGTGGATAGAAATCTCCCTCCCTCGCCACGATGTGGCTGATCTTGCGGTCGTCCCCCTCGCGGGGGACGTGGATAGAAATAATAAGTATCTACGCCGCAGAATCTCATGGTCGCGTCGTCCCCCTCGCGGGGGACGTGGATAGAAATCCTTTCTGCCAGCGTGGATAGTGCCACGCACCGCACGGTCGTCCCCCTCGCGGGGGACGTGGATAGAAATGGGGTCTATAGAGTAAGGCTCAAATAATTTATAGGTCGTCCCCCTCGCGGGGGACGTGGATAGAAATCGAGCATCCCCACGATCCCGCTGCTGGCAATGGGCGTCGTCCCCCTCGCGGGGGACGTGGATAGAAATCGCGAGGTCACGGGCGGCAAGGTCGTGGCCGTCAGGTCGTCCCCCTCGCGGGGGACGTGGATAGAAATAGCTTGCGCCGCAAGTGGATACGGGGCTGGCCGGGTCGTCCCCCTCGCGGGGGACGTGGATAGAAATCACGAGGCCTTGATCTTTATCCCGCGAAAGAACAGTCGTCCCCCTCGCGGGGGACGTGGATAGAAATTCATGTACCTATAACGCGCATGATTTTGCGCTTTTGTCGTCCCCCTCGCGGGGGACGTGGATAGAAATACAAAGACCCGCGAGGTGAGAAATGATGTCTAAAGTCATCCCCCTCGCGGGGGACGTGGATAGAAATTCGTCCTGGCCCTCGGCGCCGTAGACGGTGATGGTCGTCCCCCTCGCGGGGGACGTGGATAGAAATTGAGCACGCCGGTGCCGGATACCCGCTACTACGGTCGTCCCCCTCGCGGGGGACGTGGATAGAAATATTTCGGCATGTGCAGATGCAGCACATCGCGTTGCGTCGTCCCCCTCGCGGGGGACGTGGATAGAAATAACCACATCACGCTGCGGTTAGAGGCGTACTGCGTCGTCCCCCTCGCGGGGGACGTGGATAGAAATCAGGATCAGGCGCAGCAGGTCGACGCACTCTTGGTCGTCCCCCTCGCGGGGGACGTGGATAGAAATGTTGGTGTCAATGGCCGAGGGCGTAAACCCCAGCGTCGTCCCCCTCGCGGGGGACGTGGATAGAAATATAGAACACCTGATGCAGCGGGGCAGATGCAAACGTCGTCCCCCTCGCGGGGGACGTGGATAGAAATAGGTAGTAGCAGCACCGCTCGCTTACCTTGAACGGTCGTCCCCCTCGCGGGGGACGTGGATAGAAATGCCAATCAGACGGCCGACCTGGAACCATTGCCCGTCGTCCCCCTCGCGGGGGACGTGGATAGAAATCCGAAGCATTGGGGCCCCAACCGGCGTCTGGACGTCGTCCCCCTCGCGGGGGACGTGGATAGAAATGCGTCCATCGTGGGGTGTATCACGCCAGCAAAAGTCGTCCCCCTCGCGGGGGACGTGGATAGAAATCCATAGCGGACGCCGAATAGCTGAGAATGCCATCTGTCGTCCCCCTCGCGGGGGACGTGGATAGAAATTGGCGTTCGGCGGTGACCTGCTGGACATCCAGCCGTCGTCCCCCTCGCGGGGGACGTGGATAGAAATGAGGCACTGCGCGACCAGGTGGCAAAGCGATACAGTCGTCCCCCTCGCGGGGGACGTGGATAGAAATGTGGAGGTCACCGCCCATGAGGGCGCGCGCCCCGGTCGTCCCCCTCGCGGGGGACGTGGATAGAAATACGCGGCTCTTATCGGCGGCATCAAAGCCGATGGTCGTCCCCCTCGCGGGGGACGTGGATAGAAATTGACCAAGCGGATGGGCATCCGGGCGGGCTTCAGTCGTCCCCCTCGCGGGGGACGTGGATAGAAATGATGAGCAGCCCAGCGTTGAGCAGCTGCAGCAGCGCGTCGTCCCCCTCGCGGGGGACGTGGATAGAAATCTGCATAGTACGAAATTGAGGTGACGCAATGAAAAGTCGTCCCCCTCGCGGGGGACGTGGATAGAAATTTCATCCGGCACGAACGCCGGCCGGAACGCAGCTGTCGTCCCCCTCGCGGGGGACGTGGATAGAAATTCTGCTTTTGCAGGTAGCGGATGCCCTTTTGCAGGTCGTCCCCCTCGCGGGGGACGTGGATAGAAATATTACCCTATACAAGCCCATATAGCGGCCGGGCGGTCGTCCCCCTCGCGGGGGACGTGGATAGAAATTCAATGCTTGATTGCAGCTTATCGCTTTGCCCGCGTCGTCCCCCTCGCGGGGGACGTGGATAGAAATATGGTCGGTATGCTCATCGGCAAATCTATGTACTGGTCGTCCCCCTCGCGGGGGACGTGGATAGAAATTTGCCATGGGTCTCCTCCTCATTCAAAAAAGTTCATGTCGTCCCCCTCGCGGGGGACGTGGATAGAAATGCGCTGTGCATCCAGCGAGTAGCCCTCGCGGGCCGTCGTCCCCCTCGCGGGGGACGTGGATAGAAATTCTCAGTCCATCATCGACGACAGCATCCGGCGGGTCGTCCCCCTCGCGGGGGACGTGGATAGAAATCGGGGCATCCGCCAGCGGTCTCAGCAGGGTCTCGTCGTCCCCCTCGCGGGGGACGTGGATAGAAATGCCGATGATCCCGGAAAGCATGCCGATCTCTTGGTCGTCCCCCTCGCGGGGGACGTGGATAGAAATCATGGCGGCGCGGCCGCCCTGCTGGTAGAGCTCGGTCGTCCCCCTCGCGGGAGACGCGGATAGAAAGGCGGCTGGGATTGATGGTCTCGGCGCTCGACAGGGTTGCTTTTGCACCAAAACAAACAGCCAGCCCCCGGCTTTGCCGGGGGCTGGCTGTTGTTAGCGCAGGATCAGGCTGCCGTTTGCGTCGGCGTCGACGGTCAGGGTGTCCCCTGCCGCGTGCGCCCCGGCAATGATCTCTTTGGCGATCATCGTTTCAACATGCGCCTGGATATACCGTTTGAGCGGCCGCGCGCCGTAGATGGGGTCGTAGCCGCCGTCGATGATGGCAGCCTTGGCGGCGTCGGTCACGTCCATCTTCAACTGTTTGTCGGCCAGGCGGCGGCGCAGGTCGGTCAGCATCAGGTCGACGATGGAGCCGATCTCGCCCTTGGTCAGGCTCTTGTAGTAGACGATGTCGTCAAGACGGTTCAGGAACTCCGGCCGGAACTGCCGTTTGAGCAACTGGTCGATGGCGGTCTTGGCTTCGTCCGAGAGTTCGTTGCTGCCCTGGGCGCGGCGCTTTTCGAGGTCCTCGAGGATGAGGTCGGAGCCGAGGTTGGACGTCAGGATGATGACGGTGTTTTTGAAATCCACCGTGCGGCCCTGGCTGTCGGTGATGCGCCCATCGTCGAGCACCTGCAGCAGGATGTTGAAGACATCGGGGTGGGCTTTTTCCACCTCGTCAAACAGCACGACGCTGTAGGGGTGGCGGCGCACCGCCTCGGTAAGCTGGCCGCCCTCCTCATACCCGACATAGCCCGGAGGCGCGCCGATCAGGCGCGAGACGCTGAACTTCTCCATATACTCGGTCATGTCGATGCGGATAAGGTTCTTCTCGTCGTCGAACAGCGCCTGCGCCAGCGCTTTGGCCAGCTCGGTCTTGCCGACGCCCGTGGGACCGAGGAAGAGGAAGCTGCCGATGGGCCGGTCAGGGTTGGCGATGCCGGCGCGCGAACGCAGGATGGCGTCGGAGACTTTCTGCACGGCTTCGTCCTGGCCGATGACGCGCTGGTGCAGCACGTCGGGCAGGCGCAGCAGCTTTTCGCGCTCACCCTCGACGAGCTTTTCGACCGGGATGCCGGTCCAGCGGGCGACGATGCGGGCGATCTCCTCGTCGGTGACGCGGTCACGCAGCAGGCTTGCCTCCTTTTTCTCGTTGGCCAGCTTTTCCTCGGCTTCCAGCTCTTTTTGCAGGCTGGGCAGCTTGCCGTACTGCAGTTCGCCGGCTTTGGCGTAGTCGCCGGTGCGGGTGGCCTTTTCGATCTCGGCTTTGGTGGTTTCCACCTCGGCGCGCAGGGCCTGCACCTTGTTGATGGCGTTCTTCTCGTTCTCCCACTGGGCTTTTTTGCTGTTGAAGGTATCGCGCAGTTCGGCCATCTCTTTTTCCAGCGCGGCCAGCCGCTGCTGCGAGAGTTCGTCCGTTTCTTTCTTCAAAGATGCTTCCTCAATTTGCAGCTGGGTGATGCGGTGGTCCATCTCGTCCAGTTCGGCGGGCATAGAATCCAGCTCGGTCTTGACCATGGCGCAGGCTTCGTCGACAAGGTCGATGGCCTTGTCCGGCAGGAAACGGTCGCTGATATAGCGGTCGGACAGCGTCGCCGCCGCGATCAGCGCGCCGTCCTGGATCTTGACGCCGTGGAACACCTCGTACCGCTCTTTCAGGCCGCGCAGGATGGAGATGGTGTCCTCCACCGTCGGCTCATTGACCATGACGGGCTGGAAGCGGCGCTCGAGGGCGGGGTCTTTCTCGATATATTCGCGGTATTCGTCCAGCGTGGTGGCGCCGATGCAGTGCAGCTCGCCGCGGGCCAGCATGGGTTTGAGCAGGTTGCCGGCGTCCATGGCGCCGTCGGTCTTGCCCGCGCCGACGATGGTGTGCAGCTCGTCAATAAAGAGGATGATCTTGCCCTCGCTCTTTTTGACTTCGTTGAGCACGCTCTTCAGGCGCTCCTCAAACTCGCCGCGGTACTTGGCGCCCGCCACCAGCGCGCCCATATCCAGGCTGAACACCGTGCGGTCCTTGAGGTTTTCGGGCACGTCGCCGCGCACGATGCGCTGGGCCAGCCCCTCGGCGATGGCGGTCTTGCCGACGCCGGCCTCACCGATGAGCACGGGGTTGTTTTTGCGCTTGCGGCTCAAAATGCGGATGACGTTGCGGATCTCGCCATCGCGGCCGATGACGGGGTCCAGCTTGTTGGCGCGGGCCATCTCGACGAGGTCCTGGCCGTACTTTTTCAGCGCGTCATAGGTGGACTCGGGGTTATCGGTGGTCACGCGCTGGTTGCCGCGCACCGCCGAAAGCTGTTTCATAAACGCTTCGGCTGTGATGCCAAACGCCTTGAACAGCTCGCCCGCCGCTTTGCCGGGGCGCTGCAGCATGCCCAGGAACACATGCTCGACGCTGATATATTCGTCCTTCATCTGTTTGGCCTGCTGCTCGGCCGCGTTGAGCGCGCGGTCCAGGTCGCCCGAGATATACACTTTCTCGGGGTCACGGCCGGTGCCCGTCACGCGGGGCAGCGCTTCGACCTTTTGCAGGGCGGCCTGCGCAAAGGCGTTGGGGTCGGCCCCCAGGGTCGTCAGCAGCTGGGGGATCAGCCCCTGCTCCTGCTGGGCCAGGGCGGCCAGCAGATGCTCCTGCTCGACGGCCTGGTTGGAATATTCCACCGCCAGACGCTGGGCGTTTTGCAGCGCCTCGATGGTCTTTTGGGTCAGTTGGTTCATGTTCATAGTGCGTACCTCCTTACGATGCAGATACACGGTGCAGTTCTATTGGCAACGGAAGCCTGCGAGCGCTTTTGTGCCTTCCCTCTTGCGGCAGCGCAGCGATCTCACGCGCATTTTGTAGAATTAGCACTCTATGCTTCCGACTGCTAATATTGTACCACGTTTGGCGGCGGTGTCAAGGGGACGAATTGAAAAATAATTGTGAACGCGCGCCCTTGAACGGGTGCCCTTGCTAGAACTTTGAAAGAAGTATACAGTATACCATAGACAACGCAAAAAGGAGTGCATGCCCATGCGGCCGATTTTGATCGCAGAAGATGAAAAGCCGATCGCCGATTTGATCGAACTGACATTGATAAGCGCCGGGTACCCCTGCGAGCAGGTCAACGACGGCGAGGCGGCGGCAGACCGCATTGCCGAACGGGATTACGAGCTGGCGGTGCTGGACATCATGCTGCCCAAGGTGGACGGGTACGAGCTGCTGGGCTACCTGCAAAGCACCGGCACGCCGGTGATCTTTGTGACGGCCAAGACCGCATTGCGCGACCGCGTGCGCGGGCTGAATCTGGGGGCCGACGATTACCTTACCAAGCCGTTTGAGCCGCTGGAACTGGTGGCGCGAGTGGAAAGCGTACTGCGCCGCACCGGCCGCGCCAACGTGGTGCTGCGGGCCTTTGGCGTGGAGCTGGACCCCGCCGCGCGCACCGTGACGCAGCACGGCAAGCCGCTGCACCTGGCCCCGCGGGAGTATGAACTGCTGGAACTGCTGATGCGCAACCGCGGCATCACGCTGTACCGCGAGGTATTGTATGAGCGGCTGTGGGGCGACGAGAGCGATTTTGACACACGGCCGCTGGACCTGTGCATCACGCGGCTGCGCAAAAAGCTGGGCTGGAAACAGGAGATCTGCACGGTGTTCCGCGTGGGGTACCGGCTGGAAAAGGAGGGCTGACGGGTGAGATTTGGCCATAAACTGACGCTGGCGCTGGTCTGTGTGCTGGCGCTGGTGCTGAGCCTGACGACGGTGTGGACCCAGGAGCGCCAGTTTGACCGCGCGCTGGGCGACGCCCGCGCCGCCGCGCAAGACGCCTGGCAGCGCGAAGCCGGCGATTTGCAGCAGGCGATGCTGCCCGACGGCGGCACAACGCCCGAGAGCCTGGCCTGGCGGTATGTGACCGCCCCGGCCCTGCTGGGCAGCGGCGCGCGCCGGGTGGCGGTGTACGGCGGCGATGGGGGGCTGCTGGCCTCCAACCTGCCGGTGACGATGGACACGGCCGAGGCCGAACGCGCCCGGCCCGAAGGCGGCGAACTGCGTACCGTGACCGCCGCCGCCATGGACGGCGCGCGTTACCTTTTGTGCGGCGGGCTGGTCGTCACGCCCGGGGATACCCTGACGCTGGTGTACGCCCACCCGCTGGACGAGCTATTTGCCGCGCGCGGCGTGCGGCTGCGCGACGCGCTGCTGGCGCAAAGCGCCGCGCCGGCAGTGGCGGCCGCGCTGGCGCTGGCCTTGTGCCGCCGCCTGGTGCGCCCGCTGGAAGAACTGGAAGCCGCCAGCCGGCAGATCGCCGCCGGGGCCTACGACCGGCGCACGGCGCTGCGGGGCGGCGACGAGGTGGCCAGTTTGAGCCGCAGCTTTGACGGCATGGCTGCCGCCGTGCAGGAAAAAGTGACCGCCCTGCAACAGACCGTGCAGCAGCAGGAGGATTTCATCGCCGCGTTCACCCACGAGCTCAAGACCCCGATGACGAGCATGCTGGGCTACGCCGACCTGCTGCGCGCGGCCGAAGTCGACGCCGATACCCGCCGCAAGGCTGCCGGCTTCATTTACCACGAGAGCAAACGCCTGGAAGCGCTGAGCGGCCGCCTGATGCAGCTTTCGCGCTTGAACGGCTGCGAACCGCCGCCGCTGGAACCGGTGCGGCTGGACGTTGTGTTCCGCCAGCTGGCGCGGGCGCTGCCGCCCGGCGCGCCGCAGCCGGTATTGCCCGCGTGCCGCGCTGCCGTGCTGGCCCAGCGCGAACTGCTGTGCGACCTTTTGTACAACCTGATCCTGAACGCGCGCCACGCCACGCCGCCGGAGGGGCATATCACGGTGGAAGCGCAGGAGACCGAAACCGACGTGACGCTGACCGTGCGGGACGACGGCTGCGGCATCCCCGCCGCCGACCTGCCGCGCGTGACCGAACCGTTTTACATGGTGGATAAATCCCGCGCGCGGCAGCAGGGCGGCAGCGGCATGGGGCTGGCGCTGTGCGCGCGCATCGCGCAGCTGCACGGCACCCGCCTGGACCTGAAAAGCCGCCCCGGCAAAGGCACCACCGTGGCCTTTACCCTGCCCAAAGCACCCCCGGCAAAGGAGGCCGCCGATGAAACTGCGTGAACGCTGGCTGCCACTGGCCGCCACCCTGGCCCTGGTAGCCCTGTGCGCCGCCGCGCCCTTTTTGTGGTTTGCGCTGCGCGACCGCCAACTGACGCGCGCCGCCTGGGCCGACGCGGGCCAAAGCGATTTTTTGAGCGCCGCCGGGCGCGAGAACGCCGTAGCGCGCGAACTGTACTACTGGCGCGAGCAGGGCGCGGCGTCCACCTACGACCTGGCCGAGCCCGTGGACGCCGCCACCGCCCGACAGGCCGTGCAGCCCGCCTTGCAGGCGCTGCGCGGGGCCAAAGTGCTGCCCGACGCCCTGCTGACCGCCGCCGAAGACCTGGTGGCCGGGGCGGCGCAGCCCACCCGCTGCCGCCCTGCTGCCGGCATGACGGAGTACGCCTTTGACGACGGCCAGGGGCGTTACCTGTGCCTGTGCCTTAGCGACGGCGGCGCGCTGGCCCAGATACGCGGCGATGTGGGCAGCGGCGACGGGTTTGAACCGGCCGCCGTAGCCGCCGCCTACCGCGCGATGCTGGGCCTGGACGATTTTGCCGACTGGCAGGACGCCGACCCGCGCGGATACGGCGACCCGGCGCCCAGCTACAGCGCCGACGCGCAGCTGTATCTGATCGCCAACATCGACCGCGAGTATTTCAGCTTGAGCGTCACCTCGATGTCGCCGGAGACCTTTGCCGGCCTGCAATAGAAAAAAGGAGGATGTTTGTATGCGCACCCCACGTTTTGCCCCCGCCCTGCTGGCCGCGCTGCTGCTGGCGGGCTGCACCGCCCCGGCCGGCAGCGAAAGCACCGCCAGCGCCGAAGCCACCCCCGCCGCCGAGAGCGCCGAAACCGCCGAAGAGGCCGCCGCGACGGCCAGCACCGAACCGCTGCGGCTACTGCAAACGGGAGATGAAAAACAGTATTACCTCACCGAACCAGCCAACGCCGACCAGACGCTGGTACGGTTTCGTATCGTGGATCTGACGACGGGCGAAAACACGATCCCCTGCGATGTAGAAGGCTGCACCCACGATAGTGAGGACTGTCCGGCCGTCTGGTCCCGTGAGACTTGGGGTTTTGGTGTTTCGGCTTGGGTACTGGACGAAGATACGCTGCTGATCATCTCCTGTGCTTCCGAACCCTACAAGACAGTATTTTATCTTGCCGATCGAAACTGCCAGAATCTCACCCCCATTGCCACCGTAGAAGACGCGGCGGGGATCGATCTGAAATGCACCGATGGGACTTCGCTGTATTTCTTATTGACCAGAGAAGGTGGTTTCTATGAGATCTGCCGTCTTTCCCTTGCCGACGGTTCCTTGGCTGTTCTGTGGGAGGGGGCGGAATATCCCGTTCCGGGCGTGATCGGGCGCAATTTTGTGCTGAAAACCTCCGACCTGACCTACCCGGAACCCACCGGAGATCTGGGCGCCGACGCCACGGCCCTGCCCACCGGCACCGTCACCCACAGCCTGCTGAATGCGGACACCGGCGAGTTGCGCGAGCTGTACACCTATTCTTCGGACGCGTGGAACCTCGATAACCTCGACGCCTACGTCGTGGACGGGCAGTATTACCAGATCGACCGCGCGGCCGGGACGCTGAGCACGGTCGACCCCGATACCGGCGAAGTACGCCAGATCAGCGACGGGCTGCCCATCGCTGACCGCAACACCTACACCAGCGATTACCAGCCCGAAGCCGTGTTGGACGGCTGGATGGTGTTCTACCGCCTGCCCGTCATCGTCAACATAGAGACCGGCGAAGTGCGCCAGCGGATCGACCTGCCGGAAAACTACTGGAACGGCTACGGCCACCAGCCGTCCATCTACCTGCAGCTGCAAGACCGTCTGCTCGTCGATTGCCGGTACGAGCCCTACACCCGCACCGGCATCGGCACCGACGGCACGCCCTATACCATCGAGACCGAGCGCACCTACCTGGGGCTCATCTCCATTGACGATTTCCTGAACGGCGTGCCCAACTACACCGAGGTGGGCGAATATGTCGCCTGACGGCCGCGGGCAAGCTGCAAAACACAGCGCCGCCCCCCCCACCGCAGGCCCCCTCCCCCCCTGCTTTTTGCCTCAACAAAATGCCGCCGCCCCGGTTTTGGGGCGGCGGCGCTGTGTTTTATGCGGGTTTAGCGGGGCAAAATTCAGCCCTCAAAGTGTTTGGCAACGCGCTTGAGGTCCTCGATGATGGGCAGGTGCTGCGGGCAGACGCCCTCGCACTGGCCGCAGGCGATGCAGTCGCTGGCTTTGCCAAAGGTTTTGGTCAAGTTGTCGTAATACTCGCCCTGGGGTTTCCAGCCTTTTTCCTCGATCTCCTGCAAGTCGGCGTTGTAGAGCGAGAAGTATTTGGGGATGGCGATGTGCATGGGGCAGCCGTCGGTGCAGTAGGAGCAGCCCGTGCAGGGGATGGCGATGCCGGCGTTGATGATGTCCACCGCGCGGGCGATGAGGGCTTCCTCCTCGGCATTGAGGGGCTGGAACTGCTGCATGTAGCCGGTGTTGTCGAGCAGCTGTTCCATGTTGCTCATGCCGGAAAGCACCATCTTGACGTTGGGTTTGCTGGCCGCAAAGCGGATGGCCCACGACGGCACCGAGGCTTCGGGCGCGTAACCCTGGAACAGCTTTTCGACCGCTTCGGGCACCTTGGCCAGCGTGCCGCCCTTGACGGGTTCCATGACGATGACCGGTTTGCCGTGCTTTTCGGCCACCTCATAGCATTTGCGGGACTGCACGCCCTCGCTGTCCCAGTCGAGGTAGTTCAGCTGCAGCTGCACGAACTCGACCTCGGGGTGTTCGGTCAGCACGCGGTCCAGCACGTCGGCGTGGTCATGGAACGAGAAGCCCATGTGCTTGACGAGCCCCTGGCGCTTTTTTTCGGCCAGCCAGGCAAAGCAGTCGAGTTCCTGGTAAATTTTGTAGTGCTCGACCCCGACGTCGTGCAGCAGGTAGTAGTCAAAGTAGCCGGCGCCGGTCTTTTGCAGCTGGGTGTTGAAGATCTGGTCGCGGTCCTCTTTGCTGTGCAGGAAGCCTGCGTGCAGCTTGTCGGCCAGGGTGAAACTGCCGCGCGGGTGGCGGCTGGTCAGCGCGGCTTTGACGGCGTCCTCGCTCTTGAACGCGCAGTACATCCAGGCCGTGTCAAAGTAGGTGAACCCGCGCGCCAAAAAGGTATCCACCATCTGTTTGACCTGCTCAATGTCGATGCTGCCGGCGTCGTTGGGGTCGGTCAGCGGCAGGCGCATCAGGCCGAAACCGAGTTTTTGTGCGTTGTGGAAGATGTCCATGGTCGTATTCCTCCGTTTTTAGGGGCGGGCAGGCCGCCGCATGCGCTTTCTTTTATAGTAAGCGCAAAACGGCGGGCGCGTCAAGAGGGCGGGGACGCTGTTTCATCATTTTTTCACTGTACTTTTTTAGAAAAACGTGTATAATAGTAGAAGCGTATGCAATTTTGTAGAAACCTAGGAGAGAACCATGAAAAACAAACGCTTGTACCGCGTCGCGGCCGCTCTGCTGGCCGTGGGCATGACCGCCGCGCTGGCCGGCTGCGGCAGCACCGCCGAGGTGGAGAGCACCGCCGAAAGCGCCGACACCGCCGCCACGGCTGAGACCGCCACCGCCGAGACCGCCGTGGACGAGTCCGCCTATGATTATCTGGCGGATTTCGACTACTCGGCCGGGTTTGACGAAAACGGCTATCTGAAAGACGTCACCGCCGCCGACTACGTCACGCTGCCCGACGACTACGCCGACATCACCCTCGACGCCGCCCTGGGCGAAGTGAGCGATGAGGACGTGACCGCTTTTATTGAGCAGAACTTCCTTTCGAACTTTGCCACGACCGAGCAGGTCACCGACCGTGCGGCCGAGGACGGCGACACCGTCAACATTGACTACGTGGGCACCGTGGACGGCGTCGAGTTTGACGGCGGCAGCACCCAGGGCCAGGGCACCAACCTGACGCTGGGCAGCGGCGCGTATATCCCCGGTTTTGAGGAGCAGATCGTCGGCCACACCCCCGGAGAGACCTTTGACGTCAACGTCACCTTCCCCGAGGATTACACCGAGGAACTGGCCGGCAAGGACGCCGTGTTTGAGACGACGCTGAACTACATCAACGAGACCGTCATGCCGGAACCGACCGACGAATGGGTGCAGGAGAATCTTTCGGAGTCGACCGCATTTACGAGCGCCGCCGACCTGAACGCCTACGGCGAGCGGCAGGTCTCCTTCAACAACCAGTGCAACGACGTCTACGCCGCTTTGCGCGACAAAGCCACCTTCAGCGAGACGCTGCCCGAGTCCGCCGTCAACTACTACCGCGACAGCTTCCTGTATGAGATCTACAGCATGGCGCACAACTACGGCGTGAACATGGTCGACGTGGCGCAGGGCAACGGCTACGAGACGGTGGACGCCTTTGTGGATGCGGCGGGTTCGCTGATCGAAGCGCAGGTAAAGCAGCAGCTGCTGCTGCAGGCCGTGGCGGAAAAGACCGGCTTCCAGTGCGACACCGATACGCTGAACGCTGAGTTCTCCCACTATTCCGGCATGGACCCGGAGCCGTGGATCGCTTTGTACGGCGAAAACTACAACAAAAACCAGCTGCTGACCACCATCGTCATGCAGAACCTGATCGACCAGGTGCAGTACGAATAACGCAAACTCCCCTTTCCCGGCGCGGCGACCCCGCGCCGGGATTTTTTGTGTCCCCTGCCGCTGCGCCGCCGGGAAGCGGACTGTTTGCGGCCATGCCATGGCCCTGTGCCGGACTTTTGCACCCCTGCCGCTGCGCCGCCGGGAAGCAGGGGCTTTTGCAGCCGCACCATGCCGCCGTGCGCCCCGCCATTTTTTTGCGCCGGGTGCTTGACAGGGCGGCCCGGCGGTGGTATAGTAGCGGCAAGATAATTAGATGCTTTTCTAATTATCTATTTGCAACCGGAAAGGAGGCGGTCCCATGGGGGACGCGTTCAAGGCTTTGGCCGACCCGACGCGGCGGCGCATTTTGGAGCTGCTGGCCCAGGGCGACCTGACCGCGGGCGAGATCGCCGCACAGTTTGCGATGACGAAACCCTCGGTGAGCCACCATCTGAACATCTTGAAAACCGCCGGGCTGGTGAGCGACCAGCGCAGCGGGCAGAACATCGTGTACAGCGTGAACCTGACGGTCTTTCAGGAACTGCTGAAATGGTTTTACGATGTCGGCCTGACCAAGGGAGGGACGGATGATGAAGAATAAAAAACTGCTGATCGCGCTGCTGGCGCTGTGCGCCGTGAACTTTGCGGCGCACCTGGTGTTCTACCCTGCCCTGCCGGAGACTGTGCCCATCCACTGGGGGTTTGACGGGCAGGCCGACGGCTGGGGCAGCAAAGCGACCATCCTGGTGATGGCGGCGCTGCCGGCCGGTATGGTGCTGCTGATGGCGCTGATCCCCAAGATCGACCCGCACGCCAGCAATTTTGAAAAGTTCCAGCCGGTCTACCGCATTTTCCTGATCGCCCTCACGGTGTTTCTGTGCGGGGTCTCGTGGCTGTCGGAACTGACAGTGTACGACGTGCTGCCCGCCGCCGGCGGCAGTTTGGTCAGCGCGCTGGTGCTGGGCGGCTGCGGCGTGCTGTTTGTGGTGCTGGGCAACTATATGCCGCGCATCAAGCAGAACTACACCTTCGGCTGCCGCACGCCGTGGGCCTTGAGCGATGAACACAACTGGAACCGCACCCAGCGCATGGGCGGCATCGTGTTCGTGGTCATCGGCATCGCGATGCTGCTGGCGGCGGTGTTCGCCCGCCTGCTGGGCGAGGGCGGCACGCTGGCCGTGCTGCTGGTCCCGCTTTTTGGCGGCTGTATATGGATCTACGTATACTCGTACCTGGTGTTCCTTGGCAAAATGAAGTAAGCGCATCAACAAACGGCGGGCCGCCTTGTGGCAAGGCGGCCCGCCGTTGTGTTGATTTATGCTTCTGCCGCGCGGCCCAGCTCCCGCGCGATGAGGTCCGGCACCTCCTGCGGGGTGATGCCCCAGGCGTAGGCGAACTCGCTGTGCAGGATGGTCTGCGCTTCGCGCAGGGCGCTGTCCTCAAACCCGGAAAGCTGCTTGCCCTGGGCGTGGCGGTGGCAGCGCTCGGCATACAGATCGCGCAGCATACGCAGCAGCGCATGGCGGTCGCCGCTTTGCAGCGTGCGGCGGTACAGCTCCTTGCGCGCTTCGCGGTCGGGTTCGTGTTCCGGGGCAGGCTCCCGCAGAAGGTCCAGCAGCTCCTGCCGGGTGGGCAGCGGATGCATGCGGTCCAGCAGCACCTGGCTTTGGCAAGGCACGCAGATCTTCATGCTGTGGTCATAGACCGGGCGCAGGATAAAGCATTCGCAGGGGCGGCCGGTCAGGCGCACCGTCGTTTTTTCTTCGATCGTACATACTCCGTTCGCCCCATAGCTGACGGCGTCCCCTACCTGAAACACTGCGCATCCTCCTTTTTTGCTGTTTGTGCCTGTCCTTTCGTTTTATACTATCAGTATAGTCCTTTTTTGACAAAAATGTCATGGTCTTTTTGTACAAAAATAGCGCTGGAACGCGCACCGGAAATTGACACCCGCACGCAGAACGCGCCGCCCGTCCCCGGGCGGCGCGTTCTGTATGCCAAAAAAGTTTTACAGGGTGGAATATCCGAAGCTGTTGACCAGGGCGTCGATCTTCTGGCCGGCCTGGCACCACGGGCAGGCGTGGGCGTCAAAGCTCGCATAGCCGGGCAGGTCGTTGGGGTCAAAGATGCTGGTGATGGGGAAACCCGCGCATTCTTTCTGCGTGGCGAACAGCGCCGCGATGCCCACGGGATTTCCGTCATAGTAGCGGATGGCTTCCACCGCGCCCTGCACGGTATAGCCGGTCGTGACCGAGGCCGCCAGCACCAGCACGTGCTTGCCGGCGATCATGGGGGCGGTATTTTCGCGGAAGATCAGCTGGCTGCCGACCGTATGCTCCGGCGTGAGCACGTAGATGGTCTGGTGGGCGTTCATATTGGTGTAACCGGCCTTGGTCAGCTCGCTGGCCATGCAGGCGCCGATGACCTCGGTGCCGTCCAGGCAGAGGATGGTGTCCACGATGGTGTTGTGGGTGTAGGTCTTGACCAGCTCCGCCGCCGCGGCCCGCGCCTCCGAAAGGCGGGACTTTGTCAGCGTGACATCAATATAATAGTTGATGTGGCTGTGGCTGGTGGCGAAGTGCCCCTGGCTGACACGCAGCGCCAGGTTGGACTTGCCCGTAGGCAGTTTGACAAGATGCATTGGCATGGCCTCCTTTCGGTTCCTTAAACTTATTGTAAAGTGTTTGCCGGCGGATTGCAAGGAACGCATTGCCCAAAATACAGCGCCGGTTTTTGGGCAGTTTTTGCCCCCGCCTTTACACCCCGGCGCCAAACTGGTATAATACAACTAACATTGTAAAGTGGGGAGGTTTGCGGCATGGTATATCAGTTGGCAGCATACAGCGGCGATACGCTGGCCGTGCCGCAGACCGTGCTGCGCCACCTGGCCCAGGCCGACGGCGACGCCGTGCGCGTGGCGCTGTATGTTTTGCAGACCAAAGACTGCGACGCCCGTTCCATCGCCCGCGCGCTGGGGCTGCCCAGCATCGAGGCCGCCCGCCGCGCGCTGCAATACTGGGCGGGTGCCGGGCTGCTGGAACGCGCCGGCGCCGCCGCCCCTGCCCCCACGGCCGAAGAGGCTGCCGCCAAGGTCGACCTGGCGAACCTGAACGACCCCTATGTGGCCGTGCTGTGCGAGGAAGCGCAGACTGCCCTGGGCAAAGCGCTGGGCCGCAGCGAATTGCAGCGGCTGGTCGCCCTGTACCTGCACGACGGCTGGCCGCCGGATGTGATCTTGCTGTGCTGCGCCGAGAGCGCGCGCCAGGGCCGCCGCAGCGTGGCGGCCATCGCCCGCGAGCTGACCCGCTGGCGGGAAAACGGCGTGGAGACCGGCGAGGACGCCGAGCGGTACCTGCGCCAGGCCAAACAGCGGGAAGCCTGGTGCGCCGAGGCCGCCGCGCAGTTTGGCATAGAGCCCGCCGCCCTGACCCGCTGGGAGCGCGGGGCCATCGCCCGCTGGCACGAGGAATGGGGCGTGGGGCGCGAGATGATCGACGAAGCGCTGCTGCGTGCCGGCAGCAAAAACACCGTGCGCTATGTGGACGGCATCCTGCGTGCCTGGCGCGCCCAGGGCATCACGACGGTGGAAGCCGCCCGCGGGCAGGGCCAGCTGGCCGGCAGCAACATTTTGGCCACCGAGCGCCCGGCTGCCCCCCGCCCTGCCGCCAGCGCCCAGAAAGACCTGTTCAACCGCGACTGGGCTGCCCAGTTCAACGAGGAGGATTGACCGATGCGCACCAAGGACGAACTGTTCCGCGCCGCCCAGCGCGAGGTGGCGGCCCGCCGCCAGCGCGCCGTAATGCAGGCCGAGGATGCCCGCCGCGCCGCCTTTGCCGCCCACCCGGGCCTGGCGGCCGCCGACGACGCCCAGATGCATGCCGGGCTGGCGCTGGCCAAAGCGGCCGCCTTGGGCGGCGATGTGGAGGCCGCCCGCGCCGCGCTGACGCAGGCCGACGCCGCGCTGGCCGATGCCGCCAAAGCCGCCGGCTACGACGAGGCCGCGTTTGCCCCGGCTTTTGCCTGCCCGCTGTGCCATGACACCGGCATGTACCAGGGCGCGCCCTGCCGCTGCGTGGCCGACATCGCCCGCCGCCTGCGGCGCGAGGAGATCAACGCCGCCAGCCCGCTGGGCCTGTGCGAGTTTGCGACGTTTGACGTCACGCGCTACCCGGCCGAGCCCGAGCCGGAGCTGGGCATGCCGGTGCAGGCGTACATGGAAAAACTGCTGCATTTTTGCGAAAACTACGCCCAAAAGTTCGGCCCCCAAAGCGGCAACCTGCTGTTTATGGGCCATGCCGGGCTGGGCAAGACCCACCTGGCGCTGGCCATTGCCAGCGCGGTGCTGGACGGCGGCCACGACGTGCTGTACGCCAGCGCCGCCGCCCTGGCCGCCCGCCTGGGGCGCGAGCATTTTGACTTTGACAGCGGCGACGAATGGCTGACCGCCTGCCAGCAGGCCGACCTGCTGATCTTGGACGACCTGGGCACCGAGTACATCACCCCGCTGACCATCAGCGTGCTGTATGAGCTGATCAATGCCCGTATGCTGGCGAACCGCCCCACCGTGTACACCACCAACATCACCGACCAGAGCGTGTTTGTGGCCCGCTATACCGAGAAAGTGGCCAGCCGCATGCTGGGCGGGTGCAAGATCTTTAAATTTTTTGGCGCCGACCAGCGCCTGTAAACCGAGAACCGCGCAGGCCCCAGGGGCCTGCGCGGTTTATGGTTTGTATACGGCAAAAAAAGACCGCCGGGCGTTCGCCTGGCGGTCTTTGCAAAGTCGGAGTGACGGGATTCGAACCCACGGCCTCTTGGTCCCGAACCAAGCGCGCTACCAACTGCGCTACACCCCGACAAAAAACCGCAGCAGCGCTGCTGCTGCGGTGTGGTTGGGGATGAGAGGATCGAACTCCCACGGGCGGAGTCAGAGTCCGCTGCACTACCATTATGCGAATCCCCAATAGGTGTTGTTGCGGGCGTGTGCCCTCAACGCTTATCTATTATAGCGGCTCGGCGCCCGTTTGTCAACAGATTTTTTGCCGGTTTTTTCATCTTTTTGCGCCCTGCGCAGCATCGCGCTTTTTTTGCGCGCAGGGTTGACAAGCCGCCCCCGGTGGCGTACATTTATAGTAACATGTACGGCCGCGGCCGTACCAAACCCCCGCGTGCGGCGCGGTATAGGAGGTATTTGTATGGCAATTCGTGTTGGCATCCTGACGTCCGGCGGCGACTGCCCCGGCCTGAACGCGACGATCCGCGGCGCGGCCAAGGCGCTGTACCAGCGCATGGACGACAAAGTGGAGATCGTCGGCATCCAAAACGGCTACGACGGCCTGATCAACGGCCATTACCGCACGATGCACCCCAGCGAGTTTTCCGGCATCTTGACGGTGGGCGGCACCATTTTGGGCACCAAGCGCACGCCGTTTAAAAAGATGCGCGTGATCGAGGATGACAAGGTGGACAAGGTCGCCGCGATGAAAAAGACCTACAAAGAGGCCAAGCTGGACTGCCTGCTGTGCCTGGGCGGCAACGGCACCCACAAGACGGCGAACCTGCTCAGCCAGGAGGGGCTCAACATCATCGGCCTGCCCAAGACCATCGACAACGACATCTACGGCACCGATGTGACGTTCGGCTTCCACACGGCGGTGGACATCGCCACCGAGGTCATCGACCGCATCCACACGACGGCCGGCAGCCACAGCCGCGTGATGTGCATCGAGATCATGGGCAACAAGGCCGGCTGGCTGACGCTGTACTCCGGCATTGCGGGCGGCGCCGACATCATCCTGATCCCCGAGCACCCCTATGACATCGAGAAAGTCGCCACGGCCGTGGAAAAACGCGCCAAGGCCGGCAAGAACTTCTCGATCTTGGCGGTGGCCGAGGGCGCGTTCTCGGTCGAAGAGGGCAAGATGAAGCGCAAAGAATGGACGGCCAAGCGCGCCGAGGCCGGCTACACCACCGCGACCAACCGCATCGCCCAGCAGATCGAAAAGATGACGGGCGCCGAGACGCGCATCTGCGTGCCCGGCCACATGCAGCGCGGCGGCAGCCCCAGCGCCTACGACCGCGTGCTGGCCACCCAGTTTGGTTCCTACGCGGCCAGCCTGGTGGCGGACGAGCACTACGGCGTGACGGTGGCCATGGTCAACCGCCATGTCACCAGCAACCCGCTGGCCGATATTGCCGGCAAGTCCCGCCTGGTGCCCGACGACTGCGATATGCTCAACGTCGCCCGCGCCATGGGCATCAGCCTGGGCTGAGCCCGCCCTGTATCAACAGCAAACGCCCTGCCGAAAGGCAGGGCGTTTTTGCGTTGCCGCTTATTCCAGGTAAAAATCCCGCAGCGCCTGCAGGCGCGCGGCGTCCAGGCCGTATTCGGCCGCAAAGTAGGCCTCAAAACTGCCGAAGCGCTGCAGAATTTCGTCCAGCGTGCCCTCGGCCATCGGGCGGCTGACCCCCTCGACCGAGAGCAGCAGTTTTCGCTCCTGCGCTGTCTTGCCGCGCAGCGAGGCCGCAATGACCGCGCGCCGGTACCGGTTGGTGAGCATATAGTCGGTCAGCGCGTCGGCGCGGCCCACGCCCAGCGCCAGTAAGATCAGCATGGCGGCGATGCCGGTGCGGTCCTTGCCGCAGGTGCAGTGGAACAAAAGCGGCGCGCGGCGCTGTTCCAGCAGCGCAAACAGCGTGTGGTAGGCCGGGTTGCCGAACGGCATCTGGCGGTAGAGCGCGGCGAACCACTCGTAGTCATGCACGGGGCGGCCCAGCGCTTTTTCGTAGGCGGCTTTTTCGGCCGCCAGGCGCGTGATGCCGGCGGCGGAAAAGTCCATCTCGCTGCCGTCGGCCATGCGCATGGCGCATATGCGCCGGTACTGCGCGCCCGGCAGCGGCGGGTCGGGGTGCTGGGCGGCCTCGCCCGCGCTGCGCAGGTCCAGCACCTCGCACAAATGCCAGCTTTGCAGCGCCGTCCGGTCCGCCGGGGTGCGCAGCGCATCCATGTTGCCGCCGCGGTACAAAAGGCCGTAACGCACTGTGCGGCCGTCGGCGGCCGGGTAGCCGCCCAGTTCCCGGAAATTGACCGCGCCCTGCAGCGCGATCTCGCTGCCCGGCGCGGGGTGTTGCTGCGGCATGCCGCATCCCCCTCCCCTGTTGATGGTTTGCCCGTCTATCTTACCACAACGCCCCGGCGCAGGGCAAGCATCCTGCGCCGGGGCGTCCTGTTTTTATGGCAGCTGCGCAAGCAGGCGGTCGATGTCGGCGCGCGCGGCCAGCCCGACGCTGAACGCCGTGGCGCTGCCGCAGGCGGTGCCAAGGCGCAGCGCCTGCCGGTAGGAGCCGCTTTGCCGCCAGCCCGCCAGAAAACCGGCCAGCATGCTGTCGCCCGCGCCGACGCTGTTGACGACCGTGCCCCGGGGCGCGCAGACGCGGTGCACGGCGCCGGTCTCGTCCAGCAGCAGCGCGCCGTCGCCGGCCATGCTGACCAGCACGTTGCGCGCGCCCCGGGCCTGCATCGCCCGCGCGGCGGCTTCGATCTCGGCGTCGCCGTGCAGCGCCCGCCCCGCCAGTTCGGCCAGTTCGTGGTGGTTGGGCTTGATGAGGAACGGCCCGTAGGGCAGCACTTTGGCCAGCAGCGGCCCGGCGGCGTCCACCACGGCGTCCACGCCCCGGCCCTGCAGCCGGGCCAAAAGGGCTTCGTAAGTATCGGCGGGCAGGCTGGGCGGGATGCTGCCCGCCAGCACCAGCACATCGCCGGACTGCAGCGCGTCCAGCTTGCGCAACAGGGCTTCCACGGCCTCCGGCGGGACCGTGGGCCCCGCCCCGTTGATCTCGGTCTCCCGGCCGTCTTTGAGTTTGAGATTGATGCGCGTCATACCGGCGGGCAGGCGGATAAAATCCGTCCGCAGGCCGCGGGCGGCCAGGCCCCGTTCCAGCCAGGCGCCGGTCTCGCCGGCCACAAAGCCCAGCGCCACGCTGGGGCAGCCCAGCACCGCCAGCACACCGGACACATTGATGCCCTTGCCGCCCAGCACGTATTCTTCCCCGGCGGCGCGGTTGACCGTGCCCGCCTGCAGCGGGGCGTCCAGCCGCACCACATAGTCGATGGCAGGGTTCAGGGTAACGGTGTAGATCATGGAAACCTTCCTCATACAAAATTCAGACCGTGCCGGGGCGGGTCACCGGCGTCAGCGGGATGCTGCCGTCCAGCAGCGCGTCGCGGCTGGCGATGGCATAGCGGGCGTACCCGTCGATCAGGTACTGGTTGCCGTCCGCATCCGCCATCGCCTGCATGCCGGCGGAAGCATCGTCGATGACGATATACCGCCCCGGCCCGGCTTCACAGACCACCCAGATGGCCCGGTCCTCGCCGCCAAGCCAGCGGCGCCGGGGGCTGCGGGTCAGGCTGCCGGTGGTGCGGTCATAGAGATAAAGCCAGTCCCGTTCCTCCTCATTGGAGTTGAACGTCACATCCGTGGTATATACATTCAGGAACTGCATTCCCTGGGGAAGCTGTGTCAGCATCGTATCTTCGTTCTCCCCCAGCGGGCGGTATAAGATTTCATGCTGCTCATTCACGCGCCACAGCGCACCGTCCTCCAGCTGGCGGTCCAGCCAGCTGCCGGAACACTCGTACAGCACTTCTTCCTCGCCGGTGGCCGGGTCCAGGGCACAGAGGTAGGTGGTCTGCCAGGGTTCCAGTTCCTCCATGTTCTCGATGTAATAATGCCCATAGACTGGCTCCAGCGGGCAGTCCTCATCCAGGACCGTGTGCGTGATCAACAGGCAATCGTTCCACACGCCGAACAGGTTCCCGACAAATGGCTCCCATTCCAGGATCATTTCCAACGTCTGCGTTTCGGTGTCTAATCGGGCCAGGAAGAAACGGTCGGGCACCGCCGGGTCGCTGGAGATCTGGCTGTAAGGGAAGTACAGATTCCGGCCGTCGCTGGCAAAGCCTCGTGCATTATCCATCCCCAGCGAGGCCCCCTGGCGGAATTCATACAAAGGCACACGGCCGCTGCCGTCCAGGTTGCTGCGCAGCAGGATCGGGGTATCGTTGACCATACCGGACCAGGTCCAATAAAGAAATTCATCATCGGCAAAAAGATACGCGTTGCCGTAGGGAAGTTCCAACGGTTCGCCGACGATCTGTTCGGTGGCGGCGTTGAAATCCAGATACCGCGCCACAGCGGTGTCGGTGTTATAATCCCACTCCGCTTCATAGCGTCCGGCGTCGTTCTGTGCGTCCACCCAGTAGAGCGGCCCTGCCTGTTCCGCAGACTGCGGCATTTCGGGGCTCTGTGTGGGGGTTGCGGATGGTTCCACCGCCTGCGGCGGGGATGCGTCCTCCGCCGTCGCAGAGGACGCCGGTTGTTCCGAAACCGGCGCACCGCAGGCCGCCAGCAGCAGGGCCGCGCACAGGGCGGGCAGTTTTGTGAAGGCAGATTTTTTCATGGCAGGCCTCCCCCCTTGCGGGGCGTGTTGGTTCAGTTGCCGTCCTCGTAGGCCACCACCGGCACGCCGGCGTAGGGGTCCGGCGGGTCCAGGGGCAGTGACTGCATGTACTCGTGCATGGCTTCGGCCACCTTTTTGCTGTAGGCCACCGCCTCGACGACGGTGCGCGCGCCCTTGACGGCGTCGCCGCTGGCAAAGATGCCGGGCACGTTGGTGCGGCCCACCTCGTCGGTGACAAACAGGCCGCGCTCGTTGGTCTTGAGGTCTTTTTCGTCCTCGGTGATGGTGGTGCAGGGCCCCTGGCTGATGGAGACGATGACGCTGTCCGCCGGGTAGAGCCGTTCGCTGCCGGGGATCTCGGTCAAGGTACCGTCCGCCGCTTCGTCGAGGTCGCAGAACACGACGCCGTGCTCGGTGATCTCCAGCGGTTTTTTGTTGTAGTGGAACGTCACGCCCTCCAGCTTGGCATAGCTGGCCTCGTAGTCGCTGGCCGTGATCTTTTGGGTCAGGGAGAAACACTCGACATGGCGGGTGCCGTGGCGCAGCGCCGTGCGGCAGACGTCCATGGCCGCATTGCCCGCCCCGATGACGATGAGACGGCGGCCCAGGTGGTAGACATCAGGGTTTTGCAGATAGTTGATGGCAAAGTGCACGTTGCCCAGGCTTTCGCCCTTGATGTGCAGCGTGTTGGGCCGCCACACGCCGGTGCCGATGAAGATCGCCTTGTAGCCGTCACGGAAGAGATCCTCGATGCGCAGGGCTTTGCCGACGTCGGTGTTGGGGCGGACCTTGATGTCTTTCAGGCGCAGGTGGCGGTACTCAAAATCGTCGAGCACGCTTTTGGGCAGGCGGAACTCGGGGATGCCGTAGCGCAGCACGCCGCCGATCTTGTCGTGGCTTTCAAAGATCGTGACGTCGTAGCCGTAGCGCGCCAGGATGACGGCGATGGTCAGCCCCGCCGGGCCGGAACCGATGATGGCCGCTTTTTTGCCGTTTGGCTCCGCCGGGCCTTTGGTCATCTGGCTGGCATAGGTCGAGGAGATGTAGTTCTCAATGACCGAAAAATGCACCGGCGCGCCCTTGATGCCCTGCACGCAGTGGCCTTCGCACTGGTTTTCGTGGTTGCACACGAGCGAACAGACCGTCGTTAAGGGGTTGTTCTCAAACAGCATGCGGCCTGCTTCGTTGAGCTTGTTCTCTTTGAGCAGGCGGATGACCTCCGGGATGTTGGTGTGGATGGGGCAGCCCTGCTGGCAGCGCGGGTTCTTGCACCCCAGGCAGTGGTTGGCTTCGTCCATAACGTGCAGTGCCATAATCAACTTCCTTTCCGCTTGGTGGCAGCGTACCGATTTTGTTCGTGAAAAATGCAACAAAGTTCCCGTTTGCGCGCTTTTTCTCCATAAATTATACTACCACTGGTTTGGCGGTAAACGCAAGCCCCATCGGCAAGATTTTTTTGCGGCACAGTGCGCTCAGGTCCACGGCCCGGCTGTGCAGCGCACCGACGCGCTGCGCCGCGCCGCCGGTGCGCATCAAGTCGGCCAGCGAGGTGCCCACCGGCAGCGCGGCCTGTTTCAGGCAGGGCAGCGCTTCTTTCCGCCCGCCCAGCACCAGCAAAAACGGCGGGGCGGGCAGGTCGGGCGGGGTGCCCAGCGCTGCGTCCCACACCAGGCGGCGCAGCCGGGCGTGGGGGTAGCGCTTGGTTTTTAAGCGGGTGTAGAGGTCCTCCAGCCCGGTGGCGTCGCGCACAGCGGCGGCCAGGCGGTGTTCCAGCCCCTCGCTGACGCCGCGCACGGCGGCAAAGTCCGCCGCGGGGCGCGCGCGCAGCAGCGCCAGCAGCGCGGTCTCCAGCCGCGCCGGGCTCAGCAGCAGGCCATCTGCCCGGGCCTTGGTATACAGCGCCTGGGCGGCGGGCGGTACATAGGGCGCCCAGGCTTCCACCGGCTGGGCGCGCAGGTAGCTGGCGCTGGCCATGGCCGTGCCCGCGTGCCAGCCCGGCGCGCCGCCGTGCGCCGCGCCCCAGCGCGGCAGGGCCAGCGGCGTCAGGGGGGCGTTTTGGGCGCGGATGGCCTTGCAGTACTCGATGCCCAAAATGTTGTTGGGCGTGCGCAGCAGCGCGCCGAGACCCGGTTCCAGCGTTTCGGCGGCTGCGGCGCGGGCGGCGGCGTATGTCATGCCGGCGGCCAGGTTTTGGCGCACCAGCGGCTGCAGCGCCTCGCTTTGCAGCACGCCGGCCGCATGCAGCAGCTGCGCGGCGTGCGGCGTTTCGGCCCCAAAGGCCAGCGTGTCGCACCCCAGCGCCGCCAGCAGCGCGACGCCGGCGGCGGCAAACTGTTCGGCCGTGGCGCAGGCATAGGGCGCGGGCAGCGCTACGACGAGGTCCGCCCCGGCTGCCAGCGCCGCGCGCACGCGCACGCTTTCCGGCAAAATGGGCGCGCCGCCGCGCTGCACCGCGCCGCTGCTGAGGCATACGGCGATGCGCCGCGCCCCCGCCCGGCGCACGGCGGCCAGCTGGGCCGCGTGACCGTTGTGGAAGGGATCATACTCGGTAATAATGCCGGCAAACTCCATATAGCCCCCTGCAGGTGTGCAAAAAATGTTTGATTCTGCGGTTCTTGTCCTTGCAAATCGCCTGACCCCATTATATAATAAAATCAACGATACGAAAAGGGCGCCGCCCTATTTCTTAAAAGGAGGATCCCCCATGAAAATTCTGGTCATCAACTGCGGTTCTTCGAGCCTGAAGTACCAGCTCATCGACATGGACGGCGAGAAGGTGCTGTGCAAGGGCCTGTGCGAGCGCATTGGCATGGAGAGCAGCATGATCACCCACGACGCCAACGGCGAAAAGCGCACGACGCCCGCCATCTTCCCCACCCACAACGAAGCGTTCCTGGAAGTCGTCAAGAAGATGACCACCGGCGACGGCAAGGTGATCGAGGATGTGAGCGAGATCGACGCCATCGGCCACCGCGTCGTGCACGGCGGCGAGAAGTTCAAAAAGAGCTGCCTGATCACGCCGGAAGTCGTGCAGGCCATCCGCGATTTGTCCCCGCTGGCCCCGCTGCACAACCCGGCGGCCATTCTGGGCATCGAAGCCTCCTACAAAGTGTTTGGCGCGGACAAACCCAACGTGGCGGTGTTTGACACGGCGTTCCACTCCACCATGCCGCCCAAGGCCTACATGTACGCCATCCCCTATGAGTATTACGAGAAGTACGGCGTGCGCCGCTATGGCTTCCACGGCACCAGCCACAAATATGTCAGCCACCGCGCGGCGCAGTTCCTGGAAGAGCCCATCGAGCGCCTCAAGCTCATCACCTGCCACCTGGGCAACGGTTCCTCCATCGCCGCGGTCGACCAGGGCCGCGTCGTCGACACCTCGATGGGCATGACCCCGCTGGCCGGCCTGATGATGGGCACCCGCTGCGGCGACCTTGACCCCTCGGTGGTCAACTACCTCAAATACACGCTGGACATCACCGGCCACCAGCTGGATGAGATCCTGAACAAGAAATCCGGCCTGCTGGGCATTTCCGGTGTTTCCAGCGACAAGCGCGACGTCGAGGCCGCCGCCAAAGAAGGCAACCCCCGCGCGCAGCTGGCCAGCGATATGCTGAACTACCAGATCAAAAAGACCATCGGCAGCTACATTGCGGCGATGGGCGGCGTGGACGCCATCGTCTTTACCGGCGGCATCGGCGAACATGACGCCGACTCCCGCGCGAAGATCTGCCACCATATGGACTGGCTGGGCATCCGCATCGACACCGACAAAAACCGCGACGCCCACAACCAGCACAAGGACGTGGTGGAGATCACGGCCTGGGGCGCGCGCGTGCGCACGCTGATCATTGAGACGAACGAAGAGCTGATGATCGCCCGCGACACGCAGGAAGTGCTGCAGGCCCCCGCCGAGGCCGAGAACGAAGAGGCCTGAGCCCCGCTCCCCTGCCCGGCCGGGCAGCAACGCAAAGCACCAAAAAACAAAGAGCCGGGCGGCTCCCTTTCGGGAGCCGCCCGGCTTTCTGTGCATACCGATGGGCTGCGGCCGGCTTACTGCTGCGCGGCGCGCTTTTTGGCGATGGCCGCCAGCGCGTCCTTGCGCGAGAGGTTGATGCGGCCCTGCTGGTCGATGTCGGTGACCATGACGAAGATGGGGTCGCCGACGGCGACGACGTCCTCGACACGCTCGACACGGTGGTCGTCCAGCTTGGAGATGTGGACCAGCCCCTCTTTGCCGGGAGCGATCTCGACAAACGCGCCGAAGTTCATCAGACGGGTCACGCGGCCTTTGTAGATGGCGCCGATCTCGGGGTCCTCGACGATGGTCTTGATGGTGCCGATGGCGCGCTTGGCGTCCTCGGCGTCGATGGCCGAGATAAAGACGTGGCCGTCCTCCTCAATATCGATCTTGCAGTTGCAGTTGGCGCAGATCTCCTGGATGACCTTGCCGCCTTTGCCGATGACGTCCTTGATCTTATCCACGGGGATGACCATGCTGAACATCTTGGGCGCGTACTTGGAAAGCTCGGCGCGCGGCGCGGCGATACAGGGCTTGATGATCTCATCGAGGATATACAGGCGGCCTTTGCGGCATTTTTCCAGCGCGTCCTCGACGATCTCATAGGTCAGGCCGTCGACTTTGATGTCCATCTGGATGGCGGTGATACCGCGGCGGGTGCCGCCGACCTTGAAGTCCATGTCGCCGTGGAAGTCCTCGACGCCCTGGATGTCGAGCATCGTCATCCAGCGGCCGCCGTGCAGCGGGTCGCCGTCGGTGATGAGGCCGCAGGAGATGCCGGCCACCGGGGCCTTGATGGGCACGCCGGCGTCCATGAGCGCCAGGGTGGAACCGCAGATGGAAGCCTGCGAGGTGGAACCGTTGGAGGAGAGGACCTCCGACACGCAGCGGATGGTGTAGGGGAACTCGCTCTGGTCGGGCAGGACGGGCACGAGCGCACGCTCGGCCAGGTTGCCGTGGCCGATCTCGCGGCGGCCGGGGCTGCGCGGGGCGCGGGCCTCGCCGACGGAGTACGGCGGGAAGTTGTAGTGGTGGATGTAGCGCTTGTACTGGGTGTCGGACAGATCGTCCATCAGCTGCGCGTCCTTGGTGGAGCCCAGCGTGCAGATGGTGAGCACCTGGGTCTGGCCGCGGGTGAACATGCCGGAACCATGCACGCGGGGCAGCAGGCCGACTTCGGCGGCCAGGGGGCGGATCTCATTGATGCCGCGGCCGTCGACGCGCTTGCCATCCTCCAGCAGCCAGGTGCGCACGACCTTCTTTTGCAGCTTGTAGCTGATGAGGTCGATGTCGGCGGGCGTCAGGTCGGGGTGTTCCTCGGCGATCTTGTCCATGATGGGCAGCAGCGCCGCGTCGCGCACGTTCTTGTCGTCGGTGTCCATCGCCGCCTTGACTTCGTCCAGGTGGTTGGCGTAGACGTCGGCCAGCAGGGCGTGGTCCAGCTCGACCGGGGTGAAGGTCTTTTTGGGTTTGCCGATCTCGGCCACGATGCTGTTGATGAAGGCCAGCATCTTTTTGATCTCGGCATGGCCGGCCTTGATGGCCTGCATCATCGTCTCTTCGTCGACCTCGTTGGCGCCGGCTTCGATCATGACGATCTTTTCTTCCGACGCGGCCAGCGTCAGCGAGAGGTCGCTCTTTTCGCGCTGCTCGGCCGTGGGGTTGAGGACGATCTCGCCGTCCACCAGGCCGACCGAGATGCCGGCGATGGGGCCGTTCCAGGGGATGTCGGACATTGCGATGACGAGCGACGCGCCGTTCATGCCGGTGATCTCGGCCGAGTTGTCGGGGTCGAGGCTCATGACCGTCATCGTGACGCAGACGTCGTTGCGCATATCCTTGGGGAACAGCGGGCGGATGGGGCGGTCGACGACGCGCGAGGAGAGGATCGCGTGTTCGCCGGGGCGGCCCTCGCGGCGCATAAAGCTGCCGGGGATGCGGCCCGCCGCGTAGAGTTTCTCTTCAAACTCAACACTAAGCGGGAAGAAGTCGACGCCTTCGCGCGGTTTCTCGCTCATCGTGACGTTGCACAGCACGCAGGTCTCGCCGTAGCGCACCATGGCGCTACCGTTGGCCAGGCCGCACATTTTGCCGGTCTCGACCACGAGCGGGCGGCCGGCGAACGTCGTCTCAAACTTGCGGTAGTGGGGGAACGTTTCCAGCCGGGAAGCAAATTCGTAAGCCATAGAGATTCTCCTTCATCGGGTTTTTATACCATGGCCGCGCCCTTTGCCCGGTTTTGAGCAATAAAGCCAGCAGCCAAGCCGGGTGCTTGGGTGCTCGATTTACTGCGCAAAACGGCGGGCAGGTGCGGCCGAAAGCCACAAAAAGGCAAAACGGACAGGGCGCTTGTGTAGCACCCTGCCCGTTTTTGCGGAAATTACTTGCGCAGACCCAGCTCAGCGATCAGGGCACGATAACGGTTGATGTCCTTCTTTTGCAGATAGGCCAGCAGATTGCGGCGGCGGCCGACCATCTTGAACAGGCCGCGGCGGCTGTGGTTGTCATGCTTGTTGGTCTTGAGATGCTCGGTCAGGTGGTTGATGCGCGCGGTCAGCAGCGCGACCTGGACCTCCGGCGAACCGGTGTCGCCCTCATGCAGGGCGGCCTTGGCGATGATGGGCTGCTTTTCGATAGCAGATTTCTGGCTCATGTTACATACCTCTTTCAAAATAAGATTTGCCGGCAGCGCAGTGCGGGGTAACTGCGGGGTTGAGGCATACGCCCCGTACCGGGCCGCGGTAGCAGACAATAGTATACCACACCCGCGCCGCAAATACAAGGGCGCGGGGCGGTCTTTTTTGCATTTATTTTTGCCGCGCCGGGCAGGAAAGCCTCGTCTCCATCGGCGGACATGTGCCGACGATGGAGACACCGACAGGGAAATTTTGCCCAAAATTGTGTGCGAGGAGCCCGCGACGAGTGCGCGGTTTTGGGCAAAATTTTGTCGAAGGCTGCGAAGCCGAGCGCCGCCTGCGGCGGATGCAGCGAGACGGAGCAGGGGCAGCGGTCGCAGAGCGCAAGCGCCATACCTGGCGCGCCGCGCGATGCGGGCACCGCAACCCGGACTTTCCAAAGGGGGAAATAGACGCGTTAGGCAATTGCCGTGCGCGGCTGTTTCCCTCTTTGAAGCCTATGGCTAGGCTTATTGTACGGTCTGCGCGGCAAAATAAGCCTGGCTGTCCGCCGCCGCGCTGCGGATAAGCGCGGCCAGTTCTTCCAGCGTGCGGAACTTGCGCACCGGGCACAGGTAGCGGTGAAATTCCAGCACGGGGGCCTGCCCGTACAGGTCGCCGCAAAAATCCGGCACGTAGGTCTCGCAGGTCACCGGCGCGTTGGCGTCGCTTTCCACCGTGGGGCGGCGGCTGATGCCGGTGGCGGCCGGCCACCAGGCGTCCTGCAGGCGGATGCGCGTCAGGTAGACGCCGGTGCAGGGCTGCAGCGCGTCGGGCGGGTAGTTCTGGTTGACCGTCGGCGTGCCCAGGCGGCCCGCGCCGATGCCCTTGCCGTGGGTGACCGGCCAGTCGATGGCATAGGGCGCGCCAAGCATGGCGTTGGCGTCGTCGAGGCGGCCTTCCTCCAGCGCGGCGCGGATGCGTGTGGACGACACTGCCTGCGCGCCGTACTGCGCCATGGGCACGATGTGCACCGCGATGCCCTGTGCGGCGCAGAGCGTGCGCAGCAGCTCAACATTGCCGGCCGCCCGCGCGCCAAAGGTAAAGTTATCGCCGCAAAAGACCGCTTGGGCCGCAAAGCAGCCCACCAGCACCGTCTGCACAAAATCCTGCGGCGAGAGGGTGCGGAACGCCTCAAACGGGGGTTCCAAATACTGTGCGATGCCCAGCGCCGCGATGCGGGCGTGCTTTTGCGCCAGCGAGAGGATGCGCCCGCCCTTGAGCGTCTGGTTGCCGGGCAGTTCAAACGTGAAGGCCGCCGGCGTCAGGCCGTGCTGCGCAGCGTACTGCACGGCGCTGCCCAGCACCATGCGGTGGCCGCAGTGCACGCCGTCAAAGTAGCCCAGCGCCACGGCGCTGCCCTGCGGCGCGGCGACCGGCGTCAGCGCGCGGTAGATCTGCATCGGCAGTCACATCCTTTCGCAAAAAAGTTTTTCGACCCGCAGCACGCCGCCGTCGACGCCCGCCAGGCCCAGAAACGCGCCGCCCTCGTCATAGACGCGGTAGCGGCCGTCGGCCGCGGCGTAGTGGCTGGTGGGGCAGCCGTTGAACAGGTGCGCCTTGACGCCGTCGTTGACGGTGAGCGCCGGCAGCGGGGCGAAGGCGGTATCCACCGGCAGCACCCAGCCGTTTTGGGCCAGCGCGCCGCTTTGGGCGGCCTGCAAAATATCCGGCAGCGTGTGGCACTGGTCCAGCGTGAAGACGCCCGCGCGGGTGCGGCGCAGCGCGGCCAGCGTAGCCGGCACGCCGAGGGCCGCGCCGATGTCCTCGGCCAAAACGCGGATATAGGTGCCTTTGGAGCAGGCGATGCGCAGCGCATAGTCCCCCGGCGCGGGGCTGCCGAGGTAGTCGATGCCATACACGGTGATGGGCCGCGGCGTGCGCGCCACCGTCTGGCCTTTGCGGGCAGCTTTGTACAGCGGCTGCCCGCCTACCTTGACGGCGCTGTACATGGGCGGCAGCTGCTGCTGCGGGCCCACAAACTGCGGCAGCACCGCACGCAGTTCCCCCTCCCCCACTGTGACGGGAGCGGTCTCGAGCGGCGCGCCGGTGATATCGCCGGTGTCGGTGCGCAGGCCCAGGCGCAGCGTCGCCTCGTAGGTTTTGTCGTGGTCCAGCTGGCGGTCGGCCGCCGCCGTAGCGCGGCCGATAAACACGGCGAGCACACCGGTCGCCATAGGGTCCAGTGTGCCCGCATGCCCCAGCTTGCGTGTGCCCAGCGCCCCGCGCAGCTTGGCCAGCACATCAAAGCTGGTCCAGCCGGCGGGCTTATCCACGGGCAGGATGCCGTTTGGCGTTTGCATGGTGGGGGTTCCTTTTCTTTCGTTGTGCGTTATGCGTCGGGCTCTGCCGCCTGGGCGGCGCGGTCCAGTTCTTTTTTGACTTCGTCCAAAATGGCATGTTTGGCGTTGTCCAAATTGCCGCTGATCTCGCAGCCGGCCGCGCGCGGATGCCCGCCGCCGCCCAGCCGCCGCGCAATGCTGCAGGCATTGGTCTGGTTGCCGGTGCGCACGCTGATCTTATAGCTGCCGTCCTTTTGCTGGCGCAGCGTCAGGCCGACTTCAACGCCCTCGATGGAGCGCGGCAGGCTGGTCAGGTCCTCCAGCTCCGCCCCGGCCACGCCGGCCGCCTGGATCTGGTCCCAGGTCAGGCAGATCATGGCGCAGCGGTCACCGTAGTAATACTCAAGGCTTTCCAGCGCCATGCGCTCGGCTTCCATCCGCGCGTGGGAGCGGCACTCGAACAAACGCTCGTTGAGGGTGGCCACATCGGCCCCCGCCTCGATCAGCCTGGCCGCCGCGCGGTGGGTGGCCGCCGTGGTGTTGGTAAAGCGGAAGCACCCGGTGTCGGTGGCAAGGCCGGTGTACAGACAGGCCGCGATGTCCGGCGTGAGCTCGACCCCCAGCTCGGGGATCAGCGACGTCAGCAGCTCGGCGGCCGCAGCGGCGCTGCCGTCCACCAGCGACTCATAGGCATAGCCGCTGTTGGAGGCATGGTGGTCGATGCAAAGGTCGACATGCTCGGCATAGCGGGGCATGTTGTTTTTGTCGCCAAACAGCTGGATGCCGGCCACGTCCACCGCCACCACAAAGCGCGGCGCAAAGCTGCCGTCAAACACCGTGATGGGCAAAAAGGCGTACATGGCGGGGATCGGGTCGCTGCAAAGCACGGCGGCCGTCTTGCCCAGGCGGCGCAGCGCCAGGCACAGCGCCGCGCCCGAGCCGAGGGTGTCGCCGTCGGGGTTTTTATGGCATAAGATCAGGATGTCGTCCGCACCCAACAGGCGCGAAACAACGGTTTCGTGGTCCACAGATTGTGTCATACGGACCCTCCTTTCACACCCCGTCCCGGTCGGGGCGGGGTCATTCGCCGTCGCTGGCACTCTCTGCCGGGTCGGCCTCCACGGCCAGTTCCCCCAGCAGCTGGTTGATGCGCGCGGCGTAGGCGGCGCCTTCGTCCGCCACAAAGACAAAGCGCGGCGCTTTGCGGATATGCATGCGGCGGCTGACTTCGGTGCGGACATGGCCCGACGCCTTGTTGAGCGCTTTGACGACCGGTTCCGGCCCGCCTTCGCGCCCCATGACGCTGATATACACTTTGGCCTGGTCCAGGTCGGGCGTCACGTCCAGCCGCGTGACGGTCAGCAGCCCGCCGGTCACGCGCGGGTCCTTCATCTCTCCAATGATGGCGATGAGTTCCCGTTTCATATCCTGTGCCATACGGCCATGGTTTTTGCTTGGCATGGTATCGTTTCCTCAAACTGCTGCGGCCCCGGCCCGCTGCGGGGCCAGGCGCCGCTGGCCGGGCCGCCCCCGCAGGCGCGGCGCCGGGTCAGGTTCAATCGCGGTATTCCTCCATCTTGAAGCACTCAAAGACGTCGCCCTCTTTGATGTCGGAGAATTTTTCCAGCGTGATGCCGCACTCGAAGCCTTCGGCGACTTCCTTGACGTCGTCCTTGAAGCGGCGCAGGCTGGCGATGGCGTCCTCGCAGATGACGATGCCGTCGCGCACCAGGCGCAGCTGGGCGTCGCGGGTGATCTTGCCGCTGGTGACACGGCAGCCGGCCACCATGCCGACGCTGGAGATCTTGTAGACCTGGCGCACCTGCGCTTCGCCCAGGGCGACCTCGCGCACTTTGGGCGCCAGCATGCCTTTCATGGCGTCGGAGACGTCGTTGATGGCGTCGTAAATGACGCGGTACATGCGCATCTCAACGCCGGTCTGCTCGGCTTCGGCCTTGGCGACGGCGTCGGGGCGGACGTTGAAGCCGATGATGATGGCGTTGGAAGCGTCGGCCAGCGAGACGTCGGACTTGGAGACCGCGCCGACGCCCGCATGGATGACGCGGACGCGGACTTCCTCGTTGGAGAGTTTCTCGAGGCTCTGCTTGACGGCCTCGGCCGAGCCCTGCACGTCGGCTTTGACGACGATGGGCAGCTCTTTCATATCGTTGGCGGCCATCTGGTCGAACAGGTTATCCAGCGTGACCTTGGTGTAGCTGGCGAACTGGCGCTCCTTCGCCTCGTTGGTGCGCTTGTCGGCCAGTTCACGGGCCAGCTTCTCGTCCTCGACGGCTTCGAACAGTTCGCCGGCCTCGGGCACTTCGGTCAGGCCGGTGATCTCGACAGGCGTCGAGGGGCCGGCCTCGGTGATCTCGCGGCCTTTGTCGTCGCGCATCGTGCGCACACGGCCGACGGCGGTGCCGGCGATCAGGCAGTCGCCCTTATGCAGCGTGCCGTTCTGCACCAGCAGCGTCGCCACGGGGCCCTGGCCTTTGTCGAGGCGGGCCTCGATGACGGCGCCCTTGCCGCGGCGGTTGGGGTTGGCCTTGAGTTCCATGACTTCGGCTTCCAGGGCGATGCGCTCGAGCAGTTCGCTGATGCCCATGCCGGTGGCAGCCGAAGTGGGGATGCAGGCGGTCTCGCCGCCCCAATCCTCGGGCACGATCTCGTACTGGGTCAGCTGTTCCTTGACGCGCTCGGGGTTGGCGGTGGGTTTATCCATCTTGTTGACGGCGACGATGAGCTTGACGCCCGCCGCCTTGGCATGGTTGATGGACTCGATGGTCTGCGGCATGATGCCGTCGTCGGCCGCCACCACCAGCACGGCGATGTCGGTCATGTTGGCGCCGCGGGCACGCATGGCGGTGAACGCCTCGTGGCCGGGGGTGTCCAGGAAGGTGATGAGGCTGTCGCCGCTCTTGACCTGGTAGGCGCCGATGGCCTGGGTGATGCCGCCGGCCTCGCCCGCCGTGACGTTGGACTTGCGGATGGCGTCCAGGATGGAGGTCTTGCCGTGGTCGACGTGGCCCATAACGACGACGACCGGCGGGCGGGAGACGAGGTCGGCCTCGTTGTCCTGCTCCTGCACGAAGAGGCGTTCCTCGATGGAGACGTGGACCTCGTGCTCGACCTTGGCGTGGAATTCCTCGGCCACGAGGGCGGCGGTGTCAAAATCCACCACGTCGGAGACAGAATGCATCTCGCCCATCTGCATGAACTTGGCCACGACTTTGGCGGCCGTCTGTTTCAGGCGGGAAGCCAGCTCGCCGACGGTGATCTCGTCGGGGATGGAGATCTTGAGCTGCGCGTTGCGGGCTTTCTCCAGCTGGATGCGCTGCAGACGCTCGGCCTCGGTCTCGCGGCGGCGGCCGAACTGCTGGCCGCGGCGGTTGTTGCGGTTGTTGAATTTTTCTTTTTTGCCGGCGGGCTGCTTTTTGCGCTTGCCGGGCATGTTGCGGCTGTCGGCAAGGTCGTCGTAGCGGGCGTTGAATTTATCGACGTTGACGTCGACGGTGCGGGTATCCACCGACACCTGCGCGCGGTCGACCTTGATCTGCTCCGTCGCTTTGACAGGCTCCTTGATGCCGGTGTTGGCCGCCAGCTCCTGCAGGGTGACGCGCTTTTCGGTGCGTTTTTCGGCCTGCTTTTCGGGCTTGCGGGGCTCGCGGCGCGGCTCTGCCTTTTGGGCGGCCGGTTTTTGCGGCGCCGGTTTGGCGGGCTCTTTGGGCGTGCGGCTGGCCAGGTAGGCGTCCAGGCTGGTCTCGGCGTTGGCGCGGGTCAGCGTCTCCAGCAGCAGATCCAGCTCCTTTTCGCCAAAGGTGCCGCCGGTCTTGTAGGCTTCGCCGGTCAGCGGCGCAACGGTCTCGATGACTTTTTTGGCCGGGACGCCGAAATCCTTGGCAACTTCTGCGATCTTATATTTAAAATCCATATACTGTGGTCCTCCTCTGCATCAGGCAAGATGTTTTGCGCACAGCTGCGCAAGGTGTTCGTCCGTTATGCCAAACACGGCGGCCGGTTTAGGGGTAAGCACCGCCAGGTCGGCGGTGGTCAGCGGCATGCGCCGGCAGAGCACGACCCCCTCGCAGGCGGCTTGCATGTGGGTCACGGTACGCTCGCTGGCGTCTGCGGCCAGCAGCACCAGCGCCACCTTGCCGCACAGGGCTTTTTCCTGCACGCGGTCGTACCCGTGCAGCAGCTTGCCGGCTTTGCGGCACAGCCCCAGCGCGCCCAGCAGCGGGTGTTGGTCATTCGCCATGGTCTGCCGCCCCCTTTGCCGTTTGTTCTGCGCACTGGATCTCCTCGGTCAGGCGGTCGTAGATCTCGCCGGGGATGGGCACCTCAAACGTGCGTTCCAGCCGTTTGGCCTTGCGGGCTTTGGCCAGGCACGCGGCCGAGGGGCAAAGGTACGCCCCCCGCCCCGGGGCTTTGCCGCGCAGATCGATGCTGATCTCGCCTTCGGGGCTGCGCACAACGCGCACCAGCTCCCGCTTGGGGCGCTGGGCGTTGCAGCCGATACAGCGGCGCATCGGGATCTTTTTTTGCTTTTGCTGCTGCAAGTAGCCGACCTCTTTTCACATAGGGTCCGGGGCGGCGGGGCCGCCCGGTGGAAAGGCTGACGCCTTAGTCCTCGTCCTCGCCGTAATAGCCGGACTCGGGGTGGATGTCGATGTTGTAACCGGTCAGGTGGGCGCACAGGCGGACGTTCTGGCCTTTGTTGCCGATGGCCAGGCTGAGCTGGTGGTCGGGCACCGTGACACGGCAGCTCTTGCTTTCGCCGGGCAGCAGGTCGACCTTGACGACCTTGGCCGGGGACAGCGCGGCCGAGATAAACTCGGTGATATCCTCGCTCCAGCGGATGACGTCGATCTTCTCGCCGCCAAGCTCCTGCACGATCTTTTCCACACGCGCGCCGCGGGCGCCGATGCAGGCGCCGACGGGGTCGACGTCGGGGTTCTTGCTCCACACGGCCAGCTTGGTGCGGGCGCCGGCCTCACGGGCGATGGCCTTGATCTCGACGGTGCCGTCGTAGACTTCGGGCACTTCCAGCTCAAACATGCGCTTGACCAGGCCCGGGTGGGTGCGGCTGATCGTCACGCGCGGGCCGCGGTCGGTGGCCAGCACATCGACGACATAGACCTGCACGGTCTCGCCCTCGCGGAAAGTCTCGCCGGGGACCTGCTCGTTGCGGGGCAGCACGGCGCTGCCGCCTTTGCCCAGATCCAGCACGATGTTGCCGCGCTCGGGGTCGATGGAGACGACGGTGGCGGTGATGAGCTCATGCGCGCGGGACTGCATCTCGCTGCACTGCAGGTTGCGCTCGCCCTCGCGCAGGCCCTGGCGGATGACGTGCTTGGCCGTCTGCGCCGCAATGCGGCCGAATTCTTTGGTCTTGAGCACCGTCGTCATGCGCTGGCCGACCTTGTAGGTCTTGCGGACTTTCTGCGCGTCCTCCAGGCTGACCTGGGTATGGGGGTTCTCGACCTCCTCGACGATGTCGCGCAGCAGCGTGACGCGGAACGAGGCCGTCACCGGGTCGATGTCCACGGCGACGTTGTCGTCCTCAACTTCATAGTCCTTTTTGACGGCGATGACGATGGCTGCCTTGATCTTTTCGATCAGGTAGTCGGCCGGCAGGCCGCGCTCTTTTTCCAGGTCTGCCAGGGATGCAAAAAATTCGTTGTTCGCAGTAGCCATTTTTATGGTATCCTCCCAAGTATTGGTTTGGTATTTTGGGTCATACATTGCGGGGCGCGGCGCTCAGCCAAACAGGTCCTCATCGTCGCAGAGCTTGACATACCCCGCCGCTTTTACGGGGAAGGTATAGCGCTCCTCCCCTTCTTGCAGCGTGACGTTGCCGTCGGCGTCCAGCCCCTGCAAAATGCCGGCCACGTCGCGGCGGCCCGCCTCGTCGGGGCGGATAAGGTGCGCCGCGCATTTCTGCCCGCGCAGCGCCTCGTAGTGTTCGGGGCGGGTCAGCCGGCGGCCCAGGCCGGGGCTGCCGACCTCGAGGTAATAGCTCTGCTCGATGGGGTCGGCTTCGTCCAGCAGCGGGTCAATAGCGCGGGAGACCGCCTCGCAGGTGTCGGTGTCCAGCGGCGCGTCGCGGTCGATGAGCACGCGCAGGAACCAGTCCGGCCCTTCTTTTTCAAAGCGGACGTCCCACAGGCGCAGGCCCATGCCCTCGACCGTGGGGCGCACGAGCGCTTCGACCGTTTTGGCCGCGCCGCCGCTGTTTTGCTGTTTTGCCATGCAGTTGCTCCTTACAGTTGCCTATCATAAAAAGAAAGCGGACCTTGGCGGCCCACTTTCCAAAAACGATCATCGAACAGTAAGACTATACCACACCGCCGCGCAAAATGCAAGCCCTTGCGGCCGAAAAATGCGCCGCGAGCGGCATTTTGCGGCGTTTTGGGGGCTTCAGACCACCCGTTTGCGGTTGACGGCGGCATGATATCGTATTATAATATCATTAAACGATATTGTTATACGAGGTGAACCCCATGCCGAAACAGGCGCTGGAAAATTTGACGGAGTCGATGTTTTATGTGCTGATGGCGCTGACGCGCGGCGACGCCTGCGGGGCCGAGATCACCGCCTTTGCGGCGCAGGTGTCGGGCGGGGCGGTGCGGCTGGGCCCGGCCACGCTGTACACGCTGCTGGCCCGCTTTGAAAAAGAGGGCTTTTTGACCGAGGCCGGCACGGTGGGCTGCAAGCGTTACTACCGCCTGACGGCCGCCGGCAAAGCCGCCTATGAGGGCGAGCGCGCGCGCTTGCAGCGCTGCCTGGACGACGCCGCACGGGCGGCCATCACCGCCCCGGCCAGCCTGACGAAAGGAGCCGAGCACGATGAAAACGAGCGAGAGACAAACCGTGCGCCGTCTGGCGCCCTGCCCGCCCTATGATGTGGAAGCCTGCGAGAGCTGGCTGGGGGATATGGCCGAACAGGGGCTGATGCTGGAACTGTGGGGCCTATTGGATGTGCGTTTCCGGCTGGAGGAACCACGCCCGGTGCGCTACCGCCTGACCGCTGCCCGGCTGGAGGGCAATGTACTGTTCGGCCCGCCGGACGCCCCCGACGCCGGGGAGGAAGCACTGTATGCAGAAACGGGCTGGCATTTTATCTGCCGGCAGAGGGAGTTTTTTATCTATGCCTGCGACGACCCCGCCGCGCCAGAACTGCACACCGACCCCGCGGTGCAGGCACTGAGTTTGAAGATGGCCTGCCGGTCAGCGGTCTACTGCTGGATCGGCTGGCTCATCACCCTTGCCGTGCAGGTCTCAAATTTCCGCTCCCTGAACGGCATTCTTTTTCTTGTAGAGTATCCGCTGCTGAACCTGGTTTTTGCCTTTTGTCTCGCATGGTTCACACTGGATTGGCTGCACAATCTGTATAGCATTTTTGCTTTGCGCCGCAAACTGAAACGTGGCCTGCCGCCCGACCCCCACAAAAACTGGCGGCGGAGCGCGCCGCTGTACCGCTGCGCCAACGGGGTATACCGCCTGATCTTCCCTTGCGCGATCGTACTTTTGTTCTTTGTCATCTTTCGGCCGGACAAGCCCTATTATCAGCGCACCACAGAAGAGGAAAAAGCCGCCATGCCCTTTGCCACCATGGAGGACTTGGCGGACGGCACTTTTGTGCTTTACGCAGAGGAAGACGACGCTTTCTACAATTCTATGGAAACGCGGCGCACCCTGCTGGCGCCCCGGATCATCGAATTCCGGGAGCGCGGCCGGATCGTGCAGGGGGACGATGTGCTGCTGGACAATTATCTGGCTGTGGACTATTATGAAATGCTTACCCCCTGGCTGGCGCAGAAACTGGCGCCCGGCCTGTACGGACTGGATGACACCTACTATACCCAGCCGCAGACGCTCCCTGCCCTGCCTGACGTCGATACAGCCCGCGGGTGGCGCAACACCGACGGCGACCGCTGCGAACTGATCCTGACGGCAGGACGGCGGGCGATCCGCATCACCTGGAACGACCCCGACGGCACGCTGGGGTTCGACCGGCTGGCTCCCCAACTGGCCGAAGGATTTTTGCAGGGTGCACAACCGGACGTATAAAACCGCGGCGCTGCCCGATCCCACAAAAAAGCCGCGCCCATTACGCTGCGAGGCCAGCGCTTTGGGTGGACCCGATTTGCCCCAAAGGAGCCGACGATGAAACGTGACGACAAAATGGTCTACCGCCTGCCGCCCTGCCCGCTGTATGATGTAGAGCGCTACGAGAGCTGGCTGGGCGACATGGCCGCCGCCGGGCTGTTTTTGCAGGCACAGGGCGTGTTGGCGCAGTTCCGGCGCGGCACGCCCGCCCCGGCGCGCTACCGCTTGACGGCCGCCCGGCTGAAAGGCAGCGCGTTCGACTTTTTGCCCACCGCCCCGCTGCAGGAAGAACGCGCCCTGTATGCCGAGAGCGGCTGGCAGTTCGTCTGCGCACGCGGGGAATTTTTCATCTACGGCTGCCTGGACCCCGACGCGCCCGAACTGCACACCGACCCCGCCGTGCAGGCGCTGAGCCTGAAAATGGCAAGGCGCACCGCCTGGAGTTCCTTTGCGGGCGTACTGCTCAATGTGGTGGTGCAGGCTGTGTTGTGGTCCCGCCACACGCCGCTTTTGCTGCTGGTGGAGCAGCCGCTGCCCGTCATCTGCCTGCTGCTGTTCTGCTGCTGCATGCTGGGCCTGGCGCTGCGCGACCTGTACGCCGTTTTGCGCCTGACCCGCCGCCTGCGCCGCGGGCTGCCGCCCGATCACCGCCGCCCTTGGCGTGCGGCGGCCTGGCGGCACTATCTGGGTCTGGGGGTCTCCTGGGCCTGCTTTCTGGCGGTGCTAGTTTCGCTGTTGGCCGCCTGGGCACAGCCTGACCCGCGCCGCCCGCTGGCCGAAAACGACGGGCCGTTCCCCTTTGCGCGGCTGACCGACCTGGCCGAAGGCACGCTGCTGGACAGTGAGACCGCCGCCGGGCAGAACACCATCGAGCGGCGCGCCTCGCCGCTGGCGCCGGTGATCTGGGAATGCCACGAGGACGGCATGCTACTGCAGGACGGCGAGCCGGCGCTGAACACCGTGCTGTCGACGGTGTACTACGAGACGGCAGCCCCCTGGATCGCCCGGCGGTTAGCGCCCGAGCTGTACCGGCGCGTCGAGGTCCTGGCCAGCGAGGCGCAGCCCCTGGCGCCGCTGCCCGGCATCGACGCCGCCTACACCTACCGCGACGGCGACAGCGCTTTTTGTGTGTTGGTCCTGGTACAGGGCCGCCGCGTGGCGTGCAGCTGGTGGACCGACCCCGACGGCACGCTGGGGCTCGACCAGCTGGCCCCCAAGATGGCGGCGGTGTTTGCGCAGGGGTGACGCCAAAGCCGCCCTGCGCCCTTGCTGGCGATACAAGAACACGCCCGCCCGGGCCGTTGGCCCGGGCGGGCGTGTTTTCACTTTTTATAGGGGCAGGCCATCAAAACGCCCACTCGCCGTTCTCGAAGATGGTGACCTCGCGGCCGTCTTTGGTCACGCCGGTGACGTGGGTGTCGGGCGCGCCGATCATGACATCCTCGTGGATGGCGGAGTCGTTGAGGCCTTTTTCCAGCAGCTGGGCGCGCGTCAGCGAAGCGCCGCCCTTGATGTTGGTGGGGTAGCCCGCGCCGAACGCGATGTGGCAGGCGGCGTTTTCGTCAAACAGCGTGTTATAGAACAGCACGCCGCTGCGGTTGATGGGGCTGGACGCCGGGACGAGCGCGATCTCGCCGATGCGGTCGGCGTTCTCGTCGGTGGCCAGCAGCTCGGCCAGCAGGGCGGCGTTTTTCTCGGCCCCGTGCTCGACGACTTTGCCGTCCTTAAAGGTGACGTGCCAGCCCTCGATGAGCTGCCCGTTGTAGGCGTAGGGTTTGGTGCCGTAGACGATGCCGTCGACGCGGGCGCGGTCCGGCGCGCAGAAGACTTCCTCGGTCGGGACGTTGGCGATGAACTCGATGCCGCGCTCCGACTTGCTGGACGCGCCCTCCCAGGTGGCGTCCTGCGCCAGGCCGATGGTCAGGTCGGTGCCGTTGCCGCTGGTGATGTGCACGCGGTCGAGGTCCCAGGCGTTGAGCTGGTCGCGGCGGGCCGACGTTTTGGCGACATGTTCACGCCAGGCGGCGACGGGGTCGCCGGTGGAAACGCGGCAGACGTCAAAGATGACTTCCCACAGTTTTTCCATCGCCTCTTCGACGGGCAGGCCGGGGAACACCTTGGCCGCCCAGCCGGGGGCCGGCACCGCGACGACGCACCACTGCACGCGGTCGTTCATCGTGTACTCCTGCCAGGGTTTCATGGCGGTGCGGCGCGCCAGGTTGACGCGGTTGACCTTGCCGGCGTCCAGCCCCGCCAAAGCCTCGGGGTCCGCCGCATGGATGGCCAGCGTACAGCAGCCGTCGGGGTCCTCGGCATAATCGAGGTAGCTGCGCAGCTCGTAGGGTTTGAGCTCGCAGAGGTCGCTTTCCTGCGCAAGTTCCATGTGCAGGCGGGTGAGCTGGTCATCCTCCCACCGGACGACGACGTGCTTGGCGCCGGCCTCGTACCCGGCGCGCACACAGGCGTGGGCAAACTCCGGCATGGTGACCGGGCAGCGCACGATAAAGTTCTGGCGCGGGCGCACGTTGACGCCCACCTTGACGATAAAGTCGGCATACAGCTGCAGATACTGCTGGTTCATGGGTGTAAGCTCCTTTTTTGTTCATTCGATTTCCCCTAGTATACACCATTTGCCGGTAAAAGTGTAGTGCCGCGCAAAAAAAGCAGGCCGCCTGTGAGGCGGCCCGCTGTGGTGCAGGGGGTTATTGTACCATGAGGTCGGCGGCTTTGTAGAGGTCGCCGCAGCTCATGCAGACGACGAGGTCGCCCTCGCCGGCGTTCTGTTTGACCCAGTTGGCCGCGCCTTCCAGCCCGTCGACGACGACGCTGCCGGGGATCTTGGCCGCCAGCTGCTGCGAAGTCACGGTGCCGTCATCCTCCTCGCGCCCGCCCATGATGGGCAGCAGCACGGTCTGGTCGGCCTGGCGCAGCACCGCGGCAAAGTCGTCCATCAGCATCTTGGTGCGGCTGTAGGTGAACGGCTGGTGTACGGCAATGACGCGCTTGTAGCCCATCTTTTTGGCGGTGGCCAGCGTGGCGGTCAGCTCCGCCGGGTGGTGGGCGTAATCGTCGACGATGACGGCGCCGTTGCACTCGCCCTTGATCTCGAACCGGCGGCCGGTGCCGTGGAACGCCTCGGCCGCGCGGGCGGCGTCCTCGGGCTTGAGGCCCAGCGGGCGCACGCAGCAGCACATGGCCAGCGCGTTATAGATGTTGTGGTAGCCCGGCACGCCCAGGCGGATATGCGCAAACTGCTCGCCCAGTTCCAGCACGTCGAACTCATAGAACCCGGGTTTATACTCGCCGATGTTGACGGCGCGGAAACGCGCTTCCTCATGGATGCCGAAGCTGAGCACCGGACGGTCGATGGAGTTCATGACGTCCAGCGTGTTGCGGTCGTCCATGTTGAACACGACGTTGCGGGACAGCAGCGCGAACTTTTGGAACGCGAGCTTGAGCTGACCCATGGTGCCGTAGTACTCCAGATGGTCGTTGTCGATGTTGAGGATGACGCCGACGGCGCAGGTCAGGTGCAGGAAGGTCTCGTGGTACTCGCACGCCTCGATGACGGCGCTGGGGCCGCTGCCGGCCTTGCCGTACCCGCCGATGAGCGGCAGCTTGCCGCCGATGACGGCCGCCGGGTCGCGCCCGGCAAGTTCCAGCATGGTGGTGATCATGCCGGAGGTCGTGGTCTTGCCGTGGGTGCCGGCCACGCCGACGGTCTGCGAATGCATGCGGCTGACATAGCCCAGCAGGATGCTGCGCTCGACCGCCTTGATGCCGCGCGCACGGGCGGCTTTGAGTTCGGGGTTGTCGTCGTGGATGGCGGCGCTGTACACCACCAGCTGCGCGTCGCCCAGGTTGGCCGCGTCATGGCCGATGGTCACCTGGACGCCCAGCGCGCGCTCGGCCTCGGTATTTTTGGTCTCCTCGACATCGGAGCCGGTGATGGTATACCCGCGCGCATGCAAAATCTGGATCAGCGGAAAGGTACCGGAACCGCCGCAGCCGATAAAATGGACGGTCTTGACGCCATCGAGCAGTTTCGGGTCGAACATCATATAGGTCATGGATCGGTCACCTCAAAGCCTGTCTGCGCCTGTACGGGCGCGGTCTGCGTTTTCTCAGCAATATGGTATAATTATAATCTTTTTTTGGCGCAAAGGAAACACTTTTGCAAAATTTTTGGTATAATAACAGAAAAGCCTTTCCACAATTCGGGTATTTTGACAAGCAGGAGGGTTTTGTATGGCAAAATTTGTGTGGGGCGCCGACCCCCTGGCCCTGCAGCGGCTGGGCCAGCCGGAGCGGAAATGCCCGCTTTCGGTGCCGGAACTGGCAAGGCTGGGCATCCCGGCGCGCAAGATCCCCCGCGTGCAGGCCGAGCTGGCGCGCCTGGCCGCCGACGACGCCGTACCGCGCGCCGCGCTGCCGGCGCTGGCTCTGCGCATTGCCCGGCAGCTGCTGTAAAGCGCCCGGCCGCAGATTTTTTGCCCACGGCCTGCCCCGCGGCGGGCATTTTGCCTTGTGCGCGTCGCGCGCCTATGCTATAATAGCGGTATTGCGCCGGGTTTGTGCGGCGCAGCAATTTGCTTTGCGTGGCAGCCAGCCACGCGGAAGGAGTAGGACAAGACCATGAAAAACAGCGAAAAGACCCTGGATATGATCGTGAACCTGTGCAAGAACCGCGGGTTCATCTACCCCGGCAGCGAGATCTACGGCGGCCTGGCCAACAGCTGGGACTATGGCCCCTTGGGCGTTGAGTTCAAAAACAACGTCAAGAAGGCCTGGCTGAAAAAGTTTGTGCAGGAAAGCCCCTACAACGTCGGGCTGGACGCCGCTATTTTGATGAACCCCCAGACCTGGGTGACGACCGGCCACGTGGCCAGCTTTTCGGACCCGCTGCTGGACTGCCGCGCCTGCAAGAGCCGCCACCGCGCCGACAAGCTGATCGCCGACTGCGAGCAGGGCCAGGGCGTCGATGTGGACGCTATGACCTTTGACGAGATGGACGCGTTCATTGCCAGCCACGAGGAAGTCGTCTGCCCGGTGTGCGGCAAGCACGACTTTACGCCCATCCGCAAGTTCAACCTGATGTTCAAGACGGCCATCGGCGTGACGGAGGATTCCTCCTCCACCTGCTACCTGCGGCCCGAGACCGCGCAGGGCATCTTTGTCAACTTTGCCAACATCCAGCGCACGACCCGCCGCAAGCTGCCGTTCGGCGTCTGCCAGGTGGGCAAGGCGTTCCGCAATGAGATCACGCCCGGCAACTTCACCTTCCGCACCCGCGAGTTTGAGCAGATGGAGTGCGAGTTCTTCTGCAAGCCGGACACCGACCTCGAATGGTTCGCCTACTGGAAAGACTACTGCAAAAACTGGCTGCTGAGCCTTGGCATCAAAGAAGAGAACCTGCGCCTGCGCGACCATGAGCCCGCCGAGCTGGCGTTTTACTCCCGCGCGACGACCGACATCGAGTACGCCTTCCCCTTCACCGACTGGGGCGAGCTGTGGGGCATCGCCGACCGCACCAACTATGACCTGAGCCGCCACCAGGAGGCTTCGGGCAAGAGTTTGGAATACTTTGACCCCGAGACCAACCAGCATTACATCCCCTACGTCATCGAGCCGAGCCTGGGCTGCGACCGCGTGGCGCTGGCGTTCCTGTGCGAAGCCTACGACGAGGAGCACCTGGTGGACGCCAAAGGCAAAGAGGATGTGCGCACCGTGCTGCGCCTGCACCCGTTCCTGGCGCCGTACAAGTGCGCGGTGCTGCCGCTCTCCAAGAAGTTGGGCGACAAGGCGATGGAGATCCGCAACGAGCTGGCCAAGGACTTTATGGTGGATTACGACGACGCCGGGTCCATCGGCAAGCGCTACCGCCGCCAGGATGAGATCGGCACGCCGCTGTGCGTGACCGTCGACTTTGAGACGGTGGGCGACGACAACACCCCCGCCGACAACTGCGTCACCATCCGCGACCGCGACACGATGGAGCAGATCCGCCTGCCCATCAGCGAGCTGAAAGACTATATCGCCAAAAAGGTCGCGTTCTGACCGTTTGCCAAACGATAGCGGCCCCGCCCGGGTACACACCCGGGCGGGGCCTTTTGGCGCGCGGCAGTCAAAAATAGCCGCCGTCCTCATGTCGGGCCTGGCTTTCCAGCCCCATCGAGAGGCCCAGCGCCTCGTCGACGCGGCGCATGTCGTCGGGCGGGATGCGCCCGGCGCGCTCACGTAGGCGGCGTTTGTCCAGCGTGCGGATCTGCTCGGTCAGCACGATGCTGTCCTTGGCCAGGCCGCAGCGGTCGGCCCGCACATTGATGTGGGTGGGCAGGCGGTTTTTGTCCTGCCGGCTGGTGATGGCCGCCGCGATGACGGTGGGGCTGTGCCGGTTGCCGATCTCATTCTGGATGATAAGTACCGGCCGCACGCCCCCCTGCTCCGATCCGACGACCGGGCTGAGATCGGCGTAGAACACTTCCCCGCGGTGCACTTCCATGCAAAAGACCTCCTCTCGTCTTATACCCTTAGTATAAGCGGGGGGAGGTCGTTTTAATCACCGCGTTCGATCAGCGCCGCCAGTGCGTCGCCCTTTTGGCAGGCCGCCCGGAACAGCCGGCTGTTTTGCAGCGGGCGCATCACCAGCCGGGTGCGCAGTGCGTCGATGGCCGCACAGCCCGCAAAGGTGGCCGCCACCACAAACAGCGCATACAGCGCTGAGCCGTGGTGCGCCTGCGCCTGGAAGATGCCGTTCCACAAAACATCGCGCAGCGCCGGCACCTGGTGCAGGATATAGACACCCAGCGACGTGCCGGCCACCGCGTTGAGGGCGCGGCGCCGCCCCAGATCCAGGCTTTGGAACAGGAAAAACAGCCCCAGCGCCGCCAGCAAATTGGGCAGCGCGCCCAGACCGGTGCGGTAGTACGCGACATACTGGAACGCCTTGCCGCCGGTCTGGCCCTGCCATTCCAGCCAGGCGCGCGCCGCGGTGTTGAGCAGCGGCAGCCCTACCCCCAGCGCCAGCGCTGCGCCGCGGCGGCGCAGCAGCGCGCTGAGACGGTTGCCGGGGTAGCGGCGCAGGTAGGCGGCGAGCAGATACTCATACAAAAACATCCAGACGAGGTCGCTGACGGGGCCGTCCTCACCAAACAAAGTCGGGTAGACGATGAGCGGCACGGCCAGCGCCAGCAGCAGACCGCGGTGGGCGCGGCGCGGCAGCCCGTGCAGCAGACGCGCCAGCAGCGGCGTGCACAGCAGCAAAAGCAGGTAGTCGCTGACGAACCAGAGCTGGCGCGTCGACGCCGGGAACGCCGCCCAGCGCAGCGTGCCGAAGGAGACATCCAGCCCGGCCAGCGCGCACAGCACCGTGACGGGCACCGTGTACAGCCACAGCGACAGCCACAGCGACAGCGGGCGGCGGGCGGCAAACGGCTGTTCGCACAAAAACCAGCAGCCGATGAGCACGAACACGCTGCAGGCGATGCGCGACCCGCAGCCGATCAGGCAGAAGGCGAAGGAGGACGGCAGCGTGCTGTAGTCGGCAATGCCGCCCTGGCCGGTCAGGTGGTCGCCGATGATGAGCAGCATGCACAGGATGCGCAGCAGCTCCAGGCTGCTTTCACGCGGGGTCTTGGCGGGCATGGGTCACTCCCCTTTTGGTTGGTGTTCTTCCAGCACGACGACGGCGCTGGCCAGGCCGTTTTCATGCGTCAGGCTGACATGCACGGTCAGGCCGCGCTGTTTGGCCCAGGCGGCCGCCCGGCCCGAAAGCTCAAAGTACGGCGCGCCATTGGCCGCGCGCAGCAGCGCCAGTTCCGGCAGCGCAAAACCGCCCAGCCCGGTGCCGGCTGCTTTGAGGAAGGCCTCCTTGGCGGCAAAGTTGGCGGCCGCGGTCTCGGCGCGGCGCTTGCCGCCCAGGCCCCCCAGCAGCGCCTGCTCGGCCGGGGCAAAGACATAGTCGCAGAAGGCCGGTTTGCCAAGGCTTTTTTCGATGCGCGCCGCCGCGCACAGGTCGATGCCGATGCCTAAGATCATACCATCACCACATAGTCCGGTTTGCGCGGGGCTGCAGGCTTGAAACCGCCCTCGGCCGGGTAGCCGAGGATGCAGTTGCCGACGCCGCGCCAGCGCGCGGGGTCCAGCCCCCACTGGCGCAGCAGGGCTTTGCCGTCCTCAGTCTCAAACGTTTCGCGCGCGCGGTGGATCCAGCAGGAGCCCAGCCCCAGGCTGGACGCCGCCAGCAGCAGGTTGCCCATGACGAGCGAACCGTCCTCGACACAGGTGGGGATGGAAGCGTCGGCCAGCACGACGAGCACCACCGGCGCGCCGTAGAACGGGTCGCTCTGCACGCCCATGATGGCGGCGTTGATCGCCGAGAGTTTGTCGCGCGTGGCTTTGTCCTGCACGGCGACGATGCACGGGCTCTGCCGGTTCATCGCCGTGGGGGCCCAGGTGCCGGCCGTGAGCACAGCCTGCAGCTCCTCCGGCTTGGGCAGGTCCGGCTTATAGGCGCGGCAGCTGCGCCGTGCGGCAATGGCGGAAAGCACTTCGTTTTGGATCATGGCAAAGCCCTCCTTATGCAGCAGTTTATGGGATGCGCCGCAGGCGGCGCGCTTCCTCCAACAGGGGGCCGCGCTCGTTGGGCACGCGGCCTTCCATCACAGCGTTCAGCAGCGTGTGCAGCGTGCGGCCGACGGCCGGCCCGGCCGGCAGGCCGGCGTCCATCAGGTCGCCGCCGTTGACGGCCAGCTGCCGCATGGTGTAGCAGCCGGTGCGGGCCAGATCTTCCATGCGCGCCGCAAAGGCTGTGACTTCGGCGCGGCGGGCGGCGACGTCCGGCGTCAGCGCGTGGGCGTCGAGGTCGGCGCATTTGAGCGCGCACAGCCGCCGCAGAAACACCGCGCCGTAGCGGTTGAGGCTTTTTAAGATCGCGGCGTCGCCGGTGGGCAGCGGCGCGTCGTGAATGGCGATGAGCGCGGCCGCGCCGTCGATGAGATAGACCGGCGCTTTGAGCCGCCGCAAGATCGCGCGCGCCATGACGGCGCCGCGCTGGTTGTGCCCCCGGAAATGCGCCGCACCGTCGGCGCCGACGCTGCGGCACTGCGGTTTGGCGATGTCATGCAAAAAGGTGGCCCAGCACAGCACCCGTGCGCCGCGGGTGTCCTGCCCGCGCAGGTCCAGCGTCTGCACCGCCACCGCCGTGTGCTGCCACACGTCGTAGCAATGCCAGCGCCCGGGCTGGGTGCAGCCCATGCAGGGCAGCACTTCCGGCACGGCGCCGGCCAGAATTTTGCCGTACTGCGCCAGCACATCCCCCGCGCCGGGGGCCATCAGCAGGCCGTCCAGCTCTGTATAGAGGCGCTCGGCGCTGACGCTTTGCAGCGTCTGGCAGGCGGTCTCGGCCGCGGCGGCCGTGGCATCGTCCAGGCGGAAGCCCAGCCGCGCCGCAAAGCGCAGCGCGCGCAGGATGCGCAGCGCGTCCTCGCCAAAGCGGGCCGCAGGGTCGCCGACGCAGCGCACGACGCCCGCCGCCAGGTCGCCGCGGCCGCCGTAGAGGTCAATGACGCCCTCGCCGGGGGCGTAGGCCATAGCGTTGATGGTAAAATCGCGCCGGGCCAGGTCGTCGGCCAGCGCGCCGACAAAATGGACCTGGTCGGGGTGGCGGTGGTCGCGGTAGGCGCCGTCCTGGCGGTAGGTCGTGATCTCATACACTTTGCCGTGCAGCACCACGCCCACCGTGCCGTGCTTGACGCCGGTGAGCACCAGCTGCTGGCCGGCAAACAGGGCGCGCGTTTCTTCCGGCCGGGCCGCGGTGCAGAGGTCCCAGTCGCCGGGGGTGCGCCCCAGCAGGCTGTCGCGCACGCAGCCGCCCACCACATAGGCGCTGTGGCCCGCGGCGCGCAGCGTTTGCAGCAGCCACAGGGCGTCCTGCGGCAGCCGGATGCTCTCCTGCCTCATGCGGGCCTCCTTTTCTTGGGTCTTGCGGTCAAGCGCGGCGCCATTCCTGCGTGAGGTCGACGATGCAGGCCAGGCTGTCCCCTTCGGCTTGCAGCGCTTCGACCTTGGCGCGGGCGGTCTCGGCGTCGGTCATCCAGGTCAGGATAAAGTAGTTTTCGGACGGGACGCCGTAGTAGACCCACGCGCCGTCGGCGCGCAGCAGGTCCGGCAGGTGGTCGAGTTCGGTGTCCAGCAGGCCCTGGCCCTCCTCGCCGTAGAGCATCTCGGGCCCTACCTGCAGCGAGGTGATGACGTTGATGCTGCTGTTGATGTAGGTGTCGCGGTCGACACTTTTGTCGGTGTGTTCCCAGGCGCTGGCAAAGGCTTTGACCAGCAGTTCCCGGACTTCCAGTTTGTCGTCTCCCAACTGATACATTTGCTTTTTCCCTCTTTTATCATAAATGTAAGAACAGTATAGCACAAAACCGGGCCGTATGGTATGATTATTTTAAAAAAGCCTTGACCTTCCAGTAGGTGCAGGGTGTACCATGAGGGCAGGAAAGGAGGGTCGGTCATGAATATCAAGCTCGCCTCGGAGCGCTCCGGCGTATCGAGCCGGAATATCCGCTACTATGAACAGGCCGGGCTGCTCCACCCGGACCGCGACCCCGAAAACGATTACCGCATCTACACCGAAGAGGATATCCGCACGCTGAAACTGATCCGCACACTGCGGATGCTGGACATGCCGCTGGAGGAGATCCGCGATGTTCTGGCCGGTTCCCTGCCGTTGCCGGAGGCCGCCGCCCGGCAGCAGGAACGGCTGCAGGCCCGGGCCCGGGAACTGGACAGCGCCATCCGTTTCTGCGGGGAACTGCGCCAGCGCAGCGTCACCGCCGCCGCGCTGGACGTGGACGCCTGCCTGACCCGCATCGCGGCGGACAACAGCAAGGGCTGGTTCAGCGGCTGGGCCGACGATTACCGCGCCATGGCCCGCGCGCAGCAGCGGCGGCACTTCACCTTCACGCCCGACGGCCCGGTGACCACCCCCGCCGAATTCACCGACGCCCTGTTCGCCTTTGCCAAAGAGCAGAAGCTGGAACTGGTGGTCACGCAGGAGGGCATGCAGCCCCATTTTACCATCGACGGCGTGGAGTACCGTGCCGCGCGCGCCTACTACCCGGTGCGCGGAATTCCCACCGCCCGCATCCGCTGCACCCTCTGTGATCCCGATTTTGCGGAGGACGGCCTGCCCCCGGCCCGCCGCAAGCTGCTGGAACTGCTCCACTACAGCATGCCGGCGCTGTGCCTGGTGGCCGTGGGCCTGCTGTTCCTGATCCCCCGCGGCCTGCTGACCACCTGGTGGGGGATCGCGCTGCTCATTGCCTTTGCGGCCGCCGGGGTCAGCAGCAGTTGGTACAACCGCCGCTTCTTCTACAATGACAAGGACAACCAGCCGTTCCACGGCAAACGCCGCTGACGGACGCAAAAAGCCCGCCCCGGGCCGACGGCCCGGGGCGGGGCGTTTTGTGCAGAGAGCCTGCCCGCCTTAAAAATGCCGGAAGAAGAAGAAATACAGCACCAGCCCAAACACCGCGAACATCAGCAGCAGCGCCGGGATGAAGACGATCAGCGCGGCCAAAATCATGGCCAGGCGGTCGCCTTTCTCGAGCGGGGCTTCCTTCAGCGTCTCTTCAAAGCGCTGCTCGGCCTGTTTATGGTTCGTCAGCACACGTTTGAGTTTTTTCTGAAAGAACATGGCGGGGTTCCTTTCTTCTGGCGGGGGCGGGCGTTTACTCGATCACTTCGCCGGTGGGGGCGTTGTTCTCATGCAAAGGGAAATGGCAGGCGACCCAGTGGCCGTCGCTCAGCTCGCGCCACTCGGGCACTTCGTGCTTGCATTTCTCCTGGCAGTAGCGGCAGCGGGTGTGGAACTTGCAGCCCGCGGGCGGGTTGACCGGGCTGGGGATATCGCCTTCCAGCAGGATGCGCTCGCGGCCGCCGTCCTCCTCAGTGGTGGGGATGGCAGAGAGCAGCGCCTCGGTGTAGGGGTGCAGCGTATCGCTGAACAGTTCCTCGGCGTCGGCCAGCTCGACCAGGTTGCCCAGGTACATGACGGCGATGCGGTCGCTGATGTACTTGACAACGCTGAGGTCATGGGTGATGAAGAGATAGGTCAGGCCCGCTTTGGCTTTGAGGTCCGACAGCAGGTTCAAGATCTGCGACTGGATGGAGACGTCCAGCGCCGAGACCGCCTCGTCGCAGACGACGAAGCGCGGGCGCAGCGCCAGGCTGCGCGCAATGCCGATGCGCTGCCGCTGCCCGCCCGAGAACTGGTGTGGGTAGCGGTTGAACATATAGGTGGCAAGGCCGCATTCCTCCATGACCTGGAAGATATACTCCTTCATGGCGGGGTCGTTTTTCTTAAAGATGCCGTGCGAGGTCAGGCCCTCGCCGATGATCTGGCCCACCGTCATGCGCGGGTTGAGCGAGGAGTACGGGTCCTGGAAGATCAGCTGCAGGTCCTTGCGCAGCACGCGCATCTGCTCTGCGTTTTGCTGCTTGAGGTCGATGGCCTGGCCGTCCTTGTGGTAGATGATGTCGCCGTGGGTCTGCGGGTAGAGCTGCAAAATGGTGCGGCCCAGCGTCGATTTGCCGCAGCCGGACTCGCCCACCAGGCCCAGCGTCTCGCCCTCGTAAATTTCCAGTGTGATGCCGTCGTTGGCGCGCACATAGCGCTGCTTCTCGCGCAGTTTGGTCTTTTTGACCGGGAAGTACTGCTTGACGTCGCGCACTTCCAGCAGGACCTTGCGGCCGTTTTGATCATTTTTCATTTTGCTGTCTCACCGCCTTTTCCGCATAGAAGCAACGTACCAGATGGTTGGGGCCGACCTCCTGCAGGGGCGGCTCTTCCTCGAGGCATTTCTGGGTGCAGTACTTGCAGCGGGGCGCAAACTTGCAGCCCTTGGGCAGGTACAGGGGGTTGGGCACCGCGCCGGGGATGGCGTCGAGCTTTTTGCCCTTGGGGGTGTTGAGCCGCGGGATGGAGATCATCAACCCCTCGGTATACGGGTGCGAGTAGACCGACTTGTGGAATATCTCCTTCGCGTCGGCTTTCTCGACGATCTGGCCGCAGTACATGACGGCGACCTCGTCGGCCATCTCATGGATGACGCCCAGGTCGTGGGTGATGAAGAGGATCGAAGTGCCGGTCTGGCGCTTGAGGTCGTTCATCAGCTTGAGGATCTGCGCCTGGATGGTCACGTCCAGCGCGGTGGTGGGTTCGTCGGCGATCAGCAGTTTGGGCTTGCAGGCCAGCGCCATGGCGATCATGACGCGCTGGCGCATGCCGCCCGAAAGCTGGAACGGGTACTGCTTGGCCACACGCTCGGGGTTGGGGATTTTGACGTCGGCCAGCAGCTCGGCCGCTTTGGCGCGGGCCTGCTGCTTGGTCATGTTCTGGTGGATCTGCAGCACCTCGCCGATCTGACGCTCGACGGTGAACACCGGGTTGAGCGAGGTCATCGGCTCCTGGAAGATGACCGAGATCTCGTTGCCGCGGATGTGGTACATCTCTTTTTCGGTACAGTGGAGGATGTCGCGGCCGTCAAAGGTCACGCTGCCGCTGTCGATCCAGCCGTTGCCGTCCAGCAGCTTGATGATGCTCATGGCAGAGACGCTCTTGCCGGAGCCGGACTCGCCGACGATGCCCAGCGTCTTGCCCGCTTCCAGCGAGTAGGTGACGTCGTTGACCGCCTTGACGATGCCTTTTTTGGTCTTGAAATAGGTGTGAAGGTTCTTCACTTCCAGCAAACTCATACGTCGATCACCTCTCCTTCGATTTCGGGTCGATAGCGTCGCGCAGGCCGTCGCCCACACAGTTGATGCTGATGGTGCAGATACCGAACGCGATGGACGGGAACAGCCAGCGCCACCAGTAATTTTCAATGACCTGGCCGTTCTGCGCGCCGTTGAGCATGTTGCCCCAGGTGGCGTTGGGCTCGGTGACGCCGAAGCCGATGAAGGACAGCGACGATTCCGTCAGCATACAGGTGGCAAAGTCCAGCGTGGCGTTGACGATGATGACGGTGATGATGTTGGGCAGGATGTGCCGCAGCACGATGCCAAACTCCTTGACGCCCAGGGCCTTGGCGGCGGTGACGAACTCCTGCTCACGCTCGGCCAGCACGCTGCCGCGCACCAGGCGGGCGATGCCGGGCCAGGACAAAAAGCCCAGGATGAACATGATCAGCACGATGCGCTGCATCTCGCTGATGCTGCTGCCCAGCACGCTGGACAGAATGATACAGAACGGCAAAAACGGGATGGAGGAGACGATCTCGGTCAGGCGCATGAGCAGGTTGTCCACCTTGCCGCCCTTGTAGCCGGACACGCCGCCCACCAGCACGCCGATGAGGGTGGAGATGATGACCGCGATAAAGCCGACGGTCATCGTCATGCGGCCGCCCAGCAGCAGGCGGCGGAAGACGTCGCGGCCCAGCTGGTCGGTGCCCATCAGGTAGCCGTCGAGGCCCCAGCCCTCGGCATGGCCGTTCTCGTCGATGGCGTAGCTGCCATGGTAGCCGGCCGAGATGGTGGTGACGGCGCTGTCAAAGGCGGGGGCGTCGGTCTGGTTGAAGGTGTCGTTGCCCCAGCTGCAGACGGTGCCGTCGTCCAGGATGGCGGTAAAGTGGTAGCGGCCGCCCTCGATCTCGGTGACATGGCCCTGGATCTCCTCCGGCACGTTCATCGAGCCGTTGACGTTGTTTCCCCAGGTGTAGACACGGCCGTCGCTGGTCAGCGCGGCGGCGCTCTCGTCCGACAGGGCGATGTCGATGGTGTTGCCCTGGATCTCCTCCGGCACGTTGGTGTAGGAATTGCTGGAGTTGGTCAGCGGGACGACCTCGCCGTCGTTGGTCAGGGCGATGACGATGTTGGGGTTGTCCTCAAAATGGGCGATGTTGCCCTGGACACCGTCGGGGAAGTAGATGTTCAGCAGATAGGCGCTGCCCCAGTTGTACAGGCGGCCGCTCTCGGTCAGCGCCAGCGAGAACTGGTAGCCGGCCGAGATCTGCTTGATGGGCTGACGGCTGACTTCCAGCTCCACCGGGATGGAGGTCAGGCCCATGCGGTCGTTGCCCCAGGTAAAGATCTGGCCGTCCTCGTTGACAGCCAGCACGTGGTCCAGGCCGGCCGACACCATGGTCAGCTTGCCCATCTCAGAGCTGGAAGGGATGTTGCGGAGTTTATCGGTAGGGAAGGTGCCCCACTCGTAGACATTGCCGTCCTTGTCAATGCCCACCGAGAAGGTGCTGCCGGAGGAAATCGCCAGCGCGTTGTCCGCCAGCCCGGCAGGGACGTCGGTCAGGCCGAAGCCGGGCGCGGCGTTGGCCTGGGAGACATCCTGGTAGTTGAGTTCGATCGGGAAGAAAAAGGGAAGGATCATGCAGCAGAGGAAGATGATAACGAACAGGCACAGGCCGATCATGGCGATCTTGTCCTTGATAAAGCTGCCCAAAGCCATCCGCATGGGGCTTTGCATCAGCTCCTCGTCCTGTTCCTCCTGGGGCATGCCGCCCAGGAACATGCGCTCGGCGGCCGCGGCCGCGGTGGTTTTCCTGCCGGCGTCTTTGCGTTTTTTTGCCATAGTCAGGAACCTCCTTAGTTTTCAAGCCGGACCCGCGGGTCGACGAT
>LHCFC04200__coassemble_137_pt1 | contig 106003 bp, 85 predicted proteins | sample LHCFC04200__metabat2_high_PE_045 | metagenome-assembled genome bin LHCFC04200
CTAACATTTCATTCATATCTTTCTCATTCATGAATAAAGTCATATAGTTCACCTCATCGTTTTGTTCATAGGTCAGTAGATCTGTTTTCAATTCAATTATAACACTCAGCTTGTTTTATGGGGTGAAACCAAGGTAAAGTATTCGTAAATATTGGGCGCGATTGGGCGCGATTGACACGAAATTACCAAGCAATTAGACTAAATTGGCGTAAGAAGACACACATTTTTTGTGACAAATTTTGGACAGCTGTGTTCCATAACTCACTGTGGGTGAACATATAATCAAAAATGCCTCTCCTTTTCCTTCCGACACTTCTGCCGGTACAAAGGAGAGGCACTTTGTGCTTCCTAACTGTCTGTATTGTGGCTTCGGAGGGAATACAATGTAAGCTGGGTCACTCAGACAACGCAAAATTCACGAAGCAGCAAACAGAGCCAATCCCACCTGTCGTTAGGTTTCAAAAAGCGTCCCTAATACTTTACAGCGGACAAATCCTCATACATAGAGGACGCGGTCTTTCAAGTCAATAGCATTGAGAGCGAGCACAGTGCTTTTCTGCTCCAGAGGCAGTTCATCTCCAGCCACTGTGAAAATCGCACCTCCAGCCTCCTCCAGAATGATCCGCGCCGCGTTGTGATCCCAGGGGGAAGAGCGCATGGTAACGAATAAATCTGCCCGGCCAGCAGCCACCTCACAAAGTTCCAGGGCCACGGAGCCGAGACACCGGACTCCCCGTACCTTCCGGGAGAGCCGGATCATCCGCTCCTGATAAGGATGTGGCTCCAGGAAGGTATATTGCAAACCCGGTGTTGTCAGCAACAGCTCCGATAGTTCCCGTCGGACGGATGTGTGGATCGGTGTCTGATCCTGCCATGCGCCGCCGCCATGCTTTCCCCAGTATAGCGTCTTTCGCTCCACATCCAGCACCAGTCCGAACAGCGGTACGCTTCCATCCCAGCACCCCACGGAAATGGCGTAGTTTTGGTGCTGATTGATAAAATTCGTGGTCCCGTCGATGGGGTCAATATACCAGGTCACCGACCCGGTGCGATGCGCCTCCGGCGGATACTCTTCCCCCACGATGGCGTCTCGGGGGAAGGCTGTCAGTATTTCATTTCGCAGCAGCTGTTCGGTTCTGCGGTCCCAACGGGTGACAAGGTCTTGATGACCCGTTTTCTGGCTGACTTCTGCCTCTTCCAGGCGGCACTGCCGAAGAAGCTCTCCGGCGTTTTGAACAACTTTCACTGCGACATTGAATCTGTCCATCCTCCACCTTCTTTCCTCTGTTTGATTTATAAAATCACATTCCTTATGGCTTGTCAAGAAGGCTTCACCAAATCACCTGCATATCTACGTTATGCAACAGGGGCACCGGGCTGTGGGTCTGGATATAGCGGGCGGTGAGATCCGGCATCTCTACGCCGCCTCGCCAGAGGACCGGGCACTTCCGTAGGACATCATAGCCGCCGGTGCCGGTAGCCCGGTAGTTGCTGGTGCACAGGCGAAAGGTCCCGCCTCCCAGGGGCGAGCCGTCCAGCTTCGCCAGCCGGACCACCCGTCTCCCCACAGGGCGGCGCAGATCGAAAGTATAAGCCAGACCAGCGTAAAAGTCGTAGTTGTAGTGCTCCACCTTGGGTAGCAGAAACTCTTCCGAAATCTGGGGTTGGCCATCAACCAACGTGAAGTAGGCGGCGCACCGTTCCAGAGTCTGCCGCAGCACCTCTTCCGTCACCTCCAGCACCACCAGGGTGTTGGCAAAAAGGTAGGCTGCTGTTACACCCTGCATGGTCACTGGGGAGGCCAGCCCCACCGGGTCATTTCCCAAGCTGGTGCAGGAGAAATCCGCCCCGGTCTCGGCCAACTGCACCTGGTTGAACAGGGCGGCCACCTGGCTGCCGTAGAGGGCGGCGTCCAGCTTCCCCTCCGGGGAAATCGGATAACTTCCATGCTGGAGAAGGCGTTTGAGATGATACCCGACGGAACAGGATTGATCCTCCATTCTGATCAAGGCTGGCAGTATCAGCACAAGAAATACCAACACATGATCAGGAGGAAAGGGATTCGCCAGAGCATGAGCCGTAAGGGCAACTGCCTGGACAATGCCGTCATGGAGAATTTCTTTGGCTTACTCAAAAGTGAACTGCTGTACCTGCAACAATTCGATTCCCTGGAACACTTCAAGCAGGAACTGGTGGACTATCTGGATTACTACAATAACCGCAGAATCAAGATAAAACTAAAGGGCTTGCCGCCTGCTCTTCACAGACAACAAGCTCTTTCGGTTGCTTGAACAATTTCTTCAAAAATATTGTCTAACTTTTCGGGGTCACTTCAACCTGGCCAGCCGGTTTTATTTGATTAAATTAGATGTATGATTACCAGCTGATACTGGCTAAATCATTCCCCGCATTTCGCCGTGCAGGTTTTAAGTGGATAGTGGCTTACATTGTCACAGTTCTTTTGAAAAGAACTATATGGTCCGATAATTATGAATTAAAAGATGACTTTTTAACCGGGTGCTTTTGCAAAAAAAGAAACGAAACAACGATTTTTTGCGTCTTGAGCGGCTTGGCTGATTTGAAATCAGTTGTCCATAGTCCAGTTGAACGTAGTAGTCTGGTCGGAGAACTGTGACGCACAAGCAAATGGCATGATACAGCGCCGGAAATTGTGTGGTGTGCACAATTTCCGGCGCTGTTTGTGGTGGTTATAAAAGAATGTTGGGACGCAAAAAACGATACACGGAACCGTCTGGGAATAAGAAGTGGTCAGATGGTGGTCACCCTTTCCGGAGGCTGTACCAAACATTTTTCCCGATGGACAGAGGCCTGTCCATCGGGATTTGCTATGCTGAGGGCACAGAAAGAAAAGCAAAGGAGCGATCTCTATGAAGTATTGCACTCACTGCGGCGCCCAGCTGCCCGATGATGCCCAGTTCTGCCCCGGATGCGGCAAAGCCGCCGGGGACGGCACCTCCCCCACCCCCGCCCGGAAGATTCCCCTGCCGGCCCTGCTGGCCATTCTCGCCGTTGCCCTGGTGGCCGGGGTTGTCTTCGCCCTGACCCGGGGCGGTTCTTCCCGGGAAGCACCGGGTGCGCCCCAGTCCGGCGAAAGCGCGGCCACTGTTACCGCCACGGCTTCCCCGGCGCCCACCGAGACGCCTACGGCCTCCCCTGCCCCCACCGAAACACCCCAGCCGGTCCAGGATGACGGAAGCTGGCTGGTGACCGCCGCCGAGCCCTGGAAGGGAGCCTGGTGCACCGAGGACGGCGCCGAACTCATGATTTTTGAAAGCTGGAACATGAACGCCTCCCAGCTGCCCGAGACCAACGAGGATGGGTCCATCACCATCTATTGCACCGACGTGCGGGGCGGTACGCCCACCGAGACCTATCTGTTCTCTGCCGCCCAGACCACCCTGACCCATCTGGACTACACCGGCAAGACGCTGGACACCTATCGCCGTCCCACTTACGATATGGCCCCCACCCCGCTGCCCTCGTCGGACTGGGGCGCCTACACGATGGTGGAGGGGGATGCCTCCGCGTACAACCCCTACGGCCCCAGCGTGGACTTCATCGTGGACGCCTTCCGGTTCGGCATCTGCCCCTACCAGCGGCTCAGCGACAACGGCGACGGCACCATGAGCATCTACTGCCCGTCCGGCCCCGAGGGATTCTTCACGGTGTTCAGCTTCTCCACCGAGGGGGAGGACACCTATCTGACCATCTATGATGCGGACGGCAATCTGCGCTACCGCTATCTGCGCACCGCCGCCTGAAGGAGGACCTACCATGGAGAAAGAATTTGCTACCTTGCCCGCTCCGGCACAGCGGCTTCTGGGTTCCAGCACCGGCGCCCTGGTGCTGGGCCCGCTCTGGCTGCTCTGGCACGGCGGCTGGCGCACCGCCCTGCGCTGCTATCTGCCCCTGGTGCTGGCCGACGCCTGCAGCTGCGGGCTGGTGGGCTTCGGGATGGCACACCGCAGCGGCCTGTGGGTACAGCTGGGCACCTGGGGGATGGTGCTCTGTCTGGCAGCCGGTTTTGCCTGCAATGTGTACGGAAGTTTCCGTTGGCCGCAGCTCGCCCTGCCGCGGACCCGGCATCTGGCCGCGCCGCTGGTCTGGCTGGCCGGGGTCTGCCTGCTGCTCTTCCTTGCCATGGAACTGGGCGGCCGCATCTGAACAGAAAGGCCCTGCGCTTTCTTTTCAGGAAAGCGCAGGGCTTGGTTGTATCGGTTCAGTGGCCGAAGCCGGACAGCTCCTCCACGATGCGGGCCACCCGCTCCACATCCTGCCGGGGCATCTGCCGCAGCACGGCTTCAATGCGCCGGATGGTATCTTCGGCGGCGGTGTCGCTGCTCTCGTCGTACAAAAACAGGGTGGCCAGCGTGATGCCCAGCCCGTCGCAGATGCGCTGCAGCGTGTAGATGGTGGGGTTTTTCTGGCCGCGCTCGATCATGCCGATGGTGTTGATATTCAGATCGCAGTCCAGCGCCAGCTGCTCCTGGCTGATGCCTTTCAAGGTCCGGAAATGCCGCAGCTTGGCACCGGTCCGGCGCACCACGGTGTCCTCTTTGTCCAACAGGCCCACCCCCTATAGTATTGGTTTATTCTTATTGTAGTGGGTTTTCCCGGCAGGCACCAATGATTTTCATGGTTTCAAAAGAACACTATAATAGGTAAAATCGTCATTTTTTGACATCTTTCAGCAGGGTGCACAAATACCAGACTGTTTTTTGTGCACTATTATAGTCACTCCCTTTTCTGCAAATATGCTATACTGGAGGAAAGTTCCATCATGTCGGATTTTTGCTGCCGCACCTTTTTTGTACCCGTTGTACCGGATCCCGCCGGGCTGTACGGGGCGATCTGCGCCGCCGTGCCGCCCTGCTATCTCTGCGGGCAGGGGTTTTCCACCAACTGCCTGCGCTTCGGGCTGGAGGGCGGCCTGCAGGCGGAACTTCGCTTTTATGCGGACCGTTGCGAGGTCTGGCTGCGGCACTGCCCACCGGACAGGGCCGAAACAGCCGCCGGGGTATATGGGCCTTTGCTGGAAGAACTGGTAACCCGGCTGGGCGCCGGCGGAAAGGAGCCATCGTATGGCCGAAGATAAAATCTACCGGCTGCTCGCCATGCAGCAGCAGCTGTTGAGCGGCAACACGCTGAACAAGAAGGAGGCTGCCGCCCGGTTTGAGGTGGGCGAGAAGAGCATCCAGCGGGATCTGGAAACGCTGCGGGCTTACTACGCCGGACAGGGCAATGACCTGCTGTACGACCGGGAGGCCAACTGCTACCGTCTGGAGCAGCCCGCCGAAACAAGGCTGACCAAAAGCGAGGTGCTGGCGGTCTGCAAGATTCTGCTGGAAAGCCGCGCCTTCACCGAGAAGGAACTGGACCCCATTTTAAACAAGCTGGTGGCCTGCTGTACGCCGGTGCAGAATCTGCGGGCGGTGCAGGAACTCATCGGCAACGAGCGGTTCCACTATGTGCCGCCCCACCACGGGCAGGCTTTCGTGGACAAGCTCTGGACGCTGGGGGAAGCCATCCGGGACCACAAGGTGGTGGAGATGGACTATGTGGGCACCCACAACGCCGCGCCCAAGCACCGCAGGGTGCAGCCGGTGGGGATTCTCTTCAGCGAGTACTATTTCTATCTGGCCGCCTTCATCGAGGGCATCGACAAGAAGGAACATTTTGCCAACCCCGAGGACCGCTCCCCCACCATCTACCGGGTGGACCGGATTGCCTCCTTCACGGTGACCCATGACCGGTTCGACATTCCCTACAAGGACCGTTTCCAGGAGGGCGAGATGCGCAAGCGCATCCAGTTCATGTACGGCGGCAAACTGCGGCATATCAAGTTCAAGTACACCGGTCCCAACATCGAGGCCGTGCTGGACCGTCTGCCCACCGCCCGTGTCCTGGAGGAGCTGCCCGACGGCGGCCAGCTGGTGGAAGCCGAGGTCTTTGACGGCAACGGTCTGGATATGTGGCTGAGAAGCCAGGGGGAATGGGTGGAACTGGTTAACTGACACATGAAAAGCAGTTTGCTTTTTCCGCAAAAGAAACTTTTTGCATAAGGGAGTGTAGTTAAATGCCGCAACTTATATGCTTGTCCATTTTGCTTTTCATTATTTTTTTATCGTGTATCTGGATTGTCTGGAAATACATAACGTACCGACGGAATCGTATCTTTTGCGATGCTGAATACGCAGAGGGACATTTCCGTGCGAGAGGGCAGCGAAGCCGATTCACCATCAAAAAAAACAAGCGCTACATTTTCAAAATTGAGAACGGGCAAATTATTTCCGTGACCGTTCGGAACGGATTGAAATCTCAAACGATTCCTTATCAAGAGGTAAAATAAAACTATGGGGATTATTGATTGGCTGGCCGATAAGGTGCAGGAATCCACTGGAGAAAAGGAACGTCGCGCTCTTGTTGCCAAGGCAAAGAGTCTGTGCTCACTTTTTCGAACCCGTGTGACAGAAGCCATTGATGCATTGAATGAGCAAATCAACAAGTTTAATAACAGTATTCAAAAACTGAACTCCGTACGCGCTTCCACCGTAAAAGAGAATATTGACACACTTTTTCTTTTTTTACGGAAATATGGAAATTGCAAAACCAGCCGGGAATACGCTTTGGAATCGGAAAAGCTGCCGGAACAATTTCCGCAGCGGGAGCAAGACAGCATTGAAAATTACATCGCAGGGGTGGACTGGTCCAGTGATGAAGTTTTCTGGAACACCTTCCTGTGTACCCCGCTGGGGATGAGGTTCAAAACTCGAAAACAAAATCTTTCCATGCGGGAGGGAATCAACAATTTACAGCTCAAATTGGATAAAACCCTGCTGGAGCTGGAAACGAAACGCCAAGACACCGAACTGGAGCAACAAATCTGCGGCAAATATATGGAGTGCATCTGTTTTATCAGCGATTTTATCAAAGACAAAATCCTTCCGGAGCTTGATCTGGTAGATGCCTTTTTTCAGGCCCAGCAAATCAAGGATTTGCTGATTTGCCGGCAATCCACTGACGGCCTGCAATTCAGTTATCCCATCACCGTGCTGATCGGCACGCCGTACGAAAAGCATTACCAGTTTGTCAGAAACGCATTTTTCTTTTATATTTTGTCTTGCGCGTTCTATGACACACCGGTTCTCACCAACCTTCTGGCGCACAAAGCTACCCAAGAGGATCTGCAAGAAATCTCGGACGAACGCACCATGATTGATCAGTGTGCCGGCATGGTGGAGAAAAATCGTCTACTGAACAACGGAAAGCAGGTGTAATAACGTTGGCTGATTCTGAAATCATTGCGGTTTTGAACCGGAGGGATGACCTTCTGCAAAAGCAGCAGGAACTCTATGTGGAAGCTATCACCAATATCAATATGCGTTACCGCCAGCTTCTGACCAACGACTTCGGCGCTACGCTGGCCAACAATTGTGTTCGTGATATGGCCGGCGAATTTGTCAGAAATTATTTTGACACGTCGAATTTCTATATTACTGCGGACCAGCTGGCCTACCGCATTTTGCATTTTTCCTATGAGGATTCCACCAACCCGATGGAGGGCGACGAAGGAGCCAGAAAAGCCATCTATAATATGACTGACTCCCCTGCTTTCAGCAGTTTTCTGAAAGAGATCAACCAGCAAAACCACCAGGCGCAAAAGATCCTGTTTGAGAAGGATCGTGTAACCGCAAAATCCGGCAATACGCGGTTGCAATACAAAGACCGGGACCTGATGACAGACGCCAAGGAGAGTTATCGGGCCAGCCAACCGGATGCCACCGATGAACTGAGCGGAGCCCGGAGCGACCGATTGGAAGTGGATCATATCCAAGCCGCGGCCACCGCCACCTATAATTCGCGGTACCTCAATGATCCGGCTGTCATTGATGAATTGAAGCAGTTTTATAATTCCCCGGACAACTTTCAGATGCTGTCCAAAAGTGCCAACGCCTCCAAAGGCGATGTCCGCATCTATTCCGATGGAAACCGTACCTACAGTTCTACAGAACTTACCGCGATCAAAAAAGAACTGACAAACGCCCTGCGTTCAAAATACCAGCGCGCCGGCCAGGATTCGGAAACCGCTTTGAAGCAGGCACGCCAGGATGCAGAAAAAGAAATTTCCTCCAAATACAGTGATGTCACCTATGCGGCAAGTGCCAAGACCATGGCGGATGCCGTCTGTAAACGCTGGGAAAATGCCAACCCCCAGGCAAAGGAGAATTTGAAAAAAGACGGCCATCTGGGAGAAGACGGCAAGGTCCCCCCCGCCGTCCGCAAGCGTCTCGAAGCGGAATTACGGCATTCCATGAACCAGAACAGTATGGCCATCTTGAAAAACGCAGATTATAAAGCGGTCGCAAAAGATGCTGCAGCGAATACCAAAAAAGGCTTTTCCAAAATCATCATCGGTCAGGTCGTCTATTACGTTGTGCCGCCTGTTGTGTTTGAAACACAACAACTTGTGCGAAAAAAGGGAATGACGCTGGACCGTTTTCTAAAGGAGTTGAAGCACGCCGGAAAACGCATCATTCAATATGCAAAGAGCAAGCTGAAGGAAATTTTTAAAAATGTCGTCTTCAATTCTTTGCAGCTTTTTGTAAAGAGTTTCTTTGATATTTTGATCAGCCTTGTAAAAGAAACAGTCAGACGACTGCTGCGTGTTGCCAAATCCCTGGTCCTTGCGCTGGTGCAAAGCGTCCGTGTTTTGTGCGATCCAAAGGCGAGCGGCGCAGAAAAGGCCGATGCCGTTACCAAGATTTTGGCTGCAACAATCACCAACGTCGTTGTGGTGATTTTGTTTGAAATGCTCGAGAACACCCTTCATATCGACTCGAATGGATTCATGGGCAGTTTGCTGGACGTTTTACGAATTATCGTTTCGGTCATTGCTACCAACCTGATCATGTTAATTTTGCAAAAGGCCGATCTTTTTGATGTGCAATACGGCCTTCTTGTAGCCAACATTGAGCAGGTATTTGCCGAAGAACGCCAGCAATATCTGGATACATCGGCACGGTTGACAGAGGAGGTCCGGGCGGAAATGAGCTACTATATGGATGAGCTGAACAACCGAATGGAAAATCTGGAAAAATCTATCCAGGCATTGGATCTTTACAAGGATGAGGTTCTGCCCGGTTTGGAAGAAATCAACGATCTCTTTGCTATCGGCATTGATTTTCAGGCGGAGTGGAGAGACTTTTGTCGTTGTGGTTAATAAGGAGGCATAATGTTTTTATGGGTTGTCTGATTCAAATTGTTATTTTGGGGGTATGTGCGGGTGCGGGCTTTAGTGTCTTTGGCACCGTCGGCGCAGTGGTCGGCCTTATTGTCGGGTTTTATCTCATCGCCAAATTGAACAGCCACTGATTCCGTTCACCCGCCGTCGTTTTCTTTTCTTACTTATTTTGATGACACACAGGAACCCAGCACCGCCCGCAGCCGCTCTTCGGTGGCGGCGGGAAACTGGTTTTGAATCTGGCAGAACACCTTCGCCCTGGACTGTACCGGGTCAGTGGCGTAGGCTGCCGCAATGCACTCCGTTCCCCAGAGCGCTTCCGGCGTCGTATACCCTGCCCGTGGCCAGCCGTAAGGCTGGCCTTTTTTGTTGAGTTTCTGACGGAAATCCCGGATGATCAGATAGCTGCTCATCTGCAGGTCGGTCACAGTGCCCTCGAAGTTCTTCTCCCCGCCCTTGCCGAACCCGGCCCGCTCTTTGAGTTCATAGGAGAGCAGGGCGTCTGCTTCGGTGAACTGGTCCATGATCTTCTTCTGGCGGGCGGTGGCAAGACCATCATCCCACCGGCTGTCAAAGTCGTAGCCGTCCCGCCGCCAATTGGCAAAATCCGGGAACCAGGCTTTAGAGATAAAACCCGCTTTCTTACCGAAGAATTTGCCGTAGGCCACCCGGCCGCTGCGGGCAATCAACTGCCGCCACTCCCAGGGGTCACGGGTCTCATCGCCACTCCACCAGTCGGTGGGACAGGTGCGCTCCTCCGCCGAAAAGCCGTCGATGCCGTTGCGGAAGAGGGGCAGGAATCCCACCTCGTCGATCCAGCCCACCAGTTCCTGCCAGCTGTGGATGCAGGCCGGATCATCCCAAGCTGGACCCCGCATGATCCACTCCCCGTTTTCCACTGCCATCATGCCGTACCCCTTTCTGTCTCTGGTAAGAGCAGTATAACACAAAATTCCCCGGGCGATGGCCGGAGGCTTGGATCGTTTTTTATGGCAATGACCCGCTGGGAAAGAAAGGAAAAATCGTCTATAAGTTAAGAGAAAACGCAACAAGTGAACTTAACAACTTAAGTTTTAGTTATGTTTCTTCACTTATTGCTGCATTTCCTCTTATGTTGCTGCGAGTCTTACTTTACTTCCCATCCTGAATCCGGTATTTAACCCGGCTGCCGTAGTGGACCGAAGTCAGCAGGCCGAGGCGCTCGAATTTGAGAACGAAGCTCCGGATTGTGGCATATGCCGCATCGCCGAAGTCTTTTTCCAACCGCTTGGTGGAAAACTCTTCGTTGCCATAGGCAGTGAGAACAAACTGCCAGAGCGCCCTCTCCTTCTCGGTAACCTTCCCTTGCCGCAGCGCTTCCTCGAAAGCCTGTAGCGTCCGGGGCTGCGGCTGATCTTCTCCCAGCCGGTGATACACCGATTCTGCAAAATAAACCAGGAACGGTGTCACATCCAGCACGCCGCTGATCTGCTGATTCTGTTCCACTTGGGTATACGCTTTATAATACCGGGAGCGGCTTTCCTCCACAAAGCGGGACATCGGCACGAACAATGCTGATGAGTATCCCTGCTGCACCAGATACCACAAATGGAGCAGGCGCGCCATCCGACCGTTTCCATCAAAGTAGGGATGCAAATAGGCAAGCGCGAAATGCAAAATGGCTGCCTTGATTAGATCATTCTGTGCTGTTTTCTCAGCAGCAAACGCAACCAGTTCTGCCATATAGGCCGGCAGTTTCTGCCAAGGCAATCCAGTGTGTTCCAACTTGCTGCCTACGATATACACGCTGTCATGTCGATACCAATGTTCAGGCAGTAAACGATCCTCCTCCGGCAGGAAGTCGCCAATGGTCATCTGATACAGCCGAAAGAGATTTTCCTCCGTGATGGAATGAGATCTGTCCGCGATAAATTCCAGGCCCTGTTTCATACCATAGATGCGATGTTCTTCCTTATCCTTTGGTGCCTGACCGGATAAAATCCGCCGCACGCTTTCCCTGCTGGTGTCAATCTGTTCGATTCGGAAGGTGGACAGGATTTCCTCTTCCATCGCCTTGGTTCCATACAGACGGGTGCTCTGCTGCGGTGTCAGCAAAACGCGAGCCGCCGACAGTGAAACCCGCGCCACACTTTCCAGGTATACCATCGGTTTTCCGTCAAAGTCATGCAGGGGTAGTTCCTGATAAAAATCACGTTTGAGTAGTGTGAGGAATTCCTGCTGATCTCCTTGACCGTATTTATATCCCATCTTTTTGAGGTCCAACATTCCTGGGTCTGAGAGCATCTTGGCAAACACAGAAGCGTCCATGGAGGTCCTCCTTTTGAAAAGTGATATAAAGTAGTATCATTTAGTATCAGTATAACCTATTTCATTCGTTTTATCAACCTGTTTTTTGTCCCATTCTCGTTAGAAGTCCCCGTTAATGTATGTATAGAATGATATAATCAAAACAGTATCAATAGGGAATTCCGCACGTCTTGAAGAGAGATGCCCATCGGGACACCATGTAGTCATATTCCTTCGGGTGTGTCAGTGACAATCTCTCAAAGCGGTTAATTCCAAATTTCCGTCGCTCTGCACACAGACCAAATCCACAAAACATACATCCGTTTCTTTGATATCCTTGTCCATACAAATCAGAAATAGGTATTTTATAAAGCTCAATATAATCCCAGATGTCTCGTTCTGTCCAGAAAGACAGCGGCCTACACTGGTTGTCTTTCTTCTGAAAGAAGATATTGGAACCATACGCAATCCAATCCCTTTTCCGGACCTGGCTTTCTTCTGCCAGTGTTCCGATTATACTACATTGCGTTTGCATCCGTTTTGCCATACGCTTCAAGGGCGCCTTTTTCAATTTTTCACAGCACAGGTCAGAAATATTGTAATCCAGAAAGGATAGTGCTTTGGGATACATCCGTCCCAAATAATCCAGTGCGTGCTGCTTTGTTACAGGCGTTTTCGCGTGTCGATATGTCCGAATTCCATTGGCAATCGCCTTGGAGAATAATGGGTAGCCATAGGTTGCAACAACGCGCTCAAAGGTCCATACCGAGCCATCCCGACAAACGGGACGCACAGGCACAATGTTTTTCCCTCTTTGGCGCTCCTCCTCAACGAAAGACAGGGTTTCCGGATATTCACAGCCTGTATCCGAAAACAAATGCAGAATGTCCGGTTTTAAACTGCACGCAAGAGATGACAGAACCGTTGAATCCTTTCCCCCTGAAAAAGAAACATAAACCTGCTCACCAAAGGTTTCCATGCAGCTTACAATCAAGTTTTTAGAAAGCGCGATCTTCTCTTCCAACGGCAACTTTTGTAAATACTTCAGTCCTTCCTTTCTGGATTCAAATGCCCTTAGTATCGTCGTTTCTTGATTTTCACAAACCCTATTTTCCATTTCGTAACCTCCTCGGAAAAGCGTTTGTGTTGTGTTAACTCTATTCCGAGGGAATTGCAAGAGGTTTCCGCAAATTCGGTCAAATACCGGGAAGGCTGAGTTTTTTCGTCGGACAAGGTGCATTTTGTTCCGTAAAATGTTATACTTGATAATGGTATAGTATTGGACAAGACTGTACTTCCACACAGGAAAAATGTACAGTTTTCTCCATACCAGAAAAGACTTCTAGAGGGAGTAAAATCCATACATGAAAGAATACAATGGAAAGCCTCTGGTTGAGGGTTTGCTTGAAGAAATCAAGCATGTGTATAGGTCCGACAATCGTCCCTGGGTGATTGGATATAGCGGTGGTAAAGACTCCACCGTCGTTGTCCATCTGGTCTATCAGATGCTGAAAAACCTTCGGCCTGAGGAGCGCCATAAAACTGTATACATCGTATCTTCCGATACTCTTGTGGAAAATCCCCTGATCAAGATCTATCTGGATGATATGCTTCATCTTTTGGATAAGTCTGCCAAACGGGATGGCTTGCCGATCAGCGTAAATAAAGTCACACCCAAACCGGATACTTCGTTCTGGGCCAATGTCATTGGTAGAGGTTTTCCCACTCCGCGTCTGAACGGCACCTTCCGTTGGTGTACAGACCGCCTGAAGATTGCCCCCAGCGGACAGTTTGTAGAAAACATCATTAAGGAACAACATACCGAGATTGTTTTTATTCTTGGTGTGCGAAAGGCCGAAAGCGCGGCACGAAAGCGACGCATTGAAGGTCGAGAACTGGCTGATCGCCTTTTGAATCGCCATGAGACCATCAAGGAAGCCTATGTATATCCCCCGATTGTTTCCTTGTCCACCGATGATGTCTGGGACATCTTGATGTCCAACAACCGGAAAAACGCCTGGGGTGGCGATAACTCCCAACTGATTGAATTGTATTCTGGTGCTGACAGCGGTGAGTGCCCCTTCGCGGGATACTCCTCCAAGGAAGATCAGCAACAGTCCTGCGGTCAATCCCGTTTTGGTTGTTGGATCTGCACCGTCGTGCAGGAAGATAAGTCTTTGAATGGCTTCATCCGTTCCGGGCACCGTGAATTGATTCCCTTGGCCGAATTCAGAAAATGGCTTATGAGCATTCGCGATGTACCGGAGTATCGCGAAAAGAAGCGCCGCGACGGTAGTGTCTATCGTACTTCCCAAAACCAGCTTGGCTTTGGTCCGTTTACTTGGGAAGCGCGCCAAATGATTTTGCGCCGCCTTCTGCAAACGCAAAAGAAGATGAACTATGAGCTCATTACCATCGATGAACTCCGCGCCATTGACCGTATTTGGGACGAGGAACAGGATCTGAGCTGTCGTGTGCTGGTAGACCTCTACTATGATGAGATGGGAGAACGCTTGCCTTGGGACCAGCTGAAGCGCCCCGTCTTTGATGAGGAAACCTGCAAAAAGCTGGAAATGTATGCCTCTGAATTCTCGGTTCCCATGGACCTGATGAAGAGCATGATTTTCAGAACAAACAAAACCAAATTTTTCTCGAACACTCGCATTCTTCGTGAGTCTCTCCGGAAAGCCGTTACGCAGCAATGGCTCCAGGAAGCTGAATTGGTGAATGCGCAGGAAGGAACCCGGAATGAAGATCAACAGAGTGACACTCCATAATTTCAGCTCGTATGTGGGGGAAAACACAATTACGTTGGATACCCATGGTGAGCAAAATATTATCCTGATCGGCGGAAACAACGGTGCCGGTAAGACCTCCTTTTTCACTGCCATCAAATTGGCTTTATATGGTCCCCAATGCTTCCGCTTTCAGGATAAAAACAACCGCTATACCGCACGAATCAAAGAGCTGATCAACCATGATGCGTTCTTGTCCAACAATGTCAAGTCCTATGTCGAAGTAGAAATCGACCTTCCTACGGATCGCGTCCATACACTGTATACCATTCGTCGTGAATGGTCTTTTATCGAAAAACGCCTTCACGAAGCCTATTCCGTGTATAAAGACCAGCAGCTCCTTGCCGACAAGAACCTGGATTTCTTTCAGAACTATTTGTTCTCTGTCATTCCTCCCAACCTGTTTGACTTTTTCTTCTTCGACGGCGAAGAAATCGGGGACTTTTTTGCAACAGGCAATTACAGCAACTATATTAAGAATGCAGTCCTGACATTAAGTGGTTACGATACCTTCAATATAATACAGAAATTCTGTGATTCTTATATCGGAGAAGAAGAAGGAAACGAAGATTACGACCAGGTTGCCAAACTGGTGGAACAAGAAGAAGCCAACCTCTCTGCTTATGCGACCAGAAGCAGCGCCTTGGAGTCTCAAAAGCAGCAGCTGACGGCCCAATTGGTTTCTGCCCAGGAGGAGAAAGAATCTCTTGATCATCAATTTTCTCGTTCTGGTGGTCTGACCGCCAAAGAACAAGAACGGCTGGAAACACAACGTGCAATACAGGAACGCGTGAAAGGCGATAAGGCAAAACGAATTCGGGAATTTGTAGAATCCATGATGCCCCTTTACATCACCAAAGATCTAGCCGCTGTCGCCTATAAGCAACTCAAAGACGAACGGGCCGTTCGTCAGTATCACACCATCTGTGATCTGCTGGATGCACAAACCATTCAGGATGTCTTGGAACAGCAGCCCAATTGCGACACAGCGCAAGTTCCTGCATTAGCGCAGGCGATTTCCAATGGAATTGCAAAGAAAGCTTTGCCCTCTTTTCCGCTGGAAAGCTTCACCTCTATCCACGATTTGTCGCAAGAACAGGAAAGCCAGGTTATCAGCGATATTGTAAGAACACAATATTTTGCTGAAGTAGACGCGCCTCAATTGATTAAAGCCATCGCGGAGAAGAAAAAGGCTTCTCAAAAATATGATGAGATCAGCAAAAAGATCCGCGAGGCTTTGCCCACTGTAGATGCTGCGGCCTACTTTGAAAGAGTTCGCTTTCTCACGGAGCGCATTGCAGCCTACGAGGATAGTCTGGAAAGCGTGGAAAACCAAATTGCGGAACTGGAAGCCACCATCACCGACCAGAAAGCTTTGGTGGAACGCTTGCGCAAAGCGCTGTTTGCCAAGGCGAAGGATCGTACGGCGCATGAATTTACCGCCCGCATCAGCCAAGTCATGCAGCGTATGATTTCCGATGTGACGCAGGAGAAATTCCACCAGATTGAGTCTCTTGCACTTGAGATGTTTAACAAGATCATCCGCAAGGAAAACTTTGTGCAGCTTATTGAGTTGGATGACAATTTCAATGTCAACCTTTATAAGAAGCAGACCTATACAACGCATGAATTGCTGCTGCTCGCCAACAACATTGGGCTGGATGCATTGGAAAAGCGATTGGGAAGTGCGGGACTCAAAGAGGCTGCCCACCTTTTAACAAACGATTCTATTGACGAACTGCGCCGGTATTTTTCCGGGAAAATCGTCACCGATCAAATTTCCTTCCAGGACGATATAGAGCTTCCCCTGTACAATCGCGTGGAGCTCAATCAGTTATCCAAAGGCGAAAAACAGGTTTTTATTCTCTCCCTGTATTGGGCAATCATCAAGACCTCCAACCAGGCGGTTCCCTTCATCATCGATACTCCTTTTGCCCGTATCGATACGGAACATCGCGAACAGATTTCTGCCTTGTTCTTCCCCAACATCAGCGGTCAGGTTATCATCCTTTCTACCGACGAAGAAGTGGTGGGTTCCTATCGTGCCATCATCCAACCGCATATTGCCCACGAGTATCTGCTTGAGTACAACGTAGAACAGGGTTGCACCTCTGTACAACCGGGTTATTTCAAGGAGGCAAAGGCATGATTTTCAAGCTAAAGACTTCCAAAAAAACGCAGGAAATTTTTGAAGAGATTGGGAAAAGCACTGCCTTAAAGCCGTATACGCTGGTCAAGCACGCGATTGCCTGGTCTTTGAAAGAACAGGGAAAAATCACATCATTTGACAGCGATACGGATGGCCTTGAACTCAATCGACAAACGATCACCGGCGAATATGATGATTACTTCAAAGTCCTGATTGAACAGGCAGAAGGACGCCATTTAAGCAATGAGGAATACTTTCCCAAGTATATAAAAGCGCACATAGATCGCGGAGCCATTCTTTTGGAATCCCGCTATAAACACGCCGGTGATCTGGACAAATATGTGCTGGAAACATTTGGGATTGGTGATACTGTATGATTTATTTGGACAATAGTGCCACGTCCCCCATCGCGCAAGAAGTGTTTGAGGCGATGCGCCCCTACTTGCAAGAGGAATACGGGAACCCTTCCAGCAAGTATTATCCCCTTGCCGCCCATGCGGCCGATGCTGTGGAAAATAGCCGGAGCTGGGTTGCCAAGTTAATTCACGCCAAACCGGAAGAAATCATTTTCACCTGCGGTTCCACCGAGAGCACCAATATGATTATAAAAGGTGTGGCGGACTACAAAAAATACTACGAAAAAAAGGGCAACCATATTATCACATCGAAGGTTGAGCATCACGCCACATTAAATACTTGCCGCTTTTTGAACGGCGATATTTACTCCAATCAGGATGCCACCTTTTCGCTGTTTGGCAAAGTTCCCAAAGTGGACCGCGGCTATGAGGTCACCTTCCTGGATGTAAACGAGTATGGCCAGGTGACTCCTGATTCCTTTGAAAAAGCCATACGCCCCACAACCACCCTCGCATCCTTTATCTGGGCGAATAACGAAATCGGATCGCTCAACGATATGGACGCATTAGCGGCTGTTGCACATAAGCATCAGGTGTTACTCCACGCTGATGCCACGCAAATAGCTGGAAAACTGCCCATCAACGTTGAACAAACCAGAGTGGATTTCCTTTCTCTATCCGCTCACAAGTTCCACGGGCCCAAAGGCGTGGGTGCTGCCTATATTCGGGGAGATGATTATGGCCTTCCTCCGATAAGTGCTTTCATGCATGGGGGCGAACAGGAACACGGCCTGCGTGCTGGCACATTGGCTGTTCACAACATTGTTGGCTTCGGGAAAGCCGCCGAGCTGGCCATTGCGAACGAGCAACAGCAGACAGCCTATATTCAGAAACTGGAGCAGGCCGCCAAGAAGATCATTGCATCCAACGAGCACCTGGAACTTTTAGGCGATCCGGAACATCACCTGCCAGGTGTCATCAGTTTGGTGGTTAATCAGGACGACTTTGACAACGAGCGCTTTGTGAAGCGTGTTAGCGCAAAGTTCGCAATCTCTACTGGTTCTGCCTGCACGGCGGGTATGCCTTCCCATGTATTGCAGGCTATCGGTAAGGGGGACGCTGTGTCCAGAGTTTTGCGCATTTCGCTGTCCGCAGAAAACACCATCGATCAGGTGGAGACGTTCCTGAAAGAACTTTCCTAATATATTTTTCCGAAAGGGGGATGATGGCATGAGCCTGCGCACAGTGTCATTCCAAGACACTTACTGGAGCGGGGAAAACGATCTGATCAAAGAATTCTATGTTCCCTGCATGGAGGAGAGCATTGAATACTGCCGCGCTGTCGGATATTTCAACTCTTCCATCTTGTGCTACATCACCAACGGTTTGTATCCCTTTATTCAAAACGGCGGACGGATGCGCATTGTATGCAGTGTGAATCTGAGCCCGGAAGATGAGCGCCAGATCGCCCTCGGCTATGATATCCGTCAGCTGTTGGAGGATAAAATCGACCCTGTCACTCAGAATCTTATCGATCTTAATATTGCCAACATCAAGAATCTCTGTTGGCTCATCAAAAACAACCGCTTGGACATTAAAGTGTGCCTTCGGAAAGACCCCAATGATCCCGGCACCTATCACTTGTTCCACGAAAAATTCGGTATTTTCAAAGACGCAGACGGAAACGCAATCTCTTTCTTAGGGTCTGTAAATGAAACGCTTGGCGGATGGATCAATAACGAGGAATCCTTTGAGGTTTCGCAAAATTGGATTCCGGTATTGCAGTCCAGGGTAGAGCAGAAAATCCAGCGCTTTGAAAGATTGTGGGATGGGACAGCCGGAAATATTGTAACATTTGATTTCCCCAAGGCCTCTCGCCTGAAGTTGATTCAAAATGCACCGGAACATCCTGTCGATTACGTTTATCGCGTATCTGCCGGGATCCATCCCAACTTCAAGCCGCGTTCCTGCCAAGAGGATGCCAAAAACGCTTTTCTGCAGAAAGATTTTTCCTGCCTTTTTATGATGGCAACTGGTTCTGGCAAAACCAAGGCAGCAATGTACGCAATCAGCCAGATAGACACCTGGAAACTTCTTCTTATCTGCGTTCCCAGCCTAGAACTCGTAGAGCAATGGGAAGCGGATGTCCACCTGTTTTATCCTGATATCACCATTATCAAGTGTGGATCCCCTTATCGTGGCCACAAGGAATTGCTGAAATCCCTCACCCAGGCGCGTTTCCCAGAACAAGTCGTGGTCATTTCCACCTATGACTCTGCCCAGGGCGATTTCTACATGGCAAAGTGGCGACAGGCAAAGCCGGAACAATTTGCCATGATCTGCGATGAAGTTCACAATATGGGAGCTCCAAAATCTCAGTGCCTCATGGAACTGAATCCAGCTTACCGCATTGGCCTTAGTGCGACTCCTCGCCGGAACTTTGATGAAATTGGATCCGAAAAGATTCTGAATTTCTATCACCAGAACACCTTCGAATTCTCGATCAAGGATGCCCAGCGTGAACACTATCTGGTAGAATACCAATATAGAGTTCTTCCCTGTGCAATGCCGGAAGAGGACTGGGAGTCGTATAAAGCGTTCTCAAAGGAAATCGTACAGCTTCAGCACGCACTGGAACAGGAAGATGATGAGAAAGATCGCCTGCGGTTACAGCAGCGTATCGAAGGCCTCTACCGTGATCGTGCCAAACTGCTCAAGAAGAACGATCAAAAAGTCCAAACGCTGCAGACGATTTTTGACGAGATTCCCCCTTCTGCCCGAGTTCTGATTTATGGCGATGATCTGAACCATTTGGACGAACTGGGAAAAGAACTGGACCGGATGGGCAAATACTATTTCAAATACACCGGAGAACTGGATGCGCAAAAAGAACGTCCCACAATCCTAAAGGAATTCCGACAGGGAATCCGTAAAATTCTGTTGGCTGTTGGCTGTCTCGATGAAGGCATTGACATCCCTGCTTGCGATGTTGCAGTTTTTATCAGTTCTTCTACCTCTGAACGTCAGTTTATTCAACGCAGAGGTCGTGTCCTTCGTATTGCACCGGGTAAAGCGACTGCTTGGATTTATGACTATCTGGTCTATCCGGTTCTTCCGGCTAGTACCAGCGATGAGGAACGTCGCATGGCTCTGTCTATGATTGACGCGCAATATCGGCGAATCAACTTAATGGTAGACGATGCCATCAATGGCATCCAAGAGCGTCAGAAACTCGATCAGTTTTTATCTCAGCGGAAGTTGAATCCGTATGATTTTTAAGGAGGTCGGCAAAACGATGGATCCACTGCTTGTCCAAGTCGCAGAAGAATACCATATTGATGCCTCTATCGTAGAGAATGTTCTCCAGGTGGAGAAGGACCACGTATACCAGAAAAGTCGTCATACTCGCGGCCCCATCAGACAGATTATTGCAAATATGAGCGGAGAGGAGGATTCGGACCAATGATTTTCAATTCCCTCCGCATAAACAACTATCGCGCCTATTATGGGGAATGCAACTTTGATTTTCCCATTGATGGTGAACGGAACATCAGCATCCTTTACGCCGACAATGACGTAGGAAAATCTTGCTTCTTTTCCGCAATTTTGTTCTGTCTGTACGGCCCCAAAGACAGCGACGATCTTAAAGATCTGATCAATGTAAATGCCCAATCGGAGAAGTGCTATCATGCTGCGGTTTCTCTGTTTGTTGAGAACGGCTCTGACAAGATCGAAATCTCTCGCACCATTGACCTGCGCGGGAAACTGGAGGCTACCCCAAGCAGCAAAGACTTCAAATGCACGTTGGAACTGATTAAGAACGATGTTCCGCTGAGCAGTGAAGAGGATGAAAAAGCAGATTTTATCAATTCTCTTGTACATCAAGATGCCTCACAGTACTTCTTCTTTGACGGCGAAAAAATCAACGATTATAGTACGGCCAGCGGAAGCCAGTATAAAGACGCCATTGCCCGTGTCCTTGGTATTAAGGAAGTTGATAACGCCGTAGAAGATCTCGGCCTGCTGAAAAAGGAATTCGAGAAAAATCGGGATGCTTGGATTCAGACCCAAAACAAGTATCAGGATATTCTGCAGCAGAAAATGGAAGCCGACCAAAAAGTTGCTGATCAGGAAGCCTTGTTGCGTCAATATGAACAGGAAATTAACGCCGCCAACGAGCAGATACAAAAGGACGAAGATAAGCTGAAGGATTTCAAGGAAATTTCTGAAAAGGTTACCCAAAAGCAGAAATTGTCTGAGCAAATCAAGCAGCTTACCGAGGACTTGAAACGTATCCGACGAGAACAGTCTGAGTGTTTCCAAAAGAACGCTACCCTTATGTTGGCAGCTACTATTTTTGCACAAATGCAGCAGGATACATCTACCGAACCTACGGAATACCATATCACCGAACCGGTGAAAGAGTATCTGGTTCGCCTTATGGAACAGCCCGTCTGTGTGTGTGGTGAGCCAATGACGGATTCCCACAAAGAAAAGATTCAGGCATTTATTCAGGATCATTTAGTCACAGACGATGCCATTCTCATCGAAAAGGAGCGTCGTGCCCTGTTTAATGTCTGCGCGCGATACCAGTCGCATGGATATCAGACGCTTGCGGCCTACCGTTCTCTGAGTGAGGAAATTTGGAAAAAAGAGAAAGAACGTTCTGCCAGCAGAGAGGAGTTAGAACACCTGCGCAAAGACATTGGTTCTTTTAGTGAAGAAGCTGGTGAACATATCATCCAGAGAATTGCCAGTACAGAGGCGAAAAAGAAGGAAGCCGAAGAACGTCGTACGCGAACAAAAGTGTTCTTGGAACAAGATCAAGAAAAACTCGCCCGGCTGGAAGAAAAACTTGCAGAACTTAGCCAGTTGGATAAAGAGGGTGCTCTGTGCCAGAAGAAATTGGAAAACACGATTGCGTTGGAAAAGATCTTCAGTGAGTACCGTAATCGCCTTCTGGAAGAAAAACGTGCTTCTGTGGAGAAATATGCCACCGAAGTTTTCTTGCAAATCACGAATGCCCCCCAAAAGTATAAAGGCATCAAAATTTCCAAAGACTACAGCCTTTTGCTTGAACTTACGAATGGTGAAACCTATCAGATCGAGCCTGGCCGCACGCTGAATCCTTCGACCGGTCAGTCTAAGGTGATCAGCCTTTCTTATATTGCCGGATTGAATCGCTCCTCCAATTTTGCCGCACCGGTTATCATTGATAACCCCCTTGGCCTGTTTTCGGATGAGCATCGTGCTGCAATTACTCGTTTCTTGCCGCATATGGGCAAGCAGGTAATTTTTATGGTCTCCACCGGTGATCTGACTGAGAAGTATCAAAACGAGCTGAAGCCGTATGTCAAGACCGTTTATAAGTTGGAAAACCACAGTGATCAGACCTGGCCCAAGACGGTGATTGCAAGCAAGGAGGTATATTGAAAATGGCGGAACAAGAGCTTTTTTTCATAAAACCTACTGCCAAAGTTCAGGCATCCTCGGAAAGTCGCGGCTTCTACGATGAAATCGTAAATGGAAAAGGGATTTTTTCCACAAAATATCAGTTATATACGTTTGCTATCATGGTGGCCCTGTTGCGCAAGGCAACTCCTGTCCCCATAAGTAAAACTGTAGATATTTGCGCAGTAGATAACGTGGACAAAGATAATTTTGCAGTTGCAAAGGGGTTAGTTGCTCACGTTTGTCCTGAGATCAACAACGGCAGTGACCTTTTGAAACGCATGAATGAATACGCAAACGCCGGTATTGCAATTCTACGCACTGACTACGAAAACAATGATGAGGACTTCGATCCAAGCGAATACCTCTAATACCAAAGAGAAATCGCCGCAAAGACTTTCTTTGCGGCGATTTTCTCTATCATTTAACAACGAAAATTTTGCAAGCAAAATCGACCAGATAGTTTTCCCATTCGGTGGCTTCTGCAAGTTCCCACTTATCATGCTTTGCTAAATCCTGGTTAATCTTATAGCAGGACTTTTTATATATTTCTTTTTTTTCTGCAAAGGATTTATTGCCAACTCTTTTGCCATTGTCTTCTCTCGAAAGAATAGTAAGGTTCATCAATTTGTTTATACTATCTTCTGGAAGAGTATTCCCGTGTTGCGCATGTTGGGAATCTATATGCTCAATCGTTACGTTGTCATAATTAATAATGTGCTCTTTGCTTGCGCACGGTTTTCCTTTTTCCCCTTCTTCGTGCCATCTATAATAATCGCATAAAGTGCTGAAGAAATAGCGCAAAGATTTATTTCCTCCAGCCGGTTGGTATGTAAGATTTTTAAGTTCCAACTTAAACTTATCATCATCTGCTTTTTTCTCAAGCAATATTTGGAGTGCGCTTGCTAAACCTGAAAGCGAATACTTGTTAGGATCTTGCCGAATGTCTTTGGCCTCTTTATTATACAGTTCACTCAACACTTGATGTTGATTGTTACAAATCGTTTTATACCTAAACATAAACTTTTCAAGCATATGAACTAGGTCTGCGTATTTTTTCTGTTTTAACTTTGTGGCTGCAAGTAAAAGAGGCAATGTGATGTCATACGATAGGAATGTCACCAAAACCTGAAGCCGATTTCTATCCCATCCTGTAACGGGTTGCTCTTCAGGATACGGCCATTCTCCAACCGTAATTTTTTTATAAATCCTAACTTCATCAAGAATATCCCGCACTTTTGTCAATAAATCGTGTGCGTCCTTTTTCGTCTTTGGTAACTCCTCTTTAAAAAGCCGCGGGAAAAATTCTTTTAAGAAATCATCATACAGCGACGCTCTTCCAGCGCGTTTTCCACAACAAGAAGCGTAATAAGTTCTTAAAAAGCTTTCGACCTTGGAAGGCTCTGCTTCCAATATCTCATCCCAACATTTCTGCACTTGTTCTTGCTCTTCAGGAAAAGTTTCCAAGGCTTCCAAAGTCTTCGACTTTAATAAATCACCTTCGTTTAAACCTGTGCCGCGATCATTTAAGACTTGAAAGAGCCTATAAGCCGAATCTCGAGAATCGCAGTCCATAAATATTACAGTGCAGTTGGCTTGCAGGGCGTGTTCAATCTTGCCAAGCACATCTATTTTTTCAGTATTCTCTGTGCACTGGCTTAGCTTGTCTCTTACAAATTTATCTAGAAGCTCATTGGCTTTCTTGATCTTTTTGTGAGAATCTCGTGTTGGCACTACAGGCCTATTATTAAGGATTTCCTCGAAAAAATCTTTATCAGCAACCGATAATACAAGTTTGTGAACAGTTATTGGCTTGCGATTAATCTCATCTCTATAATTGATGTATTTTTCATTCAGCTTGTCTATACGAGATTGCACAGTCCTCACATCATCTTCTGATAGTGTTCCGCTAGACAACAATTCTTGATACTGTTTGATTATGTTGATAATGAGAAGGATAGATGTAGTAAGCCGCTGTTGACCATCAATTAATTCCTTTTGTTGGCGAGTAGATCCTTCAACCTGTCTTGAGACACAAACAATTCCGCCGAAAAAATGGTCTTTTTCAGAATTTGCCAGGATTCCATCGAGATCCCTTATAAAGTCATTAACCTGTTCAGGTTCCCAAGCATAATATCGTTGGTATTTTGGAACTTCAAAAAGAAAGTTTTGCTCAAACATACGTCCGATTGCGATGTATGTAGGTGTAATTAGCATAATTACCTCCTCAAATCACATCATGTTTCGACTAACATATTTTTTGAAAATTATATCATATATTACACAAAAAACAACTTGTGTATTTATAATAATGTACGTTATGACCAATTTCTTTACTTTTTTCATTTGTAACAATCATTTCAAGCCTTTTTGCAAACGCCTCATCCTGCTCCTTCGTGCGTTTGGCTGGCCCCTTCGGGTGCTTGCCGGCACGGAGGAGCTTTTTGTTTTCATGCCGACGGGCCAGCAGACCGTCAATGTTCCGGGCCGTGTACTCCAGCCCGTTTTGGTTGAGCACCCTGGCCCGCCGGGCCAGGCAGATACAGGCAAGCCCATAGTCCTGGGTGATGACAATATCTCCCGGCTGCACCCGGTTGACCAGGGCAAAGTCCACGCTGTCAGCGCCCTTGTCAAAGACCAGTGTCTCGGCGTCCTCCCGCTCGATGCGGTGGGCCGTATCGCACAGGATCTTCACCGGTACGCCGTGGGCTCTGGCGATTCGCACCGTCAGGTCCACCACCGGGCAGCCGTCTGCGTCAATCAAAATCGTTGGCATCCTGATTTCCTTTCTGTTCCGTTACTGCAAGAGCGACAAAACACCAAGAAGGATCACAATGATCATGAACAGCCCTCCCAGTTCGGCCAGGCTCTGCAGCAAGTCCCCCTCTTCCCTGGGATGTACATTGTGCGGCTTCTGTTCCGCCCGTTTTGCTTCGGACTGCCTGGAACATTGCGGGAAATTCCGATTGAATGCTTGTGTATAGTGGACGTACCCGTCGATTCCCTTGCCAAAATAGCCGAAATCCCAGTCTTTCATGGCAGCCATCCTCCTGACCATCTGCTTTTCCATATATACATTGTAGCACAACGCAAGTCCTATAATGGGTATCGCAAGTCTATGCCGCCGTTGGTCGGCGGCTTTTTGTTTGTATTGTAGCAGTTTTATCTTTCTTTTCCTCCTTTTTTTCAAAAAATGAGATAAATATCGCAAAAGTCGCGAGGTTTGCCTGCTATGATGGTAGCGCAAAAGGAGATAATGCAAAAAATCTTTTTTTAATGTAACAAAAGTTGTTAGGTTTTTCTGTTATGCTCCCAACAAAGCAGCTTTTCTATTATGAATTTTCTGAGAACATTTTTTAAATATGCCAGGATATGGCATATTTAGCTGATAGGCTGATTATGGGTGGCTGCAAAACAGAGTGTTTGTCATGCCATCTGTAAATTCTTTATGAATCCTTGTTTAAATCGTAAGGTTTATTTCCTATTTGCGCATTAAGCTGGTAAACAAGGGGGCAGTGAATCTTATTAAGATTCACTGTCTGATTGAACCAGGCAGGTGTGAATCTTAATAAGATTCACAAGGACAGCTGCTTTTCAGAAAAAGTGAATCATAGCATGATTCACTTTTTTCACATGACGAGGGAAAGCCCAGGAAAGTGAATCATAGTATGATTCACTTTCTCACCCGCTTTTTCCCACCGACTGGGAAGGAAAAGGGGCCCAAAGGCCCCCAACCTGCTGGCAGACGGTTTTGCAAGCATAGCGTTTGGATATCCAAACACAAATTTGGGGACTCTCCCCAAACCCCGTACCTGCTGCAACAAAAGGAGGCATGAAAATGCAGGACACATTAAACACCTATACGCTCCAAGAACTCTACAAACAGCCTATCGAACCCATCCCTTGGGTGGTGGAAGATCTGCTGGCACCCGGGTTGTACTTGCTGGGCGGTTCGCCAAAAGTGGGAAAAAGCTGGTTGGCACTGCAGCTCTGCCTGGCCGTCTGCCGTGGAGAGCCCTTTCTGGGGTTCAAGACCAAGCGGAACGAAGTTCTTTACATCTCTTTGGAGGACGGCCCTCGGCGGCTGCATATCCGCGCATTGCGACTGACCGAGGAAGCTCCCGCCGGTCTGCACCTTTGCAGCCACGCGCACTTGATTGGGCAGGGGCTGGAGCAGCAGCTGGATCAGACGCTGACTGACCACCCAAACATCCGGCTGGTCATCATTGATACGCTGCAAAAGGTCCGGGCAGTTGCCGGCGCCAACGCGTCCTACGGCAATGATTATCAGGATGCCGCCGCACTGAAAGCACTGGCCGACCGCTGTAACGTCTGTCTGCTGGTCATTCACCATCTGCGTAAAATGCCGGATGAGGACCCTTTCAATCGGTTGTCCGGCACCAATGGCCTGACCGGGGCGGCTGACGGCACCATTATTCTCATCCGCCAAAAGCGCCAGGAGGGAACGGCCTTGCTGACAGCCACCGGGCGGGATATCGAAGATGTGGAACTTACGCTGGAATTTTCCGACTGCTGCTGGAGCCGCAGCTGCTCGCCGGATGAGCTGCAACTGATGTACCTATTGCCGGCTATCCGACAGTTGCTTGCCTCTGGCGAGTTTCTCGTGTCCGCCACAGAGTTGGTGGAGAATCTGGGACAACAGGGTACCTTGTGGGGGCCGGCGCAGCTGTCCCGTTACCTGCAGAGCCATAGGGAAGCACTGGCGGCGCAGGGAATTTTGCTGGACACGAAACGCAGCAACCAAAAACGGTTTCTGTCTCTTTGCCTGGCGGGAAGTGACAGTGGTGACGGCAATGACGGGGCGGGCAAGGTCTCGGATATGCCGTCACAACCGTCATCACCGTCACTGTCGTCACAGGTGTCATAATGCAGGAGGAACGCACATGGCTTATATACAACAACGCGGAGAAAGAAAATATAAAATTACAGTTTGTAATGGCTACACCACAACAGGGAAAAAACGGATGCAGGCACGCACCATTGATGTCCCCAAGGAGATTCCAAAGCGCAGTATCAGACAGTTTATCTATGCGGAGGCTGAGTGACTGGAAAAGCGATTCCGTACCGGCATCGACGAAAGCGAAAACACCAAGTTTGAAACCTATGCGGAGCATTGGCTGGACCGGGCAGCCAAGCGATACAAAGCCAGTACGCTGGCCGGTTACCGAAAAATGCTGGAGGTGGCATACCCTTTCATTGGCGGTTTGCCGCTCTGCAAAATACGGCCCATGGTCCTGGAGGAATTTGCAGAAGAACTGCGCAAGCGGCCCGGGCGGGGCGGCAAGCCTCTGAGCGAAAACACCGTACATAAATATCTGGATGCCGTTTCCGCTGTGCTGCAGGACGCAGCGAAAAATGACATCCTGCTCTACAATCCTGCCCACCGGGTCGAGAGAGTCCGGGTGGAAAAGGTACAGCAGCGTATTCCCCAACAATGGGAGATGCAAAAGCTCCTGCAGTGCATTTTGCAGGAGCCGCTGCTTTATAGGGTGTACTACCTGATGGCCCTCTCCACTGGCCTGCGCCGCGGTGAGCTGTGTGCCCTTCGGTGGTGTGATCTGCACGGCGGGAATCAGGTGAAAATTCAGCATTCCCGCAGTACCGTGGTAGGGCAGGGCGTGCTGGAAAGCGACACCAAGAACCACCGCACCCGCATCGCGGTCATGCCGCAGATCGTCTTCGACGATCTGGGAGAACTGTTCACTGAGCAGGCCCTGGAAAACAACGGGGCCGACTGGAACGGGTTGATTTTCCAGCGAAAAGGCAAGCCAGTACACCCCAATACTTTCAGTCACCATCTGCGGCGGCTGTATGACCGGAACGGTTTTCCCGAGGAATACCACCTGCACACCATGCGGCATTTCTTCGCCACCTATCTGCTGGAACATGGCACCAGCAAGCAGGTAGCAGCCGACCTGCTGGGACACGCAGATACCGCCTTTCTGGAACGAACCTACTGCCATCCGCAGGATATCTGCAAAGAGGAGGCTGCCGGGTTGTTTGATTCTCTGTTGGCACCGGCAGAGGAAGAATACTGCGACACTTTGCAGGACTAACATTCCCCGGGCAATGAGCCCGGGGTTTTTGTTTGTCCGGCACACCCACAGTGAGGATTTTCCCTTTTGAGAGAATCCTCACTATTAGTTATGTTTGCAAACTTTTGGTGTTTTGCCCGGTTTGCACAAGTATCGTGGCCGTTCTTCGTTGGGTTTGGTGATAGCTTTGTATCGCAGAGGTTGGTATCCTTTGTGTCAAACCAAACAAAGGAGTGGTCAAAATGGCAAGCATCCGAAAACGAGGACAAAACAGTTATCTCATCGTAGTATCCCGCGGCTACGATTACGAAGGGAACCGGCTGAAAGCCGCACAGAAAACGGTACACCCACCGAAAGATCTCACACCTGGCCAGTGCAAAAAATGGCTGAACGAACAGGCTGTTCTGTTCGAGCGGGAAGTACGGCATGACCCACAACCCGTGAACCATGCCATGACGCTGGCAGCGTATACCGAACATTGGCTGCGGGATATCGCCCCAGGCAAGCTGGCAGCCAGCACCTATTCCCGTGACCAACAGGATATCCGGCGCATCCTGCCAGCACTGGGACATTACAAACTGACCAATCTGCGCAAGGAAACCATCCGTGCCTTCTACGAAGCCATGCGCTCAGAGCCTAAACTGACGGATGGACAGCCGCTATCGGAACGGTCCGTGGAGGGACTGCACAACACACTGTGCAGCATCTTGTCCGGTGCCGTGGAGGAAGGCTACCTGACCCATAACCCGGCCTGGCGGGTATACAAACCAAAAGGCGTGCGTAAAGAGCGCCCGGTGGCCGACGAGGAAACGGTGCAGAAGCTGATTGCTGCTTTGGAAACACAAAGTATGAAATACGAAGTGTACTTCAAACTGGTACTGGCCACCGGGATGCGCCGCGGCGAAGCCTGCGGATTACGCTGGTCTGACATTGACTGGAGGCACCGGACCATCCATGTGCAGCGGACAGTGGTCAAACTCAGCGGACAAAAGATCTTTACCAAGGAGCCGAAAACCGCAAGCGGCAACCGGAGGGTGTACATCAGCAAAGAGATGTGCAAGCTGTTGAAAGCATGGAAGCAGGAATGTGCATGGCAGATGGAACAGGCAGAAGGGCAGACTCTGACGGAGGAAGATTACCTCTTCCGGCAGCCGAGCGGCGATCCCATGGTCCCCACGACCTTTACCTTCCGTTTCAAGAAAATTCTCAAGGAAAACGGGTTGCCTCAAAACTTATCTGTCCACAGCCTGCGCCATACCAACGCCAGCCTGCTCATTGCCCAGGGCGTGGATGTCCGCACCGTTGCAGGACTGCTTGGTCATTCCCAGCCCAGTACCACACTGGATATCTATGCCCACGCCTTTGATAAAACCAAGCGAGAGGCACAGGAAAAGCTGGGAAAGGTGATGGGGCTATAAATAAATCCATATAGCCATATTCCTGACAAAGCGTCAGGAACATGGCTGTTGCTATTGCCGAGTTTCTTTGCTACACTGAGAGCAGAGGTGATTATGATGGAGTTTCGCAAAGAACCCGGCCGGATTTTTGCCACGGATGAAACAGGAAAACTGCTGGCAAAAGTGACCTTCCCAGAACAGGAGGGCATTGCTGTCATCAACCATACCTTTGTGGACGGTTCTCTGCGGGGGCAGGGGGTTGCCGGACAGCTTCTGCGTGTGGTGGCCGATACCCTCCGCCAGGATGGCCGCAAAGCCAAGGTCACCTGTTCTTACGCTGTGCACTGGTTTGAGACGCACCCCGAGGAGCGGGATCTGTTGGGGTGATGAGGTAGCGCATGCAATATCACAAACTGGTCCGGGACCGCATCCCGGAGATCATCGAAGCAGACGGCAAAACCTGTACTTGGGAAACCCTCTCCGAAGAAGCCTACCTTCAGCTGCTGGACGAAAAGCTGAACGAGGAGCTGGCGGAATACCAGGAGAGAAAATCCCTGGAGGAACTGGCCGATCTGCTGGAGGTGGTACAGGCCGTGGTCCGGGCACGGGGCTGGACGTCGGAGCAACTGGAACAGTTGCGGGCGGACAAAGCTGCCCAGCGGGGTGGGTTTGAAAAACGCATTTTACTTACCTCTGTGCGCAAGAAAGAGGACTACCGCTATCTGCTGGTGATGAGGAACTTTCTGCAAGCATCCGGTAAGCTGTACTCCACCACCTTCCCCCAGTTGGTCCGCCAACGGCAGCAGGGCAAGGTGTTTTCTTTCCGGGAACATCTGCGAGGGCTGCTTTATGCCCAGTTGAGCGCCCACACCCAGTGGCATCGTGTGGCCCCCAAACTGCCCCGGGTGGATGAATTGTTCTTCCAATATGATGAACAGGCCATCCTGGCCCGGGAAAGCAGCTATTTTACAGAGGGACTGAAACAGCTTTCCTGCGCCAGCCAGTGTACCAATCGCCAGATGAAGCATCTGGGCGAAAACATTGAAAAACTTCGGAAGATCGCCGCGGAATATAGCAGTCTGGATGCCTATGTGACCTCAGCACCACCAGAAGAAATCGTCCGGGACCTTGCCGCAGGGCCACATAAGTTATACGGCATCGGCCCGGCCCTTGCCTGGGAATATCTGCGCAATGTGGGCATCGACGGGGTCAAACCCGACATTCACGTCTGCCGGTTTCTTGGCGCCGACCGCATGGGGGAATCCGAGCAGGAACAGGCCGGCGTCTCCGAGGCTGTGGATATCGTCCGAAAAATGAGCGAGCAGCTGCATCTGCCTATGGTGGAGATCGACAGCATCCTTTGGAGTTACTGCGCAAGTCATTATGGGGAGATCTGCACAGCTACTCCACATTGCGATGCTTGTGTTGTGCGCGAATTCTGTACCAGAAAGGAAGGATAAGGATGGACCCTGTTTCTTTGCAGACATCGGTGGCCGAAAAGATCAAGGCACTGTATGCCATCTCCCGGGAACTGGAACAACTTTTCCCCGGCAGACATTACACACCGGATGGCCATATGGTCGGCAGTATCGGGGAAGCTTTGGCCGCCAGCTGGTACGGGCTGGAACTGTTTGAGGCGGGGGCAGAAACCCATGACGCCAAAGCCCCCGACGGGCGTCTGGTGCAAATCAAAGCCACTCAAATTGAGCGGGTGGCGCTGTCCAGCAAACCGGAATGGCTGCTTGTACTGAAGATTCACCCCGACGGCACCTTTACCAAGGAATATAATGGTCCCGGCGCACTGGCCTGGGAGCACTGCGGAAAAATGCAGAAGAACGGTCAGCGGCCTATCTCGCTGGCGGCGCTACGCAAGCTGCAGGCGGAAGTTCCGGTGGAACAGCGGCTCCCGCAATCCGTTTAAATGGAACCGTTCGGCCCACAGGAAAGTTCTCCCTTCTAAACGAATATATCCCAATAAAAAGAAAATGGCAGTTATCCTCATTTTGAGGATAGCTGCCTGTTTTTTATTCTTCGGTGATCTCCAGCCGGGCCAGCGCATAGTCGATGCACATCTGCACAAGCTCATTGCGGGAACGGCCCGTTTTGGACGCTACGTCCTCCAGCTTCGCCAGCATGGTGTCGGGCAGCCGCACCGATACCACCGTGGACTTTCCTACCGCGGGTTTGCGCTGCGGCACAATAAATTTATCCTCCTGCGCCATCGTGTACCTCCCGAGCATTTTGTTGTAGTTATTATGGCGCACATTGGTGTATTATTTATATACTACAAATATGTAATACCAATGTAATCAAGGAGGATTTCCATGGACAAACGCGCACAAACTTGCTGTTTTACCGGCCACCGCCATCTGCCTGCCGGGGAGGAGGAAGCCATCTGGCAGCGGGTGCAGGAACATCTGATTCCTCTGCTGGAGCAGGGTGTCCGCTATTTCGGGATAGGCGGCGCACTGGGGTTTGATACTCTGGTCGCGGAAAAATTGCTGGAACTGCGTGGGAAGTATCCGCAAATCCGGGTGATTCTGGTGCTGCCGTTCCGCGGCTACCAAAGCCGCTGGACGGCGGCCCAGCAGGCCCGCGCTGCGCGGATCGAATCCCGGGTCGATAAGGTAGTCTACTGCTGCGATTCCCCCAGCTGTGAGGCCTTTCTGGCCCGTGACCGGCATCTGGTGGACGGCTCAGCCTACTGCATCGGTTACTGCACGAGAACCACCGGCGGTACGGCGTATACGTTGCGGTATGCGGAGAAGCAGGGATTGCGGATATGGAATCTGGCCAAAAGATAAAACCAATCTTCCCATAAAAGCAAAAACTGATAAAATAGCTCTCGTGCTGCCCGATGTACAAAACCAGCACGGAAAGGAGATTCCATGAGCTATCTTATCAGTTTTTTCGTGTCTGTCATGGCCGATGTTACCGCGTACATAGTCAAAAAATGGATTGACAAGCACTGGGCCGTGACAAAATAAAAAGGTCGCTGTACTGCAATACAGCGACCTTTTTTGGTGCGGCCGGGGGGATTCGAACCTCTGGCCTTTGGAGTCGGAGTCCAACGCTCTATCCAGCTGAGCTACGACCGCACATTTATGAAAATCGTCGCTGGGACGAGATTCATCGTATAAAATTGTGAAAATCGGGTTGGTGGTCAATTCGTGGTCAGTCTACCGCAAACCACCGGGTGATGTGCTTGCTTTTTTACGTTATGCCAAACAATTTCTTGTCGGTTGCCTAATGTGTCACAGTTGTCGGAGTCGGGCGCTCTATCCCCCTTCGGGGGACGAGAACCTTCTGCGAAGGTCCATCTGAGCTACGACCGCACAATATGCCGCCCCGGCGGGCGCGGCCCGCTGCGGGAACTTATATAGTATAGCAAATCCGCGGCAAAAATGCAAACGCTTTTTGCGGCGCGCGGTCCCGCCGTCTATGCACCGGTTTGGTACGGCGGCGCAAAACGCCGGGTTGCCGGGCGGCCCTGCGCCCGCAGATGTGTTGCGGCGCGCGGCCCGGCCGCAAAGCCCAGCGTTTGTCCCCGCCGCAGGGGGCTGCCTGCCCGGCACGTCCCAACCGCCGCCCCGGCCCGCGCACAAAAAACCGCCGCCCCGTTGCGGGGCGGCGGCCAAGCCTTTTTGTGGATAAAGAACTCAATCCTCTTTGGGGAAGCGGCTGTTGAATTTGTCCAGCGCCAGCGCGCAGACGACGCCCACCACCAGGCAGATCAGGTTGGGCAGCCACGCGGCGGCAAAGCTGCCGAACGGAATGATGACCAGCGTCGCCGCAATGACGATGCCCACGATGGCGTGGAACGCGAAGGAGTAGAAATGCTCAAACAGCGCGTCGATGGCCTTGGCCAGGCAGATGACCGTGACGATGGCGCCCAGCGCGCCGGGCAGGATCACGCTCATATCCAGGTGGCCCAGGCCGTCCACAAACGGCGTGTACAGGCCCAGCGGCATCAGCAGCGTCGAGAAGCTCATGCCCGGCGCAATGACGCTGAGCGCCACGCAGAACCCGCAGAACAGGTTCCAGCCAAAGTTGGGCGTGATGGTCACCGACAGCACGTTCAGCGTGCCCAGCAGCGCCAGCACGATGACGAACGCCGCCGCCAGCGAAATGTAGCTGCCCCTGGTGCGGCCCTGCTCGCCCGCTTCGCGGAAGAGCGAGGGCAGCATGCCGCCGATGAGGCCGACGAACAGGCAGACCGACTGGTCGGGGTAGGCTTCGAGGAAGAAGGACAGCAGGTTGGCGATGCCCAAAAAGCCGATGGCGCCGCCGAGGATGACCGGCAGCAGCTTGGGCACATGGGTCTTGAAGTTCTTGATCGGGTTGGAGAGCAGCTCCATAATGGGTTTGTAGATGCCAAAAATGACGCACAGCACGCCGCCCGAGATGCCGGGCAGCACCGCGCCCAGGCCGATGAGCGCGCCCTGCAGCACGCGCATGACCAGGCGCACAAGCGGTACGTTATGCGTTTCGTTTCCGTTGGGGGCCATAAAACGTTCCTTTCTGTATCGGGTCGGGTGGCAAACGCGCCGCACAGCGGCGCACCTGTACAGTATACCACAACGCCGCGCCGTTGCAAAGCGCTTTTTGCAAAAAACTGCGGCGGGGCGCGCCCTTGCATTGCCCCGCCGTTTTTTGTATACTGGTGGCAGAGACTTTTTGCACAGCTGTGCAGTTTTTTGTAAGGAGCTTTTTGCCATGAAACGTTCTTCTCTGCTGGCGGCGGGCGCAGCCCTGGCCGCCGGGGCGTCGGCGGCGCTGCTGGGCGCGGGCTGCGCCATCTACCGCACCTGGTTTCACCGCACGGCCCAGCCCGAGGTGCTGACCACCGACGAGTGGGAGCGCACGGTGCCCTACGGCGCGCAGATGCACGCCGATGCCGCCGCGCTGGCCGCCGCACCGTATGAGCCGGTGCAGATCACGGCCGACGACGGCGTGCCGCTGGCCGCGCGCTACTACCACCACACCGACGGCGCGCCGGTGGCGATCATCTTCCACGGGTACAAGGGGTTTGCCCGGCGCGACGGCATGGGCGGCTACACGCTGTGCAAAAAACTGGGCTATAACGTCCTTCTGCCGGACCAGCGCGCCCACGGCGCGTCGGGCGGGCAGAGCATCACGCTGGGCGTCAAAGAGCGGTACGACTGCCGCGCCTGGGCGTACTGGGCGTACCAGCATTTTGGCCCCGACACGCCGCTGTTTTTGATGGGCGTGTCGATGGGTGCGGCCACCGTGCTGCTGGCTGCCGGGCTGGACCTGCCGCCCACGGTGCGCGGCATTATGGCCGACTGCGGCTACACCAGCCCGCGGGAGGTCATCCGCCAGTATCTGCCGCGGTACCTGCCGGGGCTGCCGGCGGGGCCGGTGTACGCGGTGGGGCGGCTGGGCACGCGGCTGTTCGGCCATTTTGACCCCGAGGACGCCGACTGCCGCGCCGCGCTGGCCAACGCCACGGTGCCGGTGCTGCTGATCCACGGCGAGGCCGACAGCTTTGTGCCCTGCGCCATGAGCCGCGAAAACTTTGACGCCTGCGCCGCCCCCAAGCGGCTGGTGACGATCCCCGGCGCGGGGCACGCCGTGGCCTACTACGTCGACATCCCCGGCTATGAGCGCGCCGTGACCGATTTTATGCGCGACTGCCTGGCCAAAGAGGCAAAGTAGGGCACAGCACCACCATGTTTCCTATTTATTTTTTCATTTTCCAAATTTCCTCTCGGTTGCACTTTGCCCGCAATGCGCGTACAATAAAAGGATACCGATCTCTCACCCACAAAAAAGGAGGGGGCGCGCCATGCCAAACGCCGAATGCCGCCATGCCGGCGGCATAGACTATACCCTGACGCGCCGCCGGGTGCGCAACCTGAACCTGCGCGTGCGGGCGGACGGCACGGTGGCCGCCAGCGCCGCGCCGCGGGTGCCGGCCGCCGCCGTCGACGCCTTTGTGGCGGCCCGCGCGCCCTGGGTGCGCAAAGCGCAGGCGCGCGCCGCCCAGCGCGCGGCGCGCGAGGCCGCGGCCGAAGCCGCGCTGCCGCCCAAGCCCGAGGCGCTGGCGCAGCTGACGGCGCTGTGCCGCGCCTACTACCCGCAGTTTGCCGCCAGCTGCCCGGGCGGGCGGTTCCCGCGCATCGCCGTGCGCGACATGCGCACGCGGTGGGGGTCCTGCAGCCTCAAGACCGGCACGCTGGCGTTCAGCCGGCGGCTGTGCCTGGCGCCGCTGCCCGCGCAGGAATACGTGGTGGTGCATGAGTTCTGCCACTTTGCCCACCCCGACCACAGCCCGGCGTTCTGGGCGGCCGTGGCGGCCGTGCTGCCCGACTACCGCCGCCGCAAAGCCCTACTACGATAAAACGGAGGTCCTGCCCCTTGGCTTCTACCCAGAAAAAATACGCGACGCTGGCCAGCAACACGCTGCTGTTTGCGATCTCCAACTTCAGCAGCAAACTGCTGAGCTTTTTCATCCGCCCATACCTGAGCTACGCGCTGGATTCGCCCGACGTGATGGGCGTGTCCAGCCTGATGCAGCAGGCCACCAATTTGCTGATCCCGGTGGTCAGCCTGGGCGTGGCGTATGCGGTCATCCGCTTTGGGCTGGACAAAGCGGTGGAAAAGGCCAGCGTCTTTGTCAACGGCGCGGCCACGATCTTAGCCGGGTTCGCGCTGCTGCTGGCGGCGATGCCGCTGGTGCGGCTGATCCCCAACGCGGCCGACTACCTGCCCTGGCTGTACCTGTGCGTGCTGGCCAGCTGCCTGCGCACGCTGTGCACGCAGTTTATCCGCGCGCGGATGCTCAACCGCCTGGTGGCGGTGGACGGCGTGCTGACGACCGCCGCGCTGCTGGTCTACTACCTGGTCTTTTTGAGCTGGCTGGGCCTTGGCGCCACCGGCTTTTTGCTGGCCAACGCCTGCGCGGACCTGACCTCGATGGTATTCGTGTTCTGCGCCGGCGGGTGCTGGCGCTACTGCAAACCCCGCGCGTTTGACCGGCATTTGTGGGCCGACATGCTGCGCTACTGCCTGCCGATGATCCCGGCGTCCATCAGTTTCTGGGTCATCAACGCCAGCGATATGTTCTTTGTGCAGGCCATGTGCGAGGGGTACGGCGGCCGCAGCGGCAACTACTGGGTGGGCCTGCTCTCGGCCGGGTATTTTCTGCCGCAGATCATCACGATCATGGGCAGCATCTTCTACGAGGCATGGCAGCTTTCCGCCGTGACCGAGGAACAGGACCGCGAAGCCTTTTTCTCGAAAATATTCCGCGTGTATGCCAGCGGCATGTTCTGCTGCGTGGCGGGCGTCGTGCTGTTCTGCCGGCCCATGATGCACCTGTTCAAGGCCGAGTACTACGACGGCTGGACCTTTGTGCCGTTTTTGACGCTGTGCTCAATGTGTACCTGTTTGAACCAGTTCCTCAACAGCGTGTACGTGGTGTATAAGCGGTCGTCGGGCTCGTTTTACACGATGCTGGCGGGCGCGGTGCTCAACATCGCGCTGAACTTTGTGTTCATCCTGCTGTGGGGGCCGTGGGGCGTCACGCCGGCCAGCTTTATCAGCCTGCTGCTGGTGTTTTTGCTGCGCGCGGTCTCGACGCGCGGACTGCTGCGCATCGACTTCCACCCCGGGTGGCTGGCGCTGAACCTGGCGCTGGTGCTGGCCGAGATCTGGTGCCTGATGAACCTGCAAAACTGGGTGCTGCCCGTCGCCGCGCTGACGGCGGTGGTGTGCGCAGTCAATTTCCGCGAGGTATACAGCCTTTTGCAAAAACTGCTGGGCCGCTTTCTGCGCCGCCCCGCCAAAAAGGAAGGGTAAACCTATGGACAACGAAATTTTGCAGGCGCTGCACGCGCGCAAAAGCGTGCGCGTGTTTACCGGTGCGCCGGTAACGCCGGAGGAGCGCGCCGCCATTTTGGACGCTGCCTTTGCCGCGCCGACGGCCGGCAACCAGCAGCTGTACACGATTTTGGACATCACCGACCCGGCGCTGCGCCGCACGCTGGCCGAACTGTGCGACCACCAGCCGTTTATTGAGAAAGCGGCCCTCTGCCTGGTGTTTCTGGCCGACTGCCGCCGCTGGCCGCGCGCCTACCGCGCCGCCGGCGTGCCCGCGCCGCGCCAACCCGGCCCCGGCGACGCGCTGCTGGCGATGGCCGACGCCTGCATCGCCGCGCAGAACGCCGTGACCGCCGCCGAGAGTTTGGGCATCGGCAGCTGTTACATCGGCGACGTGCTGGAACACGCCGAGGCCATGCGCGAAGCGCTGCGCCTGCCGCCCGCCGTGTTCCCGGCGTGCATGCTGGTGTTCGGCCGGCCGGCGGCGCAGCAAAAAGCGCGCCGCAAACCCGCGCGCTTTGCCAAAGAGGCCCTTGTGTGCGAGAACACCTACCGCGACCGCACCGAAGCCGAGCTGCGCGCCGACTTTGCCGCGCGCGCCGCGCAAAACGGCGAGCAACATTTTGATTTTGACGCCTGGGTGCAGGCGTTTTGCGCCCGCAAGTATGAGAGCGATTTCTCCCGCGAGATGAGCCGCAGCGCCGCGGCCTACCTGGCGGACTTTGCCTGAAACGCCGGGCTTGCAACGGCGCGGCGTTTGGGCTATAATGGAAGCCTGCCGTGGGCCATTAGCTTAACGGTCAAAGCCGGCGGCTCATAACCGCTTGAGTGGGGGTTCGAATCCCTCATGGCCCACCAATGCGCAGCACCTGCCGGGTGCTGCGTTTTTATTTTGTATGGTAGGGCGGGCGTTCACGGTCTGTGCGTTGTTTATCTCGCATTGTAGGGGCCGCATGTATGCGGCCCGCAAAACGGTGCACGCACCACCCGTTCACGGTTTGCATGGTGTTTGCCTCACATGGTAGGGCGGGCGATTTCGCCCGCCGAACCGATGATTTTTCAAATTTTAAAAATAATAATGTGCGGCGGGGTCAAGACCCCGCCCTACAAATCGTGGTATACGGTCGGTTTCCCCGCAAACCCCGCGCGATGGCGCACCCCTGCCGGGAGGCATATATGCCTCCCCTACAAACACCCGGTATCGCGTACACAACCCAAAACCGGTTGCCTTATGATCCCGTTTTTGCGCCGCGACCGCGTTCGGTCTATGCGTAGGGGCGGCATACAGGCCGTGCCACATTCCCATTGGCAGAAACGGTATGGAATGTGATTTGCACGCACCGTCCGTACACGGTTCGGCATGGTGTGTACCTCACATGGTAGGGCGGGCGATTTCGCCCGCCGAACCGATGATTTTTCAAATTTTAAAAATAATAATGTGCGGCGGGGTCAAGACCCCGCCCTACAAATCGTGGTATACGGTCGGTTTCCCCGCAAACCCCGCGCGATGGCGCACCCCTGCCGGGAGGCATATATGCCTCCCCTACAAACACCCGGTATCGCGTACACAACCCAAAACCGGTTGCCTTATGATCCCGTTTTTGCGCCGCGACCGCGTTCGGTCTATGCGTAGGGGCGGCATACAGGCCGTGCCACATTCCCATTGGCAGAAACGGTATGGAATGTGATTTGCACGCACCGCCCGTTGCCGGACCGGCATGGTGTATCCCCCGCATTGTAGGGGCCGCATGCATGCGGCCCGCGAACATTGCGGCACCGCCCATTGCCGGGCCGGCATGGTGTTTACCCCGCATTGTAGGGCGGGGCCTTGGCCCCGCCGCACCGATGATTTTTTTAAATTTTATAATGTGCGGCGGGCGAAATCGCCCGCCCTACAGAGCGAGGGGAATGGGCAACCAACCGAAAACCCCGCGCGGCGCGCACCCCTGCCGGGAGGCATATATGCCTCCCCTACAAACACCCGGTACCGCGTCTATAACACCGGGGACGGGTGGCGGCGGAAGGTTTACGGGCCGCATGCATGCGGCCCCTACGAACCGCCCGGGAACGGCAGGTAAATGGCAAAACAGGTGTCTGCCGCAGACGTCCGCGGCGGGCGTGAACGCCCGCCCTACAGGGCGGCGGAAACGGCCATATTCCCCGCAACCCCCGCGCGGGCGCAAACCGCCCCCGGGCGTTCTTTTTACGCCTTGGGCGTCAGCACCGCCTTGCCGCCCATGTAGGGGCGCAGCACCTCGGGGATGGTCACGCTGCCGTCGGCCTGGAGGTGGTTCTCCAAAAATGCGATGAGCATGCGCGGCGGCGCGACGCAGGTGTTGTTGAGGGTATGCGCCAGCTGCGGCTTGCCGTTTTCGTCCTTGTAGCGGATATGCAGGCGGCGCGCCTGGGCGTCGCCGAGGTTGGAGCAGCTGCACACCTCAAAATACTTTTGCTGGCGCGGGCTCCAGGCCTCGATGTCGCAGCTCTTGACCTTCAGATCGGCCAGATCGCCGGAGCAGCACTCCAGCTGGCGCACCGGGATCTCCAGCGAGCGGAACAGCTCCACCGAGTAGCGCCACAGCTTCTCGTACCAGTTCATGCTGTCCTCCGGCTTGCAGACGACGATCATCTCCTGCTTTTCAAACTGGTGGATGCGGTAGATGCCGCGCTCCTCGATGCCGTGGGCGCCCTTCTCTTTGCGGAAACAGGGCGAGTAGCTCGTCAGCGTCAGCGGCAGCTTGGCGCCGTCCAGCATCTGGTCGATGAACCGGCCGATCATCGTGTGCTCCGACGTGCCGATCAGGTAGAGGTCCTCGCCCTCGATCTTGTACATCATGGCGTCCATCTCGGGGAAGGACATGACCCCCTTGACGACGTCGCCGTGCATCATAAACGGCGGGATCACATAGGTAAAGCCCTTGTCGATCATGAAATCGCGCGCGTAGGCCAGCACGGCCTCGTGCAGGCGGGCGATGTCGCCCAGCAGATAGTAAAAGCCGTTGCCCGCCACGCGCCCGGCAGAATCGAGGTCGATGCCGTCAAAGCTTTCCATAATGTCGACATGGTAGGGGATGGGGAAGTCCGGCGTCGTCGGCTCGCCAAAGCGCTGGACCTCGACGTTGTGGCTGTCGTCGGGGCCGATGGGCACGCTGGGGTCGATCATCTGCGGGATCTGGTACAAAATCTCGCGGATCTTGGGCTCCAGCTCGGCCTCTTTGGCTTCCAGCGCCTTGAGCTGGTCGGCCTGCGCCGTGACCTGCTTTTTGATCTCCTCGGCCTCGGCGGCCTTGGCGGGGTCCTTCTTGGCCTGGCCCATCAGCATACCGATCTGCTTGGACAGCTTGTTGCGGTTGGCGCGCAGGTCGCTGGCCTCGCCGATGGCGGCGCGGTATTCGGCGTCCAGCGCGATGACCTCGTCGACCAGCGGCAGTTTCTGGTCCTGGAATTTTTTCTGGATGTTCTCCTTGACGGCGTCGGGGTTCTCGCGGATGAAACGGATGTCTAACATGGTCCTCGCTCCTATTTACAAATTTGCAGAAAGTGTTCAAAAATCATCGGCCATCGGCGCCGGCGGACATGTGCCGACGGCGGCGATACCTCCAGGGAAATTTTGCCCAAAATTGTGTGCGAGGCCCTCGCGGCCGAGTGCGCGGTTTTGGGTAAAATTTTGTCGAAGGGGATTCCAAAGGGGGGAAACAGGAGCGTTAGGCAATTGCCGTGCGCGACTGTTGCCCCTTTTGACTACTTCTCCGGGTCGTAGCGGCCCAGCAGCGCGGCGAACTGGTCGAGCATCTGGTCGCTGTAAAAGTCGATCTTCAGGCTGCCTTTGCCGTCCTTGTACTCGACGCGGACCTCGCTGCCGGTGACCTCCTTGAGGGCGGCCTCGATCTCAACGGCGCGTTTGGGCCGCGTGAAGGCGTCGGGCTTGGGTTTGGGCGCTTTGGGGGGCTTGGCGAGCTTTTTGCACAGTGCCTCGGCCTGGCGGACGTTGAGGCCCCTGGCTTCGATCTCGCCGGCGGCCTGGCGGATGCGCGCGGCGTCGGGCAGGCCCAGCAGCGCCTTGGCGTGCCCGGCGCTCAGGCTGCCGTCGCTGACCTTGGCGCGCACGTCGTCGGGCAGGTTCAGCAGCCGCAGCGAGTTGGTCACGGCGCTGCGGCTTTTGCCCAGGCGCTTGGCGGCGGTTTCCTGCGTAAGACCGTACTTTTCGATGAGTTGGCGGCAGCCCTCGGCGACCTCGATGGGGTCGAGGTCCTCGCGCTGCAAATTTTCGATCAGTGCCAGCGCGGCGGCCTGTTCGTCGGTGACGTCCTTGACGAGCGCCGGCACCTCGTCCAGGCCGGCCAGGCGCGCGGCGCGCCAGCGGCGTTCGCCCGCAATGATCAGGTACCCGGCGCCCAGCGGTTTGGGCCGCACGGCGATGGGCTGCAGCAGGCCGTTTTCCTGGATGGAGGCGGCCAGCTCGGCCAGGGCGGCCTCGTCAAAGCGTTTGCGGGGCTGGTCGGGGTCGGGTTCGATCTCGCGCAGCGGCAGCGTCGTGACGCCGGCCGCGGCGTCGTCGGTCTCAGGCAGGTCGGCAAACAGGCTGTCCAGCCCTTTGCCCAGGCCGCCCAGTTTGCGTTTGGCCATGGGAAGATCCTTTCGATAAAAATTAAAAATGAAAAATTATGGTGTCGCGCGCCGCGCGACGAATTTATATGTTTGGCATTGGGGCAAACGGTGCGGTATTGCCTGTTGACGGGTTGGCTTGGCGTTTGCCTTGCCCTGTAGGGCGGGCGTTTTATCTCCGGCCTAAGAGCCGCCGCTGCGCGGCGGTTGGCCATCTCCGCGCTAAGAGCCGGGCCTTGCGGCCCGGTTGCGCTCCGAAACGGCGCTGCGGCGCCAGTCCGAAACGCGCCTGCGGGCGCAGCGCCCGCCGAACCGATAATTTTTTTAATTTTTATAATGTGCGGCGGGCGTGAACGCCCGCCCTACAATGCGGCGTATACGGTCGTGTTTCCCGCAACCCCCGCATGACCATGTACCCCTGCCGGGAGGCATATATGCCTCCCCTACAAATAAGGGGACCGCGTACACAAACCCAAATACGTTGCCACGGGGCAAGCGTCCCCGGGCCGCATACATGCGGCCCCTACAACGCGAGGCAAACAACCGGTAAACTGTGTACAGGCGGTAAGGCGAGGGAGTTGCGGCGGAAGCGGGCAACAAACCACGCCCCGCGCGCCCTCACCGCTCGTTGTTGTGCAAAAACTCCCGCGCCAGCTCCATGTAGGCCTCGCAGCCCTTGCCGTTGGGCTCGTAAAAATTGATGGGCATGCCGAAGCTGGGCGCCTCCGACAGACGGACCGAGCGGGGGATGACCGCTTTGTACACCTTGTCGCCGTAATACTTTTTGACCTGCGCCACCACCTGCATCGTCAGGTTGAGCCGCCCCGAATACATCGTGAACAGCACGCCCTCGATGTCCAGATACCGGTTGTACTTTTTGCGCACGGTTTTGAGGGTGCTCATCAGCTCGGTCAGGCCCTCGAGCGCGAAAAACTCGCACTGCAGCGGGATCAGCACGGTATCGCAGGCGCACAGGCCGTTGACGGTCAAAAGGTCCAGCGACGGCGGGCAGTCGATGAAGATATAGTCGTACAGCGGCACGACGGGCGCCAGCACGGTGCGCAGGCGCATCTCGCGCCGGGGCAGCGCGACGAGCTCCACCGCCGCGCCCGCCAGCTGCGTGTTGGAGGGCAAAAGGTCGGCGTTATACTCGGTCTTGACGATGGCGTCGCGCACATCGTCGTCGTCGATCAAACAGGTGTAGAGGTCGGCCTCGAGCTTGTTTTTGGCCACGCCGTAGCCGGACGTTGAGTTGCCCTGCGGGTCAAGGTCGACGACGAGCACTTTTTTGCCCAGCGCGGCCACGCAGGCGCTCAAATTGACGGCGGTGGTCGTCTTGCCGACGCCGCCCTTCTGGTTTGCTACCGCGATGACTTTGGCCACGGCGTGCCCCTCCCTTTTTTGGCGTTTTGGGCGCGCTGCGCGCGTCCGGACTTTTATTATAACACAGCCGCGGTGCGTAAAAAAGGGGGTAGGGCACAAAAAATCCCCTGCAATGTTCCACGTGGAACATTGCAAGGGCGTGAAAATGAAAAATGGTGGTGCTGCGCCCGCAGGCGCGTTTCGGACTGGCGCCGCAGCGCCGTTTCGGAGCGCAGCCGGGCCGCAAGGCCCGGTTCCGCCGCTCACAAAAAGGTGCGCAGCAGCGCAACTTCCGCCTCGTAGGGGTCGTAGGCGGCCAGCGTAAAGGTGCCCAGCGGGTAGACCTGCGCGACGCCGTTGACCAAAAGCGCCGCATTGTCGGTGATGCTCAGCGTGCTGACGGCGTCGAGGTCGACGCTGGCGCTGCCGCTGCTGCCGGCCGGCACCGCCGCCAACACCCGGCCGTCCTGCACGATCCACTGCCCGCCGGCCGCAAGCGCCTCTTCCGGCACGCCCAGCTGCGCCAGCAGCGCGGCCAGGTCTGTGCCCGGTCCCGTCAGCCCGGGCGGCACGCTGACAGCCACCGCCAGGGCGGGGCAGGCGGCCAGCGCCTGCAGCGTGGCGGCGGGGTCGTTTTCCGGCGTCTGCAGCAGCGCTTCCAGCGCCCAGCGGTGGGCGGCATAGCGGGCGTTTTCCTCCCACAGGGCATAGCGGGCGTCGCCGCGCCGGTCGGGGAAGGTATACCGCGCGCACAGTTCCTGCAGCAGGTATTCGCTGACTTTCTGCGCGCCGTAGGCGTTGAGGTGTTCCTCGTCCCGGAAATCCGCCGCATAGTCCAGGCCCAGCGCCTCGGCGCACAGGTTGAGGTCCAGGCAGTCGACGCCCCGTTCCTGCAGGTACTCTTTGGCGCCGTTCAGCACGGCCTGCTGGTCCTCTGTCACGATCATGGGGGTGATCGTCGCCACCAGCGCGCTGCCGTGTTCCTGGCACAGCGCGCAGATGGCGTCCAGCCAGGCGCGCCCCTCGGCCGAAAGCTCGGTCACGCGGGTGGTGGCAACGGCGGCTGGGTCCTGCGTGACAGCGTTGGCGATAAAGTAGTAGTCGTACCCGCGGCCGAACCGGCTGGGCTGGTACTGCACAAAGTCAAAGGCCTGCAGTTCGCGGTAGCGCGTGTGCACGATGGGCCAGCGCAGCAGGTAGTCGCCGGCGCCGCCCTGCGGGGCATAGTCCAGCACCGCCTGCACAAAATCAAGCGACGGGCGCATCGTCAGGTAGTTGCGGTAGACGAAGGCCTCGTCCTCCCGCCCCAGCAGCAGGCTGTACAGGTCCAGGCAGACCACCTGGGGCGACTGCGTCTTGAACAGCTCCCGCAGGTGGTACTCGGCCGAGGTGGTGTCCATCGCCGCGACCGACAGGTCAAACGCCGCGATGCCGCCCTGCTGCCAGAACCAGTCGGGGTCGATGTTGCAAAATACGTGGCTGCTGCCCAAAAACACCAGGTCGATGCAGTCGTCGCCGGTGGCGTACAGCTGCTGCGCGCTGGAAAGGTAGGGGGTGCCGGCGGTGTCTTTCCACGCCAAAACAGGGAAGACCGTGCCCAACAGCCCTGCCAGCAGCGCCAGGAACATGCCCGCCGTGAGCAGTTTCTTTTTCATGCGCGCACCCCCTTAAAACTGGAAATACAAAAACTGGCTCGCGTCAAACGCGACGCCGTACATGCCGAACACCGCCACCGCCGCCGCCAGCCCCAGGCAGACCGCCCAGCGGAACGGCAGGTTCTGCCCCTGCAGCCAGGCCGGGAACGCGGCGCCGCGCTTTTCGCGCAGTATATCGGCGCACAGCACCAGTCCCAGCCCCAGCCAGAACACCGCGCCCTCGACGCCGGCCCACCCGGCCGAAAAGCTGCCGTCAAACAGCACCCAGGGGTTCCAACGCGTCGCGATGCGCGCCACCATCGTCAGCGCGTCGGGCAGCGTCGCGGCGCGGAAAAAGATCCACGCAAAGCTGACCAAGCAGAACGTGCACAGCCGCTGCCCCAGCCGGAACCCAAACGTCCCGGTGCGCACATTGTATTTTTGGTACAGCGCCTGGCGCGCCGGGCGCGTCAGCACCCCCGCCACCTGGTACAGCCCGTGCAGCAGCCCCCACACCACAAAGTTCCAGGTGGAGCCGTGCCATATGCCGCTGAGCAGCATCACCGCCAGGATATTGCCCAGGTGCCGCGCGTGCCCCGCGCGGCTGCCCCCCAGCGGGATGTAGACGTAGTCGCGCAGCCAGCGGCTGAGCGAGATATGCCACCGCCGCCAGAAATCGCCGGTGCTGGACGCAAAGTAGGGCGCGGCAAAGTTGTCCAGCAGCGTAAAGCCAAAACACCGCGCCACGCCCTGCGCAATGTACATGTAACCGCTGAAATCCAGGTACAGCTGCAAGGTATACCCCAGCGACGCCGCGATCAGCTGCACCGACCCGTAGGCCGCCACATTGCCGAAGATGGGGTCCGCAAAGGCGGCCAGGCGGTCGGCCAGCACCATTTTTAAAAACAGCCCCCACAGCACCTCATACGCGCCGGCGGTCAGGCGGTCCCAGTCAAAGGCGCGCAGCGCCTCGATGCCCTTGACCTGTGCCAGCAGGTTGTCCGTGCGCTCGATCGGCCCCTGGATCAGCTTGGGGAAAAACGCCGCGTACAAGGCATAGCGCAGCAGGCTGCGCTCAGCCGGCTGGCGGCCGCGGTAGACATCGACCAGGTACCCCACCAGCTGGAACGTGTAAAACGAAAGCCCCACCGGCGCCAGCAGGTTGACGAAGGTCTGGTACAGCGCCGGGGGCAGCACGCGCGCCAGCAGCGGGCTGGAAAGGCCGACCCAGACATCGTAATACTTAAAGAACACCAGCGGCGCCAGCGTGACGGCCACGCCGGCGGCAAGCCACCGCCGCCGGTGCGGCGGCGCGCACCCGCCGATGCGCAGCGCCGCCGCCCAGGACACCAGCGTCGTGAACAGCAGCACCGCCAGCGCAATGCCGGAAAAGCTCAGGCAAAAGGCATAGCTGGCCGCCAGCAGCCAGGGCGCGCGCGCTTTGCGCGGCACGACCCAGTAGACAAGCAGCACCGCGGCCAAAAACAGATAAAACACCAGCGATGTAAACGCCATAGGCAGGTATCATCCCTTTTCTCTTGCTGCTTTTAGTATAGCGCACCGCGCGCCCGCTTGGCAAGAAAAACCGCCCCTGCAATGTTCCACGTGGAACATTGCAAGGGCGTGAAGAAAATGAAAAATGAAAAATGAAGAATGAAAAATGGTGGTGCTGCGCCCGCAGGCGCGTCTCGTAGCGCAACCGCCGAAGGCGGCTCTTAGCGCGGAGAGGACCGCGGCCTGCGGCCGCTCAAAATTTCGGGTCGCAGCACGATAAACGCGGCGTTTTGCGGGCGGCATATATGCCGTACAAACACCCGGTATCGCGTCTATGACACCGGGGACGGGTGGTGGCGGAAGGTTTGCGGGCCGCATGCATGCGGCCCCTACAGATCGAGGTGTACAACAGGCGCCCCGGCAACAAGCAATACCGCGCCGTTTGCCCCAGTTTTTTCAAACCGTCGCGCGACGCGCGACACCTTCATTTTTCATTTTTATTTTTTCATTTTTCATTTTCACAGCAGCTGCACCGCAAAATCGCCGGTCTGGGGCGGGGTCTCGGCGGGGGCGAGCAGCGCCTCCAGCTCGGCGGCGGTCAGCGGGGCTTGCTGCAAGGCTTCGGCGGGCGGCGGGGCCTGGACGGCTGCGGCGCGCACGGCCTGCGCGGCCTGCACCGCCGCCGGGCGGGGCGTTTCCTCGGGCTGCGGCGTTTCCAGCCGGGCGTCCGGGGGACCTTGCGCCGGATCGGGGGCCCGGCACACATCCCTTTGCTGCGCGGGCGGGGCGTTTTGCTCCGCGGCGTCGTCAGCGTCGCCGGCAGGGCAGCCGCCCTGCCACGCGGGCAGGGTATGCCGCGCACCGGTTTCTGCCTGGCGTTCCGGCGGCGCGGGCTTCTCCGCCTGGCTGCCGTACTGCGCCGGGGCCTGCGCGGCCCCGGCGCGCGGCGCGACGACCGGCGCGGGGTGGCCTTCGCCGACGGGGATGCGCACGGTGTATTCCAGGCAGCCGTCGCGCTTGCCGCAGGTGGTGGTGGCGGCGATGCCCTTTTGCGTCATCAGGTCGACGGCGTGCTGCAAGGTGTTGACGAAAAACCGCACGTCGCGCACCATCGGGATGGTGCGGCGGCAGGGGCTGGGGCCTTTGGGCGCGGCCAGCATGCCGTCCACCAGCTTGTCGGCCTGGCGCACGCTGAGCTTGTCGCGCGCGATCTTTTCCAGCGCGGCGGTGCGGCGGTTTTCCGGCAGGCGCAGCACGGCGCGGGCGTGGCGCTCGCTCAAATGGTGGGCGGCGCACAGCTGCTGCTGCGCGGGCGTCAGCGTCAGCAGCCGCAGCTTGTTGGCCAGCGCGGGCTGGCTCAGCCCCAGGCGGCGGGCGGCCTCGGCCTGGGTGCAGCCCCACAGGCGGATGACCTCCTTGATGCCGCGCGCCGTGTCAAAGGGGTCCAGCTGGCTGCGCTGCAGGTTTTCCAGCAGGCCCAGCGCCGCGCTCTCGCTGTCGTCGTAGTCGGCCAAAATCGCCGGGATCTTCTCGAGTTTCGCCAGCCGGCAGGCGCGCAGGCGGCGCTCGCCCGCCACCAGCTGGTACTTGTGCAGCCCGGTGCGCCGCACGCTGACGGGCTGCAGCAGCCCGTTTTGCAAAATGCTCACGGCCAGCGCCGCGATCTCCTGTTCGTCAAAGGCCGTGCGCGCCTGGTAGGGCGAGGGCTCGATGCTGTCCAGCGGCAGCATCAGCACGCGGCCGGTCTTTTGGGGTTCTTTTCTGGGCACGGTGGTTCCTCCCTGCGGGTGCATAAAAAAAATAGGGTATGCTTTCTTTGCAAAAAGCATACCACACCCCACGCGAAAGGGAAATAAAAATCGTTCGCCCCAAAACGCACAAAACCGCGCTGTTACAACGGTTTTTTGGCGATTTTTCCGCCGTTGCGCGGGTAAACGGTCGGAGTCTGCGATATTTTTCTGCACACCACCAGCCCGCGGGCGCTGCCGTCGGGCAGCGTGAAGGCGCGCGTTTCGGCATATTGGCCGCCCAGCACCCGCAGCGCGCGGGCGGCGGCGTGCACCTCGGCCTCGGCGTCGGGGCCTTTGAGCGCGATGAAATGCCCGCCCGGCTTTACCAGCGGCAGGCAGTACTCGCACAGCACGGGCAGCGCGGCCACGGCGCGCGCGCAGGCGATGTCGAACTGCTCGCGCCAGGGTTTGCGGGCGGCTTCCTCGGCGCGCTCCTTGGCGAACTCGACGCCAGAGAGGCCCAGCTCGGCGCAAAGATACCGCAAAAAGTCCACCCGCTTGCCGGTGGGTTCCATCAGCGTCAGCTGCAGGTCGGGCTTGTAGATCTTGGCCACCACGCCGGGGAAGCCCGCCCCCGTGCCGACGTCCACCAGGCGGCCGCACACCTCGGGCTGGGCGGCGAACAGCAGGCTGTCGGCAAAGTGGCGGTCCTCGATGCCCTCGGGCGTCGTGATGGCCGTCAGGTTGACCTTCTGGTTGTAGTCCACCAGCAGCGCCGCGTAGGCGTCCAGCTGGTCCAGCTGCGCGGGCGTCAGCGCGATGTTCCACGTGGAACATTTGCGCGCCAGGCGTTCTTTGTCGATCATAGCGGGGTCCTTTCTGCCAAAGCGGGCGTCACAGCATCGGCTGGCCGTTGATGGTCAGCGCAAAGCGCACGCCGAGTTTTTCGGCGGCTTTGCGGCACAGCACCATGCGGTCGAGGAAGATCTCAAAATAATCCATGACGGCGCAGATCTTGGTGTCGATGTCCAGCACCAGGCGGATGGCGCCGGGTTCCAGCTGCACTTCGGAGCGCTGGACGCTGTAGTTGACGCGGTCGTGGATGTCAAAGCTGGCCAGGTCGCGGTTGCGCACGCGGTTGGCGCGCACGTCGGTCTTGTCGGCAATGATCAGCGCCGCCGCCACCGCGTTGACGGGGAAGGCCGTGCCCTCGTCGTGATTTCCGATGGCGGTGATGACGGTGGCGGTCTCGTCGGGGGCAAAGCCAAGTTTGTCGAGGATGCGGAACGCCATGACCGCGCCGCTCTGGGCGTGGTCGATGCGGTTGACGACGTTGCCGATGTCGTGCAGCCACCCGGCGATGGCGGCCAGCTCGGCCGTGCGGGCGTCATGGCCCAGCCACAGCAGAATGCGGCGGGCCAGGTCGGCCACGCGGCCGACGTGGGCAAAGCTGTGCTCGGTATAGCCGAGCGCGATCAGCGATTCGTCGGCCTTGCGGATGTAGGCGGCGATCTCGCCATTTTGGCGGATGTCGTCAAAGGTCAGAACAGCCGGCATAGGGACCTCCTTACAAATGAAAAATGAAAAAATAAAAATGGTGGCACTGCGCCCGCCGAACCGATAATTTTTTTAATTTTCTTTGGGTTTTCCTTTTTCCCGCAGCAGCGCGATGCTCAGCTGCGCTGCGTCGCTGGGCGACACGCCGGGGATGCGCCCGGCCTGTGCCAGCGTGCGCGGGCGGATGCGGCAGAGCTTCTCGCGCGCTTCCAGCGTCATCGTCTCGATGGCGTTGTAGTCGAAATCTTCGGGGATGGCGACGTTCTCGTGCCGCTGCACGTCGCGGATGATGCGTTCCTCGCGCGCGATGTAGCCGGCGTAGCGCACCTCGGTCTCGATGCGCTGGGCCATGGCGGGCGTAACGCCGTCGCCGCGGCCGATGACGGCGGCGATGTCGTCGTAGTGGACGGCGGGGCGGCGCAGCAGTTCCAGCGCGGTGCCGCCGCTCTCGCCCACATCGGCCCCGGCGGGCAGCACGGCGCGCAGGTCGGCCAGCTTGACGCGCGCCGCGCCCAGGCGGGCCAGCTCGGCGGCTTTGGCGTCGCGGTCGCGGCAGAACTGCGCCCAGCGCGCGTCGTCCACCAGGCCGTATTCCCGCCCAATGGGCGTCAGCCGCTCGTCGGCGTTGTCCTGGCGCAGGCTCAGGCGGTATTCGCTGCGGCTGGTCATCATGCGGTAGGGGTCCAGCACGCCCTTGGTCACCAGGTCGTCGACGAGGGTGCCCAGGTAGCTGGTGTGCCGCGCCAGCACCAGTTCCGGTTTGCCCAGCGCGCGGCGCGCGGCGTTCAGCCCGGCCAGCAGGCCCTGGGCGGCGGCTTCCTCATAGCCGGAGGTGCCGTTGAACTGCCCCGCGCCGTACACCCCGGCCACGGTTTTGCTTTCCAGCGTCGGGCGCAGCGTCGTGGGGTCTACGCAGTCATACTCGATGGCGTAGGCCGGGCGCATGATCTCGAGGTGTTCAAACCCCGCGATGGTGCGGTACATGGCGTTCTGCACGGCTTCCGGCAAACTGGAGGAAAGCCCCTGCAGGTACATTTCCTCGGTATTTTCGCCGCAGGGTTCCACGAACACCGGGTGGCGCTCTTTCTCTTGGAAGCGCACGACCTTATCCTCAATGGACGGGCAGTAGCGCGGCCCCACGCCCTGGATGTCGCCGCCGTACAGCGGCGAGCGGTGCAGGTTGTCCAGGATGACTTTGTGGGTCCCGGGGTTGGTGTAGGCGATGTAGCAGTCGACTTTATTGTGCATCGGCGCGTGGGTCATAAAGCTGAAGGGCTGCAGCTGGTCGTCGGGGTCGCCGGGCTGGCGTTCCAGCTTGGCAAAGTCGATGCTGCGCCGGTGCACGCGCGCCGGGGTGCCGGTTTTAAAGCGGCGCAGCACAAAACCGTGGGCGATCAGGTCGCGCGTCAGCGCCGTGGCGGCGTGGGTGCCGTCTGGCCCGCCGTCGTAGTGGGCCTCGCCCACAAAGATGCGCCCGCCCAGCGTCGTGCCGGTGGCGATGACGGCGCACTGGCAGCCATAGTACCCGCCCAGCGCCGTCACGACGCCGCGCACGCGGCCGTCCTGCACATCCAGCGCCGTGACCTCGGCCTGGTGGATGGTCAGGTTGGGCGTCTGTTCCAGCGCGTGTTTCATCCAGATATGGTAGCGTTTGCGGTCGGTCTGCACGCGCAGGCTGTGCACGGCGGGGCCTTTGCCCCGGTTGAGCATGCGGCTTTGCAGGTAGGTGGCGTCGGCGGCCAGGCCCATCAGCCCGCCCATCGCGTCGACCTCGCGCACCAGGTGGCCCTTGGCCGTGCCGCCGATGGAAGGGTTGCACGGCATGTTGCCGATAAAGTCCAGCGTCAGCGTGAACACAGCGGTGCGCGCGCCCAGCACGGCGGCCGCATGCGCGGCCTCGATGCCGGCATGCCCCGCGCCGATGACGATGACGTCGTAGCTGCCTAAAATATCCATAAAAACCCCTGAGAAAATGAAAAATTCGAAAAAATTATACTTTGCCTGCTTAACAAACAGGTGTTTATCGCTTAATACATTCAAGTATTGGTTCAATGTATTTCTTGTCAGTCCAGTCGCAGCTGCTGTCTCCGGCTGCCATTAATGCCTTTTCCCATATTTCGTAATCAGATGGATCTTTTTTTGCAACAGCCTTTCTAAGTAAGTTGCATAATATTCTATCTTTGAAAGACATTGCGTCCATATCCCATGCGCCGCGACAGTAAAAGACTGGAATATCAGATAAATTATCTTTCATGTTATGCGCTTTGATTTGCTGAAATGTATTTTCTTCATATGGAGATGCACCGCAACAAAATACAATGATCTTTTTGTCCGTTAATTTATTGATATTCTTTTTTAGAAAAGACAAGCCGGCAATACCGGAAGCATATATTCCTCCGCCTAAAATAATAGGATCATATGTAATAATTTCATTAATATCAGCTTTTTTTGTTTCTTTACACTGAAACCCGGTTTCCTCGGACAGCCATTCAGCGTATCTTTTTGTAGCGCCGTATTTTGATTGATATAGGATTACTCCGTTCATAAATTGATCTCCTTAAATTAAAAATTAAAAAATAAAAATGAAAAATTATGGTGCCGCGCGCCGCGCGGCGGGATTTTAAAACAGAGGAAACCGGGCAGCAAACCGGGAACCCCGCGTGGGGTTTGCGGGAAAATTGACCGTTTCCACTACCCTGTAGGCCGGGCGTTCACGCCCGCCGCGCCCGTTTGCCCTGTGGTGACGTTTTTGATTTGTGTATGCGGTACCCTTATTTGTAGGGGAGGCATATATGCCTCCCGGCAGGGGTGTGCCCCGCGCGGGGTTTGCGGGAAAATCGACCGTTTCCACTACCCTGTAGGTCGGGCGTTCACGCCCGCCGCGCAAACCGACCGCCCCCGCCCGGCTTTTGCCGCGCTGCGTGGTTTTATTCTATCGCGGCCAACCGGCGCGGTCAAGGGGGGCGGCGAAAACGCCCGGCCGCCGCACCGGTTGAAATGTACGGTTTTGCGCGCTATAATGCGCGCTATAATAAGGTCAATTTGGAACACGGAGGGAAAACCGATGCGGATCTCTGTAAAACTGGCGTCGCTGGCCCTGGCGGCGTCGCTGCTGCTGACGGGCTGCGGCGTTTCCATCACCGGCGTAACGCTGGGCCTGCCCGCCACGATGGAGCGCGGCAGCACCGGCCAGGCGACGCCGGAATACGCCTACAGCGGCGCAACGCCGGAACAGGCCCAGGCGGACGAACTTGCAGGCAAGCTGGGCCTGGCCTATGCTTCCAGCGACCCGGCCGTCGTGATGGTGGACGCCGACGGCAACCTGGCGGCGGTCGGTGCAGGGGGCAGCGCTGATACGGCAAGCGATCCAAATGCTTCCGCATCTGTTAGTTTGGAATATAGCGCTCTGCCGTTTAGTTTGGCCGCGCAAACACATACTTGGTGGTATATTGATTCTACAGACAGCGCTTACTGGGCAGTCTTAAATAACATGAATGCTTATCGCGCTGCTGCTGGGGTGGTCCCTTTGTCCGTTGACGCCAATCTATCAGCTATCGCGGACCAACGAACGGCAGATATGATTGTTGCTGGCTACATTAGCCACGAAGGCTATCAAACCTCCGAAATCGTGGCGCAGAATTATCCCTCTGCCCAGGATGTGGTGTATGGATGGGCAACAAGCCCCGACCACTACGCCGCCATGACCAATCCCAATTTCACGATTTGCGGGATCGGCTGCTCGTTTGAGGAAAGCGGCGGCGCTTATTGGTGCGTCACCTTCCCATAATGCCTGTATATCCTTTTTTGATGTACACATAACAAAAGCCGGGGGCTCACGCCTCCGGCTCTTGTTATGCCGACGGTCTGCCTTGCCGCGCAAACCTCCCGGCCGCGGCAGGCAACCGGTTTGCCGCCCGTCCGCCCCGCTCTGTAGGGCGGGCGTTCACGCCCGCCGTGCCTGTTTGCCCCACGATACCGTTTTTGGGTCGCGACGACGTTCGGTCTTTATGCCTTTTATTTTACTGCAAAACTGTATACCATGTCTTTGCTACGCTGTATACCATGTTATTGCACTGTACAATACATGCCGCCCGCAAAACGGTACGGGTGGCAGGTGTTTACGGGTTGCCTGTTGTTTGGTTTGCATTGTAGGGGCCGCATGCATGCGGCCCGCAAAATCTCGCGGTATTTCGCGCTTTTTGGCAACGACCGCGTTCCCCCTACCCTGCAAACCGGGGCAAACGGCCGGGGACCCGCAAACCCCGCGCGCCGCGCACCCCTGCCGGGCCGCATATATGCGGCCCCTACAAACCACCCGGCAACGGCCGGCAAACGGGTCTAACGGCTGTTCGTTTTGGCCTGTAGGGCGGGGTCTTGACCCCGCCGGAGACATTATCATAACCTCAACTTCCCGGGAAGGTCCCCAGTGTGACCCGTACGGGAATCTCCCGCGGGCTAACCAACAGTCCACTGGACTGTTGGTTGCGCGCTGCGGCGCGCCGCCCTGTTCGATTCCTCGTACGGAAGCATATAAAAGCCCCTCAGCCTAAGCTGCGTCTAGGGTGTGACCCGTACGGGAATCTCCCGCGGGCTAACCAACAGTCCACTGGACTGTTGGTTGCGCGCTGCGGCGCGCCGCCCTGTTCGATTCCTCGTACGGAAGCATATAAAAGCCCCTCAGCCTAAGCTGAGGGGCTTTTATATGACCCGTACGGGAATCGAACCCATGTTACAGCCGTGAAAGGGCCGTGTCTTAACCTCTTGACCAACGGGCCGTATAGAATACAAGATTTCGCTAAAACAGCAAGCTTCCAGCCGGCCACTATTGCAACCGGCCCCCCAAGTTTTAGCGAAACCTTGTATACTGGTAGCGGTAACTGGATTTGAACCGGTGACACTTCGGGTATGAACCGAATGCTCTAGCCAACTGAGCTATACCGCCATATGCAGCGCCCCCAGAGGAAGCGCTCTATTATTATACAAAGCACCGGGGGTGCTGTCAAGTAGTTTTCCCCAAAAATTTTTCAAAATACGCGGCGTCACCCTTCCAGGTAGGCGCGCAGGGCGGCAAGGCGTTCGCGCATCTCGCGCCGGCCGCGGTTGTACAGCGCCAGCAGCTTGTCCATATCGCCCTCAAACCGGCCGATGTCCACCGGCTGCGCCGGGCGCAGCACAAACACGCGGCCGGCTTCCTCCAGCGCGTCCAGCTCGTCCATCAGGGCGTTGTAGCGGGTCTCCTGCGTCAGCATCGTGGCCAAAAACAGCGCGTTATCGCCGTAAAAATCGTCGTACAGGTTGACCATGCGCTGGCTGGGCAGCTTTTTGCGGAAGCCTTTCTCCCGCGTTGTGATGACGGCGATCTTGGCAAAGCCCTCGTCCAGCGCCCATTGCAGCGGGATCGGGCAGGCGCACCCGCCGTCCAGGTAGGTGCTTTGGCCCAGGCGCACCGGGGTCGAGGCCAGCGGCAGACTGGCCGAGGCACGGCAGGCCTCCATAAAATCAAACTCGGTCTTGCCTTTTTCAAAGTAGGCGGCCTTGCCGGTCTGCACGTTGGTGGCCACGGCGATCATGCGCTGGCCGCCATTATAAAAGGTATCGGCGTCAAACGGCACTTCGCGCGGGACGTCGTACAGCATAAAGCGCAGCCCAAACACGCTGCCGCCGTTGAACGCCGCCCGCGGGCCAAAGTAGCGCGGGTCGTGCCGATAACGCAGGTTGATGCTGGCCGCGCGCCCGGGCTGGCGCGCCACATAGTTGACGCCGTTGAGCGCGCCCGCGCTGACGCCCGCCACGGCGGGGAAATAGATGTTTTCTTCCATCAGGGTATCCAGCGCGCCGGCCGTGTACAGCCCGCGCAGCGAGCCGCCCTCCAGCAGCAGGGCGGCGTTTTGCGGTAAGATCGGGTGATCCATATTGTGTTGCCTCCTGTAAAAACATCTCCTATTGTAGCGCGCGGCGCGCGGCGCGGCAAGCGCTTTGGGGCGAATTTACACATTTTTTAAATTGTGCTATACTGGCATAAGACCCATTTTTGTTTGTGCCGCGCCAAAAAAAGGAGAGAGGGGACCGCCTATGCCACGCCTGGACCTGGACCCGCGCACGCCCAGCATCATTGTGCCGCTGTTTGCACACACCCTGCCGGAACTGGCCGCGCAGGCCGCCGCCGCGGCCGCCGCGCCGGAAGCCGACATCGTGGAGCTGCGCCTGGACCCGCTGCCGCAGGGGGACTGGTTTGCGGCGACGCTGGCCGCCAGTGCCGCCATGCCCAACAAACCGCTGCTGGTCACGCTGCGCACCGTGCACGAGGGCGGCCTGGCCGACCTGGGCGACCCCGCCTACGCCGCCACGCTGCTGGCGCTGATGCAGCAGCATGCCTGCGACGCGCTGGATATTGAGTGGCGCTGCGGCCCCGGCACCGTGGGGCCGCTGTGCCGCGGCGCGCGCGCGTCGGGCATACAGGCCGTCGTCAGCGAGCATCACTTTGACGCCACGCCGCCGCTAAACGCCATGAAAGACACCCTGTGCGCCATGGCGGACGCCGGGGCGGACATCGCCAAGCTGGCCGTCATGCCCAAGACCCGCGCCGACGCCGCGCTGCTGCTGCAGGCCACGGCGCTGGCCGCCAAAGCCCGCCCCAAAACGCCGCTGATCACCATGAGCATGGGGCCGCTGGGCGCGGCGACGCGGTTTTGCGGCGGGGCGTTCGGCAGCGCGGCCACCTTTGGCACGCTGGGCCACGCCAGCGCCCCCGGCCAGCCCCCGGCCGCCCTGCTGCGCCAAAAATGCCTGAACGCCGCCGACCTGTGCGCGCCGGAGGAAGCGGAACCATGATGCTGCTGCGCGGCGCGTGGGCTTTTGCCCCATAGTAACGTTTTTGGGTTTGTGGACGCGTTTACCTTATTTGTAGGGGAGGCATATATGCCTCCCGGCAGGAGTAAACGGTCGCGCGGGGTTCGCGGTGGAAATGACCGTATACGCCGCATCGATAATTTTTTGAATTTTTACTGTGCGGCGGGCGTGAACATCCGCCCTACAATACAAAACAAACACCAAACCGACCCGGCAACAGCCGACGCCCGCACCGTTTTGCGGGCGGCATGTATGCCGCCCCTACGCATAGACCAAACGCCGTCACGACCAAAAAAGCGGCATGGTAAAACAAGCGTGGCGGGCCGCATGCATGCGGCCCCTACAGACCGTGGTAAACACACAGCAAACCATAAAAACCTACGCGGGGCAAACGGCCGCGGCGGGGTCTGCGCCCGCAGGCGCGTTTCGTACTGGCGCCGCAGCGCCGTTTCGGAGCGCAACCGGGCCGCAAGGCCCGGCTCTTAGCGCGGAGATGGCCAACCGCCGCGCAGCGGCGGCTTCTTAGGCCGGAGATCAAGACCCCGCCCTGCAATGCGAGATACACACCATACGCCCCGCCAACGCCGCGCCGTTTGCCCCGGTTTTTAACCGTCGCGCGGCGCGCGACACATCCATTTTTCATTTTTATTTTTTCATTTTTCATTTTAGGTAAAGGAGTTCCCATGGACCGTTTGCAGCAGACCATCTGTGCGCTGGCGACGCCCGCCGGCGAGGGCGGCATCGCCGTTGTGCGCGTGTCGGGGCCGGACGCCTACCCCCTGGTCGAAAAGGTGTTCGTGCCGCTGCGCGAAAACCGCCGCCTGGCCGGCGCGCGCGGCTACACCGCCATGCTGGGCCATTACTGGCTGCGGGGCGAGGAGATGGACGAGACCATCGCGCTGTGTTTCCGCGCGCCGCACTCCTACACGGGTGAGGATGTCATCGAACTGTCTGTACACGGCGGCGCCGCCATGGCCGACGGCCTGGTGGAAGCGCTGCTGCTGGCCGGGGCCGCCCCCGCCGCCCCCGGCGAGTTCACCCGCCGCGCGCTGGAACACGGCCGGCTGAGCCTGACCCAGGCCGAGGCCGTCATGGAAGTCATTGCCGCAAACGGCCGCCAGGGCGCGGCGCTGGCCAAAAGCGCGCTGGACGGCCGGCTGGCCAAGCGCATCGGCGGCATCCAGAGCGCGCTGCAGACGCTGAGCGCCCACCTGACCGCCTGGGTCGACTACCCCGAGGAGGACGTGCCCGAACTTTCCGACACGGCGCTGGCCGCGACGCTTTCCGCGCAGAAAGCCGAGCTCGACGCCCTCATCGCCGGGTACGGCGCGGGCGCGGTGCTGCGCCACGGCGTCGACTGCGTGCTGCTGGGCCGCCCCAACGTCGGCAAAAGCACGCTGCTGAACCTGCTGGCCGGGTTTGACCGCGCCATCGTGACGCCGGTGGCCGGCACGACGCGCGACGTTGTGGAACAGGCCGTGCAGCTGGGCGAGATCCGGCTCAATTTATTCGACACCGCCGGCGTGCGCGGCGAGGACGAGGCCGACGCCATCGAGGCCGAGGGCATCCGCCGCAGCTGGAAAAAACTCGACGAAGCCGGGCTGGTGCTGGCGGTGTTTGACGCCGCCCAGCCGCTGGCCGAGGCCGACCTGGCCATTGCGCGGCGCTGCCAGGGCCGCCCGGCGCTGGCGATCCTCAACAAACAGGACCTGACGGATTCCACCGCCGCGGCGCAGGCCGCCCTGCAGCCCTACTTTAAAAAGGTGCTGCCGCTGTGTGCGCGGGACGACGCCAGCCTGCCGCTTTTGCGCGACGCCGTGGCCGCGCTGCTGGGCGCCGCCCAGCTCGACCCCCACGCCGCGCAGCTGTGCAGCGCGCGGCAGCTCGCCGCCGCCACCCGCGCGCGCGACGCCCTGCAAGAAGCCCTGCGCGCCCGCGCCGACGGCTTTGGCCTCGACGCCGTCGGCGTCTGCCTGGCCGACGCGCTGCAGGCCCTGTGCGACCTGACCGGCGAGGACGCCACCGAAGCCACCATCGACGAGGTGTTCGCCACCTTCTGCGTCGGCAAATGACCCCCTAGGCCTGCCACAGCGCGGCCAGGGCGCCGCGCTCCTGCGCAGCCAGGTCCGCCCAGGCAGGGTTGCGCCACAGCGAGGCGTAACGGTACAGCCCGCCGCCCTCGAAGCCCAGCGCTTCCAGCGCCGCCCACTGGCTGGCCAGCGCGCGGCCGGTCGTCCATTCGCCGGGGGTGTCGCTGCCGTCGCCGTCCCCGATGCGGTAGGCGCCCAGCCCGCCGTACAGCGCCACGCCCGCGGCCCGGGGCAGCGCGGCCCAGCGCGCGGCCGCCGCGCCCAGGCTGTTGGCGGCGCCGCCGTCCCGCGTGTAGTCCAGCCCCCAGTACAGCTGGGGCATCAGATAGTCCACATAGCCGCCCTGTGCCAGCCACAGGGCGGCGTCGCTGTATTGGCCGCTGTAACACAGGTCGGGGTCGGCCAGCGGGGCCGCGCCAAAGCGCACGCCGCAGCGCTGCGTCACGTCGTGGCACAGCGCCATCAGCGCGTTGACGTTCTGCCGCCGCCAGTCGTCCAGCGGCAGGCTGCTGCCGGCGGCCGCGTAGTCGGCCTCGTCAAAGGCGGGGTCGGTGGTGGGGTAAAAGTAATCGTCAAAATGGATGCCGTCCAGCGCGTAGTTCTCGCACAGCTCGGCCACGCCGTCGGCGATGTACTGCCGCACCTCGGCGCTGGCGGGGTCAAGGTACAGCCCCTCGGCCGTGGCGCGCACCCAGCCGGGGTGCTGCACGGCGGGGCTTGCCGCGCACAGGGCCGGCACGCCGCCCGCCTGCAGCCGGTAGGGGTTGACCCAGGCTTCCAGTTCCAGGCCGCGGTCATGGGCGGCCTGCACCAGCAGCGCCAGCGGGTCAAAGCCGGGGTCCTGCCCCTGGGTGCCGGTGCACAGGTGGCTGAACGGGAAGTAGTCGCTGGGGTACAGCGCGTCGCCAAACGGGCGCACCTGCGCCAGCACCACGGTGGCCCCCAGCGCCGCGATGTCGTCCAGCATCGCCCCGGCGTCGCGGGCAAACGCCGAGGCGGAGGAAAAATCCACCTGCTGCCATTCGAGGTAACTCACCCACACAGCGCGGTAGGGCGTCGTGCGCGCCGGCAGCGCCGTGGCTGCGGGCGCGGGGCTGGCCTGGGGCGCGCCGCCGACCCCGCCGCGCTGCATCGCCAGCAGCGGCAGCACCAGCAGCGCCGCCGCCAGCCACAACGCCGCCAACCCCCAGCCCAACCGCCGCATACGCGCACCCCCTGCTTGTCTTTTGGTAGCAGCGTATGCGCCGCCGCGCCGGGCTATGCCCCGGGCCTGTACCCAGACAAAAACCCCCGGCGCGCCGTGCGGGGCGCGCCGGGGGTCGGTATGGCAAAGGGGCTGCGGCAGGGCCGGTCAGTTCAGGGCGGTCGCCAGCCAGACGCCGTCCTGCAGGGCCATGGCGATCTCGCCGGTAAACTCCTGCGCGGCGGCGACGTCGTCCTGCGGGGCGGCCTTTACCGTGTAGGCAAAGGCGGCCGTGCTGTCGCTGCTGGCGGTGGGCGTCAGCAGCAGTTCCACCACCGTCACGGCGGTGTCGGGCCAGGCGGTCAGGATGCGGCCGGGCACGCGGTTGTTGGCGGCGGCCGCGTAGCCGTCGGCCGTCATGGCGTTGTTGGTGCGCGCGGCCAGGTAGTCGACCAGGGCGTCGTCGCCGGCGTTCAGCGCCTCGGTAAAGGCAGCGCTCTCGGCTTCGTCGCAGCTGTACAGCGTTTCCAGCACCAGGCGGGCGGGGTCCTCGGCCGCCGTGGCGGCGTCGGGCAGCAGATCCTCCCAGAACAGCTCATACAGCGCCCAGGGCTGGTCGGCGCCGGTGCGCCCGGCCAGGAAATACCGCATGTAGCGCCCGGCGTCCAGCTGCGGGCCTTTGGCCAGCTCGGCTTCGGTGTAGGTCCACTCGACGTCGACGGCTTCCAGCGTCCACTCGGCCAGGCCGTAGTCGGCCACAATCCGGAAAATCGCGTCGCGGTCGTAGGCGCGCACGCGCGCCATCTCGTCGGCGGTCAGCGCGCGCAGGCCGTGCAGCGTGTAGCTTTGCGCGCCCGCGCCCTCCTGCACATTGCGCACGTCGTTTTCGGTGGTGATGCGCAGCGCCTCGCTGTCACCCACCAGGCTCAACGCGCCGTCCAGGTCGCCCAGCAGTTCATAGCGGTAGTGGTCGTAGATCAGCTGGTCGACCTCGGTGTCCAGCGTGCAGTTCAGCGTCAGCGTGCGGCCGTCGTCGGTCTCCACCGGTTTGGCCAGCGTGGCGACCTCGGCAAAATCCTGCACGTAGCCGGCCATGGGGTCGGCGTCGGCCGCAGGGGCCGAAGTCTCGGGTGTTTCGGGTCCGGGGGCGGGCTCGGCCTCCGCCGCCTGCGAGACGGCCGCCGGTTCCGAGGCAGGCTCTGCCGTGCTGGCCGGGGCGGCCGTGCAGCCCGCCAGCAGGCCCAGGGCGGCGAGCGCCGCCGCCATACGAAGGGAGAAGGTACGCATAACAAAGGCTCCTTTCCGCTGCGCGGGGGGCCCTTTGGGTGCAAGGGCCTGCGCGCTGTGCTTTGGGTTGTGCGCAGTATAGCACGCGCCGGCGGGCGGCGCAAGCCAAAACCGGCAAACGTAGTCAATTTGTAACCGCTGAAACCTGGAAAATGGAAAAAATTAAAAATGAAAAATTGAGGTGTCGCGCGTTGCGCGACGGTTTTGAAAAAACCGGGGCAAACGGCGCGGTGTTGGCGGGTCGGCCTGGTGTTTGCCTTGCTCTGTAGGGCGGGGTCTTGATCTCCGGCCTAAGAGCCGCCGCTGCGCGGCGGTTGGCCATCTCCGCGCTAAGAGCCGGGCCTTGCGGCCCGGTTGCGCTCCGAAACGGCGCTGCGGCGCCAGTACGAAACGCGCCTGCGGGCGCAGCCCCCGCCGTCAAGCAGCTTGCTCGTTTACGGTTGGTATGGCGCTTCCCTTGGTCTGTAGGGGCCGCATGCATGCGGCCCGCCACGTTTGTTTTACCATACCGTTTTTTGGTTGCGACGGCGTTTGGTCTATGCGTAGGGGCGGCATACATGCCGCCCGCGAACATTGCGGCCATTGCCCGTTGCCGGGGCGCTTGTTGTTTGTCTTGCCCTGTAGGGCGGGCGATTTCGCCCGCCGAACCGATAATTTTTTTAATTTTTATAATGTGCGGCGGGCGTGAACGCCCGCCCTACAGAGCGGCGTAAACGGGCACCCAACCGGGAACCCTGTGTAACCGCAAACCCCTACCGGGCCGCATATATGCGGCCCCTACAAACCTACTGGAGACGGCAGGCGAATGGGTAAGGCAGACGTTTGCCGCAGATCCGCCCGCCCGCGAACGCGGGCGGGGTTTTAGAACGGGAGCCCGGATGAGCCTTTCCGGCAGCAAAGAGACGGTATTGTAACAGAGAGCCTTTGCCTTGTGAGAAACGTAAACCGTCTCGGGCGACCCCATCAGACCTCCGGGGTTTCCAAAGGGGCCCGCAGGCCCCTTTGGCCGTGCCCCGCGCCTCGGAATTAGCGGCGGCTTTTTCGCTTCCTTTTTGGCCGGTCAAAAAGGAAGGGAGAAAGGCAAGGGAAGAAAGCGTATCTTATAGAGCCGGGCCGGGTTCTGCCCCTTTGCCCAAAAACGTTACCATAAGGCAGACGTCCGCGGCGGGGTCAAGACCCCGCCCTACAAACCGGGGCAAACGGGCAACCAACCGCAAACCCCGCGCGACCGTTCACCCCTGCCGGGAGGCATATATGCCTCCCCTACGCATAGACTGAGCACGGTCACAATGCAAAAAACGGTATCATAGGGCAAACGGGCGCAGCACCATAATTTTTCATTCTTCCTTTTTCATTTTTCATTTTTTCAGTTCCCCCCGCGCACGGTCTGGATGTACTGCCGCGGGGTCTGGCTGTACTCAGCCTTGAAGGCGCGGTAAAAGTTGGCGTAGTCGCCAAAGCCGCAGTACTGGCATACCTCGCTGGGGGGCACGCCGCCCGCCAGCATCTGCTTGGCGTTCAAAAGGCGTTTTTGCAGGATGTACCGGTGCACCGTCGTGCCGATCTGCGCGTCAAACTTGCGCAGCAGGTGGTATTTGCTGATGTAAAACCGCTCGGCCAGCTGGTCCAGGGTCAGCGGCTCGTTGTAATGCTCGTTGATATAGTGCAAAACGGCGTCCACCACCTGGTCGCTGCTGCCCGCCGGGCGGGCGGCGGCGCGCTCGGCCGCGGCGCGGTTCAGCCCCACCATCAACTCCACCAGCGCGCCCTGGGCCATCAGGTCGCAGCCGTAGTCCTTGCTGGCGCGCAGCGTGTACAGCCGCTCCACCGCCGCGCGCATCTGCGCGGCGGCGGGCGCCGGCAGCCGCAGCAGGTTGGTGTGCCCCGGCACGCTGGTGTCAAAACAGCGCGTCAGGCTCGTGCGCGGGGTGGAAAGCCGCTCCAGATACGGGCGCGCCACCCACAGCACGATGCGCTCATACGCGTCGGCGTCGGTGGCAATGCGCGCCTGGTGCAGCTCCAGCGGGCTGATGAGCATCCAGTCGCCGGGGCGCACGCGGTAGATCTGGTTTTCCACAATATACTCCACCCGGCCGCCCAGCAGCAGGTAGACCTCGTAAAAATCGTGGTGGTGCAGCTCCACTTCATTTAAATAGGTCGAGTGGTAGCGGTAGATCTCGTAATCCTGCGCGATCATCGTCTGGCGGTAGGTATAGGCGTTGAAACCCGGCCCGGCCATACACGATCCCCCCTTTTTGTACAAAAAACAGCCCGGCGCGGCGGCCTTTTGGCGTGGCTGTGTCATACTTTGTATTTTACCGCAATATTTACAATCTTTCAAGCAAGAACGGCCATTTGTTTGTGAAAAATTGCACGCTATACTAGGCTTAGCAACGGGCGGCGCGCCGCCCGCCCACCGCCACACTGTACAAGAAGGAGTTTTGCACTATGCAGATGAATGCCGCTTCCATCGTCAACCAAAAAGCCGAGTGGGAAGCCCTGGGCGTCAAGCTGCCCGGCTTTGACCACGCCGCCATGACCGCCGCCACCAAGGCGCACCCTGTGTGGGTCCACTTTGGCGCGGGCAACATCTTCCGCGGGTTTATCGCCGCCCTGCAGCAGAAACTGCTCAATGAGGGCCTGAGCGATAAGGGCATCATCGCGGCCGACACCTTTGACTACGACATCATCGACAAGATCTACACCCCGTTCGACAACCTGACCATGATGGTCACGCTGAACCCCGACGGCACCACCAGCCGCGAGATCATCGGCTCTGTGGCCGAGGGCCTGCGCGCCGACGCCTCCGACGCCGCCATGATGGCCCGCTTTAAGGAGATCTTCACCGACCCGGGTTTGCAGATGCTCTCTTTCACCATCACCGAGAAGGGCTACGCGCTCTACCGCCCCGACGGCAGCCTGATGCCCGTCGTGCAGGCCGACATCGACGAAGGCCCCGCCCACGCCCGCCACGCCATGAGCATGGTCGCCGCGCTGCTGCTGGAGCGTTTCAACGCCGGCAAGTACCCGCTGGCCGTCGTCAGCATGGACAACTGCTCGCACAATGGCGAGAAACTGCAGTCCAGCGTGCTGACCGTCGCCAAAGCCTGGCTGGAGAAGGGCTACGTCGGGCAGGATTTCATCGACTATCTCAGCGATGAGAGCAAGATCGCCTTCCCCTGGTCGATGATCGACAAGATCACCCCGCGCCCGCACAAGATCGTCGAGGAGCAGCTCGCCAAAGACGGCATCGAGGACATGGCCCCCATCGTCACGAGCAAGAACACCTACATTGCGGCGTTCGTCAACGCCGAGCGCCCGCAGTACCTCGTCGTCGAGGATAAGTTCCCCAACGGCCGCCCGCCGCTGGAAAAGGCCGGCGTCTACATGACCGACCGCGACACCGTCAACAAGACCGAGCGCATGAAGGTCACCACCTGCCTCAACCCGCTGCACACCGCCATGAGCGTCTACGGCTGCATGCTGGGCTACACGCTGATCTGCGACGAGATGAAGGACGCCGACATCGTCGCGCTCGTCAAGCGCCTGGGCTACGTCGAGGGCCTGCCCGTCGTCGTCGACCCCGGCATCCTCGACCCCAAAGACTTCATCGACGAGGTCGTCAACCAGCGCCTGCCCAACCCCTTTATGCCCGACGCGCCGCAGCGCATCGCGACCGATACCTCCCAGAAAGTGGGCATCCGCTTTGGCGAGACCATCAAGAGCTATATTGCCGAGGGCCGCGACCTCAACACGCTGGTGTCCATCCCGCTGGCCATCGCGGGCTGGCTGCGCTACCTGCTGGCCGTCGATGACGAGGGCAAGGCGTTTGAAGTTTCGGCCGACCCGCTCAAGGACGAGCTGCAGGCCAAGCTGGCCGGCATCGAAGTCGGCCGCCCCGACAGCTACCACGGCCAGCTGAAGGAGATCCTCAGCAACGCGTCGATCTTCGGCACCGACCTGACCCAGACCGTGCTGGCCGCCAAGATCGAGCAGTACTTTGTGGCCGAGCTCGCCGGCACCGGCGCCGTGCGCAAGACGCTGCACGAAGCGCTGAACGGCTGAAAACAAATGAATCATTAAAAATGAAAAATTAAAAATTGCGGTGGCGCGCGGCTGCGCCGCGCCCTATAAACCAATCGGGAACGGGCAACCAACCGGGAACCCCGCGCGAGGGAACCCCCCTGCCGGGCGGCATGTATGCCGCCCCTACAAACCGACCGGGGACGGCAGGCAAATGGGTAAGGCAGACGTTTGCCGCAGACCCGCCCGCCTGCGAACGCGGGCGGGGTTTCAGAACGGGAGCCCGGATGAGCCGTACCGGCAGCAAAGAAACGGTATTGTAACAGAGAGCCTTTGCCTTGTGAGAAACGTAAACCGTCTCGGGCGACCCCATCAGAGCCCCGGGGTTTCCAAAGGGGCCCGCAGGCCCCTTTGGCCGTGCCCCGCGCCTCGGAATTAGCGGCGGGTTTTTCGCTTCCTTTTTGCCCGGACAAAAAGGAAGGGTATTTGGCGAGTGAAGAATCCAAATCTTATAACGCACGGGGCGGGAGCAGCAACGTTACCCGAAAACGTTACCATAAGGCAGACCGTCCCCGGCGGGGTCAAGACCCCGCCCTACAACGCAAGGCAAACGCCAGGCCGACCCGGCAACGTCCAACACCCGCAATGTTCGCGGGCGGCATGTATGCCGCCCCTACGCATGGACCAAACGCCATCGCAACCAAAAAGGGGTCTGGTAAGGCGGCCGGGTAGGGCGGGCGTGAACGCCCGCCCTACAGAGCAAAAACATACGCCATGCCAACCGTAAACGGGCAGCCGCCGCGTGCTATCGCACCATAAACCTAATTTCCAATCCGTCGCGCGCCGCGCGACACCACCATTTTTCATTTTTATTTTTTAATTTTTAATTTTAAAAACAGGAGGACACAACTATGGCCATGAAAATGGGTTGGCGCTGGTATGGTGAGGGCAACGACCCCATCACCCTCGGCGACATCAAACAGATCCCCGGTGTGGAGAGCATCGTCTGGGCGCTGCACAGCAAAATGCCCGGCGAGATCTGGACCGAGGAAGAGATCAAGAAAGAGGTCGACCTGATCCACTCCTACGGCTTCAGCGCCGAAGTGGTCGAGAGCGTCAACGTCCACGACGACATCAAGATCGGCCTGCCCACCCGCGACGCGCTGATCGAAAACTACAAACAGTGCATCCGCAACCTGTCCAAGTACGGCGTCAAGGTCATCTGCTACAACTTCATGCCCATCTTTGACTGGACGCGCACCGACCTGTTCCACCCCGTGGGCGACGGTTCCACCGCGCTGTTCTACCAGAAGGACATGATCAAGGACGATTACAAGGCCATGGCCGAGTATATCATGAGCTTTACCGAGAAGTACAACATGACCTTCCCCGGCTGGGAGCCCGAGCGCATGGCCAAGCTGGACGAGCTGTTCAAGGCCTACGCCCCCGTCACCAAAGAAAAACTGTGGGACAACCTCAAATATTTCCTTGAGGCCATCATGCCCACCTGCCGCGAGTGCGACGTCAAGATGGCCATCCACCAGGACGACCCGCCGTGGGACATCTTCGGCCTGCCGCGCCTGCTCATCGACGCCGAGGCGATCGACCGCTTCCTCTCGATGGTGGACGACCCGTACAACTGCCTGACGCTGTGCTCCGGCAGCCTGAACGCCAACCCCAACAACAACGTTGCGGCCATCGCCCGCAAACACAGCGACCGCATCCCGTTTGCGCATATCCGCAACATCCACCACTTCGAGAACGGCGACTTCAGCGAGGCCGCCCACCGCGACTGCTGCGGCGAGACCGGCATCATCGACATCCTGCGCGCCTACCATGACGGCGGGCACGACCTCGTCATCCGCCCCGACCACGGCCGCCAGCTGTGGGAGGAAGGCCCCGGCAACTGCCGCCCCGGCTACGGCAAGTACGACCGCGCGCTGGGCACCCAGTACATGCTGGGCGTCTGGGACATGCTGGACCGCCTGGACGAAGAGAAAAAGGCCAACGGCTGACCCGCTGACCCGTAAAGAAAGCGCTGCCCGCCCGGGCAGCGCTTTCTTTTTGGGAAGGAAAGGCCTAAGAAAATGAAAAATTAAAAAACCTTAGAAAATTAAAAATTAAAAAATAAAAATGAAAAATTGTGGTGTTCCGCGGCCGTTGGCCGCTCGAAAAATAAGGCAGGTGTTTACCGCAGACCGGCCCGCCTGCGAACGCGGGCGGGGTTTTAGAACGGGAGCCCGGATGAGCCGTACCGGCAGCAAAGAGACGGTATTGTAACAGAGAGCCGTTGCCTTGTGAGGAACGTAAACCGTCTCGGGCGACCCCATCAGAGCCCCGGGGTTTCCAAAGGGGCCCGCAGGACCTTGGGTAAAGCCGGTGGTCCTGAAGCGCCGAACCGCTTGCCAGACGGTAGCAGATGCAAGGAGCGAGGGCGCAGCAATACTGTATGTATTGCAAGCCTGAGCGACGCAGCAGATGCTGCCGGATGGTAAAGCGTGGCGGTGCTGAAGGGCCCCTGGATTTGCCCTAGGCCGTGCCCCGCGCCTCGGAATTAGCGGCGGCTTTTTCGGTTTTTTGCCGCAGGCAAAACCAACGCAAAGCGTTGGTTCCGCAATGGCGGCCCCGGAACCGGGGCCATGAATCGGAGCAGAAACCGTATTGCCGCAGATAAAGGAAGACATACGGCGAGTGAAGAAACCAAATCTTATAACGCACGGGCCGGGAGCAGCCGCGTTTCCCCAAAACGTAAAAACAAAGGCTGCCTATTTGCCAAACCGCGCGCGGCGGGCTATAATACAGGGGACGATACCAAAAAGCAAAAGGGGGGCTGCCCATGGCGGGCACGTTGTATCTGGTGGCGACGCCCATCGGCAACCTGGACGATATGCCGCCGCGGGTGGCGGCGACGTTCGGCGCGGTGGATTTCGTCGCGGCCGAGGACACCCGCGTCACGCTGCGGCTGCTCAACCATCTGGGGCTCAAAAAACCGATGGTGAGTTACTATGAGCACGCGCTGCACCACGGCGCGGCGATCCTGCAGCGCATCGAAGCGGGCGAGGACTGCGCGCTGTGCTCTGACGCAGGGATGCCCTGCATCAGCGACCCCGGCGAGCAGATCGTCGCCGAAGCCCACGCCCGCGGCATCCGCGTGGTGCCGGTGCCGGCGGCGTCGGCGTGCATCACGGCGCTGGCCGCCAGCGGCCAGCCCACCGCCCGCTTTGTGTTCGAGGGTTTTTTGCCGGTGCCCAGGCGCGAACGGCGCGAGCGCCTGGCCGCCCTGCAAGGCGAGACGCGCACCATTTTGCTGTACGAGGCCCCGCACAAGCTGCGCACGACGCTGGACGACCTGGCCGCGGCCCTGGGGGCCGAGCGCCCGGTGACCGTTTGCCGTGAACTGACCAAACTGCACGAGCAGATCGTCAAAACGACGCTGGGCGAGGCCATCGCCTTTTACCGGGAAAACGACCCCCGGGGCGAGTATGTGCTGGTGGTGGCGGGCGCCGCCCCTGCCGCCGTGCAGGACGCCCCGCCCACGCGCGAGGACGTGGTGGCCGCCGCCCGCGCCCTGCAGGCCGGCGGCCTGCCGCCGGCCGCCGCCGCCAAACAGGCCGCCGCCGGCACGCCCTACCCCAAAGGCGAGATCTACAAAGCGCTCGTCGGAAAACAATAAAATGAAAAATGAAGAATGAAAAATGAAAAATTATGGTGTCGCGCGCCGCGCGACGGAAAATAAGTGGACGCTTGCAGCAAACGTTTCCCTTGCCCGTTCGCCTGCCATTTCCGGCCTCTGCAAGGCAAGATACACACCATACATCCCATAATGGGTAGCCGCGGCTTTATACCATACCGCAAACCCAATTTTTGAGCGGCCGCAGGCCGCGGTCCTCCATCATTTTTCATTTTTATTTTTTAATTTTTAATTTTTTTAGGTTTTTCATTGTAAGAAAGGACTTCTTCCATGCCCGATACCGCCAAGATCCTTGTCATCAGCGACGTGCACGGCCGCCTGCGCGACCTGCGCTGGGTGCTGCAAAACGAGCCCGCCGACGCCCTGTTCTTTTTGGGCGACGGCCTGTACGACCTGGACACCGCGCTGGAACTGCGCAAAACGCCGCTGCCCTGCCCGGTCTACCGCGTGCGCGGCAACTGCGACGTCGGCTACCCCGACCCGGCCGAAGGGCTGGCCCCCTTTGCGGGGGTGCTGTTCTTTTACACCCACGGCCACCACTACGGCGTCAAGATGGGCGCCGACCGCCTGGCCGAGACCGCCGGCGCGCGCGGCGCCGACGTGGCGCTGTTCGGCCACACCCATGTGCGGGAACTGCAGCGCGGCGCCGGCGCGGCGGCCGCTGTGTTCAACCCCGGCAGTCTGCGCGACGGGCGCAGCTACGGCGTCGTGACGGTGACCGACGGCGTGTGCGAATTTGGATGGAAGCGGGTGCCGGAATTTTGAACGAGAGCGTGCTGTACCTGCCCGAAACCGAGAGCACCAACGCCTGGGCCAAACAAAACCTCGACAAATTCGGGCCCATCGGCGCGGTGTACACCACCTGCCAGACCGCCGGGCGCGGCCGCCTGGGCCGCGGTTGGGCCAACGCGCCCGGCCAGGCGCTGTACTACACGGCGGTGCTCAAAACGCCGCTGGCCCAGCCCGGCACGCTGCCGCTGTTCGCGAGCCTCGCCGTGGCCGATACGCTGCGCCAGCGCTACGGCGTGACCTGCCAGATCAAATGGCCCAACGACCTGCTGCTGGGCGGCAAAAAGATCGCCGGTATCTTGTGCGAGGTCGCGCCCGACGGCCGCACGCTGCTGGCGGGCGTGGGGGTGAACCTGGCGCAGGACCAGGCGTTTTTTGACGCCGCCGGCCTGCCGCACGCCGCCAGCCTGGCGCTGCAGGGCGCAGCCGTGGACCTTGCCGCCGACCCCGAATGGCTGGCGCAGTACCTGACGGATTTCGGCTTTGACCGCGCGCTGTACACCTACGAGGTCGAGGGGTTCGCCCCCTACCGCGCGCAGTACAAGGCCGCCTGCGTCAACCTGGGCCGCCGCGTCACCTTTGACGGCGGCGCGGGCGTCGCCGCCGACATCGACGGGGACGGCCGCCTCGTCGTGCAGACCGACGGCGGCGAGACGCGGGTCTTCACCGGTGAGGTCAGCGTGCAGGGCATCTACGGCTGCGTGTAGGCCCCGGGGCTTGACGGCGGCGCGGTTTTGCGGTATACTGTACCCTTGTAACAGCAGTTTTTCTGCGGAAAGGAAACGGATCACCTATGAGCGCCGACGGCGACGCGGAACCGAGCCGACCGACCCCTTTTACTACCCATACCAAAACCCAAGCATAGCTCCGCTGGGCAGCCAGCGACGGGCTGTGCTTTTTTTGCTGTTTTTGCGCCCGCACCGGCTTTGCCGTCCCTTACCCGCATCATCCATCTGACGCATTGAAAAAGGAGAGAACATTCCCGTGGACAGTTTGCCCTCACAAATTTTACTGCAGGTCGTATTTATTTTACTCAACGCCTTTTTTGCCGGGTCCGAGATCGCGTTTCTTTCGCTGAACTCGGTCAAGCTCAGCAAGATGGCCGAGGGCGGCGACAAGACCGCCGCCCGGCTGCTGGCGCTCGTCGAGAACCCCAACCGCTTCCTCTCGGCCATCCAGGTGGCCATCACGCTGTCGGGCTTCCTCGGCGCGGCCTTCGGTACCGAGAACTTCTCCGGCTACCTGACCGACGCGCTCGTCTCGCTGAACCTGCCGCTGCCGCAGGGCGTGCTCAGCGTCTTCTCAATGGTCGTCATCACCATCGTCATCAGCTTCTTCTCCATCGCCTTCGGCGAGATGGTGCCCAAGCGCATCGCCATGCAGCAGCCCTACGCCTGGGCGCGCGCCGCGCTGGGCGTCGTCAAGGGCATCAGCGTTCTGTTTGCGCCGATGATGATCCTGCTCGACGTCACCACCAACGGCAGCCTGCGGCTGCTGGGCCTCAAGACCGAGGCCGAGGACGACGCCGCCAGCGAGGAGGATATCCGCCTGATGGTGGAAAACAGCGGCGAGCAGGGCGCCATCGCGCAGGAAGAACAGCAGTGGATCGAGAACGTCTTTGACTTTGGCGATATGGTCGCCAGCGACGCCATGACGCCGGAACCCGACGTGACGGCGTTCCCGGTGGACGAGGACGCCGACGAGATCCTGCAGGCCATAAAGACCACCGGCCTGAGCCGCTACCCCGTGTATGAGGACGACATCAACGACATCATCGGCATCCTCAACGCGCGCGATTTCCTGCTGAATCTGCAGCGCGAGGAACCCCGCACCCTCAAGGAACTGCTGCGCCCGGCTTACTTTGTGCCCGAGAGCGTGCACGCCGACCAGCTGTTCAAGGACATGCAGTCCCAGAAACACCACCTGGCCATCGTCGTCGATGAATACGGCGGCACGGCCGGCGTCGTCACCATCGAGGACCTGCTCGAGCAGATCGTCGGCAACATCTACGATGAGTTCGACCCCGAGGAACCGCAGCCCATCGTGCGCGTCAGCGACACGGTATGGCGCGCGCAGGGCAGCCTGCGCATCGACGAGCTGACCGAGGCGCTGGAGATCGAAACGCCCGAGGACGCCGACTACGACACGCTGGGCGGCATGGTCATGAGCTGCCTGCACGCCATCCCGGCCGACGGCAGCCAGTTCACCGTCGAGACCAACGGCCTGCGCATCCGCGTCGAAAAGGTCGAGGACCGCAAGGTCGTCTGGGCGCTCATCGAAAAGCTGCCCCCCGAAACGCCGGAGGAGGACGACAAGCACCGCGACCGGCGCGACCGCCGCGGCCCCGACGCCGAACCCGCCCCCGCCCTGCCGGAAAATGCCGGCGAACACCCCAACCAGGAATGACCGTCCCCGCCGGGCCGCGCGCCCGGCGGTTTTTTGTGCGCCGGGTTTTCCACCGCCGGCGCAGGCCGCCTGCGGCCGGGTTTTGCACCGTTTCCACCGAGTTTTCCACAGTTTCCACCGTGGAGAACCCCTCTACACAGCGGAAAACCCCCGCCAAAGTATACGCGGCGTAGACCCCGCGGCGCGATTTTTCATTTTTGCCAAACTTCCTTCATATGCCGTTCATCATTTCGGCGCATGCTATACCGTAGGGCGCGCCGCGCCCTTTACCTAAGGAGTTGAACATCTATGCAAGAGACCACACCCCCCAAAAACCCGCAGAAAAAACTGTGGGCCGGCTACGCCGTCGTCATCGGCCTGCTGCTGCTGGCCAACCTGTTTTTGTTCCCGGCCATGATGCAGTCCCGTGTCGAGAGCGTCAACTACAGCACCTTTTTGCAGATGCTGGAAGAAGAAAAACTTTCCACCGTCCAGCTCGAGGACCAGCAGATCTTCTTTGTCGATAAAGAGGACAACGCCTACAAGACCAACGCCATCGCGCAGGACACCCAGCTCGTCACCCGGCTCGAGGACGCCGGCGTCGAGTTCGGCACCGTCTACCAGGCCCCCACGATCTGGGATACGCTGCTCAGCCTTGTGCTGAGTTTCCTGCCCGTCATCCTGCTGTTCTGGTTTGCCAACCACATGCTCGCCAAGCGCATGAAGGAGATGGGCGGTTCCAACGCGATGCTGTTCGGCGGCAAATCGGGCGCCAAGCAGTATGTCGTCAACGACGAGACCGGCATCCAGTTCCGGGACGTCGCGGGCGAGGACGAAGCCAAAGAGAGCCTGCAGGAGATCGTCGATTTCCTGCACAACCCCAAAAAGTATGAGGACATCGGCGCCAAGATGCCCAAGGGCGTGCTGCTCGTCGGCCCCCCGGGCACCGGCAAGACGCTGCTGGCCCGCGCCGTCGCGGGCGAGGCCGGCGTGCCGTTTTTCTCCATCGCCGGCAGCGAATTTGTCGAGATGTTCGTGGGCATGGGCGCGTCCAAAGTGCGCGACCTGTTCAAGCAGGCGGCCGAAAAAGCGCCCTGCATCGTGTTTATTGACGAGATCGACACCATCGGCAAAAAGCGCGACGGCGCCGCGGGCTTTGGCGGCAACGACGAGCGCGAGCAGACGCTCAACCAGCTTTTGACCGAGATGGACGGCTTTGACGCCGCCAAAGGCGTCGTGATCCTGGCCGCCACCAACCGGCCCGAGAGCCTGGACCCCGCGCTGACCCGCCCCGGCCGGTTTGACCGCCGCGTGCCGGTGGAGCTGCCCGACTTAAAAGGCCGCGAGAGCATCCTGCGCCTGCACGCCAAAAAGGTGCGCTTGGGCCCCGACTGTGATTTTTCCATCGTGGCGCGCATGACGCCGGGCGCCTCGGGCGCAGAGCTGGCCAACATCATCAACGAAGCGGCGCTGTGCGCCGTGCGCCACCGCCGCAAGGCGGTCACCCAGTTCGATTTGCAGGAGGCTGTCGATACCATCCTGGCCGGCGCGCAGAAAAAGAACAAGATCCTAAACGACAAAGAAAAGTGCATCGTCGCCTACCATGAGGTCGGCCATGCGCTGGTGGCCGCGCTGCAGACGCACAGCGCCCCCGTGCAAAAGATCACCATTGTGCCGCGCACCTCGGGCGCGCTGGGCTTTACGATGCAGGTGGACGAGGGCGACCACACGCTGATGAGCAAAGAGGAGATCTTAAACAAGATCGCCACGCTGACCGGCGGCCGCGCCGCCGAGGAGGAGGTCTTCCACTCCATCACGACGGGCGCGTCCAACGACATCGAGCAGGCGACCAAGCTGGCCCGCGCGCTGGTGACGCGCTACGGCATGACCGACGACTTTGACATGGTCGCGCTGGAGACCGTGCAGAACCAGTACCTGGGCGGCGACGCCAGCCTGGCGTGCAGCCAGCGCACCGCCGCCGACGTCGACGCCAAAGTCGTCGAGACCGTCAAGGCCGCGCACGAAAAAGCCCGCGCCCTGCTGCGCGACAACCGCCGCAAACTGGACGAGATCGCCCAGTACCTGTACGAAAAAGAGACGATCTCGGGTGAGGAATTTATGCGCATCCTGACCGCGCAGCCACAGCTGCCGGCGTCCAACCCGGCAGAATCCACAAAAGAGCAGGCGTAATTTTGTGCGTTTGTACCTTGACGAACGCCCTGCTGCCCTGTATCATAAAAACAAACATCCGGCGAGAGGGGGGCAACGCAGAATGACGTTGGAAGAATTGCAGGAACTTTTGGCTGAACAGTTCAGCTGCGACGCGTCGGAGCTGGACCACAGCACCGCGCTGGCGGATCTAGGCGCCGACCATGAGGATATGGTGGAGCTGGCCTGGGCCCTGGGCGAGGCGCTGGGCGTCGAGATCGACGAGAACGACCTGAATGTCGAGATGACCGTCGGCGAGTTGTGGCGCCTGGCCCGCGACCTGGAAGAAACCGCCGACGAATAAAGCGTGAATGTCTGCGGCAGACGCCCGGTTTGCTCATTCGCCTGCCGTTCCCGGCCGGTCTGTAGGGGCCGCATGCATGCGGCCCGGCAGGGGTATGCCCCACGCGGGGTTTACGGGGAAATTGCCTGTTTCCGTCGCTCTGTAGGGCGGGCGTTCACGCCCGCCGCACATTGAACATTTTTAAAAATTGTATCGGTTCGGCGGGGGTGAACCCCCGCCCTACAAGGCAAAACAAACAACAGACAACCCACAAACGCCCAACACCCGCAATGTTCGCGGGCGGCATGTATGCCGCCCCTACGCATAGACCAAACGCCGTCGCAACCAAAAAACGGTATGGTAAAACAAACGTGGCGGGCCGCATGCATGCGGCCCCTACAGACCAAGGGAAGCGCCATACCAACCGTAAACGAGCAAGCTGCTTGACGGCGGGGGCTGCGCCCGCAGGCGCGTTTCGTACTGGCGCCGCAGCGCCGTTTCGGAGCGCAACCGGGCCGCAAGGCCCGGCTCTTAGCGCGGAGATGGCCAACCGCCGCGCAGCGGCGGCTCTTAGGCCGGAGATCAAGACCCCGCCCTACCATATAAGGCATACACCATCCGTCCCGCCAGCACCGCGCCGTTTGCCCGGTTTTTTCAAACCGTCGCGCAACGCGCGACACCATAATTTTTCATTTTTCATTTTTCATTTTTCATTTTTTCCAAACTTTCCTGGCCCGCGCGCCGCGCGGGCTTTTGCTGTGTAACGACCACAAAGGGGGTGCACCCATGGCGCAACGCAAACGTGCGCGCCTGGCGCTGCTGGGGCTGCTGCTGGCCGCCGGCCTGCTGCTGATGCTGCTGTACGCCGCGCGCAAGACCGGCTACCATGTGGACGAACTGTATACCTACGAACTGGCGAACTACCCCGGCGGCTTTTACGCCCTGCAGGACGGCTACCTGGACGCCTGGCAGGACGGCGCGCTGTTTGCAAGCGCGCTGCACCCCGCGCAGCCGTTTGACTATAGCATCCCCTGGAACAACCAAAAGATCGACGTCCACCCGCCGCTGTACTACTGCCTGGTGTACACGGCCGAAAGCCTGCTGCCCGGCCTGGGCCTGCCGTGGGTGGGGCTTGTGCCCAACTTCCTTTGCCTGCTGGCGGGCGCGGCGGTGTTGTATGCGGCGGCACGGCGGCTGACCGGCCGGTTCTGGGTCTCGTGGCTGGCGGCGGCGGTGTTTCTGCTCAACGTCGGCACGCAGGGCATGGCGCTGCTGACGCGGATGTACGCGCTGCTGATGCTGGAAACGCTGCTGCTGGCGGCGGCGCATCTCTCGCTGTTTCGCACGGTGCAAAGCGGCGGGCGGCCGCGCTGGGTGTGGCTGGCGCTGGCGGCGGCCACGATGGCCGGCGCACTGACGCAGTATTTCTTTTTGGTGTTCTGCTTTTTCTTTTGCGGGCTGTTCGGGCTGTGGCTGCTGGCGCAAAAGCGCTGGCGCACGGCGCTTGCCTATGCGGCGGCCGAGTTCGGCGGCCTGGCGGCGGCGTACCTGGCCTTCCCCACCATGAAAACGCATATCTTTGGCGGCGCGCGCGGCCAGCAGGCGCTGGGCAGCTTTTTCAGCCTTTCGGCCCTGGGCGATTGGGCCGCCAGCGTCGGCCGCGTGCTGGCGCTGCTGGGCGGGCAGTTCGGCGGGGCGGCGCTGTGGGCGTTTTTGCTGCTTCTGGCCGCCGGCATCCTGTACAAAAAGGGCTGCCGCCTGCGCGGGGACGCGGTGTTTGCCGCCATGCTGGCGCTGGCCGGGGCGCTGTATATCCTGGCCATCAACAAGGCCGCGCCGTTTGAGGCCGACCGCTATTATGTCATGATCTACGGCCCGCTGATTTTGGCCGGGGCGGCGGTGGCCGCGCGGCTGGCCGCGCTGTACCCCAAAGCCGAACCGCTGCTGGCGCTGGCGGTGCTGGTGCCGGTCTTATCCGCCCACCTGACCGTGGGCAACGGTTACCTGTACACCCAGTACGCGGGGCGCGCCCCCGCGCTGGAAGAGACGGCCGCCCTGCCCGCCGTGGTGCTGAACGCCGCCGGGTATGAGGTCGCCCCCGACCTCTTTTTGCCGGAGTTTGCCCGCCGTGAGGCTGTATACCAGGTGGCCGTCGCCACCGACCCGGCCGAGGGCCTGCGCGACGCCGCCGAAACCGGCGCTCTGGACGACGGATTTGTGGTGTACGGCTACACCTGGGACACCGCCGAGCTGCTGACGCTGATCGAAGAAACGTTGGACGTCGCCAGCGCCGAACTGCTTACCGATGTCGCCCGCTGCCCGGTGTACCTTGTAGAAATGAAAAATTAAAAAATAAAAATGAAAAATGATGGTGTCGCGCGTCGCGCGGGGTTTGCGGTTGGCCTGTTGTTTGCCTTACTCTGTAGGGCGGGCGTTCACGCCCGCCGGGGCCGTTCGCCTTTGTTTTTACGTTCTTGGGTAAAGGGGCAAAACCCGTCCCAGCTCTACAAGATTTGGTTGCTTCGCTCGCCGGATGTCTTCCTTTATCTGCGGCAATACGGTTTCTGCCCCGATTCATGGCCCCGGTTCCGGGGCCGCCATTGCGGAACCAACGCTTTGCGTTGGTTTTGCCTGCGGCAAAAAACCGAAAAAGCCGCCGCTAATTCCGAGGCGCGGGGCACGGCCTAGGGCAAATCCAGGGGCCCTTCAGCACCGCCACGCTTTACCATCCGGCAGCATCTGCTGCGTCGCTCAGGCTTGCAATACATACAGTATTGCTGCGCCCTCGCTCCTTGCATCTGCTACCGTCTGGCAAGCGGTTCGGCGCTTCAGGACCACCGGCTTTACCCCAGGTCCTGCGGGCCCCTTTGGAAACCCCGGGGCTTCAAGGGGGTCGCCCGAGACGGTTTCCGTTCCTCACAAGGCAACGGCTCTCTGTTACAATACCGTTTCTTTCCTGCCGGTACGGCTCATCCGGGCTCCCGTTCTGAAACCCCGCCCGCGTTCGCAGGCGGGCCGATCTGTGGCAAACGTCTGCCTTGCCCATTTGCCTGCCGTCCCCGGTCGGTTCGTAGGGCCCTGCCATGCAAAACAAACATACCACCCCTGACCCCCGCGTTCCCCGGCCGCAAAACGGCCGGGGAACGTTTTTTGCCGGGCGGGGCGCAGGGGTCAAAAAAATTCCCGGTTTTTGTAACAACTCGGCAACAAGTGTCGTTATAGTATATAGACAGGATCGCCTGTTTCAGAGAAAGGAGGTACCGCCCCCATGTCTGCCCGTCCCACCGCCGCGCACCGCACACCGTGCGCGGCGCGCCCGCTGCGCGTGCGCCGCAGCGGCGAAGCCTCTTTCGAAATTTCCTTCAAGGACCTGCGCATCGACCTGCGCGCGCACCGCGTCTGGCGCGCCGGGCAGGAGGTCGCGCTGACCCCGCGCGAGTACGCGCTGCTGGAAACGCTTTGGCGCCACCGCGACACCGCGCTGACGCGCGGCGAGCTGCTGGCCGACGCCTGGGGGTACGGCTACATCGGCGTAAGCCGCACCGTCGATGTGCACATCAACCGGCTGCGCCGCAAACTCGGCCTTGCGCGGGAGATCCAGACCGTCTTCAAGGTCGGCTACCGGCTTTCCGCCGCGGGGTAAGGCATTTCCCGGGGCAGGCCTTGCACGGCGCGCGGCCGGGTGCTACAATGGTCGTAAAAAAACCGGGAGGCATCTTATGGAACGCATGGCATGGCGCGGGCGCATCAAGCCCGGCTGCAAGGCGGAGTACATCCGCCGCCACAACGAGATCTGGCCCGAGATGGTCGAGGTCCTCAAAGCGGCGGGCATCTGCAACTACACGATCTTTGCCGACGGCGACGAGCTGTTCGGCTACTATGAGTGTGCGCGCGGCGTCGCATTTGCCGAGCGCACGCAGGCCGAAAGCGCCGTCGTCGACCGCTGGAACGCCTACATGGCCGACATTCTGGAACTCGTCATGGACCCCTCCACCGGCGCGCAGCCCAAACTGGAACCGGTGTTCCGGCTCGACTGAAAGGCCCTGTCTGCCCCCCGCGCGGCGGGTAAAACGTGACCCGGCATTTTATCTATCAAAAAAGGCATGGACCTGAGGTCCATGCCTTTTTGTTTAGCGTTTCTTTGGTCCTTTCTTTGCAAAGAAAGGACAACCGCCCTTACTCGTTTTCCTCGCCCGCGTCGGCGGCCTCGTCGGCGCGCTCGGCAGCCTCGATGGCGGCCAGCTCCTCGGCCGTGGGTTCGGCGTCGTCGCCGGCGTCGGCCTCAACGGCAGCGGTCTCGGCGGTATCGTCGCGGTCGACGCGCGCCACCATGGCGACCTTATCGCCCTCGGTCATGCGCATGACGCGCACGCCGCCGCCGTAGCGGCTCTGGACGTTGATGTCCGACGCATGCAGCCGGATCAGGATGCCGTTCTGGCTGATCAAGATCAGGTCGTCGGTCTCGTCCACGATCTTGATGCCGGCCACGCCGCCCTTGGCATAGTTGCGGATGCCCAGCCCGCCGCGGCGGGTGATGCGGTAATCGTCGATGCGGCTGCGGCGTCCCTTGCCTTCCTCGGTGATGGTCAGCACGGTGGCCCCGGCGCGGCAGACGCCGGCGCCCACGACATAGTCGCCCTCGCGCAGTTTGATGACCCGCACGCCGTGGCCGGTACGGCCCATGGCGCGGGCGTCGCGCGCGTTGAAGTGGATGGCCGCGCCGTCGTGGGTGGCCACCACGATCTCGTCGTCGGCGTTCGTCAGGTGGCTCCACACCAGCGCGTCGCCGTCGTTGAGCGCGATGGCGATCAGCCCCGCCTTGCGGATGTTGCGGAACTGCGAAAGCGGCGTGCGCTTGATCAGCCCCTGCCGCGTCACCATCGTCAGGTAGGTGTTCTCCTCATCGGCTTTGGCGCTCTGCTGCAGCATCAGGGTGACCTTTTCGCCCTCCTGCAATTGCAGCAGGTTGACGATGTGGCTGCCCTTGGCCGTGCGGCTGCCTTCCGGCACCTGGTAGCCTTTCAGGCGGTAGACGCGGCCCTGGTCGGTCATGAACAGCATGTAGTCATGCGTCGAGCCGACGAACAGTTCCTCGGTAAAATCTTCGTCCTTCTGGGTCATGCCCTGCACGCCGCGGCCGCCGCGGTTCTGCGCCTGGTAGGTGTCCAGCGTCGTGCGCTTGATATACCCCTCGTGCGTCAGCGTAAAGACGCAGGTCTCCTCGGGGATGAGGTCCTCGATGTCCACCTCGCCCGAGACCGCCTCGATGGAGGTGCGGCGCTCATCGCCGTACTTTTCGGCCAGGGCGCTCAGGTCGTCCTTGACGATGCGCTTGACGTGCTCGTCGTTTGCAAGAATATCCTTATAATCGGCGATGGCGGCGCGCAGCTCGTCGAGTTCCTGCTCGATCTTCAGGATCTCCAGCCCGGCCAGGCGGCCCAGCTGCAGCTTGACGATGGCGTCGGCCTGCGGCTCGTCAAAGCCGAAGTTCTCCATCACGGCGGCGCGGGCCTCGGCAAAGCCGCCCTTGCACGCGCGGATCGTCGCAATGATCTCATCGACGATGTCGACGGCCTTGTGCAGGCCTTCCAGGATATGCTCGCGCTCCTGCGCTTTTTTGAGGTCGAACGCCGTGCGCCGGCGGATGACTTCTTTCTGGAAGTCGAGGTACCGCTCCATCATGGTTTTTAAGCTCATGATCTTGGGCACGCCGTCGTCCAGCGCCAGCATGATGACGCCGACGGTATCCTGCAATTGGGTATAGCGGTAGAGCTGGTTGAGCACCACCTGGGGGTTCGCGTCCTTCTTGATCTCGATGACGATCTTCATGCCGGTGCGGCTGGAACTTTCGTCGTTGAGGTCCGAGATCCCGTCGATGCGCTTGTCCTTGACGAGGTCGGCGATGGACTCGATCAGGCGGGTCTTGTTGACCATGTAGGGGATCTCGGAGATCAAAATCTCATACCGGCCGTTTTTCTTTTCGACGATCTCGGCGCGGCCGCGCAGGGTGATTTTGCCGCGGCCGGTGGCGTAGGCCGCCCGGATGCCGGACCGCCCCATAATGATGCCGCCGGTGGGGAAATCCGGCCCTTTGACGTGTTCCATCAGCCCGGCCAGGTCGATGTCGGGGTCGTCCATCAGCGCGGCCATGCCGGCCACGACCTCGCGCAGGTTGTGCGGCGGGATGTTGGTGGCCATGCCGACGGCGATGCCCTGGCTGCCGTTGACCAGCAGGTTGGGGAACCGGCTGGGCAGGACGTGGGGCTCCTTTTTGGTCTCGTCAAAGTTGGGGTCCCAGTCGATGGTGTCCTTCTCGATATCGGTCAGCATCTCGCAGGCCATCTTGGACATGCGGGCCTCGGTATAACGGTAGGCGGCCGGGGGGTCGCCGTCGATGGAACCGAAGTTGCCCTGGCCGTCCACCAGCGGGTAACGCAGGCTGAAATCCTGCGCCAGGCGCACCATGGCGTCGTAAACGCTGGCGTCGCCGTGCGGATGGTAGGAGCCCAGCACCGCGCCGACGGTATCGGCCGATTTGCGGTAGGGGTGCTGGGGGTCGTTGCCGCGCTCGTGCATCGTGTACAAAATGCGCCGGTGCACGGGTTTCAGGCCGTCGCGCACATCGGGCAGCGCGCGCGCCACGATGACCGACATCGAGTAGTCCAAAAATGCGGTCTCGATCTCCTGTTTGACGTCGCGCTCAATGACCTTGGTACCGGACCCCGGCACCATGATGATATTTTCTTCCATGCAGTTACCACCTTACTGAAAGCGTGTAAAAAAGGTTGTTGCGTGTTTTTTGCATCGTGACCGCGTTTTCCCTTATGCGTAGGGGCGGCATACATGCCGCCCGGCAGGGGTCTTTGTCCGCGCGGGGTTCACGGGCCATGGTATGGTCTGCGCCTGCACCGGGAACGGGTTTTGTTTTTTCGTGTTCGCGGGCGGCATCTATGCCGCCCCTACAAACGCCCGGTACCGTTTTTGCCATCCAAACCGATGCACACCCGGCGCCGGTCACCCCTTGCCGTCTAAAACCCATTGCCGTGGGTTATTCTCGATATACCGGGCGATCTCGTCATGGTCCTGCTGGCCGCGGATGACATGCTCATAATAGGACCGCTGCCATACCGGCCCCCCGGCCGCACGGCTGACGCTGGCTTTCCATGCGTTCATCACACGCGGTACGGTGGCGGCGCTCTGTGTGCCGGGGCCATTGCATCCAATGACCAACACCATATGCACGTGGTCGGGCATGATCACATAGGTCTCTACCGTTACGCCCGGGTAATGCTCCCCGACCGCCAATAAATTTTGTTCGGCGGCCCGGCCAAGGCTGCTCAACACCGTGTGTGCCTGCGCCGCTTCCCCGGTGACCGTACCCAACGACCGCGCGCGGTTTTTTGTGCATACGGTGATGAAATAATAGGCGCCGGCGCCGTACCGGTTTTGCGGCAGGCGCACGGTCTTGCGCTGCGGCCCCATCACACATCCAAATTCGCGAACTTGGCGTTTTTGACGATGAACTGGCGGCGGGGTTCCACCTGCTCGCCCATCAGCACGCTGAACGCCTCGTCGGCGCGCTCGGCGTCCTCGATCTTGATCTGCACGATGACGCGGTTGTCGGGGTTCATCGTCGTCTCCCACAGCTGGTCGGGGTTCATCTCGCCCAAACCTTTGTAGCGGCTGATCTTGGCGCCCGGCATCTCGGCCGAAAGCAGCTTCATCTCGTCGTCGTTGTAGGCGTACTTGACGGTCTGCCCCTTTTGCAGCTTGAACAGCGGCGGCTGCGCCACATACACATACCCGTGCTCGATCAGCGGCCGCATATAGCGGAAGAAGAAGGTCAGCATCAGCGTGCAGATATGGCTGCCGTCGACGTCGGCATCGGCCATGATGAAAATTTTATGGTACCGCACCTTGCTGATGTCGAACTCGTCGCCGATGCCGGTGCCCAGCGCCGTCACGACGGGCATCAGCTTGTCGTTGCCGTAGATGCGGTCGGCGCGCGCCTTCTCAACGTTGAGCATCTTGCCCCACAGCGGCAGGATCGCCTGGATGTTGGAGTCGCGCCCCATCTTGGCCGAGCCCCCGGCCGAGTCGCCCTCCACGATAAACAGTTCGGTCTTGCTGGGGTCTTTCTCGTGGCAGTCGGCCAGTTTGCCGGGCATGCGGTTGCTTTCCAGCGCGCTCTTGCGGCGCACCAGGTCGCGCGCCTTTTTGGCCGCGGCGCGGGCGCGCGCCGCCTGGGTGGCTTTTTCCAAAATGGCCTTGGCGGCGGCGGGGTTTTCCTCAAAATACTCGGTCAGCGCCTGGTACACAACGCCGCTGACCAGACCCTTGATGAAGGTGTTGCCGAGCTTGGCCTTGGTCTGGCCCTCGAACTGGGCTTCCTGCAATTTGACGCTGATGACGGCGATGATGCCCTCGCGCGCGTCGGGGCCGGAGAGGTTCTCGTCCTTATCCTTCAAGATGCCCTTGGCGCGGCCGTACTCGTTGAGCACGCGGGTCAGCGCCAGCTTAAAGCCTTCCTCATGGGTGCCGCCTTCCGGCGTGTGGACGTTGTTGGCAAAGCTCAGCAGCAGTTCGTTGTAGCTGTTGTCGTAGTATTGCAGCGCCACCTCGGCCACGGCGCCCTGGCCCTCGCCTTTCATGTAGATGACCTGGGGGTTCAGCGGCGTCAGGTCGCGGCGCTCGCGCAGGTAGCTCACGAAAGAGCGGATGCCGCCCTCATAGCACATCGTCTCGCTGCGGGCGTCGTTGTCGGCGTCCTGCTCGTCGGCGGGGCGGTCGGCGGCCGGGCGCTCGTCGGTCAGCGTGATGCGCACGCCGCCGTTCAAGAACGCTTCCTCGCGCAGGCGCTTGAGCAGCGTCTCGTACCGGTAGAGCGTCGTCTCCTTGAACATCTCGGGGTCGGGCTTAAAGGTGACCGTCGTGCCGGTGGACGCCGCCACGCCGATCTTTTTCAGCTCACCGTCGGGTTTGCCGCGGGTAAAGCGCTGCTCATACTCGGCGCCGTCGCGGCGCACGCGGACGACGAGCCACTCGGACAGGGCGTTGACGACCGACGCGCCGACGCCGTGCAAACCGCCCGCGACCTTGTAGCCGGAATCCTCGCCGCCGAACTTGCCGCCGGCATGGAGCACGGTGTACACGACGGTAACAGCCGGGATGCCCAGCTTGGGCTGGATGTCCACGGGGATGCCGCGGCCGTTGTCCGAAACTTCGATGATGTTGCCGGGCTTGATGGTGACTTCGATGTGGGTGCAGTAGCCGGCCAGCGCCTCGTCGATGGAGTTGTCGACGATCTCGTACACGAGATGGTGCAGCCCGGACGGCCCGGTGGAACCGATGTACATGCCGGGGCGTTTGCGCACGGCCTCCAGGCCTTCCAATACCTGGATCTGCGCGCCGCCGTAAGCGTGGTCGGTCGCGGTATCGCTGTTTACTTCGCGGATGATGTCTTCTGCCATGAAGTCGTGACCTCCTGGGACTCTGTAAAAAATGAAAAATTAAAAAATAAAAATGAAAAATGATGGTGTTCCGCGGCCTGCGGCCGCTCAAAAAATCAAGTTTTCGGTGTGGTAGAACACCGCGATCACCTGTTTACGGGTCATTTGACGTTTGTTTTGCTCTGTAGGGCGGGCGTTCACGCCCGCCGCAAACTGTGCGGTATTGCCCCTGCATGGATCCTCTGTTGTGAATCTCGGTCTGTAGGGGCCGCATGCATGCGGCCCGCGAACATTGCGGAAACCGCCCGTTTATGGGTTGTATGACGTTTATCTTTCCTTGTAGGGCGGAGTCTTGACCCCGCCGCACATTATAACGTTTTAAAAAAATCATTGGTTCGGCGGGCGTGAACGCCCGCCCTACAAACCGGCGGGAACAGGCAATTTTCCCGCAAACCCCGCGCGTGGAACACCCCTGCCGGGAGGCATATATGCCGCCCCTACAAACCGACCGGGGACGGCAGGCAAATGGGTAAGGCAGACGTTTGCCGCAGACCCGCCCGCCTGCGAACGCGGGCGGGGTTTCAGAACGGGAGCCCGGATGAGCCGTACCGGCAGGAAAGAAACGGTATTGTAACAGAGAGCCGTTGCCTTGTGAGGAACGGAAACCGTCTCGGGCGACCCCCTTGAAGCCCCGGGGTTTCCAAAGGGGCCCGCAGGACCTGGGGTAAAGCCGGTGGTCCTGAAGCGCCGAACCGCTTGCCAGACGGTAGCAGATGCAAGGAGCGAGGGCGCAGCAATACTGTATGTATTGCAAGCCTGAGCGACGCAGCAGATGCTGCCGGATGGTAAAGCGTGGCGGTGCTGAAGGGCCACTGGATTTGCCCTGGGCCGTGCCCCGCGCCTCGGAACTAGCGGCGGCTTTTTCGCTTCCTTTTTGGCCGGACAAAAAGGAAGGGTATCTGGCAAGCGAGAAAACCAAATCTTATAACGCACGGGGCGGGAGCAGCAACGTTACCCAAGAACGTAAAAACAAGGCAGACGTCCACGGCGGGGGTTCACCCCCGCCCTACAAACCGGCGGAAACGGGCAATTATCCCATAAACCCCACGTGACCGTAACCCCCCTACAGACCGGCCGGGAACGGCAGACGAATGGGCAATCTAAATGCTGGCCGCTCCTCGCTACCACTCCACCCGCTCCATGCGTTTTTTCAGCGCGGCGGGCGAAAGCGGGCTCAGGTACACCGCGCCACCGGCGAAATCCGTCACGATAAAACTTTTGGGCAGCGTGCCCGGCGCGCACAGGTCGGCCACCGCGCCCTCGGCCTCGGCGCTGCGGAAATACGCCTCGGTCCGGCGCGACGCGCCCGCGGTGTCCAGGTCAAAGACGCCCAGCACATCGCGGGTGTTCAGCACAAAATCCTGCCCGGCGTGGAAATACATCGCGCTCCCCCTCTGTGGGCCTTACGGCGGCGTGCGCCGCCCGCCCGTGGCCGCGCTACAGCGGCGTGTCGGACGCCTGCCCGCCCTTTACGTAGACGATCTTGCCGCTGGTGCGCGCAAAGGCCGCCGTGTCGCAGGTCGTCACGATGGTCTGGTGCTCGCCCATGCGCGTCAGCAGGTAGGTCTGGCGCTCGTCGTCCAGCTCGCTCAGCACGTCGTCCAGCAGCAGCACCGGGTGCTCGCCAAACAGCTCGCCCACCACGGTGGCCTCGGCCAGTTTCATCGCCAGCACGCAGCTGCGCTGCTGGCCCTGGCTGCCAAACACGCGGGCTGGCTGGCCGTCCAGCTGCAGGTCCAGGTCCTCGCGGTGGGGGCCTGCCAGGCAGAACCCCGCGCGCAGCTCGCTGGCGCGCACCGCCGCCAGTTTTTCAGCCAGCGCGTCGGCGGTGGGGGCCGGCGCACAGCACTGGTAGCGCAGCGTGAACGCCTCGGCCCCGTGGCTGATCTCGGCATAGTTCTGCGCGGCCCTGGGGGCCAGCGCGTCGCAAAATTGCTGGCGGTGCGCCATGATCTGCCCGCCGTAGCCGGCCAGCTGCTCATTGTAGGCGTCCAGCAGCAGCGCGGCGTCGGGCGTCTGGTCCCAGTGCTTTAACAGCGCGTTTTTCTGCGCCACCAGCCGCATATACCGCCGCAGCGCCACCAGGTAGGGCCGGTAGACCTGGCAGAGGGCAGAATCCAAAAACCGCCTGCGCCCTTCCGGCCCGCCTTTGACGAGCGCCAGCAGGTCGGGCTCAAACACAACGGCCTGGAAATTGCCCGCCAGCGCGGCCGCGCGGCCGACGTCGGCGCCGTTGAGTTTGGCCGTGCGCCCGGGGCGTGCGCTGCCCTTGGCGCCCACCGTCAGCCGGATGGCTTTGTCACAGCCCTCGCTCTCGACGCTGCCCTCCAGCACCGAGAACTCCGCCCCGCGGCGGATGAGCTCGGCGTCCTTGGCGCCGCGGAAACTCTTGCCGCCGGTCAGCAGCCAGACTGCTTCCAGCAAGTTGGTCTTGCCCTGGCCGTTGGGGCCGCACAGCACCGTTAAGTGCGGGTCTGGGTGCAGCACGGCGTGGGCGATGTTGCGGTGGTCGGTCAGTTCCAGGCTGCTCAGCCGCATTACGCGCCCTCCGCGACCTGCACGGCCCGGCCGTCCAGCTCCACGACGTCGCCGGCGCGGCATTTGCGCCCGCGCATCGTGCACACTTCGCCGTTGACCAGCACCGCGCCGCCCTGGATCAGCTCCTTGGCTTCGCCGCCGGTCTCGCACAGGCCGGCGAATTTCAGCAGCGCGTCGAGTTTGATGAACTCGGTATGGATACGGATCTTTTCCATGCATCAGACCTCGTTTTTAAAGCGCACCGGCAGCACCAGGTAGATAAAGTCTTTGCCTTCCTCCGGCAGCAGCTTGACGGGGCTCAAGGGGCCGTTGATCTCCAGCACCATCCGCTCGCATTTCGAGTAGCGCAGCGCGTCCAGCAGGTACCGGTTGTTGAAGCCGATCTCCACCTTGTCGCCGGTCATGGCGACGGGTTCCAGCTCGTCGACGACCTTGCCCAGCGGGGTCTGGCAGCGCACGGTGATCTTGTCCTCCTCAAAGGTGATGCGCAGCGGGTTTTTCAGCCGCTCGGTGATGATGAGGCTGCACCGCTCGATGGTGTTGATAAAGCTGCGGCAGTCCACCGTCACGCGGGTCTTTTTCTCTTTGGGCAGCACGCCCTCATAGTTGAGGAAATCCCCCTCGATCAGGCGGCTCATGATGGTGTAGCCGTTGGTCGTGAACACGACGTAGCGGCGGTTGGCGTCGATCTTGACGGGGTCGTCCGGCCCGCCCAGGATCTTGAGCAGCTCCTGCAGCGTCTTGGCCGGGATGATGATGCGGATATCGCGCGTACACTCGACGTCGCGCTGGATGATGGCCAGCCGGTACCCGTCCAGCGCCACGATGGTCAGGCTGCCCGGCTCAATGACGAACAGCTCGCCGGTGTGGGCGGGTTTTTTGTCGTCCTGGCTGACGGCGTAGATGGTCTTTTCGATGAGTTCCCGCATCATGCTGGTGGGGATGGTCATGGTATTGTCGGCGCCGGTCACCGGCAGGCTGGGGTAGTCCGACGCGTTGAGGGTGGGGATCTCAAACTCCGCCACGCCGCCGCTGATGACGGCCTGGCCGTCGTCGGTCAGCTCGATGCGCACATCGCCCGCCGGCATGCGGCTGACCAGCGAGAGCAGCAGCTTGGCTTCCAGCACCGTCTCTCCGGGCACCAGGACGTTGCACTCGATGGTGGTGGTGATGCCCATCTCCATATCGTAGCCGGTCAGCGTCAGGTTGAAACCCTCGGCTTTCAGGTAGACGCCCTCCAGCACGGGGATGGCCGAGCGGTTGGTGATGGCGCGGGACACGCCCTCAATGGCCGAGGCCAGCAGTGTTTTTTCGCATTCAAATTTCATGGGTAAGGTCCTTTCCCGGTCTTTGGTAAGGGGTTCGACCGTGTAAAACAACCAGGGGTGTATTTTTTTAACAGAACCGCCCTGGTTTGGGGCAAAGGCGGGTCCTGTTTTTTCGGTTTTGTGTGCAGTAACTAAATAACTATCTTCGTAGTCGTAGTAGGGGCGGTGGAAACGGGGGAAAACTGCCGCGCCCCGCACGGCGGCTGCAAAAACCGGCGTTTGGTTTTTCCGGTTTGACGGTGGAGAAACCGGTGGAGAAGGTGTAAAACCCGCGTTTTGCACCCCCGCCGGGGAAAACGGGCTGTTGAAAAGGGAAAAAGTAGTTTAAAATTAAAAACCTGAGAAAATTAAAAATTAAAAAATAAAAATGAAAAATTAAGGTAGACCGCGGCCTGCGGCCGCTCAAAATTTAGGCTTGCGATGGGATACAACACCGCGGCTGCCCGGGTATGGTTTGCAGGGCTTTTATCATGCATTGTAGGGCGGGGGTTTACCCCCGCCGCGGACGTCTGCCTTATGGTAACGTTTTTGGGCAAAGGGGCAGAACCCGGCCCGGCTCTATAAGATTAGGTTTCTTCGCTCGCCGTATGTCTTCCTTTTTGACCGGCCAAAAAGGAAGCGAAAAAGCCGCCGCTAGTTCCGAGGCGCGGGGCACGGCCAAAGGGGCCTGCGGGCCCCTTTGGAAACCCCGGAGGTCTGATGGGGTCGCCCGAGACGGTTTGCGTTTCTCACAAGGCAAATGCTCTCTGTTACAATACCGTTTCTTTCCTGCCGGTACGGCTCATCCGGGCTCCCGTTCTGAAACCCCGCCCGCATTCGCAGGCGGGCCAACCTGCCGGATGCCTGGTGCTTATTTGGCAAACATCCTCTTCCCGGACGGTTTGTAGGGGAGGCATATAGGCCATGCCGCATTTCCATTGACACCGACGGTACGGTATGCGTACCAACACGCGGGGTTCCCGGTTCGTTGCCCGTTTCCCTCGTTCTGTAGGGCGGGCGTTCACGCCCGCCGCACATTTTTAATTTTCCATTTGCCTCACGTCCGCACGTTTTTGATGATGTCGCTGCACGTTTCTTTCAGGTGCTGGTCGCGGGCGATGTTTTCGGCCATCGTCTTGATGGAATACACAACCGTCGAATGGTCGCGCTGGAACTCCTGCCCGATGGCCTCCATGCTCATGCCGGTCACCTCGCGGATGATGTACATCGTCATCTGCCGCGCGGCGCTGACGTTGGCGTTGCGCTTTTTGCCGCGGATGTCCGCCGGCATGACGTTGTAGGTGCGCGCCACTTCGTTCAAGATCTTCTCGATCGTCACCGGGATGGGCTGGCTGTCGTTGAGGGTGTCCTTGATGGCGGTCGTCGTCACGCCGATGCAGGGGGCGATGCCCTCCAGCATGTAATAGGCGTTGAGCTTTTTGACCGCGCCCTCCAGCTGGCGGATGTTCTGCTTTAAGTGGTTGGCGATGTACTCGGCCACGTCGTCGGGCAGTTTCAGGCTCAGCAGTTCGGCCTTGCGCTTGACGATGGCGACGCGGGTCTCAAAATCCGGCGGCTGGATGTCGGCGGTCAGGCCCCACTCAAACCGGGTGCGCAGGCGTTCCTCCAGGCTTTTGATCTCCTTGGCGGGGCGGTCCGACGCAATGACGATCTGCCGCCCGTCGTTGTGCAGCGTGTTGAAGGTGTGGAAAAACTCCTCCTGCGTGCTCTCTTTGCCGGCCAGAAACTGGATGTCGTCGATCAGCAGCACGTCCGCCTCGCGGTATTTCTGGCGGAACTGTTCGGTCGTCGCGGTCTTGACGGCGGTGATGATCTCGTTGGTGAACATCTCGCAGTCGACGTAGACGATGTTGTAGTCGGGGTGGTTTTTCTTGATCTCGACCTGGATGGCGTTGAGCAGGTGCGTCTTGCCCAGGCCCGACGGCCCGTAGATGAACAGCGGGTTGTATGCGCCCGAGGGGTTGGCTGCCACCGCCTGCGCCGCCGCATAGGCAAACTGGTTGGACGGGCCCTTGATGAAGTTTTCAAACGTGAAGGCGTACCGGCCGCTGGGCAGCTGCCGTTCGCGCAGCTCTTTCAGGGCCTGTTCGCCGGTGATCTTTTCCTCTTCCTCTTCCGGCTGCGGCGTCACGAACGCGATCTCCACATCAAACCCCAATACCGACTTGAACGCTTCTTTCAGCAGCACGGTGTAGCGGTCCGCCACGATGCCCATGGTGAAGGCGTTGCGGATCTCCAGCGTGACGGTGTTGGAATTTTCAAAGCTGACGGCCTTGATGGGCTTGATGTAATACTCAAAAGTCGCGTCGGAGGTATGGTCGCGGCAATACTCCTTGGCCGCTTCCAATACGTCGTTGATAGAATCCATGTCGAACGATATTCCCCACTTCCTGTTAAAAATCGCGCCCTACGGTACCGCAAGGGCGCAGAAACACTGCATACAGTATACCACAAAACAACGTGCAAAACAATGCCCTATTTATAATAAAGTAGGAAAAAGTGAACCACTTTTGCGAAATGCCGGGTACCATTTGGGAAATGTTTGGGAAACAAGATGTAGTGGGGCGCGGCGCCTGTGGCCACAACTGTGCGCAGCTGCGAAAAAAAGAACGCGAAAAATGCGCGCAGACCCTTGACAAACGCCGCAGGTATCGCGTATAATCTAAGTCTGCAAGGCTGCCCCCGTATGGGCAAAGCCAAAAGTATCACCCATACCGGGAGCTTATATAGGAGGAATGAAGAAATGAAGCGTACTTTCCAGCCGAAGAAGCGTCAGCGCAGCCGCGTGCATGGTTTCCTGCAGCGCATGGCCACCAAGAACGGCCGCAAGGTGCTGGCCCGCCGCCGCGCCAAGGGCCGCAAGAGCCTGACGGTCTGAGCATAAGGCAAAAAGAAGAACAAAGGGTTGCTGGCAACGCCAGCAGCCCTTTTTTCGGAGAATCAACGGGGGCAACAGTCGCGCACGGCGGTGCCTAACGCTCCTGTTTCCCCCATTTGGATCCCCTTTCGACAAAATTTACCCCAAAACCGCGCACTCGTCGCGGGCTCCTCGCACACAATTTTGGGGTAAATTTCCCTGGTTGTGTCACCGCCGTCGGCACATGTCCGCCGGCGGCGACGGATTTTTCATTTTACCCTGGTGAAGTTATGCGCTATCGCACACTGAACAGAAACTGGCAGTACAACCGCGTCTACGGGCGCGGCAAAAGCTACGTGCACCCGCACGTGGTGTTGTATGTGGCCAAAAACCGCACAGGGCAAACGCGCATCGGGCTGACGGCCACCAAAAAGGTCGGCGGCGCGGTGCAGCGCAACCGTGCGCGGCGGGTGATGCGGGCGGCTTTGTGCGAACACCTCTCGCCAAATTGCGGCGGGTATGATATAATATTGGTGGCGCGCGGCCAGACCCCGCGGCTGAAAAGCACCCAGCTGAGCAAGACGCTGGGCAAGCTGTTCGCCAAGGCCGGCCTGCCGGACCGCGCGCAGGACGCCGAATGACCCGGGTGCTGATCGCGCTGCTGCGCGGCTACAAGCGATATATCAGCCCGCATTTAGGGCACCATTGCCGGTTTGTCCCCACCTGCAGCGAGTACGCCATGCAGGCGCTGGCCGTGCACGGCCTGGGCAAGGGCCTGCTGCTGACGGTGTGGCGGCTGCTGCGCTGCAACCCGTTTGGCAAGTTCGGCTACGACCCCGTGCCGGAAAAAGGCCGCTGGGTCAGCGACGAACGCAGGCTGACGCGGGAAAAGCTGTGAAAATGAAAAATGAAAAATTGTGGTGTCCCGCGGCCTGCGGCCGCTAAAAAATGCTGCCGTTCCCGGCCGGTCTGTGGGGGCCGCATGCGGCCCGTAAACCTTCCGCCACCACCTGGTTTCCGGAAACATAGACGCGGTACCGGGTGTTTGTAGGGGCGGCATATATGCCGCCCGGCAGGGGTGCGCCCCGCGCGGGGTTCCCGGTTGGTTGCCCGTTTACCTCGCCCTGTAGGGCGGGCGATTTCGCCCGCCGAACCGATGATTTTTTTAATTTTTATATGTGCGGCGGGCGTGAACGCCCGCCCTACAATACGTGATATACGCCATACAAACCGTAAACGGGCGGTAACGCACCGTTTCGGCGGGCGGCATGTATGCCGCCCCTACGCATAGACCGAACGCCGTCGCAATGCAAAAACGGTATCACAAGGCGAACGCCCGCGGGCCGCATGCATGCGGCCCCTACAGGCCGGAGCAAACACGCAACAAACCATAAACCCCACAAGAGGCAGACGGCCACGGCGGGCGTGAACGCCCGCCCTACAACGCAACATAAACGCCCTGCAAACCATACCCGGGCGGCCGCGGCGTTGTATCACACCGCAAACCAAATTTTTTCGCGGCAAAGCCGCGAGTCCACCATCATTTTTCATTTTTATTTTTTAATTTTTAATTTTTTTTCGCTTCTCATGTCTTTGCGCTGCGCGGCAAAGACCTACGTTAAAATACACGCTTCCGGGCGCAGCCGGGGCAGAATGGACACGCTATGCAAATTTTCTACTTTTTGGCCATCATTTTAGGCCCGCTGGTCAAGCTGCTGTACACCTTCATCGGCAACTATGCGGGCACCATGATCGTCGCCACCATCCTCATCAAGCTGGCAATGTTCCCGCTTTCGCTGCACCAGCAAAAGTCCACCGCCAAGATGTCGGTGTTCCAGCCGCTGATGAACGAGATCCAGCAAAAGTACAAAAACGACCCCCAAAAACAGCAGGAAGAACTCCTGCGCCTGCAGCAGGAACACGGCTTTAACCCCATGGCCGGCTGCCTGCCCATGCTGCTGACGATGCTGGTGCTGTTCGGCTTCCTGGGCGTCGTGTACTACCCCGTGCAGTACATCTTCGGCGTGCCGGCCGACGCCATCCAGACCGCGTGTGAGAGCCTTGGCATCGCCAGCGCCAACACCGCCACCATGCAGACGGCGCTGATCCAGGCCATCCACAACGGCGCCGTCATCGACCCGTCCATCATCTCCGCCGACATCGTCACCGAGATCCAGAACTTCAACACGATGTTCTTCGGCATGGATATGTGCGACATCCCCGGTTTCCACCTGACGCCGATCGCCGTCTTCCCGGCTGTCGCCGCCATCACCATGATCGTCAGCTACATCGTCACCCAGAAACTCTCCGGCATGGGCGGCCAGATGCAGGGCAGCATGAAGGTCATGATGTGGGTCATGAACCTGATGTTCGTATCCTTCTGTTTCAACGCGCCGGTCGGCTTCTCGCTGTACTACGGCGTGTCCAACATCTTCCAGATGGGGCAGAGCTTTGTGATGTACCGCATCTACAGCCCCGAAAAGTTCAAGGCCCAGTATGAGGCCGAGCTCGCAGCCAAGCGCGCCGAGCGCAAGAAAAAGCACACCGTGACCGTGGAAGAAAACGGCAAGACCGTGACCAAAGAGGTCAACCTGGCCGAGGCCAGCCGCCTGCGCCTGGAACTGGCGCGCCAGCGCGAAACCGAACTGTATAAGGATGAACGGACCACCCCGTTGAACCCGTAAGGAGGTAGCAACTATGCGCAGTATCGAAATGAGCGCCCGCACCGTCGAGGCCGCGGTCGAAGCCGCCTGCGAGGCCCTGGGCGTCAGCCGGGACGACCTCAACGTCAGCTACGAAGTGCTGGAGTTCCCCGCCCGCAAATTCTTCAAGACCATCCCCGCCAAGGTCCGCGTGACCGTCGAGGAGCCGGAGGCCGAGACCGTGCAGCCCGCCGCCCCCGCCCCGGAAAAGGCCCCCGCCGAGACCCCCGCGCCCGAAACCACCGCCGCCCCGGCGGCGGAAACGCCGTCTGCCCCCGCCGCCGAAGCGCCGGCCGAGGCCGGCGACGAGGAGAAACCCCTCGACATCGCCGCCGACGCGCGCCTGCAGGCCGCCGTCGACTACCTGACGCCAATCTTTACGCTGATGGGCGTTGAGGACTTCACCTTCTCGGCGCTGCAAAAGGGCGAGGCGACGATCCTGCGCGTCAACGGCAGCCACATGGGCGCGCTGATCGGCCGCCGCGGCGAGACGATGGAGAGCCTGTCCTACCTGGCCAGCCTCGTCGTCAACCGCATGGAAGGCCCCTACGTCAAGCTGGGGCTGGACGTCGGCGGCTACCGCGGCAAGCGCGAGGGCGACCTCGAAGCGCTGGCCCGCCGCATTGCCGAGCGGGTCATCCGCACCGGCTGCTACTACGAGATGGAACCTATGAACCCCTATGAGCGGCACATCATCCACACGGCGGTGGCCGCCATCGACGGCGTGCGCAGCGAGAGCACTGGCGACGGGGTGTCCCGCCGCGTCGTGATCTACTCCACCGACCCGGATGCCAGCAACCTGCCCGACCGCGACAACGCCCGCAATGCGCGCGGCGGCCATGGCCGCCGCGACGGGCGCCGCCGTGATGGTCGTGACGGCCGCCGCAGCGACCGCAGCCGCGGCCGCGGTGGGCGCGGCGACCGCCGGCGCGAGGGTGGCCCCCGTTACAGCGGCGCGCGCGGCAGCGCCCCGGCCCGCGAATTTGCCGAGACCCCGCGCGACCCCGACGCCAAGCCCTACGCCCCCAAAGTGACCGAGCATATCCACGACGGCGACGATTTCGCCTTCGGCAAGATCGAGCTGTAACCCCGCAAACGAGAAACCCGCCCCGGCTGAAAAGCCGGGGCGGGTTTGCTTATGCGGGCGGTCTATTTCAGCTGCTGCACCAAAAACTCGGCGGTCACGGTGCACAGCGTTTCGTCCAGGCGGGCGGTGGCGGCGTCGTCCGCGCCGTAGAAATTGTGGTTGCCGTCCACAAACGGTTCCAGGACCACACGCCCTTCGCCCAGGCTTTCGACGGTGGCAATGGTCTCGCTCTGGGTGGTCTCGCTGATGGGCCCCTCGTTGCCGCTGTAGATCAGCAGCACCGGCAGCCCGCAGGCGCGCAGCGCGGCGTTGGGGTCGCTCTCGCGCATGCCGCGCACGAACTCGGCGCTGATCGCAACGCCCCACTTGGTGCTCGCCTGGCCGTTGGCCTCAGCCTCGGCGGCCAGGGCCTCCACCACGCTGAAATCCTCGATGTTCAAAAATTCCAGCCCCTGCAGCCCGGCGCCGTTGGCGGGGCTCCACAGGGCCAGCGCCGCCACAGGGTACTGGCCATCCTGCGGGTACAGGCTCACCAGCCGCCCGCCCATGCTGTGGCCCACCAGCCCAATGGTGCCGTCCACGCCGTACTCGCTTTGCAAAAAGGCGATGGCGCTGTTTACGTCGTCGGTCATGCTGGCCAGCGAGTATTCGGTGTAAGGCTCGGTGCTGCTGCCGCAGCCGGCAAAATCCATCCGCACGGTGGCGATGCCCAGCTCCGCCAGTTTGGCGGCCAGCGTGGGGAAATGCCCGTTGGCGGTGCGGTCGCCGGTAAAGCCGTGGCACAAAACCACCAGCGGCACCTCGCCGGCGCGCGCCAGCTTGGCGGGCATCTGCACCGTGGCGGGGATGCCGCCGCGCACGCCGGGGATCGTCACGTCCTGCGCAGCGGGTACGCGCAGCAGCAGCGCCATGGCGGCGGCCGCGCACAGCGCCAGCGCCGCCACACAGCCCAGCAGGACCAGCAGCGCGCGGCTGCGTTTGGCTTGTTTCATAGGGGGACCTCCTTTGGGTCGCGGGTTCTGCGTACCCCTATTAAACCGGATTCACCGCCCGTTGTCAACGGGGGAAAAGACCGGGAAAAATTAAAAATTAAAAAATAAAAATGAAAAATGAATGTGTCGTGCGCCGCACGACGGATTGGAAATTAGGTTTATGGTGCGATAGCACGCGGCGGCTGCCCGTTTACGGTTGGCATGGCGTATGTTTTTGCTCTGTAGGGCGGGCGTTCACGCCCGCCCTACCCGGCCGCCTTACCAGACCCCTTTTTGGTTGCGATGGCGTTTGGTCCATGCGTAGGGGCGGCATACATGCCGTGCCACATTCCTATTGGTAGAAACGGTACGGGATGCGTTTGCTGTTACCGCCCGTTTACGGTTCGCATGGTGTTTATATTGCGTTGTAGCGCGGAGATCTTGACCCCGCCCGGGCGTTCGCCTTTGTTTTTACGTTCTTGGGTAAAGGGGCAAAACCCGGCCCGGCTCTATAAGATTTGGTTTCTTCACTCGCCGGATGTCTTCCTTTATCTGCGGCAATACGGTTTCTGCCCCGATTCATGGCCCCGGTTCCGGGGCCGCCATTGCGGAACCAACGCTCTGCGTTGGTTTTGCCTGCGGCAAAAACCGAAAAACCCGCCGCTAATTCCGAGGCGCGGGCCCCTTTGGAAACCCCGGGGCTCTGCGGGGGTCGCCCGAGACGGTTTACGTTTCTCACAAGGCAAAGGCTCTCTGTTACAATACCGTTTCTTTGCTGCCGGTACGGCTCATCCGGGCTCCCGTTCTGAAACCCCGCCCGCGTTCGCAGGCGGGCCGGTCTGTGGCAAACGCCTGCCTTACCCGTTCACCTGACGTCTCCGGCCGGTCTGTAGGGGCCGCATGCATGCGGCCCGTGGGCGTTCGCCGCATGGCAACGTTTTTGGGGTTTGTGTACGCGGTACCGGGTGTTTGTAGGGGAGGCATATATGCCTCCCGGCAGGGGTACATGGTCATGCGAGGGTTGCGGGAAACACGACCGTATACGCCGCATTGTAGGGCGGGCGTTCACGCCCGCCGCACATTGAACATTTTTAAAAATTGTATCGGTGCGGCGGGGCCTGCGCCCGCAGGCGCGTTTCGGAGGCAGCGGCGGCTCTTAGGCCGGAGATAAATCGCCCGCCCTACAGGGCAAGACAAACAACAAGCGCCCCGGCAACGGGCAATGGCCGCAATGTTTGCGGGCGGCATCTATGCCGCCCCTACGCATGGACCGAACGCGGTCACGACCAAAAAACGGTACCATGGGGCAAACGGCCGCGGGCCGCATGCATGCAGCCCCTACAGGCCAAGATTCACAACAGACGACCCATGCAGTTGCAATGTGGTACCGTTTGCGGCGGGCGCTGCGCCCGCAGGCGCGTTTCGGAGGCCAACCGCCGCGCAGCGGCGGCTCTTAGGCCGGAGATAAAACGCCCGCCCTACAGAGCAAAAATATACGCCATGCCAACCGTACCCGGCCGGCCGCCGCGTTCTACCACACCGCAAACCTAATTTTTTGTGCGGCCAACGGCCGCACGCCACATCCATTTTTCATTTTTATTTTTTAATTTTTAATTTTCTAAAGTTTTCTAAAGTTTTTTGATTTCCTTTTTCAAAAAAATGTGCTATACTGGCATTCGTATGTTCACCCCCCATGGTATAGAGAAAGGGTACGGAAAACCTCATGCAGACGTTACAAAAAATAAACTGGAAAGCGCTGCTGCTGCGCGGCGTGCTGCCCTGCCTGCTGGCGGTGGCGGCGGCGTTCGTGGCGCGCTACCAGCTGGAACTGTCCGACGGCGTCACGCCCAACTACCTGGCCGGGCAGTGGCCGGTGTACGCGCCGCTCAACGCCATGACGGCGCTGTGCCTGACGCTGGCGCTGTTTGCGGTGCTGGGGCGCTGGTGGCTGGCCACCGGCATCTCGGGGCTGCTGTTCACCGCCGTGGCGCTCATCAACTACTATACGCGGGACCTGCACGGTTCCGCCCTGATGCCGCAGGACATCTTAAACCTCGGCACCGCGGCCGAGGTCATGGGCAGCTACACGCTCAAAATTTCGCAAAGCGTCGTCATCATCGCAGTGTGCCTCCTGCCGGTGCTGGCGCTGTGCGCCGTGCAGCGCGCACTGGAAAAAGGCGGCCCCAAGCGCGCGTCGTGGCCGGCGCGCGGCGTGCGGGCGGCGGCGTGCGCCGCGGCGGTGTGGGCCGTTTTGTACATCGGGTATTTTGGGCCGGCGCCGCTCAAACCCAAGGCCACCTACGGCTGGGCCTGGCAGGAAACGTATTATAAGTACGGCTACCTGGCCGGCACCATCGAGGCCGCCAGCCTGATGGCCGACCCCATCCTGGAGCCGGAAGGCTACACCGACGACGCCGCGCGCGAAGCCGCCGCGATGGTCAGCGGGCAGTACGCCGGCATGGCCACGGCCGAGAGCGCCTACCCCGACATTGTGCTGATCCTCTCGGAAAGTTTTTACGACTTTGACCTCGTCACCGACCTGCAGGCCGACACCGACGTGCGCCCCGTGACCGAGAACCTGCAAAACGCCGTGCTGGGCCACACCGTCAGCCCCCATGTGGGCGGCGGCACCAACTCCAGCGAGTACGAGATGCTCTCGAGCAATTCGCTGATGCTCATGCCCTCCATCACGCCGTTCAACTGGCTCAACCTCTACGGGGCCAACAGCCTCGTCAGCTACACCAAAGACCTCGGCTACGCCACGCTGGCCGCCCACCCCTACACCAACTCCAACTACCGGCGGGACTCGGCCTGGCGCGCGCTGGGCTTTGACGAGACCCACTTTGAGGGGGATTTCCCCACCAAAGAATACTACGGCGACCGCCCCTACCAGACCGACTCGGCCACCTACCGCGACTTCCAGGCGCTGTACGAGGCGATGCCGGCCGACCAGCCGCGCTTCGCGTTCCTGGTCTCGATCCAGACGCACGGCGACTATGACATGAACGACGCCTCGCTGGACATCGTGCACGCTGCCACCGACTACGGCGAGTACGACGAACTGATGGACGAATACCTCAGCTGCGTCAAGATGAGCGACACCGCCGTGCAGGAACTGCTCGACTACTTTACCGAACTGTACGAGACGACCGGCCGCCGCGTCGTGGTGGCGATGGCCGGCGACCATGCGCCGAGCTTTGTGGATCACGTGGCCGACAAGAGCATCGCGCCGCAGAATGAGCTGCAGATCCTCGAGCGCAGCACCCCGTTCTTCATCTGGGCCAACTACCCGCTGGAGCAGATCGACGCCGCCGTCAGCGAGACCGACCCCCTCAACCGCATGGATATGGTCATGCTGGCGCCCACCATCGCGCAGCAGGCCGGCCTGCCGCTGAGTCCCTTCTACCAGTACCTGCTGGAGATGAAGCAGGTCACGCCGGTCGTCACCGGCGCCAACGACTACATGCGCCCCGACGGCACGACGGCGCGCTACGGAGAAAGCGCCGAACACGACGCCTGGGCCAAGGGGTACCTGAACCTCGAGTACAACAACGTCGGCGCGCACGCCGCGCGCGACCAGAGTCTGTTCGCACCGCAGTAAACCGCCCAAAAACACAGCGTCCCCGGCAGGGCTTTTGCCCTGCCGGGGACGCTTTTTCTGTGGGGGGAGATCCGGCGCGGTCAGTCGTGGCGGATGGCTTCCAGCGCGCTGATCTTGACAGCACGGTTGGCGGGCAGAATGCCCGACACCAGCCCCACCAGCGTGGCGAACGCCAGCGCCGCCAGCATCAGCCACGGCGGGATCACCGACACCATGGTGGAGGACGCGCCGTAATACATGCCGCCCATCAGTCCCGAAAGATCCAGGCTCTGGCCCGACATGGCCAGGATGGTGGACAGGTTGTTGAGCAGAAAACTCACCGCCACGCTGATAAGGACCCCCACGACCCCGCCCAGGAACCCGATGCAGGAACTTTCCAGTAAGAACATCGTGCGGATGCTGCCCAGCTCACACCCCAGCACCTTCATGACGCCGATCTCCCGCGTGCGCTCATAGATGGCCATCGTCATCGTGTTGATGATGTTGATGGCCGCGACCAGCAGCGACACCGCCGCCACGCCGCCGAAGATCATCTGGCTGCGCATCACCTGCTGCTGCATCTCCTCGCGCTGCTGGTTCATCGAATAGGTGTTCTCGAACCCCATGTCATGGATGGCCTGCTCCACGTCGGAGACGTTCTCCAGTTCGTCCACCTTCACATACACCTGGTCGTAGCCCTGGCTGCTGTTGGTGGTGATGCGCGCCATCTTGTTGTAGGCTTCCTGCACCATTTTCAGGTCCTGGCTGCGCAGGATGATGTTGCCCTGGGTCCACCAGCCCTTGCTGGCGTCCTGCTGGATGTGGCCCACCACTTCCAGTTCCCAGGTCTGGGTCTGTTCGCTGCCCTCCTCGCCGCTGCGGATGGTCAGGGTCATGGTCTCCTTGTCGGGGTCCACGAACGGCTCCACCGGGTTACCCAGCGCGTCGGTCTGGCCCTGCCAGCGGTAGCGCTTGGGGCTGTTCATGCTGCGGCGGGTATCGTAGAAGTTATAGCCCGTGTAATCGCAGACCAGCACCTGCAGTTTTTCGGCGCGGCGGTTGGCGGGGCCGGTGTCCGGCCAGCGCCCCGAGGTGAGCACGAACCCCATCGGTTCCATGGCCGCCGGGTCCACGCCGGTCATGTTGCCCAGGTCCATGGCGTAGCGGTCGCCGCGGCCCGCCGTGATCTGCCCCTGCAGGTTGTACGCCGAGATATAGGCCGTGGCCGCCTGCACGTGGTCCAGTTCTTTGAAGGATTCAATGGCGGCGTCGTCCAGTTTCAGGGTCTTGCCGTCGGGGCCTATGGCCATGCCGCCGCCATAGACCTGGATCTGGGTCAGGTCGCCCCAGCTTTGCAGCATCTCGTCGTTGGCCTGGGTCTGGGCGATGCCCAGCGAGATCATCAGCACCACCATGCAGGTGCCGATGACGACGCCGATCAGCGTCAGGGCCGTGCGGCCCTTGCGCCGGGCCAGGTTGCGCGCGCTCAGCGCGATTTCATCAGAGATCTTCATCGCTGTCCTCTGCTTCCAGCGCGGCCAGCGCCTTGGCCTTTTTGCGTTTGCGCAGCACGGCGGTCACAACGACCGCGGCTACCACCGCGCCGCACACCGCGATCAGCACCCAGCCCCACACCGGCATGCCGGGCTGTTCGGCGGGGATGTCCTCCATCATACCGGGGTCCATCATACCGGGGTCCATTGCCATCTCCTCGGCCGTGGTGGAAAAATCCTTGGTGACGGTCCGCGGTTCGCCCGCGGCGTCCTCATAGCTCAGGGTGATGGTGCCGGAAACGACGCCCGCGGCGTCGGGGATCAGGTCAAAGTCGACGCTGCCCTCGGTCCCGGCGTTCAGGTTGCCCAGGTACTGGTAGCCGCCCGCGCCCACGTTGGTGCCGGTGAGCCGTGCTTCCAGGTTGGAGACGGGGTTCTTGCCCTTGTTGACATAGCTCAGGCTGACGGTGCCGGTGTCGCCCAGGTAGAGCGTGTCGCTGACTTCCAGCTGGCCGACCTCGAAGCGGTCGGGCTGGCTGATGGGCACCGAGATGGCGGTGGTGCCGGTGACGGCCTTGCCGGACACCGCCCCGGTGCCCGCCAGGTTGACCGTGATGTTGGCCACGGTGCCGGTGAAGCCGGAGGCGGGCAGTACCGGGAAACTGACGGTCTGCATGGTCTCGGGCTGCAGCGAACCCAGGTAGAACGAGAGGCTGCCGTTGGACAGCGAGACGTGCTCGGGCAGCGTCAGGCTGACGATGACGTCGTTGAGGGGTTCGTTGCCCGCGGTGGCGTAGACGCCCAGCGAGAGGGTGAATTCCTCACCGGCCACCACGCTGTCGCCGTAGCTGGAGGAACGCACCACCAAATTGGGCGAGGTCGTCTGGTCTTTGTCGACACACTGGCCGATCTGCACGCTGAACTGCTGCATCGGTTTGCTGGTGTCAAGGTAGGTCAGGTTGATGGGCAGCGTGTTGCCGCCGCCGTTGTAGATCACGTCGCGGAACAGCAGCACATAGCTGTAGTAGTTGTAGTAGGCGTTGGCCTGTTTTTCGGCCTCGCTGGCCTCGCCGTTGCGCACGCGCTGCAGGCGGGCGGTGTCGGGGTCGTCGTTGCTCTCAAACAGCTGGCCGATCTCGCCGGTGCCGGTGTAGGTGAACACCGAGGAGTTGATGCGGGTGGCGATCTCCTGCGGTTCGACGTTGTACCGCGCCGAGGAATGATCCACCACCTGCAGGATGATGTTGACGCGGTCGCCGACGTCGACGGTGGCGATCTCGCCGCCGGCCGGGTCGGTGACGGTGTAGCCGACGATGTACACGCCGTCGGACGAGGTCGTCGTGCCGCCGTTGTCGGTCACGGGCGGCGGCGTGGCGGTAGCGCCGTCCCCGGCGGGCACATCCTCGGCCAGGGCGGGCAGGGCCAGCGCGCCGGCCAGCGCCAGCGCAGCCAAAATCGAAAGCATACGTTTGAACATCTGGGACCCCCAAAAAAATGAAAAATTAAAAATTAAAAATGAAAAATGGATGTGGACTCGCGGCTATGCCGCGAGAAAATTTGGTCTGTGGTGTGATAGAACATGGCGGCCGGCCGGGTGCGGTTAGCATGGTGTGTATTTTTGCTCTGTAGGGCGGGCGTTCACGCCCGCCCTACCCGGCCGCCTTACCAGACCCCTTTTTGGTTGCGACGGCGTTTGGTCCATGCGTAGGGGCGGCATACATGCCGCCCGGCAGGGGTGTGCCCCACGCGAGGTTCCCGGTTGATTGCCTGTTCACCTTATTCTGTAGGGCGGGCGATTTCGCCCGCCGAACATTATTATTTTTGAAAATTTTTAATGTGCGGCGGGGTCAAGACCCCGCCCTACAAACCGGGATAAACGGGCGGTTTCCCCGCAAACCCCGCGCGACCGTTCACCCCTGCCGGGAGGCATATATGCCTCCCCTACAAACACCCGGTACCGCGCCTATGACCCCGCGGCCAGGCGTTTGCGGTGGGGTTACGGCCCATGAAAAATGCTTTTTGAAAAAATCAAATGTGGCGTGCATCCCTGCTTTTTCAAAACCGTCGCGCGCCGCGCGACACCACAATTTTTCATTCTTCATTTTTCATTTTTTCACGTCCCTGCCGGGGCCGGGGCTTCTTCGGCCTTTTCTTTGTCCGGCCCGGCTTTGGGCTTGCCTTTCTCTTTCGCCGCGCTGCCGCCGATGGTCAGGTCCAGCCCGGCAAACAGGGCGTCGCGGTGTTTCTGTTTGGTTTCCTCGTCCTGCACGACGCTGGACTGGATCTTGCCGTCCAGGATCGTGACGATGCGGTCGGCGCATTGGGCCAGCTCCGGTTCGTGCGTGACCATGACGAAGGTGACTTTCTGGTTTTTGGAAAGCTCCAGCATGCGGTACAATACCTGTTTGCTGGTGGTGGAGTCGAGGTTGCCGGTGGGCTCGTCGGCAAAAATGACCTTGGGCCCCGCCACGAACGCCCTGGCAATACCCACGCGCTGCTGCTGGCCGCCGCTCATCTCGGTAGGCAGGTGGTTGGCGCGGCCCAAAAGGCCCATGCTTTTCAGCTCTTTGCGCGCAAGCTTCAGCCGCGTTTTTTTGTCGACGCCCTTAAACAGCAGCGGCAGGGCGACGTTTTCGGCCGCCGTCATCGTGGGCAGCAGGTTATAGCTCTGGAAAATAAAGCCCAGGTGCGCCTGGCGGAAGCGCGCCAGCTCGGTCTCGGTCATGGCGCTGATCTCATGCCTGCCAATAAACACCTTGCCGCGGGTGGGTTTTTCCAGCCCGGCCAGCTGGTTGAGCAGCGTGCTCTTGCCGCTGCCGGACTGGCCGACGATGCAGCAGAACTCGCCTTTCTCGATGGCGAGGTCGACGTCGTTGAGCGCGACGACGCGCTCTTTGCCGACAGCGTAGACCTTGCGCAGTTTTTCGGTGCGTATGATGGGCGCCAAGCGGGCACCTCCCCTCCCTCTTGCGAATAGACAGACCTATTTTACCATATTTCGACGCCAAAAAGAAGCGCTGCGCATGTAAAATTTCAGCGCGGCGCAAAACCCCGCCCTGTGCAAAACGCCCCTGTTCTATATACGACCGTGCCACCCGCGCCATTGCACCGCCCGTCCCCGGCGCGGACGTCTGCCCTATGGCAACGTTTTTGGTTTGCGTACGCGGTACCGGGTGTTTGTAGGGGAGGCATATATGCCTCCCGGCAGGGGTGTTCCCTGCGCGGGGTTCCCGGGAAAACCGCCCGTTCCCGCCGCTCTGTAGGGCGGGGTCTTGACCCCGCCGTGGACGGCACGCGGTAAACACCTGCTTTACCCATTCGCCTGACGTTCCCGGCCGGTTCGTAGGGGCCGCATGCATGCGGCCCGTGGGCGTTCGCCGCACGGCAACGTTTTTGGGGTTTGTGTACGCGGTACCGGGTGTTTGTAGGGGAGGCATATATGCCTCCCGGCAGGGGTGTTCCCTGCGCGGGGTTCCCGGGAAAACCGCCCGTTCCCGCCGCTCTACAATACAAGGCAAACGCCATACCCGCCCCGGCAACGTCCAACGTCCGCGGTGTTTCGGCGGGCGGCATGTATGCCGCCCCTACGCATGGACCAAACGCCAACGCAACCAAAAAGGGGTCTGGTAAGGCAGCCGCTCACGGCGGGGCCAAGACCCCGCCCTACAGAGCAAAAATATACGCCATGCCAACCGTACCCGGCCGGCCGCCGCGTTCTACCACACCGCAAACCTAATTTTTTGTGCGGCCAACGGCCGCACGCCACATCCATTTTTCATTTTTATTTTTTAATTTTTAATTTTATTTTTTAATTTTCCCGCGCAAATGCTATACTGTGTATGTCCCCACTCCCCCAACCCCTCACCCGAAAGGACGCCCCGCCATGGACGAACGCTATACCATCGCCCCCATTGCGCATATCCACACCGATTTCCCGGAAAAATTCGGCATCCCGCGGCAGAGCGGCCTGGTGCCCGACCTGACCGCCCGCATCGTCTTTACGCCGCCCTACCGCGACCCCAACGCCCTGCTGGGAATCGAGGGGTTCAGCCACCTGTGGCTGATCTGGCAGTTTTCCACCGTCGCGGCCGAGTATGCCGCCGGCCGCCCCTGGCGGCCCACCGTGCGCCCGCCGCGCCTGGGCGGCAACGCGCGGCGCGGCGTGTTCGCCACCCGCAGCCCCTACCGCCCCAACGCGCTGGGGCTTTCCTGTGTCGAGCTGGCCGGCGTGGACGGCTGCGACCTGCTGGTAAAAGGCGCCGACCTTTTGGACGGCACGCCGATCTACGACATCAAACCCTACCTGCCCTACGTCGATGCCAAACCCGGCGCGCGCGGCGGCTTTGCCGACCATACGGCGGACTACGCGCTGGACGTCGCCTTCCCGCCCGAATGCCTGGCCCGCGTGCCGCAGGAAAAACGCGCCGCTTTGCAGGGCGTTTTGCAAAACGACCCCCGCCCGGCCTACCAGCACGACCCCGGGCGCGAATACGCGCTGGCCTTTGCCGGGCTGACCGTGCGCTTTACCGTCGCGGACGGCCTGCTGACGGTCACCGCGGTGGAATGACCCCCTGCACAAAGTGCCGTTTTTGGGGCTGAAAAATCGGGCACCCGGGGCAGTTTGTGTAAAAATAGTCAAATTGCACACATCCGCCGCAAAAATCTGTGCAACATTCTAACCAAAAACCCTTTACGAAATGCGGGGGTTTTTGGTACAATAAAGCTATGCAAAAGCGTCTTTCTAGCAGTGCGTCCGCGGCCCAACGCGGGTGCGGTGCCGGGCAGGCGTGGGCCTGTGCGGGCCTTGACCCCCCGCGCAGATTGCAAAACTACTCTTGAAAATGGAGGAAGAAAAATGCCCAGAGCAAAACAGTCTATGGACGGCAATACCGCTGCGGCGCACGTAGCTTATGCGTTCACCGATGTGGCTGCCATCTACCCCATCACCCCGTCCAGCCCGATGGCGGATACGGTGGACCAGTGGAGCGCTGCGGGCCTGAAGAACATCTTCGGCAACCAGGTCAAGGTCGTCGAGATGGAGTCTGAGGCAGGCGCCGCCGGCGCTGTGCACGGTGCGCTTGGCACCGGCGCCATCACCACCACCTTTACCGCTTCCCAGGGCCTGCTGCTGATGATCCCCAACATGTACAAGATCGCGGCCGAGCAGCTGC